>Ga0255346_1000054_pt1 | contig 200310 bp, 175 predicted proteins | sample wastewater_treat_FD_194410 | JGI IMG/M metagenome (GOLD analysis project Ga0255346, IMG submission 194410) | Wastewater microbial communities from Lulu Island WWTP, Vancouver, Canada - plant22 | ecosystem: Engineered > WWTP > Wastewater > Unclassified | place: Canada: Vancouver, British...
GTTTTTGGTATGAAAAAAGCGACTGCCCGTAAGCAATCGCCGTTTTCCGAAAGATAGTGTGTCGTATTGTGTTATATTGTCATACCTGTTTCGGCAGCCACTCCCACAGCCGCAAATCCTCCTGCCCGAGGGACCACATACACATCCCCCGGAGCTTCCACCGATAAGCCGCCTCGTTCGCCCAATAGACGAGGGAGTCCACGTCCTGGTAATAGAGAATGGAAAAGCCGTCCGCATCGCCGAGGAAGAGCCGTGATATCCAAATGTTGATGTCCACGGGAATGACCGTAGCCTGATAGTCGTTGCCGCAGGAAAGCGAGGTCATATCATCCGAATGGAAGAAGTCATAGTCCATTGAAATATCCTCGCTCCGAATAGAAGTCTCCTCTATATCAGAAGTCAGTGTAAACACCTGGAACTCGCTGTCCCAAGTGCAGTTGCTCCTGCTGATACGGCCGTATGATTTCTGCGTCCCGTCCGGCATGACAACATCGAACCGCTCATATGGCTCATATGTCCAGGCATCACCAAGGCGCATCAGTTCACAGACCGTCCGATTGTCGGATCGGTAGCCTGCGTAACCGCCGGAGAAACCGCTGACCGTTGCTGTGAACCGCAGCGTATAGGAAGAACCGGAATAAACGCGCACCCTGTTCCCACGGATACGCATCTCCACCGTGTACATATTTGGATTTGTCCGAAGGTCGGCGTTCGGCGTCCTCGCGATCTCCTGACTGTAGCTGCCGAGAAGCGTGGAGCCGTTATACAGTTCCACTGCTTGATTGTCATAGTTTAGGCAGCAGAACAGATTGCCGCAGAAAACTCCTGCACGACCGCTGCTATTTGCCGGGAACGCCAGCCTTGCCCGTAAGTGGATATCCGAAAAGCCGTCATACTTCCATGCAAGCTGTCCCTTGCCGTCAAGCTGGGAATAGACTCGCTCCATCGAGTATTCCTCTGACCGCCACACCTCAAAAGAGCCTGACAGCACCGTCCAGTAATTCGTTTCAAGAACGCCGTAGTCCCGGAAGTCCTCATACCAGACAAGAGCCGAGTCGGGCTTTCGGCGGAGCATCTCCAAGGTCAGACGAAAGCCACGGTCGGGACCGACCATATTGCCGTCCACGTCTTTGAACTGTCGCGGGGAAAAGGTGTAGGTTGCTTCTCCTGCGGACGGTTTCTCGGAAAAGGATGAGCAGACACGGAAACCGTAAAACTGTACGCCCTTCACATCGACAGAAATCTTTATGGTATGCGTTCCCGCAGATAGGCTCACACCGCTTGCAAGTGTAGTCCAGAAGGTAGTCCTCCAGTACGGCCACCACAGTCGGCTCTCCGTGAAGTGCCTATTCGAACCGTCCAGCGATACATAAATGCCGTTCTTATCCCAAAACGGATAACAGAGCCGCACAGCCACGTCATAAGTTCCTGCCGTGTTGACGGTAAATCGGTATGTGACTGATCCTTCATCACCGAGCGTAGCGATGCCGTTCTCGATGGATACGATGCCGGATGCGCTGGCGTAGTTGCCACCGTCATGGTCGATAATGATGTTTTCAAACTCGGTTTTCTGCTGCTTGCCATAGGCGGTCAGATAATGTCTGCCGTTGTATGTCCCGCTCATCTGCGGGTACTCGTAGCTGTCGGCATCCCGTCCCTCCATGTAGTCGTACACATGAGGGAGCGCCCACGGCACTTTGTTGTTATCGTCCCAATATCCCACGAACGGGATAAACGGCTGCGGCGGCTGATCGTCCGTAAAGTTATACACGCCCTTCAGCCAGTTCTGTGCGGCGTAGTAGGTCTGCGAGGTGCCTCGATAGGTCTTGCCGATATTGGAAGGCAGGTCATATATCTGCCAGTTCCAACCGTAGGCGGGCATACCGAGGAACACCTTGTCCGTATCCATGACCTGGGATGCATAGTCGTAGATTCCCTCAAGCCAGGAGCGTGGGGACACAGGCCCCGGCGCGGAGCCTGCCCACGCCATACCGTAGCTCATGATGGATGCGGTATCGCAGTAATTGTTGAGGTCGGCATACACGCACCAGTTCTCACCGCCGACTGAGCCGTTGACGCTTGTCATACCCGGCAGGCAGATATTCATCAGCTTGGATGAGTCGTATGCCTTGACCGTGTTGTAGATATTGCGGAACATCGCCGTAGATTCCTCGTGCGTGGAATATCCATCGCCTTTCTCAAGGTCGATGTCGATGCCGTCACACCACGGGTATTTCTGCATAATGCGGACGATTTCCGAGAGGAAAGTATCCTGTGCGCCGTTTATGTTGTCCCTTAAGGCGCGGAAGATGCTGTTTGTGCCGTCATTCGCCACGGTCAGCAGCCACTTGATGTGCGGGTACATATTGATGTAGGTCAGCATACTTGAAATGCTGACGCCTGTTTCATAGATTTCCCCAGTCGCTCTGACTTTGAATGAAAACAGTCCAATCTGGCTGATGCGGTCACCGTAGTTCCGAAGAGCCGTATACATCCTGGCGGTGCCCATGAAAGTCCACACCATGATTTTCTTCCCTTTGAGTACATCCATCAGAGCAATTCACCTCCATCGTCCATTTCCTGCATCGAATATAAAAGCTGCGCGGATTTTCCTTGCGGAAGGGACACGATGTGTTTGGAATCCCACGCCGCACTGTACTGATAAAAACCCTCTTTCGTTTCCTTCGCTCCGTTCCTCGTGCATTCCCTCTTGGATGCCAGCAGAGCCACATTGTCCCCAGCGTTCATAGCATTCGGGAAGGTCGCTTTCTGACCGCCGACACCCTGTGCCAGCGTGACAGAGCCGCCCTCCATGTACTGTTTTGGATAGAGGTTGATATCAAGCCCTGCCGATGTACCACCGAGGTTTAAGAGAATCACCGTTTCTTCCGAGCGGACGATGCCGTTGAACCAAACAGGAGCATTCTCTGATTCCTTTAGGCAAATCTCCGTATGCGGAGCATAGCCCGTCAGAGCGGGACCTTCCTGCAGCTGAAGGTCGGTAAAATAAATCGTGCCGGAGCAATCGGTGATGGTAGGAACCACCGTTACGCTCACGACACGCTTATCCTGTTTTTTGTTCACGACCTCCGCAAGGCGGATGAATCTGACGTTACCCATCGAGCGTCCACTTGATCTCGCAGGGATGTCCTACCCATCCCGTAGCGACCGCTCCCGCCTGGAGGAGTATGTCCGTCACATAGAGTTTTCCCGTGCAGTTCGTGACGCAGATACGGACGGTGATGGACTTGATCCTGTCCCCATAATGCTCCGGCGATACCTTCGCCTGTGTTTTTGAAAAATAAACCATAGCCCACCTCCATCAGTACAAGTCAATGAAACGGCTCTCTGTCGTACCGTCCTCGTATTCGATGATGACCTCGATTCCGACCTGTGAGGAGTCTGAAAGTTTCTCCAAGTCCTCCGAGCCGATCTGCGCCGAGATCGTATAACTGTCACGGTTGGCGGGATACACAGTCTGCGACAGGCTCTTGGTCATGCCTGATACGCCCTCTGCCTTGAAGGATGCCGTCCCGGATGCACCGTTATCGCCATCAGCCACAAAGCCGGAACTCGTCCAATAGGCAAGCCCATCGTCAGCACGGGAGTTTCGCAGAAGGTTGAACGGCACCATTTCACGGATATCGTCATTGGATACCATGCTTGTGCCTTCCAAGGTGTCTGCTGCGTTGTCCCATTGACTTGCGGAACTGCCGAGGTTCTTCAGCGTGGTGGATAGTTCAAGTACCGTGTTCCACGGCTCCTGCAGGTTGTATTCCCGGCGAACGATTCTCGTTGTGACCGAAATACCCAGCTCCTTGTCCTCTACACGCACATAGTCCCCAAGTTCCCATGCTTCATGCTCGTAGCCCGTAAGGACGGATAAATCCATAGCGTTCAGCACATAGGAAATAGTCGGCTTGGCGTACTGTGCAAGGCGCATCTCCGCATACTCCTTCATCTGATACGGATTTGTGAAGGACGAGCAGTCCAGCGTGGAAATGCGTATCTCGTTCGTATAGGAAAAGTCCTCCACATAGGGCTTGCCACCGTTGATGTCGGAAAAAGTCAGCCCGTCTGCGCCTACGGCATAGAGTCTGGTCACAAGGCTGCGGGTATCGACCACCCTCTGTATGGACTTCATGTTCTTTCTATAGGCGAACAGCGCACCGCTGTCCTTGCCGCTCACGGTTAAGAGATGCACAAGCCTGTTGGCGCAGTCAAAGACCAGATCGCCGCCGTGCAGGTTTGCCACATTTCGGAGGATGGACAGAGCGTTTTTCTCGCTGCTTGTCCATGTCCTCTTGGTGCGCACGTTGACCGTGCCGACCGCCCATTCCGTGCCGGCAAGGGCATAAGCCATAGGCACTTCAGCAGTTTCAGCTTCAAAGCTGCGTTCCTCTTTTCTGACAGAGAAGGTAAGATCGTAAAACTCCGCCTCGGCGTACACCTCCGTGACGGAATTGCCCTCGGTATCCTTGCTATCCGTGACCGTGCGTACCTTGTAGATATCGTCCACGATCTGTATCTTTTTCTCGCTGTCGATATATGACCGCTTGCTATCCCGGTAAGGAATCTTGAAGGAAAGCGTATCCTCGCCGTTGATCTCGCCCGTTACGATGATGTCATAGGCATTTTCAAGCACCGCCTCCCACGCTCCGTTGCTGTCAAGAACAACGGGACGGGCATAGCCGATTTTCTCATAGGGAGAGCGAGGGATATCGTAAAGCCGTATATCCACGACCTTCGGTGTCAGGTTCGTCTCGGTCGTTGTGAGCGTCACCCGGAATCGGATGTACTCCCTGTTGGGAGACGCCAGTTTGCCGTCCGAAGGGACCGCCACCCAATCGCTCCATGTGATAAGATCATCACTTGTGGAAGTCTCCACCAGGGAAACAGCGGTCGTGCCTGAGACATACTCGCTCGTCACAGACACACGACCCGTGCCGGACAGGTTGCACTCTGCAGCCGCCGTGGTAAGGATACCTTCTGTGGGATAGACGCCACTCGAAGCACGGAGCGTGACCGTTCCAGGCTCGGTGATGCCGTCAACCGCTCCCGTGGTATCACCGGCGTTCGCCATGACAGCGGAGCGGAAATAGTCCATGAGATCGTCAGCGGTAAGTTCCGAATCACAGTCCAGGAACCACTCGTCAAAGCCGCCCGCGTACCAGTAGGAATTGTTCAGCATCCCCCAGACAAGGTCAGCCGTGCAGGAGCGGTTCAGTTCTCCCGATATGGTCAGCGCGGAGGATTTCCATACCGTGCCTGCCGCCTTATCGCCGACCACATACCAGGCGTTTTTGGTGTTTGGTTCGATCACCGCCGCGATGAAGTACCACTTGGCGTTCTCCAAAGAAAAGGACGGCGTGACCGAGGTATCCAGTATCAGAGAGCCGGAGGAATTGTAGAGCATGATCCTCGGCTTGCCACGGATGAGCGACAGATAGAATATCGGATTGCCTGTGCCTGCCCTCGTGGAGAGGAGCGGCGTGTATGTGTTACCCACGGAATAGGTGGTCGGACGCATCCAGCCACCCACGATGATGCGCTCCCCGATATTTTCAAATATCGTGCCGTCATTCGTCACGCGCAGATAGGTCTTTTCGGAGGACGGATTGTTGATGTTCATGCGAAAGTATGTGCCGAAAATGCCGTCCGTCAAAGACGCGGTCGTTCCGCTCCAATTGTTGATATATGCTTTCCGTCCTTTGCCGGAGGAATCGGCAAGGCAGGTGTCGGCGTCGGGAGCGTCATCGTTGAAACGCCACAGGCCGTCCTTCGCAAGTTCCGCAAGGAACTCGCCCGTGAAGTCCGTCTCTTTATTGAGTATTGTTTTTAAGGACATCCGCCGTCACCTCCATCTGCTCTTTGCCTGGATATCGAGCCTTGTAAATGTGGCGTTGTTCACCGCCACAGCGATCGTATTGTTGCCGACTTCAAGAGCCGGGAAATTAAGCTGCGAAAGATACGGCAGACCGTTCCGCAGCACATTGCCGTTCGAGTCCTCCACCCAGGCGGTCATCATGTCCGTATCGACCACCAGCGTTTCCGTTGCCGCAAGCGCGGCGTTCACGACCTTAAGCTGTGAGCCGTTCGTGTTGATGGTGATGTAGTTGCTCACGCCGGAAGTGATAACGCCCTTGATGCGGTAAACGGGATGGGACTCGATGTTTCCTTTCGTGCGCCTTACCGTATGATTTCCCGTGGTGATGATGGAAAATTCCTCGTCCTCCACGGCGTAGGCAAACGGATCGGGACAAAGGAACTTCAAATCGAAACTGCCCGCCGAGCGGATGAGCAGCCTTTCGCAGTCCACCTTCTCGGAGAGCCTTGCCATGAAGTACCTGTCCGGCACATCGTCAAATATAAGCTGTTTCAGCCCGTCCGCGGGATCGAGCCACAGCGCGATATCGTCCAGCACCGACACAAGAGCCGCAAAGGTTCTCTTCGGAGGAATGCTGCACGATACATTGATCTCCCTGTAGTCGAAATCCGCTCCGAAGTCTGCAATGCCGCTCTTGCCGGGAATGGACGCAGTATAGTTGCGGAGATTTCCGCACACCTGCCAGGAGGTGAGCCGCGCCTTCAGACCCATATCCGCAGATGATGTGTCGTTGTATATAAAGCCCATTCAGCCCACCTCCTTAAGCCGTTGAAAAGCGTCCCTGCGCACGGGAGCCTGTCTGTATCAAATCGTACAGTTCCTGTGAAATCCTGCGGATATCGTCCTCGCTGCGGACGATCATCTGACCGACCGAAACGAGCGCGCCGTAGGAACTGCCGCCATTCGTACCCGTTGCCCCATTTACGGCGGAGCGGACGGTCGCATCGGCGTCAAGGTTGAAATTGCTCGGCACGGCGGTCTTCATATCGTCCGCAAGACCGCTCATCACGTCCATGATGCCCTTGTTCAAATCCTGTGCGGCGTCAATCGCCACTTTCGCCGAATCATCGATACCTCCAGCAAGACCCTGGGTAAGCATATCGCCGACCCACGCCATCTCCTTGGACGGCGAGGATATTCCGAAGAAGCCCTTGATCTTACTGAGCAGGTTCGAGCAGAAACCGCTGACCTTGCTCCATAGCCAGGATGCGGCGTCCCCGATGCCGTTCCAGATACCCTTGATGAGGTTCAGACCGATTTGAGCCATCTGTGACGCACCGCTTGCAAAGCCCTTCACGATGGCGGCTATGATCTGCGGTACCGCTTTTACGATTGCCACGATGATCTGCGGCAGGTTCTTGATAAGAGCCACGAAAAGCTGAACGCCCGCCATGATGATCTTGTCGATGTTCCCGATGAGCGCATTCACGATAGATGTAATAATCTGCGGAATGGCGTTCACAATCGTGGTGATGATGGTCGGCAGGTTCTCTATCAGAGCCACAAGCAGACGGACACCCGCATCTATAAGCTGCGGTATCGCGCCGAGGACGGCGTTCAGGATGCTGTCAATGATCTGCGGTATCGCCGCCACGATTGCCGAAATGATCTCCGGCAGAGCCGTGATGAGCGAAGTCAGAAGCTGTATCCCTGCATCGATGATCTGCGGAATTGCAGCGATGATGAACTCCACAATCGCCGTGATGATGTCCGGCAGAGCCGCCACGAGGACGGGGATCGCGTCAAGGAGTCCCTGCGCCAGCCCCATAATAAGCTGAAGGGCAGCGTCCAGTATCATCGGGAGGTTCTCGATCAAGCCCTGCACGATGGTCACGATTGCCTGCACCGCCGCAGGGATGAGCGTAGGAAGTGCCTCGCCGATTCCCTGCACGAGCGTAGCGATAAGCTGCACGGCGGCTTCGATGAGGAGCGGAAGGTTCTCTATAATGGCGTTCACTATCGTCATGACCGCCTCGACCGCCGCCGGGATAAGGCTCGGCAGCAGATTCAGCAGCGTGGTAAGCACCTGGGAGAAAAGTTCCGTGACCGTCTGAAGGAGCGTGGGCAGAAGCTCCGCTACCGCTTCAAGCAGCGCGCCCGTTGCGGTAGGGAGCGCGGACACGATGTTTTCAATGATCGGCGTCACGTTCGCAACGACATCCTTGAATGCGTCCACGACATTATTGCAGAGCTGCTCCATGTCCGCATCGGCGTTGCCGAATCCCACAACAAGGTTCTGTATCGCCGCCTGCATGGAATTGATGGAGCCGGAAATGGTATGTTCCGCTTCCCGCGCGGTCGTACCCGTGATGTCCATGCTCGTCTGGATCACATGGATGGCTTCGACCACATCCGCATACGAATCGATGTTGTATTCGACCCCGGAGATAGCCTGCGCATCGGCAAGCAGACGCTCCATTTCGGATTTCGTGCCGCCGTAGCCGAGTTTGAGGTTATCGAGCATCGTATAGTTCTGCTTGGCAAAGCCCTGGTAGGCGTTCTCAATGGACGCCATGTCGGTACCCATCTTATTGGCGTTGTCCGACATATCCGTGATGGCCATGTCAGCATATTCCACAGCCTTTTCCGTATCGCCGCCCAGGGAGGATATCAGGCTTGCAGAGAAGCTCGTGACGGTCTCCATGTAGTCGTTTGCCGACATACCCGCTGTCTTATAGGCGTTCGCCGCATACTGCTGGAGCTTCTGCGAGGAATCCTTGAAAAGGGTATCGACACCGCCGACAAGCTGTTCATAGTCCGCATAGGCGGATATGACTTCCTTGCCGAGTTTTATCGCGGCGGCACCTGCAGCAGCAACGACTGCGCCCATTGCCGCACCGACAGTCTTTAAGACGGTACCGAGACCCTTGAACTTGCTCTCGGACTTTTCGGCTGCATCCCCAGCTTCATCAATTTCATCGCCCATATCGTCCGCGCTGTCGGTAACATCGTCCATTTCACGATCCATGTCCTCAAGCGCATCCTCGGCTCTGCCGTAGTTGGAGTTTGCTTCTTCCAGAGCGGCGTTGTTGTCGCTAAGTTCCCGCTCCATGTCGTTAAGGGCAGCCTCGGCGTTATTCAGCTGAATCTGCCAGCTCTGCGTCCTGCGGTCTGTCTCCCCGAAGGAATCTGACGCATTCTGGAGAGCGGAACGCAGCGTATCGATTTTCTGCCTCTGTGCTTCAATTTCCTTGTTCAGCACATTGTTCCGTGCGGACAGAGCCTGCACGGACTTGTCGTTCTTATCAAACTGCGAGGATACCAGCTTCATTTCCGAGCCGAGTACCTTGAACGACTGGTTGATGTCGGCGAGAGCCTTCTTAAATTCCTTCTCGCCTTCAACACCGATCTTCAGACCGAAATTATTAGCCATGCGTCTTTACCTCCTTCCCGTCAGATTCCATAGGGGATCACATCGTCAATCGTGAGATTCTGTTTCGGCTTTGAAATGCCGTTATACTGCTTATGGCATTCCCATAAATCCATAAACAGACCGAACGGCATCAGCCAGAACTCATCCTGCGTAAGATGAAGCTGACCGATGCCGTAATATAAAAGCCGGGTAAATAACTCTTCGTCACTTACCCGACCTGTGCGTTTTTTGAGTCTGTCTCGCTTTCGATATTGCGTTTCGTTCCTCTGTACATAGCCTCCATGATAGCGTCCTTGTAATCCGTCAGTTCCATCGGCGAGGTGAGAAGCTCAACCTCCTCCGTGGTCAGTTCCGGCTTTTTCTCATCGGGATGCTTTAAGTTGTGGACGAGGATGGTCTGGTTGCATAGTAGCGTGATGAGCCACACGATCTCATCGAGAGCCATCTCGAAGTTCTCAGACTTCATCAGCTTATCGCCCAGGTTCTCCAGCCCGCCGTAGCGTCCGGCGATTTCCTTCGTTGCCTTGGTGGTGAGGAGCATCTCATATTCCTGACCACCGATTTTTACAATTGCGCTTCTTTCATCCATTCTGCGTTACCTCCTTAACCCTCGCCCTCAAAGGTCGGTTCATAAACATTTGAGTACCAGCCTGTGATCGTTTCGGCGGTCACGCCCGTATCGTCCTCGGACACCTCCGCTTTCCAGGGATGGTTGCCCTTTGCGTCCACCTTGTTCCTGCGGTAAACCGTACCCTCGATGGTAGGCGTGGAGAACTCGATGCTCTCGCCCTTGGTGGTAAGGTTCGTTGCAGGGATGCCGAAAATGACGCGGTAGAGCCAGAAGTATCTGTACTTGCCGTTCGCTTTCTTTGCACGGAAACCAATAGCCACGGGATCGCCGCCGTCCTCGGATGCGGATACAAGCACGCCGTTATCGTCCACGGTCGCACCCGTAAGGTCTGCCGCCACGGAAAGACCGATGTTGTCCACGCCGAGGGAGAGCGTCCCGCTCTGGAACTCTTTCACGACCTCCGCCGCGCCGTCATCGGCGTAAAGAGTAGCCTCGGCAAGTTCCACGGACAGTTCCGCTGTCATTGCCTTGGCAAGGGACACGGGAGTCGCATAGGTCTCGTTGCCGTTTGCGTCCTCCGTGATCTTGGAATAGAAAAGTTTATCAAGACCGATTGTTGCCATAATGTTCAATCCTCCGTTTCATAAAGTTTCGCCACGTCAATGGCGTAGTGGTGGAAACCGGTATCGTCCTCGTGTCCGATGTACCGCCTTTCCGTGATAACAAAATCAGCGGCAAGGAGCGCCTTGCAGAGCCGCTTCTTCCGCTGCATATAATTGCCCCTGGAGAACAGGGAGAGCCTTGCCTCCTGTGTCTCGTATCCGGGAGCATCGTCCGCATGAAGCTCGTAGGTGTCCGCAAGCGGAGTCACCACCACATATTCATCCGGCGGCTCATCCGAGAATACTCCCGTCTCCACAGGAAGACCGCAGCCTGTGACCACGGTCTTTATTTCCGATAACAGGCTCATATGCCGTTCACCTCCGATTCCAGTTTTGCCTTCATCGCTTCAATGGCAGCGCTTTTGGACGAGGATTTCGCAGGCTTCAGGAACGGTTTTGCAGGCTGTCCGCTTTTGCCGTATTCGAGGATGGTAGCAATCTTGGCGTTGCTGTCACCGTCAGACCTCGGTTCGGCAAAGCCGACCTTCGCATTGAAATCGCCGTTCTTATCCTGCAGGGCAGGTGTGGTGCCAAGAGAAGACAAAAGCTCTCCCGTGGAACGGGATGGCAGTTTTGTTCCGCTGCCGATAACAGATGCCAGGTTGGAGCGCACCTTGCTTTCCACGACCTCCGCGCCTGCGTCCAGCACCTTTGGAATGATGGTGTCGGTCTTATCCGCAAGCCGTGATATCTTCATGAGGAACTCCTCCGGCATTTTCCATGTTGCTTTAGCCACTCTGTTTCACCTCCTCGACCAGCACCTCAAGGTACATACCTTTTCCGCGCACATCCTCCACGGAAGTGATCTCAAAGGTATGCCCGTTACAGAGGATTCGCATTTCCGTGGTGACCGTAACGCCTGGGATAACGCGGAAACGGAAAAGGTCGGTGGCAGTCGAGAACTGCGCCATGTTCGCCCATTTCTCGCTGCCGTGCCGACCTTCCCGGTAAGCCCGTACCTCTGCAACAGTCACATCCGATTCCGTCTTAAAGCCCTCATCGTCCGTGGTGTGCTGTTTTGCCACGATAGTGATGATGGTGTTCATTTTTCCGAAACTCATGGTCACACCTTCCAATCCCGGTCGAGCCGAAGGAGAAGGTTGACCGTGTTCCATACCTGCTGTGCGGAACTCACATGGTCGGAGAAGAAACCGCCCGTGGAGCCGTCCCGCGACTCATAGAAGTGGCTTGCCAGCATGATGACAGCCTGCTCCGTGGTCGCGGGCATTGCGTTCTCCGTGTAGTATCCTTCCGCGATATGCTGATAACTCTCCGCATAGGAAACGGCGGCAGTGATGTACTGCGAAAGCAGCTCATCATCCGCCGAATGCTCCAGTATCAGATTGGCTTTTACTTTCTCAAGCAGAGTATCCATCACCGCCGCCTCCTTTCCTTATCAAGAGCCGCTGGTAGCCTTCATCTTGAGGAGCTGGATGCCCTCCGGCAGGATGACCTTGCCGTCCACGCGCTCCGTAGCCACATAGCCGATCTGGCCGTTGGTAGCGTACAGTTCGTTCAGACGCTGAACGGTTCTGCCTGCGCGGTCGCCGATCCAGTAGTTTTTGAAATCGCCGAATGCCACGGTCAGCGCCCCAGCCGCCACAGTCGGAACATACGGAGAGGTATAAAGTTCATACCCCAGGAGTCTGTCAGGCTCCCCGGCCTGAAGCGAAGGCTGCCAGAGATACGCATCGTTTTTGTCCTTCAACTTGCGGATAATGGATACCGTAGCATCGTTCATGAGGAACTTTGCGTTCCTGCGGTACGGAGACTTCAGCGCATACACGAGGCTGATAAGCTCATCCGCAGTGATGGCGTTGTTTGCCGCCGCAGTAACGCCGACCGTGCCGCCGTTCGCGGTAAAGATACCCGTAGGCTGATTGGTGCCGGTACCCACGCAGAACGCTTCCTCCTCGGCGATACCGAATGCTCTCGCAAACTCCTTCATGAGGTAGTCCTCGATATCGAAAGCGGAATCCTGGAGAAGCTCCACGCTCACGCGGGCAAGGTCGGTCAGCTTGAAAGCATCGATCTGCTTCTGACCGAAAGTAGGATTGCTCTCGGTATAAGCGGCGTTCTCCGCAGTCCACTGTGCGGTAGAGTGACCCGTGGCAACTGGAATCTTGCGCTCATGCTGCGTAGTGATGACCTTGGCGAGGGAACGGATCACGTTCTCCTCCTCAAGGGCAGTCACGATGTCGCGCTCGAAATCCTCCGGCACGAGGTAGCCGCCGTCAGCATCCACACCCTCGGAGAGGACGTTGTGGACGAGCACCTTGCCGCGAAGGTGGCGATCGAAGTCCTCCTTATAGGCATCGGACGCACGACCGACCTTGTCAGGCTTAAGGGACGCAGCCCTTTCGGGAGCCTCGGTGATCGGCTGGTTCACGGGCTTGTTCAGTTCTGCTTCGATAGCGTCCCTGCGCTCCATGCGCTTGATCTCGTTGGTGAGGCTGTCAAGGTCACGCTCCATCTTGGAGTAAGTGGCGTCATCCTCTGCGGAAAGGACGCCCATGTCGTTCCTGTGGGTATCGAGGAATCCCTCCATCGTGTTCCACAGCTTTGCTCTCTTGTTTCTCATCTCTGTAATAGTCATGATAAAAATCCTCCTTGCTTAAAGCAGTTTTTTGTAAAGAGACGCCCTCAGTTCATCGACCGGGCGTCCTTCGGGTTTCTTTTCCGGCTTGCGAGGTGCCTTGCCGGAAATCTTGTTAATGAGGGAGCGTTCCACCGCAGATGCGGAAAACTCGTAGCCCTCGGTGTCGGCTGCGGACTCACGCTTGCCATCCGTTAAAATGCCGTCAGCAAATCCAAGTTCAATGGCTTTCTTTGCGTTCATCCAGGTGGTATCGTCCATCATGTGGGAAAGCTGCGTGTGCGACAGCCCCGTCTTGATCTCATAGGCGTTGATGATGCTTTCCTTGACCTCGGAAAGCATATCGATTGCCTTTTCCATATCAACATGATCGCCGAACGCCATCGTTGCCGGGTTATGGATCATCATCAGAGCGGTAGGAGCCATCAGCACCTTCGTACCCGCCATAGCGACCACCGATGCCGCAGACGCAGCGATACCGTCAATCTTGACGGTCACATCGCCCTTGTAGTCCATCAGCATGGTGTAAATCTGACTGGCTGCGATGCAGTCCCCGCCGGGCGAGTTGATCCAGATGGTGATGGGACCGCTGCCCGCGAAAAGTTCCTCCTTGAACATTGCCGGCGTGATATCGTCATCGAACCAGCTTTCCTCGGCAATCGTGCCGTACAGTTCAAGAACTCTCTCTGCGGACGGCTCTTCGTCCGTCTGATTTTTCCAATTCCAGAACTTCCTGTCCTTCATCGGATTCGTCCTCCTTTCCGTTGTTGTCTGTATCTGCAAAAGCGCCCGCCTGTGACAGCGGGAGCATATTGCCGTTTATGAGGTAGAGATCGCCGCCGTCCTCTGTAGAAATGCGGTCGAGGTTCTCCAGTTCCCGGATATCATTTGCGCTCATCCATCCGTTCTGCCTTGCCGTAGCATAGCCGTTCATTCGGCTGGCGTAGTCTCCTCGGAGCAGACCTTCTACATTAAATTTCACGAAGTAGGTCTTTTTCTCATCAGGAGCAAGGAGCGTCCTCTGTATCGACTGCTCCCATCTGATTACCCAGGGATCGAGCGTGTACTTCACGAACTCAAGGCTCTGCTGCTCAATGTTGGAGAAGCTGCTCTTTTCCAGATCGCCCACCATGTGCGGAGGCACACGGAATATCCTCGCTATCTCGTTTATCTGGAACTTGCGCGTTTCGAGGAACTGCGCCTGCTCCGGCGATATGGAAATAGGCGTGTATTTCATGCCTTCTTCCAGCACCGCTATCTTGTTGCTGTTCGCCGAGCCGCCGAAGGTCTGTTGCCAGCTTTCTCTCACCTTGCTTGGGTCCTTGATCGTTCCCGGATGCTCCAACACACCGCTCGGAGCAGCGCCGTTTGCGAAGAACTTGCTACCGTATTCCTCGGTTGCTATCGCAAGCCCTATAGCGTTCTTTGCCATCGCAATCGGCGAGTAACCCACAAGCCCGTCAAAACCGAGTCCCGGAATATGCAGCACATCGGACGGTCGAAGGATTACCGAATCGCCCTTCATGGTGTGCGCTTCATCGGACGAACGCTGGTACTGGTAATAAAGCTGTCCGTTCACATCGCGGTTGACGGTCATCTTGTTTGGCATCAGTGGATACAGTGCCACGATCTGTCCTTTACCGTTGCGGATGATCTGCGCATAGGCGTTTCCCCATAACAAAAGATGAGTCATCAGCGTTTCTCTGAACACGAATGAACTCATCTCCGGATTCGGCTCGTCATGGAGCAGAAGGTATAACGGATGGTCGATGGCTTTCTCCTTGCCGCCGTCCTCCTTGTAGCGGTACATATGAAGCGGCAGTCCTGCGATGGCTTCCGATAGGATACGCACACAGGCGTACACCGCTGTCATCTGCATCGCGCTCCGCTCGGTCACCAGTTTGCCGGAGGAAGAACCGCCCAGGTAGAAGGCATAACTGCTGCCCGGCGTCCTGTTCTCAGGCTTGTCCCTCGATTTGAACAGTCCCGAAAAAATACTCATTTCTCATCACGCTCCTTCCTCAAAAAACCAGAAGCCCTCTGGTATCGTATACGCTTTCGCCCGTGTCGTTCCCGCAACGGATGGCACGGTCAAGCCCCATGATGGTCGCAATCGCACCATCGATCTTTTCTGTAGATTTCTCCTTGTCCGCCTTGATGTTCCCGGCGGGGTCCGTGCGGATATAGATGTTGTCCATCATCCAGCGCAGGACGGGATGCCCGCCGTGTGCGATTTTCTCCTCCAAGGTCAGTTTCATCAGTTCCTTGGTCGGTGGGGACATATCCTTGAAGCCCTGTCCGAAGGGAACGACCGTAAATCCCATTCCCTCAAGGTTCTGCACCATCTGCACGGCTCCCCAGCGGTCAAAGGCAATCTCACGGATGTTGAACCGCTCTCCGAGCCGTTCGATAAACTTCTCTATATATCCGTAATGAACCACGTTTCCCTCCGTGGTCATGAGCAAACCCTGACGCTCCCACAGGTCATAGGGAACATGATCTCTTTTCACACGAAGATCGAGTGTCTCTTCCGGCACCCAAAAATAAGGAAGGATACTGTATTTGTCCTCCTCGTCCTGCGGCGGGAACACCAGCACGAACGCCGTGATGTCCGTGGTGCTTGAAAGATCAAGCCCACCATAACAGATACGGCCTTCCAGATCGTCCTCGGAAACGGGGAACGCGCAGGCATCCCATTTGTCCATTGGCATCCATCTGACCGACTGTTTCACCCATTGATTCAGACGCAGTTGCCGGAAGGCGTTCTCCTCGCCGGGATTCTGCTGTGCGGAATCACACGCCGCCTTGACCTTGTCAATGCCGACCGTGATACCGAGGGAAGGATTGGCTTTCTTCCAGACCTCCGGGTCCGTCCAGTCCTCATCCTCCGCCGCTCCGTATATAACGGAATAGAATGTCGGGTCAATCTTCCGTCCCGCCTGTATATCCAGTGCTTTCTGATGCACCTCGTAGCAGATGGAATTCGTATCATTGCCCGCCGTGGTGATCAGGAAGTAAAGCGGCTGCATCCTCGCATCGCCGGAGCCTTGTAGCATGACGTCAAACAGCTTTCTATTCGGCTGGGTATGCAGCTCATCGAAGATAACGCCGTGCGTGTTGAAACCGTGCTTGTTCGCTACGTCCGCCGAAAGCACCTGATAGGATGAATTTGTCGGCTTATACACGAGCTTCTTCTGCGATTCCAGTATCTTCACGCGCTTGGCAAGAGCCGGGCAGAAACGCACCATGTCCACGGCAACATCGAACACGATCTTTGCCTGGTTTCGGTCTGCGGCGCATCCATACACCTCGGCGCGTTCTTCGCCGTCACCGCAGAGGAGCAGGAGCGCCACTGCCGCAGCAAGTTCGCTCTTGCCTTGCTTTTTCGGTATCTCGATATACGCCGTGTTGAACTGACGGTAGCCGTTCGGTTTCAGAATCCCGAAAATGTCCCGTATGATCTGCTCCTGCCAATCGATCAGTTCGAAGGGCTTACCAGCCCATGTTCCTTTGGTATGGCAGAGCGACTCGATGAACATGACGGCATAGTCGGCGGCTTCCTTATCGTAGTGAGATGTCTTAGCCATGAACTCGGTGGGCTTGTATTTCTTCAGTTTTCGCACTCTCACCACCTCCCAAATGGCATAAAAAATAGCCGCATCTCTGCGACCTTCCAAAATGTATCTGTACGAGAGACAGAGCCTTTCGGCTCGTCCCTTTGGTTATTCTTTTCGCTGTGTTTTACTGCTGCATTGCCCAGGCGATCGCGTGGCCGTCATCTTCGAACTCGACCTCGCTTGCCGCCCTCAGTCCAATCGTCCCTTCGCAGGTATGGTCATCGTCAAGGAACTCGTAGGTTGCGCCGAAGTAGCAGGGCTTGTTCTGCCCGTTGTAGTATTATCCCGCGATGACCACCTTGTCTCCGAAGGTCAGCAGCTTGCTCCATCGGCATTCCAAATCCTCCGGCGTGGTGGGATTCGGCAGTCTGTATTTTCTCATTGCATCGTTGATCGTCATTTTCGTGTCCTCCGTTTGCTTTGTTTTCCCTTTCGGTATGTACATATATCACTCTGAACCACATTATTATCAAGTCATTTTCGAGAAATATATGTACCAGATATCCGCTGCAGGAATTGTGTATTTTACTCCTGTGTGTGACGGTGGATCGTCTCGATGATTTTCTCCTGCTCCTCGGCATCCACGCCGATGGACTGGAGTGCCTGCCTCGTTCCGCAGTCCGGGCAGATGAGCGTTTTGTTGTCCGTCCTCGATAGAGCCGGAACACCGTGGTAGGTCTTTCCGCACAGCGGGCAGACCGCCATCCTTATCACGTTATCCTTCATAGCCGCATACCTCCCTGCATTTATCATAAGCATCGAGCAGAATGTTCTTGTCAAAATAAAAGGTATCGTACCCCTCAAGGCAAGTCCTCATATAGAAATTGCTCGGTACTCCAATCGGCCTGTCCTCATGCATGATGTATGCGAATGCCGTCACCGACCTGCGCTTTCCCGTGCGGATGCCCTTGTACTTCAGCTTGATGTCCTTTTTGTAGTAGAAGGTGGGGAATCCCTCGTAGCGGTCAAGAGCCGCCTCATCCGAATCCGTGACTTCCCAGATCACTACGGGAACCGTGCCGCTTTCGCATTCCTCAATCGTGAGGTAGGAGCCTGTCTTGCTTCCTTTAAAAAGCAGCTCCCAGCCCGTGAGGTTCGCCGTTCCGAGGATTGTGGCGCGTGGACAACGCATCCGCATCTGCGGAACATTGAGGTTGCTGCCGTAAGCGATGTAGTATCTCTTTGCCATAGTCTTTACCGTCCTTTCCGAAGGAAATGTCCTTCTACCACCTTAAGCCCGCCGTGGCGGGTTAAGATGTGCCTCTGGGCTGCGTCCTTCAAGCGGCGGCTCTGCCGTGTCTGAATGCCGTATCCCCGGAAAGGTTGCGGGTAAGGAAGTCCCTCGCCGTTGCGAATTCCTCTCCAATGAATCCGAGGCGGAGGAGCCAAGTCCTCATGGCGTATTTCGGATTCTCGTTCTGCTGCGGTTTCGGGCTTGCCGTTCTCACGTCCTTTGCCATCTGGCTGAGTGCGAGGCAAAGCTGAATGTAGCTTTTCAACTGCCCTGCATGGATGCCGCCCTTGCGCTCCGCTGTCGGCTCATCGAACTGGAAAAGCCTGAACTCGATGGTGCCCTTCGTGAAGGTAGCATGGTAGTTAAGCATATGGTAGCGGCTGTCGTTGTAGTGTTGGCTTCTGCCGTAGTCGGCGTTCTGTGAGCCGTACCAAATGTCCGCAAGCGCCGCCATCGTCTTTGGCTTCCGTGCATTGACCTTCTTAAGGAAGTTCGGGTCCACCGTGCGGCAGTATCTGTCCATGCGGTATCGGTCGAGCTTCAAAGCCTCGGCGATCAGGCTCTCATGGCTTGCCATGATGTTGGCGAGGTTGCGGAGCGTCTGCGGCGTGTGGCCGTTCGCTCCGATGTGGATGTGGACTCCGCATCCCCGGCCTGCATCGCTCTTTGCTCCTGCGTGGCGAAGCTGTCTGCAAAGTTCCTGCAAGGTTTCAATATCGCTGTAGGTAAGAATCGGCGTGACCAGTTCACATTTTTCATCGTCCGGTCCGCTGATGGAAACGTCCCTCTGGAATTTCCACTCGCGTCCTTCGCCGTCCCAAGCCGACCAGGTGTAGTACCCGTTGCGGCTTGCCGTGTTCTCGTACCTGCCTGTTCCGAAGAAGTCGGCGGCAATCTTCGCAGCCTTGCTCCTCTTGATGCTGTTCATCTCGACCTCGACCCCGATGGTCTGGTTCTTCATCTCGGTAATCTGTCTCTCTGTCCTTGCGTTCATGGTGTGTGCCTCCTTGAAAATCCTTTGTTTTCCGCGGGGTTCGTTCCCTTCGGTGTGTCTATATATCACTCTGAAGCACACTTATATCAAGTTAATTCTCGCCATAATGTACACGAATATCAGCCTTATATTTCGGCTTGAATTGTGTAGATCAGCCCGTGATTTTTCGGACGATATCCTCGCCATAAACCACGTTCAGACCGCTGCCTGTGTCCCACCGCATGAGGAGTGAGCCGGTATCGTCCACGCCGAGAACGGTTCCTTTCGTTCCGGCAGGCGGAGCCTGCGCATCGTCCATCTGCACAAGCTCTACTCGTGTGCCTGCAGGGTACTCCATACGGATGCGGTCGACCGTTTCCTTATTCGGAAATCTCATGCTCGGCACCTCCGTTTTTGAAAGCCGATGAGCCTGTGAGGTTCTTCAGCAGGATTTTTCGCTCGACCTTGTACTCCGCGCCGATGAAGCCCAGCCGCAGGAGGAAGCAGCGGAATGCATACTTCTCGTTGTCTACTTCCTTTTCCGTGGCGGTCACCCGCTTGGCGTTCCTTGCCATCTCGCAGAGTGCGGAGACAAGGTGCATATAGGCTTTTGCGGAATCACCGTCCATCTGCGTGAACCAGGGGAAGGATACCTTCTCGTCCGTCACCTCAATAGGAAGGCTGTCCGCGCCGAGCGCCTTTTTCATAAGCGCCGCTTTGGAATTCACGATCCTCTGCAGGTTCTCAATGGCTGCATCCGAAAGGCTGTCCCTCGGAACCGCCACCGTAAGCCCGTCTATGGCCTCCTGTGCCGCATTTTCCTCAGTCTCGGATACTTCCTGGACCTCAGAATCCGCGCCGTCCTGCGGCTCACATTCAAAGCCTGCGGCGGCGATGGCTTCAAGCACCTGCTCGACCTCCTCGCTGTCGGCGCGGTCATCGAAGAGGAGCGTCCCGTCCTTGGTGACCGTGAAGTAGTCGATCTCGTAGTTGCAGGTCGGCATGAATTTGTATTCTGCCTTTGCTCCCGTGGTGTCGGCGATGACCTTTACCAGTTCCTTGCGCCTTGCGCCTGTTACGTTGTACTTTACTTGCATTGTGTTTACCTCCGTTTTCGCTTGTTTTCTGTGCCTTCCGGCGTGTATATACATCACTCTAAAGCCCCGAAATAGCAAGCGAATATCGGATTTTTCTCTGTAGAATTACCGCCGGATTATTCGGTCGGGAACTGTGAGTAATACACAATGCCCGAAAGCACGAAAACCACGCACGGCAGAGCCACGCCGTTGCCCCACATCTTATACTCCGCAGAATCGGAATACGGATCGGCAAGCCACTTTTTTATCTGCTTCGATGTCTTGGGCTTGCTGCCGGGAGCGGTTGCCATCCGCCAGGTCTCGAACACCTTGTACCAATAGTACAGTTCCTCATCGGACGGCTTTACCGTGCCGAGATCATCGCACCACCAGTCCGGGAAGCCCTGCAGCCTTGCGCACTCGGTTGGCGTGAGCCTGCGGACGATATAATACGGTTCTTCTGATATGGTCGGCGGGTCCTTGTAGTCCGTAGCGACCAGCGTGTTCGCCACATCCTCCTCGGCTTCCGTATGATAGGAATTCTTGCTCGTGGTATAGACGGGATGCGCCACCGCACCCGGTCCCTTCGCCACCATCGTAGGCTCGACTTCTTCCTCGACTGCGATACCGAACTGCGCGTTCTGCCCCATGTTATAGGTAGCTCGGTCGATTCCGTATGCCACGCCATGCTGCTCCGTGGCGTTCAGCGTAAAGCTGACATTGTCCTCGGAGTAACCGCTGCCCTTATGGGATGGTCTTGCACCATTGCCCTCAAGAGCTACTACAGCCATGCCTCCTTGGTTGCAGGAGGGATTGCCGCCGTTCCCGTCAAGCGTCCGTGAAGTATCTGCTTTATAAAAGCCGCTGTGCGGATTGTCAGATTTCATGGCGTTACTCTCTTTGGAGCAGATGCCGAAAGCGGTCGGAACGAACAATGTCTGGTCGTTATTGCATCCGAGCGTAGCGGACTTATCGTCCTGGATCAGCGCACCCTTGCCACCGCCTTCACAGCCGGAGCGAATCTTCAGAGTTTTCGGTGTCTCCACCACGAACGGCTGGTTATTGCCGCCTGTGCCGAAAGTGGAAAGGACGGTCTGTGCCACATCGAGCGGTCCCGTGTATCTGGAATCCTGCGAGTGGTTCTCGAATACCAGCGGAGGATGATGGCTTTCCGCACGGAGCGTGTTCGTCACATCCTCAGTCAAGTCCATCCGCTGCCCACCTTGGTCGTTCAAGCAGAAAATGCCTGTCTCTCCAAAGCCCTCGCCAGCATCAGCGGCAGCTCCTTGCCACGAGCGGAAGCTCTCCGCAGAATACCCAGACATGCCTTCTGACTCAAATAGTATTTTTCCGGCACTCCCGCCTGCAAAATCTGCGACAAGGTAGATGCGTTTTCTTCTCTGGGGAACTCCCCAATACTGAGCGTCAAGCACTCTCCAGGCAACGGAGTAACCGTCTCCCACGATGCTTCCTGCGGACTGCCACTTCTTAACTGAAGGAACAGATACGGTTTCGTCTGCGATGCGGCAGACGCTTTCGAGGACGCATCGGAAGTCCTCTCCCTTGTTTGAGGAGAATGCCCCAGGGACGTTCTCCCACACGATGTATCTTGGATATTTGCCATTGGTAGCACACCTCATTTCCTTTATGATTCGGACGGCTTCATAGAAAAGCCCGGAGCGGTTACCGTCCAGACCCTCGCGTTTACCAGCTATGCTCATATCCTGGCACGGCGAACCGAACGTGATGATATCCACAGGCTCAATGCTCCCGCCATCCATTTTGGAAACATCGCCATAGTGCTTCATATAAGGCAGCCGTTTGGTGGTCACCCTAATAGGAAACGGCTCGATCTCCGATGCCCACACGGGAGCAATGCCGGAAATCAAGCCGCCCAAAGGAAAACCGCCGGAGCCGTCAAACAGGCTACCGAGCGTCAGTTTATTCATCGGACACCTCCAGTTCTGCGAAGGTGTATGTCTTGCCGTCCCTCTCCACGGAAACGCTGTCCGCAGAGCCGACCTGCTCGATGTACCGCTTCACGATGACATCGCAGTATTTCTCATCCAGTTCGATAGTGTAACAATCCCTGTCGGTCTGCTCACAAGCAATGAGCGTACTGCCGCTGCCGCCGAACGGATCGAGGATGAGCGTGTTGCTCATGGAAGAATTCTGTATCGGATACGCCAGGAGCGGAATGGGCTTCATGGTCGGATGATCCGTGTTCTTCTTGGTTTTCTCGAACTCCCATATCGTGGTCTGCTTGCGGTCGGCGTACCACTGGTGCTTTCCGCTTTTCTTCCATCCGTAGAGACAAGGCTCATGCTGCCATTGATACGGTGAGCGTCCAAGCACCAGGCTCGGTTTCTTCCAGATACAGCAGCCGGAGAGATAGAATCCCGCGTCCGAGAATGCTTTGCGGAAGTTCAGCCCCTCGGTGTCCGCATGGAACACATAGATGGACGCATCGTCCGCCATGACCTTTTCAATATTTGAAAAGGCATCGAAAAGGAACTGGTAGAACTTCTCGTCCGCAAGGTTATCGTTCTTGATCTTCCCGGCGGTACCTTCGTAGTTCACATTGTACGGAGGATCGGTCACCACAAGGTTTGCCTTCCGTCCCTGCATGAGCGTGTTGAAGGTTTCCGCTTTCGTGGAATCGCCGCAGACAAGCCTGTGCCGTCCGAGCGTCCACACATCTCCACTCTTGGAGAAGGTCGGCTTCTCAAGTTCGGCATCCACATCGAAATCGTCCTCCTGCACATCGGTATCGTCCTTGAACAGGTCGGACAGTTCCTTTTCGTCAAAGCCCGTGAGGGACAGGTCGAACGCCTGCGCCTGCAATGCTTCGATTTCCACGCGCAGAAGTTCCTCGTCCCATCCGGCGTCCATCGCCATGCGGTTGTCGGCGATGATATACGCTTTCTTCTGCGCTTCCGTCAGATGGTCGGCAAAGACACACGGTACTTCCGTTATGCCTTCCTCTTTCGCCGCAAGAATACGACCGTGGCCGGCGATAACGCCAAAGTCACGGTCGATGATGACGGGATTGATGAAGCCGAATTCCCGGAGGGAGGATCGCAGCTTGTTTATCTGTTCCGGGGAGTGGGTACGCGCGTTATTCACATACGGTACGAGTTTTCCAATCGGAACGAGCTGCATTTCACTCGTTGTCTTCATAACGCTTCACCGCCTCCCTTAATTCTCTATATTTGTCGGTATGTTCCCAGGTGGGATAACCGTTGCCGAAATGCCCGTATGCGGAATACTCCTCAAAGGAGCAGTTCCGCAGGCAAAATTCGTTGATAATCGCCGCCGGACGCATATTGAAGACATCGTTCACAGCCTTGGCGATCACTTCATCGCTGACCTTTCCCGTGCCGAACGTATCGATCTGGACAGCCACGGGATCGGCCTTGCCGATGGCGTAGCTGATTGCGACCTGGCACTCCTTTGCCAAATCAGCGGACACGATGTTCTTTGCGATACACCTTGCCATGTACGCGCCTGAGCGGTCGACCTTCGTGGGGTCCTTGCCGGAGAACGCGCCGCCGCCATGAGCGCCGAGTCCGCCGTAGGTATCCACCATCAGTTTTCTGCCCGTCAGTCCTGTATCCGCCTTGGGACCGCCCTCCACGAATCTACCGGAGGGATTGACGAGAATTTCTGTATCGGCATCAAACGGGAACTTGGTAAATACGGGATGCAGCACCTCGGCGATGATTTCGCTCTTTAACACATCCAAGTCCTTATCCTTGTCGTGCTGAACGGATACCACGATGGTCTTTATGCGCTTCGGCTTTCCGTCCTCATACTCCACCGTGACCTGCGCCTTGCCGTCCGGCTTAATGCCGTGGATGAGGTTGTCGCGCCTTACCGTGTCCAGTCTTTTACATATTTTGTGTGAAAGAAGGAGCGGCAGGGGAATATACTCATTCGTCTCATTCGTGGCATAGCCGTAAACGGTACCCTGATCGCCCGCGCCCAGGTTGGCATAGCAGGAGGTATCGCCGTTCCTTGCTTCGATACTCATATCCACACCGCCAGCGATATCGCGGCTCTGCTTTCGGATAAACACATAGATGAGAAAGCCGTAGGGATTGTATCCGACCTTCTCCAATGCCCTGCGAACGATGTAACGGATATCCACTGGCTTCGAGCAGGTGATCTCACCCGCAACGATGATACGCCGTCCCGCCGCCATGACCTCGCAAGCTACGCGGGAGGACTTGTCTTTGTAAAGGCAGGTGTCCAAGATGCTGTCGGCGATGAAGTCGCACAGCTTGTCGGGATGTCCTGAGCATACGCTTTCCGCTGTCTTATAAGTTTTCATGTCCATATCTCCATTTCTTTTATTTTCTGTTCCTTGCGCGGAGTAGCCGCTCCATCAGATCGTCCTGTGGGCTTGCGCCGTCATATTCCACGGAGCAGTTCTCCCGCACGATCTGGTAGATTTGGAACCAGTCCGCATTGACCTGTTTCTTGTAATCGCGGCTCATGGACACATAGGGCGATGCGATGGCGTTCCCCGTGGTGGGATGCTTAGCAAGGTAGCCGAACTCGGATATCGCTTCCTCGCACTGAATCCACCGCGCCACGCTCATCGCATACTGCTCGATCAGCTGGTTGTTTACTAACATTTCACAGCCGCGGGCTTTGAGCCACAGCCACGTCTCTCTGAAAATCTCCTCGGCACACAGGTCGCTGCCGTTTTTCTGCTTTGCTTTGAGATAGTCCCTGACGGGAGGAACATCCTCGCCCTGGATATCCGCAGGCTCCGGCAGATCGTCCGGCATCACCAGCGTTCCCTTTGCCGTACCGTCCTGTATCTTGTCCACGAGCGGTTTCCTTTTCGGACCCGTTCCCGGTCTGGGACCGCCCCTGTTGGTACCGTCTTTTGCCACATTCTCACCTCCGATCTGCATTCACCGGGTTAATACCCCGTTTGAATACGAAAATTTGCACACGAAGCCCCAGGCCGCTGTCCGCATAAAGGACCCGCAGAGATTTTGACCGCCCCTCCCAATCAGCTGCGAATCTGTCTGTCACCCATTTCAAGATGAATCTTGGTGTGGCAGGACTGACAGAGCGACATGAGGTTGCTCTCACGATGATCGCCGCCTCGGGAGATGGGGAGGATATGGTGTACCTCTTCCACGGGAGTCAACCGTCCTTCCTTAAGGCACCGCTCACACAGAGGATGCGCCGCAGCATAACGGTCACGAATTCTCTTCCAGGCTCGGCCGTACTTCTTGTTCGTGTCGGGACTGCGCGTGTGTTTGTTGTACTGCTGTGCGGCAAGTCTCTGATGCTCTTCGCAATATTGACCGCCCTCGACAGCCAGCCTTGGACATCCGCTTGCAGCGCACCCGCGCCTTGGTCTCCTCGGCATACAAATCACCTCGCTTTCCGGACATAAGAAAAGCCCCGGAAGGATTGCTCCTCCGAGGCTCGTCTTACTCTACTTTGCTATTGTAATCATACCATAGGTCAAGTGTGCCATACTGTGCCAAACCGTGCCAACTTTCAATCCGGGACAGAAAAATTCTGAAGAGCCGACCCATGTATGCGATGCACCGTGCGCAGCGACACGTTCAGCATCCGGGAGATTTCCTCCCAAGTACAGTCGTCAAGGTAGCGGTAACGGAGTACCAACTGTTCGTCACGGTTTTCCAGCTTATCTATCGCAGTGTTGATTTCTTCCTTGAGCCGTACAAGGTATGTGATCTTTTCCTCCACGCTCCGCTGAATCTCGTCTATCTTCTCAAGACACCTGACGAAGGGAGCCTCTGTCGGACGGTTGGGATTATGCGGCATTCCGTCAAACCTCATGCCTGAGACGCCGCTCGATAAATCCTTCCAGTAGTCAATCTCACGCAGGCGGCAGTTGATGAGTGCGTCCAGGTGCCGCGCCTGGTTCAGATATTCTTTTGCGGTCATGCGTCCACCTCCATTTGCAGGGAGCGGATCAGCATCTCGCCATCAACACTCGTAAGTACCGAGAACCACCCGGAACGGAAGAATCTCTCGATTTCGTCCTTGTCCGCCATCGCCGTCCTGTTCCTCGGATTCGCCTTAAGGCTTTTAAGAGCCATGCGGTAATCCTTCGCAGCCTGCAGGATGATGGCGTTCGCCAGGTTCTCGTAGTTTGTGATGTCGCTCATGTGCGATACCTCCCTTTGTCGGAAATAGGCATCGTTGCAATGGAGCGATGTATCTTTGTATCAGCGCAGGGAACCGCTTACCACGGTTCGCACCTCGTCCACCGAGCGTACCACCAGGGCAGTGCCGCCGGCTGCGAGGATTTTTCGGATTGTCGCTTCCTGGAGTTTCGTAGGCTTGCCGCTATCGGTCTTGACCTCGAATCCGTAGAAATGACCATTAATGCAGGCAATGATATCGGGAATGCCCGCCGTCCCATACATACCGACGTGTTCTTTCCAGCAGAAGCACCCCGGCACGGTCTTAAGGTACTTCATGATCGCTTTTACAATGTCCGCTTCTTTCATCTGTTCCTAAAACCTCCGTATTTTCAACGCTTGGAACACATGGAACACGAGAAATCCTATTTTCATATATTTTTTGTAACGAAAATCGAGGTATATAAAAATATGTGTATTATATATGGGGAGATAGGATTTTGGTGTTCCTACGTGTTCTCGTGTTCCAAAGATGCTCGTGGAAAGGCTGCCGGGATTCATCATCCCAGCACCTCTCCGAGCCTTATCCCCATTAAAATGCGCCTTTTCGCCATGCGGTCAATATCCCTTGTCACATCGGGGAACGCCGCCGTGATCTGCTGCACAAAGTTCTTCTGCGAGTACGGTTTCAGACCGCATTCCTCGCAGTAGCCCTTATATGCGTTGAACAGTTCCGTGGACCCGGCGCTATATTCAGCGTCCAGTTCGCAGTAGTCCTTCACAAACGACAGCACGGAATCCGACTCCTCGCGGTACTGCTGCAGCTCGTCCGCATTGACCTGCGTTTCGGAGAACACATAGTGATTGTTCATCAGCCTGCGCAGCCCTTCCAAAGCAAACAGGAAAATGCCGTCTGCCTCCATGCGGAACTTCTCCAGCAGTTCAGGATCGCGCTTGTCCTGCGGCACAGTATGGTTGAACCGTATGATGATGAGCCTGCGGTAAAATCCCTCCGACTTATCGCCGTAGTTCTTCGGTATGCTGTTACATGAGAACAGGAGCCTTGCGCTCGACTGGAACGAGAACGGATTCTTGTTCTTTTTCTCCACGGTCAAATAGTCTTCGCCGACAAGAGCCTTGAAGATGCCGTTATCGTCAATGTTCTTCGTAGGCAGGTCGGCAAAGATGTTAGCCAGCTTGCCGAAAAGCTCCGCCGTCTTGAACCGCTCGTTCAGAGCCTGCCATGACACATTTGACACGTTCTGCTTGCCGAGAAGCACATCGTTCAGCACCCGCAGCAGCACCGACTTTCCGGCTGACGCCACGCCCACAATGACAAAGCACTTCTGCGCCGAGTTGACCGGGATAAGGAAATAGCCGAGCATCTCTTGAATCAGGCCGACCTGCTCCATATCACCGCCCATCGACTCCGCAAGGAACTTCTTAAACAACGGGCAGTCCGCCTTTTTGTCATAGGTCACATTCAACTGCACCGTAGAGTAATAATCCGGCGTGTGTTCTGTCAGCGTATCCTCCAGCACGTTGTATAAGCCATTGCGGACATTGATGATGTAGGGATTTGCGTTCAGTTCGCGGATGTCCCTCTGCACCAGGAGACGCCACTGTTTCTCCGCATCAATGATCTGCGACATCTTCGTTTCCCGTATCAGCATCTTCTCCTGCACGAGCCGCTGCGCTTCCATCTCGGACATCTCGACATACACGCCGCCCCGATAGCTGAAGTGCTGCTCCGCCGCATAGAATACCTGCTGCCCGTCCGACATATCCTTCGCAAGCACACCGGGCAGGAAACGCAGACCCTTATCGGTCGGCTCGTACCAGTCGGGGATCGCCGTACCCGCCTTGGCTCTCTTTGCGTTCTTGCTTGCCTGGTACGCTTTGCTGGCATCCTTGAACACCTGATTCAGCGATTTAAGAAACGATGCCTTCAGTTTGAAATGGTCGCGGATTTCGGAATTGATGATGACGTCCGCCGTCACCACGTCCTGGTTATACAGATAATCCGACACAAACTGCTTGGCCTCCTGCAAGTCCTTGATTGCCTCGCCCGTCACGGGGATGCCGTGCAGGATGTCGAGAAGAGCGTCCGCGCCCATCGGCTGATAGCACCACGCCGCAGGGGACTTTACCGGGCATTCGCCGGCTGCGAACTTCGGACACTTGAAGCCCTTTTCGCAGATGGTCTTGCAGGTGATGGGATTCGTCCCGCTCTCAAGGAAATGGTTTATTTTCTTCTGTGTGTTGCCCTCGCTATATCCGGGATACGGAGCGGAAAGATCGTGGATCATCTTCGTACCGCCCTCAAAGGGAGCGAGGTTCGTGATCATGGCGTACCAGTCATGCTCCGACAGGGATGCGGCGTCATCGCGGCAATGCTGCATGAAAACACACGAGCGCATAACCTGGTCGATGCCTTTTTCCGTGCCGCTCTTAAGCTCCACGGGTACAAGGTCAACCTCCGGCAGCACGTCCGACAGTTGATTCTGAGTGTATTTACGTTCCGGATGGAAGCTGACGCAGGTTACTTCCACGGGAGTGTCCTTCTTGCAGTGCATGAAACCGGGAAGGCGCATGACCCTCGACTCGTTCACGCACATCGGATCGCCGTCAAAGTGCTTTACAAGCTGCGTCTGTATCATGCGGAAACGCTCCACTTTAGCGGTCGAGTCCATGAACCAGTACACATGATAGGATTTCTGTGTTTTCATTATCATTGATGGAGGTAGCGGGAACGCATCGATCTTTTTCTGCTGTTCATCAAAGCTGGCATTGTCCATCTCCACGAACTGTGCATTGATCCTCGTTATGGACTCATCATCCTGTCCGCCGAAGTTTACAACGAAAAATATGCCGCGGTTCATGGCATTATGGTTCTTAAGCGTCTCTTCGATGCTCTTATATTTCCCGCACTCGCAGGACAGCTTCGATCCCTGGAACACGCCGCTCTTCTTATCGTCAAAGACACGGAAGCAGACTGTATCGGTCGGATTAAAGAGCGCTCCGAGAACATCGGTCACCGTTACATTCATACACCCACCTCCTCAAAATATCTGAGCCGTTTGTTCAGCCGCTTTGCTTCTTCGATTTCCTGCGCGACACCCGGGGATACCGCGCCGAATACCCATACCTCGTCACAAAGACGGAGAAGAGCGAGCCCAAACATCAGTCCAAGTTCCCGCTCGTCGGGATCGTTGTCGTTAAGTATCTGACAATATAAAAGGTGGCTTGCTATCGGCATATGCCCCTCGTCTATGACACGGCGGCAGTAACCTATTGCGGCTGCAACGTTCGCTTCCACATCACCTGCATATTTGGAAGCAACATAAATCCTCCTGCGGTTCTTGTCAGCATAGCGTTTTTTCTGTTTTTGCCGGTATTCCTTCATAATAAGGCTCATCGCCGCTCCTGCTGTCGGGTCGGCATAGCCTTCGCTGTTTTTGAACATATTCAATCCTCCAGTTCTTCCATCATTCCAAAGGTCGGTCCCGCAGAAGCTTCCGCAATCAGCGGAAGGTCGAACTCTGGGAAAGGCTTTTCTTCCATGCAGGCACGGATAAAAGTCACCGCTTCCGACAGCCAGACCTCCGGGATAATGAAGGTCAGTTCATCGTGTATCTGAAGGATGGGCTTGAGCCATTTCCGCTCCGGCAGTCCGGCAAGTATCCTCGTGATGGCGAGTTTCAGAATATCCGCCGCTGTCCCCTGGATAGGTGTGTTCAATGCGCAACGCTCCGCAAAGGACTTCTGACTCCAATTGTCCGAGATGATGCCGGGGAGGTACCTGCGCCGTCCGAGCCAGGTTTCGGAATACATATGCCTTGCGGCATCTGCTTTCGTCTCTTCCTGCCATGCGGTCAGACCCTTGTATCCGTGTTTGAGGTTAAAAAGTATCTCCTCACACTCACTCACAGATTTTTCAACCCCCGCTTTGAACTTCAGTGCTGTTTGCAGCCCTCTTGGGAATAGGCCGTAGAAAGTACCGAAGTTCACATTTTTAGCAATCGTCCTGCGTTCCTTGTAATTCTCCGAATGCTTGTCTTGGGCTTCCTCATAGCTAACACCGAAAATAACGCTGGTCGTAGCGGCATGGATATCACCGTTTTTGCGGTAGGTATCGAGCATCCTCTCATCGCGGCAGTAGAATGCGCCTACTCTAAGCTCTATCTGTGAAAAGTCGAGCGACAGAATAAGGCAGTTTTCCGGTGCTTTGATGAAGTTACGTACGCCGATAGGATCATTGCTCTTGCGCGGCATATTCTGCGCGTTGGGATTGCGGCAGTTCATTCTTCCTGTATCCGTAGATAAAGCGAACAGGTCGGGATGGATGCAGCCCGTCACGGGATTGAGATGTTTCAAATATCCATCGATATAGGTAGATTTGATCTTGCCCCACTTGCGGTACTCTTGAACCAGTGTGAACAACCTTGACAGTTCCGGACGGTTCACATCGCACCACTCTTTGAGGAGTTTCATGGTCATATCGTCCGCCGCCTCGCGGTTGGTTTCTGTGGTCTTCAGAATTGGCAAGCCCAGGTCTTTATATAAATAGTTCTTGAATGTCTGCGTGGAGCAGTTTGCCCCTATGTTCACATCGCCGATGATGAACTCAATCTCCTTGCGGATACGCTCCATTTCGTTTTCCGCCTCGGCCTTTCGTTCCTGCATGAGAGGAAGGTTGACCGGGATACCGTTGAATTTCATAATGCCAAGATATACAGCGGTCGGGCTTTCAATTTCCTCAACGATGTACCTATGTTTCGGAAGATAACGGTCGAACCAATCGTTGAACTTGTGATAGAGCCGAAGGGCAAAATCGGAGTCGGCGGAGCCGTAGCGCACCGTCTCGACATCATTGCCGTCCAGTTCGTCAAAGTGTCTTCCATCTGTGACACTTGAAAATGAAGGAATCGGTTCTCCAAACAGATCCTCCGCAAGCCGTTTCAGACCGCTCTCATTCAGCTTTCGGAACTCATATATGCTTTTAAGACTCATCTGTGACGCACAGATTGTGTCGTACACTGGCGCCTGGATTACTATGCCCCTCGCATATGCCATCGAAGATTCGAAGGCGATATTGTGGGCAATCTTTATTACTGTTTTATCCATGAGTAATGCCATCAGATAAACGAAAAAGGCGCTCTCATTTATATTGGTGCCTATACGGTGGGAAACGGGAACATAGATGCCCGTACCTTCCTTTACGGAAAAGGAGCAGCCGACAATGTGAGCCTTCGCCGGATCAAGCGCGGCCTTGTCCTCCTCGCGGTACGGATCGTCGGGAGCGGTCTCGAAGTCGAAAGCGACAATTCGGCTGCCTCCGATGTAGTCCTTTATCCCGTCCACCGTGGTCACACATTTATATTCTGAATTCATGTGCAATCACTCCTATGGGAAATACCCGGAGGAGCATATTACCCCTCCGGGCTTGTTCGTGTGCTTTACTTCAAAGGTTCGATGATCTCGCCCGTTTCGGGGTCGACCAGCGGCTCATCGTCAATGAGGGATGCCGGAGTAAGGTTCGCGGCATACGCCTTGACCGTTTCCGATACGCCCGCCACGGCGTTCCTCTCTTCGGCGGTCAGCATACGCTCGAATGAAAACACCGCCTGGGAAAATGCGATTCCGGATGCATTAGTAGCTTTCTTCAGCGTGATTTTCGTGACCACTTGGTTCAGCTTGCGCCCACGGGAAAGCTGGCTCTTCACATAGTTCGTGAATGACTTGAGCGACCCGGTCGGAAGAGAAAGCGTAATGGGGAACAATTCTCCCTCGCGCAGGATGTAGAGCATACGTTTGTTTTTGCACATCTTGCTCTGACCATCTCCGCTGCCGAATTTGTTATACTGGCAGTTTGCGCAGTTCCCACCGGGGACGCCGAATCCCGTCACACCGTCAAAACTGCCGCAGTCGGGAGGATTGTTGCCGCCTGTGTATTTGTCGCGGTAGTATGCATAGGCGGGATGGTTGTAGACGATAACGCCGGTGATATCCTTCACCATTTCTGACTCATCGCTTTCGGCCGAGGGGATCTCGAAAGCTGTGCCGCCGCCCGCAGGCAACTTCATGCGGTCGAAGGAAAACTCAAGTCCCTGACAATCGTCGGCCAAAGCCTCATTCAGTACGTCTCTGTTTGTAAGTGCAGCGAATCCTTCAGTCACTGCAATCTCTGTGTTCTTCTTATCTGACATAATCTATGTCCTCCTAATGAAATGAAATAAGTTGTGATTTTTGCGTTGGTGCATTGAATCATTGTTCTTAGGACTTGCGGATTCCGACTGACACTTTTTCGTAAGTTCTAACGGTATCGCCAAGCCATACAGGGACATCTTCTCCTGTGGCTTCACGCTGCTCCTTGATGAAGGAAGCGAGAGTGTTTGCGTTGACCGTCTCCACGACCAAACTGCCGTATCCGTTTTCTTTCAGAGCCCTCATCATCTCGTCCTTGTGACCGGATGCCGGTGATGCGAACAGGCGGCTCTTTAAATAGAATGTGCTGCCGTTACGGGAGAAACGATCAAGTTCAGCATCTGTCATGGCATCGGAAAGCAGCTCGTCCAATTCCTCAATCTCCGCTCCCAGAGCTTTGGTCTGCTCTTCAAGATTCTTCTTCTGTTCATGCAGAGTCTTGAGCCTGTCAGCCATTTCAAAGATTTTTGTGTTCTCCATCGGTGACTACCTCCTTTCACTTGCTACCGAGAAATTCAACCCCCTATGTGAAAGGTCAGTTCTTAAATGGGTTCCTGCCCTTGCGGTAATCATCAACGAGCATCTTTGCAAGGTTCTGCTTCTGGCGCAGAGCGTATAAGACCTTGCGGTCGACCGTGCCCCTGCAAACGAGGTATATGTAGTGGCAGTTTTCCTTCTGCCCGGCTCTGTGGATACGAGCTTTCGCCTGCTCGAAGTTGCTCATACTGTAATCAAGGGAATAAAAAACCATCGTGGATGCAGCGGTCAATGTGATGCCCAATCCCGCCGCCGCAATTTGTCCGACAAACACTCGGCACCTATCGTCATACTGGAAACGGTGGATTTCGCTGTCGCGGTCCTTAACGCCGCCACGAACAACGGAATATCCGATTTTTTTCTTTTCGAGAAGCTCCTGGATATCATCCAGTTCCGGCACAAAACGAGCCATAATGACGAGTTTCTTATCCTCGGCCATAGCGGAGTCGATAATGTCGGAAAGCGCGTCTAACTTAGCGCGGCTAACGGTATTTACCACACCATTGTCATCGGTTAGGTGTCCGCCCGTAATCTGCGACAGTCGCAGAAGCCTTGTAAGGATGTTCGCTGTGGTGACCTCCGATTCGTCCAGTTCGGCATAGCTTTCGTCCTCAATGCTGTCGTATAATTTTATAGCGTCTTTCTCTAAATCCACGGTACGTACTTCCTCGGTGATTGCCGGAAGGTCAAGGCACTCCGCTTTTGTCACGCGGTACGCCACAGAGTGGAGTTTCCGTAGGAATTCGTCGGTCATCCATTTACGGAAGATCGGTGTGTGATTGCCATAGCCGCCCATATCAAAAAACTGGTTGCGAAATGCATAAAACGATGTGCCGAATATCTGCGGATTAAGAAAACGGTACTGCGAGAACACATCCAGTTCGCGGTTAGTTATGACCGTACCCGTGAGGAGCAGCTTGTACTTTGCTTTATCGCCGATACGGTGCATCCCTTTGCTCTGGGAGGTTCGGTTCTCTTTCAGCTTGTGTGCCTCGTCCGCGATTACCAGGTCTGCGTTATATTCCAGAAGTTCCTTTTCGAGTCTCCATGCGCTCTCGTAATTTACGACAACAACCTGCAAGCCCTTACTTGGCAGCTTTGTCAGCTGCTCCTTTTTCTTCACCGCCGTTCCCTTGAGGATGGTCATGGAATACGGAAAATCGGCGAACTTCTCGAATTCTTCTTCCCAAACGCCGAGGATGGAAAGCGGTGCGACCACCAGCACCCGGTTGACTTTGCCGTACTGGTACATACAGCCCGCTATGGCGATGCTCACTATCGTTTTGCCTGTGCCCATTTCCATAAGAAGAGCTGTTCCGCGGCTTTTAAGACGCTCATCAAATACACCGAACTTATCGCAGGCAAAGGCAAACGCCTTTTTCTGATGGTCATATGGGGCTACCTTGATAGGCATAATCAGTTCGATGTTCTCACTCATTGTTCTCACCCCGCATTTCTTTGATCTCGATGCCTTGCACGGTTTCTCCCGGCGTCAGCACGAGAACCTCGCAAAATTCTCCGAAGAGAAAGGTGAGCAGCCTTTTCGGAATGCTCCTGTGTTCGCTTTTCAAGACCTCCTGTTTATGTCCATTCCTGTCGGCGATATTGATTCGAACTTTGTGTTTTAATTTCATAGGTTCGTCCTCCTGTTCCTGATCTGCATTGCTGCGGAGGATGGATATATTTCCTTCCTCACTCACTACCGGAAAATTCAACCCTCCGAAGAGGTGCAGCCGGGGAGGACTCCGACCGCCATATCTGTAGCCGCTCATTGCTTATCCCTTCTCGGGATACTTGTGGCGCTTCACGCGCTCCACACCGAGGGCTTTTGCTGTCTTGTTAATGATCTTGTTTTTTCTGTTGGTCATTGCCGCGGAGGAAGGCAGCTTGCCCGTCCGCTCAGCTTCAGCCTGGCGCATATCCTCAAGCGAAGTGCCCATGCCGAAATGCTCGAAGAAGAAGTCCTGCTGCGACTCGCTGCATTCCTCGTCAATGACACGGCGGGCCTCTGCAGCCTTAGGATTTTCCGGCTCAGGTTCGGAAAAAAGGATGTCTTCCGGACTTTCGCTTTTGTCGGCAAGCGTGTCCCAGGGGTCGACCGCATCCTCGTCAGTGGGATCGGAATTGTAGCTATGTACCTTGGCGTCAAACAGAGGATCGCGCAGCTCACTCTCGTAGCGGTCGTTCAAATCCATGTCGTGGTCGGAGGAATCGAGGATCAGCGTCAGTTCGACAGACAAGTCTTTGCCAACCTCAAGCTTCTGTGTGACCATGCGTTTTGCGTCATCGTCCCAATACTCGTAGCAGTAATACTTGCCATCCGAGGACAGGTAACAGGCGCGATTGCGGTTGTATCCGCTCTTGCGTTTCTTTGAGTCGTTGCTCTTCATTGCAGTGTCCTTTCCGTCCGAGCGGTACGGAGGGACACAAAAAGAGCATGCGGTTGAAGATGACCACAGGCTCCGTTAGCCGAAAAAAGGCGCACGAAACTACGGTGGGAGCATCTTCGTTCCTAACACAGCCGTCATCGCTGCGTTCCGAACTCTTATGCATCCCTCCGTCCTTATAGCGCTATTCGGACTAAGAGATTGATTTTGCTGCCAACATTGGTAGCATCTTCATTGTACTCTGCAATTAAGAGTAATAAAATTTCTCAATAATACCCATTACTTTAAAGCCTTTATGTAATGGATATTTCTTGTATTTACCATTATTTATGTGTATAATAATAGGAAAAGGGCTCCCAAGCGGGAACCCTAAGCTTTGAAATGTAATGGTTTCTGTAAAAACAGAGCCAGATTTCGATTGGCCTGAGGAAAGGGAAATATGGTTATGGACGAAATAATATCTGGAATTTCATTAAAAACAATGTTTCAGCACGAAGGATATAGCTGTCTTTGTGCAAAAGACACGGTGAACACCTCTCCCAACGAGGCTCCGACAGTTACTCTGAAGGTTTGCCCGGACACAAGTAAACATCTGCTGTTTTCCTATGCTCCAAAGGATGGTCTGAATATGACCGGCGTTGCCGGCAGTCTGCACGAACAAAACATCCTCGGTAAACTGCTAGCCCTTCCAAAGGGAGATATAGACAAGCACATAGAGTTTATCGAAAAATATGGATTCTTATATCCACTACCAGAAAATGAGTATACTGCTATTGAAGCAAACTCCCTCATCGAGATCATCAACAGAATAAAAGCAACAATACGCCTGTACGGTTGCATCAACAAAAAAGACTACCGAGGGGTCCTCATCCATGTGGTGTATCTGCTTTTCTCACCTGTGACCGAGCTTCAAATCGGCGAGAACATATTCTCGACTTGCACTCATAACTTTAAGCGACTTCTCGACTCCTATAATCTATTTCCATATATAAGCAGGGAGCCGGAAGTGTCGGCGCAGGGGACATACTCTGTTGATGATGCTTTTCTTGGAAAGAAAAATGCCGTCACCATCGATTTTTATAACGCCGTGCGGAGCGGCTCCGATACAAGTCTGCAAGGTAGTAAAGACCCTTGGTTTAAAAACCTAATGGCTATGTATATCGGATGTAGGGATGTTGATGAAGACACGAGGTTTCTTATAGATTTCTTTTATCATCTTCAAACCGAGGTTTCGATAATTAAAGAAGTCCACTTTGGCGGTTTCAAATCTTATACAACATTCAATGAAGACGCACTTGACGATTCCTTTAAAAATGCTCTGCTGAAGATTGCAAGGACTGTAGTGGCAGAGGAGATCAATCACAACATTTGTGGTATCCATCCGAAATATAACGGTGGCAAGCTGATTGCCACATGGCAGGTGGATACGCTCATTGAAGCGTTGTACTTTTCTATATTCTATATGCGAAATGGCGAGATGTATAAGGAATGCGAGAATCCAAACTGTAAGAGAGATAAGTATTTCTTGGTGGAAGCAACTAGGACAAATAAACACTATTGTTGTGATCAATGCAGAAACGCTGCCGGCGCACAACGGTATCGAAGTCGCCATCTATAAATGGGCAAAAAAATAAGGCTCTACCTCTCATCTCAAAAAGGTAGAGCCATTGCTTTTTATGTCGCTGGTCTTGGAATAGGTGCCCTGGAATTCACTTGCTCTATGGCTTCCGCAAGCAGACGTTTCTGCTGATCCGGCATACCGATGTAATTGTACATAAGGAATCGAGTATCTATCACAATGCCTTGCACACGCTCGTAGTTCTTGGGATCAGGTTTCCAATCACCGACAGCCTCACCGATGTTTCCGATATTGTCTGTGATGCGCGGTATCGGATTCCCATCGGCACCAATTTCAAAGAAGGTGTTATCCTCGCGGTTGAAAGGCATAATGAATGCGTTATACAGATTGGCACTCGGTACGCCCTTGGCGCGTTCAATATATTCGCCATAGGTAATCTGCTTGTTGATGTCCGGCCCGTTTGGCAGATGTTCTGGATTGCCGCTATATCCATATCTGTATAGTTTCGCATCCAGGACATAGACCTTCCCGTTGTAAATCATGATTGCGTCCGGTTGTAGAGGAGTTTTTGTCCTGTTAGGACCGTAATCGAGCAGCCACCTTGTGCGTGGGAAATATCGATCTTTGTCCTCGATTCCGAAGGCTTTATCAATCATTTTCTCCCAAATTCGCTCAAAAAAATCCGTGCCGAAGAAGTACTGCTTTTCAGAAGACTTCTCATCCATGTATTTGAGCATAGAAATCATAGCGGAAAACAAATCTTGTTCCACATCATTGTGCGTAGACGCCAGTTTTTTTTCCAGTATGTAGATAGCTTCTCTGCTGTCCGGATGATGACCAGGCTTTTCCGGCATATAGGGAACATAGAGCCAGCCCATCTTATCGAATGCCTCGTACACACAGTGTCTGTGAATCTGCGTTATCTTCTTATCGGCATTAGGCGTGACAGAACGAACCGTCATGTTCGTAAAGATTAGGGAACCATTCTTCTGTACCAAAGCTCTCTGTTCCCGAAAAGTACGCGGCCAAGATGTGTTACCTTTGGTATCCGTCTTGAAACGTGGATCTGTTTCAATATAGTATCGACCTGTCCGCAAGAAATCCCGGATTATTTTGAGATAGGCGTGCATCGGAAAATCAACAGTTCTCGGTGCGGCAAACTTCGATTCCTCTATCAGCTTGTCCTCCTTCATAAAGGCGGCAAGCACATAGAACAGATTATTTATGTCTGCGCGGAGATCATCATCATTTGGTGGAAGCTGATATCCTATCGGGAAATAAATCATAGCATCGTCGGTATCTGCTTTTACGCCGACAAAACTGTCTCCTTCGTCATTCTTATTGACGTGGCAGCGTTCTCTAATATTCTTTTGTAAATCCATAGTCACTGACCACCTCGCTTTCCGTTCATCACAACATTATGCTTGTGTATCAGGATAGAGAGATGCACGAACAGTCGGCTTAAATATTTTGAAGCGATCTCGACCTCTGGAATAAATGAATGTACGGATGACTTGCTCCAAACTCTCCATGTTATCAGTATCAAATAGAGCCTCTGGATTAAATTTAAACGCATCATCCCACAGATATTTAATGACTTTCTCCGGGAACATGCGATTGTGCATAACTGCCTCTCTGATGATAGCAAGACGCTGCTTTTTCTCTTCCATCATATCACCAGCGGCCTCATTATGTAGAAGGGCATTGTATTCATCAAGAATGGTAGTATAACCATCCGAAGGCAACGCTCGTTGGTCAAAAGTTATATCACTTTCGTGAACGAAATAAACACCTAGTCTCTTGTCTTCAGCAGAAGCCATTTTTGCTTTGTTGCCAACGATGATACTGTTAATTTTCTCGCAGAATGTCTGCCATGTAACTTCCGTATCAAGAATTTGCGCATTGGCCAATGAGGAACGGACATTGTCAAAATTGTTCTCAATCAGACGCATCCTCCACCTTCGCTGGAATGCCGTATCGAGCGTGAACACGTTCTGATCGGATGTATTCATTGTGCCTATAATAGAAAGGTTTGAAGGAATGCGCACCTTGTGAGTAGGATCGCCGTATATTTTTTCTGCCATATACTTATGCGTGATACCATATTCGCTTGTACCAATCGGATAAGTGATTTCCTCCATAGTCTTCGGTTCAACCGTTCTATCCAGTAACTGGAATACTTCACCGAAGATTGCGGGAGCATTACCGCGGTTAACCTCCTCAATGATAAGGATGTATTCTCGCATGGGATTTCTGAACGCCTCACTTATTATTAAGGTAAAAGGACCTGGCGTAAATTCATATGTCACTTGTTTATCTGCATCAACCACAGGCAAAATCTGTCCTATGAAATCTGCGTTTGTGTAATCAGGATGAAAAACGAGACGTTCTACAACACTATCTTTTTGACAATATTCATGTTCAATTGTCCAGCTCTTACCAGAGCCTGGAACACCATACAGAAGAATGTTTGTACCGCCTTCGATCCTAATTTTTTCAAGTTCCTTTAGGGACCGCACCATATCCCCACCAGCACTTTCAAGAGAATCACCATCAATGTTCAAGGACAGACGTCTCCTAATATCATCTAAATTTGTGGTGATGGCCTCTATTGCTTCTTGGCTAAATTCCGACATAACCTAACCTCCTGTATTGCTTTTATGATTTCTGGCATTCTATCCTGAACGATGTAGTACCGACCATCTTCGCCTTTATAAAAAACTCCGGCTTTGATAAAATTCCCCTGTACATAAGGGAAAGAATTCACGCTCTTAGCCGCACCACTCTCATCATTTTTTGTTTTTGTTTTAATATTAATGGTAATGGAGCCATCTCGATATTGCCTCACTGTGTCGCCCATATCCACCAAGTAATTTTCTGGATTGACTTCTCTTGCGTGTTGTATCAAGAGATATTCTGTTGAATCTATACTCCCGTACATTTTGACAAACCAAAGCACATCAAAAAAATCATATCCATAGTTGCAATCTGGGTTTTTCATCATAATAACAAGGCACTGGAAATAGATTTCTTCTTGGATTTTTTCAAGCTTCGCAAGTATTTCATCGCGCAATGTGCTTTCCGGTTCAGACTTAATTATCTTGATGCTACGCAATATATCAACATAAGCATAACCAATGTTGGTAAAGAATTTTTTATTCTCTATTGCTGCTACATCTTGATAATTAACAATACCACAGTTCTGCAAAAAGGGTAGGATATTCCTTGCGTAGTTCCAGTTCATCCCATACTTCTCTAATTCGATCCCTAAATCATGTACAGAAGCAAAATCCTCATTCTTTGCCAGAACATCAAATATAATCAGGATTTTATCCTTCACATTGTCTGTAAAGCTCGTTCCAGGTGAGCCAGGACTCGACACAGTAATTTCCATGAGCTACTCCTCCTCTGTTAATTGCTCCTTGATTGCGCTTGCGATATGATATGCAAGGATAGGTGGTACAGCATTTCCAATTTGCTTATATTGATCAGTTTTCGTTCCGAGGAATTCATACCAATCAGGGAAAGATTGCAATCTTGCATTTTCACGCGCAGTAGGTATCCTGTTTTCCGAATAGTGGAAATAGTTACGATGGCCTGTGTCTATCGTATGGCACGGTTTAAAACTCGGCATACGTTCAAAGCCCTTTCTATATTTACGGACATTCCAGTATTCATCAGGCAAATCATAAATCGTCCCGCCGTCAGGAACCTTTGAGATAATATCAATGGTTTGCTGGGTGTGAATAGTAATTTGATGATTCTTCACCTTATCTTGTTTTCCACGCATTTTCTGTTGATAATCATTTTGAGGAGCAGATGCGTATTCGTGTTCATTTTCAAGACCATTCTCAGCATTTAAGGGAAGTAAGTCACTGATTGCATCCTTACTGGTGATTGTTCCCTCAACCTTCTGTGGGAAAATGAATTTTTTCTTCTTCATCCCAACGAAAAACACACGATGACGGTTCTGAGGAACGCCATAGTCAGATGCAACAACCTTCTGAAATGCTACCTTGTAACCAAGTTTGCCAAAGCGTTCGACGATATCATCGCGGAATAAACCATTAGACAAGGTTAAAAGTCCCGAAACATTTTCAATAACAAAAAACTCTGGTTGGACCAATTTCACAACTCTGTAATATTCAAGATACAAATGATTTCGAGGATCATTAACATCCCGCGTCCCTACTTTGCTAAAGCCTTGACACGGTGGTCCCCCTATTACACCTATGACATCATTATTCTTATTTAAGGCTAAAAGCTGTTTATCGGTTAATGAATGTATGTCTACACATTCAGCCACCTTTTTTTCGTGATTATGATTATAAGTAGCTATAGCTTTTTCCCACATATCTATTGCGTAAGACACCTCGAACCCCGCCATTTCAAATCCGAGACTAAGCCCTCCGCATCCACAGAATAGATCAATGATTTTGTTCTTCATCTTCAAATAACTCCTTGATTGCGTCGGCAATACTCTTAGCCATTAAGGGAGGGACAGCATTCCCAACTTGTAGGTATTGCTCTGTCATTGTTCCTTCAAACACAAAGCTATCCGGGAAAGACTGCAATCTGGCCGCTTCACGCACAGTTGGCAGTCTGTGAAAAATCGGATGGTAGTAATTACTATGCTGATTTCCCGCATCAATAGTAACTGAGAAGTCATCTTCCTTTAATCGTTTGTACGCTGATGAATGGCGATTCTTTCTCCCTGAATTTGTAGTCCGATTTGTAGTCCACAATTCTTCAGGAACATCTCTCCAATTCCCGCCCTGCGGAACATAAGATATTCTTCTCTGTTGTATTTCAGCGGGATAATGAATATCATGATTTTCTACTATATTGTTTCTTGCTCTAAGGTAAGTACGATACGGCGTATCAGGAGCCATGTGCAATTCTCGAAACTCTGGAGCAGTACCTTCAAATTGATATAACTCACCAATAGCGTCCTTAACCGTAATACGTTCATCGCTCTTCAAAATGCGGCTCAAATCAAACTTCTCTCCCTTTGTGATTATAAAGAAGTTTCTTAGCCTCTTTTGCGGAACTCCATAATCTGATGCATCTAATATAGCATTCGTGACAATATATCCACATTCTGTGAATATTTCCGTTATCCTTTCTTTGGCATAACCATTGTTCTTGGTTATAATCTGTGGAACATTTTCAATCACAACTACTCGTGGTTGCGCTAATTCAACAAATTTCACGAATTCGAAGAATAGTTTGTTCCTTGGATCATCCTGTTCAACATAATTTTTATTCGCATTAGAGAAACCTTGACAAGGTGGTCCACCAATTAACACATCTATTTCCTTTATGTTGCCAATCTGCGAAATAATAGTGTCCTTATCAATCGTCAAAATATCGGCACAGATAGCTTTTGCCTGTCTGAAATTTTTTCTATACGTTTTTATTGCGGCCGGATTAAAGTCGATTCCGGCAATTGGATCAAATCCACTCATTTTAAAACCTAAACTCAATCCACCACATCCGCAAAATATATCTATAAACTTAGGTCTATGCATGCTGGGAGGCCACCTCATTCATCAATTTCTTGGCTGATATCAAAGTCAATATCGTTTCGCTTGCAATAATCATCAATTAGTTTCATGGTTTTTAGGTTTGGTCTCGCCTTACCAGTTTCCCAACGATTGACTGTTGCAAAGGAGACACCTATATCTTTTGCGAAATCTTCCTGTGTCATAAAAGCCTTCCGGCGTATCCTTTTAATGTCATCTGAAAAACTCATGTACAAAACCTCACTATCATATAACTAACATTAATATAACAACCATGTAGCATTATACTATATCTAGGCAATCATTTCAATAACACAGGCCTTTTTTTTGTTAATCTTTCAAGAATTCAACGCCAAAACACCTTTTCATATTGAGCAACAAATGCATACCCTCATAACGAAGTATTCTTTAAATCGTTATGGGACAGGACTTTTCGTTATGGACGTGTGCAGAATTTATATGATGCACACCCTTTAGCGCCGTTTCCGCAGGTAGCCTCGCAGTTCGCAGATAAAAATAAAACCCGCTGAACACCCCTTGGTGTCAGAAGGCGAGGAAACACTTTGAATTTGATATATCTTAACGATGTGTTGAAAGTCACACCGTATCAATCACGCAACGGCTTCATCAAGCAATACCCCGCCGTTTACCCCGAAAGAAGAAAGAAGCCGGCGAAAATATTCCGCCCGCTCCTCATAGGCAACATTTTCAGTAAGACGGTCATAGTATTTGGCAAAAACACCGTATTCACTCATCTTTTTTTGCTTCCATACGGCTTAATACAAGTTCATAGCCGTCGCAGCCGTTTGTCAGCGCACGGTTGACCCGGCTTATTGTGGCGGAGCTTGCCCCCGTCAGCTCGGTAATCTCGGTAAATATAATTTTTTCACGGAGCATTCGGGCTACCGCAATGCGTTGAGAAATTGCTTTAATCTCTTTGACCGTGCACAAATCCTCAAAAAACGCATAGCATTCCTCAATACTTTCCAAGCTCAAAATTGCATTAAAAAGAAGTTCTGTATTTTTTGTTTTTAATTTCTCGTTCAAATTTACTCCACCTTTCAAGAACTTGAGTCTATTTTATCAGAGTAGCGTGTTAAAGTAAAGTTAATAACTCTAAACAGACTCATCTAAACACAAAGAAACCGATTATTAACAAAGCGGTAATCTGTACAGCAAAATATATGTGGACAAGGGGTTCCCCCATTCTGCGCCAACGGCCGAAAAAAGATATTTTCGCTTCCTTATCCTCCTTTGCGCGCCGCCTGTTTTCGTGTGCAATCCAGCAAAGTTCAAAAAACTCATAGGCCACAAGGTACATAAGCCATGTTTGCCAAGCGCTGTAGCTGTTGGGCAATAAAAGCTCTCCTGCCAATACGGCGGAGCCCCCTCCCACCAACACGATAAACCAGAACCAGCGGCCGGGGTGCTTTATAAAACGTTCGAAAAAATCTTTTTGAACAATAACAAAAAACATAACAAAGAAAGATATTAACTGTGCAGTTCTGACGCTGCCCATAAGAATAAACATCAGCGGTATATAGGAAAAGAAGGGCTGTTCCAAGCGTTCAAAAACTTTGCCGATGTAATCGGTTTTACTGCCGGCTTTTACACCGGGATTGTAAGCGTTTTGGAACGGATACTGGAGTGATGTAATTAAGATTAATACAAGGGATACCCACATGGCTATCCCCTGCGGGTCGGCATAGGGGTTCCAGAGGCTGCCGTTTTTTTCAATAACGGCGGTTATGTCTTGCAGTTTGCCGTAACTAAGGCAAAAATACAGAGCCGTTCCCAGGCCGCCCACGGCGCCCAAGGTGAACTCCATAATCTTCCATCCTCCTATATAGCCCTTTTTCTGTAAAGGTCCGTAAAAATAGCGCCCGCTTTTAAGAGGAAAGTTTGCCAGATAAAAAAGGTTGATACCCAAAGCCCAACCCAATGAGCCGCTCACGGCTCCGGCGGCGGCAAACATCAGCGAATACATATCCCTGCGCCAAGCCATAAGTACAACAAGGGCAATCAGGATAAACAACAAGCCGCCCCATTCCTCTTGTCTGGTTTTTGAAAAGTAAAAGCGAGGAAACTTTTTTTCATCGGGCTTCAGAGGGTGATTAAATATAAGTATCCCCAAGAACCTGAAAGGCACCAGAACGGAAAAGAATATAATAAAATCGCTTGCTTTATAAACATTTCCCGCCATTGCATTAAATGCTATACCGATAAAGGAAGCAAAAATACCGAACCAAAGTGCACCCTTAAGCAAAACACCCTGTAAGCCTTTGGCGTAGTTTTCAGGAGGCTTTTTATTTACTATAAAGCCCAAAGTTTCTCCGTAAGTTTCCGTACCGCCGTAGAACATTGCCAAAGCTCCCACAGCGGAAAATACCCAAAAATTCTCACGAATAATCTCTGAACCTGAAAACCGGGCAAAAATCATACCAAGCAGAGCGCCGGGCAGCATTGCTCCTTTTTCCCCGCCGATTTTTGTTCCCCTCATGGCCCAGCCGAACGAACCGGCAAGGGAAGCAAATGTAATAATGCCCAAGGCTACGGTAAAAGTCATAGTAAACCTCCCTTGAAAAAAAGACTAAACAAGTGTTCCCCAAAAGCGATCAGATGTTTTTGGGATATTGTTTTTTTACATACTCGGCAGCGCTCTGTCCGGCGACAGCACCCTCACCCACAGCGGTGGTAAGTTGGAGCAATCCGCCTATACAGTCACCTGCGGCAAAAATACCGGGTAAATTTGTCATATTATTTTCATCAACGAAGATGTTACCGTCAACAAGTTCAACGCCGAGTTTCATTGCAAAATCGGCAGCGGAAGCCTGCCCCACCGCAACGAAAAGACCGTCAAGTTCAACATAACTGCCGTCAGCAAAGAGTATTCCTTCAAGTTTGGCTTCCCCTTTCAGTTCTTCTACAACCCGCTCATCTACGGGAAAGCTGTTTTCACCGGTTGCGGAAAAAGGCTTTCCGTCAGTAAAAACGGTAACTTCTTTTGCAAAGCCGGACAGATGCTTTGCCTCGTTCAGAGCATAGTCGCCGTCACCCAGAACGCCTAAAATCTTATCTTTGAAGAAAAATCCGTCACAAACGGCGCAGTAACTGACTCCCCTGCCTTCCAACTCGTTAAGGCCTTTGATTTTTAATCTTTTACGGGATTTGCCCACGGCTATTACAACCGCTCGGCACGGATAATTGCCAAGGGCGGTCTCCACCTCAAAAGCTTCAGTGAAGCCTATACCGGTAACTTCAGTGTTCAAAATTTCGCCGCCGAGACTTTTATACTGTTCCTCGCCCCTTTTTTGAACCTCCGGTCCGCTTAAAGGCTTTTCCAGACCGTAATAATTTTCAATCAGGTGGGCCTTTTCCAAAGCGCCGACACCGTTGCCGATTACAAGCGTTTTCATGCCGGCACGGGCGGCATAAATTGCGGCGGAAATACCGGCGGGACCTTTGCCGATAATAATTACATCATGCATAATAACAACTCCATACCCCGTGTTTATTAATTAAACCGAGGCGTTTTCAATTTTAAATGTGTAAATGTATTTCGCCAACATTTTTTGCGGATTGAGTGCAGGTATAACAAGTTTAAGTTTACCTTCATCATCCGCAGTTCTGATGCTTGCATCGGACCCCAGAAGGTTTACCTTAATCCCGGGTGTAAACTCTATGTCATTCAAAGTCAGTTCCCCTTCCGGGAAACGCTTGAGAAAAGCATAAATATTGCCGTCTCTTTTGGTGTAGCAAACATCCTGTTGTGTGCTTTTTTTGTATTTTCTGCTTGAGTAGATTCCTTCACCGTTTACCTTCAGCCAATCCCCGATTTGTAAAAGACGCTCCTGCATTATTACCGGGATTGTTCCGTCAGCAGCAGGGCCTACATTAAGCAGCAGGTTCCCCCCTGCACTGACTAAATCCACCAGCATTTCAATCAAATCTTCTGCACTCAGATAATCCTCTGCTTCTTCAATCCTGTTAAACCCGAATGAAGCGCCTATACCCCGGCATTCTTCAAAAACGCGTTTATCCTCAAGTTCCTCAATGCTCCTGCCGCCTTCAATCATGCCGTACTCACTGGTAAAGTTGCCCCCCAAGCGGCCACGGGTTTCTTTACCCCAGCGGTCGTTTGGGACAATAAAGTCTTTTACGCTCGACTCGTTATAAAGCCAGGTTAAAAAGTCGGTACTGTGCCACACGGAACTTTCATGCTCCCATTCACCGTCGGTAAAAAGGGTGTGGGGTCTGTATTTTTCCACAAACTCCTTGAGCATGGGTATAAGATGTTTAAGAGCATATTCTTCCGGATTTTTAAGGTAGAGTGGGTTAAACCACTCATAAACGGAATGATAGGCACCGAACTTAACGGAAGATTTTTCACAGGCTTCTTTAAGCTCCGCACAAAAATCCCTATGAGGCCCCACATCCGCACTGTTCCAATTCCAGGCATAGTCACTTTTATACATACAAAAACCGTCATGGTGTTTTGATACTATATTCAGATACTTTGCTCCCGCATTTTCAAACAACTTGACCCATTGTTCGGCATCAAATAATTCCGCCTTAAAGAACTGCACAAAATCGGAATATTTAAAGTTTTCACCGTAGTTTGCCAGATGAAAACGCCTGGTGTCACTCTCTTCATTGTGCATATGGTAGCCGTACCACTCGGCATATGTCCCCTTCGGAGCATATGCGGGAACGGAGTACAGGCCCCAATGAATGAAAATGCCGAATTTTGCATCTTCAAACCATGAGGGAACGGGGCGGGAATTTAAAGACTCCCAATTGTTTCGGTACATTTTTTCCTCCGTGGTTGTTATTAACTCCCGTTGTATGAAAAGATGTCCTCCTGTTCAAGCAGCTGAATTCCGCTATCGGTCAGAACTTTGACGGCCGCATCATTGTCCGCCACCCTGATTATCACAAAGGCCTTGCCTTTTTTAGGCGTAATAAAAGCGTAAGCGTATTCCACCCCGATGCCTGCATCCGCAAGAACCCGCAAAGCGCTTGAAAAACCGCCGGGTTCGTCGGGAATTGATATTCCCAGCACATCCGTCAGGGATACCGTCAGGCCTTCCTCACGGATTAATACGGCCGCTTCTTCAGGCTCGTTCACAATGAGGCGAAGAATTCCGTAATCGGTGGTGTCGGCAATGGAAAGGGCACGGATATCCACGTTCTTTCTGGCTAATATGGACGTGATATCCGCCAATCTGCCCGCTTTATTCTCCACAAAAATAGAAAGCTGTTTAATAAGCATATCCTGAACCTCCCTCTTTTATACCGAAATGTCTCATCAAATGTTCCGATTATCAATAACACGGACTGCCTTGCCCTCAAAGCGAGGCAGGGAACGGGGCTCCACAAGGTGAACCTTGGCGGAGAGTCCCAAAGTTTCCTGCAAAGCGGCGCATAATTTGCGCTGAGTATCTTCAATACCCCGAACTTCATCAGAGAATACCGCATCGGACATTTCCACACGAACGGTCATAACGTCAAGATTTTTTTCTTTGTCCACAACAATCTGATAATTGGGCTCCATACCCAAAGAGAGTATAACATGCTCCACCTGAGACGGGAAAACATTGACCCCGCGGATAATAAGCATATCGTCGGAACGGCCTTTGGGTTTGCTCATTCTTACAAGAGTTCTGCCGCAGGCGCATTTTTCTCTGGTTATGGCGGTAATATCCCGGGTTCTGTAGCGAATCAAAGGCAGAGCCTCTTTGCCGATACAGGTAAAGACCAGCTCACCGAAAGTGCCGTCAGGCAGGGGTTCCAGGGTGTCCGGATCCACAATCTCGGGATAATAATGGTCTTCACAAATATGCAGTCCGTTCTGCTCGGAGCATTCGTAGGCCACGCCGGGGCCGGCAATTTCAGACAAACCGTATATGTCATAAGCCTTAATCGCCAAAGTTTTTTCAATTTCAAGGCGCATGTTGTCGCTCCAGGGTTCGGCACCGAAAATTCCGGCACGAAGAGGCAGCCCGGCCGGGTCTATCCCGGCGGATTTAAGCTTTTCACCGATAACCAAAGCATACGAGGGTGTGCAGCAAATAATATTGGAACCGAAATCCTCCAAAATCTGCACCTGACGGGCAGTGTTGCCCGACGATGCGGGAATAACAATGGCGCCCAGTTTTTCCGCCCCGTAGTGCAGGCCCAAACCACCGGTGAACAGCCCGTACCCGTAAGCAACGTGGACAAAGTCCGACTTGGTAGCGCCCGCAGCGGTCAACGCCCTTGCGCAACCCTCCGACCAATGATCCAAATCCGCTTGCGTATAGCCCACAACAGTCTGTTTGCCCGTAGTACCTGAAGAGGCGTGAATGCGCACAAGTTTTTCCTTAGGTACGGCAAAGAGGCCGTAAGGGTAATTGTCGCGCAAATCCTGCTTTACCGTAAAGGGCAGTTTTACTATATCGTCAATTGAATGGATATCCCCGGGTTCTATACCCTTTTCATCAAGAAGCCTTTTGTAAAAAGGCACATTCTCGTAACAGCTTTGTACCATTTTAATAAGTTTTGCACTTTGCAGAGCTTTGAGATAATCACGGGAAGCCGCTTCAATCCCTTTGTTAAAATATTCCCCCATGGTTTGCTCCTTTTCATTTTTCTATATAGTTATATCCCGCCTCAAAGGCCTTTAAATTCATTTCAAAAAACTTCGGCTGAGCCGTTTGCTTTAAGGCATTTATCCAGGCTTCTTCAGGAAAGTCGGTTTTAGCGGCAATAACACCTATAAGAACTACATTTACCGTTTTTAATGAACCGGCATCTTCCGCCAAAGAACTCGCATCAATAGAGGTTACCTTTAAGCCCGACTTTTTAATGTTACCGGTAATATCTTCCGGATAGGTCGTTTCCCCCGTGATTACGGGCATGGGCAAAATTCGCCTTGTATTGACAACAATCTCCCCTTCGGGGTTAAGGTGTTTAATCCATCTTGCGGCTTCTAAAGGCTCAAAAGCCAAAATCAAATCCGCCTCGCCTAAATCTACCACGGGAGAGGCCACCTTTTCGCCGTATTTGACAAAAGTAACTACCCCTCCGCCCCGTTGGCTCATGCCGTGAACCTCCGATACTTTTACGTCAAAGCCGAGGTCGATTAAAACTCTTCCAAGCAGCCGGCTGGCAAATAGAGTTCCCTGACCGCCGACTCCCGCTATAATTATACTTTTTGAAGCCAAAGCTATCAATCCTTTCATATGCCTTACAGTCAAGCCATAAAGGTTCAGCCTATTGCGCCGAACTTACAAAGTTGTCGGCAAACACCGCAACCCACACATTGCGCCGCATTAATACGGGCCTTGCCGTCAATAAATGATATGGCGGGGCAGCCGATTCGCATGCACATGCGGCATGACCTGCATTTTTCCGTATCTACATGAAGCGGAGCGTTATGTTTAACATATTTAAGCAGAGCACAGGGGCGCCTTGCCACCACAACACTCGGGCCGGGCGCTTCAAGTTCGGTTCTGATAACCTTTTCCGTTTCTTCCATATCGTTGGGGTCAACTACGGTAAAGCGCTCAATTCCAAGTGACTTCACCAACATTTCAAGGTCAATAGCCAAAGCGGGGTCGCCTTTAATAGTTCTGCCCGTCAGGGGGTTATCCTGGTGACCGGTCATACCGGTAATGCTGTTGTCCAGAATAATCACAACGGAATCACTTTTGTTATAGGCTATGTCTACAAGGCCGGTTATACCTGAATGGGCAAAGGTGGAATCACCGATAACTCCCACGGACTTTTTCGCATTGGCGGGGTCGGCCACATTACGGCCATGCAAAAATGAAACTCCCGCCCCCATACAGATTAAAGTATCCATACTGTCAAGAGGCTGCATAACCCCCAGGGAATAGCAGCCTATATCACCGCTGACAAAGACTTTAAGCTTTTTAAGCACATAGAACAGCGCTCGATGAGGACAACCCGGGCAAAGTACGGGCGGTCTGCCGGGTATAGGCAAATCAATGTCCGGGAAGGCAGACTCTTCACCCAAAACAGCTTTTGCAATCTGCCGCGGGGTATATTCACCGATAAAAGAAAAAGCATCTTTACCTACAACTTCAATTCCGTGCTTTCGGCAATGAGTTTCAATGTAGTCATCAAGTTCTTCAATCACATAAACGGTTTCAAACCTGGAGGCAAAGTCTTTGATTAAATTAACGGGCAACGGATAAACACAGCCGAGTTTAAGGTAGGAGGCTTTATCACCCAAAGCTTCTTTAGCGTATTGATAAGCAATACCCGCCGTAATAACCCCTGTTTTTGTGCCGTTATATTCAACCGTATTTATAGGCGCCGATTCCGCCCAATCGGTCTGAGCAAGAATTCTGTCCTCTACCACCTTATGCTTCGGCCTTGCCATTCCGGGAACCATAACGTACTTGCGGGGATTCTTTACAAATTCCTTAATCTCCCTTTCCTGACGGGAGTCGGTTTCCACAAGACTGCGGGAATGGGAAATCCTGGTGGTAAGGCGCAAAATAACAGGCGTGTCAAAGCGTTCGGAAAGTTCGAACGCAAGTTTTGTGTAATCAAGGCACTCTTCGGAATCGGCCGGTTCCAGCATCATTGTTTTGGAGGCCCGTGCATAATGACGGGAATCCTGTTCGTTTTGAGAAGAGTGCATACCCGGGTCATCCGCTACGCCTATTACCAAACCGGCGCTTATGCCGGTGTAGGACAGTGTAAAAAGCGGATCCGCCGCCACATTGAGCCCCACATGCTTCATGCCGCAAAAGGCCCTTGCGCCGGAAATTGCCGCACCGGAGGCAACCTCCATTGCAACCTTCTCGTTAGGTGCCCATTCACAATAAATCTCATCATATTTGGCGGCAAATTCCGTTATCTCCGTACTTGGGGTGCCGGGATAGGACGAAACAACCCTGCAGCCGGCTTCATACAAACCCCTTGCGACCGCTTCATTCCCAAGAAAAAGTCTTTTCATATTTCCTCCGAGTTCTGATAAAAAATATATATTTTATATAAGCATCTGTTATTTGCCCGAATTGTTAAAGCGGTCGCTCACACTTGTAAATGAAGGGATATCATCTTCCGGCATTTTTTTCTTAATATCGGCAAGTTCTTCTTTAAGTTCTTCCACATAGGCTTTAGGGTATACGGCTACAGGCTCCAATACAAGAGCGCCGTCTGCCAGGGACACTTTAAACTGATCCCCCTCTTTAAGGCCGAGGTCATTAACAAATTTTTTGGGTATGGTAATCTGGGACTTTTTAAGCATTTTAATAATCAAAACATCAACTCCGAATTTAAGAATTTCCGATTATCCGGCAATAACAGATCAAGTATAACATGGATTTAGAGAGAGTAAAGGTTATTCAGTAAACATTTTCATCCAAAACAGCCCTACCAACCGTAGACTTCGCTCCCCCACTTTTTCTCTATCAGGGTTTGTTCCGTATAGATAAGCGTATTATCCTTAATATCTTTATTTAGCAATACGCCTGCGCCTATAACGCTGTATGGCCCTATTTTAACGCCGGGCATAAGAATTGCATTGACACCCGTACGGCAATAGTCACCGAGAAAAACTGCCTCGGAATAATCCGCAGCAAACTCCTTGCGCCCCTTTACCGACTGAATGGTTATACCGTCATCAAAGCGCAGACTGCCGCAAACGGTCGCCGCACCTATATCCGTGTTTTCCCCTATAATCCCCGACATTTCCATGTAGTGATAAAGGAAGACCCGATCCAAAATTATTCCTTCGAGTTCCGCAGCGTGGCTGACTATACACTCATTGCCGATTGTGGAGCAATTTTCCACAAAACAGGCATTGCGCACCTGGGTGTTATTACCTATGACCACATTACCCTGGATTATAGCGCCGTTCTTTATGATAGTGTTATCACCGACTATAATACTGCCTTCAATGATAACATTCCTGCCGATTCGGCTGTTCTTCCCAAGTTTAACAAAACCGGCAATGGAGGCGGTATCGTCTATGGAAGCGCCCTCACCCAGCTCATTTTTTGTAAGGGCGGAGCAGCGCTCCGTATTAATACCTCTGTTGGCAATAAGGATATGCCAGGGCTTGTCAATATCGTAAACCGCCTTATCCGCAGTAACGGCGCCCAACTTCATACCGCGCTTAACTTCATCCGCAAGGCTGACTTCAAGATAAGCCTCCAAGGGGGGCATCATACCAACCTCGGTATAGGGGAAGCGGGAGGGATTAAAGCGCAGCGCTTCAAAAAATGCGGAGGGCAAAGCAAAACCGCCGAAGAAATGTGTGCTTTCGCTGCGGGAGTGACCCCAAATTTCTTTAACACAGCCGTCTTCAATATTGCAGCCGATATAATCCGAACTGCGCTCCGCAATCGGAGAAACCAGCGCTTGGGACTCCCCGCTCTTTTCAAATGCGGCCACAAGCTTTTTAAGGTCGTCAGCACTGACTATAGTATCCCCGTATAAGGCCAAAAAGCTTTCGCCCTTAACATAATCGCCGGCAGCCAGTAAAGAAAAGGCGGTACCCTTGGGAGCATTTTCGACTATCACGGTTACATTCGAGTAGTCACGGAAGTATGCTCTTATCTCATCCGCAAAGGGACCGGCAACAAGTATGATGTTATCAAACCCCATGGATGTCAAAGCATCCACGGAATAGGCAACAATCGGTTTGTTGGACACGGGGAACATAACCTTATTGCGTATCTGCGCATAAGGCCAAATTTTTGTACCGGAACCGGCACATAATACAACAGCATCTTTCATTTTAATAACCCTCCGTAATTGATGGAAGTCTATGTTTACCAACCCGAAAAAAATCCCGGTTCTTGCCGACATCTTCTTTACCGGAAATAGACAGAAATTTAACTACGATACAGTATAACACAAGAAAAATGCGGAATAAAGAGTTATATAATTAAATTAAGGATTATCCGCCTTTATTAAAGCCGATTGAGGCAAACGGTGCATTTTGCCGATGTCCGGTTGACAAAGTTTTTGCCCTTGTGTAGAATTGGTGCGGATTCAAGTTACCTCTCTTTCCGTATTAAGAGTTGACGGTATGAATCCGGAAAAGGCTCTTTCTTTTACCAAAGCACTATCTTTTCAGGAACATTCCCGGTAATTCCAATACCACCGCAATAACAATAAAAGGAGTAAAGCTATGAGTAAACTTGCTATTAACGGCGGCAGTAAAGTTAAAACCAACAGTTTTCCGCGTTGGCCCATGTTCGGCGAAAAAGAGGCGGAAGCCCTGAACAGAGTCCTGAACAGCGGCGTTTGGGGAACTTTGGGCAATGAAGTAGCGGAGTTCAATGAGAAGTTTGCGGTCTATCAGGGGGCTAAATATGCTTTAGGGGTTACAAACGGCACCCACACCCTTGAAATCCTCCTGCGTGCCTTGGATGTAGGCCCCGGGGATGAAGTAATAGTTCCGCCATACACATTCAACGCCACCGTGTCCAGCGTTATGATGGTCGGGGCAACCCCCGTCTTTGCCGACATTGAAGAGGGTTCCTATAACCTGGACGCCGTTTGTGCCGAAAAAGCCGTTACACCCAACACCAAGGCCATTATCCCCGTACATATCGGCGGGCGCTCCTGCGATATGGATGCTTTTATGGCTTTAGCAAAAAAATACAATCTTTTGATAATTGAAGACGCAGCCCAGGGGGTTGGCGGCGAGTGGAAAGGCACAAAGGTCGGCTCAATAGGTAACGGCGGTTCTTTCAGCTTCCAAGCCAGCAAAAACCTGACCGCCGGTGAAGGCGGAGCTATAACCACAAATGACGAAGAGTTATATGACAGATGTTTTTCTATCCACCACTGCGGAAGGGATATGAAAAAAGGCATCTGGTATGACCATCCGATTTTAGGCACCAACGCCCGCATGACGGAGTGGCAGGCGGCAATACTAAACGCACAGATGGATAAACTTGACCGGCAGTTGGAACTGCGTATGAAGAATGCGGCCTACCTCAACAACAGGCTCAAAGAGATACCCTGCACCGGAATTATGACTCCCGACGAGAGGGTTACCAAAAACGCTTATCACCTGTTCATTTTTAAGTACTTTGCGGATAAATGCAAAGGCCTGCCCAGAGAGAAATTTATTGAAGCTCTTAAAGCGGAAGGCATCCCCTGCGCACCCGGTTATGTCTGCCTTTACAGGCAAGGGCTGCTCACCTCTCCCCAGGCTAAGCGTTACCTCAGGGCAGACGCAAATTATGACATCTTTTTGCCGAACTCCGAAAAAGCCTGCTATGAAGAGGGAATGTGGCTGTATCAGTATATGCTCCTCGGTACGCAAAAGGATATGGACGATGTGGCCGATGCCATTATTAAGATTTATGAAAACGTTGATGAGTTGCTCTGAGAGCTTGCAAGACTGAAATATAATCTCGCATTTAATGCGGGGGAAAGTTAAGCGCTTCGCCCCCGCATTCTTTTATGCAAAGCTCTTGTCAACGTCAAACGTGATGTCTTTTAAACAGTTTTCTGTATAATTATTAGGTTTTTGACCCCCAAAATACCCTTTTTTCTTGACATTATAATATTCTTAATGTAATATAGGCGTTACAAAAATACTTGGAGGTATTATAATGAAAAAGTTTCTTTGTGTATTCTTGGCAGTACTCTTTGTCGCTTTCTCTTTTACCGGCTGCAAAGGGAACAAAAACGATGAACAGAAAGATGCCACGGTTGCTATCGCCTCACTCAACGACCTGAACGGCAAAAAAGTTGCTGTCCAAAACGACACAACTTCGGACTATTTTGCTCAAGCTCTCCTCGACAAGGGCGAAATCAAGTTTGAAATTCTCCGCTATGAGAAAATTATTCAGTGCTACGACGATATGGCGCTCAAAAGAGTTGACGCAATCCTCGTTGACGAAGTTGTTGCAGCCGCTTATATGGATGTCAGTAAAGTTGTGTGGAGCAACACCGAAGGCGAGCCCATAGGCATCTGCATCAAAAAAGGCAATGACGACTTTGCCGCGATTGTGGAAAAATTAATTGATACCTTTTATTTTGACGGTACCATAGCGACTATTGCCAACAAATACTTCGGCCGCAATGTTACAGAAGGGGTGCGCACGGTAACCGCAGCGCCCGAACTTGACCTTAGCAAACTCAAGACTCTCAACGAAGGCGTTCTTAAAGTCGGTATGGAAGTCGGTTATCCTCCCATGGAGTATGTGGATACCGACGGCATTACACCGATCGGCTTTGACGTTGAACTGGCCGGCAAAATTGCCGAAAAACTCGGACTTAAACTTGAGATTGTCAACACCGCCTGGGACGGCATATTTGCAGCATTGGACAACAGCGAGTTTGATATGATAATGTCCTCCGTGAGCATTACACCGGAAAGACAGGAAAAATTCATTCTCACCGAACCCTACATATCCAACAAAATCGTCCTTGTTGTTCCCGGACCATAAAATAACATCACAACGGAAGGGCTGCTTTTCGGGGCAGCCCTTCCGATTAAACGGAGTATTTTAATGGAAAAACTGCAGCAGATAATAACCTGGATGCCCGCTTTGCTTAAGGCTACACAGACCACTCTTTTGCTCTCAGTAACCTCAACGCTGACGGCGTTGTTTTTGAGTGTGTTCCTTGCCTTGGGTAAGATTTCCAAAATTAACATTATAAATAAACCGTGCAGTGCATATATCTTCTTTTTCCGCGGCACTCCCCTGCTTATGCAGCTGTTTTTTATATATTACACTTTGCCTCAACTCATCCCCTCTCTTACCATAAAAAGCCGTTTTGTGGCGGCTTGGATTGCTTTTTCATTAAACATAGCCGCTTATCTGGCGGAGATTATCCGGGCGGCAATTCAGTCCATTGATAAAGGTCAGCTTGAAGCGGCAAAAGCCCTTGGCATGACCTACGGCCAGACAATGAGGCTTATAGTTATCCCGCAGGCGTACAGACGCATGATTCCGCCTATTTGTAATGAGTTTGTTATGGTGCTCAAAGACACCTCCCTTGTGTCAATCATCGCCCTTTCCGACCTGACCTTTCAAACCAGGATGATTGCCGCAAATAAAGCCAGTTCCCTTGTCTATATCCCGGCAATGTTTATCTATCTTGTTATTACCGCCGTCTTCACCTTTATATTTAACAAGCTGGAAAAGAAACTGTCGGTATACGAATAGGAGGGTTAATTATGGCTATGATAGTAACTGAAAATTTATGTAAGAGCTTTCACTCTCTGGAAGTGCTGAAAGATGTTAGTTTGACAATTGATCAGGGTGAAGTGGTCTGTATTGTCGGCCCTTCCGGAGCCGGAAAGTCCACTTACCTCAGAGCTTTAAATAATCTTGAAACAATTAACAGCGGCAAAATATACATAGACGGCGTGCTTATTGAGGACAGAGAAAAAGGCAGCCACACAAACAAGGTAAAAATAAGCAGAAGTGAACGGCTTTCCATTCTGCTTGAGCTGGGCATGGTCTTTCAGCGTTTTAACCTCTTTCCCCATATGACAGCCCTTGAAAACATAGTAATAGCTCAGACAACCGTACGTAAAAGAAGCAAGGAGGAAGCCACCGAAAAAGCTCTTGACCTTTTGGAGCGTGTGGGACTTCTTGACAAGACGAATGAATACCCAAGCAAACTTTCCGGCGGGCAGCAGCAACGTCTGGCTATAGCCAGAGCCCTTGCTATGGACCCGAAAGTAATGCTGTTTGACGAACCCACCTCCGCCCTTGACCCCGAACTTGTGGGCGAGGTGCTGGCGGTAATGAAAAAACTTGCCGAAGACGGCATGACTATGATAGTTGTCACCCATGAAATGGCTTTTGCCCGTGATGTGGCTGACAGGGTTGTATTTATGGCCGACGGAGTGATAGTTGAGCAGTCCCCTCCCGAAGAGTTCTTTAATAATCCCAAAAATCCGAGACTGCGGGAATTTTTAAGACGTACTATCACAAGAGAAGAGTAGTTAAAAAATTCGAAAATAAATATATACATTTATACATTTTATAGTAGAGAAGAGCCTGCCGTTATGATATAATGTCGTTCAGCGGCTCTTATTTTTATTTCCGCCGGGTTGAAACGGAGAGTAAATGTGTAAATCAAGGCATAATACTGTTCCCGGCAGTTCGGGCCGCCTTAAAAAACCGTATTTACTTGAAAGGAGACAAATCACATGGGACTTATTAAAGCAGCAATGGGTGCAGCAGGCGGCGTGTTGGCCGACCAATGGCGAGAGTATTTTTATTGTGAGTCTATCCCCGAAACCATTCTTGTAACAAAGGGCGAAAAACGTGTAGGCGGCCGTTCTTCAAACACAAAAGGCAGTGACAACATTATCAGCAACGGCTCGATTATTGCAATTGCCGACGGCCAATGCATGATTATTGTGGAGCAGGGAAAGGTTGCGGAAATTTGCGCCGAACCCGGCGAATTTGTTTATGACACCTCCACGGAACCGAGCGTTTTTGCCGGTGATTTAGGCACGAGTATTGTTGAGTCTTTTAAAACGATGGGCAAGCGTTTCACCTTTGGCGGTGAACCCCCGAAAGATCAGCGTGTTTATTACTTTAACAAAAAAGAACTTGTAGGCAACAAGTACGGAACCCCGAGCCCGGTACCCTTCCGGGTGGTAGACCAAAACATCGGCCTTGACATAGACATTGCCATACGCTGTTTCGGCGAATACAGCTACAGAATAAGCGATCCGCTTTTGTTCTATACCAATGTCAGCGGAAATGTTGAGAGCGACTATCCCCGCGAAAAAATTGACGGCCAGTTAAAGACGGAACTTATGACCGCATTACAGCCGGCTTTTGCAAGACTGTCCGCAATGGGCATTCGCTATTCGGCATTGCCCGGCCACACTATGGAGTTGGCTGAGGCCCTTAATGATATCCTTTCGACAAAGTGGAGGCAACTGCGCGGACTTGAAATTGTGAGTTTCGGTGTTTCCAGCGTAAAGGCAAGCGATGAAGACGAGAAGATGATAAAAGAACTCCAGAGAAATGCCACTCTCCGCAATCCCAACATGGCGGCGGCTCACCTCGTAGGCGCTCAGGCTCAGGCAATGCAATCCGCTGCAGCCAACGAAGGCGCAGGCCCGGCAATGGCATTTATGGGTATGAACATGGCCGGACAGGCGGGCGGAATGAATGCTCAAAATCTTTTTGCAATGGGTCAGCAACAGGGCCAGCAACAGGCTCCTCCTGCCGCACCGGCAGGGGCTGCAACAGGCTGGACTTGCGCTTGCGGCAAGGCGGGCAACACGGGTAAATTCTGCATGGAATGCGGCAAACCTCAACCCGAACCCGCTGCGGGCTGGACCTGTTCCTGCGGAGCCGTAAGCAAAGGTAAGTTCTGCACCGAATGCGGCAAACCCAAGCCGGCCGGTGTTCCCCAGTACAAATGCGACAAGTGCGGCTGGGAACCGGATGATAAAACTGCCCCGCCCAAGTTCTGCCCTGAATGCGGCGATGTGTTTGATGACGGCGATATCAACTGAAAATTGAATATTGATTTCGAGTTAACCGAGTATTAATCAAGTTATCTCTGTGTTTTATGTTAAATCCCGGCGAAAAATTTAATAAAGTTTATCGCCGGGATTTTTATGAGCCTAAAGCCTAACAACAATTAAACAAATAAAAGGAGGAATAATAATGGGATTGTTTGACAAAAAATTTTGTGATGTATGCGGGGCTAAAATCGGCCTTTTAGGCAACCGCAAACTTGAGGACGGCAACCTCTGCAAAGAGTGCGCTTCCAAGCTTTCACCCTTTTTCAGTGACCGCAGGCGCAGCACAGTGGCAGATATTAAGGAGCAGCTTGATTACAGGGAGCGCAACAAAGCCGATGTTGCAGCCTTTACTCCGACCCGCACCTTAGGGGTTAACCGCAAAGTGATTTTGGATGAAAATGCGGGCAAGTTTATTGTCACCTCTTCCAGAAACTGGAAAGATGATAATCCGGATGTTCTGGATTTTTCTCAGGTAACCGGATGTAATCTGGAAATTGAGGAAGATAAAAATGAAAAAACATATGAAGACAGCGAAGGCAACGATGTAAGTTATTCACCGCCCCGTTATACTTACAGCTATGATTTTGTTGTGACTATCCATGTTAATCATCCGTATTTTGACGAAATAACCGTTGATGTTAATGACAGTTCTATCGATGTTGAGCCGCCTGAATCAAGGGGGATGTTCGCCTCCTCCGCATTCGACCCGGCAAGCATCAGCAACGAATACAGACAGCATCAGGCAATTGCACAGGAGATTATAGATGCGCTGACTAAGGTCAGAGAAGTCAGCCGTGAAACTGCCGCTGCCGCCAATGCTCCCAAAACGGCACAGACCTGCCAATTTTGCGGAGCCACCACCATTCCCGATGCCCAGGGGCGTTGTGAATACTGCGGCGGTGCAATGGGAAATTAATGAAAGTAATACCGACTGATTTTTTTAATAAAATGGAGGTAGATTATGTCTTACCAATCCAATGAAAGCCGTCAAATAGTTTTTCCGGCACTTCCGAAATCATTGAGTGAGATTAAAGCGCTGCCGGAGGCATCCCTGCAAGAACCCTTCTTTACCGCCGCCCTGCTTATTCCGGCATTTTGCCTTTGGCCGAACAATAAAGATGAGGCAATGGAAATTCTTAACTTCTTAAAAGGCCCCCAGCCCCTTTCAAATTACGATATTCAGTTTATATCGGAACGCCTGCGGGGTAATGAATATGTCCCCATGTCATATTTTAACGGTGCAACTCCGGAAAATAACTATACGCCATCCGAGCCCCTGACCGTCACGGTATCGACTACGCCCCTGAGCTTTTATGAGAGCGGTTATGCCAGGCTCTTTCTGCGTTCAGGCGGAGCGGACAGCCCGAGACCCGTGCTGATAAGGCAAAAGCCCTCTACGGGTGAATGGTTTATGGTTGAGCAACTGCTCCTTGCGCAAATTCGCAAGCCTGTAGCCGAGGACCCCTGGGCCTGATTCTTAATTCATAAAGGAGGAAATTTGTTCGATGGCGCAAATTACCAACTACCAATGCCCGAACTGCACCGGCCCTCTACATTTTGACGGAGGCTCGGGTAAACTCGTCTGCGATTATTGCAACGCCTCTTTGGATGTTGCCACTGTGGAACAGCTGTATGCAGACAAGGAACAGGCTGCCGCCGCTACAGTGACAGACCCGCAATGGGATGTAAGCACGGCGGGCGGAAACTGGAGCGAGGAGGAAGCCGCACATTTAAGGGCATATAACTGCCCCTCTTGCGGTGCACAGCTTATTTGTGACGACACTACGGCGGCAACATCCTGCCCTTATTGCGGCAACCCCACAGTTATTCCCGGCCAGTTTACCGGGCAGCTCAAGCCGGATTATGTAATCCCTTTCCTGCTTGATAAAAATGCCGCTGTGGAAGCAATGAAAAAATACTATAAGGGCAAAAAGTTTTTACCCAAATCTTTTAAAAGCGAAAACCGTATTGAAGAGATTAAAGGCGTGTATGTCCCTTTCTGGCTCTTTGACGGAAAAACCGATGCTCACATCCGCTTCAATGCCAAAAACACAAAAACATACACAAGCGGCGATTATGAGGTAACCGAAACCGATCATTATCGCGTAGTCCGGGAGGGACAGGTTGCCTTTGAAAAAGTTCCCGCCGACGGCTCCACCAAGATGCCTGACGCCCACATGGATGCGATTGAACCGTTTAATTACAGTGAGTTAACCCCTTTTTCCACCGCCTATCTGCCCGGTTTTTTGGCCGATAAATACGATGTGGATGCGGAAGGCTGTTTGGAGCGAGTTAATGAGAGGTTTAGAAACAGCACTGTGAACGCATTCAAAACCACAACAAGAGAATATGACAGTGTTGACCTTGAATACGCTGACATTCAGCTGATCAAAGGGGAAGTTAAGTACGCCCTCCTGCCCGTATGGCTGTTGTCAACAAAGTGGAAAGATCAAAGCTTTCTTTTTGCAATGAACGGTCAGACCGGAAAGCTCGTGGGAGATTTGCCCGTTGACAAAGGGCTTGTTCTGGCTTGGTTTGCAGGTATCTCTTTACCCCTTATGCTGATTATCGGGGCCATTTTGTTCTTGGGGGGATTCTGATGAAAAGACTTATCAGTATAACTATGTCCGCATTTTTATTCTTGTTTGCGCTCAGTTTTGTATCTTTGGCGGCTGACGGCCCCCTTGTGTACGATTATGCAAATCTTTTTACACAAGATGAAGTGCAGATTCTGATTGACAAAGCTGATCGGATTGCGGAAGAACACAGTTGTGATGTTGCCCTCATAACTATCCCCGGTTTAAACGGCGGAGAAGTCATAGCAACGGCTGAGGATTATTATGACAGGTTGGGCTTAGGCTACGGGGAAGAAAGAAGCGCTTTACTTTTGCTGCTCAGTATGGAAGAAAGAGATTACGCCATACTACCTTTTGGTGAAGGTATATATCTTTTTACAGACACTTCGCTGAACATTATGATGAAATACGATGTTCTGCCGCTGTTACGTGAAAACGAATACTTTAATGCCTTTGAAAAATATCTGGACTCTGCAGAGAGTATTCTTAATGACAAAACAAGCGACAACAGTAAATCGGATTACGATTATAACTACGACGTTAATTACGATCAGAATTTCAGCCTTAGCGATAGAATTCATGATTCAATTGATTCTATCAGATATGGTCAAGGCGGCGAGGGCCGCATGTCACCACTCGTCAAGCTCGGAATTATTATCCTTTTGCCGATGATATTGGCCGTTTTTTTGTGCGCCCATTGGTACTCTCAGATGAAAACAGCGGTAAAGGCAAAGGCTGCCGACAACTATATTCCCGAAGGCGGTTTTGTTGTAACAAACCGGGAAGATCAGTTTTTGTATAGGAATGTAACCAGAAGGCGTATCGAAAAACCTTCCTCTTCTTCGTCCTCATCTTCAAATTCAAGTTCAGGCAGTTCCGGTTCAAGCAGTTCAGGCTCTTCAGGACACTCCGGTAAATTTTAGTTTTGCGGTGGCAGGCATAAGCCTGCCACTTTTTCTTATTGTTTAAATAAACTATCTTATTATGAAAGCGTGATATTAATGAAAAAAATCACCGCAATTATTCTATGCGTTATTCTATGCCTCACATTTGCCGCCTGTAAAGATGATAACTCTTCAAACTCAGGCGACAAAACCGTTACCGTTGCGGAAAAGGTCATTCGTTCAGACAATCAGGGGCTTGTTTATTTAAGTATAGAAAACGGAAAGGCAACCGTCACTTTTAATGCGGACAAATGGGCAGATTATCTTGACAGGTATAATGCAACCCCTTATGACGGACTGTTGAGCAAAGCCTATCCTGTTAAAGAGCTTTCGGGCAAGGTTAAAGACGCCTGTATTGTGCAAATCGAATCCTTGGGCTATTCCGAAGTTGAGGGTCTGGTAATCCCGACAATTTTCTTACTCATGGAAGACGGAACAGTGGAACAGGTAAGCGCCGATGTTGCCGGAGAACCGGGAAAAGATGCGGAATTGAAGAGCAAGGGAGCCCTGCCGTGGATTAAAGATATTGTTTCCGTCAAAAGTGAAAATGACACTGAAGGTGTCGGCGCTTTAACGGTCTTCGGAACGGATTCTACCGGTGTTCGCTATAATTTAAGAATACCTGCGGAGTTACGCGCCCTTTATTCCGAAAATGTATGGTTTGCCGAAATCTATGACGGTATCAACTACAAAAATCAAGGCTATTACTCTATTCTTTATTTCTCCAAAGAAGGAAACGTGATTTATAAAAGAGGACGGGTAAAACAAGCCGAGATAGAAACCTTTGAGGGAACATACAGCCTTTCATTAGCCGAAGACGACGAAACCCGTCCCGGCCTCCTTACATTAGACATGAGCGGTAAAGACGGTGCTGCGGAGAAAAAAATTCAGGCAAAGTTTCTTGCCGACTTCTCTTCACCATTCCGGTTTGAATTGATGCTTTCCGAAGGGGATTTATTGTTGGATAAAGACAACAAAATTAACGAGAATATCACTTTCGAGCGGGGGGACAGCCCTTTTTACAGCGATGAAAACCTTGGAGATTACCTCTGCGCCGTTTCACCGGAGATTAAGGGGCTGGTTAATAACGGTATGATTTTCTTTGCCGAAGCCGACTATCCGGTAATTGAGGGTGAAGTATGCAGAAGCATTTGGCTCGGCACCGACGGCCCCGACCAGTTTGTGAAAGAGATTCTGTATGCCGTTTCAATCACCGGACGGGTATATGAAAACGACATGGTTTATGATGTCTGGAAGCCGCTTACGTAGGCAATTATAACCCCGCAAATTATTCCGCAAAAAAACGAAGGGGCCCGGACAGAGCCCCTTTTGTTTTTTGTATATCTCAAGGTGTGTTGTTATGCGGGGTGATGCGTACATCGCCCCCGGTTGCTTTTATCTTCGCAAGCAGAAATGATTTAAACCCGTAATGCTAAATCAGGTCTTTAATTGCCTTTACGCTGATGTTGAAAAGGTCTTCCCTGCAGGTGCGCAGTATTTCTTCCATTGATTTTTCCTCCGTCACGGCGGCATAAACGGCATCTATTCCGTGATTGAGCATTTCCTGCGCTCCCGCTCCCAAACTGCCGTTAACGGCAATTACGGTTTTGCCCTTAGCGGCCGCCCGGCGGGCTACGCCTGCAGGCACCTTGCCCCTCATGCTCTGGGCATCCATACGGCCTTCCCCGGTGATAACATAATCCGACTTTTCAAGATATTTATCAAAATCGGCGGCATCCAAAACCAAGTCTATGCCGGAGCGCAGGCTTCCGTCTAAAAAAGCAACCACACCGGCCCCCATTCCACCCGCCGCTCCCGAGCCGGGCAAAAAGGCCGCATCCTTACCCAAGTCCCGCTTAATTAAATCGGCCATATTCCTCAGGCCGTTATCCAATTCCTTCACCATGGCTTCATCAGCGCCCTTTTGCGGAGCAAATACAAAGGCCGCCCCCTGCTCACCGAAAAGAGGATTATCCACATCACAGGCGGCTGTTATTCTTATTCCCAAATGCTTTTGCGGAGGAATAATTTTTTTAATCGAAGTCATTGAAGCACCCACGGGGTCAACTTCCCTGCCCGAATTGTCGAGAAAGCGGTAGCCCAAGGCGGAAGCCATACCTATACCGCAATCATTTGTTGCACTGCCACCAAGCCCCAAGACAATGCTTTTTGCTCCTCTGCCTACCGCGTCTATAATAAGTTCCCCTACTCCCCGGGTTGTTGCCAGGGCGGGGTTCTTATTATTACCCGCCAAAGGCAGACCGGCGCAGGCGGACATATCCATTGCGGCTGAGCCGTCGGAAAGCATAACATAACCCGCTGTCATAGGAGCGCCGAACACACCGGTGACAACAGCCGAAACCCTCTGTCCCCCTGCGGCGGCAAGAAGAGCTTCAGCCATCCCCTCCCCGCCGTCAGCGACGGGGATTCTTTTAATTTCTGCATCGGGTATAACGCTGAGGATTGCTTCTCCGATGATTCCGCAAACCTCGTCCGAATTGAGCGTACCCTTAAAAGAATCGGGAACGATTAAAAAACCCGGCATCGTTTTTCCTTTTCTCCTTATAATTCAGTCATTTTTCAGGAACAATATTACTGTCTTTGTTATTATATCCGCAAGGGCTATGCAAAACCTATGCTTTGCACAGCCCTCTGAAATTATTTTTTTATGACTACTATAAAGTAAAATTACCTATTTATTCCGGAAAAGCATGGTCGGGCGGCCAAGATATATAGATTTGACCGGTGGCATGCTGCAACGCAAGCAGGGCATCAACTGTATTGACAACACCGTCCTGATTCACATCAAATTGTACTCCGGCATGATAAGAGATTTTTCCGGCTGTAGCATGTAAAATCCGGAGTGCATCCAAAGAGGTATAGGGGTATACATATTCATCCGGTTCAGGAACGAAAGGCTCATCGTCTGACATGTAACCGAGTCTAACCGTTTTTTCGTGAGCAGCCAACCTGTAAATGTCCTCATTATTCAGCCAGACCCAAATCATTGGAGCATCGGTTCGTTCTACAATAAAATCATACCCTTCCAACCCGGCTTCGACAATAAACGCCTGATTGTTCTGTGCATGAAGTTCCGACATTAAGGAGTTTCTAAGGGCATTGCACTTCAAGAGCCACTCGTAAAAAGGCCCCTCATAAAGATGTTGCGGCCCCATAGTATCCGCTACTTGCTGTGACACTGCTGTAGAATCCGGCTCCTGTATCCATACGGCTACCGGTAAAGGTTGAGTCTCTTTCATTTTCTCCAGCAATTCGGCAGAAATCTTTTCAAAACCAACAGGGGGTTCTTCCGCTGATACAACGGGAAGAGGAAGAATCAACAACAGTGCAAGAAAAATAATACTAATTCTCTTTATTGATTTTTTAAACATAAACAATCCTCCTTTAATGACAATACCAATCTCAGCAACTATATGTTATCAAAAAAGTTCAAAAAAGTCAACGCCCTTAAAAAAAAATTCACAAATAAACCATAGGGTCTTGAAGAATTTTGTTTAAAATATACAAAAGAACGAAAAAGCATTCTCAACAACAAGCATTGAAGAAGTTTTCCGTTCTTATTTTGGATTCTATTTTTTTAACCGTTTACATGGCAAAATCAGATTATTATTATTCCCCTGCCATTCTGCGGGTAAAGCGTTTGAAGAACGCTATGCCCTCGGGAAGGATAGAAACAGGCACCCGCTCATTGGTGGCGTGGGTGCATAACAGCAGGCCGGTATTCACCACAAAGGGAGCAAAACGATAAACGTTGTTGCAGATAGGCTCATAAAAACAGGCATCCGTACCGCCCATAACCAAGTACGGGACAACAATATTATCGGGGTTGGACTGCATGCAAAGTTCTTCAATCAGCTTATATGCCCTTGAGTCTGTTGGAGAAAATCGGGAGGCTTCCTTACTCTTCAGCAACTCAATTTCAATATCTTTGTTCTTAACCACTTTTTGTATATGCTTTTTTACGTCTTCCGCGGTAGTGCCGGGCATCTGACGGAAGTTTACCGTAACCGACGCTTTCTGCGGCAACACGTTTGCCGCCGGACTTCCCTGAGCCATTGTTACCGCAGTTGTGGTTCTTATCAGTGACGCCGCAGGCGGAATTCTTTTCATTACGGCTTTAATCAAGGGTTTAAGCAGCCAAAGGTTACAGGTGATAATCCGGGCAGGGTAACTGACATTGCGGCCTATTTTGTTAAAAAGGTCAAGCGTAGCCGGCGTTAATCTGGACTTGAACTGATTATTTTCCAAATCTTTTATTACATCCGCCAGTTTACCGAGTGCCGTATGCTTGGGCGGTTGGGAGGAGTGTCCCCCTTTGTGCAGAACGCTAACCTCGTAATCCACATAGCCTTTTTCCGCTATCCCCACACCGGCAAGATACTTGTCAACTATTCCTTTAATTTTAAGCGGCAAAATGGCACCGCCCTCGTCTATAACACATTCAAGGCGTACTCCCCTGCTTTTCAGGGTTTCCATAATAGCGTGGGCGCCGGCGTTGTCGGAACCCACCACCTCTTCATTATGGCCGAAGCAAAGATAGATATCTCTTTTAGGCCTGAAGCCTTCTTCAATTAAATCTTCAATGGCTTCCATCACGCAAACAAGATGATTTTTCATATCCAAGGCTCCCCTGCCCCAGATAAACTCACCGTCATTGACGCCGTCAAAGGGCGGATGTGTCCAGTCTTTTTCCGTTCCCTCGCTTATAGGAACAACATCCATATGGGAAAGCAAGGCAACTGCGTCCAAAGAGGAATCCTCGCCCTTCCAACGGTAGAGCAAACTTGCGGGTGCAACAACTTCCCGTTCAAGATTTTCCTTAATCAGTGGGTAGGCTTCGTCCAAAAAGTCATGAAAGCGTTTGAACTCCGCCCAGTCCACAAGTTCTTCTTCCGGATAGGATACGGTTTTAATCTTTATTGCCTCGCTAAGATTTTTTTCCGCCCGCTCACGGTTAACTTTTTCTTCCGGCAACGGAACATATTCTTTCTTTTTGGGAAGGTGAAACACCGCTCTGATTAGAGTAATACCGACAAAAACACCGAATGCCGCCAAAAACCACTTTAAAAACAAAACAGCCATAAGTTTCCTCCGATTTATATAGTCAGGTGTCAAGCCTTAAGGTACAAAATTATGTTGTTCATATAAAAAATTTTCTGCCGAGCCAGGCGCGGAAGCGCTTATTCCCTTTAACCGCAAGAAAGAAAATGATTAATGCCAGCGTGCAGGCGGTTGTAATTAAGGAATAACCTATGCGCCAACTGTTCAGAAAAAAGAGGTTAAATAATAAATCCGTAACTAACCCCAACACGCAGATATCCGCCAGCACAAAATTGACTATATCAGGCCAATCCCTTTTTTTCTGCGGAGCCATACCGCCGTTATGAAAAGAAGAAGTCCGACAAGCAAAACCAACGGGAGAGCTATACGGTAAAACCAACCTTTTTCATTACCCACAGCGTAAAAAACATAGATATAGGCAGTAACCGCAAACACGTCAATGCCTATTTGGGAATAAACATAAACCTTTTTCCACATAAATGGTTGAATAAACAGAGTCCAAAACAGCGCACTTGATGTTACAACATAAAGAGCCCAAATACCGGTAGACGGAAATAAAGCATTGATTATGGCGCAGACAATATTCGGGATAAGAATAACCATGGTAAATATGAAAGCGGCAAAGCGCCTTCTGACCCCCGCCGGAAGTACAACTTTTTCCGGATAAGGCGGTGGGGCATCCTGCACATAACCCGGAAGATTAGGGTTTATGACCGGAGTTTGGCACAGGGCGCATTTTTTAGCGCTGGAATCCAATTCAACCCCGCAATTGACACAGTAAGACATAGGCTTCATTCCTCTTTGCGGATTTTTGCTATGTAAAAAAAACGAACCGTTTGATATGAATTAAGTATTTAATCGCCGATGAACATTAATCACGATTGCTTTCAATCTTTACATGAATACCCATCCTGACAAGACGGGTAAACAGTTCCCGTTCAAGGTCACTTTCCTCAAAAGCGTTGGCAAAGGTTATCGCCATCGTATCCTGAAAGCTGCCTATACCGATTCTGGCGGGATTAATCCTCCCCGGTCCGGGCATAAAAATAAAATGATTTACATGTTCCCGCATGTCGGCGGGCAATTTGACTACGCCCACATTTGAAAGAAGAAAGCTTGTTCTGCGCTCACCTGTAAGGATGAAAGAGATCCAGATACCCGCCCGCTTAATTGCCAACGGCATTGCCCTGAGTAAGAAATTGCGTTCCAGCTTTAAGTTTGAGGTCATCATGGCATTAAGTTCTTTAGGGTTATTTATATACCTGAGGTAGAGGGAAACCTGTTTTAAAATCTCCTCAAAAGTATAGTCGCCCAAACTCGGGTCGATACGCACATCATAACACATTGTAAAATTACGCAGAGTTTTGCTGGGGAACCAACGGCGTAAATCCACGGGGATTTGCACACTGACCTGCTTTTGTTTGCGGCTTTCACGCTTTTGTTTGCGGTATAGAATATCCAGCATCAGCGCCGCAAAAAACTCGGTAACAGTTACGCCGTATTCTCTGGCTTTAGCCAATACTGCCCCTGAACTGACATAGCCGGTTGTAATATTTGCAGTATGGGAGGGCATTTTTGTTCCCTTCGCGTGATAAACAAAACCCTCCCGGTGCCTGGGTTTGCCTTTTGAGTCACCGTAACGGGCAAATGAGTCTTCCAACTCACCGGGGTCTGCTTTCACATCCAGATCCAGCACCTTTTCACCGGGAGTTATTTTATGCCCGGCCAGCCTTAAATATTCAGCCGCAAGCGTACTGACAAAACTTGTAGCTCCGGCGCCGTCGGTGAGCGCATGAAAAAAGTCTACGGAAATCTTGTTTTCATAATAGTATACTCTGAACAAAAAACCCCTGTTTTCACGCCAGTGAATTCTGTAACAGGGGTTTTTGATGTCGGGCTGAACCGGCGGAATTTTATGCTCATTTTTTTCAAGATAATACCAGAAAAAACCTCTGCGCATACGGACATCGTAGCAGGGAAAACGGGGCAGCACATTTTCCAACGCTCTTTCCAGCAAAGCGGGTTCAATTTTATATTTCAGTACCGTGGAAATGCGAAAAATATTTGACCAGGTCTTTGTATTCTGACCGGGAAAAATCTTCGCCGCATTATCCAGTTTGAACCAGTGGCGCTGTGTTGCCGCTTTTTTGCCGGTTTTAGCCATTGACAGCTCCTTAAGAGTTCGGATCGGAAACGTGTTTTTCTTTTAAATTGCCTGTTTTTTTGCTGCGTTTTTCAAGTTCTTCCGCTATATCGGCAGGCGATAAGCCCTGCTCAACCATTAGCACCGTTAAATGATAATGCAAGTCCGCAATTTCCGCAACAAGCTCCTGTTTGTTTCCGTTTTTTGCGGCAATGATTGTTTCGGAACATTCTTCGCCGCATTTTTTTAAAATCTTGTCCAATCCCTGCTCAAACAGATAGCAGGTATAAGATTTTTCCGCCGGATTGTCCCGCCGGTACTTTATGGTGTTATACAGGTTTATAAAAGCATCGTTCATTATTCTTCCTCCGTATTGAATTGTTCATTTGACCAGAGAGGATTAAAAAAGCAGGATCTGTTGCCCGTATGGCAGGCGGGACCTTTTTGCTTTACCGTGACAAGCAAAGTATCGGCATCACAGTCATAACTAATATCTTTCACAAGCTGGGTGTGACCGGAGGTTTCCCCTTTTTGCCAAAGTTTTTGTCTGGAGCGGCTGTAAAACCAGGTATAGCCGGTCTCCATTGTCTTGCCTAAAGATTCTCTGTTCATATATGCAAGCATAAGCACATCGCCGTTTTTACAGTCGGTCACTATCGCAGGAATAAGTTCGCTTTTTTCAAACAAAAAATCTATATTCAATGTCTATCTCCTTCCGAAACCTTAAAGGAAGCTCCCGCCGACTTTTACGGCTTCTTCCAAATTCAAAGTGCCCTTGTAAAGGGAACGGCCGCAAATGGCACCGTAAAAACCGCAATCTCTGAGAGCGACAATATCGTTAATATCATTGATACCGCCGCTTGCAATTATATCGCAGGACACGGACTGATTTATTTTGTTAAGCTGCTCAATATTGGGGCCGGAGAGCATACCGTCGCGGTCGATGTCTGTGTAAATTATTACGGATACTCCAATTGCCTCCATAGACTGCGCCATGGTGATGAAGTCAATTTCACTGACGGTTGTCCAACCGGACACGGCAACCTTTCCCTTTTTAGCGTCAATCCCCACGGCAATTTTTTCGCCGTATTTTTTTACCGCCTCTTCAACCAATTCGGGATTTGTCACCGCAGCGGAGCCTATAACAACCCTGCTGATACCTTTGTCAAGGTAGTAGTCAATATCTTCAAGTCTTCTGATACCGCCGCCGAGCTCCACTTTAAGCCCGCTTTTTTGTGCTACATCAATAAAGATGCCGCTGTTCACCCTGACACCTTCAACTGCTCCGTTTAAGTCCACCATGTGAACCCATTCCGCACCCGCATCTTTAAAGGCTGCGGCAGTTGCCAAAGCATCATCGGCCACTACCTCGGCGGTGGACATAACCCCTTTGTATAAGCGGACACATTCGCCGTCTTTTATATCGATTGCGGGGAGAATAATCATCAGTCAATTACTCCCTTCGTGGAAAGGGCGGCTTCCCCCTCCCGCTTAACCGCCGCTTTGAGGGCATGGGCAACCGCTTTGTAGAGGGCTTCCGTTTGATGGTGAGCGTTTTTACCGCCGATATCTTTTACATGCAAGGTAATCCCCGCATTAAACGCCAAGGCACGGAAAAATTCCCCGGTAAGGCAACTGTCGTACTCCCCTATTTTGGGTTCATTAAATTCGGCGTCAAATACCAGAAAAGGTCTGCCGCTTATATCCAAGGCCGCAAAAGCAAGGGCTTCATCCATGGGCACAAAAAAGCTTCCGTAACGGGCTATACCCGTTTTGTCGCCTAATGCCTGATGTAAGGCTTTGCCCAATACTATGCCCGTATCTTCAACGGTGTGGTGGGCATCAACTTCCAAATCCCCCCTGACCCGGGCCTTCAGACCGAAACCGCCGTGTAAGGCAAAGGCGGTGAGCATATGGTCAAAAAAACCTATGCCCGTTTGTACGAACACCTCTCCGCCGTCCAGATTAAGGCTGAGGGTTATTTTTGTCTCTTTTGTTTCTCTTTTTACTTCGGCACAGCGCATGCTCTTACTCCTTTATTTTTTTGAGTAAAACTCTTCAATAAATTTTATAAGTTCGTTGTTTTCCCAATTCCTGCCGGCGGTTACGCGTAATTTATCTCCAAAACAGCGCACCACTATACCGGATTCTTTAAGATATTCAAAAAGCTCCCCCGCAAATTCCGTCTTAAGAAAAACAAAGTTTGCATCCGCTCCGATGACGGTAAGATAAGCAGGATACAACTTCTGCAAACGCTTAAATTCGGAGAGCAGGTTATCTCTCGACTCATTTATACGGGCAACGGCCCGCTTGATGCTCTCAGGGTGATTCAGTACGGCAACACCGATGAGCTGACTTACGGAATTGACATTATACGGGGATTTTGCTTTTTGCAATTGTGCGGTTAAAACCCGGTTGGTAAGCGCAAAACCCAAGCGAACCGCCGCCAAGCCCATTGCTTTTGAAAAGGTTCTTAAAACAATCAGGTTATCATATTCACCGACAGCGGAAACCAAAGAATCGCCGTAAAACTCCATATAGGCTTCGTCAAGCACCACAAGGGCGGAAACGCTTTTTATAAGCCTTATGATTTCTTTCGACTCAACGGCAATGGAGGTGGGATTGCAAGGATTGGAGAAAATAATTATCCTTACATTATTATCATTTGCAGTCTTAATTGCTTCATCAATATCTATGCGGTAATCCTCACTTTTTTCAAGGCTGAGGCAGGGGCACTCGACAAGGCCGCAGTAGAATGAATACATGGAAAAATCCGGATTGAAAGTCAGAACCGAGTCACCTTTTTGAGTAAAGGCACTGATAATAACACCTATCAGTTCATCAGACCCGTTACCGGCGGTTATTTCGTCCGGGCTTACATTGTAGTGAGCCGCCGCCAAAGTGCAAAGTTCCTGTGCAAGGGGATCGGGATAACGGCAAAAACGAAGGGCTTCTATCCCTTTTATGATATCATTCATCACGTCTTCATCAGGAGAGATAAAAGATTCATTTGCATCCAACCGTATACGGTAATCGCCGCTGACAGGGCTGTAGGCTTCCATGGCGTTGAGTTTTTCATTTATAACAAAGGACATTTTCAGGGGCACCTCACCTTGACCGAATTTGCGTGGGCGGTTAAGCCCTCAGTTTGGGCAAGGGTGATTATATCCCCGGCAGCCCTGTTGAAATCTTCTGCGGAATAGCAGATAAAGCCCGATTTTTTAGTGAAGCTTTCCACCGATAAGGGGGAGAAAAATCTTGCCGTTCCACCCGTGGGTAAAACATGGTTCGGTCCTGCATAATAATCTCCCGCACTTTCCGGCGTGTAATGGCCGAGGAAAATACTTGCGGCATTTTTCACCCGCCCCAAATATTCAAAGGGAGATTTTACACATAACTCCAGATGCTCGGGGGCAAATTCATCTGCAATTCTGACCGCCTCGTCCAATGAGGAACAAACAATAATGGCGCCGTTATTTTTGAGGGATTCTTTGATAATATCTTTCCTAGAAAGAGTTACCACCTGGCGTTCCAATTCTTCCCGAGTTTTTTCGGCTATTTCTTTTGAAGTTGTTACCAATATGGCCGCAGCCAATGTATCATGCTCCGCCTGGGACATTAAATCCGCCGCAACAAATTTTGCATTTGCGGACTCATCCGCAATAATTAAAATCTCACTAGGGCCGGCAATCATATCAATATCCACCGTACCGAAAAGCATACGCTTTGCCGTGGCCACATATATATTGCCCGGGCCGACGATTTTATCCACCTTGGGAATGCTTTCAGTGCCGTAAGCCAAAGCCGCTACGGCCTGGGCGCCGCCGCACAAAAATACTCTGTCAACCCCCGATATAGCCGCCGCTGCGAGTATGTTGGGGTTCGCTTTGCCCTCTTTTGAAGGGGGCGTGACCATTATTATTTCTTCCGTTCCGGCAATTTTTGCGGGAATGGCGCTCATCAAAACGGAGGAAGGATAAGCCGCGGTACCGCCGGGCACATAAATACCCACACGCTCAAGTCCCCTCACCCGCTGCCCCATAATTGTTCCGTTCGGCCCCGCATCAAACCAGCTTTGCTGCTTCTGACGCTCGTGAAAGCTTTTGATGTTGGCAGCGGCATTTTTAAGAGCGGATATAAATTCAGGGTCACAGATTTTAAGGGACGATTCAATTTCATCCGGAGCAAGCTCCGTTTTCTCAGGGGCTTGACCGTCAAACTTAACAGTATATTCTCTAACCGCCTCGTCGCCTCGTTGACGCACGGCGCTTATGATTTCATCCACTACTGCGGTAACTTTCCGATCCGTTTCCTCATTGCGGGCTTTAAACCGGATAAGCAACTCTTTTTCAGCAGTACCGTCGGCTACAATAAGGGGTATCATTCCATAATCTCCTTTGCGAGTTCCACATCGGCAAGAAAAGCCTCGATTTCTTCCTTGTGTAATTTCATGCTTGCAATATTAACAATCACTCTTGCTGAAATGGGCACTATCTTCTCAATAACCTCAAGGTCATTTTCCCGAATGGTGTTGCCCGTTTCCACGATGTCCACAATGGCGTCCGCAAGGCCTAAAAGAGGAGCAAGTTCGACAGAACCTTCGATTTTTATGATGTTTACATCCATATCCTTTTCTTCAAAGAATTTTTTTGCCACATTGGGATACTTGGTGGCAATAATCTTTTCAGAATGACCGGCATAAAAATCGACACCCTTTTTACCGGCAAGAGCAAAACAGCACTTACCGAAACCCAAATCGGTCATTTCATAAACCTTTGCGTCGCACTCCATTATGGTATCCTTGCCGACAATCCCTATGTCACATGCACCGTGCTCCACATAGGTAATAACATCGGCCGCCTTGGCCAAGACCACCTGATAATCTTCCACCGGCAGTATCAGCTTGCGCCCCTTTTTTATCATACCGGTACAGTCGAGCCCCATAGTCTGAAAAAGATTTAAGGCCCTGTTTTCCAACCTTCCCTTAGTCAGTGCGATTCTGATAGGTCTCATTATTCTTCCTCCTTACTGATGGCTTTGCTTTCTTAAACAAATACATTAGTCTATCCGTTTTGTCGTAACTCCGGTTTCACTTACCGAATCCATCCGGTTAATTCCAATGCCTTTAGCATATTTTACAGCGGAAGCCTCTGAAGTTGCAAGACTGTTCTCACAAATAAGCCCCTGTTGAGTTAAAAGACGCATATGGGCGATAGCCTGTGCCTCACAGCCCTTTTCTCCGTAAATCAACACATCCGGTGCAGGGGCGGGCTTTAGCTCTCCGTTTAAGGCAACCGCCGCAAGAGCGTCAATCTCAACACCGAAGCCTATGGCCGGTAAGTTTCTTCCGAATTCCCCTATTAGTTTATCATATCTTCCGCCGCTTAGCACAGTCAAGCCGGAACCTTCGACAAAACCTCTGAACACAACACCGGTATAATAATTGTTGCGGTGCACCAAGCCCAAATCAATGCTTATTTTATCTTCAAGGCAGATTTGAGAGAGTTTGCCGTAAAGTTCATCCAAATAGCGCAAAGGAGCCAGTTCTTCTTCTTTTTCACATAAAGCGGCAGCTTTTTCCAGAACTTCTCTTCCTCCGAAAAGCCTTGGCAGATCCCGCAAAACTCGAGCAGCGTCATTTTCAGGCAGTTCGCTCAAAAGGTCATTGAGAGCGGCAAAGTTTTTTGTTTCGATAAGTTCGGATATGGCCTCTGTCTTTTCTTTATCCGCTCTTAGCGAACCGATTAAAGCCTTATAAAAACCGGCATGGCAGATTTCCAAACGAAAATCCCCCGTTCCGCAGCGTTCCAAGGCATCTAAAGCAGTTACAATAACTTCCAAATCGGCACTTAAGCCGTTGCTTCCGATCAGTTCTATACCGGACTGAGTGGCTTCATCGCTGTGGCCGGAATAACTCTTTGCTCTGCGAAAAACCCGTTGATTATAATAAAGCCTTAACGGAAGGTCGGCGTTTCTCAGCCTGGTAGCCGCAATTCGGGCAATGGGCATGGTGGAGTCGGGCCGTAAAACCATTAATCTGCCTGCATAGTCGGGGAATATATAAATATCTTCGGGTTTCATGCCCGCAGAGGGCCGGTCGAAAACATCAAAGAACTCAAGCGTCGGAGTTATAACCTTTTTGTACCCTCTGGATTTAAACATGGCGGAAAGGCCGGTTTCAATATTCCTGCGAATATCACATTCTTCAAACAGTAAATCCCTTGTGCCTTGAGGAGTCATTTTTTCGTATTTATTCACAATCTTCGCTCACTTTCATTCATAATAACATGCATTTTAAAATGCCGCAAAACCCGTTTACTTTAGCACGCTACTATGCTATCACAACAAAGCGGTGTTGTCAACTAAAAATCATTCAAAAAAACTGATTTGCTCACTTGTCGGCAATCCTGATAAAGCACCGGTGTTTTCAAGAGCGGTTATAACGGCACTCGAAACACGAGCCCTGTTCTTAAAATCATCCACGGAGTTAAACTTGCCGTAACCGTCATCCCTTGCCTGCCTCATTCCGGCAGCGGCGGTTTTACCGACCCCGGGAAGGGCGGAAAACGGCAGACGGATTTTTCCGTCCTCTATCACATAGCGCTCCGCCTCGGAAAGATAGAGATCCACGGGTAAAAACTCAAAGCCCCTTGCCATCATTTCGTTCACCACTTGCAGGCTCGTGAGCGTGTCTTCTTCTGTTGCAGTCCTGACTCTTTTACCCATTGACTCAAGCGCTTTGATAGCCTTACGTATACCCTCCCGACCCAATAAGATGGTGGTTACATCCAGATTGCCGCCCCTGATAGTCATATAGCTTGCGTAATATTCCAAAGGTTTATTTATTTTGTACCAAGCCAGACGCAAAGCACCGATAACATAGGCGGCCGCATGGGCCTTGGGGAACATATAGGCTATTTTTTTACAGGACTCAATGTACCACTCGGGAACATCTTTACTTCTCATTTCGTCAATATGTTCCTTGGTAAGCTCGTCTTTACTTTTTCCTTTGCGCACAATTTCCATAATCTTAAAAGCAAGGCCCGGTTCCAAGCCCTTACGTATAAGGTAGGTCATGATACTGTCCCTTGTTCCGATTACCTCACCGATTGTGCAAATGCCTTTTTCAATAAGCTCCTGCGCATTGCCTGTCCAAACATCGGTGCCGTGAGAAAGGCCGGATATTTGAATCAATTCCGAGAAGCACTTCGGTTTTGATTGTTGGAGAATCTGACGTACAAAGGGGGTACCCATCTCCGGTATGGAAAGAGAGCCGGTTTCGCAGTCAATATCTTCCGCCGTAACGCCCATTGGTTCGGGGCTGAGCATAAGTTCAAACAATTTGGGGTCACAAAGGTCAATATCATTTACCTTGACTCCCGTTAAATCCTCCAGCATTTTGTAAAAGGTCGGCACATCATGGCCGAGTATATCTAATTTAAGAATAGTGTCATGCAGAGCGTTAAAATCAAAATGGGTGGTCTGTTTACCTTTTTCGGCATCGTCGGCAGGATATTGAAGAGGAGTAAAGTCTTCCGCTTCCATATCGGAAGGAATTACCACCATCCCCCCCGGATGCTGACCGGTGGTACGCTTAACACCCACAAAACCCGCAGCCAAACGGCTTTCTTCCGCCGAGACTACGATAAGGCCCTTCTTTTCCAAATATTTTTTAACAAAACCGTAAGCGGTTTTATCTTTTATCGTGGCAATTGTCCCCGCCTTAAAACAGTTTTCGGAACCGAACAGTTCTTCGGTATACTTATGGGCCTGCTCCTGAAATTCGCCTGAGAAATTAAGGTCAATGTCCGGCTGTTTTTCACCTTTAAAGCCTAAAAATGTTTCAAAAGGAATATCATGGCCTTCCCGTATCATTGCCTTCCCGCATTGGGGACAGTCTTTGGGAGGCAAGTCATAGCCTGAGCCTACGCTGCCGTCGTGAAAAAACTCGTTATAATGGCAGGATTTGCAAAGATAGTGGGGAACAAGAGGATTTACTTCCGATATACCGGCCACATAGGCCACAAAGGAAGAACCGACGGAACCCCTTGAACCGACAAGGTAGCCGTTTGCTTCCGAATATTGCACAAGCTTTTGCGCAATAATATAGAGTACTGAAAACCCGTGTTTTATTATTGAGTCCAGTTCCTTATTTAAACGTTTCGCCACATATTCAGGCAAAGGATCTCCGAAAATCGCCTTTGCACCTTTCATACAGGTTTCACGCAACAGTTCATCGGAGCCTTCTATTTTCGGAGTAAAGGTTCCGTCTTTTAAAGGTGAAATATTTTCAATCATATCGGCAATTTTGTTTGTATTTGCCACCACGACTTCGTAAGCTGTTTCTTCCCCGAGATAGGCAAACTCCTTCAGCATATCTTCCGTTTTACGGAAGTATAGGGGCGGCTGAAACTCGGCATCATCAAACTCTTTGCCGGTCATTAAAATCTCCCGGAATATCTTGTCGCTTTCATCAAGAAAATGCACGTCCCCCGTTGCCACAACGGGGATGTTAAGCTTTTCCGCCAAACGGATTATTTTACGGTTTATATCTTCTAATTCCTTTTCTCTCTTGACAATGCCTTCCCTCAGCATAAATTCATTGTTGCCCTTAGGCATTATTTCCAGATAATCGTAAAACCCGGCAATTTCGGCAAGTTCTTCCTCACTTTTTCCGTCTAAAACGGCGCGGTAAACTTCCCCGGCCTCACAGGCGCTGCTGAACAAAAGCCCTTCCCTATGCAACAGGAGTTCACTTCTTGGCATTCTGGGAGTCCTGTAAAAATACTGTAAGTGGGATTTGCTTATAAGTTTATAAAGATTCTTTAGCCCCGTAAGATTTTTTACCAGTATGACCATATGGTAAGAACGACGTTTGTAAGCCTCCTGAGGGTCGTTTTCCGCCTCTCTGTCATCAACATAATATGCCTCAACACCGTAAATAACTTTAAAGTCCGTACCGGGGTTGGACTTTTTTATTTTCTGTGCGGTTTGCATGGCCTCCGGAAAGGCCTGAACAACTCCGTGGTCCGTTATTGCAACCGCTCTGTGACCCCAATCATGCGCCCGCTCTATAAGTTTTTTCGGCGAGCTTATTCCGTCAAAGGCGGACATATTTGTATGCAAATGCAATTCTACACGTTTCACTTCGGCATTGTCTTTTTCTTTTACGGTTTCAACCATGACAATGTTTGCGGCATTAACGCAATAACACCTCTGGTACGGGTCAAAAATTATTTCACCGCTGACTATAACCGTTTTGGAATCGACAAGTTTCTTTTCAAGGAGCTGACAGGCCCCAACTTCGTCAAAAACTTTTACCTTATACGCACCGGTTTTATCGCTCAAAACAAAAATTATAATGCTTTTTCGCGCGTTCTTTGTTCTTTTTTTTGAGCAGGCGAACACTTCTCCCCAAATCGTCACACGTCCGTCCTCATCACTGATTGTGTTTATGGGTACGGGCTTACCGCGGATTTTCTTACCGTAAAGCACTTTCATATTTTTAGCGCTTATGGGCAAATCCGCATAAAGCAATTCTTTGTCGGATGCCTCATCTTTCGATGAACGCTGAACAAGTTTCACCCTACGCATACCGGTATTTTCTTCAATGCAAGCCTGTGCCCTCTCAAGCAACTCCGGGCTTACCTTTTTCTTAAGTTCTATTGTAACGGTTGTACTCAAGATTTCCTCAAATACCTCCGTATGGACTACAACCGCATCTTTAAGAGCCTCTGTTAAAACCTCGTCATTAATATAATCGCCCATAAGGGCGATAAAACTGTTATTTTTCATGATTTCCTTTCCGCTGATTTGCCTTACATCTGCTCTATCTCTTCCATAAGAGCGTCAACTACTACGCTTTCGTCCACAGTACGGATATGAACACCCTTTTTAAAAACGGCAGCTTTTCCGCTGCCTGCGGCAATACCGATGTCCGCCTCCCTGGCTTCCCCCGGTCCGTTTACAATGCAGCCCATAACGGCAACAGTTATAGGCTTTTTGCAGCCTGCAAGTCGTGCCTCAACCTGCTTTGCCAACTCGATTAAATCAACCTGAGTTCTGCCGCAGGTCGGGCAGGAAATTATCATGGGCGAGTCTTTTCTAAGTCCGAGGGCACGCAGAATATCCAGACCTGCACGAACTTCCTCCATCGGGTCCTCAGTCATGGAAACCCTGACGGTGTCGCCTATACCTTTGAGCAAAAGCGCTCCCAAACCGGCACTCGATTTTATCAGGCCGGTACGGGCCGTACCCGCTTCCGTAACGCCCAAGTGCAAAGGATAGTCGCATTTTTCGGCGATTATTTCATAACTCGACACCATATCCGCTACATTGGAAGACTTTATTGAAACGACTATGTCGCCAAAATCATTTTCTTCCAGCAAGCGAACATGCTCCAGAGCGCTTTCCACCATGGCGGCGGGAGTAGGTCCGCCGAATTTTGACAGCTGTTCCGCATTTACCGAGCCGGAATTAACACCGATTCTAATCGGGATATTCTTTGCCGCACAGGCATTTGCTACCGCTTTAACCCTGCTTTTATCGCCGATATTACCGGGGTTGAGCCTGATTTTATCCACACCGGCTGCGATACTTTCCAAGGCAAGTTTATAATCAAAATGTATGTCCGCAACTACGGGGATTTTTACCGCCTCTTTAAGGGCGGCAACCAAGGGTACGGAAGCCGCATCGGGTACGGCCACACGAATAATTTCACAACCCGCCTGTTCAAGCGCCTGTGCCTGGAGAACATTTGCCCGGGTATCGTGAGCGGGTTTATTGAGCATCGACTGCACGGTTATCGGGGCTCCGCCGCCTATCAGAACTTTCCCTGCACGAACCTGTCTGCTTGCTCTTTTATTTTGCACGGTTTCACCGCCTTTTCAGTCTTTATTCAAAGCCGGCGTCTTATTTGAAAAGATAAATAATATCCTTTAGAGAAACTACCGCCATAAATATTAAAAGTAAAATAAGACCGGCGGCATGAATCCAGCTCTCATACTTTTGCGGTACGGGTTTGCGGCGTATCATTTCCACAAACATAAAGAAGAGTCTGCCTCCATCCAAAGCGGGAATGGGCAAAAGATTGAAAATGCCGATATTTATGGAAATAAGCGCCATCAGGTTAAGTAAAGGTAGAAAATCGGTTTTCCTTGATTCTTCGGCAGCCTGAGCAATAAAACTCACTACACCTATGGGGCCGGAAATATCCTTAAAACCGAATTGCCCGGTAATAAGGTCAAATAAACCCAACCAAACCATTCGCCCCATTGAAACGGTTTGCAGTGCCGAATACTTTATTACCGGCAGAAATGACGGCTTAACTCCTTTTATAATGAAATCCATCTTAATGCTTTTGTTGCCGTTTTCGTCTGATTTTGAAAGGTCAACATCGGTCAGCTCTACTTTTTCCTTGCCGCGTTTGAGCGTGAAGTCAACAACACTGTCTTTGTCACGCATAAGCAAAAAACCGATATCTACATCTGAAAAAATCCTCTTACCGTTAATTGCTACTATTTTATCCCCGACACACATGCCCGCCTCTTGCACTGCAGACCCTTCGGGGAAGGAATGAACCGTACTTGTTCCTATAAGATTTTCCTGAGTGAGCATTACGGCTATAATAATTGCGCCGAGTAAAATGTTAAGCAAAGCACCCATTGAAACGATAATAAAGCGCTGCCAAACGGGTTTAGCGGAAAAAGAGCGTTCATCATCACTTTCTTCATCCTCACCCTCCATGGCACAATACCCGCCGATTGGAAAAAGGCGCAGGGAGTAGGATGTTTCTTTTTTGCCGAATTTTATAAGCGCCGGCCCCATACCGAGAGCAAACTTGTTCACACGAACCTTAAAGAGTTTTGCAAAGATAAAATGGCCCAACTCATGCACCATTATTACAAAACTGAAAAAAAGCACCGCTACCAAAAGCGGCCACGCTTTTGACCATATTGTACCTGCCATCGAAGCAACCGATAAAAACATAAGACTCTCCTTTTGAGTTTTGAAAATCGGGTAAATGCCGCAAAATCAATTTTATTTAACTTTAACGGGTTAATTCGGAAACAAAGCGCCTTGTCACCCTGTCTGTTTCAAGCACATCTTCCAAGTTGTAGCTTTGCTTTGACGGAATTTTTCCCAAAGCTTTTTCCACAAATTCGGCTATTTGAAGGAAGCCGATTTTTTTCTCCCTAAAGAGCAGATTAGCAGCTTCATTAGCTGAGTTGGCTATTGCCGGATACAGTCCGCCTTTAGAAATTGCTTCCCGGCAAAGCGCTATGCCTCGGAAAGTATCTTCATCGGGCTTTACAAAGGTCAAGGCTTCACCAAGGCTGAGGTCCAATTCAGGTGCGGGACACTCCGTGCGCTCAGGGTATGTCAAGGCATATTGTATTGGCAGACGCATATCCGGGACGCCCAACTGCGCCAACACGGAATTGTCAACATACTCTACCATGGAATGCACAATGCTTTGTCTGTGAACAAGTATGTCCACCTGTTCGGGTCTTACATTAAACAGCCAAACCGCTTCAATCAGCTCCAAACCTTTATTTATCATAGTTGCCGAGTCAACGGTGATTTTAGCCCCCATAGACCAGTTCGGGTGATTGAGGGCTTGTTCCAAGGTAACGTTTCTAAGTTCTTCCTTTGTCTTGCCGAAAAAGGGACCTCCCGAAGCGGTAAGAATCAGCCTTTTGATTTCCTTATAAGAATTGCAACCCTCCAAAACCTGAAAAATTGCCGAGTGTTCGCTGTCTACAGGAAGTATTTTTACTTTTTTTTCAGCTGCTCGTTTCATAACCAGAGCGCCCGCCGCTACAAGAGTTTCTTTATTGGCTAAAGCCACCTCATTACCGGCTTCTATGGCAGACAGGGTCGGCTCCAAGCCCGCCATACCCACTATTCCGTTTAAAACCGTATCCGCTTTTTGCGCCGCACATTCGCAAATACCCTCCGTGCCGCAAAGAACTTCGGTGCCGCTCCCGCTGATTGCAGCTTTGAGTTCCAGTGCGGCGGCAGGGTCGCTCATCGCTACATACTTCGGTTTAAACTCCAGTATTTGTTCCTTAATTATCCGTGTATTGGAGTGAGCGGTTAGGGCAAGGACATCAAACCCCCGAAGCCTTGCGACTTCGAGAGCCTGTACACCGATAGAGCCGGTAGACCCCAAAATGGTTATTGTTTTAGCCATGCATAATACTCCAGAAGTTCATCGTTTGCCTTAAATCCGTTGAGAAATGACGATTATTGCATAGAGCGCCGGCATAACAAAGACGGAACTGTCAAAGCGGTCCATAACTCCGCCGTGTCCCTTCATAATTTTGCCGAAATCTTTAACCCCGTAATTTCTTTTAATTGCGGAAGCGGACAAGTCGCCCAACATGCCTATAACAGATAAGAAAAAGGAAAGAACAATTAGTAAGGTATATGAGATAAGGTGGCTTTTGAAAAAGAATTTATTAAAAACAGCAAGAAAAATAACATTCAATACCGCAGTAAGAACCAGCCCGCCGGCTGCGCCTTCATAGCTCTTTTTGGGGCTTATTTTCGGAGACATCTTATGCTTGCCGAACTTAAATCCTATGAGATAGGCAAAAGCATCCGTCATCCATGAGCAGGATAAACCGATTAAAAGCAGGAACACACTCTGAGGTTTTCCGAAAGTATCGGGAAATTCTTTATATATGTCGCGCACAAGCATAAAACAAGAAAAAGCGTAGGGTATCGCTAAAGATGTGAATGCAGTGACGGCAACATGCTCAAACCTGGTCTTCTCATAAAAAAGGAGCATCAAAGAAAGAAGGACAATTACATAAATTGCAAATACGGGACCAATAGGTACATTATATTTTTCAAGCACATGATACTCGCTGATTAGAGGAAAAGCGCATGCGACAACCAAACCAACCGCTTTTAACGCTATGTTTTTAACCCCTGTTACTTTAAGTATTTCATAAACCGCTATCGTACAGAAAATACTCACAAGGAATTCCATCAAGCGAGACCACATTAATACAAGTGTCAAAATCGCTACCAAGCCCCATAACACCCCTGATATTACTCTCTGCTTCATCTAATACCTTCTTTATTATTTATTAATTCAGATACCGCCGAATCGCCTGTTGCGGTTGCCGTAATCTTCAATCGCCCTGTCAAGATCAGCCGGAGTAAAATCGGGCCAAAGAATATCCGAATACCAAAACTCCGTATATGCCGCTTGCCAAATGAGAAAGTTGGAGAGTCTGTACTCCCCGCTCGGTCTAATAATCAGATCCGGATCCGGCTGACCCGCAGTATACAGACCGGCTTGAATATCCTCCAGCCGGATTTCGTCCGGAGTTATTTCCCCGCTTTGAACCCTTCGGGCTAAAGAGCGAACGCTGTGAAGAATCTCCTGTCTGCCGCCGTAATTGACGGCCAGATTTACCGTTGTCTTACGTGCCTGTGCCGACTCTCTTTCGGCAATTCTGATAAGTTTTCTAATGTCCTCGGGCAGAGCGGAGGTATCACCGATATAACGGATACGAAAGCCCTTTTGAATATTTTCCTCTTGCCTTTCCTCCGCTTCTTTCAAATAATCCCGGAACAAATCCATAACGGCATTTATTTCTTCGGCCGGCCGGGACCAGTTTTCCGTTGAAAAAGCATAAAAGGTTAGGTATTTTATCCCTATATCGGCGGCATATTCGCATATGGTTCGAAAAGTTTGCGCACCCTGCTCATGCCCCCGACTGCGGGGCAATCCCCTTTGCGTAGCCCAACGGCCGTTTCCATCCATGATTATTCCGATATGCACAGGCAGTGCCGTATTTTCCGGCATTAAACATTTCCTCCGGTTTAGATTTCCATTACCTCTTTTTCTTTCTCGTCCCTAATGTTGTCCACTTCGGAAGTGAACTCGTCGGTAATGTTCTGCAATTCCTTTTCACCGTTCTTCAGATCATCTTCGGTTATCTCGGAAGCCTTTTCCATTTTTTTGAGTCTATCAATACTGTCCCTTCTTATAGAGCGGATGGCTACTTTGGAATCTTCCGCAATGCGGCCGATGTCTTTTACAATTTCTTTACGCCGGTCTTCCGTAAGTTGGGGAAATATCAGACGGATAATACGGCCGTCATTCTGAGGGTTGATACCCAAATCAGAGGCCTGAATGGCTTTTTCTATCAGGCTCAGTGAAGAAATATCCCAAGGTTGAATATTCAGAATGCGTGCCTCCGCAACCGAAATAGCGGCAATCTGGTTAATTGGTGTGGGAACGCCGTAATAGTCAACCCTGATTTTATCCAGTACCGCGGCATTTGCCCTGCCTGCCCGAATAGATGCATATTCACTTTTTAACACACTTATGGTTTTACCCATCTTTTCTCTCGCATTATCATATACCGCTTGCATTATTTAGCCTCCTTAACTAATGTTCCAATTTTTTTACCGCAAACAGCTGAAACTATATTTTGAGGATCTTTTATATTAAACACTAAAATCGGGATTTTGTTGTCTTTACAAAGAGAGGCGGCGGCGCTGTCCATCACTCCCAACTCTTTATTGAGCACATCGCTGTATGTTAATGTTTCATATTTTTGGGCGTCCGGAAATTTTTTCGGGTCTTTGTCAAACACGCCGTCCACATTTGTTGCCTTAAAAATAATGTCCGCATTTATTTCGGCAGCCCTTAATGCCGCCGCCGTATCCGTTGTAAAGAAAGGATTCCCGGTGCCGCAACCGAAAATAACAACTCTGCCTTTTTCGAGGTGAGAAATAGCCTTGTTACGAATATAAGGTTCCGCAATTTGCTGCATGGTAATTGCGGTTTGCACACGTACCGGGACATCAAGTTGCTCAAGAGCATCGGATAGAGCCAATGAGTTTATTACCGTTGCAAGCATTCCCATGTGATCCGCTCGAGTTCTGTCCATTTCCCCGCTGGAACGGCCTCGCCAGAAGTTACCTCCCCCGACTACAAGCCCGAACTCAACTCCAAGGTCAACACACTCTTTAACTGCGGAACAGATATTAAGCACCGTATCAAAATCAATTCCGTACCCTTTGGAGCCCGCCATGGCTTCGCCGCTTATTTTCAGCAATATTCGGTTATAAACAGGTTGCATGTTTTTATCCTCCGAATTATTTTATATAATTTTACTTGATTTGAGTTCCGGTGTAAAGCATAACACCTCCTTATAAACTGAAACTCAGTTCCGGATTTACATCAAACAGATGAGATGTATCATTCATATATGCAAGGCGTAAGGAACCGTCTTTAAAGTATTTGACTTTTGTCAGTCCGGTATTCTCCTGGCAAAAATTAAAGCCTTTTTCGTTACCGAGACCTAAAGCGGCACGGATTAGATAAGTGTTAAAAGTGCCGTGGGCAACAAGGAGTACATTTTCACCGGAGTAAAAACGCTCCCTTATAAAACTGATGCAGTCCTGTCCTCTGCGCAAAGTGGAATCGTTGCGTTGACTCTCGTCCTCGCCGTCCAAAACTGCACGTTCCTGAAAGGGTACAATAGTGTGATAGGTTCTTACAAAAGAATATTTTTCTTTAATTTGTTCCAACGAGTAACCCGGATAATCCCAAGGCGTCCCCTTTTCTCTTAAATCTCCGAGCAAATCAACAGGGATTGTTCCGCCGGGCTGACGGGAAGCCGTTTCACAGGCGGTAGAAACCGCTCTTATTAAAGGACTTGAAAAAATTGCATTGAACCGCCTGACGCTCAGGCGTTCCCCCAACGCTTTTGCCTGTTCTTCTCCCAATGGTGTAAGCTGAGGATCGTGTTCCTGCTCCGGAGTCGGGGGTGACCTCCAAGGCCTTTCACTTTGGGGCAGATTCCCGTAGCTTTCCCCGTGGCGGGCAATATACAGTTGGAGAAAATAATCGTCTGACAATTCAATCCTCCGGGTAAGCCCTTATATCAACTCTAAAATATCGCCCGTTGACTTTTCGGCATGATAAATAACCTGCTCAATGTCCAGTGTAAAATATTCACCGTCTTTGTAGAGGACTTTTCCATCCGCCATGGTCAGGCAAACATCGCTTCCCTGCGCTGCAAAAGCCACATTATTGAGCATATCGTGAACGGGACGCATATGGGCAACATTGGTGTTCAGAACTATAAGATCCGCAGCGGCTCCCTTTTTGATAAATCCGCAATTTTCACGGCCCTGCGATTTTGCGCCGTTGACAGTGGCACATTTTATAGCCTGTTTAGGCGTAATGGCGGCAGGGTCGGAGGACGTACATTTATATAAAACACAGAAAGTATGTAAATCTTTAAACAGATTTAAATTGTTGTTACTGGAGGCTCCGTCAGTCCCAAGCGCAACATTTATACCCATTTCCAACATCTTTGTTACATTGGCAAAGCCGCTGGCGAGTTTTAAGTTGCTTACGGGACAAGCGGCAACAGTGGCTCCCGCTTCAAGAAGAATCTCAAAATCCTCATCTTCCAACCAAACACAATGCGCCGCAGTTACGGGAGAATCAAAGATTCCCAAATCCCTAAAATACCTTGCCGGAGTTTTGCCGTGACGGACCTTGCAGTCTTCATGCTCACTTTTTGTTTCGGACAGGTGAATGTGAATTCGCACATCTTCAGCAGCAGCATGTTCCGCCACAGCTGCAACAATGCGCGGAGTTGAGGTGTATTCGCCGTGAATGCATAAATCCAACTTAAATCTGCCGTCTCCGGCATTGTGAAGGCGTTCCAATAACTTCTTTGACTCTTTTGCATTCCTAAGAGAGCCATACTCACATTCATCCTGAAAACAAGTAATACCGTAACTGAAATTACACTTAACACCCGTTTCCAGCACTGCTCGGGCAACTTCATCCCCCATATAATACATATCTGTAAAAGAGATGGTGCCGAAACGAATCATTTCAGCAATGGCAAGCATAGTACCGTTATAAATATCGTTTGCGTTCAGTTTTGCTTCAAAGGGAAATACCATCTCGTGCAGCCAGTCGTGTAGAGACAGATTTTCCGCATAGCCCCGAAGAAGCGTCATGGGGGAGTGTGTGTGGGCATTGTAAAGAGCGGGCATCAGCAACTTCCCTTTACCGTAATACTCTTCACCGTAGTCTTTGTCCGGTTTTTCGCTGCCGATATAATCGATAATACCCCCGGATATTCCGACATACTGCTCCGGTTTGTGCGTAAGATTTTCGTCCAAGAGATCAATTTTACAAAATAGCACCGTTTAACACCTCCGGTTTTGTTTTTTGTCTAAAACAATGCTGCAGAATTTTTGTCCAACATTAAAGTCCAGTCCGGGTGTGTTTTTAATATCGTAGCGGGCACTCGGTTGGTAACTTCATTGTTCAGTGTATCAGAAACTGCCTTCGCCTTAACTGAATGAGGCACGCAGGAGATAATTTTTTTACACTGCATAATTTGGTGAACGGACATGGTTACGGCCTGTTTCGGCACATCATCCACTGTGGCAAACCAGCCCTCTCCCACCTGCTGTCGTTTGCAGGCATCATCCAATTCCACCAAAATATAGGGTTCCGTTGTATCAAAGTCGGCAGGCGGGTCATTAAAAGCGATATGTGCATTCTCTCCGATACCGATAAGCCCCAAATCCACCGGTTTTTCCAGCAGTTTTGCTGAAATCTCCTTAATATTCTCTTCAGTTCCTTCAACAAAATTAACCGATTTAAGTTGAACCTTCGAAACGAAGCGCTCTTTAAGGTATTTTCTGAAACTGGCCGGATGACTTTCCGGCAAGCCGAAGTATTCATCAAGATGAAACATTTCGACCCGGCTCCAGTCGATATCGGAAGCAATTAACGCATTGAAGGTTTCAAACTGGGAAGCTCCCGTTGACACCACAATTCGGGCTTCACCATTGTTTTTAATCAGGTCATTCAGATACTCCGCCGCAATATCTGCAGCCCTTTTTCCCAATTCTTCAGCAGTATTACTCACAATCACTTTCATTATGACTTCTCCTGTTAATAAGATATTGTTGTGCTGGGGGTCTAAGCCTCCGTGCAAGCATGATGCAACCCGCACTCATAACTAAATCGGTCGGGAATGTAATTAGAAAACCGTTTGAGATAATATACCAGACACCGACCGCTTCTTTTATATAGAAACGTTTAATCAGGTAAAGATAGAGGACTCCAATAAAATAAACAATCGCCAAACCGGTGAAAGCCGCAAGAATATAGACCTTTGTGCTAAGCACTTTGCGGGTTTCCGTTATTTTTCCTACCGCAAAAGAAGCAAAAACAAAGCCAATCAGATATCCGAAGGTCGGTTGAAAAATATAGGCTATTCCGCCGCCGCGAGCAAAAACCGGCAATCCCAATAATCCCAAAAAAATATAAGCAGAAGCGGAAACGGCAGCTAAGCGACTGCCCAAGAGGAAGCCGGCTAAAAGCACTATCTGTAATTGCAGGGTAACGGGTACGGCAAAGAAGTCCAGTCTGATATAGGCACCGGCAATTATCAGGCCGGTGAAGATCGCACAAAAAACCGCCGGAAGAGCATGTATCGGCCTTTTTTCTTCTTTCAAGCGAAAAGTCCTATCTGTCCGCTAAAATTACTTCTTTGCCGGTTTCGGCAGATTCGTAAACAGCGGAAAGAATCTTAATCATATTGACGCCCTGTTCCGGGACAAAAAGCGGTTGAGTCCCCTTCATAACTACATCCAGGAAGTGTTCGATATTCTTTTTGTGACCGTTAACCCGTTTAAGGATGGGGCTGTCATCAGTTAGTTCACCTTTTTTATCTTCACCGAAAATATCCAAATACCCGTTTCTCCAGCTAAGCCCGGCCTTAGTGCCGCGGAGTTCCACAAAATTTGTCTCTTGCTCAATATTGGAAGCCCAGCTGAACTCAATCTGTAAGCAAGCGCCGTTATCAAAGCGGATAAAACCCATCGCTAAATCTTCCACATCAAAAATTCCGTCCTCAACTTTATCACCAAAGGCGGAATGTATCGAGTCACTTGTTTCGGAGTCGGCAAACTTTGTATATGTACAACCTGAAACGGCCACGGGAACCGGATTACCCATCAACCACATTGCCAGATCAATCATATGTACACCTAAGTCAATTAGCGGACCGCCTCCGGACAGTTCTTTTGTTGTAAACCAACCGCCTTTGCCCGGGATACCCCGACGGCGAATCCAACCGCAACGGCCGGCATAAATTTCACCGACTTTGCCCGCATCTATCATTTTCTTGGCATAAACCGAAGGTGCTGCAAACCTGTTGTTGCGCATGACCATTAGCACTTTACCCGTTTCTTCGGCAGCTTTTTTCATTTTCAGAGCTTCTTCAGGGCTAACGGCATCCGGCTTTTCACAAAACACATGTTTGCCTGCTTTAAGAGCCGCTATGGCGATTTTGGAATGCCAATAGTTAGGGGTACAGATATCTACGGCATCAACGTTTTCGTCGGCAAGCAAGTCGTTAAAATCGGTATAAGTTTTTGCCTTTGAAGAATAGTTTTTCTTCCCTTTCAATGCGCGCTCTTCAATAATATCGCAGAAAGCGGTTATCTGAGCTTTTTTTGAGTTAGCCTTGTAAGCCGGCGCATGAACACCCAGTCCCATTCCTCCACAGCCGATGATTCCTACACGTAATCTATCCATACTAATTCTCCTTTTCTATATTTGTTGTAATTATACCACAGTAAAGTTGTTATTAAAACAGGTTTCCCTTCTTTTCTGTTTTTTCTGTTGCTTGTGCCTCGGGAACATTTTTGTTATACTTATGAAAATTCAGGCAAAAAGTATTGTTTTTAACTTGATTTAATAATTCAAGATAGATAGGAAAGGATTTGCTCAATGGTCCACTCATTGATTAAAAGGAATACACCTGCCATAGCCATGATGTTCCGAACGGAAATGATACCTTCACAAGACGGTTTAAACTGTTATGAAATTGAGTCAAAAGACGGTAAAATAGTGCTCAGAGGCGATTGTACAATCAGCCTTGCAATGGCTTATTACCGATATTTAAAAGATTATTGCAGTGCGTTTTTTTCAATATGCGGCACTGACACGATGCAAATATCCGAGGCACCTTTGCCCGTTGACAAAATTCGTATGGTTATTCCGCAGAAGAAACGCCTCTTTATGACCGGTGCAACCATTTCATATTCCGCCTGGTGGTGGGATTGGCCTGAGTGGGAATGCTTAATTGATTGGATGGCTATGAACGGTATAAACATGCCGCTTTGTTCTGTTGGCAGCGAAGCGGTTTGGTTTCATACCCTTGTAGGTTTGGGATACAAACCCGCAGAGGCTCTTCAATTTCTATCCGGTCCGGCATATTGGGCAAATCAGCTAACCGGGAATCTTGACAGTTATCTTCCCCTCACGGACGAGGAATATATAGCTAAACGCCTTGAACTTGGAAAGAAAATTTTTAATCGTCAGGTCGAGTTGGGAATGACACCGATATTACAGGGTTTTTCCGGCCATGTTCCCCGTTCGGCTCTCAGATACTTAAAAAAGGTTCGTCTGCATTACAATCCTTCCTGGAAAAACTTTTCAGCCACTTACAGCATAGACCCCTCTGATCCCTACTTCAAAAAGGTCGGGAAAACCTTTTTAGATAATCAACTCAATCTTATCGGCTCCGGTCACTACTACGCCTGCGATCCGCCGTTTCGAAATCAATTTTCCTCAAAGAGCGAAAGATACTTGTATAACCTCGGGCTGGCGATAAACCGTATGTTTGAAGACTTTGACAAGGACGCAGTCTGGGTTATTTCCGGGGATTCCCTGAATAAAAGCCTTATCGGTGCCGTGCCAAAAGAAAAACTTCTGATACTCGACGCATCCGGAGACGGACACATAGATACGGATTTTTATTGGGGGCATAGCTTTGTTTTAGGTAACCGGGGGAATACTGCAGGCCGTACTACCCTTCACGGAGATATAAGAGGACTTGCGGAAAATCCTTATAAAAAGTTGAGCGAGGCTTGTGATAACCTTGTCGGAACCGGTCTTTTCCCTGAAAGTTTTGAGCAGAACCCGCTCTATTTTAATTTAGCCTCGGATATGCTCACAGCCGAAGCCGAAATAGCCCTTGACAATTGGCTTGAGGACTATGCAAAACGCCGCTATAAAAGCGAAAAAGAAGACCTTGTCAAGGCACTTTTTGCCCTTCGGGACAGCTGTTATTCCCCACTTTGCACGGGACCGGAAACGGGTTCAATCATCTGCGCGCGGCCCTCAACCGAACTGAACCATACCGCTCCGGGGGATACTTTGGAGTTGCGCTATGATAACAAAGACCTGTTTTATGCGGCGGATATGATGCTCTGCGCCGAAAACACTGAAAGTGATGCTCTTTCACACGACATTTGCGACCTTACAAGGCAGGTTTTAAGCAACTATGCACGCACTCTATATAAAGATGCCATGAATGCTTATAAATTAAAGGAACCCGGTAATTTTGAAATTGCTTCCAATGCTTTTTTGCGGCTTTGTGAAGATTTGGAAGCCCTGCTTCAAACCAGGGAAGATACGACGCTTCTTTACCGGCTAAAGGGTGTATCCGCAGCTGCCTGCACCGACAACGAGAAACTCAACTTTGAGATAAACTTACTAAACTTGCACACTCTTTGGGGGCCGGTAAATAATTCCGTTTTATATGACAATGCGTGGCGGGAATGGGGAGGAATGGTTGAATCCTTTTACGGCGGACGCTGGCGAATGTTTTTTGAGCTTTTAGCGCAAAACTTCGGCGCATTCAGACGACTTTCCACAGTTACGAAAAAGCAGATTGACGGCAGAAATGCGGTAAACGGCAGCGGATTTTATAAGAATATGGAAAGCTTTGAGAAAAAGTGGATTTCTTCCTGTGCGCCCGACCCCGTTTCAGAGGAAAACACACTAACTGTTGCACGTCGGCTTTTAAATAAATACAGAAGGGCCATAACCGGAGAATAAGACTTTCATAGAAAAAGAGCACCCGCATTTTTGTGCGGGTGCTCTTTTTGAATTGTTTGAGCTGTTTAACCAAGAACTAACGCTTTACCCAAATTGCGGGACGAATTCCGAATCCCTCGTTATCTACGAAACAGGTATTATAAATCTTTCCGTCATAATTAACATAGCATACATTATCGCCTTTTAGACCGGGTGTACGTAAAAACCAAACACCGTTGCCCCTGTAAAGGATGGAGTCGTTCCACTTAAGGCCCCCTGTCTTTGCAGATTCTGAACTTTGCGCCCGTCTTGATTCATCAGAGACAAAATATTTTTCAGCTTCTTCAATGCTCAACAGGAAAACCTTATCTTTTGTATCGTTCCCGCCGGGAGTGTTGTATTTTGCATAGTCCGGCGTAATTATCGTTGTCTCAACTAACTTCTTTGACTCTTTTGCATTAAATGCACTTGATACAAAATCGGCGTTAAGCCAAGCTCTTACCGTACTCTCTTCCCAAGTCACTTTTTTTCTGTCATTGTTGTACTTTCTTGTGTCAAGAACTTTTTCAGAAACAAGCAAAAGCTTGTCTTTTTGTGCTTCTGCTACAATCCAAATAATGTTTTCTTGGCCGTTATCTTTAATATCATCCTGTTCGTAGCGGCCAAATGCGACTTTTTCGCCTGTTTTAGCATCGTCAATCGCCACTGTCCCTTCCGGTAGCGGTTCTTGCTTTTGACAGGCAGTAAACGCTGACGCAACCAAAATCACACAAAGGATTGAGGCAACAATTCTAACTGTCTTGCTCAAGAGAATCTCCTCCAAAATCATTATTATAGTTGTTAACCATTCACACAGGGAACGCAACTGAAATAGCCGCATTCCCTGCGATTTTACCGAGTAAGTTCTTATAAAACAAAACAATTAAAATTCGTCAATAAGACCACTGGCAAACCGTAAGATGTTCATAGCATCACGAGAGTTAATAGCTGTAGGATCGCCCAAAATATATACATTGGCCTGAAGCTTGGCTTTATCAGAAAGCACTACAGAACCTGCGGAAGCCTGCAAAGTTAAAAGGGCATCACGTGCATTAACCCTGCCATTGAGATCGGCATCTCCCAAAAGAACATCTACAATCTCTACAGTGGCAGTCGCTTGAGCCGTATTGATAGTGCCGCCGTAAGAAGCAAGGGTATCCCAGGATGCAAAACGATCATATGTGAAAGAATCCGGATTCTTTGCTCTGCCGAAGTAAAGAGCGCTATTCTTATTACGGACATCCCTGGCAAAATTATCGTCCACATATATGACCGCATTGCCGGCCGCAGCTGTGGATTTAACCTGGAACTCAATGCTGAGCACAGCTTCCTGATCTACAGGCGTAACCGAATAGGGAGTACCATTGTCAAAATTTGTACTGACCAGTACAAATATTCCGGCCCATTGCGCTCTGAAAGCGGCATCGTCCCTGTAAACAGGCGGCCAAAACTCCGGTGCGGTCGGATTCAAAGTTGCTGAGAATTCATATTCTTGAGCAAGATTTGAACCGATAAGAGTCGGAGTAAAAGACACATTGTCTGCCGTATTATCGACACCGACTACCTCAAGCTTGGTCTTGTCAAAAAGAATGGGAATACCGGCACCTGCAATAAGAGCATTGGAACCGATGCTAAGGGTCACTGTAAACTTTTGATCCCCCGCATAGCGGCTGACAAGAGGCACAGCTGTTTTGCTTTCATCCAAAGCTAAAGTAGTCACAGCATTTTCTTCAGCCCGCAAGGGATAGAAATCCAGACCTTCGCTACCGTAGGGATAGGTGTAAGCATAGGAAAAGCCGGTACCGTAGCCGAAGGTCAGCGGAGACTCTGTTCCGTCCTGAACTTTCTTGTTAACAAGGGCACCGAGTTCCTCAACCATCTGCACATAACCGTCCACTGTCGCCTGCTGGGTTTCATCCAGATTCCAATCAATGATCTCATCCAGCACCTGATTAATCAGAGCCGCAGCTTCATCGGTGTAAAAAGCTATGCTGGTATCACTCGGTAAATTGGCAGCAATTGCCGCATTCACCGCCGAATAGTCTGCCCCGCCCGGAGCTGCAAATGCCGATACGGTAAGTACGCTGATTGCCATGGTAAAAGCGAGGATAACACTCCAAGTTTTCTTTGCCATCTTCATGTTTAAATTGCCTCCTTATAATATGTCATTGCTGAATATCTATACTAATACCGAAACACGGTCATTTCAGTACGCCGGGATTATTTTGGTCTATAGTTCCCAACCCCGCCAGCGAAGCTTTGAACAGGTTGAAGTCAAAGGCATCTGCGGTACCGTCTTGAGTTAAATCTGCCGCAAATAAGAAGGCAGGCGGTAAATCCGGTGACAGTCCGAAGGAAACAGCATTTTTCATACTGTCTTTATCAGACTCTGTTATTAAACCGTCACCATTTATATCTCCGAAAATCACTATATAGTATGTTTCTATAACTTCTTTCGTTGAGCTGAACAACAGTTCCACCTTTGTTCCGGTACCGAAGGCATCAGCATACGGTGTAATACGAAGCTCACCGGGACCGTTGACAGCTACAAAGTCAGTTTCAAAGGTTTCAGCGGAAATACCTGCCTGCAACCCGTATATCAATCCTTTGCTCTTGTCAATAACGGTCTTTGACCCGAGTTTGGGTATAAGTTCTATAATCTCATCAGAAAACACGGCATTGAAAGTAGCGTTTTCCGCAGGCATTACATCCGGAGTAGGATTCCAGCCCAAGAATAAGAAGCCGGATTTTGACGGAGGAGTCGGTAAAGGTATCTGTTCACCACAGGGTACAGGAGTTTGGCTGTAAAGCACTCCGTCTACCAAAAATGTGGCCAAGTAGTTGTTGGGTTGAAAGGTGGCGGCAAATATCTTATCTTCTGCCCCCATAATTCCCACTGAAGGAGACCAGCCTGTAAACGTGTAACCGGTCTTAGTCGGATTTGCTGGCGCTTGTATTAAACTGCCATAAGGTACAGGTATTGTTGCATATACGCCGTCATCCACCATAAATATGGCGTTGTAAGTATTTACCTTCCAAGTTGCTCTGAGTGTAATATTCGAAACCGGGTAGGTAAGGGGGAACGCAGGAGTCCAACCGTTAAAAGTGTGTCCGACTTTAGTGGGGTTCGGAGGAGGCACGGCCGCCTTACCCGCTTCCCCGGTAATAGGAGCTATCTGGGAGCCGCCCTGAGTATCAAAACTGATTGTAGAATAAACCGGTACTGATGTGTCAAGTTCTACGGTTTTATCAGCGGCGGAATAATCGGTGTTCGGTTCATATGCTTCTCCATAAACAGAAGCCGGTATTGACTCGCCTTCAGCGGATCTTGTTAACGCATCCGGGCAGTAGAAATAGTACTGACCTCCGGCAGGATAAGAAGAGGTTCTATCCCATCTGCTGTCCATAAAGATGCGGCCGGAACCAGTTGCAGTAGCTTTAACCTGGAGACGAATCCTGAATAAGCTATAATTGTCGTCAATAATCAGCGGATATCCCTGATTGGCAGCCTGAGCACTTGCGGTAAAGTTTGCCGCAACGAACTTATACCGGCTGCTCTCGCCGTCTACAAAAGTTTCCGGCCATTCCGTCTCTGGACTTGCGGTAGTACCGCCATATGAGGAAATAGCATTGGCGTAGTAGGGATTACCGGGGTTAGGGGTAATAGCCGCTCTATTGGTACCGATAATCTGATAAAAATCGGTATCATACATGATTATAAAACGCGTTGAACCGGTATAGAAGTTTGTTTTAACTGCCAAATCCACAGATATGATATCGCCGGCTTTAGCCATGGTGGCAGGGACGAGCTCACCGTCCTCCGTTTTGTAGACATCCAAACGCACACGGGATGATACAGGTGCAAGTGTCCATTCAGCAGTGAGCAACAGGTTGTAACTCGGCATTGTAGTGAAAACATAGGGTTCTCCGTTATAAAACCAGCCATCGAAAATGTAGCCAAACCTCTTGGGAGGCTCGGGTGCACTGATCGGAGAGTCAACCGGAGCGGTTAAGGGGGGAATCTCGGACCCGCCCTGAGTATCAAAAGTAATTGTCTTTAGGAGAGGAGCCCATTTAGCGTAAACCGTATAACCCTCATTGACTATTACTATCGGCCAATTAACAGGTTGTGTAAAGGTATTGTTATCATAGTACCAACCCAGGAATTCATAACCTGAACGTGTAGGCTGATCGGGAGCATAAACAGCAGTATTCGGTTCCACGGTTATGGGCGGAATCGAAGAGCCGCCGTTAGTTTCAAAAAAGACAGTTTGCTGAATTACAAGCCATTTAGCATAGACGACCATATTGTCTTCATTAATCTGCAAAGGCCACTCTACCGGGTCGGCAAAGGAAATATCATGGAACCAACCTTCGAATGTAAAATAAGTTCTTGTCGGGTCTTGCGGCTTTTGAATATACGAGCCGGGAGGCACGCTTATAGGTGCAACCGGGCTTCCGTTATTCGAGTTGAAACGTATGGTGAATGGAATAATCTCCCACCTGGCATAAAGCACGGTACCGTTGAGAGGCATATAGAGGGGCCAAACCGCCGGCACTGTAAGGTCGGCATCTCTATACCAACCTTCAAAAGTATGACCCGCCCAGACGGGGAACTCAGGCTGTTCAACCGGAGTATCGTAACCTGCAGTAATTTGGGGAACGGCAGAACCGCCGTTTGATTCGAAAATAATTGTGTACGGGTTAGGAGTATAGTAGAATATTATAGTTTTATTCTGACTGTTTAAAACTATACGTTTGGGGCTTGAAGAGGGGTCAGTAAGCGTATAGCCCGTAATAGGCTCTGCCGTTGCAGTAAGTAAATAACCGCTGTAAATGCCGGTTTCGGTAACGGGAGGCAGAAGTTCGGTAACAGTCCCCTCAATGTAAGAATAGACGGTATAAGTTATATTTTCCACCAACAGATCATCATATGCGGCATTAAGGTACATAAGTGCCGAATCTATCTCCGCCTGAGTCGTCTTGGTCTTTACAAGAATTCCATTAGCGTAGTCATAAATCGCTTTAAAGTGTTCCCATCCGGTAAGGAAGTACCATGACTGGGGATTTGAACCTTTTCCGGCCGCACCGCTCATTATATCATCAAGTTTTTGGCGCAAAGCACCTTTGTCGTATTTGTGTACAGTCATTGTAACGGAGGTATGGGAAACAACATCCTTGTTACCCGATGCTCTGGGTGCATATGTACGCATTGTTACGGTATAAACTGAACCGGAAACGGCGGGACCAGGGCCGTTAAATGTCGCTGTCATCATATCTCCGGGGTTAGTCATCAGACCGCCTGTCCCGGCTATGCCCAACTCTCCCACTGCTTCAAGGTTATTTACCGGCGGTGTCTGGGTGGTCTCTGACGAAACACTGTCAACATAACCTGTCTGCACATAGGTGGCCGCAAGCTGAATATTGGCAGTCTTCCCCTCGGTGCTGCGGGTCATATAAAAAGGTAAACGCAGGTTCATGTCCGACAATTTGGAGTGAACGCTGGTGTCCATATAAACCGTTGCCTGAGGACGGTTGGCATCAGCCTTAAAGGCAATATTATAGGTGTCGCCGTTAAGACCGTCCTTTTCGGCTTGCAACTGGGTTTTATACGGAGCGGACGGGTTAGCAACAAAACTGTTTGTGACAAAATCAAAGTAGCCAAGCTTTGTACTACCCGTATCCGTAGAGTAAACATTTTCACCCAGTAAGCGATAGTTATAGTAAACCCGTGCGCCGGTACCGCTGGCAGGGAGTTCATATGCCCTTAGGCCGTATTGAATACCGGCAGGCAACGCGACACCCTCAACATAAGAATAAGCATAAGTTTCATAAAGGGTACCCGAAATGTAATAATTAATAATATACTTAATGGTATTACCCGCAACAGCCGTCCCGCCGACGATTTGAGCTGTATATGTGTTGCCTAAAACACTGAAGGAAGACATGGAGACGCTTCCGCCGGGGGTAGTTGCAGCAACAGAAATCCAGGGAGTCGGATCAGGAACCAAATCTTCGGGGAAAGTAATGCTGGCCTTCGGCCACTCGGGTGTTTCACCCGCATAGGCGGCATAAGCATACGCCGAAGTACCCAAGTCGGGAATGCCTGAGGGAGTTGCTTTAACAAGTGCATTACCGGCAAGTTGAGACCCGGCACCTGCACCTACACGAGCAACCCTTGTGGCGGAAACCTGAATAACAGGCCTTTCCGCCAAAGTTACACCTGAGCGCTCCGGAACCACCGCTTGCCCGGTTACTGCACCGGTAAAGTCAAATGAAACCATGGAAAAAAGGAGCGACACGGTAAGAACCAATCCTAAAAGCTTCTTAATATTCTTCAAATCATCACCCTCATTAACAACAGAATTTAACCTCTATATCCGCCTATCGGCAGAACAAACAAACATCCGATTTACAATTTAGAATTTAGACTTACGGGTTCACCTGATTAATGTCCTTCACACCGTTTACTGCCGCACGCAGCACGTTCACATCAAAGACATCAATAATACCGTCTGCAGTCAAATCTGCAGCGAATCTGAAAGGCTCTCCTTCAGGAATTGTATCAGCGAATGATGCCATTAGACGTAAAATATCGAAGTCACTGAAATCAATAAGGCCGTCACCGTTAACATCGCCAAAAATAACTATGTAATAAGTCGCAATTACGGTTCCGTCAACAGGATTTTTCAGTTCGACTTTTGTCCCGGTGCCGAAATCATCGCCGTGAAAGATGTATTCAAGTATACCTCCTCCGGTAACTGTCACAAAATCAGAGAGGAATTCGGCAGTCGACAGACCTTGCTCAAGGCCGTAAATAAAACCGCGTTCTTCATCTACCACTGTAGTGGAGCCCGCTTTTGGTATAAGGGTTATGTCTACGGCGCTCCTCCAAGTAGCGTCAAACTCCATGGGTCCGGCAGGCATAACGGGGGGAATTTCAGGAGTCCAGCCGTTAAAAACATAGTTTTCTTTTTCAGGGTCGAGGGGCAGAGAAATCGGTTCCCCATAAGGCGTGGGGATTCTGGCATATTCTACACCGTCAACATAAAAAATAGCGTTGTAGCTGTTTACCGACCAGCGGGCGGTCATCGTCACATCCTCTGCAGGCATTGTAGGAGGCAAATTATCCCACCCCAAGAAAGTGTAGCCGGTCTTTGAAGGCGCCGGGGGTAGAGTAATTTGTGTGCCGTACTCAATCTCGCGACGGTCATATTCTGCTCCGTCAACCATAAAAATCGCATCATATGAGTTAGGTAAGAATACCGCTATAAAGGTTTGGTCTTCATCACCCATTATACCGAGTTCCGGAACCCAAGTTAAAAAAGTATGTCCGGTTTTGCTCGGATTATCGGCGGGAGCCGTTATCTGTTCCCCGTAGGCAAAGTTTAAAGACCGATACGCCTCACCGTCAACCATAAAAATTGCCTCGTGAATATTAATTTCCCAAGTAGCAGTAAGCGTGATGTTTTCGTCCGGGAAGTATTCAGGTAAAGCAGGACTCCATCCCATAAAGGTATATCCTTCTTTTACGGGTTCTGCGGGAGGCGGAACCGCATCACCGATCGGGCCGGTAATAGGAGCAACCGCTGTTCCGCCGGCACTGTCAAAACTGATAGTGGAAGTCGGAATCGGGCTGGTATCAAGATTAACAGTTTTGTCAGCAGTTGTATATTCGGTATCAAAATCAACAACGGATGTTCCGCTTGAAGATAAAACATTGCCGTCAGTGCAGTAAAAATAATACTGAGCGCCGCTTGTGTAAGTGGAAGACCTGTCCCACCTGCTGTCCATAAAGATACGCCCCGAGCCTTCGGCATCGGGTTTTACTTTTAGTTTAAATTGGAAAAGAGCCACATCATTGTCTATCGCAAGTGGTTTGCCTCCATTGACAGAATTGACGCTGGCTGTAAAGTTTGCAGTTATGTACTTATACTGGGCGCTTTCACCATCAACAAAAGTCTCCGGCCAGCCGGTAATAGGGCTTACGGTGCTTCCGCCATAGTTGGAGATGGCATTGGCGTAATACAGGTTTTCCGCATTCGGGATAATTGCGCCTTTATTCGCACCGACAACAGAATAAAAGTCGGAGTCGTACATAACTACAAATCTGCTTGAGCCGCAGAAAAAGTTTGTTTTTACAAATACGGATACAACAACCTCTTCATCTGCCCGGGCCGAGGTAATCGGGTTTAAAACCCCGTTTGACATCTTGCCAACCGACAGCTCCGCCTGAGCATAGCGAAGGGAAGCGTTCCAAGCGGCAACAAGATTAATATCACGGGGAGGCATGGTATCAAAATCAAAGTGTTCGCCGTCCAACATCCAGCCGGCAAAAGCATAACCGAACTTCTGCGGAGGTGGCGGCGGTGATATATCGGCCCCCGACAATGCCTGCATCGGCTCTATAGGTTCGGCTCCTCCGGTATCGAAAGTGATTGTTTGCATCTCGGGGATCCACTTGGCATGGGCTATGAAGCCCTGGACCATGTTGAACGGCCATTCAACCGGATCCTCAAAAGTACCGTTGTCACGATACCAGGCATCAAAAATATAGCCTTCACGAACCGGGTCATTCGGGGGATAAACGGTGGTGCCCGGAGTTACCGTAATCGGCGTTACATTTGTACCGCCGTTGGAGTTAAAGGTCACCGTATAACGTATATATACCCATTTTGCGTAAAGCATTGTTTCCGTATCGGGCATTTCAAGCGGCCATGAAACAGGGCGGGTGTAGCTTATATCAAAAAACCAACCGTCAAAGCGATAGTTGTTCCTTGTGGGATCCGTCGGTTTTTCAATAAAATCGCCCGGTAAAGCGGTAATAGGTGCAACAGGAGTACCGTTGTTGGAGTTAAAACTCAGTGTCACCGGTTGAAGTGTCCACTTTGCATAGAGGGTACCGCCCTGGAATGGCATGTTATAGGGCCAAGAAACAGGGTCTGTAAAAGCTTCGTCTTTGTACCATCCGGCAAAGGTAGCATTATCCCTAACCGGGTTTGTAGGCCTTGAAATAGGAGTATTGTAATTTGCCGTAATATCGGCAATAGGAGTACCGCCGTTTGATTCAAAGGTGAGTGTATAAGTCCTCGGGGTGTAATAAAAGTTAATAGTTGTCAAAGGCTCGGTTAGGATTATGCTTACAGGGCTTTGTTCAAAGGGATCTAAAAAATAGCCCAGAACATTTTCGGCATAAACATTGAGCCGATAGCCTTCCTCCTCAGTAGAGCCGGTTACTGAAGGGATAATAGGCGTAGTCGTACCGTGAATGTAGGAATTTATTACCCAAGCGTAGGTTGCCTGACTGACGGCTCCGGATGTGCCGGCAGCTTTTTCAGGCGAAGATGCAGTTACCGTTCCGGTTTGAAAGGAAAAAAGAGAGAACAAAAGTACAGGCACCAGAAGCATGCTTATAAAGCGTTTTGTCGTCATCATGATTGCGCCCCCATTTGATTATTGTCATATTACCTCATAATATACCATCTGACGGTATCAGTATATCACGGCGTTTTTGCACTGTCAATATTTTATACGGTATATAATATACAAATATATTATAACATAATCATCACACACACTCCAAGCTTCGGCGGCGTTTTTGCTGTTTTCACAACCGGCAACCATTATGCGATCAACTTTTCTAACAATTTGCAGTTTTTTGGGCAAAACAATGTATTTTTTCATCTTTTTCAAGTTAATCAAAGTGCTTAAAAAAGCGGCTGGAAATCAGCATGATTCTATTGCTTGAACTGACACCCAAATATCAATATAATAAAGTAGTAACATTCAATCATTAGGAGGATACAGATGAAACTATTAATTAAAAAGCTTTTTGCTGTGCTCTTGGTAATTTGTTTTGCTTTAGGTGCATTGCCCGGACAGACATTTTCAATTGCCGCACAAAAAGAGAGAGAACTGTTGATAGGCGTGCTTTCCGACACCCACTATTTTCCCGAAAGCTATGTAAACAATAAGTCGGAAGAATTTTTGAGGGACACCCATTGCGATGCCAAACTCAAAGGCGAATCCTCCGCGCTCTTAAAAGCCGCTCTTGAAACTATCGCTCAGCGCAAAGAGGACGGCACTTTTGCAATGGATTATTTACTCGTCCCCGGGGATTTGACTTTTAACGGCGAAAAACTTGCCCATCAGGAAGTAGCGGCTCAACTGAAAGCCTTTAGGGAAAGAACGGGGACAGAAGTCTTAATAATCAACGGTAATCATGATATAAACAACCGCAAGGCGGCGACCTACGCTAACCCGGACAACCGAAAAGTAGATGCCAACGAAAACCCTGAAATGTTGTACACCACTCCTGAATTGTTCAGAAGCATATATGAAGACTTCGGATTTAACCAAGCGGACTCACTTTTCTGCCCTGAAGGTAAAAAGGGCGGCATGATGTCCTACTCCGTGGGATTGCAATGCGGATATAGATTAATTGCAATTGACTGCTGCTCTTACACTTCCGACATAACACGTTCCGGAAAGGATGAGCACGAAAGTGTTATGCAAATAACACCGGAACTTTTCGAATGGATAATAAATGAAACCCGAAAAGCTGAAGACAGGGGCGAAAAAGTTATCGGAATGGCTCACGGCAGCCTTGTGGAACATTTTGATTTGCAAAAAATTATATCAAAAAACTCAACAGTTTTTGAAAACGAGCGTATTGCCGGACGGTTAGCGGATGAAGGTATGCATTTTGTATTTACCGGACATCTGCATTCCAATGATGTGGCAAAAACGATATCCGCTAACGGGGAAACCATCTTTGATATTGAAACGGGAGCACTTATCAGCTACCCCAACACTTACCGTGAGGTAAGATTTTCAAACGGTGATATGCCGGGCGAAATCGTATGCAGGTTAGACAATGTGGATTGCGACGACCGTACCCAGGTGGATATAAGCGGAGTATCGGACAAATACGGTGTTATACCAAAGCCCTTTAGAGAAAACTTTGCCATGCCCGCTTTGCACGGCGGTTCCATTGAAGACGGAATACGCAGCAACCCTTATTTATACTTTAAGAATGCCCATGCTTTTCGTGTTTCGAATGCGATTAAAAAAGCTCTGCCAAACGGTATAACGGGCTTGCTTGAGGAAAAGGGAATTGATTTAGGGGCATTAGCGCTAACAAGTACACCGGCATTGAGAGAAGCTTTGAAAGGCTATGATCTTTCGCCCGGCGCTTTTGCTCAATTCATTAACGCGGTAATATCGAGTATCGACAACAAATATATTTTGAACACCGACAATACGGAAGATGTCATCAACAGTGTCGTTAAGCGTTTTGCCGATTTTGAAATTGTAGAGGGAAACCCGGACACCGCATTCGGCAAAATCGCATTATTAGCCTTTGAATACAATGCGGCAGGGAATGAGAACCCTGATAAAAATCCTGAGATTTTGGAATCAATTGCCGCCCTGCGCAGCCAGACCGGCGCAGACAGAATCATCGGCGAATTGCTCGACATAATTCTCAATCAACTTCTTCTGGAAGAAATCCTGCCTTCCATAAGCCTGAATGAGCTTGACTTAATGTTGCCTGAAGATACTATGACAAAGCTGCGCAAAATTAACGGTGAGGATTTGAGCGTCGGAGCCGTCATCAACACTCTTCTTGATTCAGCTGTAAAAAAGCTGAACAGATACCCGCTGATTAATGTTAACAGTTCTTCAGACCTGGCTCTGGCCGGGCTTTACACCGCCTGCCTGCCCATACTCGGCTCTGCGGGAAGATTAAAAGTCGGCAACGCCTTGGCCGATCTGGTAACCTCTTTTACCATTGACGAAAAACCCGAAAAGCTGGGCGACTTTAATACTACTCTCGAATACAAAAGCAATGTCCAAGTTGTCCCGACAACGGATAATTATCGCCTGCCCGCCGACATTGTTGCCTCCAAGGGGCAAAATGAGGGTGAAGTTGTTATTACCTGGAACACCATGCCGGGCGTTGACAACAGCGATGTGATATTTGAGACCCCCTCCCCTGCTATCAACTTTACCGCCGCCACAGAAGATTACGATAAACCGGTTCCGGCTCTCGACTTCGGTTTCTTCGCTATTAAAAAGGACATTCAGCTGCTGAATCACAGTGTTACAATAAGCGGTCTTGAAAAAGGCAAAGAATACCGTATTCAGCTGGGAGATGATTCAAGAGGCTATTTAAGTGAACCGATGATACTGAAAATTGATAACAGGGGTAGAGTGAGTTTAAAAGAAGCCGACAAGCGGATTGACTTCTTCGAATGGTTGGTTTCCGTTTATAGTGCTCTGATTAGTATATTTAATTCCTTTAAAGCGATTTCCGCTTTTTTATTGTAAATATGTGAGCAAATAATTAACGGGGCTGTGCAAAGTTTAATTTCTGCACAGCCCCGTTTTCGTTTCAGTTATTACTTATAACTGACTATTTCACCAATTTCTTTTCTTTTTTTCTCCCGCAGGGTTTCATCAGCTGAATATCCGATTGCTATGACAAGGCGAATTCTCTTTTGGGGTGTGATATCAAGTAGTTTTTTAAGTTTCAACTCGTTAAACCAGCCTATTATGCAAGTTCCAAGACCCTCTTCAGTGGCCTGCAAACATAGTTGTGCCGTAGCAAGACCGATGTCTATGGGGGCATATTTCTGGTCCATAATTTTTCCGCCGATTCTGGCCGCAAGTTCGGCTTTTTCTTCAATAATTACAATAAATGCGGGGCATTTGTCGGTGAATTTATTCATTCCCATTTCCTGAAGACACTTTGCTACCTTGGGTACAACTTCATCACTGCAAACAGCCACAAAACTCCAAGGCTGCGAATTACAGGCGGAAGGCGCCAAGCGTGCGGCTTCAATGCATTTTTCAATTTTTTCCTGCTCAACTTTTTTGTCAAGATAATTTCGGCAACTTTCTCTTCTTGCAATCAAATCAAAAAAGCTTCCCATGAACACTACCTCCTCTTGGAAAATCTATTACCATTTTCATTTTAGCACAATCGTTTTTAATCCGTAATTTTAATTAAAACTTGGCAACCCGCCTGCATAATAATCCAAAGGAATACGCTGTTTTTAATTATTATACCATATCGTTGTTGGGCTGAAAAGGGGTGAATTTGTCTTACTCTGCTGTAACAAGGACTCTTGCCGCCTATAACAGCGGTGCAAATTGATTCATGCACTGTTAGGCAGTTTTGAGCGTTTCGGCAATGCGAAACGGCTTGTTTATTATGAAAAAAAGATTGGATTTGTAAAGCAGTAAACAAAGGGTAAAATCGGATTTCCGAGGTCTTTCGGCATAACCTTCTTCAGAACCGCCCTGTAAACAGGTCTTGAAAGAGGCTTAAATTCATAAATTACCTGCGCCCGTACAAAGCCCTTTTCTTCCACTGCAACTTTCGTTTCCAATGTCCCGAATTTTTTAGCCTTGATATCCGCCAAAATCCGATTGTTGTTATAGACAATCAGACGGTGTCCCCGCTTTATTCTTTCCGCTTTTACATTGACCTCCATACCCGGAGCCCATTCTACCTCACAGCCGGGGAATGCTTCCCCGCAGGTAATATAAAGCCGAGTTTTTTCGGGGCCTTGTGTAATAAAGCTGTGGCCGCATTTCAGGGCATCCAATATATCTTGTTGGGTGTTGGACTTTGCATAAACAAAGGTAGTGGGCATAGCCAAAAGGTCGGTGATAACAAAATCTTTATGATAGTCGCTGCCGCCGACTGCGGCAATCCGTTTACCTTCAAGCAGCCGATTATGCCACCACTTTATATTTGTCAGGTCATCAAAGTGCATGGGGGCATTCCAGATCTCGGCACAATCAAAGTCCACGTCATCAATCGGGAAGTGCCAGCCGTGATTTTTGCAGAAAGGGTGATTAACGCTTACTACACCGCCGGCTTCTTTTGCAATGTCTATCAGCGACAGAAAATCTTCAAAAAGGGTCAGTTTGTATGGAGCCTTCACGGGCATTTTTATACCCCAAACATTAAAATGGCCGCCCCTTCCCGTGACCTCTTCCCCTTGGATAAGCAGCAAGTCATTTTCCATCCTCGGGGAGTCGGCGGCGGGATAATTGTGGTCGGTGATTATAGCCCAATCCAAACCTTTCTTTTGCAGGGCTTGAATCAGCTGTTCAGGCGTCAACTCGCCGTCACTGTTTATTGTGTGAAGATGAGTGTCCCCTTTGAGCCATTTTCTTGAACTTTCCATAATCTGCCCCTTTTCACATTAAAATTTTTTTAAATTTTAATAATCAATTTTTACCGCCAAACCCGTTTCCATTGATTTATTGCAACTCAGAACGAATATCAGCGACTTGAGCGCATCCTCGTAAGGAGAACGAATTTTTGATGCGTCGCCGCTGACAACGGCTTCCACAAAGGTGCGGTCACAAATAATACCCGCATCACCTTTTTCTTCATACAAAGTGGATTTGCACGCCCTGCTCAAAGCACCGTCACTATCAGTCACATGTTTTTTATCCGTCTGCCCGGAATCTGAGCTTTTTTCCACAACTTCAAATGATTCCAGGATTTTATGTATTCCCCGCTTATCCTTTGCACTGAAGGTTATCTTGCTTTCAAAACTCGCTCCTTCCGTGGCATAGCAGCCGGATGAGATAAGCCCCAAGGCACCGCCCTTAAAACGGACAGCCGTAACGGACAAGTCATCCGTGTTGTAATCTTCCATTTTGACAAAGCCTCGGGTTGCCATACTGAAAACCTCAACCGGCTCATCAAACAGATAGCGTATCATATCACATTGATGTATGGCTGTTTCCACCAACGTACCGCCTGATTTTTCTTTTTGTAACCACCATGGAATATTCGGTACGGCGCCTATCCGGGAAGCCTCGACAAAGACAATCTCATTTTCTTTCATAAATCTCATTGCAGGCTCAACAATCGTGTCATACCTGCACTGAAAGCCCACGGCGGTAATAAGTCCCGCTTCTTTGACCTTTTTTGAAATATCCTTTGCAAGCTCGATATTCAAGGCCATGGGTTTTTCCACAAAAAAGTGAATACCTCTGCGAATGGTTTCATATTCAACCTCACCGTGGGCGAAAGGAGGAAGGCAAATAAAAACCATATCCGGGTTTACGGTATCGTACATCTCTCTATAATCGGTAAAAGCCTGACCGCTACCGGCAAAATCGCAAAATTCCCGAGCCTTTTCGAGAACCAAGTCACAAAAGCCCGCAAGTTCGACAATGTCATTAAATTTTACCAAGCGTTCAAGATGATACTTTCCTATACTGCTGCAACCTATAATCGCAAGTTTTTTCATTTCACATCCCCCGTCTCAATCGAGTTTATTTGCCTGACACTTCATATAACCGTGTGCGGAAGAAACGGTTTTTAAGGGGAACTTCTTTCCCGTCCTTCCAAATATTGACTCAGTTTTTTAGCATCTTCAATCTCTAAATCCTTTGCCCCGGCTAAAGATTCCAGATGATGAGTCAACTCATGGCAAAGAGTATGCTCAAGTTTTGCTTTAAATTCCTCCTCCGGCAAGTGCCCGTAAACCCTGATAAAAGAGCCGTAGTAAATCATAATAAAGCGGCCGAGCATGGAACCTCGCTTATACTCGCCGAGGATATATAAATCCTTTCCCTTAGCATGCGGGCTCAGTTTTGCATCCGCTGACAGGTTGATTCCGCCCGTCAGTTTTCGGAACCACTCTTTAGGCAGAGTTTCGGCAATTTCGTTGAGCATTTTTTCGACTTCATCTATGGTAAACATTTTTCTCCAGTCAACAGCTTTAAATACCCGTCGCCAAACCGCTTAATGTAAATTTTCCTATGCTTTTTATATCACAAAAACCGGAATGTGACAAGTCATTCCCCCTTAAAGTCCCTGATTGTATAAAAATAACGGAAGGAAACCGTAATGCTCCCTTCCGTTTTGTGTGATTGCTTTATGTTTTTAAAAAACTATTCCGCCCGGAACATCGCCTTTTTTGACTGTGTAGAAAAGGGCAACCGAGTCCCCTTCCTTCAGAATGTAATCCCTTATACCCTTGCGAGGGAATTCACCGTTAACGCTGTAGAGCCAGCCGTCAGTACCGCCGAACTGTTTTTCATTAACGCCGCCTACACCGGCAAGGTAGCCGCTTCTGACATTAACCGCAATTCCTTTTTCTTTTGCAACTCTGCGGAGGAGCGCTAAGACACTTTCTCCGGGTTCCAGATTTACGGCCTCATCTAAAATAATGCCGTTGGCGGGAACAATTTTTGCATATTTGGGGTCATTCCTGATGCCCGCCTTAACCGCATTGACGCAGTTTATATATAACGAAACCTGACCCGGGCCGAGTTTTTTTGCTTTCGGCTCCATTGAAAAGGAGGGTTCACCGACGTTTGCGGAGGTAGCAGGTGCGGCCGTAGGTGAAGCTGTTGCGGGCGCGGATGAAGACGGAGTTTTGGAAGAAGTCTTTTCAGCGGAAGTCGGGTCAGAGTTGCTCTTACTCCCGTCAACTGAACTTGCAGATGTATCCGGCGTTGCGGTATGGGCGGGTTCGTCAGCATCGGTCTCTCCGGGATTTGAGTCGAGTGCGGTTTCAGTACAGTATCCGCTGTCGTCAACGCTCCGAGTTGAGTCGGCTATAACTGTTGTCCCGTCATTCTCAAGCGACGCCGTACAGCCGGATAAAAACAGCAACAGTATCAACAGAAAAGCCTTAATTCTTCTCTTCATTTTAAATCATCCGCCTCAATACAATATTGCTGTTAGCGACTTTACCGCACCCGAAAGCCGAACAGAGAATTAAAGCCTGCCGAAAATACCGTAAATGGCAAATGTGAACAAGCGCATAAGTGAGAAAATCACACTATCTATTCCGCCGGCTGTCTCCGTTGTGTTAAACAGGTCCGGGCCGCCGTTTTCAAAGCGCTCATAGGCGTTCAGGCAGTAAAGCATCTGATATGAAGTCATAACGTTTGAAGAGCCGTCCCAGCAACGTCCGCCGCCGTCTTCATTGATATAGCCGGACAGAGCGTCAAAAATGTTTTTACCCTCTTCAGTCACATACTCCTCGGAGAAAGGATCAATTCTCAGTGCGCACAGCGCCGCCAAAACCTGACCTGTGCTCTCGGCACTGCCGGAACCCCAGCCGCCGTAACCGCCGTCGGGCAATAACTGACCTTGAATAAAGTTCAGCGCTCTGTCAATAACCGCTTTAACTTTGTCATTGCTCTTATAGCGAGCGAGGGCCTGTAAAACAATGGCCGTGGAGTCCACATCGCCGTTGGTTGTCCAACCGGAACCGTCGTCTTCCAGCGCATAGCAGAATCCGCCGTCTTCTCTTTGAGCCGCAAGAAGGATGTTAATAAGAGTATTGCGTTTTACGATGCTGAAATAGCCTCTGGAATCCAAAACAATCAATGAAAAAGCGATTGGGGCAGTTGAAGTTTCGAGGGAGTAATCATAATTGCTGACCTCGCTTATCAGGTCAACACCGCCCACATTTCTGGGGTCAATACCCGCAGCCATGGTGCACATTGCAAGCCGGGTGTAGTCCGCAAGGGAGAGGTCGTCTTTGTTCGCTTCAACGGCGCCGTCTATGTAAGCGGCATAGTCCTCGTTAAAATCATCGTAGCCGCTGCGGGCAAGGGCGAAAACTGTCCAGTCCAGGTAGAGATCCAATTCATCGGGTTCAACATCGGCAACGGAGATATTTTCCGGGAGCCAGGTTGCCAATGACTCGGACATCTCCGCAGGAGTAAGGGCCGACACTTGGAACAAAGCGGAGAACACCAGAAGAAGCGCCAGAAATACAGATGTGATTTTTGCTGTTTTTTTCATTTTTTTTTACCATCCTTTCTAAAATAAAAAACACGGGTCTTTCGGCCCGCGTAATTGCACTGCTCCGGCAGCCGGTTGCCCGACTGCAGGTTCATCAATTACCTTCCCACCGAAAGTATCGAGTTACATCAACTACGGCAGGTCTCCTGACTTGACTTCATCCTCAACTTTCGTCTTCCCGGCAATCAGCCAGTGACATTTTGAAAGTTTCGTCAGTCTTACAGTAGCGGGGGCTGTCACGGTTTTGCACCGTATTCCCTATTATGCCAAGAACTTTGGCAACCGCAGTTGATTTAGTTGTCTGTCCAATTATATGCCAAAGGAGTGATTATGTCAACAGCGCTTATATTCAAGAGCTGTCAGCGCATTTTCAGGGTGAGAGCCATTGCCTGCTCAAAATCCGACTTGTTAAAGCTCTGTTTTTCTTCCTTTTTAGCGGTTTTAGTGATAAAATGAGTTAGCGTAAAGCTGTTCAAATTTTAGATAAGGAGAATAAGCGGAATGAAAAAGATTGCATCTATTATCCTCTACCTGATCCTGTATATAGCCGGAACCGTAGCGAATTGGGAAGCGTTTGTCGGGGGCAAAAAAGCGTCTGTCATCGGTTTTTCTTTGTCACTGCTGTTCGCATGGGCGCTGCTGGTTTTACCTGTTTGGGCTAAAAAAGAGAAATTATTCTTAAGGTTTTCACTGATTTTTTCCGGTTTGCTCTTTCTCGGCTCAGTCGTCGGGATACTGTCCAAAATTATTGAACCGCTGGAAAACCTCGGCATGTACGCCGTAATACCTGTTTCCGCATTCGGCGGGCTGAGCTATTTGCTTCCCGACAATACTTCTCACGCCGTAATAATCGTGCTTACATTGATCAGCTGTATAATTTCCGCATTAATTTTGTTTAAAAAAGATAAGGCGGAATCGTAAAGTTCGCTTTGGAGTAAGATATAATAGAAAATCAACAGGAGGTTCTACGTATGGTTATTGAGAAAAACGGCAAGGTGTACATCGTAACCGAGACAAGCAACAAATGGACGGTAAAATCCGATGACGGGAAGCTTTCAGTATCTTTTGAAGTTCCCAAAGAACTTTGCCCAACAGTCGATGAGTTGCAAAAGTATGTGCTGAACAATGACGAGCTTTTTTAAGAGACGGAAATAATGGCAGAAAAACGCAAAACAAAAACCTCTACAGAGGCAAAATCAAGATAAAATAACTTTTTATCGCTACGACCACTCACATCAAAATGATTATGTGGTCAGAACATATTGTCATGAAGCAATTCATCTGATTGACACTACTATTTCTACACACGGAAACAGATTTTCTTCCGAAAGTGTCATTATCTCTAAGAATACTTTCCGCTACAATAATTACCTCTTTTACTATCAGTATAACCATTGAACTTTAAGTGATATGCCGCTTTTGCGGCGTGATATTTTTGCCGACAGGCAAAAGTGATATTGCGTCGTACCGTCACAGTGATATTATATTCGCCCCCAACGCCCGCAGGCATATCACTGCCGAAGGCAATATCACGCTTCAAAGAAGTATATAACTCGCCGAAGGCGAATATAACTGAAAAACAACTTGCTTTCGCAAGTTGTTTTTCATGGTGGAGACATTGCTTTCAAATCCGAACCTTAAGCAGCCTCAACATCCTTGTTGGTAATTGTTTTGATGTCGCCTTTGAAATTGTAAGTGATGACGAGCCTGTCGTAATAAAGGAACAGGGAATTGACTAAGGTGTCAATGATGCGCTTCTGGTATTCCCGGCTGTTCACGTCGCCGTATTTGAATTGGCCGATCCAGTTCACGATCTGCTTTTTGGTGTATTTGGGCTTTTGAACCTCCGCTTGCAGAATGGCTATCTTCAAGTCTTCTTTTTGCTTTTCCAGAGCCTCCAGATGTTCTTTTGTAGAGCTGCTCAACACCCCCTGTTGAATGGCGTTTAGCATATTCTATATCCCGCACTCCGTATCGGCAAACTGTCTTTTCAGTGCCGGAACGGTGCACAGCCGATTTTACAAAAATCGTTCAAAGGGGTTTGGTGAGTTTTCCCCAACAAGCATAAAGTGGCTCCAAGCCACCTTGCTTGCTACGGCTAATCAGGATTTCTCATTCGTGCTGCTATTGGATTTTATTTGGACAGTGGGGTAGAAGTTTTATAATACGCTGTAGTATAATAATGCCATATCAGTGCCCTATCATGGCAAGGAGATGTGTGATAAGCTTTTCAGACGAAATAAAGAAAATCCGCCAAAGCTGTTTTCTGTCGCAGGAAGCATTTGCGAAAGAAATTCGTGTTTCATTTTCATCTGTAAACAGATGGGAGGGAGGGCGGACGGTCAAAGCCAAATATGATTGCCATGAAAAGTCTGAAAGATTTTTGCGAATCTCACAATATGGATTTCAGCAAACTCCAAGAGGAATGGATGCAAACAGAGAAGGAGGGCTGATTGTGACACCAGAAGAAAGTGCCCGAAAGCTTATTGACACAAGGCTGTCGCAATCCGGTTGGATATTACAGGACTTGCGGAATGTAAATCCTATGGCTTCGCTCGGTATAGCGGTTAGGGAATATGCTAAACGCCATTCAACAGGGGGTGTTGAGCAACTATGAGGTTTGATAGCAGTGATGCTGATGTGCTAGCACTTCAAACTTCCGGGACAAAGGAACCGAAGGAGCGCTCCGCAACGCAGGAGTACCTTCCCGTTACCGTTGCCAATATCGAGGAACAGGATCAACTCGTCCGGGCCAGTAACAATTACGGGAAAGAAGCACTTATTATTCGTGAAGTGCTGAATGCGTTCCCAGATAATACGGATCTTAACACAGTGGCCATGAAAATAGCAGTAATTGATGTGACGAATTCCACACATTTGGCACAGTATAAAAGCATGGTCTCACTTTATGATATTTCAAAGCTGATTATTGACATAAAAGATTTTGATGCGCGGTTACAACAGGGTGATCCGGATTTAGTAAACTTGATTGCCAAAAATATCGGCGCAATCAACCTTTTCTCCCTCGCTTCAAAATACTGTACATATCATAATGTGGAAATCTATGGGCGGGACGATTATTCGATTTTTGACGGAATTGTAAAAAAAGCTCTTCCGCACTATGTTAAAGGGCTTTCCGCATACAAGGTGGATACATGGCGCACATCATATAATTATGCGGCATTTAATGAGTGTATCGGAAAGTTGCTGGATGATTATGATGTTCATATTCCATTTAGAAGAAGAAAGTTTGATCACTTCTTGTGGTACGCAAATCGATAACCACAATGTCGTGATGCTGCCGAAGAAAGGTAAGGTAAACCGTGGCAGATTTTGATTTAAAACATGTACTGAAAGAATGCAAAAAGTCGGCATCCGTCGGATATAAAATTGCATTATCTCAGTATAGAAATCTGAACAACACACTTTCCAATGCGGCCGAAACAATAAACAGTACACTGATCGTTTTTAACAGCTCACCGTGTTATGTTTCGAGTGCAACGGATATATTATCTCAGCAGCTTGTTGAAATAGAAACCGCATTTAATAACCTGTCTTTTGCTTTTAAGGAAGATTTAGAGAATCTGCGTAATAATCTCTCCTCGTTTTCAATAACGTTGTTCGGAAGGACAAAGGCCGGAAAATCCACTTTAATGGAGATACTTACTCAAGGAGACGGGCAGTCGATTGGAAACGGAGCCCAGAGGACTACCAGGGATGTTAGAAAATATGTGTGGAATAATCTTGAGATAACTGATGTACCAGGCGTTGGCGCTTTCGAAGGCGAGGATGATGAGCAAATAGCATTCGAAGCAGCTAAAACGGCAGATCTTATTCTGTTTTTAATCACTGACGATGCACCGCAGGCAGCTGAGGCAGAATGCTTCGGTAAGATTGTGAATCTTGGCAAGCCTGTGATATGCATAATGAATGTTAAGGCTGCTACTCCGGAAGGAAAAAGCATAAAACTAATTACGCGTGATATTGAGAAGCGCTTTGATATGAGCCGACTTGATGAGATCAGAAAGCAGTTTCTATCCTATTCCAGACAACTTGGACAGGACTGGGGCTATATTCCATTTGTGTATGTGCATCTCTTATCAGCTTTTAGGGCGCAAAACACCCAGGATCCGCAGATGGCAGATACCTTGCACAAGGTAAGCCGTATTGAGTATCTCGAAAACAAAATAATAGAACAGGTCCGTGACAGAGGAGAATTCTACCGGATTAAAACATTTATCGATATTATCTCTAATCCTATACTGAATTCAATGGAACGACTGCTATAGCAAAGCCTGCTTAACAGTACCCAGGGCCGGGTTGTGCTATCAAAGAAAAGACAGTTTGTTAGCTGGAAGGTCAACTTTGTGGATACCGGGAACAACCGAATTCGGTCTCTTGTAAAAAATATCCAGAGTAAATTGAATGGTGAAATAGCCACTTTTGCGGAGGAACATTTTGCAGATAAGAATGCAGACAAAGCTTGGAAAGAGTTGCTGAAAAGCAGGCGTGTCCACCAGGAATGCCAGGTGCTTTTGCAGGAACTTGAAGAATTGTGTAATTACAAAATTGGGGAAATATCCAGGGAAATCACATATGAATTGAGTTTTACAGCAAGTTTTGCCGAAGACAGGACGCTGAAGATGAAACAAATAATCGATGGCAAGCGGGTATGGGACTGGTCGGCAGCAATTGTCGGGGGAGGACTTGCCATTGCTAAAATTGTAGCGGGGGCGTGTGGAGCGGCCGCTGCCGGGCCTTTAGGATGGGCAGCAATTGTAGTTTCTGCAATCGGAATTGCGGGCTCATTCATTTTTAAAAGCAGAGACAAGAAAGAGCAGGAAGCCCGTATGCGCTTGGAAAACAACCTGCGAAAGAATGTTGAGACAATATGTAGCTCACTAGAAAAGCAAATGCTGAGAAATTTCGCATCTTTGATTGATAACCGCATAGAAAGCCTTCTAAAAGAACTTGATCGCATAAATTCTGTGGTTTTCAAACTTGCTGATACACAAAAAGACCTGGCTTGGAGCCTGAATAATCATCTGCTTGAGCTGAATTCTCAAATAGTGACTGAGGCAATAAAGCTGATTGGCGCCGAAGGGCGGGAATTCCACATTTTAGAAGTTGCCCGTGTTCCAGGCAACGCCGTTCTCTTCAAGTTAAACGACGGTACTGTATTTCCAAAAGAACAGAAAGACCTGTTGCATAAGCTGATGTCAGAAAAAATAGGCATTGTATATGATAGTGATAATAAACGAGTCCTAATTTCAAGAGTGTTGGGTAAGACAATCGAACGTAATAAGATAAACATTGAAGAAAAAATAGGTGTTGCACATGTTCCACTGGAGGGAGTTCCACCATATATTTTGACAAAAGTTCGACTGGCACAACAGTTTGCTAAAATCGCAATTACGGAATAAAGAGGAGGATATCATGTTTAAAATAGCAGAATATGCTGAGAAAGTAGCGGAGCTCAGATCAAAAGTCATTTCGGCATTTAATTCGGTGGGATTAGAATTTTCCGTAAAGGAGAACCAAGACTCTGGAACTATCAAGCTGGTTTTTGCAGGACAGTATAGTGCTGGAAAATCTTCTATTTTAAAGATGCTTACGGGTCGTAATGATATTGCGATTGGAGCGGGCATCACAACACAAAAGGCCCATACATATAAATGGAATGGTATGGAAGTTGTTGATACACCGGGTATTCATACAGAACTTAGACCAGACCATGATGAGATATCCTATAGCGCTATTTCCTCCGCAGATATGCTCGTTTTTGTCGTGACCAATGAGCTGTTTGATTCATATCTTGCAGATCATTTCAGAAAGTTGGCCATTGACCGGGATAAAGCGGGCGAAATGATTCTCGTGGTTAACAAGATGGAAAGAGCATCTGAAGGAAACACACTGGCGCAGCAGAATGTTATTCGCGAGGATCTTAGAAAGGTATTGGCACCATATACACCAGAGCAGCTTAACCTTTGCTTCCTTGACGCAGAGTCGTTCCTTGATAGCATTGAGGAAAGAACTGAGGATCCGGAATTGGCTGACGAACTTTATGAAAGAAGCGGATATGTGGATTTCGTTGAAACACTGAATCATTTTGTTGATGAAAAAAGCATTCCGTCAAAATTGACGACTGGGCTTTATCTACTTGAGGATGAGCTTGAAAAGGCCGTACTTGAATTGGAACCAAAATCCAGCGATACTGATATCAATGCTCTCGAAGAGATTTATATGCAACAGCGCCATGCGCTTCTATCCTCGCGAAATCAGCTTCAGCAGGAAGCAAAGGACGTGTTCACATTAGCTGCAGCAGCTATCAGAGAAATAGGTCTTGATTCAGCAAACCTTCTGGTTGAAGGTTGCAAGCAGGATGATGTTGAAGAGGAAATTGAGAAGGCCATAAGAAAAGCAGATGACATTACTGAAAAATGCCAGAAAGATGTAATTCAATTAATTGAGACACGTCTCACGGAAATGGGACAGGATCTTGACCTAATTGAGGATGCAGAATTAACTCAACAGCTGAAAATACGGTTAACAGGAAAGTTTGCTTCTCTTCCAGGGAATGTGCAGAAGTTGCTCGGCGGGGCAGGACCTGGATTGCAGAAAGCAGGACAGGCTGTCGTGGGCAAGGCATACAAACCCGGTGTCCAAGGCGGTATGAAGCTTTCCAATTTCTCTGGTAGCTCGGTTCACGAAATAGTGCTTAAGGCAGGGCATGCCATTAAGTTCAAATTTAAGCCGTGGCAGGCGGTTAAAGTGGCGAAAGGCGTAGCAGTCGGAGGAAAGGTTTTCGGAGTGATAGGTGTCGCACTCTCTATCTTCATGCAAATTAAATCGGACCACGATGCCGATAAGCTTAGTGAAGAACTGAAAAAAAACAGACAAAACATCCGTAGCCATTTTAATGCTGCTGCAAATGAACTGGAGGATTATGGCAGAGCGTTTATACAGAATAATGTTATAAGTGCATTGGCACCGGCACTTTCAGAGGTTAATGGTAACATCAGTGAAATCCGTGAATCAAGGAATAACAGAAGCATTGCCTGCAGAAATATGGAACAGCTTCATAGTGAATGTCAGAAGCTCATTCAGGAAGTTCATAGCGTGCACCCATAAATGCACCCGTACTATGCAAGAGAAAACCGAGAAGAACTGACAGACAGAGTGCTTGTGAACAATTTGGTCACAAGCACTCTGTCTGGTAGACAACCAAATTGTTCCTCTACCACAATGCAAAAGATAACCAGTGAAGAACGCACTCGTTCTTTGCAAGAGATCAGATTGAACTCTTGGTAAGATTCTGGTCTGGATTAAAATAATCCAAACCACTTTGCAGGGCACATAAAAGAGTCCTTGACAATTCGCAACCGGAGCAGCCGATTAAAGCTACTCTCTGCGTGAACAAACAGCAACGCACACCCAGTCAAAAAACCTTCCTTCCGTTTGCATTGACAAGCGGGCCTGCTGATATAATACAAACACAATTTAAGACATCAGACACCTCGCAGACACTGGCAAGCTTTGCTTGACAACGTGTCTGTTTTTCATTTCAAAAGAGAACCATCGTTCTCGGAAAAAAGAAGAAGCGAACTGATGTATGAATTCAGCGGTCAGAAGAACAGTGGCATGGAGATACCCGATTACGCCATTGAACGAATCGCCCGCTGCCTACTGCCCGTGATCCAAGCGTACTATGAAAGCGACGAGGGACAGGCTGAACTGTTGGTGTGGAACAAAAAGAAAGACGCTGAAGACACAAGAGAATATGACAAACAGACGGCATGATAATAGTGAAGGGAGTGCGTTCAGTGCACTCCCTTTGCATACTCAATTTTCGTAGGGTTTATATCCCGTGGCAGCGTTCATATATGCCTCCGAGACACCGTTAAAAATCAAATCGGCATAAGCTAACAGGTCATTGTAAATGAGATTATACTGCTCTGACCGTTGGAATCGGTTGTCTGCCACTTCGTTCTCAACAGCGGTACAATCTATGGAGCAAATCCTCTCATCCGCGGAACGGGGTTCTACGTAGCCAGCAGTATCCTATTGGAAGCACAGCTAATAAGATTTTTCATAGTCGCTTTCTCCTGATTTGATGTTGATTTAAGCTGACACTATACCTCAATATCCTTGATAAAAATAAGAAATCCGAGCCCTTGACCGATAGGCCTAGGGTTCGGATTATCTTGCATTGGTGGAGATAAGCGGGATCGAACCGCTGACCTCTTGAATGCCATTCAAGCGCTCTCCCAGCTGAGCTATACCCCCATACTGATTTTCTCCGTGCCTGTCAGCTTGCGTATTCTAACAGATACAGGGAAGAAAATCAATGACTTTTTAAAAGTTTTTCAAAAAACAGGAACCAAGTCCCAAAAACGGGCTTGTTTCAGATGCTGACCCGAACAGTATGGCTGCCGATACCGGTTTTTATTATGAGCTTGCAGGAGTCGGAACCGTCAATCGGCTGAACTTCGTACTCCCCTGCCGTTTCGACCTTTTTAATCTTGTTGGAAACATAAATAACGGTGGGAACATCAAACTCCCGGTCTTGCTCGTAGTTAAGCTCAAACTCACCGGTGGAGGCACTAAAGCTGAGTTTCTTAATTTCACCGGTTACCGCCTCCGGATAGGGGCGGTCAAGTAAATCCGACAAGGGAGCATCCAAAACTCCGTTGAAGTATTGCCAGTAAGTGTAGCTCCATTTGTTGCCTTCAAAGGTTTCGAGCAGAAATTCCACATGGGGGAACCATTCGGTGCCTTCACCGCCGCCGCCCCATTCGCCCACCATTACGGGCACATTAAGGCGGTCCTGAGTTCTTTTGTGTTCGGCAAAAATGACGCCGGCCCTGGAGTTATTGGCGTATTTGTAGGCGGGGGTGTCAACCATAAGGTCGTAACCGTGGGGCTGGAAGCATTGATTGGGTTCACGCTCACCGTTGACCTCAATAGGCAGGTTGGAACAGGGAATACCGATGTTTGACCAATAGCTGTTATCCATAAAGACTATGCCGTTGTCGGTAACGGAGCGAACCGCTTCGGTCATCTTGTTAAGGAAGGGGGAATATCTTTCAAGGTCAAACTTCTTAATAAGCGGATAACCGACGGAAGTGATTTTTTTGAAAATCTCGCCCTCATAATGGTTCAATACCAAGGGGCGCCTTTCTTTATTCAAAAAATCGCCTATGAGTTTGCCCCGCTTTATTCCCCTGTCAAACAGGGTGACACGAATAAGCTTGTAAATGAGCTTTCTGAACACCTTACCGCCGTCTTTGCCGGGGTAAGGCTCGTTTAAAAAGTCAAACCCGAAAAGCGCCGGTTTGTCTTTAAATCTTTCCGCCATATGCGCCCACATATCGGCATAGTAATCAAGCAGGCCCTTGCCTTTGTGCTCCTTATTCTCCCAAAAATTGTCAAAAGCACGGTGAACGGCCCGGCTGATGAAGTAACCTTCCGCCCAGACAAATTTAGCTTTTCTGGGCTTGATGCCGTCATTCATTGTTGCCCAAGCCGGGGCGCCGCCGCCATAAACGGCGCTGGAGTAGCAGTCCTGATGTATATCAAGATAGACGAAAATACCGTGTTCGGCACATTTGTCAAGAATTCTATCAATATCATCAAGCAACGGCTCATTGTATTTACCCGGTTGCGGCTCAATAGCATCCCAGAAGAAACCGAGACGCAAAATATTAAACCCGCGCTGTTTGTAGCGGTTAAAAAAGGCATCGTCAAAATTAAAGTTCAGCTTGTCTTTGCCGCCGTCATAGTCGGTTTTGTCCACAATGTTAAAACCGCGGAACATGCGCTCCCGTCCGTAATTGTCGACAAAGGCTTTGTTCTTAGTTGAAATTTTGTCCATCTTAATACCTCTCAATATCTTTTTTGGGGAGAGCTGACTTTCAGCTTGAAAGCCGTTTTCTTTAGCGAAGAACCAAACTTACCGAATCACTCCCGAAGCATTTGAATTTTATACTTCAACGGAAAAAAATTATAACACAACATATCTGCCGCCGCAAGGTAAGGCGGGGTTGAAAAAAACAGAAAAAAGCTCTATTATGTTTACGGGTAAATCAAACTGATATATACTTTAATCGTCACAAATATAAAATGAAAGAGAGGGCTTGGTTAAATGTTTATTCTGTTAAGAGGTTTGTTCAGATTTAAGAATGTTCTAAGTTTTTTAATTGCACTTTGGCTGCCTTTGATGACGGTTTTGGGCGTAAGAATGCCGGGAGTAAATGTTGAATCAAGGGTAAACGGCTGCCTTTATCCCGCAACAAAGAAAGTCAGAAAAGTTCAGCTTATCGGCGAAGATAAGTCTATAAGCTTCGGTTTGGCAAAAGGTGAAAGAGAGGCCTGCCACCTTGTTCTAAGAGCTAACAAAATCAGTAATGACCTCGTATGGGAGATGACGCCGTTCCAGGATAAGGACGGAAATGTTCTTGAAAGCAAGGTTTTTAAAGAGGCATATATAAGCGTTGCCGTGGCAGATGAAATTAAAAACTTTCCCGAAGGAACAATCCCCAGGTCTATGCCGGATGCCTTAATGCCGTTTGAGGGCGGTCCGTTTTCGCTGATGATTGTCAATGAAAACCAACCTTTTTATATTCAGGTAACCTCCACCCTCAATACAATGCCCGGCGAATACAGGTCCGTAGTGACTGTTAAAGACGGCGATGAACTGCAAGAAAGATTTGAAATAACCGCAAAAGTATGGGGTTTCACTTTGCCGGAGACACCTACATGTGAAACGGCCTTTGGGTTGAGCAAGGGTTGTATAGCCCAAAAGCATGGCGTAGCCGCCAATAGCGCCGAGGCAACCGAACTGTACAAAAAGTATTATGAATACCTTTTAAGCCATAAGATTTCCGCCTACAGCATACCGGCGGATATTCTCAGCGATGAAGCGGACGCCTATCTGAACGACCCCCGCATGACTTCATTTTTGATCCCATACTCCGGCGATGATGAAACTCTTCAGCGCTATTACAACAAGGTTTCTTCAAATCCTGAATGGGCTGCCAAAGGTTACTTTTACCCAATTGATGAACCTACCTCGGCGGAACACTACCGCACCTATGAAGCGATGACCGATCGCCTTAACAGCCTCTGCCCCGGCTACAACATGGTCACGCCGTTTTATATCTACAAATTTACCGATGAGAATATAGAGTTCAATTCCCTGGAGATGCAAAGAGGCAGGAGCAATATTATTTGCGGTTTATCAAGTTTACACGAGTATGTTTCTACTGAAAAAACTCCTTCAAAAACCGGATTCAGGGAGGATTTGGAGGCAAGAGTTCAGACTGGCGATAAGAGCTGGTGGTATGTTTGCTGCAGCCCCAGACCGGATTATTGCAACTTTTTCACAAGCAATGAAGGTCTTGAAACCCGCCTTCTTTTCTGGCAACAAAAACAAAGGAATGTCGGCGGTGTGCTTTACTGGGATACAACCTATTGGTGGGATGTTGAAGATGTCTGGTCGGAATCCCTTACAACTCCCTGGACAGGCGCATATGCTTTCGGCGACGGTTCCCTTTTTTACAACGGAAATAAAATCGGGATTAACGGCCCTGTTTCTTCTCTGAGGCTTGAAACGGTAGCGGACGGAATTGAGGACTTCGAGTATCTGACCATTGCCGAAAAGATTTTCGGCAGATATTATATAGATAAGCTTATGGCCAAACTGACAACCGGGCTTAAAGAATACACCTATTCCGATGAACTTTTTATTCAGGTTCGGGAAACAATCGGCAACGACATTGATGAGTACTGTCAAAATCAATAGGCATTAATTCTCGGGATTAGTATGCAGGAGGCCGCTTTACCCTTACAGGGTATGGCGGCCTCCCGTAGTATCAGGATATATTATGTTCAAGATAAAAAGCTGACATTCGGGCAGTTTTCTTATTGAGTGCTCATTCATTATATAAATTCTTATAATAAAAAACCACAATCTGAGAGCGATCTCTCAGGTCTAATTTATCAAGCAGATTCGAAATATAATTACGCACCGTCCCCTCACTAAGATAAAGAGTCTGCGAAATCTCTTTATTATTCATTCCCTCGGCAAGCAATTTAATAATTTCCAACTCTCTTTCGGTTATATCGAAATCCTCTATGGATTTTCTTGCTTGATTCGACAATCTTATATCCTTAATCACCTCGGAATCCAACACCATATTACCGGCCATAACCGTTTGAATTGATTGAAATAAGGAATCAACGTTATCTTTTAAAATGTAACCCTTAACACCGAGTTTGATTGCTTTATTGATGTATTCCTCATCCTTAAAAGTCGTCAAAAGAATTATTTTTGCCTCATTGTCCCGCTCCAACAATTTACCGGCGATATCAATTCCGTTCTCATCCTTCAGCCGGATATCCTGCAGCACCAGGTCAATCTTATGATTCTTATAAATATCAAAGGCCTCTTCACCATTTTTTGATGTGAAGACCTCATCAATACCTCCGGCTTTTAAGATCATTTGTAATGATTTTAAAACAAGAGCATCATCATCCACTATTAATACTTTCATTTGTCCCTCTCAATCAATACATGAATAACAAAGCCCCGGTCTGCCGTAATATTTAACTTCCAATCGCGTTCTTCACATTTCTTCCTGATGGAATACAAACCGAGTCCTTCTTTGATTTTTTTATTCGGCACGGAACCGTCATCTTCAATTTTTAAAACCAAAAACCGTTCACTCTCAACCAAATAGACCTTAAAATGTTCACCGTCGGAATGCTTTAAATAATTCGTCAATGCTTCCCTGACAATCACAAAAATATCATACTTGATGCCATAACTCAAATTCGAGTCAACAATATAAGTAAAATTTGAATTTTCAACAGTCTCCAACAGCTCCATAATTTTATTTTCCAAATCGAAAGAACTGTCCCTCAGATTATACATAACCCTGCGAATATCCTGCAAGCCCTCCTCCAGCGTTTCTTTTAACACTAAGAGGTCCTCTTTTGTCTCAGCTTCTTCGGTTGTCATAGATAACGCTTTCAAATTCAAAATAGCAGCCGACAGCGTATGACCCGCCGTATCATGAATCTCGCGTGAAATACGATTTCTTTCATCCTGCAAAGTCAAGGTTTCGTCCCGCTCTTTTTCTGCCCTCAAAAGGTCAAGCGATTCTGACAAGCGGTTCTTTTTCTCAAGAAGATCATATTTTTCCTTTCTCAAATTCACAAGCTCAATATCTTTATGTGTCAAAAGAATATCCCACAGCAGCGTAAAAACAACAAACGTGAAATAAAGAACATGGAAGTTGATGAAAAACGGAATAAAAATTAAAAGAGAGACCTTGTTAAAGTGCAAATAGGCATTCGGAGCCAACAGCGGCAATAAAAAGACAAATTGCGGAAACACTAACAGGATAAAAATCCCCAAAACAAATAAAGCCGATTTAACTTTTTGATTAGAAATAATATTAATAAGTATCGAATAACTGAAGCCCAGGAGAACCAGAACAATAAGCAATTCAGTCACAATATCGCCTTTTTCAAACTCATATAAAGTTACAATTAATGCAACAACAGCGCGAATGATTATTTTACTCATAAAGCACCTGTGACATTTGTCACCTCAAATAATGAGCGGATTCACTAAACAAATTTGCGTGCTTATTGTATCATAATTTTCGGGAGGTGGAAACATGGTTATTAAAGTAGAAAATTTAGTCAAAGAATTTAAAGAAATACGGGCATTGGACTCATTTAACCTGGAATTAAAAGAAGGTGAAATTTTAGGTTTGATCGGGCCTAACGGTTCCGGCAAGACAACCCTGTTGCTGAGCATCCTGGGGATTTATTCCTTTGAAAAAGGAGACATCAAAGTATTCGGGCAAGAACTCAAACCGAACTCATATGACATCAAACGGAAAATCGGGTACATCCCTCAAGACCTGGCCTTGTTTGATGAATTGACCGTCTATGAAAACATTGATTACTTTTGCGGTTTGTACGTTCATGACACAAAGAAAAGAAAAGAACTCGTTAAAAAAGCCATTCAATTTGTCGGTTTGGAGAAATTTGAGAAGTTTGTTCCGTCAAAGCTGTCGGGAGGACTGGCAAGACGTCTCAACATTGCCTGCGGAATTGCACATGAGCCGGAACTTATCTTTTTGGATGAACCGACGGTTGCCGTTGATGCACAAAGCAGAAACTTCATACTGGAAGGCATCAAAGAACTAAACCGGCAAGGTGCTTCCGTTATTTACACATCACATTATCTTGACGAAGTTGAAGACCTGTGTGACCGTATTGCCATAATTGATCAGGGACGAAACATCATCACCGGAACAAACGAAGAGCTGAGAGATTCAATTATAACAACCGAAATTATTAAATTTACCCTTTTGGAAGAAAACGCGGATATTTTAAAAGATTTAAGAAATCTGTCCCATGTAATTGACGTTACAATCAAGAACTCGGAGTATACCGTAAAGTTTGACAACCCTAACACTAATATCGGCGATATCGTTGAATTTATAAAAGATAAAGGCTTGACCTATTTAAAACTCTATACTGATGTCCCGAGTTTAACCGATGTATTTATTGAATTGACCGGCAAGGAGTTGAGGGACTGATGATGCGAATCCTTACTTACATTAAGTATGAATTAAAAGTTTTTTTAGGCAACTACTCCAACATGTTTTGGATGATCGCATTTCCGATTTTACTTTTAACAATCCTTACCGTTGCATTCTCCAATTTAAGATTCCAGGAGTTCAAATTGGAAAAGGCGTCTATTGCGTATCACGAAGAAGCCTTTATGCCGCTTTATTTTGTGGAAGCGCCAAAAGAGTTGCCGAATATAGAAACACTTGATAAATCAAGCATGGAAAACTCTTTGTTTAAAGGCAGAGCCATGACAAAAAATCAAGCGCTTGACGCTCTCAAAAAAGATGAAATAGACGCATATGTAGACAAAGATTTAAGTCTGGTAATCAGTAAAAACGGCATTAGTCAAATAATGATGGATGAAATTATAACTGCAACCAAACAAATTAAATCATTAAATCTGCCATTAACGGCCTTTGATTTTAACAGAAACTATGTGGAAAACAGTGGCCAAAAATACAGCCCTATTGATGTCATATTTTATTCTCTTTTTTCGATGATCAGTCTGTATGGCGCTTATCTTTCAGGAAGTATCGGCAATCGGTTAATTGTAAGAGGACAAGCGGTCGCCTTGAGAAACGCTGTAACATCAACGTCCAAGTTACGGCAAGTTCTGATCAGTGTTGCGGCCGGTATTTTATGGTTGTTGTTAATGATTTCAACAATAATTATTTATACCGCCTTTATACTAAAACAGAATTTCTTTTCACCGGATATTAAAAACATCCCGCTCGTTCTATCCGCTTTAATTTTTGGAATTGCGTGGGGGCTATTTTTAGGAACTGTGATTAAAAAAGAATCACTGCAAACAACGGCAATTATTATTTCACTTTTGCTTATGTCAGGGCTTAGCGGATTATTCAGTCATGATATTCGCCTTTTAATTCAGCGCTCTTTTCCGCTTCTTTTAAAAATGAATCCCGTTGCAAAGATTACCGATGAGTTAATTAAAGTGAATATGCTGGGGAATTATTCAACGCTGAATACGACAATTATGCTATTGCTCGGTTACAGTATTGTTCTTATCGGTATTTCTATTCTTCATATAAGGAGAAAAAAGGCATGAACACACTTTATTATTTTATTAAAATAGCTAAGAAAAATAAAATTATGCTTATTGCATATGCCGCAATCATCATTGTTTTAACTACCTTAATCAGCGGTTCATATGAAGATAAGTATTCAAAAGACGTACTGAATGTAGGAATTATAAAAAAAGAAGAAAGTCAATTCGGGAATTCATTAATCGAGTATTTAGATAAGGAAAACAATGTCTACTATTATGATTCTCAAGAATCGGCAGAACTGGACCTTTACACCGGTTTTATTGACGGAGTTGTCGAAATTCCGGCTGATTCGGAAAAAATACTCTTAGAGACAAATGCTTCACCGTTAAAAACATTTACGGATATTACAAATAGTCAAAGTATATTTCTGCAAAGAATCGTAGATAAGTATCCGCTTTATTACAAGGCAATGATAAATGCCGGTCAATTGGATTTACAAAAGCTGTCAACTGCTCTGAATGAGAAAGCTGAGGTTCACTTTTCCGTAAATCAAAATATTACGGAAAAGAGATTCAACGGGTTTGCAGGTGTCTACGGCTTTGTTATCATGATGATTCTGATAAAATTATTAGGTAATCTAAACATCAGCTTCAACAAGAAAAACATTCAAATTCGAAATCAGATTTCTCCCAAAAGCAACTACCGTTTAAAAGGAGAAATAATTCTGAGTCAAATAATAATTGCCGTTCTTGCTTTTCTTATTGTTACGGGATTTATCTTATTTTTTATCATACCGGGAATGTTGAAATCTCGAAGTTTAGTGTACTATTTATTGTTCCTCTTCATATGGACGATGGTTGTTGCTTTGTTTTCCGGTTTAATTAACCAAATATCCAAAACAAAATCTCTCAACGACATTATCGGCAATACGCTTCCGCTAATAATTACGTTTTTGTCCGGGTCTGCGATACCGATTGAATTTATGCCAGATTTTTTTCAAAACATCGCCAAATTCAGTCCGCTATTCTACTATAACAACGGTATTACTAAATTATCTGAATTCAACTTCAATATTGGCGGCGAGTTGTTAATCATAGGTGCTTTCGGCATTGCTTTCTTTCTGACATCGCTTTTTTTAAGTAAAGAACGAAAAACTCAAACAATTTAAACAGAAACGCTTTAATCGATAAATAGCTGCCTTTAAAGGGTAGCTATTTTATTTTTTTCAGTATATTTTTGTGAGCAAAAGAACACGCACAGTATTTTCCTGTAATCAGCAAAAACATCGACATTTCTCTGAAAAAGCGGTAATATATTGAATATAGTGTGTGATAAATTTATGGAAAGTCGTTTAATCTTTATCCGCCAGAGCGGACTCCCGCAAGGTAAGCGCATCATCGCAGTCGTTTTTTTTAATCCGACATGCAGTTTTCTGACAGGATGGAAAAGATATGAAAAAAGCTTTGACGATTATTATAGGAGTGATTATCGTGATTTTCAGTTGTTTCGGTTGTTTTCGTGACAAGGGCGATTCCTTTGGCATCAAAGGAAGGGACGGAATAGGAGATAAGGGCAAACCAAACAGCGGCAAGCTGGTTGAATTCAGTTACTCCTATATCGGAAACATAGGCGGCGGAAGTTATACGTATGAAATCAGGGATAACAAGTTCTCTTACGAACTGATGGGACACGATGAATATGAAGGAATGACCGTCACTGCGGACGAAGGGCTGCTTGACAAAATTAAGGATTTATATATTGAGGCTGAAAGCTATAAGTGGAACGGTTACTCAAAATCTGCCACCAAGGTATTGGACGGCAACGGATTTTCCGTATATTTCCGCTTTGAAGACGGACAAACCTGCTCAGCGTCCGGAAGTAATTGCACTCCAAAAAACTACGGTCAATTCTCCGCCGGAATGGAAGAATTATTAAAGCCTCTGGCGGATGATATCGTTGAACGGGCAAAGCAAAAGAAGATTGCCGAAGGTTTCCCCGGAAAAATCGACAGCATTTTGTTCAATTTTGTTCAAAAAGGTAATTCCGGAGATGATAAACACAAATTCCATATTTACATCACAGACAATGCGGAACAAAATAATCTTGATATTGATATTCACAGTGTGAGCGGAGAGTTTTTTCCGGAGGGCGATTTAAGATATTTCGGACACCTCGACAGGAAATACATTGATTTCAGCAAACTTGAAGAACTGATAGAAAAATATCAGCTTGTGAATTGGTATGACTACGATGTTGCCGCCGAGGATTATAACAATGCGGAATGGTTTCAGATAGCAATCGGATTTGACGACGATAAACGTCTGAGCGCTATGGGAACTGAAAAGCCGGAAAATTATGATGCATTCAGGCAGGAATTCCTGTCATACATGGTTCAATTTGCCGACAGCATCAAAGATGTATACAAACCGTATAGTTAAAAAACTTGACCGTCAGTTTTTACCGCAAAATTTTAGAGGTGTGACATGAACCGATTTATAAAATTTCGGTAATAATTATTCTTATGCCGGCACTTAATGCTTGTACAAATAACGGAGGGAACATTATGAAAACAGACCCGGATATTCTGTGCGGAGGAAGAGTTGACAGGGGTTTTGACGCTCCGAAAGTTATTCAATCAAAGGATTTAACGGCTTTAGACACCGAATTTTTTTACACGGAAAAATACGGAGACCGCGGTTACGCCTGCCTCCGTATTAAACTTGAACGTGACGAAAAAAATGAACTTATCCTGAGTGAAGAAAACCGCTACAACGTCAGCACAAAGGTCGGTAATGAAGTGCTCAGCGGCACTCAGGAGCTTATTGATAAATTTAAGTTGTCCGGGCTTAACGGGACGGACGAATATACATCGGGGCTCCCCTACCCATATTCGCCCATGTATTTTAAAGCCCGATATGCGAGCGGAGAAAGCATATATTTTTATGTGGACGGCAACCCGCAAGAACCTTGGTGCAACGAGCTTGCGGAATATTTTTTAAACGTTTTTGAAGAATACGGTGAAACTTCGGTTTTGCCAAAAAGAGAGAGCGTTCAAATAGTCGGATTTGACATTGAATATTTTGACGGCGCCGTAAACCACGCATACGGCAATATAATGACGCAGAACAATGAAGTGAAATTACTAAAAAGAAAGTATGATTATAATACTAATGAAAGCGTACATGAAGAATATATTGAAGTTCCCGAAAACTGCTACAGCGAACTGGAAATCTATTTAAAGGGATTGAAGGCTTATACTCTTATAAACGGCATAAGCGACGGTCTTTTCGGAGCAAAAACTCCCGGAATTAAAAAATTTGATATATGCATTTGGCATGCCGACCGCTCACAGGATTTTGGAAGCTTTGAGGGGGAAGAAATCACACCGGATATGCTTGAAAAAATCCGGGGAATTATAAAATTTGTCGATAAATATTTTGAAAGCTAAAATCAGAGCGTGCAGGTGTTTTCCTCTGTGCAGGCAAGGATGAAAAAGTTTTTAAGTACTATAAGATAAAACAAGGGAGACAAAAAATGGCCGATTTGAGAAAATTAATATTATTGCATTCCAACGATTTACACGGTGACTTTCTTGCCGAAGAGGTGGACGCAAACCTTTTGGGCGGAATATCTATGCTATCAGGTTATGTACATAAGGTTCGGCAGGAATCGGAAAATGCCCTTTACTGTATTGCAGGCGATATGCTGCAAGGCTCCATAATCGACAGCGAGTTTAAGGGTTTGTCAACTATAGAGATAATGAATCTGCTCAACCCCGATGTGGCTTCCATCGGCAACCACGAGGTTGATTACGGTCTGGCACATCTTCTTTTTCTTGAGCGCTGTGCTCGCTTCCCCATCGTTTGCGCCAATCTTTTTATAAAAAACCCTTATACTCGCCTCTTCCAACCTCATGTGATTTTAGAAAAAGCCGGTATGCGAATAATGTTCATCGGCATCATTACCTCTGAAATTATGCACGGAATGAGCAAGGACCTTTTGGGCGGCTTCGTGGGTGTGGAAGATGCGGCGCGCGAGGTCGGACAAATCTGCAACGCTTGGCGCACTACGGATATCGACCTGACGGTGCTCCTTACTCACATCGGCTTTGAGGAGGATAAAAAGCTGGCTCAGCTTTTAGACCCGGACTGGGGCGTGGATTTGATAATCGGCGGCCACTCGCACACAATTCTCGAAAAACCGGAGCTTGTGAACGGGATCCTTATTGCTCAAGCCGGTGTAGGTACGGACCAAATAGGCCGTTTTGACCTGACTATCGATATGGATTCCAATTCCATTGCCTCCTATGAGTGGGAGCTCATTCCTATAGACGACAAGGACTGCCCGCACGATGAAGAGATAGTGGAGGCTATTCAAAGATTCAAAAAGGAAACAGATAAAAAATATAATCGGATTATCTGCAATTTTGCCCGTCCTCTTACTCACCCGAACCGTTACCGGGAGACGGAGCTGGGGGACCTCCTGAGCGAGATATTGCGGGCCGGGCTGGAAGTTGACATTGCACTTTTAGGTTCAGGGGCCATTCGTAAAGAGAGCGTACCCGCAGTACTCACTTATGGGGAACTGATGGAGCTTTTCCCGTATGACGGCAAAATGTTCAGGGTGAAAGCAACAGGGGCTCAGTTCAAAAAGATGGTCAGGTACACCCTGCGTGATGAGATGCTGCAAGGCGGCCACACTGAATTTTTTCAGTATTCCAAAGATTTAAGAATCACATTCGACAAGGCAACAAAAAGTTTTACCCGCTTTGATTTCAAAGGCGAGCCTATGCAGGATGACGCGGTTTTCAGTATTGCTATCCAGGAATACTATCTGGATAATTTTGAATACTGTTTCGGCTTCCCTGTGGAAGAAATAGCTGTAAACGGCAAGCAGAGGGTGCTTACGACTTCAATCCATGATGTTTTTCTTGAGCACTTACCCCTGTTGCAAAATTGTGATCAGAAAGTTGAAGGCAGATTGACGATTGTATGAATCATTATGATTATAATTTTTAGAACTGAAGAAAGGTAAAAACATGGGAACAATTACTTTATTAGATGAAACTACAAAATACCCTTTAACTTTATATATTTGATGAATTGCCTGTTCAAAAAACTGAATGGTCTTGCTTTTTCATCTGCGTAGTATTTGTAAAAATTAAATTCGCAGTATGTACCTTCCCTGAAAAATATATTATAATGAATACATTACTAAAAAATGTGTAAATCCACAAAAAACAGTAATGTTTTTTCGTTTATGCAATAATCCGCCGACTTACAATTACTAATTTCTGTGTCTTTACGCAAAATTAAGGAGCCATACAATGATAATAAAAAGAGATAGCTATCTTGATAAATTAAAAATCAGAATGAATAACGGAATGATTAAGGTTATTACCGGTATCAGAAGGTCGGGAAAGTCATTTCTTTTATTCGAACTGTTTAAGAATTATTTATCAAATAGCGGCGTGGATGATGAGCATATTATTGAAATTGCCTTGGACGGAATCGATTCCGCAGAAATGCGAGACCCGAACACATGCTATCGGTATATAAAGTCCACAATTAAAGATGATAAAATGTACTATGTATTTCTCGATGAAGTTCAGTTTATGCCGCACTTTGAAGAAGTTCTAAACAGCCTTCTTCACATAAAAAATATAGATGTATACGTTACAGGGAGCAATTCAAAATTTTTATCAAGCGACATAGTCACTGAATTTCGAGGCAGGGGTGATGAACTCAGAGTATATCCCCTGACTTTTGCCGAGTTTTTTTCTGTTTATAAGGGCGAATACAATGATGCTTGGGAAGAATATATGGCATACGGCGGACTTCCGCAAGCTGTTTTGTTGCCGACTGAAGTTCAAAAGATTGATTACTTAAAGAACATTTTTTCAAACGTGTATTTGAAAGATGTAATCGAAAGAAACAGGATTCAAAACATCGATGAAATCGGAACTTTAGTGGACGTGTTAGCTTCAGCCATCGGCTCTCTTACAAATCCAAGCAGGATTTCAAATACTTTTAAAAGCACATTAGCTGTCACTTACAGCAATAAAACTATATCTCAGCACATAGATTACCTGGAAGATGCTTTTTTAATTTCAAAAGCAAGGCGCTTTGATATAAAGGGCAGGAAAAATATCGGTGCAAATTTAAAATATTATTTTACTGATGTAGGCCTAAGAAACGCAAGGTTGAATTTCAGAGAACAGGAAGCTACTCATATTATAGAAAATATAGTTTATAACGAATTACTTGCTCGAAATTATAATGTTGATGTGGGAATAGTGGATGTATTTTCTAAAAATGCCGAAGGAAAGAGCATTCGAAAAAATTTAGAAGTTGATTTTGTAGTGAATCAGGGAAGTAATCGATATTATATTCAGGTCGCTTATGACATTAATTCTGAAGAAAAACAAAAACAGGAATTTAACTCTTTTAGAAACATTGCCGACTCATTTAAAAAAATACTTATAGTAAACGGGACTTCAAAGCCTTGGAGAAATAATGAGGGTTTTTTAATAATGGGGATGAAGCACTTTCTACTGAATGAAAACAGTCTGGATTTTTAATAAGCTATGGAAAACTCGGTATTTTTATTGACATCACCATACGACTCGGGATTATGTGTTCAGATGATGCAGCTCTTATGATGATGAGCTTCATACACGGGAACAAATGGTTTTTTTAGATAATTGGATAAAAGAAAATATTTAGTGTCTTAAAGATAGAATTTGCAAATTGGGAGGTCTTATTATGCATGCATTAGTCTGTCAGGGAAAAGGGAAATACTATGTTTCTGCCGTATTCGGATACTTCAAAGATATTACAGCAACAGACAATTACTGCTCTCGGTATAATGTGCGAAAAATGCATGCAAAAATGCAAAAATAAGCGTTGACATATCTAGTTGACATATCTATTAGATATGTTATAATTCTATACATATCTGATAGATATATTGTCACGGTTCTCCCCGGAACGGGCGGGAATTGCACGGCAACACAAAAGAATCAAAAGAATTGAGGGAATTATATGAAAAAAGTGTTAATTTTTCTATGCGTTGCGGTTTTAGTCGTGGGCTTGCTCGCCGTAGTCTTATTCGCAATGCAGAGGAAGAAAGCGGCTGAAAACGCTAATTTAACGCCGACAGAAAGAATTGATGCATTATTGACGAAGCACGCCAAGAAGGCCAAAACCTTGCAGTTTGCCATGAACGTGCCTGCATCGGGGATTAGTTATTCATTTTCGAGTACCGTGCCGAATCAACGATTTCACAGTGCCAGCGCAGGTAAACTGATGACATCTACGCTGATTTTTATGGCCATCGAACAGGGAAAACTGACAATCGATACACCGATCAGCAGTATTTTAGAACATGATCTGTTAAACGGTCTGTTTGTTTATCAGGGTACCGACTATCAGGATCAGGTTACTGTCCGACACCTGCTCGGTCATATGTCCGGTGTGAACGATTATTACGAAAGCGAGACCTTTGACGGCTCCACATTCACCGAGGACATGCTCAACAATCCCGATACCTTTTGGACGCCGCCGGAACTGATTGCCTACACGCGCGACAACCAAAAGGCCGTCGGCAAACCCGGAGAGAAGTTTTTATATTCCGACACCGGCTATATCCTCTTAGGGCTTATCATTGAAGAAATCTACGGGATGCCGTTTCACGAGGCGCTGCAGACCTATATTTTTGACCCGGCTGATATGCGTGAAACGCATCTGTGTTTTTACAGCGACGGCTTCGACCAGGAAGCTTTGGCACCTGCGTATATCAACGGGGTCGATGTACATCTGTTTCGCAGCATCAGCGCCGACTTTTCAGGCGGCGGCTTGTCCATTACGGCGGAAGATTTACTGAAATTTTTGGATGCTTTGCAAAGCGAGCGCTTCATCAGTCAACAGTCATTGGATATGATGGCCACCTTTGAACATAAATATATCAAGGGCCTCCATTATGGACTGGGCATGATGCAGGTGCGCTTTGAAGAGTTTTTCTTCCTCCTGAAAGGCCTCCCGCGCTTACAGGGGCACTTGGGTGTCACCGGCGTACACGCTTGGTATGATCCGGAGACAAAGGCGAGCTTTGTCCTCAATGTGGGCAATACGAAAGATATGAGTGACAGTTTCAGGCTGTTAATCCAAATTATTCAGATACTGTATCAGTCATAAGGAGGAGCTGTGTCAACAAAATTTGCATTATTGGGTTTATTGAATATCCACAAAATGTCCGCATATGATTTGGAGAAATTTGCAAAGGAATCGATCGGCTATTTTTGGAATGAGTCGTACAGCAATGTGCACCGGACATTAAACAAACTGGCGGAGGAGCAATTGGTCACCAAGTCTCCGGAGCCGGGCAGCAGAAATAAAACTATTTTTGACATTACCGACCCGGGGCGGAAAGCTCTGTCGGACTGGTTGTCCAATCACGAACACACCACAATTTATAGGGATGAGCTGTTGCTGAAACTGTTTGTCAGCAAACGGAAAGACTATCCGGCGCTGTTGATCGATTTGAAACGTGTCTTGGACGAATTACGAGAACAACAAGAAGTGTATTTGGACTTGCAGACATCCGTCACATCGGAAGAAGGCAAGCTTTCATATGACTTAGTGTTGGACTATGGTATCGTACAAAATGACGCCACCATTGCATGGCTGGAAAAAACAATTCAAAGAATGGAAGCAGTTTTATAAAAAAACGGAAAATTGCGCTTAAAATGATAGCGGAGGAGGAAAAATGCGAAGAATCATGCTACCCCTGTGATAGACAGCGCATTAAGTTCGGGCGGTCTCCCATTCCTTTCGTAAAATGCTCAGGTTTCTGACATCGCCGTAACTGCCGTCACTGTAGCGTATTTCTTCCCGTAAAATGCCCTCTTCCACCATACCGCATTTTTCCAAAACCCTGCCGGATGCCAAATTGCGGATATCGTGAAAGGCGTACAGTTTATTGATACCCACCTCGGCAAACATAAAATCAATTACGCTTTTAAGGGTTTTAGTCATAATGCCCTTGTTCCAAAACTCATAACCCAAACAGTAGCCGATAGCTCCCCGACTGTGAATATCGCTGATATTTATCACCGACATACTGCCGATTGCCTCCGAATTAATGTCGATTGCCCATTGATAATAATCGGCGCTAGGGTATTGCTCGACCCACTGTGAAAGAATCGCCTTTGTGACCTCAAGATCTTTATGAGGTTCCCAGGTAAGATATTGAGTCACCCTCGCATCATTTGCCCAATTTTTAAACATGGCTTCGGCATCGTCCATTGTAAACGGGCGAAGAACAATATTGTCGATTTTAATAATTTGAGTTCCTTTGTGAGTAAGCAACTTAACACCCCGCCATTTTATTTGTATTCGGCAAGAAGAATAATATCATGCATAATGTAATTTCTCAATATAATTAAAAGGGTGTTTGTTATGAAAAACATAAAAATTATTGAGCACGGGGTTATTTACCGCAACCCGTCAAGTCCTTTTTGTTACAACGGCTGGCCTACCGTTGCAAGGCTTTCAGATGATTCCCTTGCCGTTGTTTGGTCCGGATTCAGAATTGCTCATGTCTGCCCTTTCGGTAAAACTGCAATGAGTATAAGCTGGGATGAGGGAAAAAACTGGGGGCCGCCGATGGTTATTAACGACACTCCCCTTGATGACAGGGATGCGGGAATATTAAGCACCTCGGATAATAATCTGCTGGTTAGCTGGTTTTGCCATCCAAAACAGTGGATGTTGGAAACGGCACTTCCGCCTGCCAAAGAATATTTGCCCGCAGAACTGTACTCCCTTTTTGAGGGATACTCCGGTATTTATGATAAAATGACACCGGAGGAAGGCCGGGGCGGCTCTTTTGTCCGCCTGAGTGAAGACAACGGAATAACTTGGGGGGACACAATTCGTGTCCCCGTTTCTTCTCCCCACGGCCCCGCAAAACTTGCTGACGGGAGTTTGGTTTATCTTGGCCAAGACCTTTTTGAAGGCACCGGCAAAATTTACGCCTACTCATCTGAAGATAAGGGCAAAACCTGGGCACTCTTATCGACTTTGGAAATGCCTCAGATTCCGGAGAACTTCAAGTTTTACGAACCTCATGCGGTTCAACTGCCCGACGGCAGCCTCCTCGGAACTTTGCGTTATGAGGGACAAAGTGCGTTTACAGTCTATACTACCCGCTCAACGGATTTAGGGAAAAGCTGGAGCATCCCCTCTCCCCTGATACCTGCCGGTTCGGACAGTCCCGTATGCGGCTCCCCTCCCCATCTTACGGTTCTTTCTTCCGGGACGGTTATTTGCAGTGTCGGCAGAAGAAAAAAGCCTTTCGGTCAGAGAGCCCTGGTAAGTTATGATTCAGGTGTGAACTGGGAGGAGTTTGTTATCAGAGATGATGCTCCTAACGGAGATTTGGGCTACCCGGCAACCGTAGAACTTAAAGACAAAAGCTTGCTAACCGTCTACTATCAGTGCTATGGCAATGACAGAATGCCGGGCATTCTTTATACGAGGTGGGCTTTGGTTTAATATTTCAAAAATTATTTTCCACTACAGGTTGATTATTTTTGATAACCTGATACAATATCTTGTGCATTACACAAAATGGAGGGCAATATGAATATTTCACCGAACGCAATTACCGTGCTTGAAAGGCGCTATTTAATCAAAGATGACGAGGGTAACCCCGGGGAGTCTGTTGAAGATTTATTCCGCCGGGTTGCGGACACTATCGCCGCCCCCGACTTAAACTTTGATAAAAACGCCGATATAAAGGCAACTGCCGATATATTCTTTAACATGATGACACAGCTTGAGTTTTTACCCAACTCCCCTACGCTGATGAATGCCGGCCGCCCCTTGGGGCAGCTTTCCGCCTGTTTTGTACTGCCTGTGGAGGATTCCATGGAGCAGATTTTTGAAGCAATAAAACAGGCCGCCCTGATCCATAAGTCCGGAGGCGGTACGGGCTTTTCTTTTTCACGCATCCGTCCCCGCGGGAGTGAAGTAAACACCACCGGCGGCGTGGCATCAGGCCCCGTCAGCTTTATGAAAGTGTTTTACATGGCGACCGAGGCCGTTAAGCAGGGCGGAACCCGCAGGGGGGCAAATATGGGCATTCTCCGCATTGACCATCCGGACATTATGGACTTTATCGACTGCAAAGCCAATAATAAAGAGATTACCAACTTTAATATCTCCGTCGGGCTGACGGAAGACTTTATGAAGGCCGTAGAAAAGGGTGAGGATTACCCGCTTGTTGACCCCCGCACTAAAAAAACGTTGGACACACTTTTTGCCCCCGATGTTTTTGAGAAGATTGTGGACGCCGCCTGGCGTAACGGGGAACCCGGAATTGTTTTTTTAGACAGGCTCAACCGGGACAATGTTACACCCGGGCAGGGGGAAATTGAGTCCACCAATCCCTGCGGAGAGCAACCCCTGCTCCCCTATGAATCCTGCAATCTGGGGTCTATCAACCTGACGGCAATGCTTAAAGAGGTTGACGGGAAATATGAATTTGAATGGGATAAGCTTTTATTAACCGTTAAAAATGCCGTTCACTTTTTGGACAACGTTATTGAGGCGAATGTCTATCCCCTTGAAAAAATCGAATATGTTACCAAACAGACCAGAAAAATCGGACTGGGTGTAATGGGTTGGGCGGATTGCCTGCTCCTTTTGGGGATCCCCTATAATTCTGAAGAAGCCGTAGAACTGGGCGAAAAAGTTATGTCCTTTATCACGGAAAAAGGCCGTAAGGAAAGCGAGGCTCTTGCAAAAGTGCGGGGCGCTTTTCCGCTCTTCAAAGAGAGCACGCTTGCTAAGGGCAAACCCCGCCGCAATGCCACCATTACCACAATCGCGCCGACGGGTACACTTTCAATCATTGCCAACTGTTCCAGCGGCGTAGAACCGGTATTCGCTTTTGTTTATGTGCGCAATATAATGGACGGAACTGAAATGATAGAGGTCAACCCCATACTCAAAGCGGAGTTGGAAAAACGGGGTCTGTATTCGGATGAGCTGATGAAGCAAGTCGCAAAAGAGGGCACCATAGCCCACATTGACGAACTGCCCGAAGACCTCCGCAGAGTTTTTGTCTGCGCTCACGACATAAGTCCGATAGACCATGTGAGAATGCAGGCGGCTTTTCAAAAGCATACGGACAATGCCGTTTCCAAGACCGTGAACTTCCCCTCCGCCGCCACCAGAGAAGAGGTTGCCGAAGTTTATAATCTGGCCTATACCCTCGGCTGCAAAGGTGTTACCATATATCGGGACGGAAGCAGAGACGCTCAGGTGCTTAATATCGGAAAAGTAAAAGAAAGCGAAAAGGCTGACAGTGCCGATGGAGAAGAACAGCCGACCGACATTGTTCCCCGCCCGAGACCCGACACGGTTACAGGGATTACGGAAAGAGTAAAAATAGGCTGCGGAAACCTTTATATTACGGTTAACTACGACGATAAGGGTATTTGCGAAATCTTCACGAATACCGGTAAAGCGGGCGGCTGTCCCTCACAATCCGAGGCTACCGCGCGCCTTGCTTCCGTAGCTTTACGAAGCGGCATTGCGGTTGAAACCATTGTGGACCAGCTAAAGGGAATCCGCTGTCCGTCAACAATTCGGCAACAGGGAATGAAATGCACATCCTGCCCCGACGCCATTGCAAAAACCATTGACAGGGTCTATAAACAGCAAATAAAGTCGGTGAAACAGCCGACCGCTGACGAACTTATAAAAAAGAAGGTGTCCGACCCGGAGTTTGCATCCGACCCTCAAGCAGAAGAAGGAACGGGTATTAAGTTTTGTTTGGAGTGCGGAGCCAAACTTGAGCATGAGGGCGGCTGTGTTATTTGCAGACAATGCGGCTATACCAAGTGCAACTGATAAAGACAAGTTCGATATAATTCCCGATTAACTGAACAATGTAAACTCAAAGAACCGCCCTCTTTTGGAAGGCGGTTCCCTTTTAATTTTTATCTTATATTTTATAGCTGCTCTTTGGTTACCTGATACAGGATTTTACTTTTTCTTCTTTAATTTTTTCTCATTCTTGAGGCGCTCTATTTCCGCACGTTTTGCAGCCTTTTCTTTTTCTTCCGCCTCTTCTTTTAGCCTGTCGCTTTCTTCTTTTCTTGCTTTGGCTTCTTCAAACATCTCGGCAATTTCATCAAAGCGCCGATAGTTTTCTTCCTGCTTGAGCAGTTTTACGGCATCCTGATAAGGCTTTGTGGTTCGCCTGAACAGTGAGTACTCGTTATTGGCAATTTTTATAGCACGGCGTACTTCATTTCTGGCTTTCTTCAGGCTTCTGATATCCTGTTTGGCTTGAATCACTTCATGTTTCAAGCCCTTGCTTTCCGCTTCAAACATATATTGGTAGGCGGTTTCCAGTTCTTCTTCCACTGCGTCTTCGCGGGCAAAAAGGTTGTCAAATACTTTTGTATCAAACTCTTCCAGACCATCTTTATAGTTCTTATTTATCAGTTTTTTGGACGCAAGACGGCCTTTTGCCGAGGATATTGCCTGCTTGCGGATTTCTTTTTCTTCTTTAGTGGACTTAGGCAGAGCTTTAGCCTCGGCAAGGACGGATTTATCTACATTAACAAGGCCAATAAGCCCCGCTTCAGTTATTTTATGAGCCAATTTAACCTGGTTCTGAACATGTTCGGTGGAGAACTTGTTCATTTCTTCAATAACCATTTGAGAAATTTCTATCATCCTGTTGTGTTCAATTGCAGCTTTTCTTGCCTGTTTGGTAGAATTAAAAGTCTTAGTTCCTGTTGGCGTTTCAATCGACATTACTATCCCCGCACCGGATTCAGGCAAGGGTTCGGCTTTAGCGTAAAAGCGTGCTTCCTTTACCAAATCGATTGCTTCCACCAAATCCTCATCGGAAAGAGCGTTGTTGGCGTAGTCTTCAAAAAGGGCTCGGATTTTAAGCACGTTGACTATGCCGCGTTGTCTTGTCTCTTTAAGGTCATAGAAGAAATAGGGAATGACATTCATAACGGCACCGACAACGGAAACAAGAATCAATACATGAATCAGTCTGTCATAGATAGCCTTGTCATACAGGACATCAAAGGGATTTTTATACCCGTTACCCTCATAGATACCGTAAGCTTTATAAATAGCGGGTAAAACGGAACTCGTTGCCAGAGTAATAGCACTGCCTATCAGCCCTACAGCGGCGAACATTCCGTCAATTCTTTCTCCGGTAACATATTGCTGATAATCGCGAATGTCCGCCTGTACGCTGGGGTCAAGCACATGTGCAAATGATGCCACAATACCGTTGAGATAAACAAAGATTAAAACAAGCCAGATATTGTTTATGAAGGGATACAAGGCGGCAATGAAAATAATGTTAAACATATTGGTAACAATGAGAACTTTTTTCTTACCGAATTTTTTTTATGGCAAAAGGAGCAAACATCATGCCCCAAAGGGAAGCATTACCGGCAAGTAAGGTGATGAGAGCATATTGTTCCGGCGTACAGCCTTTGCCGTACTCATAGAGCCAAAAAAGGATCTGACCCTGAGCCCCTTCCAAAAAGCCGAGCCAGCCGGCAAGAGAAAGAATCCAAAAATATTTGTTTTTTGCCACTGCACGGATTGCATCAAGAAACTTTACCTGGATAACATGAGTTTTAGCCTGAACAATTTTTTCCCTCGTGTTGGCGTAAACAAGGCAACTTATAAGCATTCCTATAATAGCAATAGGCGGATAAGCAATGCGATACAGACGGATATTCGTGAGTTCGCCTCCGGTAAAACGACCTGCAAGAATCGGCATCATGGGAGTGATAATTGAGGGTGCCAAAGAATAAACCACGGACTTTATTGCCACCACGTTGGTACGTTCCTGAGAATTGGGTGACAGAACATAAATCAGGTTCTCATAAGAATCCTTGAAAAAGTTAAAGAAAAATTGGAAAGCGATATTGAACAGTAAAATAACGACGTATTTTACCATAGGCGTCATTTTTTCATAGGGCATCCAAACAAATCCGGTTGCAAGCAGAACACATGGAATACCCATTTTTATAATATATGGCCTGTATTTACCCTTTTTGCTCCTGGTATTATCAACTATATTTGCCCTGAGTGCCGTAAGAGGAAAACTTGACAGCACACTTATTACGTAGAGGTAATACATGGTTGTGGGATCAACACCTATGGTATTTCCAATCAGCGTATTACCCGTTGAAAGAATCATTTGGCCGACAATGTGAATGATGGCGTAAACACCGATTCCTCCAAAGCTGTAAGACAAAACCTCTTTAAAAGGCATATAATTGCCTTTAGGCGGACGGTTCCAATATAGAAACACATTGTCTTTAAGCTCAACAGCCTTGCTTAGTAAGTCCATTAACAAAATCCTTTCGCCGGAAAAATTGCAAAAACGTAAGCGCTCTTCATTTCAACCTGAAAAACTCTAAAGCAGTAGCGCTCTTATTCAATGACTATTTTATGATAAACCTTTTTACCTTTTCTTATAATGACACTGTCCTTCTCCAAACTTTCGCGTGTTACGGCAAAGGAAAAATTGTCAACCTTTATATCATCCACAGTGATTCCGCCCTGCTCGATAAGCCTTCTGCCCTCGCCTTTGGATTTTACCAAGCCGGTTTTTAAAAGAATATCCAGAATATTAGCTGAACCGTCTTCAAAATCTTCTTCAGTTAAAACGGTGAAAGGCATATTATCGGAGTCCGTCCCTTTTGAGAAAAGAGCCCGGGCGGCTTCCTGCGCCTTATCAGCCTCTTCCTTACCGTGAATGAGTTTAGTTACCTCGTATGCCAACACCTCTTTGGCGGCATTAATGGCGCTGCCCTCAAGTTTTCCGTACTCTTCAATCTCACTTACGGGTATAAATGTGAGCATCTTCATGCAGTTTACCACATCCGCATCGTCTACATTGCGCCAATACTGGTAAAAATCATAGGGGGAAGTTTTTTCGGAATCCAGCCAGATTGCCCCCTTTTCGGTTTTACCCATTTTACGGCCGTCGGATGTTTGTAAAAGCTTAAACGTCATACCGTAGACATCCCTTGCATCAGCCCTGCGGTTAAGCTCCACCCCGCCGATTATGTTGCTCCATTGGTCATCCCCGCCAAGCTGCATAACACAGCCGTATTTGCGGGCCAAAACCAAGAAATCATAGCTCTGCATAACCATATAATTGAGTTCAAAAAAGGAGAGACCCGTTTCGAGGCGGAGTTTATAGCAGTCGGCGGCAAGCATGCGGTTAACTGAAAAATGCACGCCGATTTCCCTCAAAAAATCAATATAGTTAAGCTGCTTTAACCAGTCGGCGTTGTTGACCATAATCGCCCTGCCGTCTGAAAAGTCAATAAGTCTGCTCATTTGCCGCTGAAAGCATACAATATTGTGCTCAATATCTTCTTCAGTCAGCATTTTGCGCATATCCGTTTTACCGGAGGGGTCTCCCACCATGCCGGTACCTCCGCCGAAAAGCGCAATCGGAGTATGACCGGCACGCTGCATATGCGCCATAACCATTATCTGTACAAAATGACCCACATGGAGGCTGTCTGCCGTGGGGTCAAAACCTATGTAGAATTTTATTTTCTCATTTTCCAGCAATTCCTGAATTTTTTCCGAATCCGTGGCCTGAGCTATAAGGCCTCGATCCTGCAATTCTTTAAAAACGTTCATGCGGACCTCCCAAAAACTTGCCCTCTGCGCTTGTATAAGCAGAGGGCACTAATCATTTTGATGATGAAAAGGACTGCTTATTCTCTCCTCATCTACTGCGGAAATTATAGTTTAATATGAATACCCTTGTCAAGATTACACGGTTTTAAGCACTTCCAAAGCAAGGTAAGCGTCTTTTTCAAAATCCTCCGTGCCCGCCTCTATAGTAAGGCGAGGGCAACCGGCAAACTTTAAAGCACCTATGAAAGGCGCAAAATCAAAGCCGTCCCCGGGAGCGGGAAAGCCGCGATTGACGGGGTTGGCAATATGAGCATGATGAATCCAGCCTTTATTGGCCGCAATGCTTTCAACGGAATCTTTTTCATAATACATATGAAACAAGTCCGCCAGCCCTTTTATATTACCGCAGCCGGTTGCCTTGGCAATATCCACACCTTCCTGCACAAGATTTATTAAATTGCATGCCTCTTTGTAAAGGGGTTCCACGGCAATGGTGATGCCGTATTTTTCGGCTCGGGGGCTCACTATTTCTTTAAGGAAGCAGATTATCTGATTTTCAGCTTCTTCAAGGCTGAAACCGTCCGGCGCTTTTCTTGCGCCGCCGCTGCCGAAAACCGCAGATTTAATCCCAACTTTCCCCGCCCTTTCAAGGGCAAGGTCAACGTACTCCGCAATTGAGGGGTAATCTACATTTTCGCCCACAATGCGGTAGCGGTCGCCGGGGATAAAGCAATTTGAGGCTTCGCAGGGAATGCCCGATTCTTGCAGTGCATTTATGAACTTTGACAGTTTGTCATCATCGGCTAAAGCCAACTCGGTCATATTTGTTTCGACATAATCAAAACCGACTTTTCCTGATACCGCTATTCTTTCGGGATCCATTCCTACACAGGTTCCGAACTTCATTTTTTGCACCTCTTTTAAAAAAGTTTTGCGTTATTAAGCATTTCCTCTGCGCTGGCCAATTGTTTCTCGGTTACGGTTAAGCCGCCTATAATTCTTGCGAGTTCATTTTTTCTGCCCTGCAAATCCAACAGTTCCACTTCGGTATAGGTTTTACCCGCCCTTACGGATTTTTTGACTAAAAGATGGTTGTCCGCAAAAGCGGCAATTTGAGCCAAATGTGTAACACAAATAACCTGACGACCTTTGGAGACCTGCTTGAGCTTCATGGCCACTTTTTGCGCCGCTCTGCCGCTTACGCCTGAGTCAATTTCGTCAAAAATCAGGGTTGCCACATCATCTTTTGCGGAGAGAACATTCCTTATTGCCAGCATAATACGGGAAAGTTCACCGCCGGAAGCTATCCTTGCAAGCGCTCTCGGCTCTTCCCCCGCATTGGCGCTTATTAAAAACTCAATCTCATCCGCTCCCGCAGGGCCGAAACCGGCATCACGGCGCTCCACGGCAAAAACGACACCCGGCATATCAAGAAAATTCAGTTCTTCCCGCACAAGGGCTGCAAGCTTTTCGCCGGCGGTTATCCTGCTTTGAGTAAGTTTCGCCCCCAGTTGTTTAAGCTCTTTCCATGCTTTTTCAAGTTCAAGACGGAGTTTTGCGGCATTTTCGTCGGAAAGTACGATTTTCTCTTTTTCCGTCTTAGCCTGATCTAAAAAATCAAGCATTTCTTCCTCGGTTTCGCCGTATTTTCGGGAGAGACGATAAATCACATCAAGGCGTTCTTCTATAAGCTCAAGTTCCTGAGGGTCATATTCAAGCATTTCCAGCGCATTTCTTGCCGTTATAATATAATCTTCCAAATCATAGCTCATGCCTCTTATGGTTTGGGCAGGAACTTCAAGCTCGGAATAATAACCGGCGGCTTGCGACAGGCAATCCGCAGCAAACTCAAGGTTCTGTTTGGCGCCGTCGGTTTCATCCGTCCCGTTCAGGGCGACAAGGGCGTCACTGAGGCGTGTGATAATCTTTTCGGCATTGCTGAATAAATCCCTTTTTTCGGTAAACTCTTTTTGTTCCCCTACTCTTAAAGAGGCGGCTTCAAGCTCTTCTATCTGGTAGTTAAGTAAATCCAGACGCCTGACTTTCTGGGCTTCGTCCGTATCCGTATCGGCTAATTCTTTTTTCAGTGCCCGGCAGTGATTATAGGCCTCTTTGTATTCGGACAAGAGAAGTTGATTTTCGGCAATTTTGTCAATAAAAGTATAATGCTTTTCCGGTGAAAGGAGGGCCTGGCTGTCGTGCTGACCGTGTATATTCACCAAAAGGTTGCCGATATTCTTAAGCATAGTGACGGTAACGGGATTGCCGTTGACACGGCAGGTACTGCGGCCGTCGGAGCTTACCGATCGCTGTAAAATCAAGCTGTCATCGGGTTGAGGGTCCAACCCCGATTCGGCCAACATTTCTTTTACATCCTGTCCGATATTGCAAAACACCGCCGACACCTTGGCATTCTGGGCACCTGTACGGATAATCTCCCTTGAAGTTCTTTCACCGAGAACGGCATTTATGGCGTCAATGATTATGGATTTACCCGCACCGGTTTCGCCGGTAAGTACATTCATACCGGTTTCAAGGTTTATATCGGCGCTTTCTATTACGGCAATATTCTCAATTGTCAGGCTTTGAAGCATTTCATCACCAACTGTTTATTTGCCTAAAAGTCTTTGTATTGCGTCCCTCATCTGAGAAGCATAACCTTCCGTTCTGCACAGGGCAAATATGGTGTCGTCCCCGGCAAGGGTCCCCACCAAGCCGTCCCAATGCATTGAGTCAAAGGCGGCGCAGGCAGCCTGCGCCATGCCCGTATGACAACGAATGACGATAGTATTCCCCGCATAATCGCAGGAGATAACCGATTGAGTGAAGATGGCATTGAACTTCTCCACAAGTTCATCGGAATCGGTTCTGTTCGCTACATAACGGTACTGCCCGTTAGCGCCTATCATTTTTACAAGGCGCAACTCGTTAATATCTCTGGATACCGTCGCCTGTGTGACATCAAAGCCGCTTTCGCGCAGCCTGTTAAGGAGTTCTTCCTGCGTTAAGATGGGATATTTTTCAATTAGCCGCATAATGAGTTCAAGTCTTTTCTTTTTCATAAAACCACCCTTTCAAATATTTCAAACGGGTCCTCACCCGTTGCGTTGAGCCATTTTGTTTCGGAGAACATCGGCAAATGTATCCGATTTGATGCGTATAAAATCCGCCGTTTTGTCGGCTTTTTCAATAAAAACACAGCCGCCGGGAGGTATACTCACGGCTTCCGCACCGTCGCACATAAGCAACATATCACTATCGCGTATGTTTTTTATCTCTAAACGGGAAAGCGGATTCAGGACAAAGGGTCTGGCAAAGAAAGAATGGGCACAAACGGGGGTAATCAGAATGCTTTCAAGGGAAGAGTCCACAACAGGCCCGCCGGCAGAAAAAGAATAGGCGGTTGACCCGGTCGGGGTGGAGCAGATTAAAGCATCGGCAAGATAACTGATAAGATTTCGTCCGTTGCAGGAAATGGAAAGCTCCACAGGCTTACCCCTGCTCGTTCCCATTATAACGGCATCATTTACGCAAAGTTCTTCAAAACCTTGCTCTTTTTCCCCCTTGATTGATGCACGCAAAAGCATTCTACGGTCAATTTCATACTCACCGTCAAAAAGTTTTTCTATCAAATCAATCTCTTTAGGTTCAAGCCCCGCCAAAAAACCCAGCCTGCCGGCGTTTACGCCTAAAACCGGTTTTCCGTAAACTATTGCTTTTTTTGCAGTATGCAGGACTGTCCCGTCACCGCCCACGGCAATAAAAATATCGCAGCGGCTCAGCAACTCATCCTCCGGCAAAAACTTTGCACCGGTTTTGAAAAAAGTTTCCCTTTCTCCCTGTTCAAAAAAATAGTCGGCATTCAGTTCTTCAAGTTTTTTACAAATGGCAAGGGAACAGTCAAGAGTGCCCGCCCTTGTCAAATTCGGCATGACGGCAACTTTCAAATTACATCACCTCTGTTTAAATCGGCATGTGCATCCTTAACAACAATTTTAATCTTATTTTCACAACAATCTTCAGGATTATCGGCTTTGGCAAGCTGAATAAGAAACTCTATATTACCCTGAGGGCCTTTGATAGGAGAATAATCCAAATTAACTGCGGAAAATCCGTTTTCAACAGCTGAAAGGCAGACGGATTCTATTACCTGAATATGGGTATCGGCTTCCCGGACCACGCCTTTTTTACCTACCTGCGAGCGGCCCGCTTCAAACTGCGGTTTGATAAGACAAACCGCCTGTCCTCCCTGTTCCATCAAGGGAAAAAGGGCGGGGAACATAAGGCGCAAAGAGATAAAAGAAACGTCTACACCGGCAAAATCAATTTTTTCAGCGATCTGATCTGAAGTTACATAGCGGAAGTTTGTCCGTTCCAGACACACAACCGAAGGGTTATTGCGCAGTTTCCAATCCAACTGACCGGAACCGACATCCACCGCATAAACTTTTGCAGCCCCTCGGGAAAGCAGACAGTCGGTGAAGCCTCCGGTGGAAGCGCCTACATCCAGACATATGAGGCCGGAAGGGTCAATTTTAAAACTGTCCAATGCCTTTTGAAGTTTAAGACCGCCCCGGCTCACATAAGGGTTGGGATCGCCCTTAATCTCAATCAGGTCCTCTTCTTTTACCTGAAAACCGGCCTTTGTTCGGCGTAAGCCGTTGACATATATGTCACCCGCCATAATCAAAGCCTGAGCTTTCTCCCTGGATTGGGCAAGCCCGCATTGCGTTACAGCCAAATCGAGCCTTTTACTCTCCCCCATCGTTCTCATCCTCGAGAATAATTCGGAGCATGCCGTTTTTGTCCAGATTATTTTCCGCAAGCTGCTCGGCCACAGAGCCCTGTTCTACAAAACAGTCAGCAACGGCAACAAGCTTATACTTCAAATTCAAGCACTTTTCAAGGAGCATGCTGCCGAGTTTTTCACCTATTCCTCCGGTTCTTATACCCTCTTCGAAAAAGAAAGCTTTTTGTACACCGGTAAGAGCATCCAAAATATTGCCGTCTATGGGTTTAACCCGATTTATTTTGATTATTTTAACGGGAATACCCTTTTCTTCCAGCGCCTTTTTTGCCTGACAGGCATAGGCAAAAATTCTGCCGTAGGTTATCAGGGCTATCTGTGCGCCTTCACTTGAATAAACATCAAAACTGCCTAATGAGGGGGTAAAATCCTCGGGGAAGACCGACTCCTCTCCCCGGGGATAACGAACGGCAACTACGCCTTTTTCATGGTAAAGGGCTTTGTTCATAAAACTTTTAAACTCCGCAAAATTTGCCGGAGAGTAAACGGTAATATCGGGGATAGTGTTCAGGTAAGCTACGTCAAAAACGCCCTGATGGGTTTCTCCGTCTTCCCCTACAAAACCCGCTCTGTCAATGGCAAGTACAATTTTTCTGCCCTGCAGGGCGGCGTCGTGAATCAGTTGGTCATAACTGCGCTGTAAAAAAGTTGAATAAACGGCAAAAACCGGAAGCATATTGTAGGCTGCCAAACCGGAGGCAAAAGTGACGGCATGACTTTCCGCTATACCCACGTCAAAAAACCTTTGTGGAAATCTTTCACGAAACAGTTCCAAACCGGTCCCTACGGACATGGCTGCGGTAATGGCGCAGATTCTGCGGTCTTTTTCCGCCACTTCACAGAGGAATTCCCCCAACAGGGTTGAATAACTTTTACAGCACGGTATGGGCTCCCCCGTATTTATGTCAAATTTTGAAACACCGTGGAATTGGGTGGGTTCCTTTTCGGCAAAGTCATATCCCTTGCCCTTGATGGTGTTTACATGGACTACCACGGGGTGTTTAAGCACTTTAGCACTCTTGAAGGCTTCCGTCAGCTGGTGCAGGTCGTGGCCGTCAATGGGGCCGATGTAATGAAAGCCCAACTCTTCAAACCATGTGCTTTCATAAATAATGTTTTTCAGAAAAGATTTTACCGTAGAAATCGCTTTTGCCAAAAAAGGACCGATTAGAGGAATTTTATTGAGAACTCTTTCGGTTTTCGCCTTAAAGCGGTAATATCGGGGCTTTGTTCTTATAGCCGTCAGATATCTTGCCATTGCCCCCACATTTTGTGAAATAGACATTTCGTTATCATTTATCACCACAATAAGGCGGCTCTTTGTACGCCCGGCATTATTGAGTGACTCATAAATAAGGCCTCCGGTAAGAGAGCCGTCCCCTACCACCGCCACGGTGAAGCTGTTGTCTTTTTTTATTCTTTTGGCCTCCGCTATACCCAAGGCAGCCGAAGCGGCGGTAGCGGAGTGGCCGTATTGAAAAAAGTCGTGAACGCTTTCCTCAGGTTTGGTATAACCGGAAAGCCCGCCGCGGGTACGCAAAGTATCAAATTGCTCAAGACGCCCGGTGAGCAATTTATGGGTATAGCTTTGGTGGCTTACATCCCAAATTATATGGTCAATGGGAGAGTTGAACACCCTGTGCAAAGCAAGGGTAAGCTCAACCACCCCGAGGTTGGAGGCAAGATGACCTCCGGTTTTGGAAACCGTTTCAACAAGAACCGACCTGATCTCTTCAGCCAAGACGGGCAGTTCTTTTTCATCCAGCCTTTTTAAATCTTTGGGGGATTTTATATTTTTAAGCAGAACCGGTTCTTTCATGGTTTCTCCTATCGGTCACGTCCGGCTAATGTGTCTGCCAGGAAAAGAAGAAAGCTGTTTTCGCTGCCGAAGCACTCCAGCGCCGCCTTTGCCTCATCGGTAAGTTCTTTTACCTTTTGTGCAGCGGCATCTATGCCCATAAGTCCCGGATATGTGGCCTTTTGATTTTCGGCGTCACTGCCGGCGGGCTTACCCAAAGACTCGGTATCGCCGGTTAAATCCATAATGTCGTCCACAATCTGAAATGCTAACCCGATTCGGGAGGCAAAAGAAAGAGCTTTTTTTTGCTTTTCTTCCGAAGCGCCGGCCGCAAGACAGCCCAGCAAGGCGGCAACTTCAATAAGACAGCCGGTCTTCTTGTTATCAGTCTGCTCAAGGGTTTCCAATCCGACGATTTTCCCTTCATTATCGAGGTCCATTACCTGACCGCCTATCATACCGTTCCAACCGGCGGCTTCGGACAAGGCCGCACCGGCACGGCAGAGGGTTTGCGCCGGCAGAGAAGCTTTGAATATTAACTCAAAAGCAAGAGTCAAAAGGGCGTCCCCTGCAAGAAGGGCGTTGGCTTCACCGAACTTCACATGGCATGAGGGCTTCCCTCTGCGCAAAATGTCATCGTCCATGCAGGGCAAATCATCGTGAATAAGCGAATAAGTATGTATCATCTCCACAGCGCAGGCAAGGGGTAAGGCGCTTTTGACGGAGCCTCCGCAAACCCTGCAGAATTCCAAGGTCAGTACGGGTCTGATTCTTTTGCCGCCGTTGAGTATACTGTAATGCATTGCTTGACAAACAACGCTGTTTTCGGCGGGAGGCAGATATGTTTTCAGCGCCTCATTAACTTCGGCCGCATATTCTTCAAGTCTGATTTTTTCAGGTAGCATCCTGTTGTTCAGCCTCCTGTTCCAAGTCGGAAAGTTCTATAAGTTTTTGTTCAGCCTTATCCAGCGCCGAATTGCAAAACGCCACAAGTTTGGAGCCCTCTTCAAAAAGTTTCAGCGTTTCTTCAAGGGGTTTGCTCCCGTCTTCCAATGCACTGACAATTTCTTCTATCCTTTTTATTGCGTCTTCATAGGTTTGTTTTTTCACGATGCGCACCTCATATTATTCTTTCGCTAATCGATTACATTTTCAACAAGGCAGGTAAGCGTACCTTTACTGAGCTTCAGCTCAACTTCACTCCCGGGTGAAACCTGCTTTGAATCAAGCAAAGCCTTTCCGCCGCGGGTTGCTATGGCATAGCCTCTTGCCAAAACTCTTAACGGACTAAGTGCATCCAACTTGCCGAGCAAGGGCATAAAACAACTCCTTTTGGAGCGAACACTGTCCTGCGTAAAAACAGTCAGTTGTGCCGAAAGGCCGTCCAGCCTTTGCCTATGGGCATCAAGGGCGGCAAGAGGAGAAGAAAGAGCCGGAGAATCGGAAAGGTGTTTGATTATCTGCCGCTGAAGTAATATTTTTCCCCTCACGGCCTCAGAACAGCGCACAGATATGTTCTTTAAATATTCTTTTTGCTGTATTCGGGAGGGCACCGCCAATTCCGCAGCGGCGGAAGGGGTCGGAGCACGCAGGTCTGCCGCAAAATCACAGATTGTATAGTCTGTTTCATGCCCTACGGCTGAAATAACCGGTATTTCGCTGACGGCTACAGCCCTTGCTACAATCTCTTCATTAAAAGCCCAAAGGTCTTCAATGGAACCGCCTCCCCTGCCGACAATTAAAACATCGGCAAAAGCCCCTTTGTTAAATCTCCGTATTGCACCGGCTATCTGACCCGCCGCCTGCTCACCCTGCACCTGCACGGGACAAAGTACAATCTGAGCGGCGGGAAAACGCCTGGTTATAACATTGACAATATCCCGCAAAGCGGCTCCCGTGGGGGATGTGACCACACCCACCCTTTGCGGGAACTTTGGTACAGGTTTTTTTCTTTCCGGCGCAAACAGCCCTTCGGCATTAAGTTTTTGCTTAAGCTGCTCAAATGCAAGGTTCAGGGCGCCGATGCCGTCGGGCTGCATATCATCCACATATAGCTGATATTGGCCGTCCCTTTCATAAACCGAAACACGGCCCCTTGTGATTACCCGAAGGCCGTTTTCCGGCTTAAATCGGATTTTTTGCGCCGCACTGCGGAACATTACCGCCTTGAGGGTGGCATTTTCATCCTTGAGTGTAAAATAGCAATGACCGGAACTGTGTTCTTTAAAATTTGAAAGCTCTCCGGCCACATAGACATTCGACAGATGAGCGTCGCCGTCCAAAAGCAGCTTTATATAGGTATTCAGCTGACTTACGGTTAATACCGCAGGTAGTTTCATCAGTTTTCCTTCTTTTTGCTTTTACAGGGCGGTATAGGGCTCCGCATTTCTATTATGAGCAATTCCGGCCAGCACCGCTATGCCTGCCGCATTGTCCGAACTGAAACCCGGAGAGGCAAAAACCGCACCGTATTTTTCACTTATCCGCCGTTGTATTATTTTGTTTGACATCACTCCGCCCGAAAAAACCAAAGGCAGGCCGGGATGAAGGTTCAGAACATATTCAATCATTTTTAAAACGGTTCGGGCTAAATACTCAATACAAAAAGCGGCTATGTTTTCCGCCGGCTCCCCTTTTTGCAAAAGCACGGCACACTGATTTTCCAAACCCGATAAACAACAGTTGCCTTGCTTAACAGCAGTAGAAACCCGAACGGGGCAAGTGCCGTTATTTGCCAAATTTTCCAACTGCTCTCCGCAGGGGAAATCAAGTCCCAAACTGACGCCTACTCTGTCAACCGCCTGACCTGCATGTAGGTCCAGCGTTGCGCCCAAAACCGATATTTTAATAATCTTTTGAGAATCGGGTTCAACAAGCAGGGATTCAGTTGTGCCTCCGGAAATATGGAAGGCTATAAAGGGTTCATCAAGTAAAGACAAACTCCCTGCAGAAAACAGGGCCGCCGCAATATGCCCGGCCTGGTGGGAAAAAGCATAGCAAGGAACATCCCTCACCGCCGCCGCACTGACCGCAGCGCTGATCCCCGGCAAAAAACATGGCATATATGAATCTTCAAGATCCCGGGGCGATTTTGAAAAGCCTACTGCCGTTATATCTCCGCCGGACTGTTTTGTCAGGCGGGTAATTACTCCCGGCAAATTGACGGTATGCTGAAAAACCGCCTCACTCTGACGCAAGCCCCTTTCTCCACTTTGAACAGTCAGGGGCTTTTTTTCTTGCCGAACCTGTTGCTTATCAGGTGAATAAAGGGCTGCGGATGTGGTGTAATTGCTTGTATCAATACCAATATAGATATTCTTCATTGGGTTTCCTGATCATCGGGAGCATTTTTTTGCTCTTCTTCATCCAATCGCGCAATGCTGCCGAGCACACCGTTTATAAAAGCGCTGTCCTCTTCCGCGCCGAATTTTTTCCCCAGCTCCACGGCTTCATTAATAGATACGCTTACGGGCACGTCCGGCAGATACAGAATTTCGCAAACCGACAGCCTCAGAATAGCAAGCGCCACCTTTGAAATGCGGTTAATGCGCCAACCTATGGAGTTTTGCTCAATCAGGTCATCAATGCTTACAAGATTATCCCAAGCCGTTTGCGCCAAGTTGCTTGCATATTCATCCTCCTGCACAAGCTCTTGCTCAACACCGACTTCTAAAATTTCGTCCAAAGCCGTTTCCGGGTGGAAAGACTTTTCAAACAAAACTATGAACGCCTGCTCTCTCGCTTGCCGTCTTGTCATTTTATATCCTCCGATACACCGATTGAGTTAAGAGCGAACTTCGAAATTATATTCCGCCGTCCGTCTTGTTTGAATTACAGGTTCAGAGTAAAAAGCGGAAAAACTTTCTCTCCGTTATTATATCATAAGGCGGTAAATTCTCAACATAAAAATGTATATTTACAGTCATTTATGCATAAAAAAAGAATATCAACTATATCGCAACCCAGTTTTCAGCACTTTATGCATAAATCTTAAACCGAGGTTCACGTCCGTGATGCATCTTGAAAAGCAGCGGTTGTTATGATAAACTGCAACAGTAATTATCCCCGCGAAAAGCGGAAGGGAAGGTACGGCAAATGAGCAAAAGCTTACCTACGGAAAACGGCACTGAAAAATCCGGCATAAGGCGGTTTTTCAGCGAAAACATTTATATTATGGCGGCGTTTTTTACGTCCGCCGCAGTTATGCTGTTTGTGTATTTCTGTTTCAGCGTTATTCCCTTCGGAGGCAGCACGGTATTAAGAATGGACCTTTACCACCAATACGGTCCCCTTTTTGCCGAGTTATATGAACGTATTATGGGAGCAAAGAGCTTTCTTTACTCCTGGAATTCGGGGCTTGGCGGCAGTTTTTTAGGCAATTTCTACAACTACCTTTCCAGCCCGCTGTCAATCATAATTCTGCTTTTCGGCAGACAGAATATTACCGAGGCCATTGCCGCCCTTATTCTGTTAAAAGCCGCTTTTGCCAGCGCCTTTTTCGCCTATTATCTGAAACGCAGTCAGGGAAAAAACGACTATTCTATTGCCGCCTTCGGCATGCTTTACAGTTTTTGCGGCTTTTTTATCGCTTATTACTGGAACATTATGTGGCTGGATGCCATGGCTCTGTTCCCTCTGGTTATGCTCGGTATTGATTTGATTATCAAGAATAAAAAACCGGGTCTATTCATATTCGCACTTACTCTCACTTTTTTCAGCAACTACTATATGGCCTATATGGTCTGCCTGTTTTCCATATTATTCTTTTTGGTTACATACTTCGGTTCTTATTCAATCACAAGTATTTACGGCGACGAAAAAGGCTTGAACCCCAAGGATTATTCATTCTTCAAAAGACTTCGCAAATCAAGGCTTCTGGGCAGCGGAATTACTTTTGCCTTCGGCGGCATAATCTCCGCAGGCTTGTCCGCCTTTTCGCTGCTGCCGGTTTATTATATTCTGCAAAGCTGTTCCGCCACGGCAAATCCTATGCCGAAGAGTTTTGTATCTTATTATAAAATCTTCGACTTCCTTGCAAATCATCTGGCAAGCGTGGAGCCTACAATCCGCAGCAGCGGCACCGATGTGCTGCCCAATGTATATTGCGGAATTGCGGCCCTGCTTTTAGTACCGCTGTTCTTATTTACCCGGTCAATCACCATTAAAGAAAAAACCGCCTATGTGGGCCTGCTCGGTCTTTTATATTTCAGCTTCAATATCAACTATGCAAACTTTGTGTGGCACGCCTTTCACTTCCCCAACGATTTGCCTTACCGTTTTTCTTTTATGTATTCCTTTGTTCTGCTTGTTATGGCATACAAAGCTTTTGTGCGCCTTAAAGAGTTCAAAGGCAAAGAGACCCTCGCAGCAGGCATTGCGGTGTTAGTTGCAATAATTGTGATTCAAAAACTCGGTTCAAAGAATGTAAATGATATTACAATCGTTACGAGTATCGCCTTTACCGTTTTATACACCCTGCTTTTTTCAATGAGAAGCCGTGACAGGTTCCCCTCCGTGGCCTTTTCGGTATTGATTCTTTGCAGCTTTACGGCGGAAGCCTGTATAGCCAACACCTCTCATTACTCCATGAATGTACGGAAAGCCGACTTTGCAAAAGATCTGCCCGATTTTATGGCCGTTAAAAATCAACTGGATGAATCGGATCCGGATTTTTACAGAATGGAGCTTACATCACTGCGTGCAAGGATGGATCCGTGTTGGTACGATTACAACGGCGTTTCCACCTTCTCATCCATGGCCTACGAAAAGGTTTCCAACCTTGAAAGCCGTCTGGGACTTGCCAGCAACTTTATCAACAGCCACACCTATAATCCCCAAACCCCGATTTATAACGCCATGCATGCACTGAAATATATAGTTGACAACAACAACTCCGATATGAACCGAATTTTTTATGAGCCCGTATTCAGCAAAGATAAATATACCGTATACAGAAACCTTTACTACCTTCCCATTGCCTTTTGTGTAGACGAAAATGTAGCGGATTGGGATACTACAGTCGGCAACCCCTTTGAGGTTCAGGGCGACTTTTTCACAAGGGCTACCGGGGAAGAAAGCCCCTTCACCAGAATGCTGATTGAAGATGCCGAATACGACAATGTTAATGAGATATACTACGGCTTGGAAACCGGAGAGTTTTATTTTTCAAAAATAAATGAAAATGATTCCGCAACTTTGACTTTGATTATCAGACCCGAAATCACCGAAAGCTGTTACTTGTATGTTAAGTCAAGCAATGTCGGACGGGTTACCGTAAGCGGCGACAGCTTCAGCGTCAGCCAAAATGATGACCGGGATGCGGTAATCGACATAGGAATTCGTGAAGCGGGGGAAGAAATACGGGTGGAATTGCCGATAGAAAAAGGTAATTCCGGCAATATAAGCGTATACGCCTATTCCATGGATACGGCAAAGTTCGTCACCGGCTATAACAAACTTAGAGAAGGACAAATGGACATTGTCAATTACAAGGACACCCATATTGCGGGCACCCTGAACATGGCGGAGGGCGGTATGTTGTACACCTCAATCCCCTATGACAAAGGCTGGACGGTACGGGTAAACGGCGAGAGGGTAAAAGAAGAAAATATCGTAGCGGTTGCCGAAGCCCTTTTGGGAATAAAAGGAATTGCCCCGGGCCCCGCTGCAGTGGAGTTTGACTTTGTACCAAAAGGCCTTTACATGGGGCTGTATATTTCCGGCGCAAGCGCTTTGGTTCTGTTGCTCTTTGCCATAGTAAGGGCAATATTCAAAAAATTGGACGGCCAGAATGAACCGCCTGAAACAGCGCCGAATGTTCCCTTTGATCTTCCGCCGATAGAACCGGGCAACTACAGCCTATCCGATTTTGTCACGGACCCGGAGTATCAAGACCAATACGAGGAACCTCAATCAGGGACATTTGAAACCTGGCCGCGGGACTTTAAAGATGGCCCCTATGCCGTACCGCAGAGCGAAAAGGCCGCTTCAAATTCCCCGTTCTACACCTATGAAAATAAAAGGGCGCCGCAGAACACGGCGCCCGGAAACGGTAATAAATCAAGAGTAATAATTGAAGATGAACTGGATATTGTTGTGGAAAAGACCGATGAGAGCTGAATCAGACACTGAAGAGAATGTCACTGTATATGGGGAAAGGCCAGTATTTTGCAGCCACAACGGATTCCAACTCGTCTATGGTGAGTCTGGCCTTTTCCATTGCGGGGCAGACGACTGAACTGAAAAACTCGGCGCGCTCCTGAGTGCACTTAATATCAGCCGATTCGGACAGGCACTTTTTCATTTGAGCAACTTCCGTGTGCAAATTGTCGCAAAGAGCGGAGATTTTTTTAGCAGTGTCCATTTCATACGATGATTTAAGGGAGACGTCAACCGCTTTTTTGTCCAGTGCCGCTTTTGTTAAAACTGCGCAATATTCGGCGGCTGCGGGCAGAATGTCTCTGTTTGCGATGCTTATGAGGGTCTGCGCTTCAATGGTTATGACTTTAATGTAATTTTCAGTCAGCAGTGCGTAACGCGACTCCAATTCGGAAGCCGTAAACACCTTGTGTTTTGCAAACAGTTTTTTGTTTTTCTCCGACTTGAAGAGCGGCAAAGCCTCCGGAGCGGACATAAGCGCCAACAACCCTCTTTCTTTTGCCTGTTCTCTCCACTCATCGCAGTAATTGTTGCCGTTATATACGATTCTTTTGTGATTTTTAAAAGTTTCTCCGATTATCCGCATTACGGCTTCATTGAAATTATCGGCTTTTTCAAGCGTATCGGCAAAATCCGACAGCACATCCGCCACAGCCGTATTGAGTACAATGTTCGGCCCGGACACGGATGCGGAAGAGCCGAGCATACGGAACTCGAACTTGTTGCCGGTGAAAGCGATTGGCGAAGTTCGGTTTCTGTCCGTTGAATCCTTAGGCAGATTCGGCAAAGCGGAAGCGCCTATATGAAGCACTTCTCTTGCCTTTTTGTCATAGGCCCTGCCTTTTTCGATAGACTCCAGTATCCCGGTAAGTTCCTCGCCCAAAAACACCGAAACTATTACGGGCGGAGCCTCGTTACCGCCCAAACGGCGGTCATTGCCGGCCGTTGCGGACGAAATTCTGAGCAGGTCCGCATGTTCGTCCACCGCCCTGATAACAGCCACCAGGAACAGCAGGAACTGAATATTTTCTTCCGGAGATTTGCCCGGTTCAAACAGGTTGGTGCCGTTATCGGTAGCTAAAGACCAGTTGTTGTGCTTCCCGCTGCCGTTTACGCCGTCAAAGGGTCTTTCATGAAGCAAACAGGCGAGGCCGTGCTTGTCGGCAATTTTCTTCATATATTCCATTGTAATCTGGTTGTGGTCGCAGGCAATGTTGGCGGTCGTATAAATAGGCGCAAGTTCATGCTGGCCGGGAGCCACCTCGTTATGTTCGGTTTTTGCCATTATGCCCAACTTCCAAAGTTCCGTATCAAGCTCTTTCATAAAAGCCTGCACCCGGGGTTTTATTGCCCCGAAGTAGTGGTCTTCAAGTTCCTGACCTTTGGGAGGCTTGGCGCCGAACAAGGTTCTGCCGCACAAAACCAAATCCCGTCTTTTTTCAAACACGGACTTATCTATCAAAAAATATTCCTGTTCCGGGCCGACGGTTGTTATGACGGAAGAAACCTTTTCATTGCCGAAAAGCCCTAGTATTCTTAAAGCCTGAGTTTCAACCGCATCCATGGAGCGCAGCAGCGGAGTTTTCTTATCGAGCACCTCTCCGCTGAAGGAACAAAAAGCCGTGGGAATACACAAAACGCCGTCTTTCAAAAAAGCATAGGAGGTCGGATCCCAGGCGGTGTAACCTCTGGCTTCAAAAGTTGCCCTAAGCCCGCCTGAGGGGAAAGAAGATGCGTCCGGTTCGCCTTTTATCAGCTCTTTGCCGGAAAACTCCATAACGATACCGCCGTCTTCCGACGGAGAGATGAAGCTGTCATGTTTTTCCGCAGTGATGCCTGTCATGGGCTGGAACCAGTGGGTATAGTGAGTCGCTCCCCTTTCCACCGCCCAGTCTTTCATAGCCTCGGCAACGGCATTGGCAACTTCAATACTCAAATCCTCACTGCTTCTGATGGACTTTTTAAGTTCATCATAAACATCCTTGGGCAATTTTTCTTTCATTGCCTTGTCGTTAAAAACATTTATGCCGAAAAGTTCCGGTATGTTGTTCACAAGTATCGTCCCCTTGTGTTGTAAAATGAGGCGCTGCAGACCCTAACCCGCAACGCCAACTCACTGAGTATGTTAACTCACAGCCCGTGTTTTGTCAACGATTTTTGTATATATACGCCTATGTAAACCGCTATGAGCGATAATTTAAACTGAAAGAGGGCCTGAAAATGAGAGATTATAAAAAGGAATTTGATGAAAGAGTAAAATTTATAAAGGATTTAATCGATTCTTCCGGGACTAAAGGAATTGTATTCGGCAACAGCGGAGGGAAAGACAGCGCCCTTGTGGGGATTTTATGCAAGGCCGCCTGCGAAAACACTTTGGGCATTATGCTCCCCTGTGAGTCAAGGCAAAACTTTGAAGACGACACCAGAGATGCGCTCAAATTAGCGGAAAAATACGATATAGAAACTTTAAGCGTTGACCTTACAACGGTAAAATTTGCACTGATAGATGCGGCTGAAAAAATACAGCCCCTTTCAGAGCAAGCAAAGAGCAACATCGCTCCCCGCCTCCGCATGACAACCCTCTATGCGGTTGCTCAAAGCAGAGGATGTCTGGTTGCGGGCACAAGTAACCGCAGCGAGATATACTTGGGCTATTTTACCAAATGGGGCGACGGCGGCTACGATTTTAACCCGATTGCCGACCTTACGGCGACGGAAGTGATTGAGTTTTTGTACTATCTTGATGCACCGATTGAGATTATAAAAAAGGCCCCCTCTGCCGGCCTGTTTGAGGGACAAACCGATGAAGCGGATATGGGAATGAAATATGCAGACATTGACAGATACCTTTTAAGCGGAGAAGGCGAAGAGGAAATAATTGAGAAGATAGAGCGTTTTCACCGAACTACCCGGCACAAGACAAAGCCGCCCGTTATTTATAAACCGAGAGAAAATTTGGGCTGAAAGTTTTGTGCCGGAAATTCCGATTGATTTTCCGCCTGATACACTCTTTTTGTCAATAGGGTATATGTAACCATTATGACAATAATCATTGTCATAATCAGCCGATATACCCTATTGAGAAATTACATGCTAATATAATTTGCTGAATAAAGAAGCCTTGGTTACCGATTGTGCGGATTTTCCGCTACCGCTCTAAAGGCTTCTTCGATTTTTTATGATTATTTTTTGATACAGTCCCTCAAGATGTTTTTAAACAGTGTTTGCATATTGTTTGAACTAATTGTAAACATTGCACAAATCAGGTTGACCAAATAAGGTTTTCGTGGTATAAAATATATGGAGTTAGCACTCTTGGGTCGAGAGTGCTAACGAGCAAAAAAAAGAGTAAAGGAGTTGTTATTCATGGCAGGATTAGTACCGTTTAACCGTAGGAGAGGTGAACTGGCAAGAACCGGTTTCAACGATTTCTACAACATGCTTGATGACTTTTTTACTGACGGCTGGGGCCCAAGAAGAAACCTTGCTTGCGACTCATTCAAGATTGACGTACAGGAAGACGACAAAGGCTACACCATTGAAGCCGAGCTCCCCGGTGTAAAAAAGGACGAAATCAGCATTAACCTCAACGACGGCAGATTGCTCATCAGCGTAGTACGTGATGAGAATGTGGAAGAAGAAAAGAAAAACTATGTACACAAAGAAAGACGCTACTGCTCAATGCAGCGCAGCATCCTCTTAGGCGACGCTGACACCGAGCAAATTAAAGCGAAACTCGAAAACGGAGAACTGACAATTTCCGTACCTAAGAAAGAAAAAGCGGATACCTCTATAGACATTAAAATTGACTGACCGCTGAATAAACCGCAACCGCACCGATGACCCGCGGTGCGGTTGTTTTTTGTATTCAGATAACGGAATTGAATATTATGCAAGAATAATTGATTTTATCGAGTTCAGCACAATGCGTATAAGTACCAACAAAATCCTTTTGGCATAGTTATGGTCGGTAATTGCCGCCGTTTTGCCGGGTAAATCCCAGTTTGTGCCGTAAGGTTCAAGGGTTTCGTTTAAGTCCCCCGGAGCGTAGGTATCAACCGTTATACTCCTTAACAACGGTCTGATTATCTCAGTTAAAACCAGATTTGCCGCTGTTTTTGCATAAGCAAGCTTCGCCATTTTTGTAAGAGTTCTGTCCGCAGGAATATTCAGAGCCGGCAGCGAAAAGGACTCGAGTACTGAATTAACGGTTGCGGAAGGAAGGTTTGAGAACAGATATATCAGATTCCCCTTGAGGCACTGCTTGAACAAGACCACTTCAAGAGTGTCATCGGGAATAGTTTCGTCCCCGGCCATGTGGTTGCCGTAAAGAGCGCCGAAGAGTTCAGGTATAGTTTTGTAATCGCTGCGCTCCAGGGTTACACCGCCTTCGGCTGCAATTTCTTCCACGCTGTCAACTTCCGGGGTTCCCGCTTTATCATATAGAGGAAGTTTCATGGTTTCTTTTGCAAGAACTAAAAAATCACAAAGGGCATTATAGGCGGTAGTCCCCTCTTCCACATTCAGCGCTCCCGCAACATAGCCGATCAGGTCGGGCATAATGTAGGCAACGGAGGCCATGCCGGCATTGAAAAACTCCCTGCTGTAACCCGGAAAATCGTCACGCATGTAATTGAGCTTTTCCTCATTAAAGCCCTCGCCGAGATAAGCAAAGTCGATTTTGTCCACATATGAGGTTCTGACTTCCACGGCATCCGGTGAAAAGCTTATTTCACGGTAAGCGTTGGGATATGAGATAAGGCTGCCGGTTTCAATATCATAAATTCTGTTGCCTTTTGCGGAAACGGCCATAGTTATATCATTGGCGTGCTGATGGCCGGTCAAGACATACTTAATACCCAAGTCGGCAAACTTTGTAGCGATTTCTCTGTAATTTTCCAGACACATGGAATTGCCGGCAAAGCTTTGAACACCGAAGTGGTCCAAAACATTGTGATGCACCATGGCCAAAAGCTTTTTGCCGTCTGTTTTTGCCCGGCTTGCCTGAACGTCAATCCAGCTGAGCAAATCTTCCGACAGACGCCCTCCGTTCACCTGATAAATGACGGAATCGAGCGCCAAAAGCCTGTAGCTGCTGTCCAAGTCAATGGTGTATGAGAATGAATAATCATGACGGACAAGCGCCTGATCATAACCGAATTCCCGGTAGAGTTCGGTAAAGTCCTCGGGGTCCAGCCTGTTGTTTGAAGCGCTGGTGCGGATATCATGATTACCCGGTACCAGGTAGATTTTTTTACCCGTTCTGTTTTTAAACTCCCGCAGTATTTCCGCTATTGCCAAATGCTCAGACCAATACCCGTCTTCGGTCAAATCCCCGGGGATCAGGAGTATTTCGGCGGAAGAGTTTTCAAAACGCTGCAAAAACTCCATTATTATCGCCTTGGACTCATAGAGCAGTTCGCCTTTGTAGTTGACATGGTTGAATAGGGTTTCGCCCGGAATGGCTTCCTGCTCGTTGACAGGCCCTAAATCGCTTTGGGGGCGATAATGAATATCGGAGACCACCCAAACGGTCAAAGGGGGTTGGGTTCCGGCTAAACTGCCCACCGCCGGCAGCAACAGGGCAAAGCACAGGAAAATACACAGTACGGCTTTAAACGACTTTTTCAAAAATATCAAACCTCTCTATATTTTTAAAAAATAAATTCTTTATAGATAATAGCAAATCTTAAAGCGGATTTACAAGTCATTTATGTTTTTTTAAGTATTTATTAAGATACTGCCCCGTAAAGGATTCCGCCACCCTTGCAACTTCTTCAGGCGTGCCCTGAGCCACTATCTTGCCGCCGCGGTCCCCTCCGTGCGGGCCCAGGTCAATAATGTGATCAGCCGTTTTTATAACATCAAGGTTATGTTCAATAACCAATACACTGTTTCCGGCATCCACAAGTTTTTGGAGCACATTTATAAGCCTGTGTACATCGGCGGCGTGCAGGCCCGTTGTAGGTTCATCGAGAATGTAAATGGTTTTACCCGTGGCACGTTTTGAAAGCTCGGTTGACAACTTTACCCTTTGCGCCTCACCGCCGGAAAGGGTAGGCGCCGGCTGGCCTATTTTTATATAACCGAGCCCCACATCAAAGAGGGTTTGCAGTTTGCGCTGAACTTTAGGTACGGCTCTGAAAAACTCAAGCCCCTCTTCCACCGTCATTTCCAACACTTCATAAATGTTTTTGCCTTTGTACCTTACTTCCAAAGTTTCCCTGTTATAACGGGCACCGTTGCAAACCTCACAGGGTACATAAATATCGGCCAAAAAGTGCATCTCGATTTTCATAATCCCGTCACCCTGGCAGGCCTCACAGCGGCCGCCTTTAACGTTAAATGAAAATCTGTTCGACTTGTACCCCCTGTTTTTCGCATCCACCGTGGAGGCGTACAGCTCCCTGATATCCGTAAACACGCCGGTATATGTGGCCGGGTTTGAGCGAGGGGTACGCCCTATGGGTGACTGGTCTATGGCGATAACCTTATCCAACTCCGCCATACCCTGAATTTCTTTATGCGCTCCGGCGATTTTTCTTGCGCCGTTCAGTTCAGCCGCAAGTTTTTTGTAGAGTATCTCATTGACCAAAGAGGATTTACCGGAGCCTGAAACCCCGGTTACAACCACAAATTCACCTAAGGGAATTTCCACATCTATATTATCAAGATTGTTTTCGGCAGCTCCGATGATTTTCAAGAGCTTACCGTTGCCTTTTCTGCGCTCCTGAGGAATGGGAATTGAGCGCTTACCGCTCAAATATTGGCCGGTCAGGGAGTTTTCGCAGTTTTTAATATCCTCCACGGTTCCCGAACAGACCACTTCACCGCCGTGAATACCCGCTCCGGGGCCGATGTCAATTATATGGTCGGCGGCATACATCGTCTCTTCATCGTGTTCCACAACAATAAGGGTATTGCCCAAGTCCCTGAGCCTTTTTAGTGTTGCCAGAAGTTTTGCGTTATCCCTTTGATGAAGGCCGATGCTGGGTTCATCCAGAATATAAATTACCCCCATCAATGAGGAACCTATTTGTGTTGCCAAGCGGATACGCTGACTTTCACCGCCGGATAAAGTTGCGGATGCCCGGGCCAAAGTCAGGTAGTCGAGCCCCACGCTGGTTAAAAAGTTCATCCTGTCAGATATTTCTTTAACAATAGATGAGGCAATAATCGAGTCCCGCTTTTTAAGTTTGAGGTTTTCTATAAACTCCAGCCCTTTGTTGACGGGCTTATTGACAAATTCATCAATGTTTATTCCGCCAACCGTCACGCTCAAAGACGTTTTATTAAGCCGGGCGCCGTTACATTCCGGGCAACGGACGCCGGACATAAACTGCTCAATTTCCGCCCGTGCCCAGTCGCTGCTCGTTTCTTTATATCGGCGTTCAAGGTTATTGACCAAGCCCTCAAACTCCGTTTTGTAAGTTCCGCCCCCATATTCATTTTTGCGTTCCAGCGTTATCTTTTCACCTTTTGTGCCGTACAGAAGAGCATCAAAAGCGGCGGCGGGTAAATCTTTTACCGGCGTATCCATTGAAAATCCGAAATGTTTGGCAAGACCCTCATAGTACATTTCGGCTATGGTTCCGCCTTCAGCAATAGACCAGCCGCTGGCTTTAACGGCTCCCTTACGGATGGATAAGTTTTTGTCGGGGATAATCAAATCCGGATCCGGCTTCATAAAGACACTTAACCCGGCACAAACGGGACAGGCGCCGAAGGGATTGTTGAATGAAAACATACGGGGAGTTAATTCCTCCATGCTCACCCCGTGTTCCGGGCAGGCATAGTTGAGAGAAAAGAGCATTTCTTCCCCGTCTATTATGTCTATAAGAAGCAGACCGCCGGAAAGTGAGGTGGCCGTTTCAATGGAATCTGCCAATCGGCTGCGGATTTCTTCATTTAAAACAAGGCGGTCTACAACCACTTCTATATCATGCTTTTTATTTTTGTCCAGTTTTATCTCTTCGCCGAGTTCATAAAAACTCCCGTCCACACGAACGCGCACAAAACCGCTTTTTCTTGCGGATTCAAGTTCTTTTACATGCTCCCCTTTTCTGCCCCTGACGATGGGCGACATAACCTGAAATTTTGTGCCCTCACTCAGCTGCATAACCCTGTCCACAATATCGTCAACCGTCTGTCTGGCAATTTCCACACCGCAAATCGGGCAATGGGGAATGCCTACCCGTGCGTAGAGCAGACGCAGGTAATCATAAATTTCCGTCACGGTTCCCACGGTTGAACGGGGATTTTTCGAGGTGGTTTTCTGGTCAATGGCTATGGCCGGTGAAAGCCCCTCTATGCTGTCCACATTCGGTTTTTCCATCTGACCCAAAAACTGCCTTGCATAGGCCGAAAGGGATTCCACATAGCGGCGCTGACCCTCGGCATAAATCGTGTCGAAGGCAAGGGAAGACTTACCCGAGCCGGATAAACCCGTTAAGACCACAAGTTTATCTCTGGGGATTTCCACGGTAATATTCTTTAAATTATGTTCACGGGCACCCGTGACCACAAGGTTTTTGCGGGTCAAGTACAATTCCTCCGATTAAACTAATTTCCTTTTCTGAGCTTTTCGATTTTATCCCGTAAATATGCGGCATGTTCAAACTCCAGTATTTTAGCCGCCGCCTTCATCTCCGCCGTCAGGCGTACTATCATCTGTTCCCGCTCTTTTCCGCTTAACCTTTTGCCGGGCTTGTCGTCATCAACTTTGCTCGATATTTCAAGTATATCCCTTACATCTTTTTTGATTGTTACGGGGGTTATACCTTTTTCCTCGTTATATTTTCTCTGTTTTTCCCATCGGCGGGCGGTTTCTTTAATTGCGCTTTCCATAGACGGGGTGACGGAGTCGGCATACATAATAACCTCGCCCCCGGCATTGCGGGCAGCCCTGCCGATAGTTTGTATCAGGGATGTTTCGGAACGCAGGAAGCCTTCTTTGTCCGCATCCAGAATAATTACCAGGGATACCTCAGGCAAGTCCAAACCTTCCCTTAACAGGTTGATGCCGACAAGTACGTCGAACTCGCCCAGACGCAAATCCCGAATGATTTCCATCCGTTCAATCGTTTCCACATCGTGGTGCATATAGCGCACCTTTATATCAAGGTCTTCCAGATAATCGGTGAGGTCTTCCGCCATTTTTTTAGTCAGAGTGGTTATGAGCACCCGTTCATTTCTTGCGGTTCTGCCGTTAATTTCCGAAATCAAATCTTCAATCTGACCTCCGGTGGGCTTAACGGTGACAATCGGGTCCAAAAGTCCGGTGGGACGGATAACCTGTTCAACAATCTGCGCACTCTTTTGTCTTTCAAAATCCCCGGGGGTGGCGCTGACAAAAATCTTTTGACCCGCCCGCTCATAAAACTCGTCAAAGGTCAATGGGCGGTTGTCATAGGCCGAGGGCAGGCGAAAACCGAACTCAATCAGATTGTCTTTACGGGAACGGTCCCCGGCGTACATACCCCTGACCTGAGGCAGAGAAACATGGGATTCGTCCACAAAAAGGACAAAGTCTTCGGGGAAATAATTAAGCAGGGTAAAGGGCGCTGAACCGGGTTCACGCCCGGCCATAATCCGGGAATAGTTTTCTATCCCCTTGCAGAAGCCCGTTTCCCTGAGCATCTCAATATCATACTCCGTTCGCTGACGAATCCGCCGGGCTTCCAACAGTTTGCCGGCGCTTTCAAAATAGGCTTCTCTTTCCAGCATTTCTTCCCAAATATCACTAATGGCTTCCTCCATTTTATCGGGAGGGATAACATAGTGGGATGCGGGATAAATTGCCGTATGGGAGAGTACGCCCCTGACTTCCCCGGTCAGAGCGCGGATTTCGCTTATGCGCTCCACCTCGTCGCCGAAAAACTCCACCCTTATGGCGTTTTCGTTGGAGTAAACGGGAAAAATTTCCACCACGTCGCCCCGTACCCTGAACATATTGCGGGTAAAGCTCAGGTCGTTGCGTTCATACTGAATCTCCACAAGTTTGGATATCAGGTCGTCACGCTTTTTCTTCATACCGGTGCGCAGAGAGATAACCATGCTCCTGTAATCAATAGGGTTGCCCAAGGAATATATGCAGGAAACGCTGGCGACAATGATTACATCCCGCCTTTCAGACAAGGCGGAGGTGGCGGAGTGGCGGAGTTTGTCAATCTCGTCATTTATTGCCGAATCTTTTTCGATATAGGTATCCGTTGTGGGGATATAGGCTTCCGGCTGATAATAGTCGTAGTAACTGACAAAATATTCCACCGCATTTTCCGGAAAGAACTCCCTGAACTCACTGCAAAGTTGGGCCGCAAGGGTTTTATTGTGCGCCAAAACAAGCGCGGGTCTGTTAACCCGCGCAAGCACATTGGCCATTGTGAAGGTTTTACCCGAACCCGTTACGCCAAGAAGCGTTTGCTCCATGGCTCCCGAATTAAGGCCGTTTACAAGTTCTTCAATGGCCTGAGGCTGGTCACCTGTCGGCTCAAATTGAGAGTGTAAAACGAATTTATCCATCTAAAGCTCCGTTAGCCTTTAAAAACAAGCGTACAAGCGTCTTACTTTTTTCTGCTGCCGGGTTTAACAAGCTCGATTTCACCCGCTTTGCATAGGGGGCATTCATCGGCTTCCCATGAGGTAACATCCGCCCTGTAAACCGCCTTAAAGGGAACGCCGAAGTCGGCTTTGCCGCCGCTTCTGTCCACAATTGAACCCACACCGACAACTACTCCGCCGGCATTTTTCACAAGCTCCACAACCTCTTTTGCGGAACCGCCAGTGGTAATGGTATCTTCAACCACAAGCACCCGCTGCCCCGGCTCAATTGCAAAGCCGCGCCTCAGCACCATGGCTCCGTTTTCGTCCCGCTCGGTGAAAAAGTTTTCAGTCCCCGTGTGGCGGCTGACCTCATAAGCCAGCTGTACGGCTCCCATTGCGGGGCCTACTACAAGTTCCACATTGTCATCTTTAAAAAGTTCCGCCAATGCAGCGCAAAGCTCTTCACTGTACTTTGTGTTCCTGAAAATACGGGCACATTGCAGATATTTGTCACTGTGTCTGCCGGACGTCAACAAAAAATGCCCTTCCAGCAATACAGCGGCTTCTTTAAGGATTTGCGTTACTCTTTCCTGACTTATCATAATTGGCACCTCCGTCATTTTTACAGCCCTTAGTATACACCATGACGGCTTATTTTAAAAGTACGCTTTATATGTTATAATCCTCCCGTTTCCGGTCGGAAGTATTCGCCATTAAGGGAATGCGTTTATATGAAAAGTTTTATTGTAAATGAAAACGATGCCGGGCAGCGGCTGGACAGGTTTGTTCAGAAAACCTGCCCCTCGCTCCCCTCTGCCCTTATGTACCGCTACATCCGCACAAAGCGGATAAAGCTGAACGGGAAAAAGGCGGAGATTGCTGTCCGCTTAAATCCGGGGGATGTAGTTGACTTTTATATAAACGATGAATTCTTCCTGCAAGATGAATACAAATACTCTTTTATGAGCACGGAAGTAAAGCCCGATATTATCTATGAGGATGAAAATATTCTGCTGCTGAACAAAGATGCCGGACTGCTTTGCCACCCTGACGACAGGGAGTTCAGCAACACCCTTATTGCCGGGGTACAGAAGTACCTTTATGAAAAGGGCGAGTACAAGCCGGAGAGCGAGGCCTCTTTTTCTCCGGCTCTTGTAAACAGAATTGACAGAAACACCGCCGGGATAGTGATAGCCGCAAAAAATGCGCAGGCGCTGAGAATACTCAACAGCAAGATGAAAGCCCGTCAGATAAGAAGATTTTACCTTTGCGCAGTGCAGGGAAGACCGCCGGAAGCCGACGGCCTTTTGACAGCTTGGCTTTCAAAAGATGAGGACAAAAACACCGTTAAGATATATGACAGCCCGCAACCCGAAGCCAAAGATATTGTGACAAAGTACAGGGTAATAAAAAGCGAGGCGGGATTAAGTTTGCTGGAAGTGGAGTTAATAACGGGGCGCTCCCATCAAATAAGGGCACAATTCGCCCATGCGGGTTTCCCGCTTTCAGGGGATGTAAAGTACGGAACAACCGGAAAGAACGCCCGCAAATATAAAACGCAGCTTTTGTGCTCCTACCGCCTGATTTTTGATTTTACGGAGGACAGCGGTATTTTGAACTATCTTGCCGGGCAGGAGTTCAGCATAGCCGACGTTTGGTTTGCAAAGGACTTCCCAGAAAACATTTTGTGATTTACATAGGAATAGAAGAAAAAGCCTTGGCCCTGCTTTTGCGGTTTTCGCTGCAGTTCCAAGGCTTTTATTATTTATGGTCCGCTTTTCTTAAGTTAGTTCTTATCCGCTCCGTTAAAGTCCTTTTTATGTCAGGAGATTATTAGTCGTACAGCGGATATGCCTGCCCCGTTGTCTGGTCGATATCCGCAAAGTAGTTTTCAAAGTCAACAACAAATGCCGCATCGCCGGAATCTATGTTGCCGTCGCCGTTAAGGTCGGCGGCGCTAAGCACGGCGGCATCCGCAGCCGGGTCCCAATCAAGCATAAAGTTCTCGTAATCCATGATACAGGTGGCATCCATGGCATCGATATTGCCGTCGCCGTTGACGTCGCCGAAAATTATGATGATGAAACTTTCGGATATTTCACTGCCGAGCATAACATTCACCACTGTTCCGGTGCCGAAGCCGCAGGCCGTGGGCACATAGGCAATATCGTAACCCGGGGCGGCCAGCGCATAACCCTCCAGCGACGCAATGCCGGGCGCCAGGCCGTAAATAGTACCGTTGTCCCGGTTAATAACACAGCCCGAACCCTCTACGGGCATCAGGCTCTCTGAAAGCGCGGAGAAAGGAATGTTGTTGGCATTGGCATAAGTTTCGGCATAGGAACCGGCAAAGCCGCACATTGTAAGATTGGTACATTTATAAAATGCCCGTGTTCCTATACTCGTTACTCCGGGAAGAACGGTCACTCCGGTCAGATTAACGCAACCTCTGAAAGCATACATCGCAATGTTCGTCACGCTTGCAGAGACCTGATAGGTTGCACGGGTGTTGCCTATAGGATATTGAACCAAAACGGTTTTATCTTTATTGAACAGCACGCCGTTTTCATCATTTGAATAAAACCCGTTTGCGGCATCTACCGTTATGCTCGTCAAAGAGGTGCAGTAGCTAAACACCTGGTCGCCTATGCTTGTCACGCTTGCGGGAAGATTAACGCTTATCAGAGATTCACAGCTGAGGAACGCACCGTTGGCAATACTTGCCAATTGACTGCCGGCTTCAAAGGTGAAGGTTGCCAGAGCGACGCAGTAATAAAATGCGGTTTCACCCAAGCTCGTTACACTTGCGGGAAGATTGAATTCTGTCAAAGCGGGGCAGTTTTCAAACGCCCAATCGCCTATACTCGTCAGCTGACTCCCCTCTGCAATGGTGACACTCATCAGAGGTTCACACAAAGCAAACGCATAATCCCTTATAACCGTTACGCTTGAGGGGATGTTGACGCTTGTCAGATGAAGGCAAAAACCGAACGCCCAGCTGCCTATAATCGTTACACCTGCGGGGATTTGATATTCCGTTCGGGTATTGCCTACGGGATACTTAATCAAAACGGTTTTGTCTTTATTGAACAGCACGCCGTATTCATCACTTGAATAATGCTCGTTTGCGTTTTCCACCGTTATGCCTGTCAAAGAATCGATGTCAAACGAATGTTCATCAAGCATTGTAACGCTTGCGGGGAGATGGATCTCGGTTATCAGGGAACCGGAAAACACATGGGCGCCGATTCTCCTCACGCCTTCGGGAATAACGATATTTGTAAGAGAGGCGCAGTTTTCAAACGCCGAGTGACCTATGACCTCCACGCTTGAAGGTATTTCAACAACTTCCAGAGAGGTGCAGTTTTCAAACGCATTATCCGCTATTATGCGGGTTCCGTCTAAAATAGAATAAGTACCGCTAAGGGTGTCATTGGCGTGAAGCAGATAATTACCGATGTACAGCACATCGTTGTTCCAATTAGCAGCATCTTTATAGTATGCGGTATAATAAAACGCTTCATCGCCTATGCCCGTCAGGCCGGCAGGGAGATTGATGTTTGCCAGAGCGATGCAGTTGCGAAATGCATAATCGCCAACACTTGTCAGCTGGCTGCCGGCTTCAAAGGTGAGGACGTTAAGACCGGTGCACATTTCAAAGGCCGAATTGCCTATACTTGTCACACATGCGGGTATATTGATGCTTGTGAGAGTTTTGCAGTTATTGAACGCATAATCGTTTATACTCGTCAGTTGGCAGCCCTCAGCAAAGGTGACAGTTGTCAGATATTTGCAATACGCAAAAGCATAGTTGCCCAAGCCTGTCACATTGGCGGGGATTTGATAAGTTGTTTCGGTTTTACCTGCAGGATAGATTAGTAAAACGGTTTTATCTTTATTGAACAACACACCGTTTTCATCACTTGAATAATGTTCATTTGCCGCATCCACCGTTATGCTTGTCATAGCCGTGTTTTCAAACAGTGAAAATATGCTTACACTCGTCACGCTTGCGGGTATGTTGAAGCTTGCAAGAGAAGCGCATGACGCAAACACCCAATTATCCAAATTTGTCAGTTGACTGCCCTCTTCAAAGGTGACGGTTGTAAGAGAAGGGCAGAAATAAAACGCATACCTGCCTATGGATGCCACGCTTGCAGGAATATAGACGCTCGTCAGAGAGTTCTTATTAAAGAACACCCATTTGTCTATGCCCGTCACCGGGTAGCCGCCGAGAGTTGACGGAATAATCAGATCTCCGGTTGGCGAGGTGCAACCCGTAATTGTTGCTTTACCGTCGGTTACGGTGTATTCAAAATCCCCTTCCGTTAATGCATTTACCGGTATTGAAAAATCACTGTCAATTATCGGCATTGCACCGAAGATCATTACCAGCGCTAAAACCGCCGCAATCAGTTTTTTCATAAATGACACTTCCTTTCTTAAAATTATTCAACTTTTCCAAAAACGCAATTCGGGTGCAGAAATACCGAGTTCACTTACACCGCATGTTAAAACGGCAAGGTTGTCCCCGTTGTCTGGTCAATCGTCAGCCGGTAGTTTTCAGCATCAACGGCGATTGCCGCATCTACTGCATCTATATTGCCGTCGCCGTTAAGGTCGGCGGCTCTGAGCACTGCGGCATCCGCAACCGGGTCCCAGGTAATTAAAGAGTTTTCGTAGTCGATTATGCAGCCGGTATCCATTGCGTCTATGTTGCCGTCGCCGTTGACATCGCCATAGATGACGATAGTGTAACTTTCAACAACTTCATCGTTGTTCATGACATTCACAACTGTACCGGTGCCGAAGCCTCCTGCCGCAGGTACATACTCCATATTATGACCCGGCGCCGCCTGCGCACAATCCTCCAACGATACAATACCGGGAGTAAGGCCGCAAATAATGTTGCTGCCCCATTCTACAACACATTCCGAATTGGAGGCAGACATTAAGCATAGCGGAATGAAAGGAGTATTGTTATCGGCGGCATGGGTTTCAGCTTCGGAACCGGGCAAACCGTATATTGTAAGATTGGCACAGTTAGAGAAAGCCCCTGTTCCGAAACTCGTTACGCCGGGAGGAACGGTCACACCGGACAGATTAACGCAACCTCCAAAAGCATACACTCCTATGTCCGTCACGCTTCCCGGGACTTGATACATTGCCCCGGCGTTGCCTATAGGATATTGAATCAAAACGGTTTTATCCTTGTTGAACAGCACGCCGTTTTTATCGTTTGAATAATACTCATTTGCACTGTCTACCGTTATACTTGTAAGAGAGGTACAACCGTCAAGCACACGAACACCTATATTTGTCACGCTTGCGGGGATATTGAAGCTTGTCAGAGATGTACAGTCAAGGAACACACCGCCGCCAAGAATTGCCAATTGACTGCCTTCCTCAAAGGTGACGCTCGTCAAGGAGTCACAATCATAAAACACAAGGTTATCTATGCTTTCCAATCTTGCGGGCAGATTGATGTTTATCAGGGAGCTGCAGTAGGAAAACGCATATTTTTTTATGCTCGTCAGCAGGCTCCCCTCTTCAAAGGTGACGGTTGTCAGGGATCCGGAATCAAAAAACGAATACTCGCCTATGATTGTCACGCTTGCGGGGATATTGACATTTTCCAGAAAGGCACAGGGAGAAAATGCGCAAAGTCCAATCGTTGTTACACCTGCGGGGATTTGATATGTTGTTCTTGCGTTCCCCTGGGGATATTGAACCAAAACGGTTTTATCTTTATTGAACAGCACATTATATTCATCGCTTGAATAGTGCTCACTTGCTATATCTACCGTTATGTCTGTCAGAGCGGTGCAATAGTCAAAGGCATAATCGCCTATACTTGTCACACTTGCGGGTATATTGATGCTTGTTAAAGAGCTGCAACCGTTAAACGCATAACTGTCTATGATTGTCACACCGGCGGGTAAATCTATGCCTGTCAGGTAAGTGCAGTCATAAAACGCATACTCGGCAATAAAGCGAGTTCCGTCCAACACTGTACAGTTACCGCTGACATAGTCTTTCGCACAAATCAGACAATTATCAATGTACAGAACGTTATTTACCCAATTTGACGCATTCTTATAACAAGCGGTATTATAAAACGCATTGTAGCCTATGTGTGTCACACTTTCAGGTATGATGATGTTATTAAATGAAATGCAGTATTCAAATGCGGAAAACATTATAGTCGTCAGTTGACTGCCTTCTTCAAAGGTAACGGTTTTCAGGGAATCGCATCCGTAAAACGCACGGACGCCGATATACACCAAGCTTGCAGGTAAACTGATACTTATCAGGTACTCACAATAATTAAAAGCGTAATGACCTATTTGCGTCAACTGACTGCCGGCCTCAAAGGTGACGGCTGTCAGTTTATTACAGGAGGAAAACGCCTCATTGAATACGGTTATCACACCCGCAGGTACCTGATATGCTGTTCTTGTGTTCCCGACAGGGTATTTAATCAAAACGGTTTTATCTTTATTGTACAACACACCGTCTTCGTCACTTGAATAATACTCGTTTGCCGCATCTACCGTTATACTTGTCAGAGAGCCGCATTTATAGAGCGCATCGGTGCCTATTCCCACCACGCTTGCGGGTATGTGAATGCTTTGCAAAGCGCCGCAGTTTCTGAACATTTCTTCACTTATGAAAGTCAAGCCCGGTGGCAAATTAACAGTTTCAAGATTGTTACAGTTATAAAATGCGCCTATGCCTATGTTCGCCACGCTTGGAGGAATATAGGCGTTTCTCATATATTTGCAGCCATAAAACGCACGATCTGCAATTAAACGCGTTCCTTCCAAGACAGAATAATCGCCGCCGATGTTCTCAGCCCTGATTAAACAATTATCGATGTATAACGCCTTGTTAGTCCAATTGCTCCAGTTGTTATAATACGCCGTTTTTGAAAATGCCTCTTCACCGATACTTGTAACGCTTTCGGGTATACTGATCTCGGTCACGGAAGTGCAGTTTTTAAATGCTTCTTTGCCTATGCCCGTCACCGGGTACCCGCCGAGAGTTGACGGAATGTTCAGCGCTGTGCCGGTCAAGGTGCAATTCGTAATTGTTGCTTCACCGTAGGCTACGCTGTACTCAAAATCCCCTTCAGTTAATGCATTTGCCCGAGTTGAAAAATCAATGCCAGATTTCGGTATCACACCGAACACCATAACCGCTGCCAAAAGTGCAGCAATCAGCTTTTTCATAAATGACACTTCCTTTCCGTTAAAAAAATCCTGCATTAATCACCTTTTTACAACAACTATTACTTTGTTATGTCTTTTTTGTATTCTTCCGTAAGTACATTCATTTCCCGTATCTTTTTCTTCCAACCGATATACATAAACAGCCATATCAGCGCATAGACAACAACCGTGATTGCCGTAATTATCAAAATCGGTATAATGTGAAAAGAAAACCAGTGAAGCGTCAGCCCGACCGTGAGATAGGCGAAAAGTATTGACGCACCGTGGACTACCGTTGACCGCAGAAGGCTCCAGGATTCTATATCGAAAAGACACATCCCCCCGAATCCGATAATCCCGATAATACAGGCAAGAAAAGTCTGAAGAACCGCTGCGCCGGGAAAGCCGATTTTTTCAGTCAGCTCCGGCATACACAGCAGCCATTCACCTCTGCTTAATTTATTGACCAAAAGAGTAAAGATATGTACGGCCGCCGCACCTGCGGCCATGCCGATGAGGGATCGTTTGATAAAAAGTTTTTTCATCGTTTTCCCCTCCTTTTAAGAATCTTTTCGCGAATCTGCGTAGTGTAGCGCCTGGATGTATAGCATATTATTCCTTTTTCCATCCTGATCTGAATAAAACCGCCGCTGACAAAATCCCAATGTTCCAGATACCTTAAATTAATAATCTCAGACTGAGATATCCGTACAAACCATACGGGGTCAAGCAATTCCTCAGTCTGAGATAACGCATCCTTTATGATGTGTTCACCGTCAACCGTTGTGGCGGTAACATAACGTCCGTCACGCATAAGATGAATAACATCGTCAATATTGATGCCGTATTTTTCATTAAAAGCATGACCCGGTATCAGTTCTTTTGAATCTTCAGCCAACTTTACTAAAAGAGCTTCAACCTGAGGGTCTTTATTTTTCGCACGCACAATGACTTCTATGCCGTCAACCGTGTCATCTTCCAGAAAACGGAATCGCACATTCACGTGTAAACCCCCTTCTCTTTTTATGCATATGCAATGATTTTACACACATATATAACAAATTTATATCACTATGTTCTACATAATTATTAAACAAGAGGTATTTTTTTGCAATAGATTTGTCGCATTCGGTTATTTTTCGTCGTATTCGGTCGTTTTAAATTGCTTAAAAACAAATTTAAAAAATAAAAAGAGTTTTTTGCGGCATATATAGCAATAATATCCGTGATAATCACAAGGCTTTTGCACATACAATAGCTATAAAACAAAAATATTGCCCTTGAAAACATATAGAAAATGTTATAAGATATGTTTTACCGTGCGCTAAGCGGCGCCATATTAAAAACGCAGTAAAGGATGAATCCATATGGGTAAAAACAACAACGGCAAAACCAAGGCCGAGCTTTATCGGGAAGAACGAAAAGCCCGGATTGCCAAAGCGGCGAAAAAATCCGCAAGCAGAAGCCAGAAAACTGAAAAAATTCAAAAATTGGTAAGAAACCTGATTGTTGCGGCCCTTGTCGTTGCATTAGCCGGCAGCGCCGTTTGGAATGTGCTGAGCCTGACCGGTACTGTTCAGATTCTTACGCCGGTTATGACAGTCGGGAAAGAAAAAATAAGCATGAGAGATTTTAGCTATTACTATGTGCTTATGTATAACTTCACCGCCAATCAGGCAAGGCAGTATGAACAGCAGTACGGGCAGAATATTATTGGGTTTGATACTAACCTCTCCCCCGAGGATCAAAACTATCCTCAACCTGACGAGAACGGTGAAACCATCAGCTGGGCACAATATTTTGCCGACACTGCGGCAGACAGGGCACAGCAGTATTACGCCCTTTACAGTGCGGCTAAAAATGAGGATAGCGAAAAGTATTCTCTGACGGAAGAAGAGAGGCAAAAGCTCAATGATCAAATTGAGGATATCCGCAAAACCGCTGCCAAAAACAGCATGTCTTTGAACGCTTTTCTCAGAGAGTCTTACGGCAAAGGCATAAATGAGAAGTTCCTGAAAAAGCAACTTGAACTTGAAACCATTGTTGAGCGTTATAACAATGACCAGCTTGAAAAGTTTGAAGGCACATGGACAGATGAAAAAGTAAAGGCCGTATACGATGCCGACACGGACAGCTATGACAGCGTCAGCTTGCGTGTATTCGCCATTGCTCCCGAAACAATCAGCGCTAAATCCGATGAAACGGCTGAAGAAGTAGAGGCAAGGCAAAAGGAAGAGAAGGCTGCCGCCAAAGTTAAAGCGGACTCAATGCTTGCCAAGGTAAGTGACGATATTTCCTTCCAAAATGCGGCATTGGAAATTAAGAAACCTAAAGAAGGCGAAGAGTTTGACAAGGATGAAGATACCGCCTATTTCTATAAGAACAAAGCCGCTTTAACCTCCTCTTTTTCTGAAGAAGTTGCAAAGTGGGCATTTGCCGACGGCCGTGCCGCCGGGGATAAGACGGTCATTGTTGCGGAAAACGGCATCTGTTATGTAATCTGGATGAAAGCCGCACAAGCCCCCGCCTATACGGTCGATGTAAGACATATACTCTTCTCTTTCAAAGCGGATTCCTCCGACACAAGCCCCGCTACGGATGAAGAAAAGAAGGCTGCAAAAGAAAAAGCCGAGGAAGCTCTGGCTGCCTGGAAGGGCGGAGAAAAAACTGAAGATTCTTTTGCCGCCATTGCAAAAGAAAAGAGCATGGACCCCGGTTCTAAAGAAGAAGGCGGTCTTTACAAGGATATTCAGCCCGGCAAAATGGTTGCTCCCTTTGAAAACTGGTGCTTCGATAAAAACATTAAGCCCGGCGACACGGGAATTGTTGAAACCGTATACGGCTACCATGTGATGTACATGGTTAAAAATGAACCCACCAACTTCCTTTATATTGACGAAATCCGCCAGGAAAAGGTTGCAGAAGACAGCGAAAATGCGCTGAAAGCCTTGATAGAAAGCGACGAATATAAGGTTGAAAAGAACTACAAAAACCTGGCAAGAGCTCAAAAATCGGCACTTAAAATCATCAACAGCCTTATTAAGGCTGCAGCAAGAGCTTCCAGATAAAGTAAAACAGCATTAGCACATCAAAAAACTCCGCGATAAGGCTTCGCGGAGTTTTCCTTTTTATTATCCTGTTTATTTAGCGGAAGTAGCCTGAGTCTGCGCTTTTCCCGTCTGTCGGTAGAAAACAGTTGACTTGTTATTGTCATTTGTCAGGGTCAACGTATCACCCTTCAGCACGAAGTCATATTTCTTTTCATAACTGATGGAGAAAAATGAGAAAGTAAATGTAATGGTGTCTTTCTTTGTATCCAGGGTATATTTTCCGTCAATATCAGCCTCAAAGCCCAAATTGAAAAACTCTATTGGGAAGCTGACAGAGCCGTCTTCTTTAAACTCAAAACCGTAGTTGGATTTTTCATCCATCCATTTGCCGATAATTCGTTTTTCCGGATTGTTCAGGACCAACGTGTAAACCCCAAAAGCAACAACACCAACAAGCACCAGCGCAACGACAGCAATGATTGCCTTTTTCACAATATCACCTCCTTAGAAAAGCTTAATATTACTATGTAATACTGAAAAACATAATATACCAGGCAGGGCTTTTTGTCTACCTCGATTTTGGGCTAATATCGCCCTGCTGCCGGTCTGTTAAAACTCGCCGTCCTCCCTTTTTCTGCTGCGCATAAACAGAATCAAACCTACAATCAGCAAAACTGCGGCAACTACCGCTATGCCGATAATGAGTTTGGTGTTGAGGCCGGTATCGGAGCCGGGAATTGAGGTTAAAGGTTCTTCGGTTGCGGTTTCCGCAAAATACACACCGTCATCCTTGACTTCCACAGAAGTGCCTTGTTCTTCAAAATATTTTTCAATTTTCTCTATCTGTCCGGGGTTGAGTGCCGAATAGTTGCCGTCCCATTGCTCGGCTTCGGAACCGAGAGCCTTTTTAACTTTGCTGTTGCCGACTCTTTGAGGGCCGTCCGACGGTTTGTAATAAACCCCGTCGGATTTAATCTCTACGGGAGTACCGTCTTTTTCGAAAAACTCTTCAATTTTTTCTTTCTGCTCATCATCAAGATTTGTATAATCCTTATCCCAATCGTCATTATCGGGACCGAGGGCTTCTTCCACCTCTTCATCAGGCACTTTTACTTCCGCCTTGGTTGTCGGCTCGGTCGCTGTTGCCGTGCTTGAGGTTATTTGAGCCGCGGTTGTTTCAATTTCCGCCCTTGTGGTTGTGATTGAAGTTGCGGAGGTTGTGGTAACGGTTGTAGCCGCAGTAGTAGTAACTGCGGGGGGAGAACCCTTAACCGTGACACTGCCGCTTTCTGCGGTGTAGTCAAGATTTTTTTGGTCCTTGTCTCCGCAAGTTTGCACGGCGAAGTCAAGGGAGGTTGAGCCTGTCCAGCCGGGTAAGACGATAAAAGTAATATCAAGAAGGGAACCGCCTTGAGTAATACCCTCCATATGTACAATAGCGCTCTTCCCCGTTTTTTTGTTGCCGGAAGAAGGGAAGTTGGGATTGAAAGAGTTGAGGCAACCCCCGGATGCGGGACCGCTTTTATGGGATTTGTATTGGAGTTTTGTCGTGTCGTGCGTAATTGTAAACTCAAGGGCCGACACCTTCGAGTCCGGAGTTATGGTGACGGAAACCGTAATTTCATCACCCGGGTTGGCCGTTATTTTGCTGACTGACAGATTAATCGAGCCTGCCGCGCTGATTGTCAATCCGAGGGAGAAGACCCCGGCAAACACAATTATGGCAATGCATATGGCGGCTGCCTTCAAAGCTGTGCGGTTCTTCACAATAAATCCCCTTACTTTCTATAATCTTAGCGGTTTTACTTTTTTCGTTTCATTAATACTATTGCCAGAATAACCACCACGGCAACTGCAGCGGCAACAGCAATCAAAATCAGCGTCAGTCTTGAGTCATCTGATTTGCCGGGCACTTCTTTTTCCGTTTTTTCAGCTTTTTTCTCGGGTTGAGTTGCGGATGTAACCTGCTCCTCTGTGCCGTCGCCCTCAACCGTAACCTTGCCGCCGATTGTCAATACCTGCACTACGTTATAAGCAGCATCATAAGATTCCTCCGGCGACTTAAGTTCTACGGTTGTTGTACCGCTCCAGCCCGGTTCAACTACAAAGGTCATTTCAACCAATTTACCTTCAGCATATATACCTTCGGGGTGAGCAAGGGCTATTCTGATGGTCTTAAAGTTTTCTTCCGTTTTGAAGTTCGAGTTAAGGGACAATAGCGCCCCCTCGGCGGTCTCGCCTTTTGTGTAATCACTGTAAAGGAGTTTTGTACTGTCATAGCGGATTTCAAGATCCGTGGCGGCCAGACCCGAATTTGACGTAATTTCCACAGCTATGACAACTTTCTCCCCCGCCTTGCCGGTAACATCCGAAATGAACAACTGAGGTACTTCTTCCGGCTGATTTGCCAAAGCGGAAAGAGGAAAAGAGAGAATAAGAAGAGCCGTGATAATAACAAACGTTAAAATGCGTGAAAATACTTTCATTTATTTTACCCTCCGTTATTTTATGCATACATTTTAGCATTAAAACCGCCTTATTACAATTAAAATTAAGTGAACACTTTATTAAAAAAGAATGAGCGCTCCGGTTAAAGCGCTCATCTGGCTGGGGTGGCTGGATTTGAACCAACGAATGACGGAGTCAAAGTCCGTTGCCTTACCGCTTGGCGACACCCCAGTGTTTTTATTAAAACACGCAAAGCTTTCGCCTTGCGTATTATTTTAAAGTGGGGTGGGTAATGGGATTCGAACCCACGACATCCAGAACCACAATCTGGCGCTCTAGCCGCTGAACTATACCCACCGTGTTTTGCCCGGTTTGCACCTGACAGAAAACTGGCGCGCTTGAAGGGACTCGAACCCCTGACCCACTGCTTAGAAGGCAGTTGCTCTATCCACCTGAGCTACAAGCGCATAAGCAGGAAGTGGAGCGGGTGATGGGAATCGAACCCACGTGACCAGCTTGGAAGGCTGGAATTCTACCATTGAACTACACCCGCACATCCGCAACGACGAATAGTTTAACATAAAGGTGTGCAAAGTGTCAATAAAGAATCGGCGTTTTAACTTAAATTTGCCGTCAAATTGCCGTCACTCGCTAATAACCCCGTCATCGGTCTTATATAAAGCGAGAATACTCCCGGCATTGCGGACAATTTCATCCGCAAGGCTTTGTGGGGACAGCACTTTAATATCGGCGGAATACTGTAAAAGCCAGGCCACCAGCCCCTTGCTTATTGCCGCCTGAGTTTTAATTATAAAGCGGTCATTTTCCACCGCACGCAGAGGCACATCGTTGCCGAATCTGTCAAGAATTTCATCAAGAATATCCGTGCTGCAGCAAAGCTCAATATCCGCCTGCTCGCCCGAAAACATATTCAGGTGAACGGCGGCGTAAGCAGCAGGGTTAAAGTCTTCCTTTTTACCCGTGATTTGAGAATAGGGGCGAATACGTTCATCATAGATAATTTTCACCTTAGTCATACGGTCAAGCCTTGTATGCATAAGGTTGTCATATTTTTCGTTATTGCTTACCAAATAATATCTGTCCCCTGTCCAAACCAAACCGTAAGGGCTGACTTTGAAGACCCTTTCGTATGTTCTTGCGGACACCCTTTTAGTAAGCGCACGGCGAATATATTTGAACTCTATCTTCAGGCCTCTTTCAATGGCGCTGTTTATGGTGTCTATGGTGTAGTACAGCTCCTCGTTGTCGCACTTCAGGCGGTTGCAAGGAACAAGGCGGCGGTCAATACGCTCCGCCTGAGAATTGCTTAAAAGCTTGAAGAGTTTTTCTTTAAGAGCCTGAGCCTTTTTGTTGGAAATAAACTGAGCCCCCATCACCGCATCCAGAAGCAATCTGACTTCCGCCACTTCAAAACTGCGGCTTGCCATAAAGTAGCCCCTTTTGGGGAATTTTGTACACACTATGTCAAAGCCGAACTTTGTCAGGTTATCAATGTCGGCATAAATGGATTTGCGCTCGGCAAATATCTCACGCTCTTCCAGCAAGGCGCAAATCTCGTTAGCGGAAAGAATATTTTCTTCATCGGTAAGGTACCAAAGAATATCCAAAACAGCCAGCATCTTCAGTTTTGCATCGGGTTTGCCCGCCATAAGAGTTACTCCCCTTTCGGTAAAACAAGTGTCCGATTTAAAGTACCGATTGGATTTTAGCAAATTGTTTTGCATTGTTCAATATGTTCCGGTATATTTGCTCCGATTGATGAGCAAATTCAAAATGTTTTCGGTTGAAAAACACCCGCAGCTTTGTTATAATCGCAAAGTGTTCAAACACATACATGCGGGCATGGTGAAATTGGCAGACACGTTGGATTTAGGATCCAATGACCGAAAGGTTATGCAGGTTCGAGTCCTGTTGCCCGCACCAGAAAAGGGGCTGTAGCAAAATAGAGCCCTGAAAGAAATTCGAAGAAGCCTTGTCTACTGATTTTTGCGGTTTCACGCTTCAGTACGAAAAAGTTTTCACTTTTTTGACACGGGTATGATACCATTTCCCCAGAAAGTCAATGCGGACACGGGTGTTCCATTCTTCAAAATCTTCATAGCATGCCATCTCCCGGACAATATCCAATAGTGGTTGCCATCCCTGTTCAACGATGTACGTTTTACAACACGCTAATAAATGGTGGCAATTTGCCATATTTTTATGAACAAGCGCCACTTTATATCAAATCAATTGCTTCACGAATCACCGAGGGACGCAAAGCACCAAGTTAACATTGTGAACAACATAAGAAAATGATATAATTTTTCACGGTACCACGCATGAATAAAGCAGTTTTGTTTGTTGTTTCCACGAGTATTTGAGAAGTTTCTAGGAGATGCTGGCACCACTTTGTCGAGTTAGCATAGAAAAGAAATTTAAAAATGCAGATAAATACATGCCTTATCATTTAGAATTTTAGCCTGCTCTATTCTTAGTGCTTTCAGTTCAAGGCCAATTGATTAATTATAAAAGGGAAATATGATACTAATTAACTCTGCCTTTTGGGCTAAAAAGCAGGATTACGCAGGAAAGTTTCAATGGCTTTCACTGGCGCAGCATCTGGAAGATACCCGGCAAATCGCGCGCTTACTGTGGATGCATTGGCTAAGTGAAGGCCAGCGCCGGTATATCATTGCATCTTTAAGCCAACCTGATGAAGATATTGCAGCCAACATGGTTGGATTATTAGGCGCAATCCATGACATTGGCAAAGCGACACCGGCATTTCAGATAAAGCCCGGATTCACAAGTTCGCCAGATTTAGACGCTATGTTTATTGATATGCTGGAGAGTGAAGGGTTTTCGGCCCTTCGTTCAGTGCGCCTTGCTAACCCCGAAAAATCACCCCACGCTTTGGCCGGACAATATTTGCTGTCAGAATACGGCGTAAGAGAAGATATTGCGTCTATTATTGGCGCACATCACGGCAAACCAGTCGATGACAGCAATCATATTCAAAACCAAAGCGCGTACAGCAGTAATTATTACCAGGTAGAGGATGCACATCATCCCACCCATCAAAAGTGGAAAGATGCGCAACGCAGTATTTTTGAGTGGGCGCTTCAAATCAGCGAGTTTGACAGTGTAAGCAGTCTGCCTTCCATTCAACAACCGGGACAGATCCTACTATCCGGTCTTCTGATTATGGCGGACTGGATTGCCAGCAACGAAACATATTTCCCCCTCGTTTCCTTAGAAACAACAGAAATTGGCAATCAGCAAGTTCGCGTGGAGAACGGATTTAGCAAATGGTTAGATGATGCTTCTTATCCGTGGGAGGCGCAATTCAATACGCCTTATGCACTTTATGAAAAACGTTTCAATTTTGCGCCGCGCAACGTGCAAAGCGTTTTTGCGGAAGTTATCGAAAACACGAAAAACCCCGGGATTTTCATTCTCGAAGCGCCAATGGGCCTTGGCAAAACGGAAGCAGCCTTGGTTGGCGTAGAGCAATTGGCGCAAAAAACAGGAAGAAGCGGACTGTTTTTTGGCCTTCCTACTCAGGCGACATCCAATGGCATGTTCCCAAGGATTAATGCCTGGCTTAGCAAGGTCAGCAAAGATGATGAATACGGTGATAATCAATTCGGCTTGCGCCTGCTGCATGGAAAGGCTGCGCTTAATCCGGACTTTGACAATCTGATTAAGAAAAGCGCTTCACAAAACGTTAACATTGATGGGGAAACAAACGGAAGCGTTACTGTTAACGCATGGTTTTCCGGCCGGAAAACCGCATCGCTTGACGATTTTGTGGTTGGTACGGTCGATCAATTCTTAATGGTAGCGCTTAAACAGAAACACCTTGCTTTAAGGCACTTGGGTTTCAGTAAAAAGATAGTTGTTGTTGATGAAGTACACGCCTACGATACATATATGTCGCAATATCTTTATCAAGCCCTGCGGTGGATGGGGGCTTATGGCGTGCCGGTTATCGTCCTGTCCGCAACACTACCTGCGGAACATCGCAGAAACTTGATAGAGCAGTACCTGCGCGGGGCGGGATACAAACCAAAAGATTACATCCAGCCGCCAGACAGACCGGAAACGGATGCTTATCCTCTGATTACCTACTCTGACGGCGGTGTAATGAAACAAGAGTACGCCTTTGAGCCTATTAAAAGCAAGGCAATCCAAGTTGTACGCTATGAAAGCGAAGATATTCTCCCGCTCGTATCAGACCTGCTCAAAGAGGGTGGTGTTATTGGCCTCATTGTCAATACGGTCAAACGCGCACAACAATTTGCTGCAACATGCTTTGAGCAATTCGGCGTTGAAAACGTTTCGCTTCTCCACTCCTCTTTTATCGCAACCGACCGAATTAACAAGGAAGCAGAATTAATTAAAACGATTGGCAAAGACGGAGAACGTCCTCTTCAAAAGATCATCATCGGCACTCAGGTTATCGAGCAATCCCTTGATATTGATTTTGATGTGCTGATTTCTGATCTTGCCCCGATTGATTTGCTGATTCAGCGTACTGGAAGATTACACAGGCACGACAGAGCGCGCCCGCAAAAGCATGAAACGCCCGTGCTCTACGTGTTAGGCACTCATCCCTTCTGGGAATTCGAATCCGGAAGCGAGGTGGTGTACGGCGGATATTTGCTTGCGCGAACGCAGGCTGTATTACCTGAGGTGCTCTCTATCCCTCAAGACATTTCTGCTTTGGTTCAAAAGGTATATGGTCCGAGAGAGCCCGACTTTTCTCGAGACCTGCAAGACCGCTACGCCGAACTGAAAAGAAAACACAAAGCATTGCTTGCCAACCAGGAACTAAAGGCAAAAACCTACCGTATCGACCATCCTTTATTTAAATCAACCCCCGGAAGAAAGGCTTCCCTGACGGGCTGGCTTAAAAACAGCAACCCCAACGAAAGTGAAGAAAAAGCCTACGCACAGGTGCGCGACACCCGGGAAACCCTTGAGGTAATTGCCTTGCAAAAAGTGGGCGACGGCTATGGATTCATGGGCAGTAACGAGGATATTTCAAAACGGATAGATGATGCCGCTGTTGCTAAAAAAATCGCCCAGCAAACGTTAAGGCTTCCCGATGTTTTAAGTGCGCCTTACCGCATTGAGCATACAATTGAAGAGCTGGAAACATTCAACCTTCAGCACCTCAAGAACTGGCAATCGCAACCATGGCTGAAAGGGACGCTTGCTATTCTTTTTGATGAAGAGTATCATTTTTTACTGAATGGCTATATACTAGTATATGATAAAAACTTTGGGCTAACATATAAGGAGCAGAAAAATGGGACGATTTAATCTCATTGATGAACCGTGGATATCGGTTATTACGGATAATACAGGACAAACCCAAGAGGTGTCCTTAACATCATTATTCGAAAACGCACATCTCTATAAGCGGATCGCCGGGGACACTGCAACGCAGGATTTTGCCGTCCTGCGCGTTTTGCTTTCCGTTTTACACACAGTGTTCTCCCGCTTTGATGCCAAAGGTGAACCCTACGGTTATTTTGATTTGGATGAACGTTTCAAACCCTCGTCTTTCATTGATGATCAGGATGATTTAGAAGATTACACCGGCGCCTTATACAGGACATGGGAAGATCTGTGGCACGCGGGACAATTTCCGAAAATCGTTATTGAGTATTTACAAAAGTGGCACGACCGCTTCTATCTGCTGGATGAAAACTATCCTTTCTTTCAAGTGACAGCAGCAGATATAGCGCCTGAATACATCAGCAAAAACACACCAAGCGCTGTATCGGGGAAAAACATCAACCGCCTTGTCTCGGAAAGTGAAAACAAAATCGCCCTGTTTTCCCCTAAAACAGCAGACAACAAAGGAATACTATCTCCTTCAGAATGTGCCAGATGGCTTCTTACTTTTCAGGGATATACCGGTTTGTCTGATAAAGTAATCTTTGGAAAAGATAAATACAAGGCGTCAAAAGGCTGGTTGTTTGATATCGGGGGTATTGCTCTTGAGGGTAACAACCTGTTCGAAACATTGATGCTCAACCTTGTTCTGGCACATCCAGAGATAGCGTATCAAACACAGCAAAAACCCTGTTGGGAGTATAGCGGCTCTGAGATGATTCAATATTACTTTTCCGAGCGTGATTATGATAACCTGGCGGCGCTCTATACTGACTGGAGCCGTGCCATTCACATTGATCCTTATGTTGATTTTACGAAATCCTTCGAGTGCCATATTGTGAAGCTGCCGGATATTAAACATGACAACAATTTCCTGGAACCTATGACCATATGGCAGTTTAACAAAAGCGGCCCCAATAAGGATGCATATACGCCCAGAAAACACCAGGTTAACCAGGCTGTTTGGCGCTCTTTCGGTCTGCTTTCTTTGCCAAACTCATATGAAAACAATCAACGTCAGCCCGGTATAATTGCATGGATGAAAAATGTCTCCGAAATAATCGGCGACTACAACCTGACCTTGCACGCCATCAGCATGAAAGACGATGGAAACGCAACCTCGTGGGTCCCTGTTGATGAGGCGGTAGATCAACTGAGCATTAACGATTTAATCCTTACCGACATCAAGGAGAGTGGCTGGGTCCCCCGCATCAGCGATACGATTAAAGAAACGAAAAACGTGGTAGAGTTCATCTTTAAAAGATTTCTTCTTGACATTAAAGAGATACGCAATATTGAATCCAATTTATTTGTCAACGAAGAGGTGGAAAGACTGTACTTCCAAATCGACCGCCCTTTTAATCAATGGCTGTCGGAATTGAGACCGGGAGACTCCAAGGACGAACGCATTTTTGAATGGCGGGCAAAACTCAAAAAAATCGTTCTTCAACAGGCGGAACAGCTGGTCGAAAACGCCGGACCAAGAGATTATACCGGCATCGTTGTTAATGATAAAATTAAAAACATCGCTACCATTTATAATAGTTTTTTTTATTCTTTAAATCAACAATTACAGTAAAGGAGGAAACACATGGATAAGACACTGCCCAAACGTGCTACTGTTTATTCGGTTGCCGCTCAAATCGTTTACAAGCTCGACCAAACCCTGGAAACGTCATCCGGTAAAGCGGTGCTGGCGAATCTTCGAAACTCCATCGGAAAGCCTTTAAGCGAGTCCATATCAATCTGGCCGCTTATGTTCGAAAATTTGCCCGAAGAGTTTTTAAGTCAGGGCACATCTCTTTCCAAGAAGGAGATCGCTATCTTAACTGCGCTTCAGCTCTATGCCCTATACCGCCAGGGAAAGAAAGCCGCTGTTTCCCAAGGGATGAAAGAGCAAGAAACGAAAGAGACAAGACGCAACAATATAGGCTATTCCCTGAAAGCCTTACGCGCAGGCGATCATACGACTGCTATGGATAGAAGGTTTAATGCGCTTATTACTGCTGCGACCTATGAAGAACTGATCCATCATCTGCGGCAGATGACCAATCTTCTGAAAGCCAAATCATCAGGTGAGGCGGAGATCGACTTTGGAAAATTGGCGCAAGACCTTTATGGATTTCTGATAGGGAAAGATGAAAGCATCCGCCTGAACTGGGCAAGAGCATACTACCAACGTTCATATTCGAAAGGAGAAATAGAAAATGACCAGCAATAACCGTTTATTCTTAGACATTCATGTTATCCAGACGGTACCGCCCTCCAACATAAACCGGGACGATACCGGCAGCCCCAAAACCGCCCAATATGGCGGCACAAGACGTGCCCGCGTCAGCTCCCAAGCATGGAAAAAGGCCATACGCGACTATTTTAATGAAAATGGCGCACAAGACAATGTGGGGGTACGGACGTTGGAAGTGCCGCAATACATCGCAAACGAAATCACCAAACTTGACCCTGAACGTTCACAGGAAGACGCTTTGCAAATGGCGGAAAAAGTGATTAACGATGCAAACATTAAAACGCAAGACGGCAAAACCAAGGCGTTATTCTTCATCGGAAGCGAACAGGCAAAGGCCTTGGCGCGGGAAGCGTTGCAGGGGACCGAAGATAAAAAAACCTTACAGGCGATTCTCAACAATAATCCTGCCGTGGACATTGCGTTGTTTGGAAGAATGGTAGCTGACGACCCCTCGTTGAACGAGGATGCTTCCGCCCAGGTGGCACACGCCATCTCTACCCATGCGGTACAGACGGAGTTTGACTTTTTCACGGCAATCGACGATTTGCAGCCCGAAGACAACGCCGGCGCAGGCATGCTGGGAACCATTGAGTTTAACTCGTCCACCATGTACCGCTACGCCAATGTAGCTGTTCATGAACTTTATCGGCAGCTTGGAGATAAGGAGCAGACGCTCAATGCGCTGAAACTTTTTATCGAAGCCTTTGCCAACTCGTTGCCCACAGGCAAATCCAACACTTTCGCAAACCAGACGCTGCCCCAGGCAATTCTTGTTACTTTGCGCAGCGACAGACCCGTCAACCTCGTAAGTGCTTTTGAAGAACCGGTTAAATCTTCTGACGGATATGTACAAAAGTCCATCGAAAAACTCTTTCAAGAATTGAAATCTGTTGAAAAGTTTGTACGGAAACCGGATCTTACGCTCTATGTAACGGGGCACGACGTGCCTGATGTGGACGCAGAGAATGCGGAAGATGGTTTAACCGCCTTGCTCGACAGTTTTTATCATGCAATGGATGGTTTGTTATCCGAAAAGGCGGAATAAAATGAAAACAATTCTGTTAAAGTTTGCGGGGCCGCTCCAGTCGTGGGGCACATGTTCCCACTTTGAAACACGCCATACAGACTTGTATCCATCCAAAAGTGCGGTCATCGGTATGGTGGCGGCAAGCATGGGTTACCGCAGGGATGATGAGAGAATACAATCCCTCAATTGTCTTGATTTTGCGGTGCGCATTGATCAAAGCGGGCACCTTTTAAGGGATTATCATACCGCTAAAAAGTACAAAAGCAACGGTGATTTTGACAGAACATATGTAACGAACCGCTACTACATTGAAGACGCTATATTTGTTGTGGCGATAGGCCATGAAAACGATTTGCTGGTAGAAGATGTTGCCAAGAGTCTTCAAAGCCCCTATTTCCAGCCTTTCATGGGAAGGCGTTCTTTACCGCTTGTGGCGGATTATTTTCTGGGAATCCACGATACAGATGTCCTGACTGCCCTTAGAAACTGCCCCTGGCAGGCGCACCCGGCTTATCAAGAAAGGCATTCTAATTGCTTAAGCATCTATGCCGATGCCCGTCCGGAGCAAATCGGCGTTCCCTCCGGCAGCAGAAAAGATTGTGTGGTTTCGTTCTCTCAAGAGAACCGCCGCTTCGGGTTCCGCCCGGAAGTGAAAATTACAGTGACAGTTCGGGGGGCTGCGCGCTCAACCGAGCACGACGCATTTAGAGCATTGGGAGGCTGAAATGTATTTGTCTCAAGTGGAAATTGACATTCAAAATCGTCAGAAAATACGTGAACTAAGCCATTTGGGTGCTTTTCATCATTGGGTGGAGCAAAGTTTTCCGGCTGAAATTGACAATGCGCTTAGAACACGTAAATTATGGCGGATTGATAAGTTAAAAGACCGGCATTACCTTCTGGTTGTAAGTTCAACCAAGCCTGATTTAATGCATTTGGAACGGTACGGTGTATCCGGCAGTGCAAAGACCAAGCCTTATGCCCCTTTTCTGGAAGCATTAAAAGAAGGGGCGCGTGCCCGTTTCAGAGTAACGCTTAATCCCGTCATTTCGGTGAAGAGTGATGGCGGTACCCGTGGGCAGGTAAAACCACATGTAACGATTGAGCACCAAATGCGCTTCTTGTTAGAGCGTGCTGAGAAAAATGGTTTTTCATTAAATGAAAATGATTTTTCAATCACTGAGCGCAGCTTTGAGCCGCTGAAAAAAGCAGACGAAAAAACTATTCAGCTAAGCAAGGTCACCTATGAAGGGGTTCTGACGATTACTGATAAAAATCAATTTATCAAAACGCTGACCCGGGGGTTTGGGAAAAAGAAAGCCTACGGCTTTGGAATGATGACTGTTATTCCGGAAAAGACATGATGAAAGAAAAACCGAGCGGCGCAAAGAAAACGGAGCTGCCTGAGTTGCCGCGAATTGATGACCGGGTTACCTTTATCTATATCGAGCACGCAAAAATTAACCGCCAAGACAGTGCCATTACCGTTACCGACAAACGGGGAACCGTTTGTATTCCTGCGGCCATGGTGGGCGTGTTGCTTTTAGGGCCGGGCACTGATATCAGCCATAGGGCCGTAGAATTAATAGGCGATACCGGCACAAGCATGGTATGGGTTGGCGAGCGCGGCGTGCGCCATTATGCCCACGGCAGGGCATTGGCGCACTCTACCCGGTTTTTAGAGAAACAGGCAAAACTCGTTTCCAACACGCGCTCCAGGCTGGATGTTGCGCGCAAAATGTATCAGTTGCGTTTTCCGGATGAAGATGTAACGGTTTTAACAATGCAGCAGCTGCGTGGCCGTGAAGGCGCCAGGGTACGAAGCGCTTACCGAACTTATTCTAAAAAATATAATGTGCCCTGGGATCATAGAGAGTATAATCCTGATGATTTTGAGTCGGGCACGCCTGTGAACCAGGCGCTGTCCTCCGCAAATGTCGCCCTCTATGGGGTGGTACACAGCGTGGTAGTGGCAATCGGCTTGTCTCCCGGGCTTGGGTTTGTTCATACAGGCCACGACAAATCCTTTGTATATGATATTGCTGATTTGTACAAGGTGGAATACACTGTTCCCCTTGCTTATGAACTGGCCTCCACGATAAAACCGGAAGAAAACATTGGGCGCTTGGCAAGACAAGCAGTGAGGGAAAAATGCGTTGACGGCAAAATCATGAAGCGCATTGTGCGCGACATTCAATATCTGCTGGATGTGCCGGAAGAGGAAGAATTGTTTGCCGATACCATCAACCTATGGGACGATAAGGAGCAGCTTGTCCAATATGGTGTCAACTACAGCGAGGTAACTTAATGCCTTTTACTGTGATTACGCTGAAAAGTTCCACTCCCTCCCTGCGTGGGGATTTGACAAAGTGGATGCAGGAAATCGCAACCGGTGTATACATCGGAAACTTTAACACCCGTGTGCGGGAAAAACTATGGAGCCGAGTCATAGAAACGGTGGGCGATGGCGAGGCAACCATGAGTTTTGCACATAGAAATGAAATTGGCTATCAATTTGTTACTTGGAACACCAGGCGTGAAAATATTGATTGCGACGGCATTCCTTTGGTGTTATTACCCGTTGAGCAAAAAGAATCAAAGAAAGAATTAACAGGCTTTAGCAATGCTGCAAAGTTCAGGAACGCGAGAAAATTTTCAGGTATAAAGCCTGCCGCGAAAACAACATCCCTGCCATACGTTGTTCTCGATATAGAAACCGACGGCCTTGATGAGAATGTAAACACCATTATTGAAATGGGCGCGGTGAAGGTGGACGGTGAAAACAGGAACGAGTTTCATCGCCTGATTCGCTATGAACAAAGCTTGCCTGCATCGATTACAGAATTAACCGGCATTACAGAGAGCATGTTAATGGAAGAAGGTGTCTTTCTTGACGATGCCCTGAATGATTTGCTAAACTTTATTGGCGATGATCTAATTGTGGGGTATAGGGTGGATTTTGACATTCGATTTATCAATAAAGCCCTGGAAAATCTCAACCGCCCAAAACTTACTAATTTACAGCAAGATTTGATGCGGTATGTGAAAAAAGAAAAAATGTTTTTAAATGACTACAAACTAAAAACTGCCTTAGCAGCTTACGGGATTTTAGAGGAGGTGCCGCATAGGGCACTAAAAGACGCACGGCTGATTGCCCGGTTGGCAAGCAAAGTAAATAAATTTCAGGATTTTATTGCGAAGAAGTGAGGATTTAAAAGGGATCTTTTAGTGTGGTTCCCGCACACGCGGGGGTGATCCCAGGTGTTCCACTTTCGGTTGTAATGTAAACATGTGGTTCCCGCACACGCGGGGGTGATCCCTTGGTATGCAGATTGATGAAGTTATCTGTTGCGTGGTTCCCGCACACGCGGGGGTGATCCTCAGTCCTTTCATTGTTTGGGTGATTTGTGTGTGTGGTTCCCGTACACGCGGGGGTGATCCCTTATCTTTGCGGATTGCATCCTGAATGATAAGGTGGTTCCCGCACACGCGGGGGTGATCCTGTCCTGTTTCCCCATTTTAATCTTATTGATTGGTGGTTCCCGCACACGCGGGGGTGATCCCCTGCTGGAAGCCTACCACGAAGCAGCACGCGAGTGGTTCCCGCACACGCGGGGGTGATCCCGTGACGCTCGTGCTCTGGGCTCTGATCGACGAGTGGTTCCCGCACACGCGGGGGTGATCCCAGGATCGCGGCCCCGTTCGCCGGCGCGGTGTCGTGGTTCCCGCACACGCGGGGGTGATCCCAATGTCATCCATATACCTGTAAGAATACTTCAGTGGTTCCCGCACACGCGGGGGTGATCCCATGGGCAAACATATTTCCTGGAAGAAGATTTGGTGGTTCCCGCACACGCGGGGGTGATCCCGGTATCACCACCAACAGACTGTAACAGTGAAGGTGGTTCCCGCACACGCGGGGGTGATCCCTTTCTGCTTGTCAACTTTGATTTCCAATCAATGTGGTTCCCGCACACGCGGGGGTGATCCCTTGAAAGGAAGGATGATGAAATGAATGTCAATGTGGTTCCCGCACACGCGGGGGTGATCCCGGATGCAACATGACGGTTCACAGGGACTATGCGTGGTTCCCGCACACGCGGGGGTGATCCTGTCCAACAACAGGGGTGCAGGTTGGCATCTTGGTGGTTCCCGCACACGCGGGGGTGATCCCCACAGATGATGAAGGGAAAGACCAGGGATGGAGTGGTTCCCGCACACGCGGGGGTGATCCTGTGAAGTCAATATCTTCATCAAGATATTCACCGTGGTTCCCGCACACGCGGGGGTGATCCCCGCTGTTCCGCTTTCGGTTGTGATGAAAGCATGTGGTTCCCGCACACGCGGGGGTGATCCTTATATTCTACCCCATTATAGCACGAAATAGAAGTGGTTCCCGCACACGCGGGGGTGATCCCAAGTCTGAAGATGGCAAGAATGTCATTTGCAGGTGGTTCCCGCACACGCGGGGGTGATCCTCCATAAGGGGTGAAGTTCCTGATGGATTGTTCGTGGTTCCCGCACACGCGGGGGTGATCCTATCCGTCATTACGGACGATACGCCCGTACCGACGTGGTTCCCGCACACGCGGGGGTGATCCCATTCAGGACAATCAAAGATTCCTGCTTTACAGGTGGTTCCCGCACACGCGGGGGTGATCCCAATAGCAATTGATAATGCTGAAGCAAATCAGTGTGGTTCCCGCACACGCGGGGGTGATCCTTAAGAAGTTGACCTTTGCTTCCAGTTCCGCATGTGGTTCCCGCACACGCGGGGGTGATCCCATCTTTGAATTGGGCGAATGTCGGCATCCTCCGTGGTTCCCGCACATGCGGGGGTGATCCCAGAAGAATTGACCGCAATCGGCTTGACGGAAGAGTGGTTCCCGCACACGCGGGGGTGATCCTCAGGTTGTTTTCTTTAGGCGTGATATCGATTCGTGGTTCCCGCACACGCGGGGGTGATCCTAACATTTTTAAAGTTCGGGAGGTCTTTATCCGGTGGTTCCCGCACACGCGGGGGTGATCCCGCAATTTATGACCCCGCCGTCGAGCTTGGCGAGTGGTTCCCGCACACGCGGGGGTGATCCCCCCACTGCCGACCCTAAAACATCGCCGCCACTGTGGTTCCCGCACACGCGGGGGTGATCCCAATGGCTCGGCGACCGTGTGCTGGAAGACAGCGTGGTTCCCGCACACGCGGGGGTGATCCCCTTTTCCAGATACCAGTACAACCCGTTGCTGTGTGGTTCCCGCACACGCGGGGGTGATCCTCGTCCGGAATGATCACTCCGACCCCTGTCATAGTGGTTCCCGCACACGCGGGGGTGATCCTAAAAGAAAGCGACCACAGTATGGACCAGATGAGTGGTTCCCGCACACGCGGGGGTGATCCCGCTGTCGTCCGCCGCTTGGGACAGCATAAAAGGTGGTTCCCGCACACGCGGGGGTGATCCTGTTTGATGAAGTGGCTCTGATGCCGCGGTCTTGTGGTTCCCGCACACGCGGGGGTGATCCTCATCCCACGGCATGCTGGGGATAGCGCAAAAAGTGGTTCCCGCACACGCGGGGGTGATCCCAACAGGATCCACGACGGTGGACGCAGACAACCGTGGTTCCCGCACACGCGGGGGTGATCCCGCATGGATGAGCTTGAAGTGCAACGTGAAGAGGTGGTTCCCGCACACGCGGGGGTGATCCCAAATGGGAAACGGGTCAAGTTGAAAATATTAAGTGGTTCCCGCACACGCGGGGGTGATCCTAATCAACACACTTTCGCATCACTGGGGAATTGGTGGTTCCCGCACACGCGGGGGTGATCCCCACCCTCGCCGCGGTGCAGAGGCAGGCGTATTGTGGTTCCCGCACACGCGGGGGTGATCCTATCGGCATCCTCCCAGCGCTTTTGCAAATCGTGTGGTTCCCGCACACGCGGGGGTGATCCTTTTGCAATACAGGCTCAGGGGGGATTATAAGTGTGGTTCCCGCACACGCGGGGGTGATCCCCTTCTGATGGATGTCATGGAAGCAATTGAAGGGTGGTTCCCGCACACGCGGGGGTGATCCTCATAACCGCCGGTAGTGCAGGGGTGTTGCGCGGTGGTTCCCGCACACGCGGGGGTGATCCATTAACAATCGGAACATCAAAACCGCTGTTGTTGTGGTTCCCGCACACGCGGGGGTGATCCAAAGGGCAAGAGTTTTCACACTTAATCATTTGGGTGGTTCCCGCACACGCGGGGGTGATCCCCTTTTTCAAAAAAAAAGTTACAAAGCTTGATAGTGGTTCCCGCACACGCGGGGGTGATCCTCAGCAACGGGGATTTGTCAAAATAGAATAATAGTGGTTCCCGCACACGCGGGGGTGATCCGCATTGCTTCTTTAAAGTTGCTGAAATCATCGTGTGGTTCCCGCACACGCGGGGGTGATCCCAGTACCACAAGAGCCAGGCGGCCAAAGATATCGTGGTTCCCGCACACGCGGGGGTGATCCCGGCTTTGCCCGAAAAAAAAAGGCAGCAAGCCAGTGGTTCCCGCACACGCGGGGGTGATCCTTTATAACGGCTGGTTAGTTTGTTATCCGGCAAAGTGGTTCCCGCACACGCGGGGGTGATCCCCCGTTTGTCCAAGGCGTTATGGCATTTGCAAAGTGGTTCCCGCACACGCGGGGGTGATCCCTCTGTCGGCTTTGTCCAGCACATAGAACTCCAGTGGTTCCCGCACACGCGGGGGTGATCCCTCGTTTCGAGCGCATCGGGGATGGTTTTTTAAGTGGTTCCCGCACACGCGGGGGTGATCCCGAAAAAGATTGTCGAAATCAAGAACACTCCGGGTGGTTCCCGCACACGCGGGGGTGATCCCGGCTGGCGGTACTACACGGGAGCCACAGGGAGGTGGTTCCCGCACACGCGGGGGTGATCCCGGGAGGATAAAGCAGCACCACAATAGTGCCGCGTGGTTCCCGCACACGCGGGGGTGATCCTTTCATACAACGTACCGTATTCGGTAGCTTTCAGTGGTTCCCGCACACGCGGGGGTGATCCCCATCTGGGGGTCGCCGCTTTTAGCGCCTTTGAGTGGTTCCCGCACACGCGGGGGTGATCCTGCACCCCTTGAGCCGCCTCTCTTTATCCACCGGTGGTTCCCGCACACGCGGGGGTGATCCCCTTACGCAAAGCTTCAAGTGTAATTTCGTTGTGTGGTTCCCGCACACGCGGGGGTGATCCTGTTCAGCCCGGTGACATTATGGAGATAGTAGAGTGGTTCCCGCACACGCGGGGGTGATCCCAAGGACTTCACCCTTTCCCACAGGCGTGTAAGTGGTTCCCGCACACGCGGGGGTGATCCTAGGTAATAGGGTACCAGTAATAGGGTACCAGTGTGGTTCCCGCACACGCGGGGGTGATCCTTGTCCCCGGACGAAATTAAGCCGATGTAGCCTGTGGTTCCCGCACACGCGGGGGTGATCCCTCCACCACATTCGTGGTTGTCGCTGCCGTCGCGTGGTTCCCGCACACGCGGGGGTGATCCCGCATCACAATCAGGTTGAACAAAGCAAGAAGCGTGGTTCCCGCACACGCGGGGGTGATCCCCATAAGGAGGTAGGGCATGGACAGACGAAAAAGTGGTTCCCGCACACGCGGGGGTGATCCTCTGCAAGAGTTGGCGGATGATTTGTTAAAGCGGTGGTTCCCGCACACGCGGGGGTGATCCCAGCGTTTTACGCAATTTTCGCTAAACTGCAAGGTGGTTCCCGCACACGCGGGGGTGATCCCAGCGAGGAATTCTCCGCCGCTGATTGCGGCACGTGGTTCCCGCACACGCGGGGGTGATCCCGCTTGAAAACCGAATCTTTTACATTGAAGGAAGTGGTTCCCGCACACGCGGGGGTGATCCCCGCCGGAGCGCCCACGACCGGCTGCCCCACAAGTGGTTCCCGCACACGCGGGGGTGATCCCACGGCACCGCCGGTGGTGGAGCCGCCAAGATAGTGGTTCCCGCACACGCGGGGGTGATCCCTAAATGTTCCATTTCAGGAAAATGCTTTTTTGGTGGTTCCCGCACACGCGGGGGTGATCCTCTCAGGTCAAACTGCCGCCGCGTTTGCAAATGGTGGTTCCCGCACACGCGGGGGTGATCCCCTTACGCAAAGCTTCAAGTGTAATTTCGTTGTGTGGTTCCCGCACACGCGGGGGTGATCCCCAGTAACACGATTTGCCAAGTTTTTAATTTTTGTGGTTCCCGCACACGCGGGGGTGATCCTTCTACCCAATGGGGTGAAGCGTGAGAGGGTATGTGGTTCCCGCACACGCGGGGGTGATCCTATTGAACTTCATTGTTTCGGTAACAAAAAGAAGTGGTTCCCGCACACGCGGGGGTGATCCTTTCCCCTCCTTGCCGCTTATGAAAATATCCGCGTGGTTCCCGCACACGCGGGGGTGATCCCTGCATTTCGACTTCGTTTCTCTTAATCTGCGAGTGGTTCCCGCACACGCGGGGGTGATCCGGATAAAGCCACTTGAACAATTTCCGTTTGATAGTGGTTCCCGCACACGCGGGGGTGATCCTTTAGAAAACGAAGAAATGCCTACTCTCACCTAGTGGTTCCCGCACACGCGGGGGTGATCCTGTGCGGACGTATGGCTTTCAGGGCTTTGAACCGTGGTTCCCGCACACGCGGGGGTGATCCCATAGATCTCAAAAAGTCAGGGATGCACGCATAGTGGTTCCCGCACACGCGGGGGTGATCCCGCTCAAATATCGCTTTGAGCACCTCTAACAGCGTGGTTCCCGCACACGCGGGGGTGATCCCGGGTTTGCAATTATACTTTTCAAGGTATTTTGGTGGTTCCCGCACACGCGGGGGTGATCCCGCCGTCAGGGTACCGCCAGCGGCTCACTGCCGGTGGTTCCCGCACACGCGGGGGTGATCCTGTTATAGAAAGGAGGAATGTATAATAAGAGCTGTTATAGGAATCGCTCTTGGGTTGGCCCTAAGTGGGATATCTTTACTTATGACATTTATTATGAGTAAATTATTCGTATTAATCTGGGGCAACCCAAAAAGGTATGAGCGAAGATTTAAAAAAGAGCTAAAGAAGATGGGTTACAACGATGACGATATAGAGTCCTGAACAAGGACTCTATATGTGGTTCCCGCATACGCGGGGGTGATCCCGCCGTTACCTGGCTGATGTTCGACAGAGCCAGGTGGTTCCCGCATACGCGGGGGTGATCCCCGCCGTGCTCCCGGTTCCGGCAGTCTTCTTTGGTGGTTCCCGCATACGCGGGGGTGATCCACAGATTGGTATGCTTATGAAAGTAACAAATATGGTACAGTAAAAGAACCGATGTTCTCGAAAAGACTACCGGCGCTGGATTTTGTAAAAAAATGAACAGCGGGTATTATTCAGGAAATGAGGTCATGTTTCGGCGCGGAATAAAAACCACAGAAGATCTCCATGAATGGTTTAAAAAAGAATTTGTGAATTGATGGGAGGAAACAAATGGAGCAAGTTTACAAGGATATGGGGCTCAAGATGACCTCCGCCTTTACTATGTTTGCAACGAAAGTCGCTAGAGAACGAAGGATTCCCTTTGAGGTTAGTGCAGACCCTTTATATAGTAAGGAAAATATAGAAGAATTAGAGAGACGCATAGCAAATCTTAATGCGGAATAACATCCCTTAAAGAGCATGAACCCATAGAGGTAGACTAATGCGAAAGATATGGGATGATAAGGCTGTATCGCCACCCGCTCTGTAAAGAATTAATGAATATAATAACAAAAACGGGCCGGTAAATTCCGGCCTGTTTTTGTTTGTAACGTAAGGTATAAAATAAGAAGATTTATAAACTCTCGCCGAAGTCTTTGCGGAACTGCTTGACCAACAATTCCGGCCAATTACCGATGGGTTTGAGGCGGCCGAAGAAAAAGCGCAGCACCGAGGGTTCTTCTACAAATTCCAACCCGCCGATCAGCTGACGGTTACTGTACAGCCAGGCAATACGGTCTGCCGTGTACTTGATTTGTGATAATGTGAATACACGCTTAGGTATTGCAAGGCGCACCAGCTCCATTTTCGCCATATGTTCGCTTCCGTCCTCATTGCGCTGTTCGCTGAGAGTTCCGCGCTCCATACCTCTCACGCCGCCGGCTATAAATATTGCGGCGTTCAATGAAGCGGCTATATATTGGTCCTGCGGTATGTGATCGCAAAAACGTCCTGCATCCACGTGGCAACCGAGGCCCCCCGGAGGTGTTACGACAGGAACACCCCTTGCCATCAGTTCGTCACTCAGAGCCTCAACAAAAATAGGAGTCTGGCTGATAACATCAATATCCACTGTCTCGCGTATACCTACGGCCATTGCTTCCATTTCCCGCACGGACATACCGCCATACGTAATGAAGCCCTCAAAAAGAGGTATAAATTCCCTCATTCTTGTATGCAATTTGTTATCCGATGTCAGAATTCCGCCGCCGCGGGCAGTACCGAGCTTGCGTGCCGAAAAGTAAAAAATATCCGTAAGCGAACCGATTTCCTTAGCGATATCAATGAGTTCGACATTCTTAAACTCTTCTTCACGGGTTTTGATGAAGTACAGGTTATCCGCCAAAAGGCTTGCGTCAAAAACAAGAATGATGCCTTCCTTGCGGCATATACGTGAGACTTCACGAATATTCTTCATAGAAACCGGTTGCCCGCCCACAAGGTTTGTTCCCGCCTCAATGCGGACAAAGCTGATTTTATCTTTTCCGAGGCGTTTAATAGCCTCGTTCAGTTTATCAATGTCAATATCGCCTTTAAAAGGTGCGGAGCTTTCTATCTTTAAGCCCTCATCCCCGATTATTTCTTCCACGGTTCCGCCCATAAGTGTGATAAGCGCCTTTGTCGTTGTGAAATGATAGTTCATCAGTGCGACAGAACCCGGTGTTACCAACGCCCTTGCTATAATATGCTCGCAAGCGCGGCCCTGATGCGCCGGTAAAAAATACTTCAAGCCGAAAGTATCCTGCAATACTTTTTCGAGCCTGTAAAAGGTTTCCGACCCGGCATAGCTGTCATCCGCCTGCATCATGGCGGCATATTGGTCTTCGCTCATTGCGTTGACGCCGCTATCCGTTAGCATATCCAGGAACACGTCCCGATTTCTTAACAGGAAGGTATTATAACCGGCCTCCTCCATTTTTTGCGCACGTTCTTCCACGGGCAGCAGATTGAGTTTTTGAACCATCCTCACTTTGTGCATTTCGAGCGGAACATTTTCCCCCGACATGAATGTTATTCTGGACATAAAATTTCTCCTTTCTTGTATTCTTGCTCAAAAAAAGTCCCTGAGCAAGTCAGGACTTGCTCAGGGACGGGTAATGTATTCCCGCGGTACCACCCTGATTGCGGTTTTAAAAGCCGCCGCTCATCGGGATTAACCAATCCCTTCCCCTATAACGGTGGGCTTCCGTATACCCCTACTGATTTCAGGGCATCGACTCGGGAGTGTATTTACATATCCGTCAGCAACTGCTTGCACCAACCGCAGCATCTCTAACCGTCGGGAGCTTTCCGAACATACTGAGTGAGGATATCTTTCTCTCCGTCAAAGCCATTGCGGGAAGAATAACATAAAGATTTGTTTTTTTCAAGTCTTTTGGATAAAAAATTGTGTTGTCGCTTGAAAGCGTTTGATATTACGAAGGAGGATGTCGTAAAAAACTGACAATAACAAAATTGTATTGAAAAAGATGATTTCGGATAGACCTGGAATAGAGGGCGATGTTATGCGACAATACATTTATGACAGAAAAACAAAAAAAGAGAGAGCCCCTCTGGTATAATAGATTTGCGCCAATCGACCAACCAAGAAAGGAACTCTCTCATGAAAAGTATAACAGAAGGAATG
>Ga0255346_1000060_pt1 | contig 193669 bp, 135 predicted proteins | sample wastewater_treat_FD_194410 | JGI IMG/M metagenome (GOLD analysis project Ga0255346, IMG submission 194410) | Wastewater microbial communities from Lulu Island WWTP, Vancouver, Canada - plant22 | ecosystem: Engineered > WWTP > Wastewater > Unclassified | place: Canada: Vancouver, British...
AAGTTGTTCTTATTCAACAAAGGTAAAATTATTTGTTGCAAACCATCAAATGGCTTTTAATATTTTGCAAACTTTTGGTTCTATCGTTTTGGCGGTATGTTTTAGTTGCCGGTTTCGAAGCACTTTCTTATCAAGTTACAATTACTTTTGATGCGGGTTGTGTCGCTCTAATAAGCATTACACCGGCAATTTTTTATAACGTATGTTGGCTGTAGTACATTGTTATTAGTATTTGTCATTTTTCTTTTTCCACAAATGAGGATTCATCCAAAAATCGAATGATTCACATATTACCTCTTGTTAATCAACTTTTCATCAGTCACCCCACCGAAAGAAATAATATTAATTTTTAATTGCCTGTAAGATTTATCTGCTATTATCGCAAGTATCACAGCATTTTTCTTGGTTCTCCAAGCCAATTTTTGTCTTAATAAACATGGTTTTTCAATTCGTTTTAAATCATAATGATTTTTTTTAACCGCAGAGTTCGCAAAGGATGCGCAGAGGTCGCAGAGTTTTTTTTGCGTTCTTTGCGTAAAATCTTAGCGCTCTTTGCGGTTTAACTATTGTTCTTTTAACCGCAGAGTTCGCAAAAGATGTGCAGAAGTCGCAGAGTTTTCTTTGTGTTCTTTGCGTAAAATCTTTGCGTTCTTTGCAGTTTAACCCTTGTTCTTTTAACCGCAGAGTTCGCAAAAGATGTGCAAAGGTCGCGGAGTTGTTTTTGCGTTCTTTGCGGTTTATTCGATTTTTCGTTTTCATTATTCATAATCCATTTGTAACTCTTTTATGTATGTCATTTTAACACACCAATCTATCTTTTTGGGTTGGTACCATAAAATTGCACTTGTTTATCAAAGGTAAAACAATTTGTTGAAAATCGTCAAATGGGTTTTTATGATTTTGCAAATTTTTAGCGCTATCATTGGTATAAATCCCGGTAGTCTTGTTGCTACTATGACCTTGTAATTCCTGAATATAATGCAAATCCTTCCTTATGTTCCTGAGTGTCGTGCAGATTCTATGTTTTGCGCGTAGGGCTCAATCAACTTCTTTTTCTTTCGAAACTCACTGCAATGCACTTCTCGCTACTGTGAGTTATAGTCTTTAATTAGGTATTTATTTAAGCATTTTAGGTAAGATTATTGATTTTCCGAGGGTATTCCCAATTTAGTGTTGTCAAATGCTTGATTAGGATTGAATCTACCTTTGAAAACAAATTAATTTTGATGTTTATCAGATAGTTTCTTCTTTTCTCTACCAAAAATCAACTCGTTGTTATTCTTGCAACCTTTATACTCAATTTGCAGGGTAATATGACTTATGCCGAATTTTTCTTTTAATATCCTTTCCACGTTATGACGAGCAGATTGAGCTTCGCTAAGCGACATGTCTTGAGACATATTGAGATGAGCTTCTAAATGAATATGTTCATCATCCATTTGCCATATATGCAGGTGGTGAATATTTTCAACTTGTGGTAAGGTTTCCACGCTTTGTTTGATTTTTTGAAGGTCGATGTGGCGGGGTGTTGCCTGCATCAGGATATCTACCGTTTGGCGTACCACGCCCCAGGTGTGGTAGATGATGTAAACTCCAACGGCAACAGTTATGAGCGGGTCGAGCCAGTAAACTTGCCAAAAGAGAATGGCTATACTGCCTGCAATAATCGCTACGGAGGAGAGCGTATCGCCCAACAAATGCAGGTACGCAGCACGTATATTCAGGTTGTGCGATTTGTCTTTTTGCAATACCAACACCGAAATTAAATTAGCCAACAGTCCGAAAACAGCTACTGTCAGCATGATTCCGCCCTTGATAGGTTGTGGGTACATGAAGCGTTTGTAGGCTTCCACAAAAAGGAAAATGCAAATGGCGATCAATACCACTCCATTAAAAAGAGCCGCTAAAATCTCGGCACGTTTGTAACCGAAAGTCTTTTGAGCATCAGGTTTCTTAGCGGCATGTTTCCCGGCTAAAAAGGCAATGAAAATAGCGGATGTATCTCCCAAATTGTGTATCGCATCGGAAATAAGGGAAAGGCTGTTGGAGATAATTCCACCTGCTACTTGTACCAAGCTTATGGAAAAATTGAGTAGCGTAACCCATAATAGCTTTTTCCTCCGAACATTTTGCGTGTGTGTATGATGATGGTGATGGTGATACTGTTTATTAACAAATACCGTTTTATTTTCCTCTTTATTATTCATTTACTTCACGCACTTAAAAATCAATATTGAGCGATGATTTTTTACCTCTACTTTTTCTCCGTAAAATGATTTCAGCAATTCTATCGCTTCCTTTTTTGTAAAATGTGGCGGAGTGAAAAATCCTTTCTTATCTAATACATAGCGAACAATCCAATCGGCGATGCGGCGTTCCCCCCTAACATAGAAGCAACCCAAGAAAATACCGCCTCGTTTAAGTACACGATAGATTTCACAAAACGATTTGTATTTTGATGCGGGAAAAGCATGAAAACCATTCATAGAAAGTACCGCATCAAAACGCTCATTTTCAAATGCAAGTTTACAAACATCGCCATGTTGCAACCCTACATTTTCAATCTTTTCACGAAAAACACGTTCATTGGCAATACTGAGCATATCTTTTGAAAAATCGACACCCACGATTTTTGCGTTCCGCATATTGCGAAACTTTTCGGCAGTAAAAACGGCTGTTCCTACCGGAACATCCAAAATTTCCCCTTGAAAATCATCGGGTAGCATCTCTAACACCTCTTTTGCCACCAAATTGTCGTCCACTTTCCAAATGCAATTCATATAAAGACGGCTCCACCACTTGCGTGCTGTCAACACATCGTCGTAGCGATTGGTAATTTTTGTGTAGGCTCTATCTGGAGAATTGGTAGTTCTTTTTGACATATGATTGTTTAAACTCCAATTGCTTATTTAAACCTTCCATCTGATTTAGTATTATTCAGGTCGTCCGTTTTGTTTTCAAGCCATCCATTTTTTTCTGTTTTGTGAATATCAAAGCCGGGAACGTATGGTTTTATGTCTAAAAGAGGTGTTTCGTCAAGTATATCAACATTTTCTACATAGATGATGTTCTTTTCAATTTTTATATTTCGCACAACGGAAAAGCCGATTGGATTAGGTCTTTTAGGAGCTCTTGTTGCAAAAACTCCCCGCGTTGTATTGTCAAGAAAAGGCCTGGTCAATAATTCATATCCCGTTGATTTATGAAAGTAATAAATCAGAATTATATGTGAGAATCCATCAAGGTCTGCCAGCCCGGGAAGAAATTCTTCATTTAATACTATATGTCCTTTTATTCCTAAGGCTCCACTTGCCTGAATCGGCATTCCACTTTTGGTTTTAAAGGGAGTATATATTATTCCTATCGGCTTTAATGTGATCAACATCATTTTTTACCTATTACACATATTTGTTGCGTGTTCTCCTTTTTATATGATTTTACATCGGCAAAACCTGCTTGTTGCATAGTGTCAACAATTTCTTCCGCCGTATAAATGTTCATATCCAAGATATTTGTCCAACGTTCGTTTCCTTCCATTTTTGAGGATTCGTTGCAGACAACAAATTTACTATTTGATTTTAACACTCGTTTCACTTCTTTGAAGTCATTAATTATATTTTCCCAAAAATAGATAGTTTCGAAGGCAGTTGCTAAATCGAAAGCTTCATCTTCAAACGGAATAGCCGAAACGTTGGCTTGCACAATTTCAGAACGCTTTTCGAGTACGGCTTTTTTGTTCTTCTTCAAAGACTTTTCAACGCTTGCAAGTGAATAGTCAATGCCATAGACTTTGCCATTAGTACGTTTCAAAAAGTTAGTAATATTTTGCCCGCCACCACAACCAATATCTAAAACATCTTCATTCCCGGACAGTTTTATATGGTTATCAATGCACCACAAAGCCATTTTTTGGTGTCCATAGTTCATACCCTTAAGCATCATTTTACCTAAAAAAGTATCGGAAGGTTTTGCTGCATTTTTTATAAAGTTACTAAATAGGCTCATTGTCTCGTATTTTTAAGTCATTTGATCAGAGTGTCCAGCTTGAGAAATCAGCAGTTTCTTTTAAGATGTGGCACCTTCCTACCTCCCCCTTTTTTATTTAACCATAAAAAAACAAAAAATAAAAAAATGAGTGTTTTAATAGTCGTAAATAGCGGCTAACTACATAAAAACTTGATATTTTATGGCACTTAAGCATCTGATAGAACATAAAAGACCCTAATCGAATTTGTTGTTTCAGTTTTTGAAATAAATACTTTTCGTTTTTTTGCTTGATTTTGGTAATGATAACTACTGATATCCAAATTAAAATCAGTACGTTTTTATTCCTCCGTTTTCATACTAAATCAATGACTTATAGTCACTGATATTCCGCCATAAAACGTAGTGCCATACACCGGAGCATACATAAAGGCTGCATCATCCAGGTGTCTTTCGTCCTGAACATAATTGAAGATATTATTCACGCCGGCATACAGTTTAAACTGCTTGATTTTCTTGGAAACTCTCGCACTAAATATCATATTCGGCTCCGTTTTCTTGATTTTTGACAAGGTTTCATCCTCACTGTAGTAGTCAATATACATTGTTCCTTGATAGTTACCGATGACAGTAAAGGTCCAAGTTTTGGGCGTATATTCAATTTTAAAATTGCCCGTTGTGGTAGGGAATCTTGAAATGTATTGACTCACTTTTTCATATTCTGTGCTAACCCAATCCTCTCTTACATTTTTGTATTTACCCTGATTATAAGTGAAATCAACACCCAAATTGAAACCTCTTATGATGTTAAACATTAACGACAATTCTACTCCTTGTACAAAAGCATCGTCAATATTTTTCCACTGATAATCGTACCCCAATGCGGCAATATTGGGATCCGCATCAGTAAAGCCAATTTTATTTTTCAGATCTGTCCGGAATAGGTTTGCACTTATCCTAAATTGTTTTCCGTAGTAATCTGCTGAAAGATTGTAACTTACCGATCTTTCAGGACTTAAATCAGATGATTTCCAAACACGTGGAGAACCACTACAAAGGTGTAAATCTTCAGAAAAACCATATGGAGCACGAAATCCTGCACCGGCATTGGCGCGTAAGGTAAATTTATCGGATATAGCATATTTCACGACCATTCTAGGATTGACTGCCGTCTCATCGAAGTTTGTTTTGGGAAAATTTGCAGCTTCAAATACTTGTTGATCAGATACATACTCTTCTCCCGAATGATGATGATCCAGTCTGATACCGGGCACGATCATGAATTTATCGGTAATGCCCCATTCATCTTGAACAAACACGCCAAACTCCCTTGCCGATTTATTAGAGGTTGAACGATACGAAGTGCCTAAAAAAGGACTGGTTTCATCCACTACTACATACATTCCGGATTCTTTAAGAATATCATAAAAGCCTTGTACCCCAACAATGAAACTGTGTTTCTTCAGCCTTGTATTAAAAGTTAAAGTGGAAGTCAAAGAGTGTTCATTGGCAAGATAGGGTCTCATCTCTCTTAAATCGGGAACTGAATCACCATGCGTTGCCATGTAATCGTTCAAATAGGAGTCGTTTGTGGCATTTCTGTTGTGATTTGTGAAAGCCATACTGAAATTGATTTCCGACTTCGTCTTAATCGGTTTATTGTAGTTAAGAGAAAGTTCATACCTGTCGGTAGTGATATTCTCTGTTCCATCAGTCAGCGGATTACGGAAATAATCATCAGTCATGGTTCCCCCTTCACGGTTCTCAAAAACCGATTTTCCACGAATAATCAGTTGATCATTTTTTAGGAACGCATCATTGATATACAAACCAAAACCCACATTGGTCAAATTGCTCATCACTCTGTCTGAAATCCCATCTTTATTCTTCACCTCTTCTCTAGTCATCCCGGGTCCCGTCTCATCAATAGCTCCTTCAGAATAACGTTGAGCGAAAATATTTAACCCGATATTCCCCTTTTCATTACGCATCGATGAGTTTAGGTCAAACCGATTTGTTTTATGGCTTCCTAATTGTAGAACCAATGTAGTTGTAGGAATAAAATCGGGCTCTTTGGTTACAATATTGATCGCACCCGCTATTGCTCCACTCCCATACAATGCTGATCCTGCGCCTTTTACTACCTCAATTTTATCCACATCCACCGTACTCATTTGCTGCAAACCATAAACTCCCGCCAATCCGGAATAGATAGGCTGTCCATTAATTAGTACTTGAGTATGCTCTGCGCCCAACCCTTGCATCCGAACCATTGTAAAGTTACAAAATTGACATTGATTTTCCACTCTAACGCCCGGGGTACCATCTAATGCCTGATAGATATTACTAGCATTTTTATTTTCAATTGTTTTAGCTGAAATTATTTCAGTTCTAACGGGCACATCTTTTAAGTGATGTTCAGTTCTTGTTGCAGTAACAACAACTTGCTCAAGTGATAGAACATCTTCTTCCAATTGAAAAAAGATTTTTACTGCTTTATCTCTTTCCATGACAACCTCTTTCTCTTGTTGTTTATATCCGATTGCCCGAGCTACTATTGTACACTTGCCTACAGGTAAATTTGCAAGTTTATAATGACCAGTGCCATCAGCAGTTGTGCCAATATTCGTACCTTTTACCATTATTGTAGAATAAGGTATATGCTCTAGGGTTTTTGCCGATTTTACATCGCCAAATAACATGGCATCGGTTTTTTCTTGTGATTTAACCTGCCATATCAATACAAGCCCAAGCATCAGAATGATTATTTTTTTCATTTTATCTCCGTTTATTTAGTTTAAATCAAAGTGCAAAAAAAGGAGTAAAATGTCAATCGGAAAATCGCTAAAAGTGATGAAATTTATATGGATTAATAACCAAAACAAGTGATGCGGCAAGGTTAATCAATAGATATAATACCTTTAGATACAGCATAAATCGTAAGTCCTGCTAGACTTCGGATTCCTGTTTTTTCCATAATATTTTTGCGGTGTGTGTTTACAGTGTGAATACTGATATTTAATTTATCAGCTGTTTCTTTATTTGAAAAACCTTTTGCAATAAAGTGTAAAACATCTGTTTCACGTTCCGATAATTGACCACTTTCATTGCTGTTTGTAAAATTGTTATTACAGAGGCTATTTATTTTACGAATAATTATTGAGATGTCATCAATAATTGAAAATGTATCATCAAATAGTTTTAGGATTGAGTTATCAAAAAAAGAATAAATTATCCCAATCCATAGAATGTCAGGATATTGATTTTTTATTTTAGCAAACTCGTTTAATCTATTTTGAATCAATCCCGGATTTATCAAAACAACAGATATTTCCTTTTTGGAGTAAAATAATTCTATTTCATTAAAACTATCAAAATAGTAAAAAGAATAATCATATTCCGATTTTAAAATTGAAGCAAACAACCCTTCATAAAGTATTTTTGAAGGTTCAATCACAGCTATATTTTTTCTACTTTTATTCATTCTGCTCATTTTCAATTCTTTCAATTAGAGGGATTAATACCTTTTCTTCAATAACAGAATGGATTTTTAAATCAAATTCTAACCCAAATAATGTGTTGAGAAATTTACGCTTAACGTTTAAGTCGCTTTTTATCTTAATGTGTTTTAAAAACAAATTCTTTAAATCAGTAAGTTTTGTTTCTATGTCTGTGTGATGATTTCTATATTCTTTTGCAGAGAATGACTTTGACTGTGTAATTTTATCTTTTCTTTCAAGACTAAAAAAATATGGAAAAGCTATATCGTCTTCATACTTTAAATGCTCCAACACTTCTTCAAAGTAATCATTAAAAAACTGTTCAATTAATTGAAAATCTCTACTAGTATGAACATTTTTAATTTTTTCCAGATAGTATTTTAATTCAGGATACTTAACTTCGATATAAAAAGAATGACTTTTTTTAAGAAAATGTAAAATTGGCTTAATATTGTCAATTTTATTTATTTCATCATCAACAGGGAAAAATCCATTATACAAATTTGCAATAACGATAAATGCGTTAAGATTAATCTTATTCTCAACACATAATTGTTCAACAGTTGAATTGTCAACAGAAAAGTCAATATCAAAATGTTGCAAACAAAGTAACAATGAATAATTTTCATTGATTAAGTCCAGCATTTTTTTATCTTTTGTAATATAAGATTTCTGAGTTTTATACATTTTTTTAATTGTAAAGTTATTTTAAAATCAACAAATAGTTATTAGCAGCAAGAGAGGCGTAAAAAACATGTGTATGCTGCGAAGGAATAGTTGTAGTGAATGGTAGCCACACTCTTGCTTTTCTGGGCTGGATTTTTCTTCTTTGTCTATATGTTGCAAAAATTCCTTTTCCATTCTGTCATTTGTTTTGTCTTTTATAATGAATGCTTACTCATTTACACGTTTCATTTTAACACACCAATCTATCTTTTTGGGTTGGTATCATAAAGTATTGTTATCTGCTAAAAAAAGGAGTTGTGTTATTAATTGAAAAAAAAGTATTTCCTCAATTCGGATTACCACCATATTGCATATAGAAAAACTAAAATAATTATGATTCCGATCGAAGCTATTTTGAATACTCTATCAGTATGAAATTGGGATTTGTGGATGGTGATAGCTCTTGTTTGTACTCTGTTTCCTTCGAGGAGTGCAAAAATCCAAATAAGCCCGATGCACAGAAGAAACACTATACCCATTCTATCTAAAAAAGGTAATGTGGGGAAAGATATTTTAAAGATCAACGAAAACACAAAAGTGCCTATTGCTGCTGCTAATGCACCATTGGAGGTGGCTTTTTTGTAAAAAAATCCTGTCAGAAAAATGGCCAACGCTCCCGGGCTTACAAAACCGGTGAACTCTTGAATATATTGAAATGCCTGATCAATATTAGACAACATGGGAGCTATTAACACTGCGATAAGTAACGCTAAGGTGCTTACAATACGTCCTGTTTTTACTAACTGACGTTCAGAGGCCTTTTTGTGAAAATATTCCCGATAAACATCCATCGTAAATATTGTGCTGATACTGTTGATCATTGATGCCAGAGAGCTTACGATAGCTGCTGCCAGCGCAGCAAATGCCAATCCTTTAATTCCAGATGGAACAAAGTTATGTAGAAGCCATGGGTAAGCCTCATCCGATTTTGTTATATCAGCGTTCAGCGCAAAAGCTGCAATACCTGGGATTACCACTATGAGTGGCATTAAAATTTTCAGATAAGCCGCAAAAGCAAGACCTTTTTGAGCCTCTCTAACGCTTTTGGCTGCTAAAGCACGTTGGATGATATACTGATTACAACCCCAATAGTACAGGTTTGCAACCCACAACCCGCCAATCAGAACGCTGATGCCCGGTAAATCGAGATAAGCATCTTTTGTTCCACCTTTTCCATCAGAGATCATCAATGTTCCTTTTTCAAGTATCATGTCAAATCTCTCCGGCGCCTTTGCAAGCAACTGCCTGAAGCCTTCAAAAAAACCATTATTTTCGCCGAGATAGTTTAATGCGAAGTAGGTTGTAAGCAATCCGCCTCCTATCAGAAAAATTACCTGAACCACATCAGTCCAGGCTACAGCCTTAAGCCCGCCATAAATAGAATAAATAGCTGCGAAAATGGCTAAGCCGAGTATCCCATAGATCATCCGAACCCCCATGACCTTCTCCATCGCAAGCGCTCCCAAATACAATATTGAAGTAAGATTAACAAAAACAAAGACAATCAGCCAAAAGAGAGCCATCACAGTTTTAACCCTTTTATCGAATCGGGCTTCGAGAAATTGAGGCATGGTGAAGATCTTTTTTTTAAGAAAGATTGGCAAAAAGAACACTGCTACAATCAACAACGTCAAAGCTGCCATCCATTCGTATGAGGCAATAGCTAACCCTATCGCATAACCCGACCCTGACATTCCGATAAACTGCTCAGCCGAGATGTTCGAAGCAATTAATGAAGCGCCAATAGCCCACCATGGCAAAGCCCTGCCTGCCAAAAAATAATCGTTCGAGTTGGTTTCACTCCTTTTCTTTCGTGTGGAGATAAACAGGCCAAGCCCTACTATGATAAGGCAATAACCTGTAAAAACAATGTAATCAATGATTGAGAAGGTCATACGCTCTTTTTTTCTGCAAATCTAAACTATTCAAACCATTATATTGATTTTTTTTAAAAAATCTAACTCATTATTTTGATAACCACTATTTTTGGCCTCCACTATCCGTAGTTTTTTGTTTGATGTAAAACCAAAAATCTTTAGTTTACTGCCATAACAGAATTTTATGTGATGAACTATCAGCAGACCCTCAATTTTATGTTCGAAAAGCTACCAATGTACCAACGTATTGGAGCTGCAGCCTATAAATCGGATTTAAAAAATACGTTAGATTTATGTAGGCTCCTTGGAAATCCTGAGAAAGATTTTTTATCAATTCACATTGGAGGAACAAACGGAAAGGGTTCAACCTCAAACATGATTGCATCTGTATTGCAGGAGGCTGGCTATAAAACAGGACTTTACACTTCTCCTCATTTAAAAACATTCAGAGAACGTATTCGGGTTAATGGAAAAATGATTTCCGAACAGGAAGTTACTGACTTCATAAACAATCACAAAGAACAGATTGAAGCTATGTATCTTTCTTTTTTTGAGCTTACGGTAGGGATGGCCTTTAACTATTTTGCAAAAGAACAAGTTGATGTCGCTGTTGTAGAGGTGGGTTTAGGGGGGCGGCTCGATTCAACAAATGTGATAACCCCACTGCTCTCGGTAATTACGAATATAGGCTTTGACCACATGAATTTTCTTGGAGATACTTTAAAGAAGATTGCTTTTGAGAAAGCCGGTATTATAAAACAGGGAGTGCCTGTGGTAATTGGACAAACACAAAAGGAGATCAGCAATATTTTTACTGATCGGGCCAATGAGCTTAAAGCGCCTGTTACCTTTGCAGATCAACACTGGAGAGTACTAAAGTTAGCTCATAATAAAATCAGAATAAAGCATGACTCAGGTTTTACTGTCGAAAATTTTCGATTTCCGTTAGAGGGTAGTTTCCAACAATACAATCTCTGCACTGTTATGGAGGGAATACGGATTTTGAAAGAAAACTCCATGTTTCAAATTTCCGAAAGTTCAATTGAAAAGGGATTGGCAAATGTAATAAAAAACACAGGATTTTCAGGCCGTTGGCATACGATAGGCTCAAACCCATTGACAATCTGCGATTGTGGCCATAATGAAGATGGTATCCGGCAAGTTTTGATTAATATAAGCCAAACAAGACACAACAATCTACACATGGTCTTTGGCATGGTTAACGATAAAAACAGAGAACCTATTCTCGCCATGCTTCCCAAAGAGGCACAATATTATTTTTGTAAACCTGATATACCACGAGGGCTCGATGCCGTTGTGCTGGCTGAGGATGCTAAAAAGTTTGGGCTAAACGGCAAGGTTTATCTCTCGGTAAAGACTGCACTCGATGCTGCCCGAAAAAATGCCCGTACTAACGATCTTATTTTTGTTGGAGGAAGCGCTTTTGTTGTTGCAGAAGTTGTATAACCATTTAAACATCGGCTTTTGGTGTTAAATTTTACAAATCGAATTTTTTTTAAAAACCTCAAGTCCCAAATCAAATTTATATTTTTGTAAACAAACAATTAACGGATAATTTTTTTTCCATGAAAGCATTTTCTTATTCTATTCTGACATTTTTTTTTATAGCCATTTTGTTTTTGGGCTGTACAAATCACCAATCAAAAGACCAATCTTATCTTTTTCAACCTCGTAAGATGTTTGCGATACCTGAGCGTGAGCCTGGCCAAACGGACGTAATTGAGCTTAAGTGCGAGCCTATTGATAATGTTCGTATTGCAATAATCGGGCTTGGCATGAGAGGTTCGGGTGCAGTGAGAAGGTTAAGCTATATTGAAGGTGCTACTATTACCGTGTTATGCGATGTAGTACCTAAAAATGTAGAACATTCACAGAATATACTCCGAGAGATGGAAAAATCCGAGGCTGTGGTATATACCGGGCCGGATGACTGGAAGGAGGTTTGTAAACACAAAGATGTTGATCTGGTTTATGTGTGCACACATTGGGATTTGCATACGCCTATTGCAGTTTTGGCGATGGAAAATGGTAAACATGTAGCTGTAGAGGTTCCAGCAGCGTTAACGGTAGAGGAGTGCTGGCAGCTTGTAAACACTGCAGAAAAAACACAACGTCATTGTATGATGCTCGAAAACTGTAATTACGATTTCTTCGAAATGGCTACTTTAAACATGGCTCAACATGGCCTTTTTGGTGAAATAGTACATGTTGAAGGCGCCTATATCCACGACCTGCGGTGGCTGAATTTTGACGATACAACAGGTTATTGGGATATGTGGAGATTAAAACACAACGAAAGGTTTGATGGAAATCTCTATCCCACTCATGGTTTAGGACCAATAGCTCACATATTAAATATACATCGTGGCGACAAGATGGATTGGTTAGTTTCGGTATCGAGTAACCAGTTTGGTATGTCGGAATATGCACGTGAACACTTTGGAAAGGATTCAGATTATTCCATTCGGGATTACAAAAAAGGTGATATGAACACCACCATAATAAAGACCCATCGTGGCAAAACCATGATGATTCAGCACGATGTAACCAGCCCGCGGCCCTATAGCCGTATCCACATGGTAAGCGGCACTAAAGGCTTTGCGCAAAAATGGCCACGCATGGGAATTGCCCTCGAACCTAACGGACATTATTGGATGCCGGATGATGAGATGAAGGAATTGTTAGAGGAATACAAACACCCAATTGTTGCTGAAGTGGGTGAACGTGCGAAAGAAGTTGGTGGCCATGGCGGTATGGATTTTATTATGGATTACCGGCTAATTTACTGCCTGCGCAATGGACTGCCCCTTGATCAGGACGTTTACGATGCCGCCGAATGGTCCTCTTTAGTTGAACTGACAAGAATTTCGGTAGCAAACAGTGGAATGCCAGTACAAATACCCGATTTTACAAGAGGATCGTGGGAAAAGCTAAAAAAGGTAACATATCACTCTCTTTAATTTTTTAATGCAATAATTATGTTCAACATGAAAAAGACACTGTTATTATTTGTTATAGTCTGCTTGATTAGTTCATTGCAAGCACAAAAAGAAAAAGAGCTCACGCTTGATCTCGTTTTTAAATCCCGGGAGTTTTCGGCTAAAAGGGCACAGGGTTTACAGCCACTTCAGGATGGTAAACGTTATATTCAGATTAAACCTGATTCCATCAATGCTTACTATTACGAAACCGGTAATTTGTCGGAAGTAATTGTTACTTCAGACGAATTGATTCCTGCCGGCGATTCCACTTCAATACCTATTTGGGGATATGAGCTAAGCGGCGACGAAAGCAAAATCCTTTTCCCAACTGATACCGATCCTATCTATCGGTATTCATCACGATCAAATTATTTTGTTTTTGATCTGAAGACAAGAAAATTAACTCAATTGTCGTCAAATGGCAAGCAAGGCTTGGCAGATTTCTCACCAGATGCCACCAAGGTAGCTTTTGTGAGGGACAACAATCTCTTTATCAAAAACCTAAATAGTAATGAGGAGAAACAAATTACTTTCGATGGATTGGATAGGCACATCATCAATGGTACCACAGATTGGGTTTATGAGGAGGAGTTTGCTGTAACAAAAGGATTTCATTGGTCGCCGGATAGTAAAAAAATTGCATTCATGCGCTTTGATGAGTCGGAAGTAAAAGAGTGGTGGTTACCCACTTATGGCATGTTATATCCTGATTACCATAGTTACAAATACCCGAAAGCAGGAGAAGCTAATTCTATCGTTACCATACACGTTTACGACCTTGAAACCGGTACGATAACACTGATGGATACCGGCGCCGAAACGGATCAGTATATCCCCCGTATACTATGGACATCGAATCCGGAAAATCTGGCAATCCTACGCCTAAACCGACTACAGAATCATCTTGAAATATTAGTGGCAGATGCTTCATCAGGAGAATCAAAAGTGATATACTCCGAGAAAAACAAGTATTATATAAACGACAACAATTACGACGATATAATATTTCTCGATAATGATAAAGAGTTTATCCTCATGAGTGAAAAAGATGGCTTTAACCATATCTATCTTTTTGACATAAAAGGGGAGCAAAAAAGTCAGATCACACAAGGTAATTGGGAAGTTACCAATCTGCTTGGCATTGATCAGAAAAATAGAAAGGTCTATTATCAATCAACAGAAAAATCACCATTGGAACGAAATATATATGTTACAGGTTTCGATGGTAAAAAGAAAAAAGAATTAACCCCGGTTAAAGGGTGGAATAGCGCCCAGTTTAGCGCCGATTTCAGCTTTTTTATAAAAACTTACAGCGATGCAAATACACCACCCGTCTATTCGGTGAATAACGGAAAAAATGGCGATCAGATCAGGCAATTAGCCGAAAACTCTAAGCTTATTGAAAAACGCAATGAATATGGTTTTTCACCGAAGGAGTTTTTCACAATAATTACTTCTGAAGGAGTCGAGCTTAATGCATGGAAGATAATGCCACATAATTTTGATTCTACAAAAAAGTATCCTGTTCTTTTCAGCATTTACGGTGGGCCTGGCTCCCAGACGGTAAGGAACTCTTTCGGCGGCGATATGTGGGAACAATACCTTGCGCAAGAGGGTATTATAGTAGTCTCCGTTGATAATCGTGGAACTGGTTTTCGTGGTGAAGAATTTAAAAAAATGACCTATCTCCAACTTGGAAAATATGAAACCATTGATCAAGTAGAGGCTGCTAAGTACCTCGGCACATTGCCTTATGTGGATAAAAATCGAATTGGCGTATTTGGCTGGAGTTACGGAGGGTATATGTCAACATTATGTCTTACCAAAGGCGCTGAGATATTCAGTGTGGCTGTTGCAGTTGCTCCGGTAACTAATTGGCGTTTTTACGATAATATTTATACCGAACGTTTCATGCGTACTCCCCAAGAAAATCCTGATGGTTACGATGATAACTCACCTATCAATCATGTTGATAAAATGCAAGGGAAATATCTTCTTGTTCACGGCATGGCTGACGATAATGTGCATCCGGAAAATAGCTACGACCTCATCTCGGCATTAGTAGCAGCCGATAAGGATTTTGACCTTATGTTATACCCAAACTCAAATCATGGAATTTATACCGGATACAACACCCGATTTCATCTTTATAAAAAAATTACCGATTTCCTAATGAAAAATCTGAAAGGAGTATCCGAAGAAGAATAAAGAATTCAATCTTAAAAAATAATCTCTTTTAAATCTTAAAGTATGATTTCAAGGCTGTTATAAACAAATTTTGTTTAAACAATATTTTTTTCGGCAATCAAAAATTGATAAATACAAATAAAAACAAACGACCTAAGATCTTTGCCACTTTGCCGGCGCTCAACGAATCGGAAAATATCCGGCAATTCATTAGAGATATTATGATGCAGGATTATGCAGAGTGGAATCTTATCGTTTGTGTAAATCAGCCGGAGGAATGGTGGGATAGTCCCGAAAAGGTAAGCGTTTGCCATGATAATGCTTTAACTTTAAATTACTTACAAGGAATAAACGATAAACGTATTTTCCTGCTTGATCGAAGTAGCAAAGGAAACGGATGGATTGGCAAAAGGCATGGCGTAGGCTGGGCAAGGAAGGTAGCAATGGATTTTGCATGTACAATGGCCGGAAACACCGATATTATTCTCACCCTCGATGCTGACACCCATTATCCTTCTAACTATTTTGATTCGGTAATAAATGCTTTGGAAAGTTATCCTGATGCTACCGGCTTACAGGCGCCCTATTATCATAATCTAACAGGTAACGAGCAAGCTGATCGCGCCATTCTCCGATACGAGATTTATATGCGGAGTTATGCTATCAATCTTATGGCTATACGTAATCCCTATTGTTTTTCGGCAATAGGATCGGGCATGGCTTGTAGTGTAGAGGTATATAAGAGGGTTGGTGGATTAACGCCTAAAATGAGCGGCGAAGATTTTTATTTTATTCAAAAGCTGAGAAAGGCCGGTAGGGTTATAATCAACTGCGAAACTGTTGTAAACCCTGCGGCTCGTTTTTCTGATCGGGTTTACTTTGGCACCGGGCCGGCAATGATTCGCGGGAAAGATGGAAATTGGGATAGCTATCCGATTTATAGTATGGAGAGTTTTAAAAAAATAGCCGACACTTACGCTCTATTTCCACTTTTGTATGAAAAAGACATACCTGTTGTACTTGATGAATTTCTTTTGCAATGGAGTGGCGGGAGTTCTTTTTGGGAACCGTTACGCCTGAATAGCAGTAATGTGGATGCTTTTGTAAAGGCTTGCATGCAACGGTTCGACGGATTAAGGATTTTACAGTTTTTAAAAGCCGATAACAAAAACTACAAAACAACCGATGAAGAGAAACTTAAAGAACTCCTCGGGTCAAAACTCTTTTCCGATATTGAAAAACCAGATGTGTCCAATGTAAAAGATTTTGAAAAATTATCAGTTGACGAAATGAATATGCTTCGCGATCTGCTTACAGAAAAAGAACGTAAATTGCAACGCCATATTAAATTAGCATGAGTGGAAAAAATATGATTTTTATCCTTGGACCTACTGCCACCGGCAAGACCCGCATTGCCGCTTTAGCAGCCTACGATATAAACGCAGAGATAATTTCTGCTGATTCAAGGCAGGTATATCAAAAAATGGATATCGGTACCGGCAAGGATATAGGCGACTATGTAGTAAAAGGATTTTCTGTACCCGTACATCTTATTGACATAGTAAAGGCAGGCTTCAAATATAGTATTTACGACTTTCAAAATGATTTTCGGAAAGCCCAAAAGGAGATTACAGAAAGAGGAAAAAAAGTGATTGTATGTGGTGGCAGCGGGCTTCATTTAGAGACGGCATTAGGCTTATACACCTTGGAAGAAGCTCCTGAAGATCAGCAATTCCGGCACGAAGCTTCCACTATGAGCCACGATGAATTAGTACAGATATTAGTTAAACTGACCAAACTGCACAATACTACTGATATTACCGATCGAAATAGGCTGATCAGAGCAATTGAAGTTGCAAAAGCAAGTCATTTTGTAAATAAAACAGAGGATACAGAGCAAAAAATATCAAAGGCAAACAAAAATTTGATTTTTGGAATTAAAATGCCACGCGAAATAATTCGGCAAAGAATTTCCACACGTCTGCAATTGCGGTTGAACGAAGGCATGATTGATGAAGTAGAGGGGTTGCTAAAAAATGATTTAAAGCCTGAAGATATTATCTATTACGGTCTCGAATACAAATACATCACGCTATATCTGATTGGAGAAATAGATTATAACCAGATGTATGAAAAGTTGAACACATCTATTCATCAGTTTGCTAAACGACAGATGACATGGTTCAGGCGCATGGAAAAAAAAGGGATTAAAATACAATGGTTAGACGGTATGAACGAGCCGGAAAAAATTGCTTTACAAATCACGGATATTGTCGGAAGAACTAATTACACCAGTTAGAAATTTGGTTTATTTAACAATTTTACTGTCTCTTGTTTTCCTTAAAAGATAGAGTCTTCCGTTCTGGTAGTAAGCATCTCGAGTGCTCTCATTCCAAAAATTGAGTTCCCCTTTTTGTTAATACGAGGGCTCCATGTAGCCACGCTAAACTGTTTGGGGTTAATGGCTACTATGCCACCTCCGATGCCACTTTTGCCTGGCAGTCCGACTTTGAATGCAAACTCTCCCGACTCATCATAAAAGCCACACATAAGCATGATAGCATTGATCCTTTTTATTTGACTGCGGGTAAGCGTTACGCCGGCAAAGTCAAATGGTTGTGCAAGGTTGGCATAAGGCAGAAAGGCTTTTGCTAATTGCTCACATGTCATTTCGACTGAACAGATGTGAAAATAGAAATCAAGAACTGCATCTATATGATTTTCAATATTTCCATAAGATTTCATCAGATTGATTAATGAAGCATTACGATAGCCTAAGTTTTTCTCCGACTTGGCAACTTTTTCATTAAAATCAATAGATCGGGTTCCGGTTATCTTTCTTACAAACTGAAGGAATGCTTCATAAGGATCATTAAGTTCCGTTAACAGGATATCGCTAAGTACATGCGCACCGGGATTGATCAGCGGATTACGCGGTTTCCCTTTTTCATATTCCAATTGAACCACAGAATTGAACGGGTTGCCCGACGGCTCCACATTTACCCTCTCCCAAAGGGAATCGCCCCTTATCGAAAAGGCCAATGAAAGTAGAAACACTTTAGCAATACTCTGTATTGAAAATTTTTCCTCCACATCCCCTATTGAAAAGGTAGAACCTTTGGTGGTTATGAGTGCAATACCAAATTTGTCCGGTTCAACCTTCGCAAGCTCGGGTATATAATCTGATACTTTACCATCTGGTGCAGAAGCCTTTACTTCATCATAAATACCAGTAATAATCTGTTTGAAGTCCATAGTATTAAAATAAAATGCAAAGTAAGTCAATCAATCCTCATGTTGTATCTTTATAGAACTAAATTATTTTCACTTCCAGTTTGGAAATAAAAATGTTAAAGAGGCTTTATTGAAAAGCTCAATGAACAATGTAGCCGTTTTACTCTAAATCAAAATTATTGAGCTGCCATGAATCAATCTTATTTGACTTTTATAGATCGGAGTATGTAAAAAATGAATAGCACATAAAAGAAAGCAGGGATGATTAACACAAACCAAAATGCCACAAAGGGCCTATTATAAAGTACACTTTTAATAATGAAAAATTCAATAATAAAAAACAACAACATGATTACCAGCTTTATCAGCCTAATAATGCGGGTAGCGAGAAGATACTGCTCGACTGCATTTTTTTCGTTTATTTTTACAGGGTAATTGAAAAGATGCGGGTAACGATTGATGATCGTCATACCGATATAAATTACAGTACTAACCAAAGGTGTTATTAGCAGGTTTAATTTTTTTCCATATCCGTCGGGCGTGCCTTTTAAATTGAAATGTATGGGTATGGTATCAGGAAGAGAGGCGATTACAATTGCATAAAAAGTTAATAGCCACATAGCCAAAAAAGCAATAATACTAAGTGATTCGGAAATGTAGTCGTTTCGAGTGAATTTAATATGGACAATAGGGCGATTTCCCTTTTTGATGAAACTCTTTCTTTTCTTTAAGACCATCTTTTTCAAATTGTCAAATTTATTAATCACTGCTGATTGAAAAACCAACACTAACTTCAAACTAGTAATAGTCGGGTTTTAAAAATTCAGTTTTTTTCAGTACAAATGTATCGAGAAATTCAACTTTTACAAAATTACACATCTTTTTTTCTATCAGCTATTTAGAACTTAGTATTTTTTTAGATGGACAATTTGTTTGTATTTAAACATGCTACAAGACAAATTAATCAACCAAATTATACTTATAGCCATTGCTATTCAAAACTATTTGACAACCAATCCATTCATGTTTTACTTCAAAAATCCAAATAGGTACTCAACCTTTCTTTTGATTCTTGATTTTCCACAGGTGTACGGCTTTTGCTCTTCAGTTAATGGCTTGTTGCGATATCTTTTTTTATGAACTTTGTTTTTTTATTATGTGCTTGCTAATTACTTTTCCTCTTTTTTCCTATGTGAGCGTTTTATTTAGAATTTCTCGCTAATAAATTACTGGTGTTAAATAAAAAGAACCTTTAAAACACAATTTTCTCTGGAAACGATGCCATTGTTTAACTAAATTTAAAATCACTCTTGACTTAAAAAAAAGTCAATCATTTTTATTAAAAATTGAGTTGGCTCTGAAAATAAAATTTTTCAGACATTCATGTGTTTGACACATCGAACATATTGCAGATTATCAATGGCTTATAAATTCAATATTCGTGCATTGTTACTGAACAAAGTTAAAGTATTCGTGACTAAAATTACCTTTGGGAGCTGACTCAAAGTTGTGTTTTCAATGAAAATCTGAATTTTGTGTTTTAAGACTTATAAAAATTTTTATCTTTGTCTCACAATTAGAAACTCACTAACTTATCGTTTAATTAATTTTTTAACATCATGAAAAAAACATTACTATTAGCATTATCCCTGTGTTTTGTTCTATTAGGGATATCACAAGAAAGGAAATCTGCCGTTTCATTGGAAAAGGTAAACAAATCTGTTGAGTTGAAGTATGATAATTTTCGCGATCCGATATTTCCACCGATGACCAACCTGACATTTGAGTCTCCAGGTGTTTTAAAGGATGCAAACATGTTAGGAACTGAGACAGAGATCATAGAAACTGTGTACGACATGCAGACTAATGGATTTGTTGCTAATCGTGTTTGGGTTTGGGACGATGGTACAATGGCTGCTACTACCACTTTTGGAAAAACCCCACCCTCTTTTGCTGATCGTGGAACCGGTTATAATTATTTTGACGGTGAATTATGGGGGCCTAAACCGAGTTCCCGTATCGAAGGTTCTTATAGAACGGGATGGCCAAGCATAGCTCCATGGGGAGCTAATGGCGAGATAGTAGTAGCACATACAACTGCTACAGCGCCATACCCCTTACGTATTAACAAAAGAGAAAATAAAGGTTCAGGGGACTGGATTGGATCCGATCTCAACGGGCCAGGAGGAGACTTTGAACCTTCATGGGCAAGAATTGCCACAAGCGGCGATAACAATGAAATAATACATATATTTTATAATTCATACAATGATTTCGCAGGACAAGAGCTTGCGCTTGCATATAGCCGCTCAGACGATGGGGGAGTAACATGGAACCCTCATAATGAAATATTGCCAGAACTAAGTTCAGATTATTATACTGCAATCAGAGCCGATTCGTATATGCTTGCTTCAAAAAATAATATAGTTGTGTTATTGGTAGCAAGCGCTTGGAACGATTTGTTTTTCTTGAAAACTACCGACCATGGCCTCACATGGGAAAAAATTATAGTGTGGCAGCATCCTTACCCATTTTTTGATTTCAATACAACGCTTATGTCTGATACTCTTTATTCGGTTGATAATTCAGCATCTTGCGCTATTGGTGATGACGGGATGGTACATGTAGTGTGGGGTATTGGGCGTGTAGCCCGACTCGAAGCAGCGCCACCCGAGCCTGGATATTATAACTACTGGCCATATACCGACGGCATTGGATACTGGAACGAAAGCATGGGGCAAATACCTGAAGCGGATAATCCACACCATACCATGAGCCCAGATTACCTTGAAAGCATCGGGATGCTTGTAGGATGGACACAAGACTTGAATAATTCCGGTTCTATTTTTGACTTTGAAGGATCAGGTGAACCACCATTTAATGTGTATCGTTCTTTAGGTATTTCGAGTATGCCAACAGTAGCAGTAAATGGTAATATGGTCGCTGTAGCATTCTCGTCAGTAACCGAAACATATATTACAGCCGATGGAGTATATAATTATAAAAGAATCTGGAATAGGTTCTCTTATGATAAAGGCCAAACTTGGGGGCCATTTATTCATCTGCAACACGATAACATTTTCCATCTCTATGACGAATCTATCTGGCCGGAGATTGCTTCCAACACAACAAGCGATGGCGTTTTCCATCTTTTTTATAATGCCGATAATCTACCAGGTTTATATGGCGATGATGACCATGAACCGATTATTAACCGAATTATTCATAACGAAATGGACTTTACTGTAGGTGTGAATGAACTGTCAAAACCTTATGAAAGAGATTTTTCTGTTTCACAGAATTATCCAAATCCGGCTGTAAATGTTACTAATTTGATCTTGGAAGTGAATAAACCTTCGAAAATTAGTGTTGAGGTCATTAATTTAACCGGACAAAAAGTGTTGGAAATCCCCACAAAATTTTTCCCTGTTGGGAATCATAATATCAGATTAAATATTTCTACTCTTACGCCTGGCGTTTATTTTTATTCAATAAATAATGGAATCGAAAATCAAACTAAAAAAATGATCGTAAAGTAGAAACTAAAAATTAAAAAAAAGACCCTTGCATTGTCAAGGGTCTTTTTTTTTTAATTTCATTGGATTATCATTAAATAATAATTATCTATTTTTGTCCACATTAAAGTTATCTATTCACATAAACATTTTAATCATGAAAAGAACAATTTTACTAATTAGTGTATTTTGCTTTGTGTTAGCAGGTTTTGCTCAGGAGCGCGTACCTTTTTCGAAAGAGGTTACAAAAATGAGCATTACCAGAGCTTATAATTCAGTTGTTGATCCCGTTGCTCCGATGATAAACATCAACTACAGCTCGCCAGGTGTTTTGAAAGAAGCAATGATTTTGGGTGATGAAACCGAAATTATAGAAACAATTTATGACCTTCAGACAAATACTGCTCTTGGCAATCGCTTTATTGTTTTTGACGATGGAACAATGGCTGCTGTTTGCACCCGTGGTATTGAAAGCCCAGGTGGTTTTGCTTTCCCTGACAGAGGTACTGGTTATAACTATTTTGACGGTTCTTCATGGGGGCCAAAACCGTCAAATAGGATTGAGACCGTTAGGGCGGGCTGGCCTGCCATTGCAAAGTGGGGCGCTAATGGAGAGTTTGTTGTATCACACCAGGGAGGAAATAATCCTTTAGTTCTCCTGAAAAGAGAGACAAAAGGAACTGGAGCATGGACAGAAAATACATTTTATGGCCCTAATGGAACAGCTTCCCCACAATATTTTTGGCCACGTTTGGCCAGCTCCGGTCAAAATAATGAATATATCCATCTTTTTGCCCTCACAGCTCCAGCAGCAAATGGTGGAACTCCATATATGGGACAGGATGGAGCATTACTTTATAACCGCTCAACAGATGGTGGAGAAACGTGGGATTTTGAACACGTACTATTTGATGATCTTGGATCAGACCATTATACAAACTTTAGCGCCGACGATTATGTGATGGCTTCTAAAGGTAATATTGTTACTTTGCTATCGGTAAGTGCTTGGAAGGATTTATTTGTATTGAAATCAACCGATAATGGAGATAATTGGGAAAAAATAATGATCTGGGAACATCCTTATCCATTCTTTGATTTTAACACAACCCTTATGCCCGACACACTTTATGCCGTGGATAACTCGGCAAATCTTGCTATTGATGATGATGGAATGGTGCATGTTGTTTGGGGTATTGGACGTGTAGCCCGACTCGAAGCAGCGCCACCCGATCCTGGCTATTATAACTACTGGCCATATACCGACGGTGTTGGATACTGGAACGAAAGCATGGGGCAAATCCCTGAAGCTGATAATCCACACCATACAATGATGCCCGAATATCTTGAAAGCATTGGTATGCTTGTAGGATGGACACAGGATGTAAATAATAGTGGCTATATATTCGATTTTGAAGGAACCAACGATATCCCATTTAGCGTATACCGTTCGTTAGGCATCTCTTCAATGCCTACAATTGCAATAAATGGTAGTATGATAATGGTTGCCTATTCTTCGGTAACTGAAACTTATGTAACCGCAGATGGAACAATGAACTACAAACATATTTGGACCCGTTATTCATATGATAAAGGTAGTACCTGGGGCGAATTCTATGACTTACAAGGCGATAATATTTTCCATCTATATGATGAGTGTATTTATCCCATACTTGCTTTCGAAACAAATAGCGCTGGATTATTCCAACTTATCTATCAAGTTGACAACCTTCCTGGATTATATCTTGATGAAGATCATGATGCTGTAATCAATCGTGTAATTCACAATAACATGACCTTTACACAAGGAATTAACAATCCAGAAACTCAAAAGATGTCAGGCTTTAATGTTACTCAGGCTTATCCAAATCCAGCTACAGGTGTTACCAACATTAACATAAACCTTGATCAGGTGGCAAACGTTGGATTCGAAATATGCAACCTGACCGGACAAAAAGTGTTTGAACTCCCAGCCAGATCAATGCAAGCCGGAAATAATACTATTACTTTTGATGTCTCCGGTTACGCACCTGGTATCTATTTCTATACAGCAATAAAAGGAGCTGAAAAGGTAACTCAAAAGCTGATCGTAAAATAGCATGGTCTGTTACTCATTTCAATGATGCTTTCGTTTATCAGATTTTTTTGAAAGGGTCAGAGATGTTTTGATATGACATAATAATAAAAAAAGGCTGTCCCCATTATGAGGGCAGCCTTTTTTTACAACACAATTTTTTTAACCTGATTTAATCAATAGTTCAACACAAAAGGCTTTTCCATCAGATATATCAACTTCTTTCTTTTCTTGTGGGTATGGTGTATTTTTTTAATCAGAGTTAATTTTAAACTCCTTTTTTGTTTTTTTAAGGCTTTTCTCAATCATAGTCAGGGCTTTATCAATAGTTGCTTTTTTTGTTCGAAATGATAAAATTGCCATCCTGATTACAAATTTATTATCGAGTATTGTTGAGCTTAAAAAGACTGATCCATCCTGATGAATATAATCCATCAGCCTTTTGTTAAATTCATTTTGATTACCCTTTACGGGATACCAAAAATAACTCACAGAGAGGTCGGGTTCGGGGCCAACATTAAAGCCGAGTGTTTTTAATTTTTCCCTGAAATAGCGGGTAAGTAGTAGTTTTTCCTCTAAGCAGGCAATAAAGGGTTTTAATCCATGCAGTTGCAGCGGTAGCCAAAGGCGCAACCCTCGAAAATGTTTTGTAAGTTCGGGCGAAATATTGGCAGGACTTTTCAACAGATCATCTGTTGCAGCATCCTGCATATAATTGGCAGAATAATGGTGTGAATGTAATACGGCTTTTGCATCTTTAATTAATACCGCACCTAACCCATAGGGTAAAAACATACCCTTGTGTGGATCAACAACTATAGAATCTGCTTTTTCAATACCTTTAAAAAGATCTTTCTTTGATGTTAAAATAAAAAAGCCGCCATAAGCTGCATCCACATGAAACCATAATTTATGCTTCTTTGAAATTTCTGCTATCTCATTCAAAGGATCAATTGCTCCAACATCGGTCGTTCCAGCGCTGGCAATAACCAAAAAAGGGTTTAGTCCATTTTTTTTATCCGATTTTATTTGATTTTCTAAAACGACACTATTTATTTTAAAGAACTCGTCCAATTGGGTATATCGTATTATTACATCTTCTAAACCAATAATTCGCAACGCCTTATGAATACAATGGTGAGCCTGATGGCTTAGGTAAACAACACTTTTAGGTATCTTTTCATTTTTAATTTTATGTTTATCTCGTGCTGCTGTTAGCGCTATTAAGTTGGAGATTGAGCCACCCGATGCCAAATTCCCAATTGCAGATTTTGGAAAGGAGAATATATCTTTTATCCAGTTTATTACCTCGTTTTCTATCTCCACGGCGCCGGGAGAGACATAATAAATACCTGCATATTCGTTTGATACTGCTGCTAAAAAGTCGGCAAGCGCCGATGCATATATGCCACCGCCGGGGATATAGCCAATATGCCCGCCAGAGGCTGTACGAATACCATTCTCGGTTACTTCATCCTTAAAAATGGCCAGGATTTTATCAATAGATTTAGTTTTGGATTTAACCTTTAAAGAATCTTGTTTTACTTTTTTGCTAATAAAAGACCTGGCTTCAGATAGGCTTTCTATATATTCATCTGCAAAAGTAAAAACCTGATTCATCAAATGTTGCCTCTCTATCGCATTTATTTCTAATAGATTGGCGATTTTCTCATGTTCTTTAATTTGTTTTATAAGCAATTTCATTGTATCTATTTTTCCTTTTAAAATCCTATTTACGAAGCAAAGGTGAAATTTTTATAAAAATCTATCTTTAGTTTTTGTTCTTTACCTTTTTTTATTTTCAACTATGCTAGCCTATTAAAATTCACGATTCTGATCTGTTTTAACTTTTGAGTTTTAATAACATTTCCTTTCTTTTATTGTTATAAAACCGTGAATTATATTTTTGCAATGAATTTTAAAATCAAACAAATATGACGAAGATTAAAATTGGGATTAATGGTTTTGGCCGTATTGGAAGGAATGTTTTAAAGCTTGCTTTGGAAAGAGGTAATATAGAGATTGTTGGCATTAACGATCTTACAAGTACCAAGGTATTAGCCCATTTATTAAAATACGATTCAACACAGGGCAAATTTAACGGAACGGTTGAATTTGACGAAAATAATATCATCCTTAATGGTAAGAAAGTGCCTGTTTCGGCTGAGAGGATGCCAATAAATATCCCTTGGGCCGTAACACCTGATGTTGTGATTGAATGTACCGGCGTATTCCGCTCGCGCGAAAGCAACAAAGGTGGCTATGGCGATCATTTGAAAAATGGCGCAAGAAAGGTTATTCTATGCGTGCCCTCAAAAGATCAGATTGACGCAACTATAGTTATGGGGGTAAATGATGCCGATCTGAAAGATAGTCATCAATGTATTTCTAATGCCTCTTGCACCACCAATTGCCTTGCGCCGATTGCCAAAGTGCTGCAAGATAGGTTTGGAATTGAAAACGGTTTAATGACCACTATCCATTCTTATACTAACGATCAGGTTATACTTGATGCACCGCACAATGACCTGCGTCGTGCACGTTCGGCTGCTATATCTCAGATACCTACTACTACCGGCGCTGCTAAAGCAGTAGGTCAAGTAATACCTGAATTGAATGGCAAACTCGATGGCATAGCAGTACGAGTGCCTACCCCGACAGGATCATTAGTTGATCTGGTGGCAAATTTGAAAATAGAAGCGACAAAGCAAGAGATAAATGAGGCTATCAGAGAAGCTGCTGAAGGCCCAATGAAAGGAATTATTGAATATACTGAGGATGAAATTGTGTCGGTAGATATCATTCATAACCCGCACTCAGCAGTATTTGATGCTGCCAGCACAATAGTTAATGGCAAAACAGCTAAAGTATTGATATGGTACGACAACGAGTGGGGATACTCAGCAAGAGTAGTTGACCTGATAAATAAAATCGCTTAATTGGAAATAATACTTATGCTTGCCGACAAGCATAAATTCGTTTTATTTTTTGTACCATGAGGCGTACAAAGAATAATTTTCAGCGATTCTTTTTATTTCGCCCTCGGATAGATTAGTATCAATATCTTTTATTTTTTCTGCCGGAATTCCGGCATATACCGATCCTGATTTTACGATTGTATTTTTTGAAACTACTGCTCCGGCGGCGATAATGGAATTGCTCTCAATAACAGCGCCATCAAGGATTATTGCTCCCATTCCAATTAATACGTGATCGTGGATAGTACATCCGTGAACAATAGCGTTGTGGGCTATTGATACCCAACTACCGATATTAACCGGTGCCACTTTGTAAGTGCAATGGATAATAGCGCCATCCTGAATATTTACATGGTCGCCAATCCTGATATAATGGACATCACCACGCAATACAGCATTGTACCACACACTGCAATTATCACCCATTACGACATCGCCGATGATTACAGCAGTTTCTGCAAAAAAACAGTTTTTGCCATACGTTGGAGATATTCCGTTTATAGGTCTTATTAACGCCATAGTAAATGTTTGAAAAAATAAATTTAATGACTTGATTAATTACCAGTTAACAACGGTTTTATTAAAAATGTCCTCAATCAGGTAATTGTTAATCTCTTTGACGAGGATATCTTGTACGCTTACTAGATCTTGTGTACTTGGATAATCTAAATATCTGGAAAATATTTGATTTTGAAAACTTTGATTTTTGTCGAAATTGTTTACAAACGAAACCTTCACAGTGATAGTAAGGCGGTTTAATGCTGCTATATCGGTTGATTGTATGGCGGTTGGTTTGGTATTATAATCGGTTATCTCGCCGGTTATTACAAGATCACCGCCTTGATTTACCAATACTAAGCTTGTTTGCGATTGAAATTTATTGCGAAGGGCGTCTGTAAGCTCTTGACTTAATGTTGGATTGACCAACAATGCGTTATTTGGGAAATTATCAATCTGTATTGATTTAACTCCCGGAGGGATGGAGGCCCCGGTAAAAGAATAATTAACCCGGCACGAAGTATTTATTAAAGGAAACAAAAACAGAAAAGCCCAGAAAAATATTTTATATTTAATCACCATTTAATTGATGTTGTGTTCCTTTATCTTTCTGTAAAGAGTGCGTTCGGAAATACCAAGTTCTTTTGCGGCAGTTTTTCTTTTGCCATTATGTTTGGCAAGTGCTTTTTTTATCATCTCAACTTCATTTTTGGCAATTGAAAGAGACTCTTCAGGCTTTTTTGTAACACTTTCCGGCTCTTCGGTAATTTGCACATAATCATCATCGGTTAAAATACTATCGTCAAAAGTTTTCACACTTTCCGAAATATCGTTTAAGAAATTCTTAATGATTACTGGTTCAGCATCAGTAGGAAGTTTATGATCTTCACTGTTTTTAATAATATCCACTGATCTTTTTAATTCAGCGATATCACGTCGCATATCCCATAAAACTTTATAGAGGATATCTCTATCTGTAATATCTTTATGAAAATCATCTTTTGAATATATAACTGGTAGTGAGGAACTTGGTGTTTTCGGAAGATATTTTTGCAATGTGCTTTCGGTTATTAATCGTTCACTTTCGATAATCGAAATCTGCTCGGTTATATTTTTCAATTGTCTGACGTTTCCATCCCAACGATAACTGGTGAGTAATGCAACAGCTTCATTTGTAAGTTGCAGTGTTGGCATTCTATATTTTTCTGCAAAATCACTTGCAAACTTTCTGAATAACAGGTGGATATCATCTCTTCTTTCTCTTAACGGCGGTATGTGGATTGGTACGGAATTGAGCCTATAATACAAATCCTGCCTAAACTTCCCCCTTTGTATGGCATCGGATACCTGTACATTAGTGGCTGCAATTACTCTTACGTCAGTTTTTAAGACTTTAGATGATCCTACTTTTAAAAACTCACCCGATTCAAGTACTCTTAACAGCCTGACTTGTGTGGAGAGAGGCAATTCGGCCACCTCGTCCAGAAATATGGTACCGCCATTCACCTCTTCGAAGTATCCTTTACGCGCCTCGTGAGCGCCGGTGAATGATCCTTTTTCATGTCCAAACAGTTCCGAATCAATAGTACCTTCAGGTATTGCTCCGCAGTTAACAGCGATATAGGATTTATGCTTGCGCACACTTAACTGATGGATAATTTGCGGAAAAACCTCTTTTCCGGTACCACTCTCGCCAGTGATAAAAACAGTGAGATCAGTAGCGGCTACCTGCCTTGCAATGTCAATGGCACGGTTAAGCTTTTCATCGTTGCCGATAATCCCAAAACGTTGTTTAATTGCCTGGATCTCCATGAGTTGTTTAGAAATGAAAGATTTATTTAACTGCAAAAATAGTCAATTTATCATAAATATTTTATCCGCCCAACCAAAAAGAGAAGTAAAGTAGCAGTTGGGTACTTGTGAGACACCGCCATAAACTGTCAAATCTTAATGTTTATGAAGCTTTTTAACGAAAACAAAAAAATATTCGCCTCTCGTAGTATTATTTATTCTATTTTTGTTCCCTTTAAAAAATTTGATTTGAATTTATCTTATTAATTTACAGATGTTTAAAATGAAAAAAGAATTTTTTCTTATGGTGTTGTTATCATTATCAATTTCGGTAGTAACAAAAGCGCAGCTTACTATCGCCGGCGAGTTCAGGCCAAGAGTTGAAATGAGAAGTGGTTATGGGGCTCTTAAAACTGATTCACTAAAACCGGCTTATTTAGTTGCCCAACGAACAAGACTCTCTTTTATGTATCAAAAAGAATGGATGAAAACGTACATCAGCATTCAGGATGTGAGATTATGGGGTGACGATAATATCTTTAATCCGACAGGCGCTTTTGGCCATACTGCGAATTTGGATCTGAACGAAGCATGGATGCAGTTATCGTTTTTGAACAATTCGTCACTAAAGATTGGAAGGCAGATGTTTAATTATGATGATGGAAGACTACTTTCAGCAAGAAACTGGAACGATAGAGCTATTTTTTACGATGCGCTGTTATATCAATTTAAAAAAAACAATTGGGACGTTGACTTAGCCCTCTCATGGTTTGCCAATAAGAATAACTCTTTCGACAATTATTACCCTTCCGATAAAATGCGAACCATCAATTTCCTGAGGGTTCATAAGGTGTTCAATTCAAATCTGAAAGCATCGGTTATAGCTCTCGGATCAGGATATACAAAAAGTAATACTGACCAAACAGTTTATATGAAAGGTTCTTACGGCATCTGGGTTCATCACAAAAAAGAGGATTTTACAGGTTGGAGTTCGTTTTATTTCCAAAACGGTAAAAGCGCCGATGGCAGGAGTGCGGAAGCCTGGAATTTCAACATAAAAGCCGATCAGAAAATTGGCCGATTTACCGGTGGATTAGGTGCATCGCTGATCTCCGGCGAAAAAAATAATACAGCGAAAGATGAACTTTTTGATTTGCTTTACGGGGTACGTCATCTTGTGTACGGCTACATGGATTATTTTAACAATCTTCCACGCGCAACTTCAAAGGGAGGACTAAACGATCTCTATCTTACAACACATTTTATGGTAAATAAAAAGATAGGACTATCCCTTGATTATCATTATTTTGCTTTAAACCAAAAGGTAAACGATCTTGATAAATATTTAGGTTCAGAATTAGACTTGGGAGTTAACGTTAATTTTCGCTCCGAATTAAATCTCAGAGGGGGGTATTCGGTTATGCTACCAGGCGCAACAATGGAGGAAATTCAGGGGGTTGGTAAGGGAAATAGCTCCTTTTCTTCATGGGCTTATATTATGCTTACTTTTAAACCCACAATTTTTGTCCAAAAAGATTAACAATAGACGGGATTTTAGCGCTATCGTTTAATCGAAACTTCATTCTGCATTTTACCGGAAGAATTAAATTCCGGAACTATGGATTAGTTTTTAAACAAGTTAATAATGTCCCATCACATTCGAAAGATGTCAATGGATGGTTAGAGTTTGTTATACCTCGTTATATTTTTATTTTTCTTTGAGTAAGTTTTTCAAAACATGGTACCTATCGAAATTATAATTCCCTTTATTATCAAACGATGTTTTATTATAAATTCTAATTAAGGTCGTGTTTCCCCATATTTTCTGTAAAATTTTATCGTTTTTATTTATCAACTCAATTTCAGAAAAGATATTCCATTCCGCCAATTGCCTTTTAAACTCAGGGGTTTCTCGTTTAGAATTATCAGTTAAAAGTCTAAATTTATTTAGAAATTCGGTTGAGGAAATTGTATTAATGATATCTAAAATATCCTCCATTGTATTTGCTTTACCGGAAAGTTTATCCCAAAGTTCACTTGCTACTAAAGTTTCATTTGGAGCAAAAAACTTAGTCATGTTTATGATTGAATCTAAAAACTTCGTCTTGTCGTAACTTGTAACAGAATTTGTTAATGGGTTTACGGTTGGGTCAAATGGGAAGCCAATATAAAAACTGATCTGCTTCCCAGGAAAATGGCGATATAAAGCAGATTTACCTTCAAGGATTTTTTGTTTTTCTCCTCTCATTTCTCCGGAGTTGGGTTTTACAGATTTTAATTCGATAGCTGTTATGGAATCCATGTCTTCAATGAATACATCAGCTGAAAAATCAATGGCATTAACCAATTCAGTATCTGTATCCTGAAAAATTAAATTGTTTTCTGCGTTCAGATTTGGTGTAGCGGATGAATTGCTTAAATCTGTTATTATTTTTGAAACATTATTTTTTTGTGTTCTGGTAATTTGAAGATTACCTAATCTTTTGGAAGTGTATTCTCTTTTCTCGCCATTTGATAAATGACAAGCAATATTCTCAAAGAAAGTTTGTCCAAGCGTGGTGTTTAGCCCATGTAACCAACTACTTAAGCTTATAAAAAATGGAGTGTCGGATACTTTCCCTTCCAATTTGTCTGCAAATGCTTTTAGAAATGCTTCGTGAAAAGGTGCATTCCTGTTGTTTGAAGCATCTTCTGGAAAATTATCAAATCTCGTTACTAAAGTTTTTATTACTTCAAAAGAGATTTTTTCTTTCTGGTGGTTGTTTAAAGCCATTTATTTTCTTTTTAAATGAAATATAATTTCAGAATAAGCATTCTTATCCTTCTCTGTTCTATTTAATACTGGTCGTTTAAATTGGTTTACGATTTTCATGTCTGCTTTTTCAGCTATTCTCGGATAGAGATTGTCTCTATCATTTGCTACAAGAAAAATATCATAATCTTCAACTAAGAATCTTTTACAATTAATCAAAACTCCAGCAATTCCTTCAATATAACTTTCCTGTGTGGCTTTACTTTTTCCTTTGTATAAGGGGCCAATCTCAAGATCGTCTTTTCTATCAAAGCCAAATAAGTCGTATGCGTATGCATGTTGTTCGTGATAATCAATTAGACCGATGTAAGGTGGTGAGGAAAATATTCCCTTAATCTTCTTTTGTTCTAATATTTCTCCAAAATCAGGATTTATTTTTTTAATTCCTGAATAAATATCAATAGTCCGACTATCACCTGTCAAGCAGTATTGGAATGTATTAGTCCGCAACTTGTCAAATTGTGCTAACCGATTAATAGTGTCTTTTGTGTAGCTTTTCCACCATTTTTCTATGGAGAAAAGAGGTTTGCAAATTTTTCCATGTTTTTTACAGTAATATGGACTTGTAACAGGATCAATGAGTGTCGCTAAATCTGAATGTGTGGTTGCCCGACAACTTCTAATTGTTCTACTTAGAATGATACTTACAATTTTTTTTGTTTTTAAATCTTTTATTTCTTTAATGAGTTGAAAAACAAAATCAATTTCCTCACGAACTGATTGTAGATACCACTTATCTAAGAAGGATTTATCTCCTTTGTTTTGTCTTATTTTAACTCCATATTCTTCAACTAAATTATTAAAGACAGGCTGGAATTCTTTTTCTTTTTCTGCACCAAAAGCAATGTCATTAATTTCTCCATTTCTCACTTTGTATTTAAATTCGGGTACAGGAAAATAGTTATTATTGAAAATATTTAGCTCTTCTAAAAGGTGGTTTTCGAATTCGCTTGTTTTCTTATCTTTCAGAAATTTGTCGAGTTGTTTTGTGATGTTATCCGTTTCTGCTTTTAAAAGTTTCAAATCATATTTACTTACCTTGCAATTTCCAATAAGAGCGTTAAAAACCGAAACGTCAATGCCAATAGCATTCATTCCTAATTCATTGGCTTGAACCAAAGTTGTTCCACTTCCACAAAACGGATCAAGAACTATATCCCCCTTCTCAAAATAGACTTCCTTTTTGAATTCATCCAGATGACTGTCTAAGAAATATTCGACTAATTGCGGGATAAACTTTCCTTTGTAAGGGTGTAAGCGATGAACGTGTTTCGTTGTTTCAGCCTCACGGTATTGGTCAAAGGATAGATGCCAATTCAGATCGTTTCCTAATTGCTCTTTCCAACTAATCTCTCTTTTTCCGTTGTAAGATTTATAATAATTAATCAAATCTTGTAAAGAGATTTGAATGGTTCCATTTTTATCAATCTTTCGAACTCTGCCATATTGAATCAAATATGAAATATTGGAAGTAGTTACCTCTCTTCCTATATGCTCAGTTGCCCATGCGCTCGCTTCCTTTATAGTTAATAACTCAGACATTATTCTTTATTTTTTTATTATTCCGTATTTTATTTTTTCTTCAGCAACTTTTAAAATATTCAAATCAGCTTTTTCATCAAGAATTTTATATGCAATTTGATCGCTTAAAAATTCACTTACCAATTCTTTCTCTCGCACTTTAAAAAACTTCGCAAATTTGCTAATGTGTAGCTTTGTTGGTTGTCTTTCATTACGTTCAATTTTTGCAAGTAGAGAGATATCCATTCCTATGGCAGAGGCAACGTCTTTTAGAGTAAACTCTGCTTGTTCTCGCATTTCTCTGAGATGCTCTCCAAATGTTTTGTATGAATTGAAATCTTGCATTGGTCAAATTTTGTCCAAAGATAAGTATTATTGTTATTGTTGGACAACAAAAGTCCAAAATTATTTTTGATAAAACCTGGTTCAATTCACTGTAAAAGTATTCTGAGTGAAATAGTGTTTTTTAATGAGGCATCACGGTTTGACGGTATGTTTTTGTTGCCGATTTAGAACCTCTTCCGTATCAAGTTACAACTACTTTTGATATGAGCTGCGGCACTTGTTGAGCCTTAGTAATTTGTTGTCCACTATTGTCTTATATAATTTCTTAGCAATTAAATCATGATAATCTTGTGTAGCGTGTATCCCATTTTCCTGATTCATTTTTCTTGTTTTATCCTTCTCATATCCAACGACATAAGTTTGTTTATCAATTTTGCTTGAAATGTATAAACCCAAACCCTTACATAATGAAGGTTCTAAATAACTATTATTTCTACGGTTTGGGCCAAGAATGATGTACTTGATGCTGTTTTCATTGCAAAAATCTATTATTCCTTTTACAGTCTGATAATAACTTTTTAGAGCATAGATTTTATTACCAATCAAACTGCCAAAAATATAATTACATGATATTAGAAATTTATGAATTATTGATTCCTTTTGTAATATGGTTCCGGTCTGACGTGAGATACTATCAAATCGAGTTTTTTCGCATCTGAAAATGTTTTTATTTTATTCAACACATTGCCAAATCGTTCGTATCTTATGATGTTAAGATTTAATTTAATATTAAAGTCATCCTCAATTTTCCGTCTCAATATTTGGTGAAACAGGTCTTCGAAAACAACATTGTATTGAACAGCAAAACATCCGCCGACAATACATAACTCATTTAATAATCTCGTATCGCTTATAATTTTTTTTTGACGCTAAATATTCTTGAAAAGAAAGAAATCCATTATTAGATTTTGATAATCCTTTCAGTTTGTTGTTGGCTTCAAATTCGTATAACAATTCCAAAGCAAGATTTTTATTTACCGATATCTTGTTTTTGTTTTTAAGATTTTTCGTGAAGTTCTTATCGTTAGATTTTCTCGATTTACATAATTCTTATTGACGTGTAGTTAAAGTAAGTTGTCCACAGAAATGATCTTTCTTTATTGTGATATAATCTAACATTGAACAGAAGAATGTCTCATTAGCCGTGTTCAAATATGGTGAATTTATTAGTTGGATTCCTGTTTTTTCAATGATTGCAGTAATTACAGTTATCCATTTCCAATATTCCCAGCTATCTTGATGAAAGAATGGATATGCGCCAATATCAAGATTATAATCACAATGTTCAAATGCAATTTTGCTTAGCTTCTTAATTGATTGTAATATGTTGGCTAAATTTTCAAAACCTTTTTTGGACTCAATTATAGGGATAAGATTTTTATATTCAATCTGGAATTCACTTAGTTTGCCTAAAATTAATTGAATTTCATCGAATTGCTCTATTTTCGGAATAAATATGGAATCAAATGTTTTGCCCTTAATCCAATCAAATCTTTTTCAAAATCTGATATTTTAATACTGTTTATTCTAATTCCGACTTTTATGTCTTTGTTAAAACTATAAATCAAGGAATACAATGTATTGAATATCTCTCTTACTTCTTCTTTTAATGAAGCAGACATATCCATTTCTAAAGGATTGAGTATTCCATTTTCAAAATCGAAACATATTACAGCCCCAGTGTTATGAACTTTTTCAATATGTTCTATCGAAGTGTTTCTATCGTATTTTACAAATTGATATGCTTGAATCTGCATCACTTTATTATTAAGCTCAACGGCCTCGCAATATGACCAGTGGCAGAGTTCGGGCGATTTAACTATACGCCTACACGATAGTTTGAACAGGCTAAAACGCTTGAATATCCTTTGAAATCCTTATAAATGTTACACTTTGTTAACTGTTGTTTTTCTTATTTTACTATAAATTTCCCATGACCTAATAGTTCCTCCGAAGTGTATATTTTATAGAAATTCAGTCCTTTTGATAGTACGATGGTATTCAGTTTAATTGTCTCTTCATTTGTTCTCAGTCTATGTATTACCTGACCCTTATTATTGTAAAATTCGATAATCTTTATTTCTAGCTTTTTCACATTAAAACAAATTGTTATTTGGTCAGTTGATGGATTTGGATATAAATTAACTAATTGTCCAATTTCTTGATCATTTATTGAAACAGGTTTTACAGTTACAAAATATACAGGGGCTCCTGTTGCTGAACAACCAGCAGAGTCAGTTGCTGTAAGATAATATGCAACTGATGAATCAGGTTTTGCCCAAAACGACAGGCTTGTTGAATCACTTAAACCATGGTTTGGGCGTCACAAGTAATTTACTGGTGATATCCCGCCAAGTACATTGTGAAAGTTGGAAAGAAAAACAGAGTCTCCGTGCTGAATTACATAATTACATGTTCCGAGATGTGTGCCAAATATTGAAAACCTCACGTTTACAGAATCTGTGCAAATATTTGATTTGCTGTCAATAACTGTCAATTTAAATATCAAATTCTCACCGGAAGAAATAACAGTAGGGTTGGCAGAGGTAGTGTCATCTAAAAAGTCAGATGCTGTGTAAATCCATGTTCCAACCTGCCATGTTGTTTCCCAAATGTAGGTGTAGGGAGGTGTTCCTCCAATTGCTGTTGGATTTCCACCCAGTTGAACAGAATCCATGCCATACCAATCGCCGCAAATTATCACATCTGGTCCTGCGTCTGCAATGCATTGTCCATTAACAAAATTAATTTGCGTTAGGAACAAAACTGTCGAAATTAGAATTAGTTTTTTCATTGCTTATTGTTTTTATTAATTACAGTTAATAGTTTGCAGCTATGTCCAGAAGCCGTTTTGTGGACTTCGTTACTGTTGCCCGCTGTAAATTTTTGCGGAACACTGCCGTTTCAATTTTTTTTTCATAGTTGTAATTATTATGTTTTTGCTTCATTAAGCTTACAAAGGACACGTTTATTTGTGCTATTTTATGACGCCAATCTTTCTTTTTTGGGGGATTGGAGTCATAAAGTTGTACTTATCTTACAAAATTAAAATAATTAATTGCAAGTTATCAAATTGGCTATAAATATTTTGCAAACTTTTGGCGGTAACGTGCGAGTTTATGTGCCATAAGAGATTTCGGAGCGGGAACAACCGTTAAAACGAAAATTAAAATTATATAATTTTCATCACAATAGTGTTTTGTATTGATTAATTCGGGTTAAATCTCCATTTTTAATTGCAAAGTCAGTTTGAAGGAGTGTCTGTGATAGCAGGTTTTGCCATGTTTTATTATGGCCTGCCGATGTTCGTAGGTTGGATAACCTTTATTTTGTTTCCAATTAAACTCCGGAAATTCGGCATCAATTTTCTGCATGTACTCATCTCTGTGCGTTTTAGCCAAAACTGATGCTGCTGCTATTGACATATATGATCCATCGCCTCCGACAAAGCATTGATAAGGAATATTGCGATATGGCTTAAAACGATTACCATCAACAATAATTAGCTCAGGACTCATCGTCAGTTGATCCAACGCAAGATGCATTGCGAGGATTGAGGCATTCAAAATATTGATTTCATCAATTTTGTGATTATCTACAAAAGCTACCCCCCAGGTTAGTGCTTTATTCTCTATAACTGTACGAAGGAACTTTCGCTCTTTTTCATTAAGCTTTTTTGAATCATTGAGCAGGTCGTTTTCAAAATCATCGGGCAGAATTACGGCAGCAGCAACAACAGGTCCGGCAAGACAGCCTCTTCCAGCTTCATCACATCCGGCTTCAATATTGATGGCGCTATGTCGCTTGCGAAGCACGATTATATCAAATAGATTATTTTACCTATAAAAATGAAAATCAGAATTAATATCATTAACGTTTCGGTTAAGATCACTTTTTTTGTTTGCGATAAATAAACCGATAATATTGCCGATAGTGGGATTGAGGTTAATAAAAGATGAAATTTCAGCTCAGCGCCAGCCCAAAATGAGGTTGCCAACGAGAAAACGAAAAAGAAAATCAATACCTTGAATTTCCTTCTGATTTCAATAGAGTTTGTAGAAATCTGCTTTGATATTTCCCGATACCCTGAAATAAAAAGAATGAAAAAGAGAATCCAGACTATAAAAATGTATGGATCGAATTTTAAACTGAGGGGTTGAATATTTGAAACGCTGTTTATAAACCATGAAAACGAATCCTGTAACTGATCGGTCCATAAAAAATACAATGCTGCATAGAGCCATGGTAAAGCAACTCCTGTGATTGTGATGAGTAGCGTTCTAAAAGTGAAACTATGATAGATCATCAGGCATACCCAGAGAAAGAGGAGAAACCAAACTGTCGGGAAATGTAATAGAGAAGAGAGGCCTGTTAACAAACTGGCATCAAAAACCCTTTTATATGAAAATTGTTCGCCATACGAGTTGAAAATAATATTGAGTGCCAAAATCATGATCAGGTTGACTAAAAGCATGATGTTTGGTTGTAAAATTGGCGTTGCGCTACTTGTTATGGTGATATATATTGCTGCTGTTAGAAGTTGATTTAGTGGTGTAATACGGTTGTTTTCAAGTAATTGATTTAAAAGTAATGCTTGAAGTATCAGAATAATGAGAGAGATTATTGCTGCCAGAAACGGAAATGATCGTTCAAAAGCAATTAACGTTTCAAATTTAAAACCCGAGTCGAAATTTGCAAACATTTCCGGATTAAACAAGGTGTCAATTCTTAGCAGAACTGCTAAAAACAATAAAGCCAGATATTGACCGAAAAACTTAGCCCTGAATAATTTAAGATACATTTTATGATATCCTCTTCAACTTGTAAATTCTACTCTATTTTTATAGGAAGAACATCCTTTCCTATGTCGCGCCGGAAATATTTCCCTTCGAATTCAATTTTTTCAGCGATGGCATAGGACTTGTCAAGCGCTTCATTTAATGAATCAGCCATCGAAGTAACTGCCATAACCCTGCCTCCGTTTGTCAGTAGAGTATCGCCTGAGAGACGCGATCCCGCATGAAAGATTATAGAACCGATTCCGATATCGGGGAGTACGATAGTTTTTCCTTTCTCATATTGTTCCGGGTATCCTTTGGAGGCCAAAAAAATAGTTGCCGCAGCGTGTGGGTCAACTTCAATTTTGTGGTTTGAAAGGGTTTGATTGGCTGAGGCCAAAAAAAGTTCAAGCAGATCGTTTTTTATCCGTGGTATTACTACCTCCGCTTCCGGATCGCCCATTCGGCAATTGTACTCAATCACTTTTGGATTATCGTTTTCATTTATTAATCCGAAAAAAATGAATCCTATGTAATCAATATTTTCTTTTGCAAGTCCTTTAATAGTCGGCTTTATCACCTGTTGTTCAATTTTTTGCATAAAAGTTTGATTGGCAAAAGCAACCGGCGATACTGCTCCCATTCCTCCTGTGTTAGGTCCTCTATCGCCTTCGCCAATCTTTTTATAATCTTTTGCCTCAGGCAGAATGAGATAGTTTTTGCCATCAGTCAACACAAACACCGACAATTCTATTCCGTTCAGGAATTTTTCAATCACTACTTTTTCTGATGCAGCGCCAAATGCTTTGTGGCATATCATTTCAATTAACTTTTCCTGCGCTGTTTTTAGATTATCGGTAATAATTACCCCTTTACCGGCTGCCAGCCCATCAGCTTTTAGAACAAATGGAGGCGGCATTGTTTCGAGCAGAGCTAGGCCCTCGTTCAAATTTTTGGAAGTGATAGTCGTATGAAATGCTGTAGGGATATTATGTCTCTTCATGAATTCCTTTGCAAAATCTTTACTTCCTTCCAGTCGTGCGCCTCTTAACGAAGGTCCGATAACTTTTACATTTCCAAGCTTATTGTGGTTTTTAAAAAAGTCGTAAATCCCTTTTACCAACGATGCTTCTGGGCCGACCACAATCATCTCTATGTCGTTATTTGCAACACATGTTGCAACTTCTTCAAAATTTTCAGGATTAAGATCAATGTTGGTTCCTAATGCTGAAGTGCCGGCATTGCCAGGGCCAATAAAAAGATGGGTTAGGAGAGGACTTTGCTTTATTTTCCATGCTAACGCATGCTCCCGCCCACCAGAGCCAAGCAACAAGACATTCATATTTTTTTGATGCAAATTAACAAAATAATAATGAAGGTGTATTTTTGACGAATAAAAGAATAACAATGTGAGGAACATTTTTTTTGCAATTATATTTCTGTTAATTCCTGTTTTGTTGGTTTCAGAAACGGAACCTCTTTATAACACCTCTGTAAGTTCGGTATATTTATTCCAATACAGCAGAGGCGTGGAAGCATCAATGGATAACTATTTTGTTAGGGAACTGGCTAAAATAAATTACCTCAATCCCTATCGAACAAGCTACGGCCTTGAGTACAATATTGAGATTGCTATTACAGAGATATCTGAAAAAAAGCTTGAAATCATCAGCCGTTTTACCCCAATTAAAATGTTTGGCGAATTGGCCTATCGAAATTTTGATATTGCTTCGCTTTTTGTGCCTGAACTTTATGGCTTTACACTAATTATAAATCAAAATAGCGGGGAAACTATTAATTGGACATCAGAAGATTTGCTAAAAGGAGAGCAAGTAAAGAGTATTCTGGAGTTGCCTGAAAGCGCTGACTTTAACAATACCAGTTTTGAAATAATAAACATCAGGTTTTCTTATAATGAAAAATCTGTTGCTCGGTTTAACCGTGTAATGAATGAAATACATGAATATCTTGCTAATCTTGAATTAATTAATTTTTCATTATCTAAAGCTGAAAATATTGAGCCTGAAAATGACGATGCCTTATTTGAAAATCATTTTTCTATTTACGATCTCGAGGTATTCCAAGCATATCTTGATACAATTAAATTTCACACTGATTTAGTTGTTCCGTTGGATTATGAAGAAGAGTGGCAACTTGGGAAGCGAACCCTTAATTCAAATCTTAGAAGACTTCGAACTCAGTTGACGAGAAGGTTGGAGTTAATTGATTTCAGGTTGGATGGAGAGGATTATCATCGGGCTGCTGAGCGGATTATAGAAATACAAATTGGCTATGTAGAAGAGATGGGAAGGGTTATTCATTTTCATGAACCTGTTTATATGCGTTTTGCTGAGTTTTTTAAAGACGACACTGACTGGCGCCAAATGTTTTTAGCGGTTGCACGGCAGTTTAGCATGATTGATACCTCTATTTTACAAAATAAGCTGATCGCAGAACTCGTAAGAAATTATATTGCCCGAAGTGATGAATATTATATACATGAGCAATACAACGAATCGCTTTTGCTCTTAACCTCGGCTGATGTTGTTTGTCGGATTAATGCTGAAATTGACTGCAATTTGGAAATCTTTAATAGGATGGCCAAATCAAAGTTTGGAATATATGATTCCTATCTCAGTATTGCTCAGTCGGCGATGAGTGCCGGTAATCCCGATCTTGCCCGGCGATATCTTGGTCAGGCGGCCGATTATCAGAAAGCAAACTCAGGATTGATACTTGTCGCCGGTGCGGTTAATGATCTATTGGAGAAATTAGCGTGGCAATACTTCGAAGAGGGGCGATCAGCAGTAAGATTAGCAAAATGGGATATCGCATCAGCTTATCTTGTTGCAGCAAAAGAGATATATAACTCTTTGAACAAACATTACTTCAACGAGGTAATTGAACATGAACTTTCCAAGATTGAAAAATGATATTGAAAGAAGATAAATTACTTTTTGTTTTCCATGAATGATGGATTATCTTTTTTCATCATTTGACCGTTTAAAATTGAGTTCGCTTTAGGAACGATTTTTTTTTAAATATTAATGTATTTAATATTTGAACATATTGCAGAGCATCAATGAATTATATATTTGATATTTGTGTATGGTCGCTGAACAAAGTTGAAGTATTAATGGCTAAAACTAATTTTTGTAACGGGCTTAAAACTCTATTCTGAAAATTAAATTACATCTTTGCAAATCTTAACTACATTAAATCACTAATTATAAATGATCATGAAACGAAGACTTCTTTTGCTAAGCAATTCTACTAACCCCGGAGAGCCTTATCTTGGTTGGCCACGCAAGTATTTATCAGATTTTATGTCGGGTAGTGGCGTAAAGGATATCCTTTTTGTACCTTATGCTGGCGTAGGGTTATCCAATATAAGCCTTGAGAAATCTTATGATGTTTATGAACAAAGGGTTCAGGCTGTTTTTGGCGATCTTGGTTTGCATATTCGTTCGGTACATCATTGCGACGATCCGATCTCGGCAATCAATGATGCTGGCGCTATTGCCGTAGGAGGTGGTAACACATTTCATCTTGTTTATATGATGCACAAGTTGAACATTATGAAAGCCATCCGGGAACGTGTGTTAAAAGGGATTAGCTTTATTGGCTGGAGCGCCGGTAGTAACGTCGCTTGTCCGACACTACGAACAACCAACGATATGCCTATCATCCAACCGGAAAGTTTCGATTGCTTAAACTTAATTCCATTTCAGATCAATCCCCACTACCTCGATGTGTCACCTGCCGGACATGGAGGAGAAACGCGTCAGCAGCGTATCGAGGAGTTTTTGGTAATTAATAAAAGGATGACGGTGGTAGGACTTCGTGAGGCTACTCTGTTGCAGGTGGAAAATGATAAAATCGAATTGAAAGGAGCAAGGCCGATGATAGTCTTTAACTTTGGTAAGGAACCGGTGGAATATAATCCGAACGATAATATTAGTTTCTTGCTTGAATAGTTTTATTAATTCTTGGGATAATCGCTACAGCGGAGTCTAATATTATTATGGAAAAGCGCCTAATAAATATTTCGCTGATTTTTTAACATCATTCGATACAAAAGGTAAATTGTTGCTTCCTGCCGAAAGCGAAGGTCGTAATGCTGTATTCAGGGGCAAAACCTCTTTAAACGTTTCATGAATATTGATCCGGGTTAAAATACCAAAACACACCTTTAAGCTTTTTAGTAAAAGAGGCTGTTATACGTTGATTTTATCCTTGACAAAGAAAGTGCTTACACCACCAATTAATAGCAGAACACCTGCCATATAAAGAGATTTTATCGGATCGCCATTAAAAGCATATTTAAGGATTATTCCTCCAAAAATACCATTTACAATCTGCGGAATAGTTATTGACATATTAAACAATCCCATAAAAACGCCCATCTGTTTGGCAGGAATGGCATTGGCCAGCATTGCATATGGCATTGCCAGTATGCTACCCCACGCAATCCCGATCCCAATCATCGGGATCCACAACAGATCATAAGTTGGGATTATTGCAAACGAAAGAAATGAAATGCCGCCTAAGCCGAGAGCGAGGGCATGTGTTGGCTTTCTGCCAATTTTACGGGCTACTATAGGTAAAAGTAATGCTATGGCTGCTGCAATACCATTATAAATACCAAACAGCACTCCAACCCAATCGCCTGCTTGCTGATAAGCTGCGGAATTAGGGTCTGTAGAACCAAAAAAATGCTTTGCTACAGCGGGCGTGGTGTAAACCCACATCGAAAACAGAGCAAACCATGTAAAAAACTGAACCGCCAGCAATTGCCACATTGTAGCCGGAATCCTGAACTTTTGTTTCTTTTTAATATTGTCTCTTGTATCTTCGTAAAACTCAGGTGGATACTCGTTAGTGGTAAAGACCGTCCAAAGGATTGATAAGATCAGTACGGTAGCTCCTATATAAAATGAAAAAACGACATTTGGCGCTACCAACCCCTTGCCGGATGCCTCGTTAGGAATTCCAAGCCAATTGCTAAGTATATAAGGTAGCCACGATCCTACCACAGCTCCTATCCCAATAAGTAACGATTGAATGGAAAAGCCGAGTGTATGCTGCTCAGCCGGAAGTTTATCGGCGACAAGTGCACGAAACGGCTCCATGGATATGTTCATTGAAGCATCCATGATCATCAGCAAACCACCCCCTATAAACATTGGTGCAATAAAGCTGGCCAGATGAGGGGCGTTTGGCATCAACACAAGGGCGATGGATGATAAAATACCACCTACAAGAAAATATGGACGACGCCGGCCAAAACGATTCCATGTCTTGTCGCTCATAAGGCCTACAATAGGTTGAACAATCATCCCTGTAATAGGAGCAACCAACCAAAACCAGGAAAGATGTTCAACGTTGGCGCCGAAAGTTTGTAAGATCCTGGAAGCATTGGCATTCTGTAATGCAAAACCAAACTGAATACCAAGAAATCCAAAACTCATGTTCCAGATTTGCCAAAAAGTTAAGCGGGGCTTTTTCTTCATAGTGCTAATCAGAATTAAATTAACAGTCGGCAAAAGTACATTGGATTTGGTTAATTTTGCCTCTGATTTTTTTGATTTTTATAAAACAATGACAAAAAAAGAAAAGGTCTCTTTCAATTTTAATTGGAGAAACTCCTTTTTTGTTTTTTATATCAGCCTTATGGCTATTGTCTCACCCTTTTTGGTGTTTCCAGCTATTATTATGAATTTTTTTAAGTTGCATAATTTGTCGGATCGCTGGGTTAACAGAATAGGCAGGTTATACTCAAGGCATGCGTTTTTTGTATTCGATATAAGGGTTGAGGTGCGAGGTTTGGAGCATTTACCCAAAGAGAAAAACATTTGTTTTGTCAGCAATCATCAAGGGTTGGCCGATATCCCCCTTATTGTAGGATATATACCTATCGCCATTGGGTTTATTGCAAAAAAGGAATTAAATAAGATACCGATTTTAAATTTCTGGTTAAAAGCTATGAGATGTGTGATGATTGATCGTTCAAATGCCAGAAGCGCCGTTTTATCTATAAATCAGGCTATAGCTAATATCAAAGGTGGGCATCCTATGGTGATTTTTCCGGAAGGTACCAGAAGCAGGAGTAATACAATGGGGCGCTTTAAATCGGGTAGTTTTAAGTTGGTAACGGGAGCAAATAGTTTGGTGGTTCCGTTAACTATTGATGGAACCTATAAAACTCTTGAAGAAAGAGGTACTGTATCACCAGCAGATATAAAACTAACGATTCATCCTGTTGTGGATATCTCTAAGCTGTCGTCCAGCGAAATAAATGGTTTGCCTGAATACATTGAATCAATTGTAAGGTCGGCATTGTAAAATTATGAAAAGGAGTTATTCTAACCTTGTCCAGTGGGTAGTTCCGCCAAGTAGGGAGATGCCAATAAAACCCCTGAGTTTCAATTTATTCTTTGTTTTATCAGTAAAAGCGAGGTAACAACTGTACGTTTTTCCGGTTTGTGGATCGTAAATTTTGCCATTTTTCCACTCTTTGGTACCATCGAATTTGAAATTTGATAAAATGTTTAAACCCAATATGGGTCTTGATTTTAGTTTATCATTTGGGTTTTTTTTGTCGAGTTTTGGTGTGTTTGTATCATCATCATTCGGGAATTTGAGCCACACAATTTTACCAAAATAAGCATTGCCTTTTTTTTCGATCTGCACATGTGCATCTTTATCTTCGGTAAGCCACAAACCCGTTATATCGTTAGCTTTAATTTGTGCAACGCTAAAGATCGGGGTTAAAAAAAATAACGAAAGGAAGAAATGAATAATCTGCTTTTTGAATTTTGATGTCATATTATTTTGGTTTAAAAAGTTAAATAATCATTATCAATAACCTTTATTCAAATTAGCCTAATTCATCTTATCATAATGATTAACTTCGTTATTAATTAAATATTTTGAATGTATCCTCACATTTGCTTATAAGTAGGCTCAGATCAGAATTTTTCAAAAACTCCCATTCCGAATAGTGCAAAATCATAACGTATCGGGTCATAAGGATCGAATAGCGATAGGTTTTCTGTAAGCTCAACAACAGCTTTCCAATCATCGCTATTTCGTTTTAAAATCCCTAACTTTCGAGCCACACGTCCAGAGTGAGTATCGAGCGGACAAACTAATTGCGATGGTTTTATCTTTTGCCATATACCAAAGTCAACTCCTTTATTATCTTTACGAACCATCCATCGTAAAAACATATTTATCCGCTTTGCCGAAGCATTTTTGGAAGGATCGGCGATATGTTTTTGAGTACGGTTCAACGGGTTTAGAGAGAAAAAAAGCCTCCTGAAATTTATTATTGCCTGACGTGGATTTTCTGTTGGCGGATAAGAGTCTTCAAAAAAGGCATTTTCCAGACTGCCATATTTTTGGTAAATATTTTTCAATGCCCACATAAAGTATTCGCAGTCAATACCATTGAAGGTGCGATGAACAAATTTCTTAAAAGGATCAAGATCTTTTTCTGAAAAATTTAAAATAAAATCAAAAGGACTATTTTGCATCCAATCCATAAGCCTTTTTCCGTTACGGATTATTGTGTTACGTTGCCCCCATGCTATAATAGCGATAAGAAAAGCAGCTATTTCGATGTCTTCTTTTTTAGAAAACATGTGAGGTATTGAGATCGGGTCGGTTTCGATAAATTCAACCGAGTTGTAGCGATCTGCCTTTTCATCCAAAAGGTTTTTCAGGTCAATTATCAATTTCGGAAAAAATTAAAAATACCTCAAAGAGATTATTCTTTGAGGTATTTATTTTAAATTTTAAAGATGTTTTTTATTGTCAATCAATTTTTTCCTGGTTTCAGTTCTACAGGATTATCCATTCCCTTTTTCAGAGCGGCTTCGTTTAAAGGGATAAGTTTATGATATCTTTCAGGGATTGACTCTTTCAGGCCTCGTATTACATTTTCGAATTTAACGATGGGTTTTAGCTTAAGAAAAGCTCCTAATACTATCATGTTGAATATTTTGGTATTACCCATTTCGGCTGCTAATTTTGCTCCTTCAATTTTGTAAATTTTGATATCCTGCCTTTCTGGATGACGATTTATTCCATTGGGATCGTATAATAACAAGCCGCCTGGTTTTACTGTCTTCTCAAATTTATCCATAGATTGTTGGTTGAGTATGATGGCAGTATCGTAAAAGTTCAAAATAGGAGAACTGATTCTTTCATCACTCACGATAACGGTAACGTTGGCTGTCCCGCCACGCATTTCCGGGCCGTAGGAAGGCATCCACGATACCTCTTGATTTTGCATGATTCCTGAATAGGCCAGAATTTTACCCATCGAGAGTACTCCCTGACCACCAAAACCTGCTATAATTATTTCTTCAGTCATAGCTTAATATGTTTTTGCCCTGATTACTTAATTTGATATAAACAAAATAAGTAAAAGGATTTGATGATTTAAAATATTTGGTTGTATCGTATTTTTTTGTTCGTACTATTTTAATAATTGGTTTATTGCAACCTTCTTTATTGGTTTGATGGCAATTAGATTATTCTTTTTTAACAAGTTCACCATCTACCTTAATATCTCCCGGAGGGAAAAATGGGAACATGTTTTCCACCATCCACTGATTTGCTTTTACCGGCGGGAGTTTCCATCCTGAATTACAATTACTGACTATTTCGATAAATGCTAAACCTTTTCTCTCTTTTTGTATCTGAAAAGCTTTTTGGACTGCTCTTTTTGTCTTTCTAACAGCAGCAGGGTTATGAACAGAATGTCTTGCAACAAAATAAGTCCCTGGTAGCTGTGCTACTAATTCAGTAATTTTCAATGGATTACCCATCAACTGCAAATCTCTTCCGTATGGAGATGTTGAGGTTTTCATCCCTTCTATGGTGGTTGGCGCCATTTGCCCGCCGGTCATCCCATAAATGCCATTGTTAATGAAGATGATAGTAATGTTTTCGCCGCGATTGCAGGCATGTATGGTTTCGGCAGTTCCGATAGCAGCCAGGTCGCCGTCGCCCTGGTAGGTGAATACAAACTTATCGGGCCATGTGCGTTTTATTCCTGTAGCAACTGCCGGCGCCCTTCCGTGTGCAGCCTGAACCATATCAATATTCATAAAATCGTAAGCCAGTACCGAACACCCTACTGGTGCAATACCTATTGTATCGGCTTGTACTCCCATTTCTTCGATAACTTCCATGACGATACGATGTGCGGTACCATGCCCACAACCCGGACAATAGGAAAGAACATTGTCGGTCATCAATGGGGTTCTCTTATAAACCAGGTTCTCTTCTTTAATTATTTCTTGTAGTTTCATGATTATTTTCCAATAAATGTTTGTTCAAATGCAGTCAATACCTCTTCCGGCGAATGAATCATTCCACCGAAGCGCCCATAGTGTTCAACTCTTACTTTGCATTGTACAGCAAGTTTTACGTCTTCAATCATTTGCCCGGCGCTAAGCTCAACCGACAGGATGCCTTTTAGTTGTGGCGTCAGGTCAGCAAGCGGCTTTTCGGGGAATGGGAATAGGGTAATAGGACGTAGTAGTCCTACTTTAATGCCTTTAGCACGAGCCAAAGCGATAGATTTCTGAGCAATACGGGCGCTTGAGCCGTATGCTACCATTAAATACTCTGCGTCATCGGTGTTAAACAATTCGTATCTCACCTCTTCGGCTTCCATTTTTCTGAATTTAGCCTGAAGTTTGTGATTATGTTTTTCCTGAATTGCAGAATCGAGATTTAAAGAGGTGATTATGTTACGTTCACGATCGGGAGTCTTACCAATAGTAGCCCATTTATCGTGCATTTTTTTTATCTCTTCATCCGTCCAGCGTGGTTTTTGTTCTTTTAGCTCCACCTTTTCCATCATCTGGCCTATCATACCGTCCGAGAGTATCATAACAGGTGTTCTGTATTTAAATGCTATTTCAAAACCAAGGCTGACAAAATCGGCCATCTCCTGAACTGATGATGGTGCAAGAGTAAAAAGCTTATAATCACCGTGACCGCCACCTTTAACGGTTTGAAAATAATCAGCTTGTGATGGTTGAATAGTTCCTAATCCGGGTCCGCCTCTCACCACATTTGCAATTACACAAGGCAGTTCGGCGCCTGCAATATAACTAATACCTTCCTGATACAAGCTGATCCCAGGACTGGATGATGTTGTAAGAACTTTTTTTCCGACAGCAGCAGCTCCATAAACCATATTTATAGCTGCAAGCTCGCTCTCAGCCTGCAAAACAACCATCCCGGTACGTTTTTCAGGTTGTTCTGCCATAAGATATTCAAGAACTTCAGACTGAGGTGTGATAGGATAACCAAAGTAAGCATCAACGCCTTCGCGAATAGCTGCTTCGGCTATTGCCTCATTTCCTTTCATTAATTTTAATTCGCCCATATCTTTGTTTTTTTTAGTCTGATAATTATGCCCTTTTATTAACTTTATATACTGTGATAACGCCGTCGGGACATACGATAGCGCAATTGGCGCAACCGATACATGCATCGGGTTGTGCCATATAAGCAAAATGATAGCCCTTGCCATTGACCTCCTTGGATAGTTCAATTACCTGCATGGGGCATGACGCTACGCATACCTCACAGCCTTTGCATCTCTCGGTATCAACGACAATCGCTCCTATTACTTTAGCCATAATTTATTAATTTTTATTGAAAACTATGTTATTGACAATTTAGGCACGAAAATAAAGCTTTTCAACAAATTAGAATAGCTAAAATGCCCTGTTTATACTTATTTGAAATGATTTTAATCAACTCTTGTGATTCTTGTGAAATGCCTTTAGACGCTGCTCAAGTAAAGGAAACTGCGCACGTGGAACAAGTGAAACGCATGCCCTTATACCTTCGGTGCGCTCACTACCTGTAATATCAAGTGTAATAGCTGAAATACCGTAATAAAGCAACTCTCCAAGTAGTTCGGCGCCCGTGAACCCTGGGTAAGAAAATGTAAAGTAAAAACCGTCGGCGATAGGTTTATCAATATCCTTATCATAAACAATCTTAAATCCGTTATCTGTAAACATCTTTTTCATAATCTTTGCCTTCTCGCCATATTCTTTTACTACTTCCACAAAATTGAGTTTACCATCATTAGCTGCTTTTAAAATTGCGGCCAAAGCATATTGCCCGGAATGGCTGGTGCCTGACGAGAGCGAATAAATTGATCCAAATATCAAAGCTGCGCCAACACGTTCGGTATTATAATAACGCAAAAGGTCAGGAGCTGTTGAATGGAATATTTTATCAGAGATGACAAGCATACCGATACGTTCGCCGGCGTATGAAAATGCTTTTGAACTTGAAATCAGAAGTACAAAATTTTCAGTGTATTTGGCCACTGTAGGTTGGTAAGGTGGTACACCGGGTTTTGAGTAATCTTTACGGAAATCCATTGCAAAATATGCAAGGTCTTCAATCACTATAACATCATATTTAGTGGCTAATTCCCCGATTATTTGCAGCTCCTCATCGGTAAAGCAAATCCATGAAGGATTGTTTGGGTTGGAATATAATAGAGTACAAAATCGCCCGGTACTTAGATATGATTCCAATTTAGCGCGTAACTTCTCCCCGCGATAATTATATACGTCAAATGCTTCCCAGGTTTGCCCCATAACACGCAATTGCTGCTTGTGAACCGGAAAGCCGGGATCAAGGAATAAGGTGCCTTCACGTTCCTTATGCATCCTGTTAAGGGTCATAAATACTGCAAAACTTCCTTGCATTGAACCAACTGTCGGAAGACATCCATCAACGCTAACATCCAAATCAATGAAGTTCTTGACAAATCTTGCTATCTCCTCTTTGAGCGGCTGGATACCAAAGATATCAGGATAGATTGCAGCAACACCTTTGTCAAGGGCTTTCTTTTGTGCTTCAATTCCGATCTGGGTGGGTGGAAGGCCTGGAACACCCATCTCCATCCTCACAAACTTTTCACCGGTAGCTTTTTCTATGTCGTCAATTAATTTTTTAACTTCACGAATAGAAGCATTTCCAACGTTCTTTATTTTGTTTTCTTGAATCTTTTGTTTGACAATTTCTGAATTTAATGGCGTACTACTCATGTTATCAATAATTTATTTATATGTAATTTAAACACTATTGTTAATCAAGTAACAAAAGTATAAATAAAATTAAGTAGGTAAGCCTTATAAAACCATACATTATAGATTAAAAGCTAATTTGTAAAGATTTTAAAAAGTGATAGGTACATAACTAATTAAAATTGAATAGTTTATAAAGGGGAATTAAAAATTGATTTTTAATAAAATAGTTAAACAAAAATAAAGAGATTAAAGGAGTGTCAAAATTAATCTCTCAAAGCTTGTTTAATTTTTACCAATTTGAATAATAACTCTTCTATTAAATTAAGATTTAGCATGTTGGCGCCATCGGAGAGCGCTTTGGAAGGATTTGGATGGGTTTCGATAAAAAGACCATCAGCGCCGGCAGCGATGCCTGCTTTTGCAACTGTTCCTATCATTTGTGGCTGACCGCCCGATACACCTGAAGATTGATTAGGCTGTTGAAGCGAGTGTGTACAGTCGAGTGCAACCGGCACCTTATTTTGCTGCATCACCGGTATTCCTCTGAAATCTATAACAAGATCCTGATAGCCAAAAGTTGTACCCCTCTCAGTTAAAATGATATTGTCGTTCCCTGCTTTTCTGATTTTTTCTACAGCGAATTTCATGGCTTCAGGTGATAAAAATTGACCTTTTTTAATATTGATAGTCTTTCCTGTTTCAGCAGCAGCCACTAAAAGCTCGGTCTGGCGGCAGAGAAATGCCGGGATTTGTAAAACATCAACATATTTAGCAGCCAAGCCTGCTTCTTCGTTAGAATGAATATCGGTGATTACCGGAATTTGAAATTGTTCGGATACCTGCTTCAAAATCTCCAGACCTTCTTTATCACCGATACCGCTAAAAGAATCTGCTTTTGTGCGATTGGCCTTGCGATACGAGGCTTTAAAAATAAAGGGTATATGTAATTTGGAAGTAAGGGTTACTAATACTTCGGCGATTTCAAAAGGCATAAGTGCATCTTCGATAACACAAGGCCCGGCGATAAGAAAAAAATTACCTGAGTGGGTATTTTTGATTTTCGGAATATTTTGAATGATTGTATGCTTTACCATAATGGGATTTTTTTCAAACTTATTAAATTAATATCCATATTTTGTTTTCCAACGACGTATCAGCCATTTACCGATTTCATCTTCTCGAGTATTCTTTCCAGGGTTATAAAACTTGGTTCCTGATATAGTTTCCGGTAAAAATTCCTGTTCAATAAAATTTTCGTTGTACTCATGCGCATACTTGTATCCTTTTCCATAGCCGATCTGTTTCATTAGTTTGGTGGGCGAATTACGCAAGTGAAGCGGTACTGACAAGTCGCCTGTTTTTTTAACAATTTCAATTGCCTGATCAATTGCAAGATAGGTTGAGTTACTTTTTGGCGATGTAGCTAAATAGACTGCTGTTTGCGAAAGTATGATTCTGCCTTCGGGCCAGCCAATTTTATGAATTGCATCAAAACATGTATTTGCAATCAAAAGCGCATTTGGGTTTGCCAAGCCAATATCTTCCGACGCCAGGATAATCATCCTGCGAGCGATAAACTTTGGGTCTTCGCCACCCTCTATCATTCGTGCCAGCCAGTAAACTGCTGCATTGGGATCGCTGCCGCGGATGGATTTGATAAAAGCCGAAATGATGTCGTAGTGTTGCTCGCCAGCCTTATCATAAAGTGCCAGATTTTGTTGAATGGCTTGCAATACATCTTCATTGTTTATTTTGATTATTTCTTCAATATCGTTGTGTTTTACCTTTACCACTAATTCTATTGCATTGAACAGTTTTCGTGCATCTCCTCCTGAAACTCTTAAAAGCGCTTCGTTTTCGAGAATATCTATTATTTTTCCTGTTTGTATTTTCAAATGTTGTTGTGCCAATAAAATCATCTGTTCCAGGTCATGCTTCTCCAAGGGTTTCAAAATATAAACCTGACATCGCGATAATAATGGCGAAATGACTTCAAAAGAAGGGTTTTCAGTTGTGGCGCCAATAAGGGTAATGATTCCGGTTTCTACAGCGCCTAATAATGAATCCTGTTGCGATTTACTAAACCGATGGATTTCGTCAATAAAAAGGATGGCGTTTTGTTCGATCCGTGCTTTTTCTATTATTTCTCGCACCTCTTTAACTCCTGAATTGACAGCGCTTAAGGTATAAAAAGGGCGTTTCAACGTTCGGGAAATGATATAGGCAAGGGTAGTTTTTCCAACACCAGGCGGCCCCCATAAAATCATTGAAGGTATATTGCCGTTCTCTATACTTCGGCGAAGAATAGCATTTTCGCCAAGCAAATGTTTTTGCCCAAGATAGCCGTCAAGCGATTCGGGCCGCAACAACTCGGCAAGAGGGATTTGTTTTTGCACTACTCATCAAGGGTTTTAATTACTGTACCATATTCATCGTAAAACAAGGTTTGCTTATTGATGATTCCACCTTTGCCATCGTAATACACCGAATTTTCACTAATCAACATGCCATTTTCATAATTGTAATTTATTTTATAAACTGGAAATCCTTGCTTATTATAGGTAACATCCTCGGTTACTTTACCATCTGCATTGTTTTTATAAAGATTTTTTGCCCAGTTGCTTTCATTTCCCTGCCCGTCATATCCGATAAAGATATTCTCTATTTTGTTATCCATGTTGTCATATTTTATATAATTGACGTGTGAAAAAACTGGTCTATCATCGGGCGTGTATTGATAAAACCATTGTTCTATCCTCCGTTGCTTTTCATCGTAGCGATAAGTATAACGTTTTTTAAACTTGACAAACCCGTTTTTATCATAATCGTTTTCAGTTCGTTCGATAAGATTGCCGAAAGGATCAAATTTGTCAACTATGGATTCTCTCTTTTTTTGCCCCCGATCATATTTGTTGCTAAATCCAGGTTTGGAATCCGTTTTTATTTTACCAGTCTTTTGTTGGGTATTTCCTGGTTTTTGTTCAGATAGTATCACTTGCGACTCATTGGAGCTTTCCGAAGTTTGGTTTTTACTTTTGCAACCTGCTACTAAAAGTAGCCCAACCAAAATAATGTAAATTAGATTTTTGTTCATTTATTTAACTTATTTATTGTTTCTTTTTATGTAATTCATAGTTATTACCTTAACCTTATCCAGTTCCAAATATAAAACATTTGCAAAAATCCTATTTTTAAAACAATTATTGATTTCACTTTAATTCAAAATAATTATCCAAATTAAATCCTGCCCTGGTTATTTGTTTTCTGGATTGGATATAGAAATCGCGTATTGTATTTACCGAAACAGCGAATGTGATTCCATAATTGATATTTCTTGCCCGTTTCACAAATAAATCTCCCTCGTAGGGCATGTTAGGGTTATAAATTTCCTGATTCCCCTCTTTTTCAGGTATTAAAACGTTTGTGTATGTAGCTGATGCAGATTTTACTATACCAACGAGTTCGAGATAGTGCGTGTTTTTGTTTATTGCTATTATAATACTTCCACTTCCACCAGGATTAAATGATACATCAACAATAAAATCGCCATTTGAAGAAGAATGAGGATTTCCGATATTTGCTTTTGTGAGCATCTGGTGCCCTCCCGGGAAACCCATTAGATAAACCTGCGTGCCCCATTGCAAAGTATTTGAATTGCCTGCTTTAAGCTTAAACTCAGGCTGTTCGTTTTGATCAAACAGCTCATTGCTACCGAGTAGGACAAGATCCCGCTCAGGATCAATTGCAATGATTTTAAGCAAGTTGTTGTTTATGTTGCCATGGATAAATATCATTTGAGATTTTTTTATTGCAACGCTTTGAATAAGAGTTTGTTTGTTGGCTTCAGCAAAAAAACTAATTATGGTGTCTGGATTATTCAAAATATGCGAGCAGGTTAAAAGGAGGATTCCGTTTTGGTTGTTTTGCAAAATGGTGGCCGTACCATACACCGATTCGTTGAAGATAGATTTGCTTTCACTACTACGCCTAAGGTTTATCTGAGCAAGCTTAGATTGAGTAATCCCGGCGCTTTCAGAAAAATGATATATATCGTAATCAACAATAGAAAAAACCTTTTTTACATTGGCAGCAATCTGTTCTAATTCATCATTATTAATCCCAATAGAAAAATCATTGACGTATTCTTTTTTATTTGTTGATTGGAGGAGTGGGTAACGTAACGATTTGTTCTGGCACGAAACACTTAGCAGAATCACCAAACAGCATCCTGTTAAAAGGAAGAAGGTCTTTTTTAGTGATTTATAAAAATTTCTCTTTTTCAATAAATTACTTCTTTGATATCATTAACGTTGAGTTCCTTTAGAGGATTATCTGAACTGACAAACAATTTGCTGAGGTGTGTTTTTTTTCTGCTGCAAATCAGGATTTTTTCTTCATGGGTCCCAAAGTAATATTTCGGTATGCAAACACATTTAAACTTGATTGATGAAATGTCTTAGTTGGTGAAATGCTTTACGTTGCATCGGTTGCTATACTTAGCAAGTAAACGTAAAAATTCTTTTTGAAACGGCGTAAGTTCACAATGTTGAAGATATTTATCTTCTAAATAGATTCGCTTGTTAATCCTTAGAAAGTTACTGCTTTTGTTTTCCGGAAAATATGGATATAGCAAGAAACCAAACTTTTTGTGTTCCTGAATAAATTAATCGAACACATTTTTCATAAAATTATCGTAATAAATCTGCAAAGTTTTTTAATGAGTTACGATTAACAAGAACAATGATGCTTGCGCTTAACCGCATTTCTAATTGCTTTGTTAAAAAAAAGAGGCCGCTTCATTTTTCAAGCAGCCTCTCTTTTGTCTATATAATATATTTGACTAATTACATTTCAATACTTGAGTTATCTCATAGTTTGCATTTTCAACAAACTGACCATACTTTGCATTATTGTAGGCTTCGCAGGCTTTTTCGTTGTTGTTGGCACCTTTAAATGCGTTTCCCATTTCGAAATAAAATTTGGCTTTGTTGTCTTTGCTTTCACCTTCTGACAAGTCAACTCCGGTTTGTGCTGCTTCGATAGCCATATTCCAGTTTTTCAGACCGTTGTACGAGAGTGCAAGATAATAATATGTATCTGGATCATCGGCCTTGAAATCATTGGAGGTGGTAAAACATTTAATGGCATCATTCCACTTTTGAGATTTTAGGTATCCTGCCCCTTCGGATTGCAGGAGGCGCTTAGCTGTCGAATTTATACGTTCTACAAAAGCCTCATCATTTTCAGCTATTGACCTCTCCCTTGAGGTTTTGAATGCAGCAACCATTTCATCACTTTTTCCTTGTTTTTGGTAAGTTAATGCTTGCCCCCAATACGGCTTTGAATAAAGTGGGTCAAGTTCGATAGCTTCTGAGTATGCACCCAAAGCTTCGTCAAATTTGCCATCCTTAAAAAGATCGTTACCTCTGGCAAAATGGATCTTGGGGATTAAATCTTTTGATTTGTCAACCATATCTTGCTCGCCATACTCCTCACCATATTTAATGGCATTTTGCAGTTCAATTATTGCTTTTTCGTTGTTTTTTTCTTTATAATCTTGAATTCCAATCTGATAATATAAAGTTGGGATTTGCTTTTTGGCGGCAGCCATTAACTCTTGCCCCTCTTCGCCTAAAGTGGTTGCAATTTCGAGTGCTGTCTTATACTTTTGAATAGCCAATGGAAAGTCTTCCGATTGAAGAGCCTGATTGCCCTGATTAAATTCTTCAATAGCAGCGTTAATGTCTTGAGCATTAGCATATATTCCAAAAAACAAAAACGCAAGTAATACAATGTTTCTCATGAGTTTTAAAATTATTAATTAATTATTGAATTGTTTTTTTCGCCGCAAAGATAAAAGCTTTATAAAAAAATATAGGTTATTTAGTTACTTGATATTTAAGATTTAACAAAAATTAGTGTTTTTTAGGTAAAATTAAAGTGCATTATCTTTAGTCAACATTTATTTTTCTTATTATTTCACAAGTTTTCTTACTCATTTTAATTTTTCCAACCAAGCCTCCACCTCTTGCAAACTCAATGCCGTTATTTGAAGCTTATTTTTTTTTCGGTAGCTATTTAGGGTTTGATGTATCTGTGTGGCTTTGGATTCTTTTAAAACTTGAGGGCTTGAGTATCCGGCACGAATAATATGATTGATCCATACTTCAGGGATGCCGGCGGCTAAAAATTCTGAATGTTCACTACTTATTTTCTTTTTTTCAGGTCGCATGTGAGGAAATAGAAGTACATCTTGAATGGAGTTTGAGTTAGTCATGATCATTGCCAGGCGGTCAATACCAACTCCAAGTCCGGCAGTGGGTGGCATACCATATTCCAATGCGCGAAGGAAATCTTCGTCTAATAACATACTTTCTTGGTCGCCACGTTTTCCTAATTCCAACTGGTCTTCAAAACGCTTGCGCTGGTCAATAGGATCATTCAATTCGGAGAATGAATTGCAGAGTTCTTTTCCGTTTACAATGGCTTCAAAACGCTCTACCAATCCATCTTTTGTTCGGTGTTTTTTTGCCAATGGCGACATCTCTATCGGATAGTCTGTAATAAAAGTAGGTTGAATGAGATTAGGTTCACAGGTTTCGCCGAAAATTTCATCAATTATTTTTCCTTTTCCCATCGAAGGGTCAAGTTTTATATTGAGCTTTGCAGCCACCTCCACTAAATCATCTTCATCCATTGCAGAGATGTCAAAACCAGTAAAATGGCTGATAGCTTCATACATGGTATATCTTTTCCAGGGTCTTTTAAAATCAATTATATGTTCGCCTACTTTTACTTTTGTAGTTCCGTGCAGGTCAATAGCAACCTTTTCGATCATTTCTTCCACTAGGTTCATCATCCATTCATAATCCTTATAAGCAACATAAAGCTCGATTTGTGTAAACTCCGGATTATGAAAACGGCTCATCCCTTCGTTGCGGAAATCTTTGGAAAACTCATACACCCCATCAAACCCACCTACAATAAGGCGTTTCAGGTAAAGCTCATTTGCGATACGTAAGTAAAGGGTCATGTCGAGGGTGTTGTGAAAAGTGGTAAACGGCCTGGCAGCAGCGCCTCCGTATAAAGGCTGAAGGATCGGGGTTTCCACTTCAAGATATCCTCGTGCATCAAGGAAATTACGAATAGAATCAACCATTTTTGTCCTTAGCCTAAATGTCTCTTTAACATCAGGATTTACTATCAGATCAACATAGCGCATGCGATAACGCAAATCAGGATCGGTGAAGGCATCCCACACTTTATCATCTTTTTCTTTAACTATTGGTAACGGGCGCAGCGATTTGGCAAGAAGCTTTAACTCAGTTACATGAATAGTGGTTTCGCCCATCTGTGTCGTAAAAACATAACCTTTTACCCCAATGATGTCACCAATATCAAGTAACCTCTTGAAAACCGTATTGTAAAAGGTCTTATCTTCACCAGGGCAAATATCATCACGTTTTATATAACATTGGATGCGGCCGCTTTGATCCTGAAGCTCTATAAAAGAGGCAGCCCCCATAATCCGCCGACTCATTATTCGACCGGCAATGCTTACTTCATTAAAGGTTTTCTTATCAGGCCAATTTTCGTATATTTCCAAGGTGTTGACATTGACTTCAAACTCATCCGCCGGATATGGATTGATACCCAAATTGATAAGTTCCTGCAACGACTGCCTTCTGATAATCTCTTGTTCTGAAAGTATTTGAGCCATATTAATTTTATAAAATAATGGGCAGCAAAGATATGGTTAATAATAAATTTGTCGGTAAAAATGATGATTTGCTAAATTAATCGTCAACATGTTTTGTGAGATACTCAAATGTTTTAATTCATGAATAGCTATCATATCATAATCAGATCAAAGACATTTTAAACAGAAGGACACCATTTAATTTCCAATTATGTAAATAAGGTTTTTTAGTCCTTAAATCATTAATTCCTACAAATGCTTAAATCATTACTTTTGCCAAAACTTATTTTAAAATGAATAATCATTCCATTCGTAAGCCTGAATGGTTGAAAATAAAGATACCTGCCGGTAAGGAGTATGTACAGGTAAAAGATATTGTAAACCGGCATAAGCTGCATACCATTTGTACGAGCGGTCTTTGTCCTAACATTGCAGATTGTTGGGGTCGTGGTACGGCTACTTTTATGATTCTTGGAGATATATGCACACGATCCTGTAAATTTTGTGCAACGAAAACTGGAGTGCCTGCTCCCTTAGATCCTGCTGAGCCTCTCAATGTAGCTAAATCCATAAAATTGATGAGGCTTAAGCACTGCGTGATTACTTCTGTAGATCGTGATGATTTGCCCGATTGCGGAGCTACACATTGGGCTGAAACCATTAGACAAGTGAAAAAGCTTAATCCTGAAACTACACTCGAAGTGCTGATTCCTGACTTTTTAGGGAAAAGTCATCTCATCCAGACTATCATAGATACCGGTGTTGAAGTAATTTCTCATAATCTGGAAACCGTTCGGAGGCTGACGCCTAAAATCCGTAGCGCTGCTAAATATGATCGAAGCCTTGAGGTAATAAAGCAGATGGCAAATTCAGGTTTAGTAGCAAAATCAGGAATTATGGTGGGATTGGGTGAAACGAATGATGAAGTTTTGCAAACAATGGACGATCTTTTGGCTGTAGGATGTAGCGTGATGACCATCGGCCAGTACCTTCAACCCACTAAAAGACACTTGCCGGTAGCCGAATATGTTCATCCTGAGCAGTTTGAAAAATGGAAAGAAGCTGGGTTGCGAAAAGGATTTCGCTTTGTGGAAAGCTACCCGCTGGTTCGTTCAAGCTATCGTGCTGAAAGACATGTTATAAAAGATAAAACTGTTTAAATTTAATTTGGTGGCAGAGTTCGTTCCAACAACATTTATTGATCTTGGCCTTATTGATTATGTCAAGGCATGGGCTTTTCAGGAAGATATTTTCAATCGCAACCTAAAGGCAAAAGTTACCGGAACCTCAACGAGCAACTATTTGATATTTTGTGAGCATAATCATGTTTATACGCTTGGTAAGAGCGGAATAGAGAGCAATCTTCTGGTAAACAATCGCCAGTTGAAGGAGCTTGGCGTTTCATTTTATAAAACCAATCGCGGCGGCGATATTACTTATCATGGTCCTGGCCAGATTGTGGGGTATCCTCTGCTCGATTTAGAACAATTTGGATTAGGCGTAAAAAGTTATATCCATCTACTTGAAGAGGGTATTATTTTGTCGTTAAGGCATTTTGGACTGACGGGTGAGCGTATGGATGGCGCTACCGGCGTTTGGCTTGATGTTCAAGATCCGCCAAAAGTCAGAAAAATTTGCGCTATCGGGGTCAAGGCTAGCCGTCATTTAACGATGCACGGCTTTGCTCTTAACGTAAATACCGACCTTAGTTTTTTTAAGTTGATAAATCCTTGTGGTTTTACTGATAAAGCCGTTACTTCGTTAGAAAAAGAACTTGGTGTAAAACAGGATTACTCATTGGTAAATCAAGTAGTAAAAAAATCTTTGGCAGAGGTTTTTGGATTCCTTTTTTGATTAATGTTTTGTAGAACAGGTAATGGAATGGTCATAAAAATTTCTTTATCTAGTTATTGATTAAATCAAAGTGGTAAACTAACATCAACTTTCTTTATATTTACAATTGGATAAATATTGAAAATCAATCGCTTGATGCTCTCCAAAAAAATTGCGAAAGCTTAATGAATGTTACCAAATATGCATCGCTTGGCAAATTACAGAGGCCTTTTTGAAGTTGTTGGACAATTGAAAGAAGTAGTATGTGATACACATTTATTATTTTTGAAAAAATTTAATAGTAAAAAATTATAATTTTATGGTAACGCCACAGATCCTTGTAATCTATCCTCAGGTAAATGACACAAAGATTGGTATTTTTAAAAATTCAAGCTGGATTTTTTTCAAAACCATTAAGTTTAGAAGACCAGATGATGAGAATGTTTTCAAATCGGTACTTGAACAAGAGTCCCGACGTAAAGAACAGATAATTAACGAATTGAGAGATAATGATATCAACATATACGACATTTCTGTAATTATGGCAAGAGGTGGACTTGTGAAGCCAATTAAATCGGGAATTTATGAGATCAATGAGGCTCTGAAAGAGGATTTAAGAAAGAGTTGTTACATGCACGAAACCAACCTTGGTGGCTTAATCGCTGATCATATTGCAAGTTTGATACCTAATTCAAAAGCCTATATGGCCGATCCCATTTCGGTGGACGAGCTTGATGATCTAGCAAGGGTTAGCGGTCATCCCATGTTTCAGCGTAAATCATTATTTCATGCTCTCAATCACAAATTTGCCGGACGAAGTTATGCAAAGTCCATCAACCGTAACTATGAGGATCTCAATCTTGTGATTGCTCACGTTGGAGAAGGTGGCATATCTATAGGAGCACACAAAAAAGGACGCGTAATAGATGTGAATCAGGCTTATGATGGTGATGGACCATTTGCATTGACACGATCAGGTGAAATTGCCTATGGCGACCTTATCGAGATTTGTTTCTCCGGAAAGTATGAAAAGAATCAATTACGACAAATATTAGTCGAAAATGGTGGATTGAAAGCACATTTAGGTACTACCAATATTAATTTAGTTGAGGAGTTAATAAAAAATGGTAACCTTAAAGCCGATATTGTTCTTAGGGCAATGGCATATCAGGTTGCCAAACATATTGGAGCCATGTTTGTTGTAATTGATCAGGATGTTGATGCCATATTACTTTCAGGAAATATTTTTCAATCCAAATGTTTTACTGATGAGGTTAAAAAACGTATCTTAAAATTAGGTCATGTAGTTATCTCTCCATTTGTTTCCGATATGGATGCATTAGCCGACAACGCTATGATGATTCTTAAGGAAGAGGTTCAGGTATTACATTACGAATAAGTGAAATATTATGATGACACACTGGTTAGAAGAAGCGGAAAGGGATGAAGCCCGAAGAAAGCAGAGAAGCTCTCAGGAAAGTGCAAAAATACAGGATAAAATATTTAGGATCCAGCAAAACTATGAAGCGAACCGCGTGAAGTACGATAATTTTATTCAAATAATGCATGAGCTATTTGAACGTGCCAATGCGCTACCACCTGCAAAACGCGAACCATGGAAAATTATTGATTTTAAGCCGAAGGAATCAAGACTTAATAACTATCTATATCAGGCTTCTACTAATAAAATGTACGACAAGACAGTATTTGTTAAAAGTTTCCCTTTTATCAAAAACCGGCATTATAAGCATGTTCATGAGATACGTTTTGCAATTTCTAAGGATATGGGTATGGTCGAAATTGAGGTAAAGGATGACTATCTGGCTAAGGTAAGGTTGCATTCGGATGACGGTAAAGACGCCGATTTAATTATAGACGATGGTTTGAAAAGGGTCAATATTGTTTTTAGATATGAGATTGATAAATTAGATAAAGAGCTCTCTTTAAAGATTTTAGATTTCCTTGCCTTTAAATCTGATTTTAAATCTTTACCTTTTGGCGAAGAACATTTCAAATATAGCAAAAGAGGATGATTTTATGTAAAGCCGAAATCAAAAGCAAAAATGGTAATCTTATAGTTGCATGAGTTGCCGGTTCAAAGGGCTTTGAAAATAAAAAAATGTAATACTGTGAATCAGTAAGTTGAAAGATGAAAAAAACAGAAATCTTTTAGCTATTAAGTTCGATCAGCGTTATTTCCGGTAAAATACCAACACGTCCTGGGTAGCCTATTGTTCCAAGTCCACGATTTACATAAAGATACTGAATATTGCCATTGTCCGACTCTTTTGAATATAGCCCTGCCCAATATTTATAAACATATTGTGCCGGACTCCATTTAATGACTTTTGATTCAACTCCAAATTGAAATCCGTGCGTATGACCTGATAGTGTTAAGTCAATATCAGTGTAATTGGAGTTGATAACTTTTTCCCAGTAGGATGGGTCATGTGAAAGCAAAATTTTAAAATCAGCTTTTTCCACTCCTTTGATTGCTTTTTCTATGTCGCCATATTGAGGAAATCGTGCTATTGCTCCCCAGTTTTCCACTCCAATAATTGTTATTTTTCCCCCTTCGCGCTCAATAGTTGCGTAGTTATTTTTAAGTAACTTCCACCCAATATTTCGATAAAAATCAAAAAGATCCGTTAGGTTATTCTCTTTATCTTTTGGTGTAGGCCAACGTTTATAATCACCGTAATCATGATTACCTAATATTGCAAAAACCCCATAGTCAGCTCTGAGTTTCGAAAGGCTTTTTTTAAATTTATAGGCCTCGTCAGTTTTGTAATTGACAAGATCACCAGTGAAAAATATCACGTGAGGGTTCATTTTATTAATGCTATCAATAGCATTATCAAGGTCTTTTTTTTCATACCAGCTTCCTAAATGTAGGTCTGAAATTTGCACTATTCTGAACCCTTTAAAGCCATTGGGTAGGTTGGGAAAGCGAATGGAATGATGATGAATTTTAAAATCGTACACCCATTTTATCATACCGACAATCAGGCCGGAAAAGAGTAATCCACCACTTACAAGTCCAATTTGACGGAGGAACAAGTTACGGCTGATCGGTGTACCTGAAAGTTTCTCTTTCGTCTTTTTATGTTTTAGATTGACCAATAATTTACCCCCTCTTATCAAATCAGTAAGAATTAAAGACATAATCGGTAAAAGCTTTGCTGCATAAGCGCTAAAAATGAAACCCTTGATCAAAATGCTTGCTTTTTCATCTGCTATCATTTCAAATTTGAGTACCTGTGAAACAATCAGTATAGATAGCATTATTAAAGGGCTCCAATACAAAAAAGCCAACACTGATCTAACTACAAGCTTTTGTCTTTTTCTCCAGGTTTTGAAAGAGTTCCATAGATAGAGATCGGTGATAAAGAGTAAAACTAAAAATGGAAAACGGTTGATCTCTTTCGGAAAAAGCTTTAGAATAGTGATATAGGTAATAATGATAACGAGGATAAATCCAATAATTTTTAATAATTTTTTCATCTACCACACAAAATGATAATGCACTTTGTTAAACATAATATAGTCTGATTTGTTGCAAAGAAAAGAATTTGAGAAAAAGTGGTAAAAATTTGTGGGTGATAAATCTTTTTGTATTTTTGCACCCCCAAAATAATTCAACTTAAGTTATTTGATATTTTGGAGAGGTGGGTGAGTGGCTGAAACCAACAGTTTGCTAAACTGTCGTATCTTTACGGGTACCGGGGGTTCGAATCCCCCTCTCTCCGCGGGGTCTATATAATCTCGGGGTATAGCGTAGTCCGGTTAGCGCGCCTGCTTTGGGAGCAGGAGGTCGTAAGTTCGAATCTTACTACCCCGACTATTTGTAGCGGATTTCAACATTTGAGGTTCGCTTTTTTTGTTTTTCGGTTAGTGCGTCCCGATTTTTCAGATCGGGAATGTCGTAAGTTCGAATCTTACTACCCCGACTATTTGTAGCGGATTTCAACATTTGAGGTTTGCTTTTTTTGTTTTTCGGTTAGTGCGTCCCGATTTTTCAGATCGGGAATGTCGTAAGTTCGAATCTTACTACCCCGACTATTTGTAGCGGATTTCAACATTTGAGGTTTGCTTTTTTTGTTTTTCGGTTAGTGCGTCCCGATTTTTCAGATCGGGAATGTCGTAAGTTCGCATCTTCAGCCAATCTTAAATTCAATTTTTTTGAATTTTTTAGATTGGCGAATGCCGACGATAGAATATGTTTCGTTCAATAGTCCAATGTCGCACTTGTGCTATTACATATTTTCGATCGGTATTACTCCCCCGACTATTTGTAGCGGATTTCAACATTTGAGGTTTGCTTTTTTTGTTTTTCGGTTAGCGCGTCCCGATTTTTCAGATCGGGAATGTCGTAAGTTCGAATCTTACTACCCCGACTATTTGTAGCGGATTTCAACATTTGAGGTTTGCTTTTTTTGTTTTTCGGTTAGTGCGTCCCGATTTTTCAGATCGGGAATGTCGTAAGTTCGAATCTTACTACCCCGTCCATTTGTAGCGGATTTCAACATTTGAGGTTCGCTTTTTTTGTTTTTCGGTTAGCGCGTCCCGATTTTTCAGATCGGGAATGTCGTAAGTTCGAATCTTACTACCCCGACTATTTGTAGCGGATTTCAACATTTGAGGTTCGCTTTTTTTGTTTTTCGGTTAGCGCGTCCCGATTTTTCAGATCGGGAATGTCGTAAGTTCGAATCTTACTACCCCGACTATTTGTAGCGGATTTCAACATTTGAGGTTCGCTTTTTTTGTTTTTCGGTTAGCGCGTCCCGATTTTTCAGATCGGGAATGTCGTAAGTTCGAATCTTACTACCCCGACTATTTGTAGCGGATTTCAACATTTGAGGTTCGCTTTTTTTGTTTTTCGGTTAACGCGTCCCGATTTTTCAGATCGGGAATGTCGTAAGTTCGAATCTTACTACCCCGACCATTTGTAGCGGATTTCAACATTTGAGGTTTGCTTTTTTTGTTTTTCGGTTAGCGCGTCCCGATTTTTCAGATCGGGAATGTCGTAAGTTCGAATCTTACTACCCCGACCATTTGTAGCGGATTTCAACATTTGAGGTTTGCTTTTTTTGTTTTTCGGTTAGTGCGTCCCGATTTTTCAGATCGGGAATGTCGTAAGTTCGAATCTTACTACCCCGTCCATTTGTAGCGGATTTCAACATTTGAGGTTTGCTTTTTTTGTTTTTCGGTTAGCGCGTCCCGATTTTTCAGATCGGGAATGTCGTAAGTTCGAATCTTACTACCCCGTCCATTTGTAGCGGATTTCAACATTTGAGGTTCGCTTTTTTTGTTTTTCGGTTAGCGCGTCCCGATTTTTCAGATCGGGAATGTCGTAAGTTCGAATCTTACTACCCCGACTATTTGTAGCGGATTTCAACATTTGAGGTTTGCTTTTTTTGTTTTTCGGTTAGTGCGTCCCGATTTTTCAGATCGGGAATGTCGTAAGTTCGCATCTTCAGCCAATCTTAAATTCAATTTTTTTGAATTTTTTAGATTGGCGAATGCCGACGATAGAATATGTTTCGTTCAATAGTCCAATGTCGCACTTGTGCTATTACATATTTTCGATCGGTATTACTACCCCGACTATTTGTAGCGGATTTCAACATTTGAGGTTTGCTTTTTTTGTTTTTCGGTTAGCGCGTCCCGATTTTTCAGATCGGGAATGTCGTAAGTTCGCATCTTCAGCCAATCTTAAATTCAATTTTTTTGAATTTTTTAGATTGGCGAATGCCGACGATAGAATATGTTTCGTTCAATAGTCCAATGTCGCACTTGTGCTATTACATATTTTCGATCGGTATTACTACCCCGACTATTTGTAGCGGATTTCAACATTTGAGGTTTGCTTTTTTTGTTTTTCGGTTAGTGCGTCCCGATTTTTCAGATCGGGAATGTCGTAAGTTCGAATCTTACTACCCCGACTATTTGTAGCGGATTTCAACATTTGAGGTTCGCTTTTTTTGTTTTTCGGTCTGCCTGGTCTAATTCTTAAAGTGCATGAAAGCAAAAATCATTATGTGTTTATATGTATTGGAATCAAAACGGTCAATTTTCCCATCGAAACATGTAACAGGAAGTATATTTTGACAACCAGAGAGCTGCTTAATGGTATGCTGAAGAAAAAATATAGCGATATGACAAGCTATTATGCGTCAATATGTGTGACTTATGTGAAGAAGATTAACGGCAAATTTGTATTTAGTCCGGCAAATGCTTCCCTTCCTTACAACCCTATAGAATTTGAGTAGAAAATGATAACACAATGCATCACTCCAAATCTGGTAAAAGATAGTTTAGTTAGTGCATCACAAATTACTTTTGAGGTAACAGATGTAAACAACTTGACTTGTGTTTATTGAAAAAGGCAAGACCCACGCGTGTTAGAAGCAAAACCTCCCAAAGGCGTGGTAAAAACGCCTAAAACAACTTGGGTAAAAAATAGGAGTACATTTACGAAGAAACCAAAAATAAGTTTTATTGCAGCGAGTTGGCCCGTTTTGCGTTCTTAGATTCGTTCAGAAATCCAATTTCTGAGCCTTTAGCAATGTCATTCAAAAATCCTGAAAACAACAGTATTGATACTTACTGGATAAAATATTTTGAAAAATTGGGCAAAACCGTTCCGGAAGACAAACTGGGAACAACAAATCCTGCCTACATCACTAAATCTTAAATAATAAAGATCGTTTACAAAGATTATTTAGTTCATTTCGATTATCGGTACAGGACTTTGATTCACATTTATTTACACTATTATTTATAATTGTAGCGCTCGAATTACCAATCTTTAATAAATAAGGAAAGCTTTTTCACTACAAAATTTTATCACTTAAAAATAAAATATACAGCCAACACTAACAGCACAAACCCTATGATATGGTTGGGTTTTACCTGCGACTGAAAAACCAAGTAAGAGAAAACCACAAAAACCACAAGCGTAATAACCTCTTGCAGCACTTTGAGCTGTACCAACGAATATGGTCCGCCGTTGCTAACAAACCCTATCCTGTTTGCCGGAACCTGAAAGCAGTACTCGAAAAAAGCAACGCCCCAGCTAAAAACAATAATTCCGAACAACGACAGTTTGTTAAACCACGGATACTCTGCAAGTTTTAAATGTCCGTACCACGCAAAAGTCATAAAAATATTTGAGCAAATGAGTAGCCCGATAGTAAGTATAGCTTTCATAAAAATTTTATTACTAATAAAAACAGCCTCAAAAGTATTAAGTTTGTGTCAATTCTGCAGGTTGGAGTACGAAACATTAATAGGAAGTGGAATTGCCAATGTTATCGGCATTTATAAAACAAAGGTAGTATCTCATAAACTGTGTAAGTTTAAAATGAAGGGTTCAGCATTTATAGTTTTGCACTGTATGAAAAGGTAGTAAAAAACCGATTCAGAAAAATTATTACTTTTAATTTTTTAATGATGATGAGCTAGTCTAAAAAAATGGATAGAAAAATAATAGGCTGATTACGAATCAACTCACAAAAGAACAAATGAGATCAATGACAGGGGATATTCGTACTTTATAAAGTGTGCACTGATTAAACACACTGCTAAACATAGCGATAAGCCGACAGCCCGAATAATTGTTCTCTAACTTCGCCGCAACAAATTCTCTATGGCAAGTTTTAAATTGTACATCGCAATTGCAAATTGCTCATTGCTCATTGTTAATTGCTCATTGCTAATTGCTCATTGTCCATTGCAAATTGCTCCCATCCCTTATTCGTATCTCAGTGAATCAATCGGGTTACTACTGGCAGTTTTCAGGGAATTCATAGTTGTAACGACGCCGGTAAGTAATAAAACAAATCCGCCGGCAAGAACAAAAATCCACCAAGATAAGCTGATCTGCACCGGAAAGTTTTGCATCCAAGAGCGGGCGAGTAAAAATCCGGTAGCAACTCCAAAAATGACACAAGGAACCGCGATACTCCCAATTCTGTAAATAAAAAAATGGATTATATCGTTTGCAGTTGCGCCGTTTATCTTGCGAATTGCTATGTTTTTACGTTGTCGGGTGATCTCATCGTTAAGGTATCCAAGCACGCCCATCACGGTAACCAACAATACCACTAAGCTCCCGGCATAAATTGCATTTCTGAAACTTTTATGGTAACGGTAGGCATTATCCTTCTCTGCCTCAAGGCTATAAAGCTTTATCTCGCCCTTAGGCATAGCTCTGTTGATTATCTCTGAAAATTTATTCATGATATTCGGATGATTACCCTCCACTGTTTTAATCAAGATTAAAAAAGAGAAGCTGGGATCGGCCTCAAGTGTTTCGATGAATTTTTCCCTTGGCATGTAGAAAAAAACGGAGGGACGATTTTCATCGGCGCTGATAAGCTTTTCAATAATGTCAGGGTAAATGCCTGAAATCCTGAAATTGTCTCCGTGTTCAGTTATTGAAATGCTGCGTCCAATAACTCCGTCGTGCCATCCATTGTTCAAGATTAACAGTTCTGCGGCATTTCGACTTATCATCACATCCTGCCGGCTCGACTCTTCTTTTTCGAAACCCTTTCCTTCGATAACGGGGATATCTAAAATTGAAAAGTAGTTTTCATCAATATAATAGAAATCGGCTAAGTTGAACAGTACCCGTTCCCCGTCAGGTGATAATATATTGTTTCCAGCAGCTCCGTAAATAGGTACATCACAACCGAATCCGGCATTTTTAACCTCAGGCAGTGCTATCAGATCATTCAGTACAGCCTCTATCTTATGAGGATCCATGCCGCTCACTTCAGTATAATAGACATTTTCCGCGCTGTAGCCGTGATCCGTATTTTTAATTTTTTCAAACTGCAAACCTACAACCACCAATATTGTCAGAATCAGAGATGCACTTATAAACTGAACGGCAAGCAGCGCTTTTTTCCACTTTGTTTTTGATTGCTGATAGCTTCGGAAAGCAGCTGCCACAGGTATTTTAGTAAATATTCGTCCTGTAAAATAACTGATTACGAAAACTAAAAACACAAGTATGAGTAAAAGAGGAACGATTACCTGCCTGTTAAGAGCAGCCTGAAGGCTATGGCCAAGTTGAGCTTCGGCAATGGGTTTGAACAACAGTATAAGCGCCAAAGCTACAAGCAGTGAGAGAATAAAATTTAGGGAGCTCTCAGCGAAAATCATTCCATGAAGATTCTGTTTTTCTGCTCCATAACATTTATAAATGGCTAAAGTCTTTGAACGGACAGCTAAGGTGCTTAATGTTAGAAGCATGTAATTCATCACAGCAACAAAAAGCACAATAAATGCGATTGCGCTAAGAATGAATAATATATTCTTTTGCTGGTTTACAAATACTTTCTGAATTGCTTCAAACGAATATTTTAAAACTACTCCGTGCTTCAGTTCTAATTCTTTAATATTCTGATGTTTTTCTTGCATTTTGCGTACAGCCGGTGCAAGAGATTCCGGTGATATTGCCTTCTCTAATTTCACGCAGGTATAATAGCGGTCGTTTCCTAACCAGTTTTCCGTTCCATCCCATGTGAATTGAGCTGTGGATACCATTGAAATAGCAATATCATATGAAAAGTTTGTGTTTTCGGGCAGTGATTTAAAAATGCCGCCAATGGTGAGTTTCTTTCCCGGAAATTCATTTATTTCAATTACTTTTCCTACTACATTACCACCCATCTTTTGGGCTATCTCATCGGAAACCATACAGTTCATGGGTGTCTTTAGTATCTTTTCGGCCAGACCACTGATCATAGGGCGCGGTAAAACTTTAGGTAGATGTTCGTCAGCTAAAACAAAATGAGCATTAAAGCCTCGGTTATCTTCGGAATAAAATACCATAGTACCTATTGAGTTGAGCCTTGTTGCAGCTTCAATACCCGGCACTTCTGCTTTTAATCCGGGACCAATAGCGCCACTTACCAGCGGATGGGTTGTCATCTTATCAGATTGTTTGTCTGCCTTGAAATTTTCATTTACAACATAAATGCGTTTTGAATCAGGATAGAAGCTATCTACACTAAAATAGAAGAACACTTCGGACAATAAGATAAGGCCAAAGGTTAATCCGGTAGCAAGAGAGAGAATACGCGTGGTGGTATGTTCTCCTTTCCTGAATAGCTTCCGTGCGGCTAATCTGATTGCTTTCATATTTCGATTTTAATTTGATTTTTTAATATTTAGTGATAAATTATTCGTATTGTTAGATTGGTCTATTTTTTTTTGAACCTTATTCATATCTCAATGCCTCCACAGGATTTTTTGTTGCTGCTTTCCAACTTAGCCAACTCACTGCAAGCTGTGCTATTCCCAATGCTAACAAGCCGGCAAGGGCAAAAATCCACCAGCTTAGCGTAGTCTTGTAGGCGAAGTTTTCCAACCATTTTTGCATGGCGTAATACGCAATGGGCGTGGCTATTACGAAAGCGATGCTTACCCACACCAACACATTTTTATTTAGCATACGTATTATTTCGATTACGGAAGCGCCGTTAATTTTTCGTATGCCTATCTCTTTAATTCTGTCGCGTGATATGAAGATAATCAACCCCAACAGTCCGGTCAATGCTAATAGAATGCTCCACAGTGCAACAAACTCAATAAATCGTGCAATACGGGTCTCCCTGCTGTATTGTAGTTCCAATGCTTCATCTAAAAAGCGGGCCTCGAAAGTTCCATCAGGGTCGAATCGTTTGGCTGTATCTTCAACATATTTTCGAATTTGTGTAAAGTTTCCGCCACGGGTTTTTATCAGGATATTGAATTTCAGATCGTCTGTTCTCCAGAAGACCATAGGAGTAATTTCTCCTTTCAGCGACTCGAAGTTGAAGTTTTTTGCAACTCCCACAACTTCTCCCATAGCTCCAAGACCTCCAAACTTTTTCTCTAACGGTTTCTCCCAACCAAATTTTTGCACGGCTTTCTCATTCAGGATAAAATTATTCATATCGGCTTCACCCTGCCGGAATGCACGACCTTCCGTTATTTTTATCCCGAAAAAGTCTATAAACCGGTCGTCAATTGGCCACGCCTGCATTTGAATCTGCTTCCCGTCCACTATACGTCCCCAGCCCATACCTACTTGTCCGGGAAGCGATTGAGTATAGCAATAATTCGTAATTTCAATATTTTTCATCAATTCGTCGGCAAAAGCCTGATGACTTTTTCGCAACATATTGGAAGTTTGCAGATAGAGCACGTTTTCCTTATCAATACCGATGTCGAAATTGTTCCAGAATTGCAATTGTTTTTCGAAGGTGAGCGAAGCGGAAATCAATGCAATAGCAAATACAAACTGAATGGTAATAAGCACACTGCGGAATTTTTTCCCTTTTCCCGAAAAGAACATTTTACCTTTCACGGCTTGCGAAATGGGTGGCGATGTGATATAGCGTGAAGGATAAAACGCTGCAATCACGCCGAAGATAACGGCAAATAGCACGAACTCGGCATAAAACAGTTCACGTCCTTCGAACGACAAACCGGTGATTTGAAACAGGTTTTCCAAACGCTGAAATATCAGATTGTGGATGATAAACGAGATGCTCAATGCCGTCAGCGACAGTATGACCGCTTCACCAATGATTTGCAGGCGGGCACTCCATTTGGTTCCGCCTAGAATTTGCTGTACCGAGAGCGATTTGGCACGCAACGGTGCCTGGGAAGTGGAGAAGTTAATGAAATTGACCGCACCCATGACCAACAGTACCAGGATGAGTACAGAGAGTAAATTAAGTACTGTTTTATTGATGAACGCAAACATGTAACCTCGTGAACCGTAATGGATTTTACTTAGCGGCATCAAATCCACAGCAGCCGCTTTGGGAGAAAAACTTTCGGCTATCTGAGTCAGAATTCCTGTAACCCGTTCGATGCCGGCGATTTTTTTCTCTACTTCAGCTTTGTCTGCCCCCTTTTTCAGTTGAAAGAAAATGCTGAAACTCCATTCGCTCCAATCCTGATTTTCCTGTATAACAAGTGGTACAATGGCTTCGCAATTGAACGATGTGTTTTTGGGCATATCCTTCATCACGCCCGACACGGTGAGTTCACTACCACTTGCCAGCAACTGTTTTCCCACCACGTCAGCGGTACCAAAAATGTTTTGAGCCATAGTTTCCGAAAGGACTACGCTGTTAGGAACGGAAAGTACCGTTTGGGCATCGCCTGTGATGAGCGGGAAATCAAACATCGTGAAAAAATCAGCAGAAGCATGTATCGCTTTATTCCGAATAGCATCCCTGGGCGCCTGGTCAGTACGGTAAAACTCATTGTCCCACCATTCGCGCATGACCACACTCCGTTCAATCTCTGGCACTTCGTGCCTGATGAGCTCTTCCATCGGCACAGGCAAAGAACTTCCTATATCATATTTGAACGACATCAAATAGATATCATTCTTATTCTTGTGAAATCCATCGAAGCTCCGCTCATACGACACGTAGAGCGTCAGCACGATAATGCCCAAAAAGGCTACCACAAGACTCAACAATGTCAGCCCAGAAGAAAGCCGGTAGCGCATAATAGTCTTAAAAAGCTGTCTCATGGCAATTTTTAATTTGCAATTAGCAATACGAAATTGACAATGGGTATTTAAAGAACAGGAATTGTTTTTTCAATTGCTTACTATTCATAATTAATTGTTAATTGCTAATTGCTCATTGTTAATTGTTAATTGTTAAATGCTCTTTGTCTGTTTTCTAATCTACAACCATTCCGTCGAACAGATTGATGATACGGTGAGCAAATCCGGCATCGTGCTGTGAGTGTGTTACCATGATGATGGTCGTTCCTTCTCGGTTAAGTTCGCTAAGTAAGTCCATCACTTCGCGTCCGTTTTTGGAATCGAGATTTCCGGTAGGTTCGTCGGCAAGTATCAGCTTTGGATTTGCTATTACAGCCCGTGCAATGGCTACTCGTTGCTGTTGTCCGCCGGAAAGCTGCTGCGGAAAATGTTTTTCCCGATGTCCGATATTCATCCTTTTAAGTACTGTTTGCACCATCTCTTTTCGTTTGCGTGTTGGTATCTTTAAATAGATAAGCGGTAACTCCACATTTTCAAACACATTTAGTTCGTCAATCAGGTTAAAACTCTGAAACACAAATCCGATATTTCCTTTTCGCATTTGTGTTCGCTGACGCTCTTTGAGATGTCCTGCCTGCTGATTATCAAAGAAATAGCGTCCCTCAGTGGGGTTGTCCAACAAGCCTAAAATGTTTAACAAGGTTGATTTTCCGCAACCCGAAGGCCCCATAATGGCTACAAATTCTCCCTTAGCTATCTGAAGATTAACCTTATTCAAAGCCATTGTTTCAATCTCTTCCGTGCGGAACGTTTTTGTTAAGTTTTCTGTACGTATCATATTCTAAAAATTAATGGTTATTTGATAATTATTAATTGTTCATTGTTAATTGCTAATTGTTCATTGCTAATTGCACATTTCTCATTGCTCATTGCTAATTGATTTACTCGTATCGTAATGCTTCAACCGGGTTTCTACTTGCCGCCCGCCAGCCTTGCCAGCTAACGGTAACTAATGCTACAATCAGTGCGGTTAATCCCGATAATGCAAAAATCCACCAGCTTAAACCTGTTTTATAAGCAAATCCCTGCAACCAGCGCGATACAACGTAATAGGCAATAGGTGTGGCGATAATAATCGAGACTAAAACTGCAATCACAAACTCTCTATTGAGCATTTTCATTACTTCTCCGATGCTTGCCCCGTTTATCTTACGGATACCAATCTCTTTCACCCGACGCTCAGTTACCTGAATGATTTGTGCCAACAGTCCCAGGCAGGTGATTATAAAGGCTACGATGCAGAACAGGCTCAGCGCTTTGGCAGCAAGCTCTTCTTTTTTATACAGCGTGTTGTAATACTCGTTGTAAAACTGAAACTGTAATGGTTGCTCGATATCTGCCTGCTTCCATGCTTTCTCCATCTGCGAGAGCTGTTCATTGAAGTTCTCAGGTAATAATCTCACATTCAATGCACTATAGAAGCCGTCTCTATAGATAAAAGCCACAGGACCTATAAGGCTGTGCATAGAGTTATACTGGAACTCGTTAACCACCCCGATTACCTTCCGGCCGAACAGTTCTCGTCCCTCGAAATCGTCCCACCCAAGCTGTTTAAGCGTAGTTTCAGTAATAAGTATCCAGTTTTTATCGCCTTCCATTCCATTTCTGCCCTGCAACAGCTTTATTTGAAACGTGTTGACAAAATCAGTATCCACATACATTGTATTAATCAATACCTCCTTACCATCTTTATCTTTCGCTCCGCTACGCGACCATCCGGCTCCGGGAGAGTGCGATGTGAGCGACAGATCGGTAATGAAAGGCAATTTGGAAAATGCCTCTTTAACTATCGAATAATTACTATAATCGTCGGGCAGATTGATGCGCAACAACTGTTCGGTTTTAAATCCGTAATTGGCGGTCTTAACAAAATCCAACTGCTTGTTTATCAACAACAGACTTGACAACAGAACAATAGAGATAACCAATTGCGCCACAGTCATTATTTTCGATAGCGAACTTGCCTTAAAGAGCTTGGGCGACTTGCCCAACAATGAGGTAATGTTTGATTGCCAGATAAGGCTCACCGGAAACCAGGCCGCCAACAAAACGACTGACATCAAAACGACAACGGCAATTGCCAGCATTGAGGGTTTTAATAACCACAATACATCAAGTTCCACCCGGAATAGTTGTTCCGCTATTGGCAGCGCCATGCTCGTGAAAAGTACAGCGAGTGTTAAGGCAATAATAACCGATAAACCTACCTCCACCAGATAGTAAAGGAAAATCTGCCCCTTTCCGGCACCTGCAGCCATGCGAATACCCATCTGCTTGAGTGTTTGCAACTGCTTGGATATGGTGTAGTTTACATAGTTGAACAGCGACATAAAGAGCGTGAGCGCAGCGATAGTTATAAAAATCCATACCATTTTCCTGTTTCCTGCCTTGTGGCCGATGAATTCATCCGGCTCGGAAAAATAGATCGACTTAACGGGTTGCAGTGTTAAGCTCTTTATCTCAGTGCGGTTTTCCGGGAAATGGTCGTTCATCTTTTGGGTTAGTGCCTCTATATCCGTTCCTTCCCTGGCCGAGAAATAGATCTCCCTGATCTGATAACAGTCATTATTATTGCAATTTTGAACGAGACTCATTTCGGTGTGTTCGTCATTCAGGTAGATATCGGCTCCGAATGTGGCGTTGGAGGGAATATCTTCGGCAATGGCACTCACCGTGAAATCCATTTCGAAATATCTGACAGGTTCACCCAAAACGTCATAGTTTCCGAAAACTTTCATGGCGGCTGATCTTGCAAGGATAATCGAATTTTTTTCCGCAAACGGCTTATCGGTTGAAGAGACGAGGATATTGATGCCGGCAAGATCGAAGAAATCGTTGTCGGTGCTTATCACCTCGTGAGCTGTCATGAACTTATCGCCCACTTTAATGGTCATATTAAAATCTTCGTCGGCAAGATAAACCATTGATGCTATCTTCTCTATTTCGGGGAAACGGTCTTCGAGGACAGGCAGGATGGCCACATCGAAAAGAGCATTGTTTTCACCTGCATCTTTCAATCTGTAAGTCCGTTCCGCGTCAGGGAAAAAGGAGTTGACGCTGTTTTCGCGATAAACATACAGAGCGATAATCAAACAAACAGTAAAGCCAATAGCAAAACCGATAATGTTTAAAATTGAAAACAGTTTATTCTTAGGTAAACTGCGAAAAGCCTGTTTTAGGTGTAACATAATCAATTAATCAATTAGCAATTAACAATTAAATATGAATGACTTATAATTATTTAGTTGAGCTTTTAATGATTGTAAATAGTAGTTTGCACAATTCATCGGCCTCACAAAAGATAGAATCAAACTCTTCATCATTTAAGTATTCGCTTGCATGCAATAGACGTAGCCAGTAGGTAGTTTCTCTCGCCTCTTTATAAGCAATTGACAGTTTTGCCCTAAAATCAGCTTTTGAAATTCCCCCTATGGCCTCTTCCACGTTTGCACCAACGGAAGTACCGCTTCGTAGAATCTGTTTGCTCAAAACAAACTCCTTTTTCTCCTGCGACAAATGTTTGTATAAATTCACAATGCGAACAGCAAAATCAAACGATTTCTCTTTTACCACATTCTTCTTCATGACCATTTATTATTAACCATTATTAATTGTTCATTGCTAATTGCTAATTGTTAATTGTACATTGAACATTGCACATTGCTAATTGAGCTATTCATAGCGTAAAGCTTCCACCGGATTTTTCGTTGCTGCCCGCCAGCTCTGCCAGCTCACGGTGGCCAGGGCGACGAGCAGTACAACCAGACCGCCGAGAACAAATACCCACCAGCTCAGTTCAGTTTTATACGCAAATGTTTCGAGCCATTTTTTCATGGCGTAGTAAGTGAGGGGGACTGCGATGATAAATGCGGCCACGACCCAAAACAGGAAACGTTTGTTGAGCATGCCCAACACCTCCGAAATGGTTGCCCCATTCACCTTGCGGATGCCGATTTCCTTCGTGCGCTGCTGGATGATTTGCATGGACAAGCCGTACAGCCCGAGCATCGAAATGAAAATGGCTAACAGCGACATGATGGTCAGCAATTTTCGCGTGCGTATTTCGCGCGTGTAGTTGGCCTGCAAATCTTCATCTACAAAACTTAAACGGAAAGGTTGATCTGGTTCAACTTGTTTCCATAAACGTTCCATTTCGGCAACGGTTTTACGTATATCTCCCGGATTTAACCGCACCATAAAGACCCATAACTCAGGTTCGAGATAATAAACAGCAGGAGAACTTTCATTCTGTAAAGAGAGGTTCTGAATGTCCTCAATCACACCACAAATCTCGTAATCGCGGTTACTAAAACCGTGTCGTATTTTTATTCCGATAGGGTCTTTCACATTCATATTCTGCAGACACTTCTCATTGATTACTATTTTATTGCTATCGGTGGGTAGAAAAGCATGGCCCATTAAAAAACGGGTCTGCATAACCTCAAAAAAGTCTCCATCGATGGGTGCTGCTCTTAGGTGAAGTTGCCGTTTTTCCCCAGCGGACTCATAAAACATTGTGGTTCCATTATTTAATGTGTGTCCGGGTGGATTCCACGTACCGGTTACTCCGGATACCGAAGGAAGTTTTTCAAGTTCCTGTTTATACAATTTATAACGCTGATTCATGTTGTCACTCCACGGGTTATGGATGGTAACCAGATTCTCCTTGTTAAAACCCAGCTTCTTATGCAGCAGCAAATCAAACTGCTTGTTGATGCCCACCACCCCGACAATCAAACAGATGCTGATGGCTATTTGTACTACGGTAAGCGTTTGTGCCACGGGAATATTCCCTTTTTTGGGTAACGCGCGTCCTTTGCTACGAATGGTAGCCGACGGATTCACCCGCATCTGGTACCAGAGTTGCACCAAAACGGGCAATAAAACATTGAACAGCGCGATAACCGCGATGGCTCCCCACAAGACGGGATTGGCAAGCGTGAAATCCATTTCAGCTCCCATCAACTTTCCGAAATAGGGCAATGCCAGCGATGTCAGGAAAAGAGCTGCTACAACACATAGCCCGACAAGCAGGAAGGTTTCCGTGAACAGATAACTGAAAATATTTTTCGTTTCCGCTCCCATTATCTTCTGCATGCCGGTATTGAAATTCCGTTTAGTGCGCAGGGCCACGGACAGGTTGATAAAGTTGAACAGTGTAATCAGCAATACGAGCACTGCCACGATGATAAAGAGTCTCACGACCTTTATATCGGAACGTTCCGTTGAATCCCACGTTGTATCTGACGAACGCAGATGAATATCAGTCAAAGGTTGAAAAACGTATGTTCCCTTATAGTCATCAATGCCATAGGCTGTTCTGGCCTGTTCCCTTATTTTTTTCGCGACAGAAGCCTGATCGGCGTTTTCGGGTAACCGGAAAAAGAAATGAATGGACTCATTTTTCATCGATGTATATTGATGATTATCCGTCACTTCTTTCGCGTGAATATTAAGAATAAGGTTTGGACGATAGGTGGTGGTAACGGGCAAATCTTCGTAAATACCTCTGATCGTAAAGTCGTAGTTGTTCCTTTGACGAATGGTTTTACCCACTGCATTGCCGTCAGGAAATAACTTCCTGGCTTCGCTTCGTGAAAGAACGGCTGAACTGGCATCGGTGAGAGGGTTTTGAGGACCTTCCACCATCTGAATGTTAAACAGGTCGAAAAACTCGTTGGTGGTCTGTATCACGCCGGACAATATCCACTGTTCGTTATCCACCACGAAATAATCCTCATTGTTCAAATCCACCATCACGCCATCATTAAGTTCGGGGATGGCATCAGTAAGTTTGCCGTAAAAAACAAGCGGATGAATCGGGTCACGTTCCCCGTCAAAATCGTTCAGCAAGCGGTAGATATTTTTTGCCTCCGGATTGTGTTTTTCGAAAGCATATTCATATTGTACAAACAGTGCTATCAGTAAGCAGACGGCTAAACTCAAAGATAACCCGGTGACATTGATCACCGTCCCCATGCGTTGACGCAACAAATTCCGTATGGCAAGCTTTATATTGTACATTGTTAATTGCTAATTGTTAATTGCACATTGCCAATTGTTCATTGCTAATTGCACATTGCTAATTGTTCATTGTTAATTGAAAATCAACTTATCATTATCCCCAAAATTCTCATACCCGGAAGTAATTACCTGTTCATCGGGTTGTAGTCCTTCAATCACTTCGTAATATTGCGGGTTTTGCTTTCCTAAGCGGACAGAGCGTTTTGTAGCGAAGCTGCCTGACTTATCCAACACAAAAACCCATTGCCCGCCGGTACTTTGAAAGAAGCCTCCTCTTGGCAGCATAATCGCATTTTCGGGTAGGCCAAGTTCTAAATTGATATAATAGGTCTGTCCGGTGCGGATATTTTCAGGGTTCTCGTTTTCAAAGACCAGATCAATTTTAAATTGTCCTTGCCGAACCTCAGGATACACTTTGCGCACGTTCAGGTGATAGGTTTTTTCCTGGCGCTCGAAAGAACCGACCAGACCGTGGCGTACCCGGTCAATATAATGCTCGTCTATCATTGCCTGTACCTTATAATTGGTAAGCACATTGATCTGACCAATTCGGGTTCCCTGGCCGATATTTTGTCCGATTTCTGCATCCAACATCCCTAATTGTCCGTCCACTGGAGCTTTCACATTAAGGTTATCCAAACGCTCATACACCAATTGAAGCGTTCGCCGCATCTTAGCAAGGTCATCCGTCAGTAAGTTCATCTCCGATATCATAATCATGGAATCGTTCTTAGCTTTTTGTTCGTTGATAAGCTGTTCCTGAACCGCATATTCAAAATCTTCTTTGGCTTGCAGCCATGTTTCGGCAGGAATAAGCCGTTCATTATAAAGCGCTTCCTGTTGTTTAAAATTTCGTTTCTTTTTTTGGATTTCAAACTGTGATTGGAGTATTCTGCGACGCGTTTCGATCATCTGATTTTCAAAGCTGATACGTGTTTGTCGAAGCATATTCTCTTTTTGGGCAAGATCCGATTCACTCAACATTATTTCCTGGTAGAGAGTTCTGTTTTCGAGCTTGAGAATTACCTCGCCGGCTTTTACCATTGCCCCCTCTTCAATCAGACGTTCCTTTACCCGCCCGCCTTCCTCAGCATCTAAATAAATGGTTGCAATAGGCTCCACCTGCCCGCTAATACGGATATAGTCGTTGAACTGCCCGCTGATAACGGAACTGATGGTGATCTTATCGCGATCAACCAAGAGCGATTTTGTGCCTGCTTCGGAAATAATTCTGAAAAGGATAAATACGATTACAATACCCCCCGCTATCCAAAAGAAATGCTTTCTTTTTAAGCCTTTTTTTTTCTCAATTTTTCTGTCCATATTTTCCATTGTCATCCTTCTTTTTATTTAAAATAGTAGCGTTCTTTTATTGTTTTCATTAAAACAGCTCTTCGCCAAGATAAATACGAATTGTTTTTTCTTTTATCTTCAATTGAAGCAGGGTACGTATCCACTCTGTTTCGGCTTGTGCCAGCTGGTTTTTTGCAGTGTAAAATTCTATGATACTGATTAGCCCCTGATCCAATTTTTTTTTGGCTATTAGAAATGCTTCCTGTGTTGCCTCTTTTTTTGTTTCTAAAAGGTCTAACTCTTTTTGCAGCGAGTTCAACTGCTGAACATCTTCGTTTACAAGCCGATATAGTTTCTGTTGTTCTTCTTCCTGACGGTTTTCTGCCATTGTTTTTCTCCACTTTGCCTGTTTCAGTTGTGAATTACCATACCATCGGTTGAAAATTGGAATTTGCAGATTCAGGTAAACCGATTGCGCTAGATTTTGAGACCATTGCTCCATGAAAGGGATGGTTTGTTCGGCTAAACCGTTGTGAGATTCTTCTTTTCGCGAATCGGCAAAATTGGTATAGATTCCTCCTCCCAACGTCAATGTTGGAGCTAAATTTCCTTTTGCGATGGCGAGTTGTTTTCCGGCAGCTTCCACATCAAGTTCTGCCTTCCATACCGATGGCATATGTAGCAAGGCTGCCTCATAAACTCTATCTGCAGAAGGCTGTATAGCAATTGTATTTTCCATGCTCTCATCCACCGGGTTTAATTCTTTGGACAGTGGCCAGTTCATCAGGCTTTTCAACGAGATAGCAGCTAAATCATACTGATTTTCAGCTAAGAGCAAATTATGCGTTTCGGTGGCTTGTTGGGCTTTCATTTCAAAGAGATCCGATTCGGATTTTAAACCTAAACCGATCATTGTTTTAATTTTTTCTGTATTAAGAATTGTAAGCCTAAGCTGCTCCTGAACGATTTCGTGCAAGCGTGTAAAATAAAGAAGGTCGTAATAGTGGTTCATCACCTCAAATGCAATCTCCATCTTCTTTTGCTTGCTTTCTTCAAGGCCGATCAACAAGTTTAGTTTTTGAAATTTCATGGAATTAATCCGGCTAAACCCTCTAAAAAGCTCCAATTGCGTATCTACATAAAAATTCATTGAAAAAAAATCGTGGTTCACAAAACTATTAGTAGTGGGGTCAATGGAGCGTCCGTATTGTTTATTGGCCGAACTCCCGCCATAAATCTGAGGCAGAAAATTCCGTTTTGTCTGCATGTATAGTTCATTGTTGAGAGATTCTTCGAGGTTTTTATTTGTTATTGCGAGATTGTTGTCCAAAGCATAACGGATGCATTGATTCAGATCCATTTGCTGAGCCTCGACCGCCCTTAAAGCAAATAACAAAAACAGACTTAGTAAAATGTTGTACTTCATGTCAATTTTTAATGAGCAATTGAGAAAATGCTATTCACAAAAGAATTACTATTTCCAATTGTCAATAGTAGTGCCATAAATTTAAAAAGCTAATTATCAAGAAGATAAGCTTCTTGTTATTTTTTAAAGCGTAAAAATATTAGACACCCATTGTCTTGTTTTTTGACAGTTGATAATAAACGACTATTTTTGTTCGGTGATTATGGAGTTAATGTCAATCCATTTGGACAGAGGAATCAGTTTATGAAAAAAAGTAGAATTTTAATAGTCGAAGACAACAAGAGTGTACTGAACGCATTGGAGCTTTTGTTGCAGCCTTTATGTGAGCAGGTGGTTACAACCGCTAATCCCAATCAGATTCCATCACTGTTAAAGGCTCACTATTTTGATGCCATCTTGTTGGATATGAATTTTGCTGCTGGTATAAATACGGGGAACGAAGGTTTTTACTGGCTTCAGCGTATTTTAGAGCACGATATCAATCATTCGGTGATTATGATTACCGCCTATGGTGATGTGGAATTGGCAGTGCGTGCTTTAAAAGAGGGGGCGGTTGATTTTGTGTTGAAGCCATGGGAAAACAGCAAATTGGTTGCTACGATCAACACGGCTATTCAGTTGCGCAACTCCCGTAAAGAGGTGAAGTTGCTTAAGGAGAAGGAGCAAAACCTGAAAGCAGCAGCAAAAAAGGAATCAGCAGTGATTATTGGCGAGTCTCCCCAGTTTAGGCAAATTCTTGATATAGTATCGAAAGTAGCAAAAACGGATGCAAATGTGCTTATTACCGGTGAGAACGGAACCGGAAAAGAGATAATTGCCCGTGAGCTGCATCGGCAATCCTTACGTGCAAACGAGTTGATGGTGAGTGTAGATATGGGATCACTCTCAGAAACACTATTTGAGAGTGAGCTGTTTGGCCATGTTAAGGGTGCATTTACCGATGCAAAAGAGGATCGGGCAGGCAAGTTTGAGATTGCAAAAGGAAGCACACTCTTCTTAGATGAGATTGCCAACCTCTCATTGCCACTACAGGCAAAATTGTTGGCAGCGCTGCAAAATCGCGAAATAGTAAAAGTTGGATCGAATAAGAAAATCCCTATTGACATCCGGCTTGTGTGCGCTACCAACAGCAACTTGCATTCCCTTGTACAGAAAGGAGTGTTTAGAGAGGATTTGCTGTATCGCATCAACACCATTCAAATTGAGATTCCGCCCTTGCGTGAGCGCCTGATAGATATTCCGTTGTTAGCCAATTTTTTCTTGAATATTTACCGTGCAAAGTACAATAAACCCACTTTGGAATTTGAAAGCGAAGTGATGGATACAATGAAAAAATATTCCTGGCCGGGCAATGTGAGGGAATTGCAACATGCAGTAGAAAAAGCGGTTATTCTGAGTGAAGGCACTACTCTTACACGGCGCAATTTCCTTTTTCCGGAAAACAAACTTCCCGAGACAAGCGCACAGACATTGGAGGAGATGGAACGACAGATGATTGCTGCAAGCATCCGTCAGCATGAAGGAAACCTAACTGCCGTAGCAGCTCAATTGGGAATTAGCCGGCAAACGCTTTATAATAAATTAAAAAAGTATCGGTTGTAACGATTCATCAAAAAACACAATCATCATGCATCTGCGGATTCTCTATCTTCGTTTGGCGATCTATATTCTTCTGCTGATCGTTTTCTCCGGCCTGCTGTTTTTGTCTGTTCAAGCCTTGAATTGGTATGCTGTATTATGTATAATAGGAATAATTTGGGTGATTTATAGGATTATCAGGCTATTTAATCGCAATCCCCAAAAGCTCTCTTATTTTTTAAATGCAATTGAAAACCAGGATTCCACCTTGTTTTTCTCTGAAAAAATCCGGCACAAACCGACAAAAGAACTGCATGGCAGTCTGAATCGGATGAACCAGTTGATTCAAGAGGTTAAATTAAAAAACCGCGAGCAGGAACAGTACTACAGCCTTTTGTTGGAGCAAGTAGCCACCGGTATAGTGGTTATGAATGATAGTGGGAATATTTTGTTGGCAAATTCGGCAGCCAGAAGTTTGCTCAACTATTCGTTTTTAAACCATATTGAGCAATTGAAACGTGTGGATATCAAGCTTTACAATGCTTTTCTCAGCTTACAACAAGACAACCAGAATCAGTTTGTAAAAGTAAGAAACGAGAATGGAATCAAACAGTTATCCTTACAGGTTACCTCTTTTAAAAGGCATGATAACGCTTTGCGCATTGTCTCGGTTCATGATATCAGCAATGAATTAGACGCCAAAGAGATTGAATCGTGGCAAAAACTCATTCGGGTTCTTACACATGAAATTATGAACTCTATTGCTCCCATCACCTCCCTGAGCGAAACCTTGCTAAATTACTATAAACTCAACGATGAAGCAACAGTAAAAACAGCCTCCGTTGACGATCAGAAAATTGCCAATACGGTTAAAGGATTGGAAGTAATCAACGAGCGAGGCACCGGTTTGATTCAGTTCGTAGAGTCGTATCGCAGGCTTACCGGGCTTTCCAAACCAATTCGTAAACCACTGGTAGTGAAAGAGCTGATTGAGCATTTGTTGTTACTTTTAGAAAATGAACCTAATTTTCAGTTAATCCAAAAGCATATCGAAATATCCTCAACTGATTTAGTTGTTGAAGCGGACATAACCCAATTGTCGCAGGCATTAATTAACCTCATAAAGAATGCAATACAGGCTGTTGAAAAGGAGGAAAATCCAGTGATAACTATTATGGCAAGTCGTTCATCAAGCGGTTATATTGAGATAACTGTTCAAGACAATGGCCCGGGCATACCAACGGAAATAGTAGATCAGATTTTCATTCCGTTTTTCACAACCAAAGAGCGTGGCACCGGTATTGGGTTAAGTCTTACCCGACAAATTATGAAAAACCATGGTGGAAGTATCGAAGTATTCTCCTTGCCAAATAACACCCGTTTTGTCCTTAAGTTTTTTCAATAGAAAGAGCGATGGCCGCCTGTTTTACGAAAGTCCTTCTAAATTATGATTTCATTTTGGCATTTCAACTTCAACAATCAGTTTTTTGGCAACTTTGGATCTAAGTGTGGTTGGTGCTAATGCTCAATACCAAGGATGTTTTCTGTTGATTGATTAGGGCTAAAGCTTCTCATGGACTTGTATAATGATTTATCGAAAAAAATCTAATACTTTTACCGTTTGGTTTGTTACAATATTGATATCTGTTTAGGTTTCTAATTGTCGAAAGGTAAATCCTTGATAATATTTTATGAGTGTTCAAAAGACTACAAAATCTAATTTTATTGTTGCTGTAATTTCTTTAGCCGGCGCTATGGTTCCCTTTATGTCGTCGGCTATTAATCTGGCGTTGCCGGTTATAAATGAAAAACTGTCGTTGAATGCTCGAATGTCTGGTTGGGTTGTAACCTCTTATATGCTTGCCACAGCAATACTTCAAATTCCTTGTGCCAGGCTGGCCGACATGGTCGGTAGGAAGCGTTTGTTTGGTCTTGGGATTGCACTCTTTTCAGTTTTTTCATTTTTTGCAGGTTTAACTACTTCCGGTGGCTGGCTTATCGTCTGGAGGTCAATGATGGGCTTAGGTAGCGCAATGATGTTTGGAACGGGCACTGCTATTTTGATATCTTCAGTGTCAGCTGAAAAGCGAGGATGGGTGTTAGGCATACAAACTTCTGTAGTTTACATGTCGCTGGCTGCAGGCCCTTTTATCGGTGGCATTCTAACATCACATTTTGGATGGCCGAGCATCTTTTTTGTAGCGGGTTTCATTGGAATAATTACTACTATCGGCACCTTTATTTTTATAAAAGATGAATGGAAGGAGGTCGTCAAATCACGTTTCGATTATCTTGGATCTATTCTTTATGGAATTGGGCTTTTCTGTCTTTTATATGGATTTTCTTTATTGCCAAAAACAACTGGAATAATACTGACCATTTTGGGAATAATATTTTTAATTGCATTTACAAAGTATCAGAGTCGGATTGATAGCCCCGTATTTAATATTAAGTTGTTTTTTGAAAATAAAGTTTTTAGGCTTTCAACTTTGTCAGCATTAATCAATTATTCGGCCACTTTTGCCATTGCTTTTATGTTTAGCTTGTATCTGCAATATGTGCGCGGCCTTGATCCGAAAGAGGCCGGACTTGTATTGATTGTTCAGTCAATTATTCAGTCGGTTACCTCATTGGTTTCCGGTCGTCTGTCGGATAGAATATCCGCATCACTTTTAGCCACTATTGGTATGGCTATAGTAGCATTAGGGCTTTTATTACTTGTCTTTATTACAGGGACAACAAGTTTTTACTTTCTTGTTTTTATATTAGCCTTACTTGGTTTGGGTTTTGGGTTTTTCTCATCCCCAAATGTTAATGTTATCATGAGTTCAGTAGAACAAAAGTTTTATAGTATGGCATCAGCAACAACGGGAACAATGCGTCTTACAGGGCAGGCTTTTAGTATGGGTATCGCTATGATGGCTATATCATTGGTTATTGGTAATGTAAAATTATCGCCGGATCTCTCATTGGAATTGCTTAAAAGCATGAAAATAACCTTTGCAATTTGTACGCTCCTGTGCTTTGCCGGTGTTTATACATCTTCAGTACGGTTGAAACCTATAAAATAGTTTTAAGCAAAAAAAGATTCGCTTTTATACTTTTTCTTTAGATTGTTTAATTCACAGTGGTATAGGTTTTATTTTAAAATCTTAAGGCGTAGCCACCTCGAACCTGAAACATTCGCCATCATCGTATTGTTTTGTTCCAAACCACCAGCCGGAGTTGCCTTTTGTAGGGATAATAACGCCTTTGTACTTTTTTTCCTTCAACACATTGATTCCGAAAGTATGATATTCATACTTTTTAACTCCGCCCGGGTTACCCCAGCGTCGTAGGTACGCCGACTTTAAATCGCCATTTTTACCAATAATCAAATGTATCGGTTCTGTTTCCTGAAAAATTTTCCACGTTGCAGTAATTTCTTCATCAGAAACCGCTTCCCAAATAATATCTGGATGTATGAGTAGATGTGGAGTAAAGAGCGACTCTATCTTCGCTCTTCCTTCGGCCGAGCGTGTTACTTCATCGCCCGACTCACTCATAAAAGGAATGACTTTGAAAAAAGTCCACCGCGTAGCTCCCTGATCTTTAAAGAGATAATCGTAACCTTTTATGGGTAATATTCCCATTTTTAATGTTGCTTGCCATAAAAAACCTATAAATGGATGTGCATAAAGTATGGATTTGAAATGAGTCCAACTTACTAATTTGATAATTCCGGTCATGGGTATTTTGAAAAATTGTTGATCTGGAATACCATCCGGCAGATGATAATGGAAAAAGCGAGATACAGGCTCTTGGTATTTATCTAACAGCGCTTCTTTATCAATTTTGTCCGATGAAGTTGTAACGATGTTTTTTACTATTTCTTCAGCGTTAAGCATAATAAGTTGGAATTTTTACAGATGTCAGTTTTGTATATAGTGTAGCCCTTATTTTCAGAAGTTAATCGTTCATTAAATAATATATTGATTATCAAGGGTTTTTATCACAATTATTATTTTATTATATCCTTTTTCTTAACTTCTGTTATTTTTCCAAACTCCTTCATCCATTCGCTTCCGATTCGCTTCTTTTTTCCAATTATCGTTGTTATGACGGGTTTTTTATAAAACTGATTGTTGAAAGTCTGTATTATATCATCAAAACTCATTGTTTCGTAAACATTTACCCATTTTTTTCTGGGGTCCTCATCATATCCTTGTTTTATCCATCCGGCTACCGGATATGATATTTGGCGGAATGGAGGTTTCTTGCTGTTTATAGATTGCGTTAACGAGGAACGCACCATATCAATCCGATTACTTTTTTCGGGTTGTGAGGTGATAATTTGATGCATTACTTGAATAGCTTCTTGGGTTTTGTCGGCTTGCGTACCAACAAAGCTTGTCAATGAGGTTTCTTCATCTTTATAAAATGGTATAAATAAAGAGGCGCCTGTGGCATAGGCTAAAGACCTATACTCGCGTATCTCTTGAAAAATAATACTTGACATACCTCCATCAAGGTACTCATAATATGCGTTTAGCAAGGGTTTCTCTTTTTCTGTTATAGTGTTGCCTTTGATGAACATATAGTTTTTGCTTTGCAAGGCTGACGATTCCTCAAGGAAAAATACCTGTGGTTCGCTGTAGGCAACATAATTCTTCTTTACAGGAGACTGACTTTTATTGACAATTTTTTTGGGGTTCAGATGGATGTTAATATTTTCTTTAACCTGTTCGAAATCAAGAGTACCGGAATAATGAAAATCGGCCTCATAAGTTAATGCTGTTAAAATTGCGTAAGTTAGGTTGGCAGCTTTAAGCTTTTTTATCTCTTTTGCCGAGAGTCCCTTTAGAAACTCCGATTCTTTACCGTAAACAGCATACGAATAAAGCGCATAACCTAATGTTTCAGGGTCCTTTTTATTCATTTTTTCCACTACCCTATATGACTCATAGAGGTTTTTGATTTTTCTATCGTCAAGGCTTGGATTGCTGAGAAGTCTTCCTATTAATTTCAAGATAGGCTTTATGTTGGGTTCAGGGCCTATTATTTCTACTGTTAAATAATCTTCTGAAGCACTTACGTTAAGTGTGCCTCCCAACATTTGTAACTCTTTACTGTAATCGGCAAACGTCATTGAAAAAGGAGCAACGAGGCTTATGTATTCAGAAGCGGGCTCGAGAATAGGCATTTTATAGGTGCCAATACCATAATTGATTTTAAGGTTGAAAACATCATTCACACTATTATTTACCCAATAAAGGTGAGCCAGATCGGTGATGTTATCTATCAATACGTCTTTAGTCTTTTGTCCGGGAGGGCCAAACTCAATAAATTGAGGTGGTGATGATGCTACTTTTGTTTCGGCAATCATTTTTGCAAATTCCGATTTTTCTTCGGTGTTTTTAGCTGGTATATTTTCGAATGGCGGCTTGATAGTTTCAGGTTTTTTTGGTAGCCCTGATCCGGAATGAAATGAAAGGTAATTATCCCCAAAATACTTTTTTGCGATGGTTACGATATCTTCTTTAGTCACTTTTTTAATGGTCTCAGGATAATCGAGTATATCTTGCCACTCTTTTTCATTCATAAAAGAGAATATCATCATATAACCTCTATTAAACTGATCTTCAAAATTCTGTTTATGGCCCATGATAATTTCCATTTTCACGGCTTCCAAAAGATCATTATCAAACTCTCCTGATTTGAGCTTGTTCAGTTTCTCCTCAATAAGATTTTCAGCTTTCTTCAATGATTGACCAATTAGTTTTGGTATGTAAAGAATATATTCTCCTCCGGCATCAGCACGATGGTCGCCAATCAATTGGGCTGCCATCAGCTTATTATCAATCACAAGTTGATCCATAAGTCCGGTTTGAGCTGAATTAGTAAGTAACATACCGATCACGTCAAGCAACGGCGAATCAGGATGGTTTTGAGGTACCGACCGATAGCCTCTAAGGCCAAACTTTACAGGAGTTAGTTTTTTGTTTACCTCTACCCTTCCTTTGAATGGCTCTATTTTCCATGTGTCGGGCGCTTCGGGGATTTTACCGCTTCGCCATTGGCCAAAATATTTCTCTATCATCGGTTTAACCTCATCTATATTAAAGTTGCCGGAGAGGATAAGAGCCATATTGTTGGCTACATAATATGTTTCGAAATATTCATGCATCTTCGACATAGAGGGATATTTTAAATCTTTAGGATAACCAATTATTGGAACACCATAGGGATGATCGGGAAAAAAGTGAGATAAATACTCCTCAAGAGCGGTAGCAAAACGATTATCGCTATACATATTATACTCTTCGTACACAGCTTCTAATTCCGATTGAAATAGCCTGTAAACCGGGTTGATAAAACGATGTGAATAGACCATCATCCATTTTTGCAGTTGACTTGATGGCAGCACATTGAAATATGCGATACCGTCGTAGCTTGTGCCGGCATTAAGATAAGCGCAACCCATCTCACCTAATATCTTTTCAGTCTCATTCGGAATGGCATATTCCGACGACTTAATCGAAAGTCGGTTGATCTTCTTTTGAATCATATTTTTATCTTCAGCAGCGGTAACTGATGACAGCTTATCATAAAGCTCGGCGATGCTGTCGAGATAGATTTTTTCTTTAACATAATCGAGAGTTCCGATTTTATCGGTTCCTTTAAACATGATATGTTCGAAATAATGGGCAATTCCGGTGGCGTCTGCAGGATCGCGTTTACTACCGCCTTTAACCACAACAGCTCCGAAAATATTAGGTAGCGCACTATCTTCATTAAGGTAAATGGTAAGCCCGTTTTTGAGCTGGTATATTTCGGTTTTTAAACTAAAGCCTTCGGATTGAGAATAGAGCAAATTCCAAAAGGGTAAAATGCTAAAGCTCACTAATAAAGCTCTAATAACAAAACTTGATTTAAAAAAACATACTCTTTTCATCAGTGTGATTTTTATAAAAATGATAAACTTAATTCGTAAGCAAAATTAGGAGTTTTGGTTAAAGTCGAACTGTGAATATAATTTATGTAGGCAGCGCTTTATGAATCTATTCAGCTTTATGGTTATTTACTCGGTGAAATAGTCATAAAAGGAACTAAATCAAAATACTAAATCATCCTGATAATGATTTCAATTCTTTTATCAGCTCTTATAGGAGAATATTTTCACTTTAGGTTTAAACCAACAATGGGAGCAATATTTTAATCTATTTATCTTTTTTGTGCATAGATATCATGTTTTGATTGTTTCGACATTCATTTTTTTTGATACAAAATACGAAAAATCGCTTTTACATAAAATCTCTGTTTAGTAAGAATAATGCGAAAAGGTTATTAGAAAAAGAGGTGTGCTGAATTGCTTTTTGCAAAAAGGATTACTTTTGTTTGTCTTTTCTATTGTCATTACTACAATGAAATTTAGCTACAAAATATTTTGGAACCGGTATGTATTAATCTTTCTTGCTTTTGCGGTATGGATAATCTTTTTTGATCAAAATAATCTTTTCCACCATATAAAGCTGCGTTCGGAGGTGAAGAAGGCAGAGAAGAAGAAACAATTCTATCTTGATGAACTTCGAAAGGACAGTATCTTTTTAGATCAACTTGAAAATGATCCTGCGGTAAAGGAAAAATTTGCCCGTGAACATTATCTAATGAAACGTGATGATGAAGTTGTTTTTAGCATAATAAGGGAAGACACAACAGATTGCAATTTGGAGAACAAATAGGGTTTGTCATAAGGTTTTTTTAATCGGGATTGGTTGCACAACACCCTTTCTAATTTTACAGAAGACTAAACTATTCTGAAAATCCGGAATGATAATGCCTTTATAATCGCTGTTTAGTCTGATGAGATGAAATAGAAATTAGACTATTGCGGACATATCAACGGCATAAAATTGATAGTTAAGCCCAACAGGATTTTGCTACGCCATCCTTACAATTTTTGGATAAAAACGCGCAAGGATATTTACAAGCTCTTTTTGTGCTTCCATTACTTGAAAAATATCTTTGTACGAATCGGGGGATTCGTCGGTTGAGCCTCCTATAAGTGTAACATCATGTTTTTTAAGATGTTTTTTCATACTTTCCGGTGTTAACGTTTTTTTTGCCATATTTCGAGATAGCTGACGGCCTGCGCCATGAGATGCTGAATTTAGTGATTCCTCATTTCCTTTACCCGAAACAACGAAAGCCGGCGACACCATGTTTCCGGGTATAATGCCAATATCTCCAATATTAGCGGGAGTGGCTCCTTTGCGATGAACAATCATCCAGCGGCCATCAGAAAGTTTTTCACGCCATGCAAAATTATGATGGTTCTCGAATATTTTTATCGGCTTGCTGCCTAAAGCTTTTGATAGCTTTGAATGGATGATCTTATGATTGGCCGAAGAGTAATCTCCGGCTAACGTCATTGCCAGCCAGTACTCCTGTCCCTCTTCACTATCCAAATCGAGCCATGCAAGCTGTGCGCCCTGACCACTTATCCCAAGTTTTTTACGTGCAATATCGGTATAATGATTTGCTATTCTGGCGCCAAAATTTCTTGAGCCGGAATGAGATAAAACAGCAAAATATTCTCCTGCCTGAAGCCCAAGTTCAGCCGAGTTTTCATCTACAACTAAGAACCCCATATTCACGAAATGGTTCCCATGCCCCGATGTGCCTAATTGATTATAAAATAACTTCTGCAATGATTTCAAGAAATCTATCTCTTTAAACTCTTTCCGTTCCATAAGCTCATGGTTGCCAATATCATTAAACTCCGACAGTCCAAAACGCGTATTTTCGATGATGATATTTTTTAACTGTTCACGATTTTTATCAAGGATCAGAGGAGAATCGGGATAAATACTCAAGCACATCCTGCAGCCAATGTCCATACCCACTCCATAAGGCATCACGGCATTATAGGCAGCAACCACCCCTCCAATGGGTAATCCGTAGCCTACATGAGCATCAGCCATTAGCGCTCCCTTTACAACTACCGGAATTTTCATGGTTGTTGTCATTTGCTCAAAAGTCTCGGAATCAATGCCATCTGCACCATAAACCTTAAAATCAAGTGGTGAACGATGCAAAATAGTTTTGCCGGCTTTTTTATTCTGAGTAGCCTTGCCAGAGGTTAGGGCATAAGCTAATTCCGAAAATATTTCATGTTTGATAAAGTCTTTTGGATTAAGAAGTAACTCACTCAATAATTGCATCACTTCAGTCTTTTCATCTCTTTTGAAATTTTCTTCAACTAATTTCAAAACACGAGCAATCCGGCTATCATCTTTGTAACCAATGCGTTTTAACTCTTTAGCACGGATTTTAAGCTTTTTCATTTATTACTCCTTGGGATTAGAAAATATAATACAATAGATAATCTATTGAGCAAAGATAACATTTTGTGCTTTAAAAAGATACATTGCTATGAAAAGAGGTGGAAACAACGTATTGAGGAAAGGGAGGGGAAAAGTGGTACCACCTGGAATCGAACCAGGGACACACGGATTTTCAGTCCGTTGCTCTACCGACTGAGCTATGGTACCTTGTCTGAAAATTGGGTTGCAAAGATAATTTCATTTTTTAATTTTGAGATAATTTTTTTAACTCAACTGCAATTTAAAAAAAGTATAAATTACTTTTGTAATCATTTTTCTATTAATTCATTGCAAATGAATAGATTTTGTTCAAACAACAATAAAAACGATCAGCGGCTTATTATTGACTTTGGAAATACCCTTACCAAGGCTGCAATTTTTGTAAATGATAAAATAGTTGATTTGTTAAAAACATCTGAACTGACAGTGAACCAATTGAAGACTTTCACCGCCGAAAGAGATGTGAAATATGTTTTTAGCTCGGCAGTAATTGATGTTTCGGATGATGTAAATGTTTTTCTTAAAAACAGTTTTCAATATCTTACATTTGATCATCACACCCTACTTCCGATTATCAACCTTTATAAAACGCCGGCTACGCTTGGCAAAGACAGATTATCCATGGCAGTAGCTGCTGCTGATCAATTTCCAGAACAAAACTGCCTTATTGTTAGCGCCGGTACTACTATTACTTATGATTTTGTTGACTCTGAAAAAAGATATCATGGTGGCGCTATCTCTCCTGGCTTGACAATGCGTTTAAAGGCCTTACATACCTATACCAGCAAACTACCGTTAATAAGTCTAAAGGCCGATGTTGAACTTACCGGTAACACTACTGAGAACTCAATATTATCAGGTGTAATTTGGGGTGCAATAGCTGAAGTGGACAAAATAATTGACTATTATAAAGCTTCTTATACCGACTTGTTGGTAATTTTTTCTGGTGGTGATGTGAATATTTTTCACAAAAAATTAAAAAATTGCATCTTTGTCGCCGAAAATTTGGTACTTACCGGACTAAATGCAATATTAAATTTTAATGTTAACAGGCAGTAGCAAAGGTTTTAAAAAATTATCTCTATTAATCTTTTTGATTTTTAGCCTTGCAGGTTATTCACAGGTTGATGTCAATTCGCCTTATTCACGATTTGGGATAGGTGAGTTATCCGCATCAAATTCAACCTATAGTTTTTCAATGGGAGGCATTTCCAATGCTTTGAGCAGCCCGTTTCATGTAAATCTTAATAACCCAGCCTCTAATGCCAACTTCGACACGCTCTCTTTTGTTTTTGAAGGCGGGTTAAGCAGCAAGTTCGGTAGTATCTCTACTAAAACCTTATCAGGAAGTTCCAATTATGCATCGCTTGGTTATCTCCTATTTGGATTTCCTGTATCCGGAAGGATAAAAGTAAGCATTGGCCTTACTCCATATAGCAATTTAGGTTATAAAATAAAAAATACCGAATTAGTTCCTGAGATTGGAAATTCAGAATTTGCATTTGAAGGAACGGGTGGTGTAAACAGATTTTTTATCGGAGCGTCATTGAAACTTCATAATAACCTTGCAATAGGTTTTAGTGGCTCTTACCTTTTTGGTAAATTAACACGAGCCTCTTCCGTTGTTTTTCCTGATTCATTAGGTTTTATCAATACTAAGGTTGATAATCAGGTGAAATTGGGCGATCTCTATTATGATTTTGGGGTGCAATACCAAAAAATGATTACAAGTAAGATGACTTTAGGTATTGGCGGGCTATATGCACCTGCGCAGAAATTATCAGCCAATCACAATTATTTTGTTCGTTCCTTTTTCACAACCTCGATGGGGATAGAATCATTTCGCGATACGATAGTTTACATCACTGATAAAGGCATTGTTGAAATTCCCGAAAAATACGGAGTTGGAATTGTTTTGAGAAATGGTGTTAAATGGATGGTAGGCGCCGATGTGGATATGCAAAACTGGAGTAAATTCAAAGCTTTCGATGTTCAGGATTCCTTAGTAAACAGTATTCAGATAGCCATTGGCGGCGAATATTTTCCAAGCGACAAATCTATTGATGGATACTGGAAAAAAATAAAATACCGGGCTGGATTTAGGTATAATAAATCCCATTTATTTTTGCAAAATACCCAAATTAAAGATTTTGGTATTAGTTTTGGTTTTGGTTTTCCGTTACCTCGTTCTTTAACAACAATAAATTTGGGTTTTGAAATAGGAAGGTTCGGAACGAAAGTTAACGATCTTTATCAAAACAATTATTTTAGAGTGAACCTGGGTGTTTCAGTTTGGGAGCGCTGGTTTATCAAACGAAAATATTATTAACCATTTTTATAAATGTTATTTAAAAAACAAGTTACTATCTATTAAACATATTTAAAATGAAAGAATTAATCAAAATCGTAACAATTAGCCTTATACTGCTCTTGGCTTTTTCGTCATTAATAAATGCCGAAAATAGTTTAAGAACTAACGCTAACACCCCGGCAACAGTCATTTTATTACCAGACAACCCTCAAAAGTATGGTGAAGATAGTGTAAAATGTGTAACCAATCTTTCACTTTATCGGGAGTTTTACAAACAATGGAGGGCCAGTGAATTTACCAGCTCAACGGTGAATGATGCTATTGGTCCATGGAGATGGGTGTTTTTTAATTGCCCGGCTGCTTCTCAATATACATACATTGATGGCCCGGTGATGATTGAACATTTCTTGAGAAATGAAAAATCGGAAGATAAAAAAGACAAATATGTTGACACGCTCATGATGATTTACGATCAACGGATTGAAAATTTTGGACGTGAAGGCTATATCCTTGGGCGCAAAGGAACTGATCTGCTAAAATACCGTCCCGATGCTTTTAAAGAAGCCTATCCGATATTCAAAAGGTCAGTTGAACTGCAAGGAAATGAATCGGAATCGTTCGTGTTGGCTTATTACTTTCGCTCGGTAACACAAATGGCAGATGAAAACCTGATAGAAAAAATAACAGTATTAGAAGTATATGACGAGCTTAACCAGATAATGGATTACAACATAGAAGCTAATAAAGATGACGCTGATGTAGTAGCTTCATGGCAAAACATAAAAGGAAGCATTGATGTGGCTTTCGAACCTTATGCTACTTGCGAGGACCTAGTAAGCATTTATCAGCCAAAATTCGACGAAAATCCAGAAGATATTAATCTACTAAGGAAAATTACTAAAATGCTTGACAATAAGGGATGTACCGATACACAACTATTTTTTGACGCTTCAATACAATTGAATAAACTTGATCCATCGCCAACATCGAACCTGATGATTGGTAAAATGCTTATAAAAAGAGAAAAATACAGTGAAAGCCTACCTTATCTTGAGAAGTCAATTGAGGATAACAATGAAGATCAAAAAGCAGATATCCTCTTTTTAATATCTAAGGTTCATCAACAATTAAAGAACTATTCTACATCCCGTAGATATGCTTTACAGTCGCTTGAATTAAAACCTAACAATGGTAACATATTAATTTCTATTGGCGATATGTATGCTTCAAGCTCTTCGGAATGTGGCGATAACGAGCTGACAAAAAAAGTCGTTTACTGGGTAGCCGTTGACAAATATGTACGTGCCAAACAAATTGACCCTGAAGTAGCTGAAATAGCTCAAAGTAGGATAGCTATTTATTCGCAGCAGTTTCCAAGTTCCGAAACCATCTTCTTTTATAACCTGACTGAAGGCGACGATTATACTGTGGAATGTTGGATAAACGAAAAAACTAAGGTAAGAGCTTTCAAATAGCAACTCTCCTGTTTTATTTATGCTAATGTGAGCGCCAAACCTAATAAATATTACCTCAGAACCCTAACAAAGACTATTGCTTTGATTATTTGTATAGGAGTAACAACCTACTCCTGTAAAAATGATATGAAAACTATAACATCGCTTACATTAGAAGAGAATATCCCATTGGAAACAGCCAAGAACATAGAGGCCGTTTATAGCGATTCGGGCAAAATTATTTTGAAAATCGTTTCACCATTACTTAATCGCTACATTAAGGAGGATCACTATCTTGAATTCCCCGAAGGGCTTACACTCTATTTTTATGATTCAATGATGAACGTAAAAGCTACCCTTACTGCTAATTATGGCGTAAGCTGGGAAGAGACTAACATTATGGAAGTAAAAGATGATGTAGTGATCAATAATTATGATAAACAAGAAGTACTTAATACAGAACATATTATCTGGAACCGTAAAGAACAAAAAATCTTTTCTAACGTTTTCGTAAAACGAACAAGTCCTGATGGTGTGCTCTATGGCGATGGTTTTGACGCAAATGAAAGCCTTACAAACTATACATTGCGCAATCCTCATGGTGTATTTACTATACAGGACAACGAACCCGAATAATGTACACTTACATTTACATAATAATAGTTTTAATTTTTTCGGCTTTCTTTTCAGGGATGGAAATCGCATTCATTAGTGCAAACCGATTAAAGATAGAAGTGGATAAAAATAATGGAAGCTTTTCGGCACGTATCCTTTCGAGATTTATTCGTATCCCTTCCAAATTTATCGGCGCAATGTTAATCGGAAATAATGTTGTACTTGTTGTATATGGGATTCTTATGGCACAAGTACTTAAAGATCCGATTGACAAAATTTTGCCTCCAATAATTCGCAGCGATTTTTCGATATTGCTATCTCAAACTCTTATTGCAACCATCATAGTTTTAATTGTTGCCGAGTTCTTGCCAAAGGTTCTTTTCAGAATCAATCCAAACCAGATCTTGTCTTTTTTTGCCGTACCTGTTACTATACTTTACTATTTACTTTATCCTGTAATTCAAGTATATATTGGGTTTTCGGAATTTATTGTAAAACGATTCAGTAACATTAAGTTTTCGCACGACCATTTGGTTTTTAGCCTTATAGACCTCGACCATTACCTTAAAGAATACTCTGCGGAAGCAGATAAGATAAATGAAGCGGCAACACAGGAAATCCAAATGTTTCAAAATGCAATAGATTTTCGAAATGTAAAGTTAAGAGAGTGTATGGTGCCTCGTACTGAGATTATCGCACTTGAAGAAAATGATCCTATCAATAAATTGCGCGACTCGTTTATTAAATCCGGCCATTCAAAAATCCCTATTTACCGCGATTCTATTGATAACATTATCGGTTATACCTATTCCGCCGATCTTTTTAAAAACCCTAAATCTATCAAATCAATACTGCGAACCATCATTGTTGTTCCTGAAGCAATGCTTGCCAGCACAGCGCTCACTACATTTATTCAGGGGAACAAAAGCATTGCGGTAGTGGTAGATGAATTTGGCGGAACATCCGGCTTAGTTACTATTGAAGACGTGATCGAAGAAATTTTCGGCGAAATTGACGACGAATTTGATGTTGAACAACTCATTGAAAAAAAGATCTCTGACCATGAATATATCTTTTCAGCACGTCTTGAAATTGATTACCTGAACGACCATTACGATTTAAATCTTCCTGAGTCGGAAGAGTACGAAACTTTAGGCGGGCTTATTATCTTTCATCATCAAAGCATCCCAAACCTCCATGAAAAAATCGTAATTAACAATCTGGAATTCAACATACTCGAAGCCGCTATTAACCGGATTGAAACAATCAATTTAAAAATCGTTACCGATAGCGAATAATAAGTTTCTTAAATCAATGTAAAATAAATTTTCAGGTTTCATTATCTATTGTATTTTTGCACCCTTTAAAAAAATCTTGATCAAATGGCAGTTATAGGAAAAATAAGAAAACATTCAGGACTACTTGTAGTCGTAGTTGGTATTGCTTTGGCAGCGTTTGTGCTCGGCGATTTTCTCCGTCCAAGCGGAAATAGACCAATCACTATTATCGGTAAAATTGATGGAACGGAAATCCCTATTCAAAATTACAATGACAGGGTTGCCGAACAGCTTGAGAACCTTAGAGCACAGCAACAAACCGAGAGAGTGCCGGCAGAAGAGGAATTTCAAATTCGTCAGCAAGTTTGGAATCAGATAATTGAAGAAACAATACTTAACGACGTTTATAAAAAGATTGGACTGATAGTTACGAAAGAGGAGCTTTCGAACGAAATAATTGGCGATAACCCAAATCGTTATGTTCAGCAGTCGTTCCGCGATCCAAATTCGGAAACGTTCGACCCGGAAGTTGTTCGCAATTTCTTGAAGAACCTTAATCAGCAAGGCCCTGAAATGAAAAGAAGATATCTAAGCCTTGAGCGAATGGTAAAGGACGATATTATCAGAACCAAAATGAAAAATTTGTTATCGAAAAATTACCATATACCACAACCTTTCGCAAAATTAGATTACCAAATAAAAAATCAAAACGCTGATGTGATATACGTTGCAGCTAAATATTCTGATGTTGCAGATTCTCTTATCAATGTAACGGATAATGACTTGAGAAACTATTATAACGACCATATATATAACTACCGACAGGAAGATTCGAGAACCTTTGACTACGTCCTTTTTGAAATTTTACCGACTCAGGAAGATAGGCAAGATGTGAAAGAAGAAGTTGACCGACTATATGTTCAGTTTAAAGATGCCGAAGATCCTGCCGCCTTCATTAATTCCGTTTCGGATACAAGATTCGATAGCACATATAAAAAAGAATCAGACTTGCCGATATCATTAGCTGAATCAATTATGAGCGCAAAGATTGATACTGTATTCCCTCCATATATCGAAGGTGATACACACCATATCATCAAAGTTTTGGATTTTCAGCAACGTCCCGATTCAATAGAAATGAGCCAAATGCTGGTTTCGTATAGCACCGCAAGGGCAGGCTTCCAGCTCAACGAACGTTCGGAAGAAGAGGCCAAAGTATTGGTGGATAGTATTCTTACGGCTTTGAAAAAAGCGCCCTCTATATTTGAGGAATTGGCTTTGAAATATTCAGATTATCCTTCTGTGGCAGAAGATAAAGGCGCATTGGGCTGGATGACTGATGGCGACAGAAGCTTTACCAATTTTTTCAAAGAGGGGGTTTCATTAAAAGTAAATGAGCCAGATACTATGGAAACCGGATTAGGAATTCATGTATTACTTGTTACAGGGAAGACAGCACTTATCCCTAAGGTGAAAATAGGGCAAATAACGCGTACTGTTGAACCCAGCAGCCAAACCTATCGTCAGGTCTTTTCGCAAGCCAACAAATTTGCCAGCGAAAACCGCACACTTGCCAAATTCGATACTGCGGTTGTTAATCAGGGGTTGAACAAAAGAACTGCCGAACGGATAAGCAGCACATCAAATAGAATCCCGGGAGTGGAGCAAAGCAGGCAAATCATACGTTGGGCATTTTGGGAAACTACAAAAGTTGGCGACGTCTCTACAATTTTTGAAGACGATAAACAATTCGTTATCGCGGCGCTTAAAGAGATAAAAAATAAAGGCTATTCACCGTTCGAGCAAGTAAAAGAACAAATAAGGCCGTTGGTAGTCAACAAATTAAAAGGTGAATATTTGGTGAAAAAAATCAATGACTTTAATGCAACTACCTTAAACGATCTTGCTTCGAATATGAATTCAAAAGTTGATACTGCAAAAAATCTATCATTCTCTGCAAGAAATATCCCTGGCTTTGGTAGCGAACCAAATGTTATTGGACAGATGTTTACTGTTGAGCCGAAACAGATATCCAAACCTATAGCCGGTTATAATGCAGTTTTCGTTGCTATGATTGATCGTTTGACCCCTGCGCCAGAAGTAAATGATTTTGGTACAACTATTTTCCAATTACGCAACTCCTTTGAATCGAGGGTAAACTCAAATGCCTTTATCAGAGCATTGGAAAAAGAATCAAAAATTGAGGATAACAGATTAATGTTTTATTAAAACAATTCATAATTTTTCTGTGTTAGGCAGATAGAACTATAAATCTTTTAATAGAGAAAAGACATAAAGTAAACCGACGAGGCTTATTACTTTATGTCTTTTTTTTTTGATTTTGCGGTATTACAACGACTTGTAAATATCGTATTTGGCGATAAACTCTACCGGTTAGTCAACTTTATAAATAAACCCACCTCAATTGACAACATTCAAATCGTGATTAGCCTTATAGAATCAATGGTTCTGGCTAAAAGAAATTCCTGTTGATCAACTCAGCCTTAACGAGATATTAGTTACCTACAAGGCGCTTTTCGACCAGCTATCTTTTAATGGAACTGTTCTGTTAAATATAAGTTTGTCAGGCGTTGTATCAGGATCAACAGTGAAATAGCCAATTCGCTGAAACTGAAATTTTTCGCCAGGTATGGCATTTGCCATAATAGGTTCCAATTTACACTGGTTCAGAACTTTTAATGAATCGGGATTAATATTCGTTTTATAGTCTTCTCCTTCAGCCACATCTTCGGGGTTCTCCACTTTGAAAAGCCTGTCGAATAATCTAACTTCAGCATCAATAGCATGAGCTACTGTAACCCAGTGCAATGTGCCTTTCACCTTACGGTTGCTGCCCGCGCCACCGCTTTTGCTCTCAGGGTCGTAAGTGCAGAAAATTTCTACAACTTCTCCTCTTTCATCCAGCCGATAATCATTGCATTTTATGATGTATGCGCTTTTTAATCTGACTTCCTTACCGGGGGAGAGTCGAAAATATTTTTTCGGAGGCGAAATCATGAAATCATCGCGTTCGATGAATAATTCTTTTGAAAATGGAATGGTACGCATACCTGCGTCCGGGTCTTCGGGATTATTCTCGGTAATAAGGTCTTCTGTTAAATCTTGTGGGTAGTTAGTAATAGTAAGTTTTACCGGATTTAGTACTGCCATTACCCTTTTGGCAGTTTTATTCAGGTTTTCGCGGATGCTAAATTCCAACAAACTGACATCAATGACATTATCTCGTTTTGCCACTCCTACTTTTTCGGCAAAAACTTTTATAGCCTCCGGCGTATATCCTCTTCTTCGTAAGCCGGATATTGTAGGCATACGGGGATCGTCCCAGCCATTCACATAACCCTCTTTTACTAACTCAAGGAGTTTGCGTTTACTCATAATGGTATAAGAGAGGTTAAGGCGGGCAAACTCAATTTGTCGCGGGCGATAATCAGTTTCCTGTATCTGATCCACAAACCAGTCGTACAGAGGGCGATGGACTTCAAATTCAAGCGTGCAGATTGAGTGAGTGATGCCTTCAAGGTAGTCGGACTCGCCATGTGCCCAATCGTACATAGGATAAATACACCATTGGTTGCCGGTGCGGTGATGATATGCATGTAGGATACGATACATCACAGGATCGCGCATGTGCATGTTTGGCGATGCCATATCAATCTTTGCCCTTAATACTCTTTCTCCATTTTGAAACTCGCCGGCTTTCATCCTCCTGAACAGGTCAAGGTTTTCTTCCGGTAAGCGATTTCGATATGGGCTTTCGATACCTGGTGCGGTTGGCACCCCACGCTGTTCGGCAATCACTTCAGCAGACTGGTCGTCAACATAAGCCTTACCATCCAAAATCATCTTCTCTGCCCAGTCGTACAACTGATCAAAGTAGTCGGAAGCATAAAAGAGACGGTCTTCCCAATCAGCGCCAAGCCAGCGGACATCTTCCATGATTGAGTCAACATATTCCTGCTCTTCTTTAATGGGATTGGTATCATCAAATCTGAGGTTGAATTTTCCGTTGTATTTGCAAGCAATACCGTAATTAAGCAATATTGACTTAGCATGACCAATATGTAAGTAACCATTCGGCTCTGGCGGAAAACGGGTATGTACCCTGCTATTGTTCTTTCCTAATCTCAGGTCTTCGTTTATTATAGCCTCAATAAAATTTACGGACGATCGCGTTTCTAAATTTTCCTGATTTTTTTCCTCTGTCAACATAAATAATGTGTGCATTAATTAAAGCGCCAAAAATAGTATTTTAAAGCCATTTTAATTTGAAGACGTTAAATGAGTGGCTTTGTAGTTATTATCAAATTAATTAGAGCATTAACTCAGATTAAAAACATATAACAACCACAATGAAAATTGCACCGAACAATACTAAATATGGATTGCTAAAAGAAAATCAATTTTACAACTCAAAAAGATTTTCTAATGATAAACTTGGGTTTAAGTTTATTATTGAAATAAGATAAAACTTTTAGTTTTGACAAAAAAAGCTAAATAAACATCTTGTACTTTTAAATTTTAGAAAGCCGTGCATTCAAAAATATTATTTAAGCAGCTTTTCAGCATATTGTTGCTTGCCGTTATTCCGGTGGTTTTAATTTTTATCGGTATCAATTTGAGGCTTGCCAATCAAAACTATTCGATGTTTAATATTGATCCGGAATTTATTTTACTGTTCAGTGGCATTGCGTTAGGGCATGGTAGTATTAATCTGTTTATTGATCAACCAGGCACTCCAGTGATAGTATTTGCGGCAATAATAATGAGGATTATTCATTTATTTCGTCCCTCATCTTCGTTTACGCAGGATGTATTACAAAACCCTGATTTTTATCTTAATGCACTAAATATCAGCATGATTGTTTTCATTACCCTGATAATATTTTTCGCTGGGTGGTGTATTTATCGTAAAACCGGCAACCTTCCTGCTGCTATTTTTATTCAGTTTTCGCCATTTGTGGTTGAACATGTTATTTCCATCATTGAACGGTTTATGCCTGAGCCTTGGTTTATTGCTCATGTTATTGTTTTGTGTAGTATAACGGTATTGGATCTTTATGGGTACTTCAATAATACAAAACTGAAATATCAAAGTTGGCTTGTTTATGGAGTAATTATTGGTTTTGGAATCTCATTAAAACTTACCTTTTTACCATTTTTTCTTGCACCTTTATTTTTACTAACTGGGATTAGAAAAAAGAGTTACTATTTGGGTACAACAGCTCTCTCTTTTTTAATTTTCACTTTCCCAATATTTAAAAGGAGCAGGGAATTTTTTAGATGGACAAAGGCGCTTGCTATAAATAGCGGAAGGTATGGGAGCGGAAAGGCCTCCGTAATTGATCCTGATCAGTTTTTTATACAATTGAAGGCCATTATTCAGTCGGAAAAATACCTTGTATATATTACTATATTAGCTCTTTTGGTCCTTATCATTTCTTTGCTGCCCTGGGTGCGACGCAGGATTGGGAACAAACGATATATAGCAGCGCTGGCAGGTTTCACAGCAACATTAATAGTCGGTATTTTAATCATTTCAAAGCAGTACGCAGGGCATTATCTTGTTCCTTATTCCTTATTGACAGTATTTATATGTTACCTCTCGATCAATGTTTTAATTGAGATTGTTCAATTCAGGAAATGGTGGCTCGAAGCAATCATTTACAGCTTGGTAGCATTAATGATGTTGTCGAATCCGAAAAGTATAAAGCAGCATAAGAAATATCTTGAAATAAGAAGGCAGAATCTGAGCTACAAAAAAGAGATTGTAACAGAAATTGAAAAGTTACCACAGTCTGATGTACTCATTTTAAGCGCCGACAATTGGCATTTCAAAAAAGAGGCCGGCCTGATATTCGGGATGTTAATGACGCCAAGAGGTGTTAAAAAGTATGGTGAGCAACTCAATACTCTCTATCCTAACACTTGTTTATTCAAAGAATCAGAAGGCAAGTTTTTCAACTGGCTTGATAAACCTTTTACTGCATCTGAGCTATTGGTAGCCTTTTCCAAAATTACCGTTATGGTGAAACACAACAACGAAGCAGTTTTTAAGGAAATAGAAGATGTTTTTGAGGAGACAGAAAAAGCAGATGTTGAAATTATCTATTCGGATCCTAAAACCAATCTGACGATATATGAAATCAGGAGAGTTGATTCGGGGCTGAGCGCTGAATATTATTTGCCGCCTGGCAGCATTTAGCGAAATTCAAATAAAAAAGTTTTCAAAAAGATGCATAGGAGGGGAGTTTATTGATTATCGTATTGCTCCACTTCATCATTAAAAAAATCTATTATAACTCCAGCTTGGCGGAACATCCTCTCTGACTCTTCGCCCGCATGATATTTTCGTTCACATACAACCCTTTTTATTCCACAATTGATAATCAGCATTGCGCAGGTGTGGCAAGGTGTCATTTTACAATATAATGTGCCACCATCAAGCGCTATCCCCAACCTTGCTGCCTGGCAGATTGCGTTTTGCTCGGCATGTACTGTTCTTACGCAATGTTGTGTTATCCGGCCATCTTCATGATATACTTTTTTCAACAGATGTCCAACGTCATCGCAATGCGGTAAGCCAAGCGGAGAGCCAACATATCCTGTAACCAACACATGCTTGTCGCGAACGATAACACATCCACTTCTACCTCGGTCACAAGTGGCGCGTTTAGCAGCGGTATTAGCCAGCTCCATAAAATATTCGTCCCATGTTGGACGCTGATAACCTTTCGACGATGAAGATTGTTCCATAATGATTCGTTTTAAAAGTCCGCTCCGAAAACAAAGATTTTCAGTTGTTTATATATTTAATATTCGTGTATGGTTACTGATCAAAGTTGAAGTATTTGCGGCTAAAATTACTTTTAAAAGTTGACTTATTTATAAAAGTTTTTCAATGACCTTTTTAACCCTTTCTTCAAGTTGAGCTATGGTTCCTGAATTTTCAAAAATAAAATCTGCCATTTCAATGCATTTTTTCAGATTTTGTTTGTTTGGATCAATAGTTGTCATTTCGCGTTTTTCATTTTGCAAGAATGTTTGAAAATCAATATTGTCGGTTTCTGATCCACGAAGTTTAACCCGTTTAAACCTAATTTCGGCAGGTGCATCTACTGCAAAAAGGTAAAAATTGCCGTTTGCTCTAAGACTCTCTACTTCACCTTGTGTTCTTATACTTTCAATGATGCTGTTTTTGCCAATTCTTAAAGCTTGGGAATAGAGTGCATCAACGATATAGGATGGCGAATTTGCTGATCTCAAATCGTTGGCAACCTCGGTAAGGCTATCGCGGTTAACCGTCATTCCTCTATTTTGAATTTCTTGAGCAATAAAACTACGAACAGAAAAATGGTTAAACCCTTTATTTTTAACTAAATAATCAACTATGGTTCCTTTGCCAGCTCCAAGAGTTCCGGTAATTCCAATAACTATCATAGGGCAGTTTTAGATAAGGTCAACTTTTAAGCGTTCAATCCATTTTTCGGCAACCTGCGGTCTATACTTTTCCAATCGGTCAATTAATTCTTCGGGGTCATTGTCAACAATGAGGTTTGCCTGATGCTCAGGTCTGACGAAGCGTTCATTAACGGCGCAAGATATATACTCTAAAAGATGGTTGAAGTAACCCTCAATATTTAACAATCCACAAGGTTTGTTAATTATCCCAAGCTGATTCCATGTCATAATTTCAAATAGCTCGTCAATGGTGCCGAAGCCGCCAGGCAAGGCAACAAATCCATCCGATAGCTTCGCCATCAAAGCTTTGCGCTCATGCATGGTATTTACAATTTTCAATTCATGAAGGCTGTTGTGCGCTATTTCCTTGTCAACGATCAATTTGGGCATTACGCCTATTACTTTACCGCCGGCTTCCAAAGCGCCATCAGCCACTTCGCGCATCAATCCGATATTGCCACCACCATATACAAGGGTGATATCACGGCTGGCTATTAGCTTTCCAAAACTTCTCGCAGTCTCGCTATACTCAGGCCTTTTACCAACGCTTGAGCCGCAAAATACACAAATGGATTCCATCTAATCTTATTTTCGGCAAAACTAAGTGTTTTGAAAAATAAGGCTCATCACATGTTACTTTTTATGGTAATCTATTCCACCACAATCCTTATTCCTTCGGAATGTGAAGTAAATTCAGGTGCGTACATACATTGAATAGTGGTTATTCCGTTGGAGAAACTTCCAATTTGTGAGGCAATCAGAGGATATTCAAATAGGTATGTTCCTTTTGGTAGGAAGTCGAAAAAGAAATGTGATGCAGCATCTCTTGTGCTTTCGTAGTATCCCAGACCTCCACGATATTTATAGCTTGAAAGAACATTTACCGGTTCAAGCGCCGATGCACGCATATCCTGCATGTGAACATATTCCATATTCCTGTCCACACGCAATTCGATTCGTACAATCACCTTATCACCAATCTTTAATTTTGCTTCATCATTCAATTTTTCAATAACAGTACCTTTCGTTCCTCTTTTTTCAACAAATAGCTCTTTTGTAATCGAAAGAGGGGTTTTATGTGGCGCGATCTTATCAAGGTTTTCAAAATACTGCCAATACATTGCTCCCCAGGCTATTCCATCATCGGTTTTTGTAATTTTTATATTGCCCATTTGTGGTATTATTTCCGGAGAGTTCCACGTTTTTTGAAAATATCCTGTTCCTGCTTCTCTTTTACCTACTTCATTCATTAGCAATTCTTTGCCATTCACTTCAATTTTAACTTTTTCAGGTTCTGTCAATAAATCTTTACCTTTTTTCATCAGTGCATATATAGCGTCAACGGTAGCCCGTGTTGACTTCCAATCCTGTGTTTGTTTTTGTTTTAAGAGCCAGATTTTCATCATTTCTACAGCCTCTTTATCATCTGCCACTTCATCAAAAACAGCAATCATCATTGCCTGAGACTCTAAAGGCGCCTGATACCAATAATAACCGCTTTCGTGTCGCCAGTACATGCCCATCTCCTCATTTTTCAATGATCTTTCTTTTAACGACTTGACAATTAAAGGTGGTATATTATTATTACCGTAGCGTTGTAACGTCAATGCGATCATGCCTTGGAGATATATATTTCGTTTCGCCCAATACTTTTCGGATTGGTTTTTAAAATAGTTGAATGCGGTTTCGCAGCTCGGATTCATCTTGATATGTGGGAAAAAGCTTCTGGCATATAAATACTGAATATGAATATCTGACAGATTATCTTCTTCGATTTTATCTTTTCTCCTACTCAAAATATACTGATAATCTTCCTTGTTTCTCTCTTCTAAATATCGGATAGCTTTTGTAATCATTTGTTCCACTCTTTCATCCGCTACCGCACTTAAAATTCTTACACTTTGCAATTTGCCCAATCCTTCAACAATGTTTTGAGTGATATACCTACTGTCGGGCATTCCTTCAAACCATGGGAATCCGCCATTTGGTGATTGAATTTGTATCAAGGCTTTCAGGGATGCGTCAAGTCGGTCGCGCATATTGTTTAAGTCGAAGAGTAGCGCTATCCTTTGTTTACGTTCACTCTCATTTCGTGCCTGCAATAGCCATGGCGTCTGTTCTAAGATAATGGCTTTCAAATCCTGATTCTTTTCGAGGTTTGAAAGAAATGCTTCAGGAGTTTGGCTTTTCCAGCTTTCAAAAACATTTTTGATTTTCGGGTTTGCATTTGAAATATAATATGCTATGCTGTTTGCATAAAATGCAGCAAAGAGGGAGTGTGAATTTTTATGAATCGGTTCGGAGATCACCGGCAGCGCTTGAATAGCGTACCATGCGGGGTTGGTCGAAAATTCCAAAGTCAAGCTTTGATGTTTGATTGTAGTATTCTTGCCCGACTCAACCAATTTGTTGAATTCAAACGCTTTACTGCTTGCGCCGGTAATTGGCAAGGGTAATGATTCAGTAACTAAAATTCTACTCGGCACTACCGGAACAGATTTTTCCTCGCCGTCAGAAAAGTTGCCTGCAGTAGCTTTTATACGATAACTGATGATGCCAAAATCTTCGGGAACAGTGATATTCCAGCTTACCGATGTTGTTTTACCGGCTGCTACAGAGAATGTTCCTTGTTTTGTTTTTGTTTTTAATATTTCGGTAATATTTTTTTCTGTTATCGGATCAAAAAACTCAAGGCTTGCATTTCCCGTTAACAATTCTTCGGAGAGGTTAGTAATTCTTGCAGTAAATTGCAGAGTGTCGCCCGTGCGCAGGAAGCGTGGCACGTTTGGCATTACCATCAATTTTTTTGTTGCTGTGAATTCCTGCTCCATCATACCTGTCATCAGATCCCTGGTATTTGCTAATGCCATGAATTTCCATTTGGTAAAGGATTCGGGTAGAGAAAATTTAATGATAACTTCTCCTTTATCGTTTGTCTGCAATTCAGGGTAAAAAAATGCAGTTTCGTTAAAGTCCCGCCTTAATAATGAAGGCTCTATCCGCTTAGCTTTTTCAGCTTTCTCTTCGGCAGTTTCCATTTCTGCAAGTTTACCGTCATCGTATGCATCAACTATAAGAGTACTTTCCTCTACGACAGCCAATTCTTGAGTATTCATTTGTACCATGTCCCTTGACATTGCACCGCTTTTATAAAAAAATGAATCACTTATCCTAAAGCCGTTAAAGCCAAACCAGTTAAGGCGATCGTATGTATTGAAGTGGAAAGACTTATGAGAACGTAAAGTGAAATCCCAGTTATTTCCTCCCGAGGTTCCGATACTTCCGGATAACTGCCAAGGGTTACTTAAGTAATTAGGTATGTAAAGATTAAAGTTCCAGTTGTGAGGCACAAAAGCCTCTAAAGAAGCATCAAACATAGATGCAAGCATTTGCGCTGCAGCCTGATCACCCTTTTTGTCCTTTACCGTTACTCTCCATTCTTCCTTCCCACCTGGTTCCAATACGTTGCGAAACGTTTCAAAAGTAAGATCGAGCTGCTTATTGGTAAACGGTACGGTTACCCACATCCTGTTATTAAATTCGCGGTTGTTAACAACAAAAGTTAATTGTATTGTAAATCCTCCTCTATAATCCTCTTTAATAGGTACTGTTATAACTTTTTGCTCTTTCTCTAACGAAATCCATTGACGGCTAATAGTCCTGCCATGATGCTGCACCTCATATAACGCTTTTACTCTCTGTGCTGCCGAACCAATAAGAAATGTAGCTTCTTCGCCCGGTTCGCCGGATGATTTCAATGGTACGAACCAATTGTAAACTGTAACGGGTGGCTGGCGGTCAGTGAGGCTGAAAAGGTCAAAATATTTTTTGGTTTCTACCTGAGTGCCGAAATTGTCGGTTGCCTTTAAAACAACAACATACTTACCCGATTTCCAGTTCGACAGATTATCGAACCTCAATAAGCTATCCGTTGCCGTATTAATATTCTTACTAAATACCGTTTCAGCAACAGCCCAATTATCATGACTTAATTCATCTTTAAACGTATGTTCAGGGAACTCTTTAATAAATTGATCCGATGGAATAATAAATTGATCGGGTTGTTCCCAGAGCCTTTCTTTTAGAAGTTTTCCAGGATCAATTAATCTTGATACTTCAACGCTAACAATGGTTTTTTGTCTTACGCCAGCTAAATTTTCCGTTTCCAAATTAAAAGATTTCACCTGATTGCGATCGAGTTTTTCAGGGATATCTATATCCAATAAAAGCGCTTCGTAGCCTACTATGATCATCTGGCTACCTGATTGCGTTTCGCCGTTAATGTCGGTAGCTGTAACATTTACCGTATAGGAGAATACCGGCTTGAAGCGCCTGTTTATTTGCTGATCAGGGATTGCTGGAAACTTAATATAAAACTTGCCGTTTTCATCAGCTTGTGTTTCACCGGTTGTTATTTCTGTTTCCGACGATCGTGGGAAGAAATCCATGTAAGACAGCCATCGGTAAGGGAACATGTTCCTGCGCACAACGTTGTATTTTACATTGGCGCCACCTATCATATAGCCTGCAAAAGCCTTCACCTCGCCCTCGACAGAGATTTCGGTGTTTAACTTAAAATTATCCTGAATCGGTAGAAAATCTACTTCAAACGTGGGTCGTTTATAATCTTCTACATTAAAAGTAGTACCTCCTGAGCTATTACGTATTGTCATCATTCCATTGAGAACTCCGGTAGGGATAATGAAAGCGCCATTTACCGATCCAAATTCATTTGTAGTCAGAGTGAGGGATGAGATCAGTTGGAAATTAACATCAAAAAAATCAACTTTAGTCTCATAATTTGCTTTCACCTTTTGCTCATCGCCTGTTTTTTCTATGATTATACCTTTAAAATATACTGTTTGGCCGGGACGATATATAGCTCGATCTGTAAAGAAGTAGGTTTTTATTTCAGGCTTTGGATCAGTCTTTATGGTAGGTCCAAGATAAAAAGAGGTTTCCGGAAAAAATCTGTCTTTCTTTTCACTTAGCTCAATAGTAATTGATGTATTGGCGGATTGTTGCGATGGCAGGATAGAGATGTATCCATTTCGATCAGAGGTTCCTGAAGCAAGGAGCTTATCATTATATTCACGGTTTTTAAAGTCATAAACCCGTGCATAAGCTTTATATTTAACTCCTGATTTTGGTGTGCCCTTTATGCGGTCGAGAACAAAAAATTCAACACCTCCTGATTCAAGTTTCTTATGTATGAAAGTTAAATTTGTGATCCAAAGATTTGTCCATGCAAGTTGATGATCTTTTCCTGAGAAGTCCTTGTTGCCGGAGGCAAGCAGTATGTAAAATCCATTTTGCAGCGCCGGTATTTTGAATTCGGTCGTATGCTGTTGTAGATCAGATTCATCAGGGAGGTCTATACTCCAGTTTTCGAGAGCAGGCAATTTAATGAGTTTGGTGGCAAGGTCTGCAATCGGCACTCTCCACGATAACTCTTGATATTCTTTGTAATCTATGGCAATCAACCTGAACCATACTTTGTTATAGTTTTTCCATTTTATTAATCCAAGAGAGGGTTTTTCGGCCGTAGTTGCTATTTCAGTTTGTATTGAAAGCGATGGTTTTATCATATCGTCAAGCAAGATAAGGCAGTTTGCCGCTCCTGTAGTGTTAGGGAATTTCTTGATCGCCTCCTGACAAATATCAGATGCTTTTTTCCTTTCCCACCGATAATCATCAGCTATGTTGGGATTATATTCCGAAGCCTTGGTATTATGAAACATGGCCAGCTCAAATGCTATTGCGGTAGAGTAGGGAGAGTTGTTGAATTTCTTCAGCAAAGCGTTTAGCGCATTTTGGTAAAGCCCATCTTTTTCGGTAATTATTGTGTTTGAGTGCACATAGTTAAGGCGTTTAAGGTCAACATCAATGAGCGCTTGTACGTCCTTGTCGTTCAGATGAAACAGTAAAAGCTCCTGATAAATTGCCAATATTTTTCCTGAAAACGTTCCAGCGATATTTTCAGGAAGTTGCAGGTTTATAAAACTCTCTACTGAGTTGAAGTAATTAAGATGATCGGGTTTCCACTGGTCGGCTGCTGTTGTTATTCCTGTTTCGCCCGAAGCATAGAAATCAATAGCTCTGTGTGCAAGGAAGTCGTATAGTGTAGGTCTAAATATTTTTGAGTCTTTTTCTTCTAATAAGATTGCCGAAAAAGCTTTCAGGTCCACTCCTTGTAATTGATTAGCCGGAGATAATGATACCTCAAAATGACTAGCGGCAGTGGAAAGTAATTTAGCGGCATCCCAGGTTTGAATATCGTCGCTGGTCTCTCCTGCCACCTTACTTCTTTCGAGAATCTGGTAACGGTTAGTATGAAAATAACGTAAATAGAGATCCCCAAGAAGTGAATGTAAAACCTGCTTCTCAGGAAATCCTGCTGATTTTATTTCAGTTTTTATTTCACTGATTGCCTTCACAAGGTAATCTTCCTCATAATCGGCCATAAGCTTTATTCGGTAGATATTTGCTTTGATCAGTTGCGGGCTGTTCTGTTCGTTTTGTGCTATTTTGTATATCTCATTAACTAATTCAAGCGCCGAACGAGGTTGATTTAAACTGACCAACGAGTCAACCTGTTTCCATTTATCATCATAATTTTTGTCCATAGGTGGAATGTTTGCTGTGATGAATAGAACAATTGCTGATAAAATGGCAATAAAAAACGCCAGTTTCAATAACTTCATAATATTTGGAATTTTGATCAGTCCAATGATCAAGAATTGTGCAAAATAAAACTCTTAAAAATAAATCTACCGGCAAAGAGGGTTTTTTGCCGAGAACAGTTGCCTGAAAAGTGGATATTTAATATTAATCTGACAGGGTCAAACAGGTGAATTATAAGGATTTACGGTAATTTTTTCTAACAGAAAAATATTAATTTAGCATCAAAATATTTTACCTAAATCTTTATCAAAATATCTCTTCGTCAGTTTTATTTTCGTCAGTTTTAGTTTTTTTTGCTTCTCTGTTAATCAGAAAGTAATATAGTATCAGGCTAACTCCGCCGCATATCAGAATCATGGAAAAATATGCTGGTTCCTCTGCCATATACTTCTTTGCTACAAGAATGTTCCCAATAAGGATACCAAGCGAGATGCCTACCATCAGCAGGCCGATTTTCAGCGATATGTTAGCATCTTTTTCTGTTTTGAGGAGTTTTGCATCTTTCCCGTGTTGGATTAGGGTTAGATGAATCTTTTTTCGAGCCTGTATATACACAATCAAGGCGATCATAGCAAAAAGGCTGATTGGAACTAAAATTTCAACTGAGGTCATAATATTATTTTTTAAAAGGTTACTAAAATATGTCTATGAGCTTTATTGGTTTTGACGCTATTAAATTGAAGTGGTTACAAAAATTTTGAAAAATGAAAAAGGAGTTCTCTATGGATTAATTTGAGTTTAGTAAGGTTTTAATTTAAATAATTTTTATTTATCATGTATTCAATTGGTTAGTTCAGTTGGACAAATCAGATAGGCCTGCCATTTAAGCATGAAATGAAATTAAACCCTGGTTTAATATTTATGACTAAATTTGAAACCTCCTAATTTTAAGTTTCTTTACTATGAAAAGGGTGTACTTCATACTGATCCTGTTTTTAGGACTTCATTTGGCTGCTCAGGAGCCTAATCATAATTCCTTTCCGGCGGTAACTTCAGAGGATTCAGTTACTATTCGTTCTTTTCGCCCCGGATTATTACCCTTTAATTTTGATAAAAAATTAAGTTTCAGGCTCGAAGTTGGTAGCGCTTTTGGGTTTAGCTCATCTGGCGGGCAGATGTTTGGGGTGTTCACTTCGCCACATTTCAGTTACAAACTTTCTGATAAGTGGAGGATCAATAGTGGTCTTCGAATTCAAAATTCTAATTTTTTAAGTTGGTACAACCCTTTTATACCTCACTTCCCTGAGCGCATGCAGATTTTCGATCATAACATCACGCAAACGCTTATGTACGCCGAAAGTGAATATTTGATCAACCCCAGATTGCTGATCTCAACCAAAGTGTTTAAAGAGGTGTCTCTTTTTAATGAGCCACAGGTTAATCCTTACGCTTTAGATTTAAGTGGCGAAGGGGTCTCTTTCGGTATCAACTATCTTGTTAACGATAATTTTCATTTTGGCGCCGAAGTAGGCATAAGCAGAGGCGTAAACCCATATAATCCTTGGTATCCCGCCACGTTTGGATACCCTGGCCGCTCTCCTTACAAAATTAATTCACTCTCACCCTTTGATTAACGATAGCTTTCGTTTTAATCAAATAATTTAAGTCATTATTTTCTTAATGCGTTGATTATGCATATTTTATTATCTCCATCCAAGACATTAAACGAACAAGTAAAAATACCATCACTTGATTTCACTCAACCTCATTTTTTAAAGCAAGCAGCCCAATTAGTAGAGATCTTAAAAAAATTTTCTCCATCGCAGATACAACTGTTAATGAATGTCAATCCTAAACTTGCTGATCTAAATGCGCTCCGGTACCTGGAATGGGGTTTACCATTCACTATCGAAAATGCTTTGCCCGCGGTATTGATGTTTAAAGGCGAAGTGTACAACGGCCTGAAAGCTGAAACTTTAACTGATGATGATTTGGAGTTTGCCCAGGAGCATCTACGTATCTTGTCAGGCCTTTATGGTTTGTTGCGTCCCTTAGATCTCATAAAACCCTATCGGCTTGAAATGGGCGCTAAACTTAAAAACAAAAGAGGTGATGACCTATACCAGTATTGGGGGGATTCTATTACAAATATGATAAATGAGCAATTAAAAGAACGAAAAGCGAAATGTATTATCAACTTAGCCTCTGACGAATACTTTCGTGCTATAAAAATGGAAAGATTAGAAGCTGAGGTTATCACTCCACAATTTAAGGATTTCTCCGGTGGCTCTTATAAATTTATTACGGTTTACGGCAAAAAGGCGCGGGGGATGATGGCTAGGTATATCATTACAAATAGGCTTGAGAATGTTGACGAGATAAAACTCTTTGACTCAGAAGGTTATCATTTTAATCAGAGTTTTTCGGACAAATCAACATGGGTTTTTACACGAGGATAGCCCCCAACTACATATTCTATCAGATATTTTCTTATTTTTACCGTTGAGATCGAATCCAAACGGATGCCATGAAATTCTGGAATTCATATCCTTTCTTCAGGCTTATCATCCCATTTGGGATAGGAATCCTATCAGCGATTTATCTACCAGTTCCTCATTTTATACAGCCATTGTGGCTAATCATCATAACCCTCTTACTGCTTTTTCTGACCATTTTCACTCACTATATAAAAACTTATTCATTACGTTGGTTGCCCGGCCTGTTCTTAAATGTTTTCGTACTAAGTACAGGTTATACTCTTACTTTGGTACAAACCGACTTATACCGTTCCAACCATTTCAGCCATGTTACTGATGGCTCTGAACTGATGGTTGTCAGAATCAGCGAGCAGCCGTCAGAAAGAGCAAGAAGCGTAAGGGCATTCGGGAAGGTTGTTATGCTAAAAGATTCCATTAACGAATTTCCAACTATTGGAAAAATCCTTATCTATCTTGAGAAAGACAGTGTTAGTCAAACTCTTAAATATGGAGATATTATTGTTGCCAAAGCAATTTACAACCATGTTCCTTCGCCCTCCAACCCACATCAATTCGATTACCAGCGCTATCTTTCTCATAGTGGCATATACCATCAAACATGGCTTGGCAGCAACGATTGGCAACGTATAAAAAAAGGACAGGTCAATCCAATTTTCAGTCTCTCTTACAAGGCTCGTGACATCATGCTGCGTACTCTTGAGGAGCAGGGCCTTGATGGGAATGAATTTGCTGTTGTCGCAGCTATTTTGCTCGGTTACGACGATCGCATGGAGCCTGAGCTTCGAAACCATTATGCCGGAGCAGGAGCCTTACATGTACTATGTGTATCGGGATTACATGTGGGTATCATATTCATGATCGTAAGTGTTTTACTTAAAAAGCTAACCTCAAAATCTGGCCGGATTATCAAATTCTTTATTCTGTTGGGTAGCATTTGGATGTATGCATTTATCACCGGATTAGCTCCATCAGTATTACGTGCCAGCGTGATGTTTAGCTTATTTACCTGGCGTGAGCTTATTGGGAAAAAATCTAACTCATATAATATCCTTGCAGCATCAGCTTTCATTTTGCTTGCTTACGACCCCTACCTGATCACTAAAGTCGGATTTCAATTATCCTATTCAGCGGTTATCGGGATTATTTCACTTTATGATCTCGTTTATAGGCAACTGATTTTCAAGAATGCAGTATTAGATTATTTTTGGAAACTTGCTGCTATATCCATAGTAGCTCAGATTGGCACCTCTCCGTTAGCAATATTTTATTTCAATCAGTTCCCACTCTATTTCCTGCTTGCCAATATTGTGGTAATTCCCGTTGTGTGGCTGATTGTATATTCCGGTATCGCTACCCTGATTGTTGCTATTGTGTCGTCAAAGCTTTCGGCATGGATTGCCAAAGTCCTTTACTACGAGGTATATTTTCTGAATATGGCAGTGGAATGGGTTAATAAGTTGCCGCAAGCAAGAGTTGAAGGACTTGTGTTGAATTTTGCACAAGTTATTATTATTTATCTTGTTATCATCTTCTTAGTTAGATTTTTAGTTGCAAAAGAGGGGAAATATGGAGTTATAACTCTTTTGCTTTTATTAATATTTACTGCAAGCATCACGTTTCAGAAAATGAAGGTGATTGAACAGAACAAAATTATTGTATATAACGTAAAGGGATATTCGGCTATAGACCTGGTGATGGGGCAGGATTTAATCTCAATTGCCGACAGCTCTTTGTTATTAGATCAAAAGACTGTAGATTTTAATATTAAAAATGCAAGGATATACTCTGGAATACACAAACAAAAACAATTGATTTTCGAAGAGGTAATGTCAGTTGAGGATACACAAATAGACGGGAATTTAAAGGTTTATGCAAATGGTGTCATTCAGGCTTTTGATAAAGTAATAGCAATTTTAAACGACAAATTTCAACCATTTTTTTCTGACAAACCGCTTCAAGTAGATTGGGTCATTCTTCAGAAAAACTGCCCTATCCCTTTAGATCAAATTAGGAAGATGTTCACGTTTGAAAGAGTTATTTTTGATTCATCGAATACACCATGGAGAGCCCGTCAATGGCATAGGTACTGCACTGATAATCAAGTTCCTTTTTTTGATGTATCCCAGTCAGGAGCGCTTGTGGTTACTCTATAGCTGACTTAGGGTAAAAAAATGTGTATTATACTTAGAGTGTTGATTTATCTTGGATTAATGATTGGCATAATATTCAATTTATCAAATAGCTTTTCGAGCTCGCGAAAGCAAATATTTAACTGGTTTTTTTCGCAAGTAGAGTAATTTTGGTTAAAGCATTTGGCGAACTGGCTAAGCGATTCAAGCTGATATTGATCTATCAGCTTGTTCAACTTATTTGAAAACACCTGAAAATCTTTATTTTTAAAAGTTTTAAAGCTCTGATAAAAAGCAAAGGCAACATCATTATAAAATCGTGCTGTTACTTCCGGGTTTTTAATAATTTCATTATAAACATCCTCGATGTTTAATATACATTTACATTGACCAGGCTCGTGTTTACCAGCGCTGCCTATAGTAAAAAAAAATGTTGTTCCTTTTCCTAAAGCGCTTTTTACCCAAATTCTACCGCCGTTACGTTCAACAAATTCTTTACAGATGAATAGTCCCAGCCCCGTGCCTTTCTCATTTTCAGTGCCTGGTGTAGAGTGTATATCATCAGAAACGAATAGCTTTTCAACAAATTCTTCTGACATTCCTATTCCAGTATCTTTTACCGAAACCGTCAATTGATTTCTTTTTGCCGGCTTGCAGGAAATAGAGATTGTTCCTTTGGATGGGGTAAATTTTATAGCGTTGGATAGCAGATTGTGTAACACGGTATTGGTCATCTCATAGTCGGCGCGTACTATCAAATTTGATTGTGCTATTTTGGTTTTAATCGCAATTTTTTTCACTGCTGCCGATAATTCAAAAATTTTGACTGCATTATCAATCATCTCAACGATATCAAATTCTTTTGGTTGAAAGGGTGTTTTACCCGTTTGATTTCTCGACCAAACTAAAAGATTATCAAGTAGGGCGAACGATTGCCTGGTACTTTCGTAAAGCATTTGAATAAATTGCTTTCGTTGTTCAGGCGTATGATGTTGGTCTGCATCCATAAGTAGTTCAAGAAAACCCATCTGGGCATTGTAAGGACTTTTAAGGTCATGGGCTATTATACTGAAAAGCTTATCTTTTATTGAATTTATTTCCCGAAGTTTGTTTTCGGTAGTTTTTAGATATGTAATATCGGAAAATGAAGAAACGGCTGCCTTTATAGTACCTTTATTATTATTCATTACCGGCGCTGAATTAGTCCTGATCCATCTAAAAGTTCCTGTTTTAGTGTGAATTCCCATTATCACGTTTTGTACGGCTTTTCCTGTGGAGAGGGATATTACAGCAGGATGTTCATTTATATCGAAGGCGCTTCCATCTTCTTTTACAGCTTTCCAGTGTGGAGCCAATATGTTGAAAAAAGGCATTTCTTCTGAGGTCATATCAAGAATTCTCTCCGCAGCTTGGTTCCAGGTAACAACCTTCCCCGAAATATCTCTCATTACAACTCCCTCATTCATGGTATCAACTACCGAGCGATACTTTAACTCACTCTCCTTCAATGCTTTTTCAACAGCTTTTCGATTTGTAATATCTGATAAAACACCAAATATCTTGTGCTCCTCTTTAAAAATATTTATCCTTACCTCTGCCCAAAAACGAGTTCCATTTTTTCGTAGAACCTGTACCTCAACGGGCGAGTTATCCATCTGTTTAATTTTTTGTAAAGAGATCTTTTTAATCTTTTCACGATATTCAGGGACAACAAATTCCCATACTCTACGTCCGATAACTTCCGACTCGCTATAACCAAATATCTTAAGTAAAGGTGTATTAACCTTGGTGATAGTGCTCCACTCAGTCATGTAGATACCTTCGTTTATACTTTCGGCCAATTCACGATATTTCAATTCTATCTCAAAAAGCTTCTCTTCATAAAACTGTTTTACATCAGATAGGTCGGCAATTACGATGGTAAAAAGGACATCCTCTTTTTTTCTAACGTAAAGATTTATAAAAATTTTTACCCTTGTCTCTTTGCCATCCTTCAGAACTAGAATCATTTCGCCCATTTGCGGCTTGCCCGTGGTTTTTGCACTATCTAATAGTGTGGTAGTATAAGGCTGATAATCAGGAGGTATCATTTCAAAAAGTGAAAAATTCAATTCATCTTCGCTACAATTTAAAAACTCTAAAGCTTCCTGATTACAGTTCAAAACGGTTCCTGATTCGTCAACTATAAGTAAGGGAACAGGCAGGTTAGTTAAAGAGAGGTTATTTTCATGGTTTCTATTAAAGAATGCTGACATGTGGCCAGCAAGAGAATTGCCATCCGATTCTGATTCTGAACTATTCAAATTATCCTTATTCTCAAACATGTTTTTATTCACTAAATAGCTTCCAAATAGACAATGGAATTTGCCGCTAAAAATATTTAAATTTTATTAACCAATTTAAAATTTTGAAATTTGAAATTTTAAAACATTGATTAACAGAGCGTAATATTTTTTTAATATCTATTTTATTCCATTTTCATCTTTAAATCAAAAAAAACGGGTAAATGATCACTATAACCGCCAATGTATCGGAATCCCAAATACGTTCTAATTAGTTTTTTGCCCAAATACCTTTCATCGGGTTGAAGTAAAAAGTCGCTATGAAATATAACTTCTTGATTTGGATCCACCCACAAATTACCTGTTTTGTCAAGTAATGAGCCAGAGATGATTATCTGATCAAATGTATCCCAATATTCGCGATATTTGAGGGTTCCATGTTCCCAACCTTTTCTATCAACGAGCATCATATTGTAAAGCGCTGTCGTTTGGATATCATTTTCAGGATTTTTGGCATCAAGCGTTTTAAATAGACTTTCATCATTCGGGCCGTCATTAAAATCACCCATAATAACAATAACTGCTGATGGATTAATATTAAAAAGGGAGTCGGTTTTGTGTTTTAAAATCTCGGCTGCTCTGCCGCGTTTTGGTTTAGTTTCCATATATCCACCGTATCTTGACGGCCAATGATTAATAAAAATATGAATCATTTCTCTACCACCAATTAGTCCCTTTACGTAAAGGATATCTCGTGTTTTCGAATCAGGATCATCAGGGAATATTACCGGTATGGCCTCGGAATGGAAAGGGGTAAATTTATCATCTCTGTAAATCATTGCGACGTCAATACCTCGGCTATCGGGCGAATCGTAATGAATAAATTTATACCCAAATTGTTTAAGTGGTGTATTGTTGAGGAGACGTTGCAATACAAATTCATTTTCAACCTCGCACATTCCTACAACTGTAGGTGGTTCGTATCCTCCTACAGCCATCACCACTTTATAGATATTATTTAATTTAGCATAGAATTTTTTGTTGGTCCATCTTCTGGAGCCCGTGGGAGTAAATTCATCATCATGGGTGTCGGGATCATCATAGATATCAAAAAGGTTCTCCAGATTATAAAACATCACCCGATAATTTTGGATTGCTCGGTTTTCAACATTTGCCTCCTGAGCAATAATTATTGCCGAAAGCAAAAAAAGTAATGTTGGCAATATTTGTCTTGTTAATTTATAAAGTCGTTTCAAGGCATTATTTATTATAAAAAGTCAAAATTAGCTTTAAATTTAAATTGTAAACCCTGTTTTTTTATGGCAAAATAGTATTTTCGCAACATTTTTAAACCTAATCTTTCTAAATTTATGGTTAATAAAGAATTGATCAATCCTAAAAGTATTGTCGTTGTTGGAGGCTCAAACGATACTTCAAAGCCAGGAGGTAAAATCCTGAAAAATCTTATAGACAATGGTTTTAAAGGTAAGCTCTACGTTTCAAATCCCAAAGAGACAGAAGTTCAGGGTATCCGTTCATTTCAAAATACTGATGATCTTCCTCAGGTTGATCTTGCTATTATTGCCATTGCCGCTAAATATACCCTCTCGGTAGTGGAGGCTTTAGCATATAATAAAGGCACAAAAGCATTTATTATTATCTCTGCAGGCTTTGGCGAAGAGAGTGATGCTGGGAGACGATTGGAAGAAAAAATCGTTGAAGTTGTCAACTCGGTACAAGGTTCGCTGATCGGTCCTAATTGTATTGGAGTGATCACTCCGGCACATGCCAGTATCTTCACTCTGCCCATTCCTAAGCCTGACCCTAAAGGTGTTGATTTCATTTCAGGATCAGGCTCTACAGCCGTATTTATCATGGAGTCGGCAATTCCTAAAGGGTTAACTTTTAACAATGTCTTCTCGGTAGGTAATAGTGCGCAGATGGGTGTCGAAGAGATCCTTGAATATATGGATGTCTCTTTCGATTCAGAAACAAGTTCAAAGGTGAAGCTTTTATATATCGAAACAATCACTAAACCGCAGAAGCTACTCAAGCATGCTTCATCTTTAATTCGTAAAGGATGTAGGATTGCTGCTATAAAAGCTGGTTCGTCAGAAGCAGGAAGCCGCGCTGCCTCTTCTCACACGGGAGCGCTGGCCAGTTCCGATGTTGCTGTGGATGCTCTATTTAAGAAGGCAGGAATATTACGCTGCTATGGGCGCGAAGACCTGACCTATACAGCCTCTGTTTTTATGAATAAGCAACTGCCGGGGCCGAATATTGGAATTATCACTCATGCCGGAGGCCCTGCTGTTATGCTTACCGACGTGCTTTCAAATGGAGGAATGAAGGTGCCGCATATCAACCATCCGGCTACTAAAGAGCTACTTGACAAACTGTATTATGGATCGTCAGTAGCTAATCCAATTGACTTCCTTGCTACCGGTACAGTGGAGCAATTCGGGCTCATCATTGATTATTGCGATAAAACGTTTGATGAAATTGATGCGATGGTAGTTATTTTTGGAACTCCAGGTTTGATAAAAGTATTCGATGCATATCGCGTATTGAACGAAAAGATGAAGAGTTGCCGCAAGCCTATTTTTCCTGTTTTGCCATCAGTACTTACTGCGAGTGATGAAGTTGCCGAGTTTCTATCTTTCGGTCGTGTCAATTTTCCTGACGAAGCGCTGTTAGGAGAAGCTCTGTGCAGGGTATATCACAATCCTGCTCCAGCGCCTGTTCATGTTGATTTGCCAGATGTTGACCATCAATCAATTAGAAGAATTATTAATAGTAGTGATGATGGCTATCTTGCCCCTGAGAAGGTACAAGTTTTACTTGATAGTGCAGGAATTCCGCGAGTTGGCGAAGGGGTGTTTACAAATAAACATGAGGCAGTCGAAGGCGCTGAAAAGCTTGGTTTTCCTGTTGTAATGAAGGTAGTTGGGCCGGTTCATAAATCGGACGTCAACGGTGTTGTGTTGAATGTCGAAGATGCCGAACAGGTAGAAGCTGAATTTGATAGGATGATCAAAATTCCCGACACTACAGCTATTCTTATACAGCCAATGATCTCTGGAATTGAGCTTTTTGCAGGCGCCAAGTTTGAACCAAAATTTGGCCATCTTATCCTTTGTGGTATGGGAGGCATATTCATTGAAGTATTAAAAGATGTCAGCACAGGTTTAGCCCCTCTTTCGACCGATGAGGCTTTACAGATGATCCGTGGTTTGAAGAGCTACAAAATCATACAGGGGATACGCGGCAGGAAAGGCATTAACGAAAATCAATTTGTAGAAATACTTCGAAGGCTCTCGGCTCTGGTATCAGCGGCGCCCGAAATAATGGAACTTGATCTCAACCCTCTGCTCGGTAATGCAGATAGGATCACTGCTGTTGACGCAAGAATTAGAATTGAAAAATAGCTTGGGATTAAGGACTATCCTATGGTTATCACTTTAAGTACACCTTCAACCGATTGATGTTGGGTTGTTGCAAATTGATGACATTGTTTGCAATCTTCCTTATTTGCTTCAAACTGATCACATTCAAGGAGTTGTTTGGCCAAAAATTGAACATCTTCAGCATAAATGGTTTTTTCGACCCGGCGGTTTGAATGGTTTATTTTTCTCTTTGCTTCGATTACCAAACTACGTTGCTTCTGATGAATGGGGCAATTAATGATATAGCTTTTAGAATTCTTTTTCATATCCATTAATTAAATTAGTAATTCAAGTTTTTCTAGTAAAGATCAAAATGAAGCTGCAAATATAACTTAAAATTTGATAAATGAGTAAAGATTTATTGTAATGAAATTTAATTTTTTTTTGATAGACTGAGGACGTAAAGATTAACCTATACAGCCTGTTTATGAGCAACTTAGCTAAAGAAAACAAAAAATTTTATTGAACTTAATAAAATTCATCATAAATATTTTGCAAGCGATCCAACTCTCACTACTTCTCGCTGTGCGAGCGCATATTCTGTTTAAATCGTAAGCACTTTTTTCTTGTTCAATTTGTTTTTAATCTCTTAAGATGAAAAAAGTGGATAAGGATTATTTTCAAAATATTTATGCTATTACTTTATTTTGAAATTCTCAAATTTTCAATTACAACTGCTGAGGCTCCACCGCCTCCGTTACACAGGCCTGCAACTCCATAACGGGCATTGTTTTGCTGAAGGATATTTACTAAGGTTACTAAAATTCTTGCTCCAGTAGCGCCCAATGGGTGGCCAAGAGAAATGCCGCTTCCCCAAATGTTTACTTTTTCACGATCAAGATTTAGCTCCTTCATCACAGCTAATGACACAACAGCAAAGGCCTCGTTGATTTCGAAAAAGTCAATCTGTTCAAGGTTTAGTCCAGATTTGGCAACTGCTTTAGGAATTGCTTTAGCGGGAGCAGTAGTAAACCACTCAGGGGCATTTGCGGCATCGGAATAGCCGATAATTTTTGCTAACGGTTTTATTCCGAGTGCAACGGCTTTTTCTTTACTCATCAAAACAAGCGCTGCAGCGCCATCGTTGATGGTGGAAGCGTTAGCGGCAGTAACTGTGCCCTCTTTGTTGAAAACAGGCTTTAATTCAAGCATTTTATCAAAATTTACATTTCGATACTCCTCATCCTCTTTTACTAAAACGGTTCCTTTTTTACTTTGGCTCTCAACCGGCACGATTTCCGATGTAAACCTCCCTTCTGCAACAGCCTTCGCTGCCCTTTTGTATGACTCTATTGCGAGCCTATCCTGTTCATCTCTCGTAATCCCTTTTACTTTGGCAGTATTGTCGGCTGCATTTCCCATGTGATAGTCGTTATATACATCCCATAGGCCATCTTTAATCATTCCGTCAACGAGTTGGCTATGCCCTAATTTCATGCCTCTGCGTACCGCCGTTATATAATGTGGAACAATAGACATGCTCTCCATACCGCCTGCCACCACAACATCATTATCGCCAAGCAATATTGACTGTGCGCCAAACATAACTGACTTAAGCCCTGACGAACAGACTTTGTTTAATGTAGTACAGTGTACCGAATCAGGTAATCCGGCAAACAATGCCGCCTGGCGTGCCGGAGCCTGCCCCAGATTGGCAGACAAAACATTTCCCATCAATACTTCATCAACATCGTTAGGGGCGACTCCCGCTTTTTCAATTGCCGCTTTAATAACTATGGCTCCCAGTTGAGTTGCCGATAACGAGGATAAACTACCTCCAAAACTCCCGATAGGAGTACGTACAGCGGAAACGATATATACTTCGCGCATGGTAATTAGTTTAAATTTATGTATTGTTATTATTTTCTTCTTTTGATGATTTTTTATAAATGTAGTTTATCTGTAAAGGTTTTGTGGGTGAGTCGGGCTTATCTTTATGTTTTTCAACAGATTCTTTTTTCCAATAGGCATCAGGGTCGTCATCGTCAGAATCTGTCTCTTCTTCTATTTCCCAACTGTAAATCTTTCGGGCAGGCCCGCCTTCATTCCGGTAAAAAAAGGCGAGAACGATTCCTGCAATCATTCCCATAAGGTGCGATTCCCATGAGATATTTTTTTTAGGAAAAAGATCGGGGAAAATCCCCCAAACCATACTTCCATACAAAAACGCCACTAAAAATGTAATAGCAAGTAGCCGGCTATCTTTACGGAAAATACCACTGAAGAACAAAAAAAATGCAAGCCCGTAAACAATACCGCTGGCGCCTATATGAAAAGAGTCCCTACCCAATATCCACACCCAAAAGCCGGTGATAATCCAGATAAAAATAAGTACCCGCCAGGCAATAGTGCGATAAATGTAAAACAATAACGAACCTAAAACCAATAACGGAAGACTGTTTGAAGTAATATGGGCAAGGTTTGAATGGATAAACGGTGAGGTTAGTATTCCTGGAATCCCCTTACATGTCAAAGGTAAAATCCCAAACCTATACAATTGAACTCCAAAAGCCATTTCCAGGACCTTAACCAGCCACATAAAACCTACAATCAGGGCTGGATAATAAAAACTACTAAGGATTTTCGATTTTTCCGACTGATTCACATTAATTGTTTTTTATAGAACTAACAATTAATTATCGTTTTAGTGAGTGGCAAATGTAAAAAAAACTTATTATCAACCCTGATTAACCATTCGCAAAAATTCAGTCGGAAGAGTTAAAAAAGAACTATGTTTTTAACTAATTATTAGAGAATACTTTTTATTGATGATACGGCCGCATTCATGAACCAATCGGGTTTGTTTCAAATGTAATGACCGGATTTTACTTACCATCCTGTAATGGTAATCCCAATAGCAAAGGGATACAGTTTAGGGCCTTCGTCTTTTTTGAATAAAGTGTTGAGTGAGTAAGTTGCATACAAATTGAGTACGCCCCATCCAATTCGCCCGCTAAGGTCGTATCTAAAAGGGCTCATGTGAAATGTCTCTCTGTTTTTAACAACATTCCTACCGTTTTCTTTTTCCATCATTTTGGTGTAAGTGCGGTATTTCCAGCCAAATATCATACCGGCAGAAAGATGGAAACTGTTGCGATTTGAGTTAGGGTTAGTCTGATATTCCAACATTAGGGGAACTGTCAGATAATTATTTACAACCTTGCTTTTCTGCCATTTGACCAATGGGTCGGAAAAACCAAATATCCGGGCAGAATCATTCACCAATATTAATCTTTGATCTTCGAAACGGAAATTGCTAACCCGCAAACCAGCTCCTGTTACTATGCCGAACTTGTTTTTTATCAAATTAAAATTCTGCTCGAAAAAGTTGATACTGAAATCAATTGATTTCTCATAATTAAGGTTAAGAAATTCATAGCCCTTAGGTTTCCCGGTATTAAAGTCTTTATCTACAAAACCGTTAATTCCTATATCCAATCCTGCCCAATGCCCATTAAACTTCTTTTTACTTTTTTTGTCGCCTGTGTATTTTACGTTTCCCTTTTTATCCACGACAAGAGATTTATTGCCAACCTTTACCATTGTTGAATCGCCATCAACTACCTCGATGTCTATTCCGGCAGCGGTAATTCGTGTATAATCTTCATCCTCTTCTACTGCAAATATTTTGGCGCGTGATGTACCTTCATCATTATCTTTTATTTCAATTTTCGGTTCTCCGAGAATTTTTATGTCGCTGGCGCCACTTGCGCTGGTATTTGCATTTTCGTTAACAAAAATAATAACGTTAGAGGCGCCGCTTGTTTTTATGTTTGCCGTATTTGTTTTTAGCGCTTTAGCTACCAAATTTGCAGCGCCACTGGTAGTTATTTCGCTATTGCCTGCATTACCGGTCAGCTTTACGTCAGAAGCGCCGCTTACATTAAGGATTAACTCGGATACATTGATGTCAAGTTTGATCTGTGAAGCTCCTGTAGCAATGATTTCCAATGCTGAAGCCTCTATTTTATTTGTTCCTTCCACCCTCGCAGCGTTACTTAAATTAATATAGTTGATTTCAGGCACAGCAATATAAACCTTTACCTTAGAGGTGTTTTTAAGGTTAGATGCTTTAATTTTCAATATGTTGTCTGTAACTAATGTCTTTACTTCTTCCTGAAGATTTGAATCAGTCTCCACCAAAACCGATTGTTCGTCTTTCATCGTCAGATAGATATCAAAGAAACTGCCTGCTTCGATGCCGGTAAATTCATCTACTATACGCTTCTGACTAACCACCTCCATGTTCCCTTTAATCTTTTGTGCTAAAACATCTTCATTTTTAAAAATGAAAAATACCGCTAAAATAATTCCGGTTAAAATTTGAATTTTAGTTTTCATGATTTATAAATTTTAATTTCGACTTTATGACGGTATCAAAAGCCAAATAGTTACAGGGACAATTTTTTTTTAAAAAAGCGAAAACGAATAATTTGCTCCAGCAATTTACGATGATACTAAAAGTTGGAATTGAATTATTTTAATTTGGCGGCTACTCATTTATTTGTTATTTCATCCTCTCAAGCAGATTTCCAACTAATCTGCTTGCTCCTATTCTGAACCATTTTTTATCGAGCCATTCGTTACCCAAAGTCTCTTTCACCATCAAATAGTAGTGCAGTGCATCATCGGGTGTGGCTATTCCGCCCGCCGGCTTAACACCAATCATTTTGCCTGTTTTTTGACGGTATTCGTTAATTGTATCCAATATTATCAAAAAAGCTTCGGGTGTGGCAGCCGGTTTTATCTTTCCGGTAGATGTTTTCAAAAAATCAGCCCCTCCATTAATGGCGCATTCACAGGCTTTTCGAATTTTTGAAACCTCTGTCAGCTCGCCCGTCTCTAAGATTACTTTCATTTTTGTCTCTCCGCAAGAAGCTTTCATCTGAATTATTTCCTCCTGAAGCTCATTCCATTTTTCCATTAATGCCAGGCTTCGGGATATTACAACATCCACTTCGTTGGCGCCCTGTTGCACGACATACTCAATTTCCTGCTTTTTAAGATGAACAGGCAACTGCCCTGATGGAAATCCTCCCGCTACTGTAGCCACTTCAAGAGGGCTGTTTTGTAATAGTCCGACGGCAAGCTCGACAAATGGCATATAGATACATACTGCCGCAACAGTGCCATTATTTGGGTTATCGGATTGAAGCCTTAAAGCGTAACGGCATAAGGTTTCAATTTTTTCGGGAGTGTCGCTGCCTTCAAGTGTCGTCAGATCAACAAGGTTGAGTATCTTTCGGTAATATTCCATTTTTAAACTGTCGTTTAAAGGAATACTCTTTATTCTATTTGCTCTGTCGGAAAGCTGACTTAGGGTAAAATTATAATTATCAAAATCTATCATCTGTTAGTGCGATTTATATTTTCAAGTTTAAGATTTGTCAGGATGTCGGTAATTTCAAAATCGTATTTGGGACATCTGTAAAGCGGAAATCTCTTTTCCGTTATGCCTATTGAATAGCCATAAAGTGTCTCATATCCCCGTCCATCCTCGCCCATTCTCATCATTTGCCTAATAAATTCGGCTACCGATTTCGATTCAACGATAACCTCCTTTCCCATCTGTTTAATAATCGGGCTATGGCGGCGGATTTTGTCAACTCTACCTTTACCATCCGAAAGCTGTTGGGCTAAAAAAACGCTCTTATTTTCAGATAGGCGTCCTATAATCTTTTCTTTTGCACTCTTCTGCATTGATCGGGCATTTGTGGCAAAATTATGTTTATTTTCATTAAATCCTTTTACTGAGAAAATATAATAGGGCAATACACCAATATCGTTGACTACTTTTCAAAGTTTTGCATACTGGCCGCGACGGGCTGCTGCAGTGATAAAAATCTGTTGGTTAGTTACTGGCCAACCGGCCGAAAGTAATGCTCCAATAGCCGAATTCATTGATAAAAATGAAAGAGCCGTTGATTTCAAGTTTTGAAGAAAATCGGAATAACTTACAGAGTCGTTTATTGTTTGTCGAAGCGCTGGGTGCACTGTCATTAAATTAACGATAGATGAAAAAATTTTTGAGTCTGGTAATAGCCTATTTGTTGATTCCGAATACATTATTGTTTATTTTGTAGGTAGAAAATAAGACCAATTCTTGTTTTGAATATTCAAAAGTACACTTTTTACTTTAACTATCCAACCTCCCAATTGGCTAAAAAGAGATAATTAGTTAAGAGATTGTAAAAAAACATTTTGTTTTTGTATTAAATACTTACGATCAAGCACTTAATAGTTTTAGAATAATTTTCTTAAAAAAGCATAATTTTGAAGCCACTAACATTTTCGTTTTTTTAAGCTTAACGTTAAATGAAATATTTCTCTTTTTTTTTTGCGTTCCTTTTGGTTGGCTGCACTACTACAAGCGCTGATAAAAAATTGCTGGAAGAGGCATTAAGGATTCATAGTAAAGCCATTACTATTGATACTCATACAGATACGCCATTGTATTTTATTCATGCAGGGTTTGATTTTGGGCAACGCCATGATGCTCGTCAAGAAGGTAGTAAGGTAGATATTCCACGTATGGAAGAGGGCGGGCTTGATGCATTGTTTCTTGCAGTATTTATAGTTCAGGGAGAGCGCTCGGCCGCAGGCAATGCGAGAGCCTTTGAGCGTGCCGATCTTATTTTCGATTCTATCGTTTCGGTATTAAAACGAAATAATGATAAGGCTGAAATAGCCTTTAATGCCTCAGATATTGAAAGACTGAAATATAGCGGAAAACGTGCTTTTCTCTTAGGAATTGAAAATGGGTATCCTATAGGTAATGATCTTTCGCTGATTAAATATTTTTATGATCGAGGCGCTCGTTACATCACTCTTTGTCATTCCAAAAACAATGACATCTGCGATTCCTCAACCGACACTGTCGAATTTAACGGGTTGAGCGCTTTTGGAGAGGCAGTGGTTAAAGAGATGAACCGCATCGGAATGATGATTGACGTTTCGCACATTTCCGATAGCGCCTTTTTTGATGTCGTCAGACTATCCACAACGCCTGTTATTGCATCGCACTCATCGGCACGGGCAATTTGTAACAATCCCCGCAATTTCTCTGACGAAATGTTAAAAGCATTGGCAAAAAACAGAGGTGTTATACAGGTTTGCCTCCTTAGCGATTATGTAAAAACGTTCCCACCCAATCTACAGCGTGATAGCGTTATGAATGAGCTATTAATTAAATATAGATATTTCAAGGACTTGTCGGATGAAGAATCGGCTATGGCTAGCGCTGAATGGCAGGCAATGAATCTTAAGTATCCTATCGAACTTGCTACCGTGTCGGATTATGTGGATCATATTGATCATATTGTGAAGACCATCGGGATTGACCATGTTGGCATAGGAAGTGATTTTGACGGTGGTGGAGGATTGGCAGATTGTATTGATGTCGGCGAATTCCCAAAAATAACAATGGAGCTGCTAAGGAGAGGATATGTGGAAGAGGATATTATAAAAATATGGGGAGGGAACTTTTTAAGGGTGATGGAGGAGATACAGAATAAAGCAGGTTGAACATTTTCCATTAAAAATGATTTATGTTTTAACCATAAAAGTTACATTTCAAAATGAGACAATACTTAGATTTATTAGAACACGTTTTGGACAATGGGGTTAAAAAGGAAGATCGTACCGGAACGGGTACCCTGAGCATCTTTGGTTACCAGATGCGTTTTGATCTTGACGAAGGTTTCCCTCTATTAACCACTAAAAAGCTACATCTACGTTCCATAATACATGAGTTGCTTTGGTTTTTAAAGGGCGATACCAACATAAAATACTTGCACGACAACAATGTAACCATCTGGGATGAGTGGGCTGACGGCGAAGGAAACCTTGGCCCTATTTATGGTTTTCAATGGCGATCATGGCCAACAGCCGATGGACGATATATTGATCAGATAAGCCAGGTAATACACTCGATCAAAGAGAACCCCCATTCGCGCCGACACCTTGTAAATGCTTGGAATGTTGGAGAAATAGAAAAGATGGCGCTACCACCTTGTCATATCCTTTTTCATTTTTATGTTGCCAACAACAAACTTTCTTGTCAGATGTATCAGCGCAGCGCCGACATTTTTCTTGGAGTACCTTTCAATATTGCTTCTTATGCTTTGTTGCTGATGATGTTTGCTCAGGTAACCGGTTACAAGCCCGGAGAGTTTATTCACACCTTTGGCGATGCCCATATTTATCTAAATCATATCGAACAGGTAAAACTACAACTCACACGTAATCCGTTCCAATTGCCCAAAATGGAGATCAACCCGTTGATTAAAAATATTTTCGATTTCAAATTTGAAGATTTCGTTTTGAAAAATTATCAGAGCCACCCACACATAAAAGGAGAAATATCCGTTTAATGTACCACAATTAGTAAATGAAGCATGTCAACGTTAAAAAATCTGCTTGATAAGAGCAGCCTCTCACGCGAAGATATTATCCTTCTGTTGCAGGCAGAAGGAGAGGCGATGCAAGATCTTTTCAGAAAAGCAACGGAGGTAAAGCGTTTTTATGTTCAAGATAAAGTATATTTCAGAGGGCTGATTGAGTTTTCCAATATCTGCTCAAAAAATTGTTATTATTGTGGGATTCGCAGCGCTAACCGTAAAACAGAGCGTTATAATCTTAGTGATGATGAAATAGTAGATGCCGCCATTTTTGCTTACGAAAATGGATATGGCTCTATTGTCCTACAATCGGGCGAATTGAGTAACAAGCGTTTTGTAAACAGGATTAGCAATCTGCTTAGCAAAATTCACGGCGCCACAAATCAAAAACTTAGAATTACCCTGTCGTGTGGCGAACAGGAAAGAGATACCTATCAAAAATGGTTTGACCTTGGAGCTATTCGTTATCTTTTAAGAATTGAGACTTCAAACCGTGATCTTTTTTACAAATTGCATCCAAATAACAGATTACATGATTTTGATAATCGCCTAAAATGTCTTGAATATTTGAAAGACGTCGGTTATCAGGTTGGTACCGGGGTAATGATCGGATTGCCTTATCAAACTTACGACGACCTTGCCGGCGACCTGCTTTGGATGAAATCTATTGATGTAGATATGGTAGGTATGGGACCATATATCGAACATCATGATACACCGCTTTATGACCTGCGTCATCTGTTATTACCAATCGGAAAAAGATTCGAATTATCATTGAAAATGATAGCGCTGCTACGCATATTGATGAAAGATATAAATATCGCTGCAGCCACTGCGCTACAAGCAATAGACAAAACCGGCAGAGAAAAAGCAGTAGAAATAGGGGCAAACGTGATAATGCCTAATATTACCCCCTACTCTTACCGCGATCAGTATAAGCTTTATGAAAACAAACCTATGACCACCGATAGCCCCGATGATTTCTTAGCACGTCTTGAAGAGCGTATTAAATTAGCAAAAAACGAAATAGCTTACAACGAGTGGGGCGACTCAAAACATTGGGAAGAAAAGCAATAAAAAGTTAGCGGTTTTTTTTGGTTAATGCTTATAAGGCTCTATTTTGAATTTGGATTTATCCCAAACTGATTATCTATTTGCAAGCTAATACTTTCCAACAACACTCTTTAACAAGCAAAAAAAAACCGGAAATTAATCTTGCCCTAACTTCCGGTTTAAAAAATTATTAGCTATTTACTATATCAGCCCTTTGTCATGTTTTTCTTTAATTACCTTTAGCATATCCTGTGTCATTTTGTCGAGGTCCCATTTTGGGTTCCATCCCCACTCTTCACGGGCAGCGCTATCATCCATTTTATTTGGCCACGATTCAGCTATCCCTTGTTTCACAGGATCAACATCATAGTCCATTTTAAAGTTTGGGATATATTTTTTTATCGAGTTATAAATTATATCGGGGTCAAAGCTCATGGCAGTAATGTTGAAACAGTTCCGATGTTTTAATTTAGAGGGGTCAGCTTCCATCAGATCAATAGCAGCATCTAACGCATCGGGCATATACATCATATCGAGGAAGGTACCTTTGCGGAGCGGGCATGTATATTTACCGTCTTTAATTGCAGCATAGTAGATTTCCACGGCATAGTCTGTCGTTCCTCCGCCGGGAAGCGTAACATTTGAGATTATTCCCGGAAAACGAACTCCGCGTGTATCTACTCCAAATCGTTTGAAGTAGTAATCGCTAAGCAGCTCGGCAGCCACTTTTGTAACGCCGTACATTGTGCCAGGGCGCTGAATTGTATCCTGAGGCGTGTTATCAAGTGGGGTGCTCAACCCAAAGGCGCCAATCGAACTTGGGAAAAAGACAGCACATTTATATTCACGGGCAACTTCCAAAACGTTGTAAGCTCCATTAACGCCTACATTCCACGCGGCCTGTGGGTTCTTCTCAGCAACTGCCGATAGCAGCGCTGCAAGATTGTAAATGGTGTCAATCTTATATTTCTTAACAACTTCTGCCAAACGGACGATATCGGTAGCGTCAACAACTTCAAGCGGACCGCTCTCGGCAAGCTCCACCGAAGGCTGAGTCTTACGATAACCAGCTACTACATTGTTATTTCCATACCTTTTGCGAAGTTCAAGAGTCAACTCCGACCCAATCTGGCCTACTGATCCAATAACAAGAATGTTTTTCATAAATATTAAAAATTAAAATTTAGTGTGAGTTCAATAACAAATGAAAAAAAGCAAAAATATCTTTTTTATGGTTAGAAGAAGATAAAACCAAATAGAAAAATAAAAAATTAATAAAACAAACTAAAAATGAGTAACATACATTTTAATCTTTTTATTACATTTGCTGCCAGTATGTTACTAACAAAAATTTAAACGGAAGCGCTGATGAAACACACTAATTACTTTTTCAGCCCGCTTTTTACCGAATGTTGTTGACTCCTTAAGCGAAGATTTCTTCTTTTTACCCAACTTACCCACAACAGCATCCACTTTTATTCTTATTACTTACTTATAATAAAACGCTCAACCGAAAGTCAGTTCCATATCCCTACAAGTAGCATTTTGAAGAGGACTAACCCGCTATAGGTTTTTTTCGACACAAAGATCGTAAGCTATACTGTAGTAACGATTAATAACTGTTTCTCCCGATTTCCAATTGATTATCAAATTCAAACCCTTTATCGTGCAAAGGTTTCGGCATTAATAGGCCAATCCCGATTTGTTGATTGTTCAGCACAGTTTTTAATGCATTGATAATAAGCGCTTAATCACTTATGCAATCTCAAAAGTTTGATCCGTCTTAAATTAAATTTCCAAGCGGCAAAATAAGCGCTCTTAATTTTGGTTTAATTGCCAAAGTTTTTTTTATGAGAAAGACATCTGTTTGTTTGATTTTGTTTTTTTTGCTATTCTCAATTTTTTCGGCGGCGCAAAGTCGTTTCACGATCAGTGGATTTGTACGGGAGAGGGGCAGTCAGGAGTTATTGCCGGGTGTAAATATTTATCTTCCCGAACAGCGTGCCGGAACGACTACCAACAATTATGGTTTTTACTCTTTAAGCCTGCCGGTCGGCTCATACAGAATTCAGTATTCGTATGTCGGTTATCAGCTTGTTGAAGAACAGGTAAATCTAAATAAACACATTGAAATAGATGTAGAATTGGAGGCGAATCTTACACTTTCGGAGGTAGTTGTTTCTGCCGAAAAGTATAGACGATTGACCGAAAGCGATCAGATGAGTATGATATCGCTTCCTGTGATTCAGATAAAAAATATTCCGGCGCTTTTAGGCGAGAAGGATGTTTTCAAGGTTTTGCAACTGATGCCTGGCGTACAAAAAGGCTCGGAGGGTAGCAGCGGGCTTTATGTGCGAGGTGGCTGCCCCGATCAAAATCTGATAATCTTGGATGATGCCCCTGTATATAATGTCTCACATCTTTTTGGGTTCTTTTCAGTATTTAACGGCGATGCAATTAAAAGTATTGAACTCACTAAAGGAGGCTTTTCGGCACGGCATGGCGGCAGGCTATCATCGGTTATCGAAATGACAATGAAAGATGGTAACAAAGAAAAAATCAGCGGGCAGGGAGGGATTGGATTAATATCCTCACGGCTGACATTAGAAGGACCTTTGGTTAAAGGAAAATCATCATTTTTGGTTTCGGGCAGGAGAACCTATATTGACTTGCTTATTGCACCTTATATGCCACAAGACGAAAGGGGCGGTTATTATTTTTATGATCTAAACACAAAACTCAACTACGATTTTGGCCCAAAAAACAAACTCTATTTAAGCGGATACTTTGGACGTGATAAATTCTATTTTGTAAGCAAATATAGCAACAGTAAAGATAAAGGCGCCCTTTACTGGCAAAATAAAACCGGAACGATTCGTTGGAACCATCTCTTTAACAACAGGGTTTTTAGTAATACCTCGCTCATCTATAGCGAGTACAATCTGAACATTTATGAAGAATATCGAAGTTCGAATGATAAATACGAGCTTAAATACACGAGTGGAATTTATGATGTTGGGCTTAAATACGATTTGGAATATCATCACTCTCCCGAATACAGCCTGAGGACAGGGATGCAAAGTACGCATCACTATTTTTTACCCAGCGCGATAGTAGAAATTGACGATAATGTAAGCCACGAATTTAAGAGTAAAACAGATTATACCTCATTTGAAAGCGCCGTTTATGTTGAAAATCATTTCAATTTCAAAAATATTATTCAAGTAAATGCAGGCTTTCGAATGGCTCATTTTATAGCTGATAAAAACCATTACTTTTCTCCCGAACCTCGCCTTTCGGTCAATTATTTATTTGGAAAAAACATCTCCTTCAAAGCGGCTTATTCGGTTATGAATCAGTATATTCATCTTTTAAGCAATACAGGTATAGGCTTGCCAACTGACCTTTGGGTGCCTTCCACTGACAGAATCGCACCGCAACATTCGTCACAGATATCGGCAGGTATAGCTAAAGAATTGGTGGAAAAAGGAATACAAGTTTCGTTGGAGGGGTATTTTAAAAAAAGCAAAAACATCCTTGGATATAAACCCGGCTCAAGTTTTTTACTTATTGATGACCCTACGGAAGTTCAGAGTTATACATGGCAAGATAATGTTACGGCAGGAAGAGGAGAGTCGTACGGAGCAGAATTGTTGTTGCATAAAAAGGAGGGGCGGACAAGCGGCTGGATAGGTTATACTTTGTCGTGGACACAACTTCAGTTTGATGAAATCAATTTTGGAAAAAAATACTGGGCGCGTTACGACCGGCGACATGATATTGGTATAGTAGTGATCCATGAGTTGAACAAACGTATTACGCTCTCAGGAAGTTGGGTATATGGAACCGGAAATGCAGTAACGCTACCATTAGGCTCCTATTATTCTCAATCACACGATCCATTTGAAAGTATGAGAGATTCACCTTTTTATCATTACTACAGTTGGTCGGAGATTTATGATTATGGCGAAATTAATAGCTTTCGGATGAAACCGTATCATCGCTTAGATATTGCAGTTCAATTTCATAAAAAAATGAAAAAACATGAACGTATCTGGGAGCTTGGACTTTACAACGCATATAACCGGCTTAACCCATTCTTCTATTTTATCAGTAGAGAATATGATTGGGAAACAAATACCGAAACAAGCAAACTAAAACAGGTGAGTATATTCCCTATCATTCCTTCGGTTACATATAATTTTAAATTTTAATACCATGAAAAGTATAGTAAAAGTATTTTTAATTATAAACATTCTCGTCTTGTCGGCTTGCGAACGCATGATAACCGATGTTGATATTGACCCTGGCCGTAAAAAGTTAGTAGTTCATTCATACCTATATCCCGGTATGGACACCGTTAAAGTAATGCTCACTTCAAGCTTGCTTCTTTATTCGTCAACGGAGTTATGCCAAGGGCCATCAAATAATGAGGTGGATGATGCACAAATAGTCATACGCAATAAGAACATAGAGTATCCATTGACCTACAATGATTCTATTAAGCAGTATATCAGCACGGAGCTTGAGATCAAAAAAGGCGAGACTTATAATTTATACGTTAAAGCCTCAGAGGGGGAAGAACTATTTGCAAGTTGTACTGTGCCCGGTGAAAATCCGCCTGACATTGAGATTTTAAGCATACAAAGCGATACCTATGGCGGAAAAATCATCAACTTTCGTTTTCGCGATTTAAATGGACAAGGACATTACTATAGAATTTGTGGCGTTTATAAATATTTCTACGCACCTGAACCAGAATCCTTTCATCTGTATTCAATATACATGGATAAGGGTGAAGAGTTCGTTACTGACATTAACAAGGATGGAGAATATTTTATTTATAAAACCAATTGGATTTATTTAGATGAAGAACCTAATCCTGTTACTCTTTTTTTAGCTCTGACCGACATTCATTATTATAATTATCATCGCTCTGTTTTTAATTTCGATGGAGAGAATCCCTTTTCCGAACCATCGCCGGTTTATTCAAATATCGAAGGCGGATTAGGGGTTTTTGCCGCTTTTAACGGTTCAACCATTGAGGTTGACCTTGAATAACCAAACGCATTATTAGACGAGGAAGATAAATGCCAGAATAAATCTTTATCACGATAAACCCAAGTTAGGCAATAGAAAACATTTCTAAGCCGAATTATTGACTTTGTGAAGCCAACTCCGGTTTTGTGTTTGTTAAGAACAATATCGGGTACAAATCATTTAATTGAAATTTAACTGCTAAATTTCAATTAAAAAAAACAGACGTTTTCAAAACTCTTTTATTGTTAGTGCAAAATCATATTATCATCTTGAAAGGATAGATTTTCACCTTCTCTCCACCTTTACGCTGCCTGCTTGTTGTCCGTCAATTTGGATTGCGATTATATAGATGCCGGGGGGTGCGTCGTTGCCGTAGTCGCTGTCGCCGTGCCAGCGCATCCGGTAGTTTCCGGGCGGGGTAAAGGCGTTCATCAGTGTTTTCACCTTCCGTCCGTTCAGGTCATAGATCAACGCTTCGCATTGGCCCCCTTTGAGCAGTGTAAACTGAAGATTTGTGCTGCTTTGGAATGGATTTGGAAATACCTTAATCTCTCCGCCGATCAGTTTTGCCGGCGAAGGGATGTTTATTGTAATATCGGCAAACTCGTAAGCTCCCATATCTATTCTGCCGTATGCGATACGCGGGTTGCCTATCAGGTCTGTTGCCGGAAGGTGGATGGTATCCATATTTGGCGTATAGAGGATGTATCTTTCGTTTTCTTCTTTTATGTAGGGAGGCGACATGCCGGGTTCGTACATCGGCGTGCCGGCGTTAATGCATGGCGAATTGATTGTCAGTGCATATGGATTGGCTCCATAGCCTTGCCATTGCGGGTCTTTATCCAATATGCCCTCCCCCCAATTTACAATGGTGTTGCCGGCGCTATCTATAATGCCCGCTGCACCGTTCTCGAAGAGTGTATAGTGAAAGTTGATCTCCGCAGGCTTTGTTTCATTTGCCCAGTAGATGTATATATCGGGGGAGTTGTTATCGTAAAAGATCGAGTTGTAGATGTTTACTTCGCTGCTTTTTACGGTGCTGTTGGTTCCTGGAAGGTTCATCCTGTCCCTGTTGCCTCCTATTGTGGCATTTACAATATCCAACTTTACTTTTTCGGAGGTTGCCCAACCGGGGCCGCAAGTGTGCTCGTACCAGGTATCCCAAGAGATATTGTCGGTAATTTCTACATTTATAAATTTTCCGGTACATATCTCATTGTTTAAATCACCGCCTGATACAATAAGATTTTTATAACCGCCAAATAGAAATGTGCCTTCATCGTAATAGGTATTGCCATGTATTTTGGCATTTTCTATTCTAACATACATTGGAAAATTTTCCCCTCCTCGAAAGAAAAAATTTGCTTGAACTCCAATACTGTTCCTACAATGAAAATTTTTTATTTCTATACTGTCAACTTCATGACAACTAATACACTGGCTTTCGGCGTTTATAACACTATCAATTGTAATATTTGATATTTTTACCTTTTTCGTAAAATCTATATCCAGACCAGCATCAAATACTCCTTGAGGTGTAAGAATTGCCCCAAAGCCATTTTTAATCGTAAAACTTTCTAATTCAATATTTCTCATATACCTTCCAGAATAAAAACAACCCTCATATTGACAATCAATAATGGTATTTGACATATCTTCCCCCGACAATTTGATGTTTGATCTTCCCCCGATAGGTAGCCTTTCACCTGTTGTTTGAGGAGAATATGTGCCGGGCAAAATATGAATTGTTCGCTGCACAAGGCTGTCGGGCTGGATTTTGGTAATAGCGAAGCTTATAGATTTAAGTGGATTTTCCGGATTAAGACCTGAATTATTATTGTTCCCCTGTGGGCTTACATAGAGATCGGCAGCAACCGGTTCGATTTTCTGATGCCGGATGTTTAGCGTCAGGTCATTGATCAGATTGGAGTAACCGTCAATCGAGAGCGCAAAATAACAATCCGGATCAAATACTGTCATGGTATCTATTTCTATTATCTGCTGCTGACCTATAGATCGAACTATTATATCGCTTCCCCAATTAGAATAGTTTAAAAAAATACTATTTAGTTCAATCGTATCAAGATAAATCGGAACACTTGAATTGTTATAATAAATTCCGCCACCAATAAAAATTGAATGGTTGTCGGTTATAATATTTCCATATAGTTTTGTAAAACCTCCTAAGACTGATAATCCTCCACCAGTAAATCCTTGGTTTTGTTTGATAACATTATTTTTAATAACAGCATGTGATTGTTTTAAACAAATGCCGCATCCCATTTTTCTCCATAAAGAAGAATTAAAATCCTTTTTTCCGTTTTGAATAGTAAATCCACAGATCATTGTAGCTAATGTTTCTCCATCCTGCAGGGTAATCACAGTTCCGTTTTTATTGCCGTCAATAATGGTTTGTGCGATATATTCCCTTTTGCCCGTAGTAAGGTATAGGCTGGCAAGTGTAAGGTCTTTACCGTAAAAGCTTAGGTTTTCGTAGTAGGTTCCCGGCCATACCAATACAGTATCGTTTACAGCGGCAGCATTGATTGCCTGCTGAATATGAGTGAAGTCGCCCGTTCCGTCCTGCTTCACCGTAACCACAGCCGCGTGTGAAATCGTGCTTGCCAACAGTATGGCGGTGATGATAAGGTTTTTCATGGCTTTGGGGTTATCTGATTACAACTAACTTTTGGTTTTCGATAAATCTGTCGTCAACCGCTAACGATACGATATAAATTCCGTTTTCCACCGGTTTGCCATATGCATCTGTGGTTTTCCATACCACCTCAAAACTGCCTTCCGGATACACACCCTTTGCAACTGTTGAGATCCGTCTTCCGTTTATATCTGAAATTTCAATGGCAACATCGGCCTCTTTCAAAACATTAAAACGTATAAAAGCAGCCTCTTTGCAGGGGTTAGGGCTGATGCCCGAGAGAAATGCCGTTTGCTCTCTGTTTTGTTGAAGTTCATTTTGTTGGCCGGTGAACGAAATGTAATAATAGGGTTGTCCCTCTCCGGTATGCACCGTGCGATATTCCTTTCTGCCCGTTTCGGGCCTGATTACAAAGTACTTTCCGGTTATGGCGGCTGTAGATTTTAACCCATCCCATGTGGCTATTGTAATCGGCGTTCCCGGCGGAACAGCCTGCGTATATGCGTTCACTCCTACAAGGGTATCGCCTGTTTTCACCGTTGAGGCTCCAATGCAAACATCTCCGGCCATCAGCCCTATTTCCTTCACGTCGCCGAGTGAATCGGTCTGGATAAACCATGGCTGATAGTCGGCATATTCAATGTAGTCGAAGTACTCCGGCACTACTCTCAGGATTTCTCCGGCGGGTTCACATGTTTGGTTCCAATACAATGTGCAATCCTCCGACACCTTAACCACTAAAGCATCGCCGTATTTTATAGGCGTAACGTTGGAAGGTCTTAACCAAGTAGGGCGGCCGTTGATAATTATCTTGGCCATTGTCCAATACTGTGTTTTAATCTCAGTAAGGTACTCCCACACTCCCTGAAAAGCATCCTCCGGCACCAGTGGCCGGTGAAGGAAGTAACCGATCCAATTCTCCGAGTTGTTTTTCTGCATTGCATAAAGCTGAATCGGTGTGTTGGGATTGAGATCGGTACCATACATGGTGTGGGTAAATGAACCCACATCCAGTATATTTAACTTGTACCCTTTGGTACTGTATATATAATAAAATTTAATTTCGTTCCAATTACCTCCAGTTCTTTTTATAAATTTATTGTGCCCCCTTTCATTGCTGTAAAAATATAAATTGTCAGGTATTGGATCAAGATTCTCTAAAACCGGTATAGCCAAAACAGGGTTATTTGCTTCACGCTTCAGCCTTGGGAACGACAACCAGTGCCAGGGGGTGGTAATGGGGCGGGTGTAGGTTTCCTGTGAGCGCCCGCTTCCAATAATGAAAAACAATAGCATGGGTAGGAGAAGCATCCGCAAAGAAGCAATATTTTTCATAACATTTTATTTTTAAGTATTAATAATAAACTTAATTAAGCAAAAATACTAAATTTTGTCAACTTTACAATAACAATAAAAAATTTTTTTTCAAAACTCTTTTATTGTTAGTGCAAAATCATATTATCATCTTGAAAGGATAGATTTTCACCTTCTCTCCACCTTTACGCTGCCTGCTTGTTGTCCGTCAATTTGGATTGCGATTATATAGATGCCGGGGGGTGCGTCGTTGCCGTAGTCGCTGTTTGCATAATGTCAGGAAAACTTTCCTTTTTTGGCCTTTGTATCTGTAAAAAAAATAAATATTGAGCAGGCGCATTTAAATGTTAGTTATCCTCTGCATTTATCCCGTTAATTGTTTGCAAAATAGATTGCAATTTGAGGTTTGGAGGTGGAGTTTGGTATGATTCACGTGATGAATTGGGAAACATCTTTCGTGCCGGCGAAAAGTTTCTATTTTTGCGTGGAATTTTAATAAAAACCTACTCTACATGGAGACACTTAGGGTAAACAACGTCAGCAAGCAGTTTACCGGCCACAGGGCGCTTCATAATGTGAGCATCAGCGTTCCGAGAGGTAGCATCTTCGGGCTGCTCGGCCCTAATGGGGCAGGCAAAACCACGCTGATCAGGATCATCAATCGCATTACCGCTCCCGATGAAGGTGAAATTTTACTTAACGGGCGCTCTCTCGGCAGTGACGAGGTGATGAAAATCGGATATCTGCCCGAAGAGCGGGGCCTGTACAAAAAGATGAAAGTCGGTGAACAGGCTATATATCTTGCACAGCTAAAAGGGTTGAGCAAACACGAGGCAATAGAGAGGCTTAAAGTATGGTTTAAAAAGTTCGAAATAACAACATGGTGGGACAAAAAGGTGGAAGAGCTATCGAAAGGGATGCAACAAAAGGTTCAGTTTATGGTAACTGTTTTACATAAACCCGATCTTTTGATTTTCGACGAACCCTTTACCGGATTTGACCCTATAAACGTCAACCTGTTGAAAGATGAAATCCTTAAACTTCGGGATGAGGGAGCTACCATTATCTTTTCGACTCATAACATGGCCTCGGTGGAAGAGCTTTGCGACTATATAGCGCTGATAAATCAGTCGGAGAAAATCCTTGACGGGAACGTTGATGAAATACGGCGATCATTTAAACAAAAGATTTTCGAAATCACCTTTCCAACATCGGCGATATCCTTTGCCGAGATGCTTCCTGACGGTTATCAGTTGGTGGAAGAGATATCACAAAACGGCATGACTATAGCCAGGATCAAAATACCTGTAGAGGATTCACCGAATATATTGCTGAATTACGCAATTAAAAATGTCGAAGTGCATGGTTTTTCCGAGATTCTGCCTTCGATGAACGATATTTTCATTTCAACAGTAAATGAATTTAAAAAATAAACCGGCATGGGCAAGATCAAAATTATCATACTTCGCGAGTATCTGACCCGAGTTAAGAAAAAGTCGTTTATCGTGATGACTTTTCTTGGTCCTATTCTTATGGCAGGCATCTGGGTTCTTCCTTTTATACTTGCCACTATGAATACCGATGAAAAAAGAATACAGATTCTGGATGATACGGGATTGTTTGAGGATCGTTTTGTTGACACTAAAACCATGAAATTTACAAAGCTTTCGATAGATGTAGAAGTGGCTAAGGCCAATCTGTTGAAAAGCGGCGATTACGGTTTGGTTTGGATTCCGAAAACCGAACTCAGCGTACCAAGCACGGCAATATTTTACTCTTCGGGGCAGGCTTCGCTCGAAGTAACATCATACATCAAAAGCATTATGAAAAACGAGGTTGAGAGTCTTAAGCTTGAAGCCTCTGGTATTGATCCGGAGGTGATTCGCTCTATCAAAACCAATATCGTTGTTAATACCATCAAAATATCCGAAAGCGGCGATGAGGAGAAAAGCTTTACGGAGTTACAAATGGGCGTTGGGATTTTTGCCGGGATCCTGATATACATTTTTATCTTCCTTTTTGGCACCCAGGTCATGCGCGGTATAATGGAGGAGAAAACTAACCGTATTGTCGAGGTAATCATCTCGTCGGTAAAACCCTTCGAACTGATGATGGGTAAAATAATTGGCGTAGCAATGGTAGGCCTCACACAGTTTGCCCTTTGGATAATATTGACGTTGGGAATAGTTACCGTTGTGCAGACTACCGTTTTGGATATGAGTAAACTGACAAAGTCAGAACAAATGTTTATCGGACAGGGGAAAGCGCTTAATAAAGAACAGTTAATAGATATATCGGAGCAGATGGATGAAGGTGATACAATAAAACTTAACATGATAGTTGAAGCGGTCAACTCAATCAATTATGGTGTGATGATCGTTGCTTTTTTATTCTTTTTCATAGGAGGATATTTATTGTATGCCTCTCTTTTTGCTGCTATCGGCTCAGCCGTTGATAGCGAAACAGATTCTCAGCAATTTATGCTGCCGGTTACTTTACCTCTTATCCTTTCTATGGTAATGTTAGGTATGATCGTAAATAACCCCTCAGGCCCTATTGCATTTTGGTTTTCTATCATTCCGCTCACCTCGCCGGTTGTTATGATGATACGTATTCCTTTTGGCGTACCATTATGGGAAGTGGCATTATCAGCTATTTTGCTGATCGCAGGCTTTTTAATGACCACTTGGTTAGCGGCAAAAATTTATAGAACCGGCATATTGATGTATGGTAAAAAGGTGAATTACCAGGAGTTATGGAAATGGATTAAATATCAGTAGGATGAATTATTATTGTTATACAATTTCCTTTAAAGCCCAGCCCGACTTAGATTTTTTTGAGATTGTACCGGCATGGCTTGCAGAAGCCGGTTTCGATAGCTTCACCGAAGAGGGAAAGAGTATAAAGGCTTATGTTTCGGAAGATCTGCATAAACCGAAAGAGATTGAAAAGCTGTTGGTTTGGGTCAATAAGCGAATACCTATCGTATGGAGGAGTGAACTGATAAAGGATCGAAACTGGAATCGGGAATGGGAAAATAATTTCCAGCCGGTGATGATTGACGATCGTTGTTTTGTCAGAGCGCCATTTCATACTGTTGATACCTCTGCCGAATTCGACATTGTGATTATGCCAAAGATGTCGTTCGGAACAGCGCACCATGAAACGACACAGATGATGTTAGAGTTTATTTTGGAAGAGGATTGGCGACAAAAAGAGATCCTCGACATGGGCTGCGGTACGGGAGTATTAGCAATTTTAGCCGTAAAAATGGGAGCGAAAAGCGGATTGGCAATAGATAACGACATCTGGGCATTCGAAAATGCACAGGAGAATATTGCGCGCAACAAAGTGCCGGAAATTACCTGTAAGCATGGTAACAAAACATTGATTGAAGACAAAAAGTTTGATTCTATCTTCGCCAACATAAATCGTAATATCTTACTGCAGCATATACCCTTTTACGCAAAAGCATTAAAAAAGGGAGGCAAGCTTTTCCTTAGCGGCTTTCTGGAAGAGGATATCAATACGCTCTTGAACAAGTCGGAGGAGCACAACCTGCATTTTCTGAAAAAGAAAACCTTGAATAATTGGGCAGCTATTGTTGTAGGATTTAGTTAGCCATCCCCCGAACAAAACCATAAAAACCTTTTTCCGCCGAATTATTGATCTTACGAGGCTAATTAATCCCGAATTATGCAATAGGGAGCCATTATTCGACAAATTATTAGTTTTAGGAGTAACCATTTATTATTTGGCGTTTGTTCGTTGTATCCGCTTAAAATAATAATTTTAGCATCAAAATCATTATTGGTAAACTCAGAATAAGTATCGTCAAATATTAATTTAGGTTTATTTTGCTAAAAAATACGACAATGATCACTTGTTTTCCCACATCGGAGGTAATGGTTGGCAAAATTGGGATTGGCGGAAATAATCCGGTACGAGTCCAGTCAATGACCAATACTGATACACTCGACACTATCGCTACTTTAGATCAGATCAAACGCTTATCCGATATGGGTTGCGAGATAGTCAGGTTGGCAGTTCCCGGCATACGGGAAGCAAGGCATCTTAGTGTAATAAAAGATGAATTACACCGTGCAGGATATGATATCCCCCTAATTGCCGATGTCCATTTCACCCCTGAAGCTGCATTGATTTCGGCAGAGTTAGTGGAAAAGGTGAGGATCAACCCGGGCAATTATACCGACAGAAAAGTTGGCAAGGTCTCTTTTACCGATGCCGATTTTAAGGAATCGCAAGAAAGGATCTCCGAAAAGATTTTGCCGCTAATTGAGATATGTAAAAAGAACAAAACCGTTTTAAGGATCGGTTCCAACTATGGCTCTTTATCCGAAAGGATCGTTTCGCGATATGGCAATACGCCCGAAGGTATGGTGGAGGCTGCTTTGGAATTTGTACGTATTTGTCGCCGCAATGATTTTCATGATATTGTTCTCTCTATGAAAGCCAGCAGCGTAAGGATGATGGTTTATGCCAACAGGCTGTTAGTGAAACGGATGATCGCAGAAGGGATGAGCTATCCTATTCATCTTGGAGTAACTGAAGCGGGCAACGGCGCAGAAGGCAGGTTGAAGTCTGCAATAGGCTTAGGTGCATTATTAGCCGATGGGATCGGCAACACCATTCGTGTGTCGCTTACCGAAAAGCCGGAAAATGAAATTCCGGCAGCGAAAGAGATAATTGGCTATTTCGATGATCTTGCGACTGATAGACCTTTTGATAGAGATTACTATCTTAACTTGCCGCATTCATATCAGCCAGAGATTAATGATCGCAATTTGCTAAAGAGCGAGGAGAAGAAGCCATTGGTAATTAATGTGCGTGGAGATTATGGTTCTCTCAAGCCGGATTTGCAGATAGATGGTGATAAAACTTCTGTTGATTTTACATATATCAAAAGCTCTGATAGCGTTGATAAGGGGCTTTTCATTCCACAGCGGCCGATAGTTTTTGAATCCACAAAACAGGCAAGTATCATTGAGTTTCGTGATTTTCTGAAAATGAAAAGAGAACTAAGCTCTAAATTACCTGTTATCTTGAAAAAGAGTTATTCGCAAAAAGATATTCTGATTGAAGCTGCAATTGATTTTGGGCCGATATTTCTTGATAACTTAGCCGATGGTATTTGGATTACAGGTAACTCTTATTCTTCGGCTGAGTTGGTTGAGCTCTCTTTCAATATTTTACAGGCTTGCAGCGTCAGGATTTTCAAGACTGAGTATATTGCCTGCCCCTCGTGCGGGCGAACATTATATGATATTCAAACTGTGTTTGATGCTATTAAACGGAAGACTTCGCATTTGAAAGGTTTGAAGATCGCTGTGATGGGTTGTATTGTAAACGGGCCTGGCGAAATGGCTGATGCAGATTATGGTTACATAGGAATGGGATTGGGCAAGGCGGCACTTTTTAAAGGAAAAACGGCTATTGTAAAAGGCGTGCCCGAATCCGAAGCGATGGATAGGCTTATTGAATTGATAAAAGAGAATGGAGATTGGATTGACGCCGAATGATGACTACCTGAGTAGAAGTTTTTCGGTTTTGATGAAATCGGCGCCTTGAAGGCTCACTATATAAAGGCCTCTCCGCACATGGCTTAGGTCAACATTATTGCTACCGGTATATTCATTTTCGTGGATTATGTTTCCAAGCACGTCAGTTATCTTCATTGTATAGGTTGATTCCGGCGCTATCAAATTAATGTATCCGGTGGTCGGATTGGGAAATATATGAGGGGTTATATGGCGGTTTGTTTCTCCTGTTCCCGAAACGATGTTCAGTTTCGTAATGATGGAGAGGCCGTTATCCGTAAATCTTCCATTTTCAGAGCCTGTTGAGGGATCAAACTCGGCTATAAGGTCAAAAATTTCATCTGTTGAGGTTCTATACCATTTTAAAGTTATCAGTTCGTTTTCAAAAAAGCCGGTTTTGTAGGTTTCCGTATTGTCGTTTCCGAAAAGTGCGATTGACATGTTTTCGTCTAACGACTTTATCTCAGCAAGCCCTGCACAGGTTCCATCTTGAGTGAAAGCCCCCAGATAATCACCTTTTCCAAATCCTTTAACCGCCTCGCTCTCTATGGCTATTATATGATTTGATGGTGAAACGATCGGGTCGGTCCAATTTGTTTTGTTAATATGAATGGCGTTAGCTCCTTGGGCATCTGATTTCTGATTGGTACACTCAGGGAAGGTAACTGATGAATTTAGGGTTAATGTAACCATGTATGCCTTTCCCGGTTCTAATACTTGAAGTGTACTAATCCCCATTGCCGGCCAAAAGACGTTAGGGCCGGCTATCTCTTTAACAACCTTAACTCTGTTCATAATACCGGAAAAGAGTGCTTGTACCGAGACGTTGCACTCGCTTTTCACCGGCATAATACTCCAGTTTGCAGTTAATGAAAGTGTTCGGTCGGTAATAGGGCAGCCGGGTAGCTCAAATGTTACATCTTTGTTAACCTTAATCTTGTAACCCGAATTTACATTCCAGTTAATCAGGGTTTTAATATTTTGTGAAGGATAGTACATTGCAACAAGACTCTGAATTATTATCAGATCATCCGAGATTGGGGCTAATAAAAACTGTATTTGGTTTCCTGACACGTAATCTGGCTTTGGCGACGGGTTAACATATCCTGATATCCCACTCCATCCTTCCGGTATAACTATTTGTTGATTTAGATATACATTTAGGCCGTTTACTATCGAGAGCCCTCCACTATACCATTTGTTGTCGGACACGAGGTAACCTCCTTTTTGATAACTTGGGTAAACCTCATACTCTTTTTCATCGGTGGTCCATGTAAATATTTTCCAGTTCATTACCTCGCCATATAAAAACCCATCCTTTTCAGGTGTGTAGGCATCATCTCCATAAATGAATACCCCTGTGTTTGAAGTTCCTGTCCACTCGCCTGCTCCGGCACAATGTAACTCATCGTCGGTTCCTTTGTAAAAAACTCCAATATAATCACCTTGGTTGAGAGGAACTCCACAGATATTTGGATTTGAAGTAGAAAAAACTGAAACAATATGTACTGTTCCGGTGTTTTGAAAAACCCACCCTGGCGGTAATCCAAAAGATTTAGGCCTATATTCAAAATCCTGATTTTCAAAATCTGTGGTTACACTTGAATAATATTTAAAATCGGGAATAAAGTTCCAATCAGATGATATCGGTTTAAGCGTATCGCTCCAGCACGGGTCAACCGTTAAAGAATAATATCCGTTTTCATTGGTGGTAACACTCATCTCATTAGTGAAACTGATAGATGTATTTGCAAGCGGCTCGCCAGACTTAAAATGAAGAAAAGCCCCCGAAATGGTGAAAGTATTTAATTGAACAGCATAATAATTTTGCTGTGTATAATTTTTTTTGATGGGAGGATAAACCCGTTGCTCAGGTTGAAATCCATATGATGGGCCGCAAAAGGTAGGGGTTACTGTTCCACTCCAGTTATGAGGAACATCAAATATGTAATATCCGTTTTCATTGGTTAACGTTGACCCTAATCCACTAAAAGTAATCGTTACACCGGGGAAAGGGGTTGCAGATTCCTCACTAAGGTAAACATATCCGTTGATACTCCAAAAAACATCTGATATATCAGCCACAAGAGCCTTTTCCGGTAACGAAGATATTGGAGATGATAATTTTTTATTCACACTTTCCGATCCGAAAGCCGAAGTGGATATTAGTAAAAAAAATATGGCGATGAGTTTCGTATAGGTCTTCATGGGTTTTATGTTATGATGTCAAAAAGTAACAATTAATGAAGAAGATTCTTTTTAGTATGATTAATATTTTGAGCAAAACTAATTAAAATAAAATATGGCGTGTTAGGATAAAAAAAACGGTTACAAAGCAAAAGTCATTGTAACCGTTTGGTAAAAAAAAGAAAAAAACTTATTAATGATTATTGGATAATTATCTTTTTGCTCAGGTTTACATCGTTACCATCTATGCGTAAAAAATAGATTCCGCTGCCGTATTTGGCAAGGTTTAGTTCTACGGAATAGGTGGGCGCCACGATGACATTATTCAAAACTGCAACTTTTTTTCCTAATGAGTTAACAATGCTTATTGTAACCGGATTTCTGTTTTGCGTTTCGAGTTGAAGTTTTATTTCTCCGCTTGAAGGGTTGGGATGAACATCAAACGACCATGTGCTTGACATATCGTAGATTCCAGTGCAGTCTTTAAAATCAATGGTTATCTCATCTGTGCCGGTACATCCGTTGTTATCGGTAACCTGCACCCAGAAGTTAGCAGCGCCTATTCCTATTCCGGTAGAATCAACCACTATAGTTTGGGTTGTAGCTCCCGTTGACCACAGATAAGTAGCTCCTGGATTACCGGCATCAAGGGTAATAGAAGTGTGGGCGCAAATTGTCTGATCCTCGCCAAGATCAACCACCGGAAGTGGGTTCATTGTAACTGTGAGCGGCAGTGAGAGTTCTCCGTTACCACAGTCATTTACTCCCAATACGGTTATATCTGCTGTTCCAATAAATTCAGGATTCCATGTAACGGTTCCGGCCAGACCATTTCCATAAATGGTTCCGGCTTCTGCCGGTTCAATAAACCAATTATAAAAGAAGGCATTTGCCGCACCGTCAGTATTAAATGACGACTGGTACGTTCCTGCACAAATGGAAGCGATCCCTTGTGGTGTTGCTGGCTGATCAGGCGCCGTATTAACAATTATCGTTGTTTGCCCACTCAAAGAGTTTACTCCATCGCTCACCTCAACATTGTAGGTTGTAGAAACCTGAGGCGATACAACCGGGTTAGGCTCTGTTGAAGTAAATCCCTGAGGATCGGAAGTCCACAGATAAGTATAGCTGCCGGTTCCGCCTGAAGCAATAGCGTTGAGCTGCGAGCTTTCTCCCGCGCATATTGTTGGCGGATCAGCAACAACGGTTAGGGCAAGCGGATAAGATGTGCCAACATTAAGTGTAACGGGAACATTTACTTCCGGTTTATCAGGATCGTTGGTCTCCAATTTTACATTACCGTAGTAGGTACCCTCTTCCAGATCGCTTGAATCGAAATTGACGGCAATGATTTTAGTGTTGCCTGGCGCTATCGTGTCGGTTACCCTTTGTACCGACATCCAGCCACACACATTTACTGTGTAATCTTCGGTTTCTCCATAATTCATTGAGGCGCAAGGGTCGTTGGGAGTGCTTGACCATTGTGCCTTTATCCTTAGCCGTGTTTCACCACTTTCTACGCCATCAGGTATGGTAATATTTGTAGTGTAAACCTGATTTGAATTTTGAAGAGCGAAACCACTGAGCACTATTTCCGAGGACTCAAACGTTTCATTTTTGTTGAAGTCAATCCAAATGGTAGCGAAATTATTGCTATATCCTGTTGACATGCTTACTGAATAAACTTGCCCGGGCTGTATTTCGGTGCTCATGTTGGTAAAATTGCCGTAAGCTCCTGGGCTGCAGCCATTGTTCATGTTTACTATATCGCCCATTGAAAAGCCTGTTATGCCATCGCCCCAAGAGCAATTCCCTGAAGGAATGCAATAATCCGTAATCTCACGGATTGGCTGTGTTGAGCCTGACACCTCGTAAATCAGATCTAATTGTCCGGTATTTTCAACAGTTATATATCGTGTTGAAGTGGTATCCAACACAATATTTTCGATGATTTCTTCCGGGTCAACGCTAATATGTGCATCACCCCACTGCACAATTGTGCTTGTTCCGCTGGACTCGCCTTCGTCGTGCATTGCCGTTACGACGTATTTAAACACTCCGTATGTTGGCAGATAATCGGAGAATTGCAAGTTTGTTGTCGTTGCTATTTGAACATTATCCCGATATATGATAAAATATTGGAATGACGGAACATTTTCGAATTGCCATGTCAATTGTGCTTCACCTGTTTCGAATATAATTGTAGCCAACAAATCGAATGGTCGTGGTAGGTTGTTGGTTTCATACGGCGAAACATAGGTCATTGCTGTTCCTGTACGGTTGTCGGTCCAAACGGGATAAACCTTTGCTCCTCGTGCTGCAATGCCGAGATAGTCGCCCATATATCCTCCGGCGAGGCCGGAAATAGGGGCTGGTGTGAAATCAACATCGCTAACACGGAAATCTTCCCATGTATCGCCACCATCAAATGAGTTGGCGCACCATACCTCACATTTGTTGGAAGTTACGTTTCTATCGTCATAAAATATGACACTTAGCGCACCTGTTTCAGGATCGCAGGTGATCCATGGGAAATAGTGTTTTTTACCCAATCCCGTTGGGTCTTGATTCACCTTTATAGGCGTTGACCACGTCTGCCCCTGATTGGTGGAACGGATCATGTAAATATCGGTTGAAGTACCGGAATTAACACCTGGTACACCAATATTAGCCCAGACAATGTATATATTTCCATCGTAAGCGCCGCCGCTGATATCCGTAGCCATAGATGGAAATGAGTTTACTCTATGATTTTTTCCCACCTCGGTAGTTCGTATTCCTTTGATATTATTGATGATTCGTGTGGCTGTAGAGAAAGTTACTCCACCGTCCATTGACTTTGCAAAGCCGATGGCTTTTTCATCGGATGGCCAGCTATCATAAATTGACCAAATTGCATATACTTCTCCATTGGGGCCTGTTTGAATATTTACTCCCTGATTATGACTTCCGGCGTTCACTGCCGAGCTGATATTTTGTTTATTTGTCCAACTTACCCCAGCATTGGTTGATCTGATTATTTCAATATTGTTGTTGTTTGGCCCGTAAAAGTCAGTCCATGCGTTATACAAATTGCCAACAAAGGGGCTTGTAGCGCTGTTGTCAACCCACAGATGATTTTTATCGAGCAAGCCGCCGCCACCGGCATAGGCACATATTACCGGAGTCCATGTAGTACCATTGTCGGAGTATGATACCCCTTGCCCGCCGTTGGAATGAATATACCCTACAAACTGTCTTCCATTCAGGTTGATCGCTGTTGTAGGATCGCCGGAGTTGGTACCACCCGCTCCCTGAATTGAGCCTCCCCAGGTTTGCCCGAAGTCAAATGAATAGAAATAGTTTGCGCCATAAAGCTGACCGACCGGATTTTGTGTAGAGTTGTTTGACTGAAGAACGTGTTCAGTGTCATTAGGATTGATAAAAATGGAGTTTTCACTTTGTGTTGAGTTAACCTTAGTAACAGGCACATCGGGAGAATCATCTCTGACAACGCTTTTTGCATTGATCCGGTTGCCCTTATATTGCCCTAACCCAACCTCATGATAAGGCTCGATCGGAGTTAAACCTAAGGCAGCGGCTTTGCGCCAATATCTCATATTATCAATACGGGTATCAAGTACTTCGTAAGGGTTTAGCTCACCCATCTTTACTTGTACATCATTTCTGTATTCGCCATCATCTAATGATAATTTACGCTGGGCTTTAATATTGAAGGGTATTAAAGCGATTAAGAGAACTAATAGCAATAACAAGTTATTTTTTTTCATAGCTTAATTTAATGTTTGTTAATACGTTATAGTGATATTGTTTAAAACAATTCTGCAAAAATAAAAATATATCTTTATTAAAAGTTCCATAAAACAAGTTAACCCACAAGCCTTTTACATATCCTTATTGATAATGAGTTTTTTGATGAAACTGTGTCGTTCGGTATTTATCTGAACATAATAGACACCTGAAATAGTATTTTTAAGATCAACTACTATGTTTTCCGTTGCTTTATATTGATAATTAGCTTTGTGGATAACCACCCCAAGATTATTGAATATTTTTAAGGATAATACTCCTTCCATGTTCGGATTAGGATAAATGATGATTTGATCTTTTGCCGGATTAGGATAAATTGTTGCATTTTGATTATCCATTTCATCAATATAGGAGCAATCAAGAATTGTAACCATAAAATCATCAGAATAGTCGCCATAACCACATTCATTCGTTCCTCTAACAGTTAAAATTGCTTCGCCTTCATAGTTAATATTCCATTCTACCATTATTTCATTATCGTTTTGAATTGTTATTTGGCCGGCATTTGAAGGTTGAATATTCCACTCGTACTCATCAGCGTCATCAATTATTTCGCAAAAATATGTTTCACTATTTCCGGCGCAAACTTCATCTATTCCAGTGATTTGTGTTCCTGTGCCTGGTAGCGGTTTTATTGTTAAGATCATCTGATCGGTTTTTGATGTTCCTCCATCGCCATAGGCTGTTAATGAAAGTGTAACACCACCGTTGCTAATGTCTGTTGTGCCTGGCGTGTAAATGGGAGTCAGGCTGGAGGCGTTGGAAAACTGACCATCCCCTGATGTTGACCATGTTACCGAATTGTAAAAAGATGCCGTTCCCTGACATTGGTGTGTCTCATCAGCACAGATTTCCGTATCTGGACCGGCATTTGCATTTACTGTGGCTGAGGGCGGGAAAATGATATAATCTACCCATGCGCAATCGGAGCCGGAGGAGACATATATATCTTTTTGATATACCCATTTAAAATTGTTTGTACCGGCATTCACAGGTATTGATACCTCTGTCCAGTTTAACTCGCCTGACCATGCTCCCTTTTGTTGCTCGTTAACATAAAACCTAAGGAAATCGTAGTTGGCTTCTGATGATACTTTTACATAAAAAGAAATAACTCCCGCATTAGCTGCTATAACGGTAAACTTCATCTCTGATTTCTGGTTGTTACCTATGGCGCCCGATCTGGCAGAATACTCGCCATCCCATGCTGCAGTGTTTACAATAGTCCAATTTGCATTACCGCCAAAGGTCCATCCTTCGGGAAACACACCCGTTTCAAAACTGACGGCATTCGTTTCGGTTAGTTCAAAATCAAATTGAAGATTTTGGGCGTTAATGGTGATTTCTTGTATTAGGGTGGCATAATTCAGCGCCCATATCTTAAATGAGTAAGTGTTTTCAAAAATTGAAGGAATAGTATAATTACCATTCTCATCCGTATAAAAAGTTGGTAACGGAGTGTCAATAACTACAATGGAGGCGTTAGCAATCGGTTCTCCGGTATCAATATCGGTAACTGTTCCGGTTACTGTAAAAGATTGACATGGTACAAGCTGAACATCCAAAATCGTCTGTCCGACATTATTAATATTTATGTTTTGAAAGGTCTGGGTTATATATCCAAAAGCTGAAATGGTAACGTTATAGTTCCCATTTGGGAGAAACCGATAATATCTTCCAAAATTTTCATTGCTTTTGTAGGGTTTTCTATAAAGTCCGGTATTATCAATTCCATCAACATATATTTCTGCTACTACCGGCTCGCCGGTGTTTGAGTTGGTAATATGTCCGGTAAGAGTTGAAGTGTTAACTCTGTTGAGAAGTATCATTGCTGCCTGAATGTTGGCTTGGCAAATTTGTAATATCTGACTTGCAGGTGGTATAAACTGTGTGCCCAGCTCGATGGTATAGCTGAATATCCCATGTTCTCCGTAGGCGTAGTCGTCGGTAACACCTGAGGAAGGATATAGCGCCCATGACGGTTGAGGGGTATATGTTCCGGAGCCTAACTTTGGGATTGAGTTGCCCATGGCTGTTCCAAGCGCTGAGATAGCAGCATTATCAGGGCCTATAGCGTTGGTAGTATAGCCGTAAGGCCATAATACAAGCTCGCTGTAAGTATGATAAGAAATACCTGCAACAAAATGTCGTGATGCCATAAGATCGCGAATTGCAGAGGTTTCAGGTTCGGAAAATTTTGACGGCCCACAATAGGTAACATCTGTCGGATCGAAAGAGGTGCCTTCGGTGCCAAACTGCCATCCATAGTTACGATTTATATCAACGCCATCAGGATAACTCCATCCGTTATTAGAAAAGGTAATCTGATTGTTATTATCGTTGTCGCGTATATTTTTACGCCAATTGGTGTCTGTTTGATCCAAAACAATTTTCTGGCCGTCGGGATTTACAATTGGTATAAACCATATCTCTTTTGAATTTACATTTTCAGTAATTACCGGATCTACGCCATAGTTTTCAATAATATGATCTAAAACGTAAAATGCTACTTCGGTGCTAAGCGGCTCGCGGGCATGATGTGCGCCCATGTAGTATATAGCAGGTTCATCTTCATCAAGCTCCACATTATCCGATACTTTTAAAGCCCAGATGTCGTGCTGATAGTTTACATAATTTTGCTTTCCTTCATTATAATATACCTTTCCTCGGCTATCGCCGATATCATATAGCTTACAAATATCCGGATAGGTAGCTTCCAAGAGTTGTAAGTCGGCAAGCGCCTGCACATAACCCCTGTATCCTGGAATGTTGTCCGCCTTTGATGTGAGGTTTGCACGCATCTCCGATTCGGTTTGAAATATTTCGGCTTCAAAACCTTGCGATAACAACTCCTTATAGTGATCTTCAGTTACTACGAGATCAAGAAAAACGCCGGGATGGAAGGCTGCGATATCATAATTATTACTAGCAAAATGCTTTACAATAACCGGATCGGGATTGGTAAAACGGATGATCAATCGTTCCTGAGAAAAGAGAGTTAACGAGTTAGTTAACAACACTAATAGAATAAAAAACTGTTTCATGATAAAAGATAAAATGTGAGATAAATAAGATTTAGTTTTAAAATACTATTTTGAAACACAAAAGAGGCCATTTAAAATCAGATAGTCATTCGGATTAACGGTTTACTGATTAATCATAATCTTTTTAACCAAGGTATGTTCTTCGGTTTCAAATTTTATGTAATAAATTCCATTGGATACATTTTTAAGATCAATGGTAAAGTCATTATCCATTCCTTCATGTTCATAAATCTTGATACCAGAAATATTTGTTATGGTTATTCTTACTTTAATGTTGTCAGGAAAACCTGTTTTTACATAAAATAAGCCATTTGCGGGATTAGGATAAATGATAATTTTATTGGAAACAACTTTGTTAATTCCAGAGCAATTTTCGACAAGGATATCAAATAATGGCGACCAGTTGCCAAAGCCACATTCGTTTGATCCTCTTACTTTAAGCGATGCTGTCCCTTCGTAGGTTTTGCTCCATTCTATTTGGCATTGATTCTCAGTTGAAGTCAGATTGCCGGCTTGTGCAGGCGTAAGGATCCATTCGTAACTCGTAGCTGCTTCTATTTCGTTTGTTTCATAAGAATCTATACCCCCCTGACAAACCTTATCTTCGCCTTCAATTGCTGAGGCATCAGCCGGAAATGGCATTATCTCTATAACTAAGGGATTTGAATATTGACTCTCTCCACACAAATTGCTAGTTGCTGCAGAAAGTAGAACTGAGCCTGAAAAGCTTTCATTCCAGTTTACTGTGGCGGCTGCGCCTTGAAAGCTTATCGTGCCGGCTTGTGCAGGTTCCAGTTTCCATAACCAGGATGTGGCATTGGGAGCTGATGAGGTGTATGAAGTTGGCTCATTAGCCTGACACAGGTTCGAAGGACCTGATGGCATTGAAGGAACTGGAGAGTCGTCAAAAACATGTATTAAGTTCAACTGGCTGTAAGTGTTGCTATTCGAACCGTCGGTAACGGTAAGGCTAACGTCAAAGTCTCCCGGTGTTTGATATGTAACTAACGGGTTTTGCAAATTGGAAGTAGAGGGTGTCCCTCCCTCAAAAGTCCATTGCCAACCTGTAATATTTCCGGTTGATTGATCCGTAAACTGAACCTGATCGCCATGGCAGATCTCCGTAACACTTGGGATAAAAGCAGCATTTAGAGTGTTGCCGGGGATGATCACGGTATAGTCCTCTGTTTCGCCATAAGTGAAGTTTGAGCATGGATTGGAGGAGGAGCTTTGCCAATTAGCCCGTATTCTCAAACGTTTTTCGCCCGGTAGAACAGATTCCGGCAAGGTGAAATTTGTAGTATAAAGGGTGTTGGATTGCGATAAGCTGAAGTCAGTGATCAGGCGTTCATTATCACTGAAACTCATATCGTTGTCCAAGTCTATCCATAAGCTTGCCTTCTGGTTGCTGTATCCGCTCTTCCACGATACCGTATAAGTATTTCCCGGTTGAAGTTCTGTAGTCATCGAGGTAAAATCACCATATCCACTAATGCCGTTATCATTCGAACAGCCGCTATTCATATTGTTGATCTGCTCTAAAGAGAATCCCGTAAATCCATCGCCAAATGAGCAACTTGCCGTAGGATAACAATAATCAGGGAATAGGACAGGTATTGTCTTTACCTGTGAGTTTAAATTGGTGCCCGCATATTCCAAATTAAGGTTTGTAGTGTGGCCGGCTGGCGCTGAACTGCTTGCACTCACGGTATATTGAGCCGTGGCCGTATTGTTGATCTCAATATTACCGAAAACTTGTGGTGAAGTGGTCAGAACAGTGATGTATTCATCCGAACTGGTCAATGAACCGATGATGTCAAGTGCAGTTTCAGTTCCTACATTTTTCAGGGTAATTACGAACGTTGCCGTTTCGCCCGGATCGAGTTGACCGTTATTATTACCTGTCGAATCATCAACAACATAATCACTCATAATTATATAAGGCCCTGTAATAGAGCTTAAAACTTGTATTGCATCAAGGTCAAAACCGGCTCCGTTAACATTAGCTGATCCATCGCCATCATCCAACACTCTGAAATAACGAGCTTCCGACAAGGTGCAATTTGCAAAATCGAACTCCGTTGTACCGCTCCCTGTACCCATTGAATGCCACGGGCCATCCATTGTGGAGCCGGCATAAAGAGTATAGCCCTCGGGTGTGTTATCCCCCTCAAAAACAATAATATCCGGACCTGCCCCATCATAAATCATCTCTTGCATATCCACTACGATCCATCCGTTTTTTCCTAACGAATAGTATTGATTGTCTGGCGGACCAATAACATTCCAAGCAGCGCCAGGGTCGGCAGGATTATTATTAGGGATATGGCAGCTTATCACTCTGTAAATACTTTTATGGTCTTCGGGTTGAAGCGTAATATTGACCTCTGTGGCATTATTTGCCGTTACTACAACATTATTTACAGTAGTTGTTGCATAACCATTAGCTTTCACCTTAACGCTATATGTGCCTGGAGTCAGATATTTATGAAAATCACCATTTTCCGGATCAGTAAAGCAGGGAAGAAAGTTATTTACAAACACTGAAGCTGTTACTGGTTCGCCTGTTACTGCATCGGTTACTATCCCTCTTATACCGTACCCGGCATACTCAATCATGGCAATCATTCCCGGGCGGTTGTAGTTGTAATACATCATTATTTGTGATGCGGGCGGCTGCTTGCTCATCGAGATCTCCAATGACCAGCTAACAGACCCTTTAAGTCCATAGTTTGAGTCTTTAGTACTGCCATTGATCGGGTACATTCCCGAATAGCCCTGACCGTAAGGCATATTGCTGTACCCCGAAACATTGGCATAAACACCGGCAAGCTGTAAAATGTGGTTATAGTCAGGGGGTTGAGATGCTCTGTAGCTCCATGGGCACGAGATGTATTCGGTGCCACTGTGATAGGAGGTGTGTACGACAAAGTTATTTTCAAAAACAAAATCTCTCAGAACTTTCGATTCAATTTGTGAAAAGGCTCCTGTACTACCGCCCTCATTTTCCCACATATAGCCCCAGTCGCGATTAAGGTCAACGCCATTATTGTTATATCGTACCATATTGACGCGCCCATCGGGATTAACCATCAGGTAAAGCCAAATCTCACGGGTATTAATAAGGTTTGTTATTGTAGGATCGTTTCCATAATTCAAGCAAAGATCACGAGCAAAACGAATGACATTTTCTGAGCAGCCTATCTCGTCGCCATGAATACCTCCATCAAAACCGACTTGTGGCTTTATCTCATTCACATTTACATTACTGCTGATTTTAAGGCAAGCCAATTGACGACCGCCCAATGAGGTGCCGTAAATGATTTTTTTACATATATCCGGAAAGTGTTCTACCAAGCTGTCGGCAAGCTCGATGATTTCATCGTAGGAGTGATAGGCATCACGTGTTTCCCAAAAGTTCTCATAATGTTTGTTAAGGTCGGGGATGAGAACTTCATAGTCGAAATTCAGACTTTTAATCCTTTCGACCTCAACCGGCGTTACAAATAGCCTCGCATAGCCCGGATAAATATCTCCGTTAAGTTTCAACCGGTAAAGCATACTAGCCTGTTCTTCAGTATTAATGTTTACTTTTATCTCCATTTCATCTTTTCGCCAACCCTGGCCGAAAATTGAAATACAGAACAACGAAATGAGCAAAGTGAGAAGAAAATGTTTCATGAGGTGAAGTTTTATAGTTAATACAATTCTTTTGTATTGTGCTGATAATCCATATGTTAGATTCTTTTATTCAGCTTTAATGGTTAATTATTTAAATGGCTAAAATAATGAATATTAAAAAGCTGATATTTTTAAAGTATCGAACTACCTTTTTATTCTAATTTTTTTGTGAAACGAACTCAAAAATTGCCTCTTAGATTTTTTTTTTAAAAGGTATCAATTATCCTAATAATTTCGTTCGTTTGCAATAAAGCATTAATTTCAGTTTTTTTATGAAAAAAAAGATTTTAGCAGTCTGTTCTCTAATGCTGATCATAGGGTTTGCGTTGATTAGCTGTACCTCAAATGACGATCGGCGGCAGTCAACTATCAAAGGGAGATTTGGCGCAATGGCGGGACAAAAGATCGTCCTTCAACAGTTGACTATTAACAATATGATCAAAGTAGATTCTGTAATCGCTTCAACGGATGGCAGTTTTAGTTTTGATTTTCAGGCCGAAGAAACGGGTTTTTATATGTTGCACTTTACTGATGGATCGTTTATTACACTTATTATCAATTCTGACGACAAACTTGAGATAACCTCGGATGCTGCTCCTGGTTCAATGCAATATCAGATTTCGGGAAATGAGGATTCCCAACTGCTTCAGAATTATTTTGTAAAAACTGCTGAGAGAGAAACTGTTTTCGATTCATTACGTAAGGTTTTTTTTAACAGTACACATCTCGAGAACTTTTATGCCGTCAAACTGAATGTTGATAGCGTTTTGAGGCAACTGGTTGAAGATCAGTACTCTTTTACAAAAAATTTTATCCTTAATAATTCAGGCTCGTTTGCATCCCTTTTGCTGATAAACCATCGCTTTGCAAATCAGCCTATTTTCGACCGCGAGCAGGATTTTGATATTTATTGTTTTATTGATAGTGTTTTGATGAAGAAATATCCTGACAACAGTCATGTTTTGGAGCATCACAATAGAGTATCGGAAATAAAAGAACGCCTTACAGATCAGCGGGTTATTGAAGAAAGCTTAAGCGCTGGCCGGCCTGTTCCGGATATTATTTTAAATGATGCTGATGGGGTTTCGTTTAGGCTCTCTGATTTGAAAGGCAGGGCAGTATTAGTATATTTTTGGGTATCGTGGTCGCCGCTCTGCCGGGCAGCAAATCACCAGCTTAAAGATATTTACAATGATTATAGGGATTCGGGTTTTGAGATCTATGCCGTCTCCCTCGATCATCAGGCGCGTTACTGGAAAGATGCTGTCAGGTTGGATGGATTAACATGGATCAACGTTTCTGATCTCAATGGAATCAGCTCGCCGGTTGTAACTCTTTTCAACATCCCCCAAGATTTGCCATATTACTATTTTTGTAACGAAGAGGGCGCGATTGTGGCTAAGGGTAAAAAATTCGGAGAAATAAAAAAAGCTATTGCTGAGTACTTTAAACATTGATAATAAACCGAAGATTTCCGAAAAAGAGGGTGGTAAAGTTCAGTATCTCTGTATATGCTTATTTTTACCGAAAGTTTTGAAAACAGGGTTGTTAACTTCCTATAAAAATGATATATTTTGCTTCTGATTTACATTTTGGAATCCCCGACAGGAAAAGTAGCGCACAACGGGAAGAGAAGTTTATCCGTTGGCTTGATTTGATAAAAAATGATGCTGTCGAGATTTTTTTAATGGGCGATCTTTTTGATTTTTGGTTCGAATACAAAACTGTTGTACCAAAAGGGTATGTCAGGCTTCTGGGTAAGCTTGCCGAAATAACCGACTCCGGTATTCCAATCCATTTTTTTAAAGGCAATCATGATATGTGGGCATTCGATTATCTGGAAAAGGAAATAGGTATGACAATGTATCGCCAGCCAATAGAGAGGGTGATTGGCGGGAAGCGTTTTTTTTTGGCACATGGCGATGGATTAGGCCCCGGCGATAGGGGATACAAATTTTTAAAAAATGTTTTTGAATTAAAGATAAATCAATTTTTGTTCAGGTGGCTACACCCTGATATAGGAGTGTGGTTAGGCCTCTATTGGTCGGCAAAAAGCCGATATGCGAATCTGATAAAAGAGGCCGAAAGGGGGGAGGAATATGATTTTCAAAATGCAAGGATTGCTGTGTATTGCAGGGATATACTCTCACAAGGCCGGCAGATTGATTATTTCGTTTTCGGACATTGGCATGTGGTAAATATGGAAAAGATCGGTGATAACAGCTACTACATCCACCTGGGCGATTGGCTCACAAACTTCTCTTATGGTGTTTTTGACGGAAATACTTTTGAGTTAAAAAGATTTGATAACTAACCGTTTTAATATCTTTCGCAAATCTCAAAAAGCTTGTATGCCAAAGGTTTGTTGGATGCAAACTGACAAGTAGTCTCTTCTCTTCGTTCAAAATACTTCCCTGTTATGTCTGTCAGTTCTGGTTGTGTGGCAGCCCATACGGGGGTGTCGGCGCCCTGATCCGGCGTTTGGAAGCCTCCATATCCAAGGTTGTTGCTCAAGGTCGAGTTTACATCACCGGGATGAACAGCATTTACAGTAATACCAAAAGGCTTTAGTTTTTCAGCAAAAACAATAGTGAGCATCCTGTTTGCCTGTTTGCTTTGACGATAGATCATATCGTTGTCATATCGCCGTCTTTTACACTCCAAATCGGAAATGTCAAGGTCGCCGGCCCAATAACTGGCTACGTTTACTACCCTTGCCGGCGCTGCCATTTTAAGAAATGACGTAAAACAGTTGATCATCCAGAAATAGCCCAAAACATTTGTAGCCCATTGTAACTCGATGCCCTCATTAGTTTCTTCGCGTGTGCGGGGTGTAACGGCAGCATTGTTGATAAGCACATGAAGCGGTCGCTCCCAGTTACTAGCCAACTGTTGTATAGAGGACTTTACTGATAGATCGGCAAGTAAAAAGCTTACATTAGGGTTTTTACTGCTTGTTTGAATCTCATTCACGGTTTTTAATGCCTTTTGCTCGTTTCTGGCAATTATTGTTACATCAAAACCCTTGATAGCTAACTGTCTGGCAATAGCTGTACCGATAGCGCCGGTAGCGCCTGTTACGATTGCATTTTTTCTAAAATCATTCATGCCGCAAAATAAACTTATTATGTTGACTTGTTAATAATCTCCATCTTGAAAGATAATATCAGAAATCGTCTCTCCAATAGTGTAAATGTTTCAGGGCATTTTTTTTAAAATATTGCTTTCAAACAATATTAATGAACTTGTCAAACTTATGTGTCTGGCATTTTTGTATCTTTACATCAAAAATTACTGCTATGCTTACACAATATGCTCTTATTTTTTCCATTGCTCTCCATTTTGGCGCTGCAATTATTGTTATTAGCCTGATTAGAGCCACAAAGTATAATTCGAGCTGGATTTTGCTTTCGATAGCTCTTTTTGTAATGGCTGTAAGGCGTGTGATTGAATACTTTTCGTACATGGATAAGGCTATCTCCGATAACATACTGATGCTCAATAGCTGGCTTGGGGTAATAATATCGTTACTAATGTTGGTGGGGATGTTTTATGTAAAAAAGGTGCTTAATTATCTTTTTAAGCTTGAGGAGGTGCGTTCGGCTGCCGACAAACGTCTGCTTAACACTATTATCCGCACCGAGGAAAGCGAACGGCACCGGTTGGCCAAAGAGCTGCACGATGGACTTGGCCCCTTGCTCTCGTCAGCAAAACTGTTAACATCGGCATTAAATGAAAGCCAGACCGGCGGACACGAAATACTTAAAAGGATGATCTCCACAATAGATGAGTCAATATATACTCTTAAAGAGATTTCTAACAATCTGAGTCCTCACATGCTTGAAAACTTCGGACTTCCCACTGCAATACAATCGTTTATTGACAATTTGGAGCAAACCAGTAAGCTGCGTTTTGAATTCAGAACAAATATCATTGATCAGAGATATGGTGGTAACATGGAAATAGTGTTGTTCAGAACGGTATGCGAACTGATACACAACACGGTGAAACATGCAGATGCTAACAAAGTTTTGATAAGTTTAGATGAAGAAAATGATCAACTGAAATTACTATATCAAGACGATGGGATTGGCTTTGATCAGGAAAAGCTGCTGATGGCCGATAATAAAGGAATGGGAATTGGTAATATCCGCTCGAGAATCAGCTCACTTGGCGGTAAGTTCGAAATTGAAAGTTGGCCCGATGAAGGTATCATTGTTACAGTAGAGTTGAAAATTCAAGATGAAAATAAAATACCAATTTAGCGCCGTTATAAAGCTCGTAAGAAAATAGATTAAATTAGCCAAACAGTTATTCGTTTATTTTTCTGTGTTCGGATGCCAATGGATTAAGAAACAATAATTTACTCTAAAACATAATGTTTAAATGAACTCTTTTAGTTAAAAATGCCAAGTTTAAAATGAAAAGTAGGAAATTTACACTCTCAATAGTTGATGATCATAAGTTATTTCGCAACGGGCTTCGCCTTTTACTCGTCAATAGTTATCCGAATATTGAGATTACCGAAGCCAACGATGGCAATGAATACCTGCAATCACTTGCAACTCACCTTCCCGATGTAACGTTGATGGATATAAGCATGCCAATAATTGATGGTATTGAAGCCACACGCCGTGCCACCGAGTTATATCCCGATATCAGAATTATAGCCCTGTCAATGTTTGGCGACGAAGCCTATTATTACAAAATGATTGATGCCGGTGTGAAGGGGTTTTTGTTGAAAAACTCGGAAATAGCTGAAGTGCGAGAAGCTATTGAGTCGGTTATGGCCGGCGATCATTACTTTTCGAACGAATTGCTCCTAAGTATCGTCAAAAATTTGAATAAAAAAAGCTTGGAAGAAGACACAGGAATTAATCTGTCAGAAAGGGAAACCGAAATTCTTCAATTGATTTGCCTTGGCCTTTCAAATAAAGAGATCAGTGAAAAACTATTTTTAAGTAAAAGAACTGTTGATAAACATCGCGCCAATATTCTTTTCAAAACCAATTCGCGCAATACTGCTCATTTAGTAATGAATACAATAAAACATAAATGGATTGTATTTTAGCAAACGTTTTTAATTGATTGTATCGGAAGCTTTTGCAAATACCTTTCTGATTTAATATGTTGAACGTCAAATTTATTTAGAAATAATTGAGCAAAAAAAATAATTCTGATATCTCAATCTTCTTTCAGAAAGTGTAGAGTTTGATCTTCAATAGCCTTTAATCTTAATTTAGCCAAGGTGCAAATGAAATATTAATTTTGCCGCCTATTTATCATATTATTTTATAACTGATTTAATAAAAAAACATCATGAAAAATAAACGTATAATAGTTATTGGAGGCTCTGCTGCTGGTCCTAAAGCAGCTTCCAGGGCTCGCCGGCTCGATGAAAACGCCGAGATCATTATGATTCAAAAGGCATCCGATATGTCAATGGCATCTTGTGGTTATCCCTATTATGTAGGAGGCTTTTTTGATGATCGCGATCAATTACTTTGTTCACCTGCCGGGGTTATCCGAGATTCGAAATTTTTCTGGAATGCCAAGAAAATCGTTACTCATGTTAATACGGAGGTTACATCAATAAATCGTAAAGCAAAAAAAGTTGAATACGAAAATCTTCTTACAGGAGAAAAGGGCACGTTAGAGTACGATAAGCTTATTATAGCTACCGGGGCTGTTCCACGCAAACCTCAAATCCCTGGCGCCGATCTTGACGGAATAACCACTTTGCAATCATTATCCGATGCCGATTATTTGCGAAAAGTAGGCGAGGAGGGTAAGATAAAAAAGGCCGTTGTTATTGGTGGAGGACTGATTGGGATAGAAACAATGGAAGCGTTGAATCTGGCGGGGATTGAAATAACATTAATTGAGCTTTTGCCACAGCTTTTAACTTTCCTTGACAAACATTTAGCCCGCCTGATTGAGAAATACATACAAACCAAGGCAAATGTCATTTTAAGAAATGGCGTCGCTTCATTTTTGGGAGAAAACGGGAAGCTAAAAGCTGTAAAACTAAATGATGGCACTGAGATTCCGTGCGATTTAGCTGTAGTTGCAATAGGAGTAATTCCAAATAGCAAACTTGCTAAAGATGCCGGCTTGGAAATAAGCCCAACCGGCGGAATTGTTGTAAATGGTTATATGCAGACCTCCGATCCGGATATTTACGCTGTCGGCGATTGCGTAGAGATACCAAACTTGATAACACAAAAGCCCGTTCATGCTCCCTTTGGCGATTTGGCCAACCTACAAGGACGGGTTGCGGGCGAGAACGTGATCTTGGGAAATGTGGCCAAATATCCCGGAACCATACAAACAGGTGTTTGTAAGGTGTTTGACTATGGTGTCGGATCAACTGGCTTATCTGAACAAAATGCCATTAAATTAGGATTTAATAACATCGAAACAGTTGTAAACACCAGCCTTGATAAACCCGGATTCATGAAAGGACAATTACTGATAACCAAATTGGTAGTTGATAAATCAAGCGGATTAATACTAGGAGCACAAGTAATTGGCCCTGGCGATGTAAGCAAGCAGTTGGCTATCTGGGCAATAGCAATTAAGGGTAAATTCACTGTTGAAGATATGGTAAATGCCGACCTGCCTTACGCTCCGCCATTTTCCCTCGCCATTGATCATAGCATCACCACGGCTCATATTATGCAAAACAAACTGAGAGGATTGTTCAAAGGCATATCTTCTGAAGAACTGAAAAATAAATTGAACAACAAAGAGCCAATCCATCTGATAGATGTACGTAATCCGAACGAGTTCGAACAAATGCGCCTTGGCATTGGCGAAAAACTTATTCCGCTCGGACAGCTACGTAGTCGTATTAATGAGCTGCCGGAAGATAAGAACACCGAAATCGTTGTTTGGTGTAAAATATCGCTTAGGGGCTACGAAGCATCATTGGTGATAAAAGCCAACGGCTACAAAAATGTAAAAGTCCTCGAAGGGGGTATCATGGCATGGCCATGGAGCCGAGAGAAGTAACAATAGCTCATTCAACAAATTTACTGGGCGAGGGTAAATCTTAGCGTTATACCTGCTTTAGTAGTTGAAGTGCGATATTGTGAAGATACAAATGGATTGTTGGTAACTTTATCGAAGAAGATTCGGAGGTTAAGTCGTTGATTTACGGTATAATCGGCTGAAAGGTTGAGTGAGGTAACCTTTTGACCTGCCGACACTTGATTAAGATCTTCATCTATCCTTCGAAGCACTGTCTTATCGGTTTTTAAGGAGAAATCGGCTCTAACATTCAAATCGCTTTTTACAGTTTTTCTGCTTCCCTGGCTGCCGCCGGTAGTGCTTCTTATACTAAACTGCACCTCTTTAAAACGATATCCCAACCCTATTACATACTCGTTTGAGTTAATCTCGGTAAGTTGATTGTTGACAAATCCTAACGATAGGCTTCTTGTCTTTTTAATTTCAAACTTGGACATCAAACTGTTAATCCAGTTCATATCGAATGATATGAGTGGCATAAACTGCTCTGTTATGCTCACCTGCGCTATTAAATGTTCATGAATAAAATTATGATTGTCATCGAACGCTGAAGCGCCCCCATTAAACTCACGGTAGAGGAGGTTTGTTTGAAATGAGCCAACGCTGTAATTGCTCCGATAACCATGTGTTATGGTTAACGTTCGGAGGAATTTTTTGAATGGTTCGAGCCTTGCAAGTCCATTATACGTTAAACGCCAATTCAGCATTGGTATGGCAGGCATTGTGTTTAGTTTGATATTAGCGGCCTCTTTGCCTGTATAAGCTGCCAAAAAGCTATATAGAAGCACCTCTTGTTGCGATGAGCTATATCCTTCGGGGAATCCGGTAGAATCAACTTTTGTTTTTGACCAGTTGGGATTCGCGTTAGCCAGCCTAAAAGCTATCTCTTTGCGGTTTTCTTTTAATCTCTCAAAATTTTCATTTTGATCTTTGTCGTTATCCTTTGCCCATGCCGTACCCCATGTAAGTACCGATACACTGAAATTACCCTGTTCCTGTGGCGAATAGGAAGCAAATGTTCCATTGGCATCTGCTTTGAAATATTCCTGATGGTTGAGCGAGTAGTTTCGATCGGCATTGAGCTCAATTTTAAAATCAGCAAATGGTTCAAAATTACCTCTAAAGTTTATCTGTTCATTAAATTTCGTGATATATGCTGAATTTAACAAAGTATCCATCGTAAGCCAGTTGTTTGCTACCGCTTTGGGGCGTATATCTTTTTGGCTGCCAAAAATAAATCCCATTCCTGGTGCATTTTGCCCCCAGTCGTTGCCTACATAACCCGCTTCGGGTACAAAGCCGGGTAATAAAATGCCATTACCTTGTGAATAAGCCAGCGAAGCACGTTTAAAGCCGGTTAATAGTCTAAGAAAAGTGTTTCCCGCTATTCTGAAATAATCAGGTCTCTCTTTTTTAACGGTATCCTGTTCCGATTTTTTTTGTTGCTGTTGTTGCATTCCCGGGCGTGTCATCCCACCTGCCCGCTGCGGGCTTCGTGGCTGATTTATCTTTTTTAGTCCGGGTATCTTATCATAAATTCTATCAAAGGATAAGCTTCCATTTAATTGAATGTTGCTAGAGTTTTCAATCTGATTACCGAAACGTGCTTGTAGCGACTTAGGCGAAGCCTGCCAGCGATAATTCACCTGATAGCGCGCGTTGGCAGTTACCCAATCAAGTAATGGCAGCTTGCTGATGGGAAGGGTATAGTTGATCCCTGTCATCTGATTATATAATGTCTTGCTACCCCAGTTTTTAATCTCCGTTTTAATCCTCTCCTTTTTTATTTTGTAATCAGGATCATCCTTTTCAATGCTTCCGGGCAGCTCGTCAATATATGAGCCCACATCGGCTTTATAGTCTATTCTGAGCGAACTTGTTAAATCCCAGTTCAAGCTGTAATTACGTGTCCAGTCCCATTTTTTTAAATAAGTAGGCTCTATCAATACCGCATATTGACTCTTATTACGCAAAAGACGTTTGTTGTATTCGCGTATCATATCGGTACGGAAGGAGAAGAGCTTAGGGAGTAGGTAAAAATTAAAGTCTTTTATGAAAGTCAACGGTTTAGGGCTGAAAAATTTAATAGAGGAAAAAGGACGATAGTTTTTTGGGACGGTATTGAAGTTGTAACCGATTCCTCCCAGATATTTCTTCTGTATATCGTATTGATAATCAACATTACGGGCATATATTTCGGAATATGAATAGGTGAATCCCCAGTTTTCGATATCATAAAAATTGGTTTTCTGTGAGGCGCCCATTTTTGTTTTCCTCATATTAATAAAGTTTATGTTCTTGCGCTGAACATAATCCTGATTGATTCTGATTATTGAATCTCTATCTTGTTTCGTATCGAATGTTTTGACATCCTCTCTGAGTAAAACATCCGGATCGAGCAGGTTATATTTAGGGTCTGTCCTCGATTCCGAATAGTCGAAGTGCATTGGTATCTTAATACCGGCATTTTCAGGGAAAAACTTACCTAATTCGAGGTTGGAGGAGAAGTCCCAATTCTTTATAAACTCTTTTGATCTCTCGCTGGTTTTCTTTTCAATTGTTCCAAACCCGGGTGTGCTGAATAATCCTGTAAGGGTGATATTTCCAAAGTCGGAGAGGTCGCTTCTAAGCCTTGCTGTTGCAGCAAATCCTCCTTGGTTATTGAAGTCGGTAAGGCGCAATTCGTTAACCCAAATTTCCGCACATTTAGGCTCTCCGTCATCATTTATCGAAAATGAGGTTTGTTTAGGATTTCTAACCCCAATCATTATGGCTTTTACACTACTCAGATTTGGGCTGCCGAGTATTGTTACCCTGTTATTACCATCGAAAGCATAAAAAGGCATTGTCAGGCTGATACCGGTGGCTCCGGCATTTCGCATCTGCTCATTACGTTCGATTTTAAACTGAACAAGACGTTTCAAGTCAATTTTAAACTTATTCTCTTCAGGCCATATCAGATCAGGCTCATTATATGATGTATGCCAAGGTGTGAAATGTAATGGTATCTCATATTCATAATAATTTTCGGTGAGGTCGGCGCCAAAACGCATAAAGACGGTGAGGTCGCCATGGTTAAGCTCCTGATTGTCTATAAGTTTTTCGGCATGTACAAACATTTCGATAAAGCCATAATCTCTGAAATCGAAGTCGGTAGTTTTATAAGCCCCTCTCGCATCGCCGTCAATGAGGTTACATACCCTCAACACCATTGATTGCTCATTGAGTTGTTGCAGGTTTGTGGTGCCTAAGTTCACTTCACGTTCAATTCCCGGCGGGATGGCGTAAGGGATAGGCTGCCTTTTGCCGTTTTCTTCAATGTTAACGGAAAGAATATCGAATGAGGTCTCGCTCTGAATATCATTTGGTATGTACTCGCCAGGAGCTAACAGATCATATCGGTATCTTCTCCACTCTCCTCTAACAAGATCAAGGGTAGCAAAACGTAGGACGATCGGGTTTTCGAACCCTTTCAAAAACATCCTCAAAAAGCGTATTGACTGAAAATCCTGAATCCCTCCGATGATCTTCTCAGGGTCTCTTACCGGAATTTTGAACTGATACCATTTTACCTCGCCGATCTGACCATTTGGAAGTCGGATACCTTGCGCATTGTATATGTCAGTAATATAATTTTCACCAACATTCATCTTGTTGGGGTCAATAAGTACCTTGTACTGAAAATAGCGTTCATCATCGCTAAGTGTGTTGTCGCGGTTTATATCTTCAGCATCAGGCCGAGTAGTAGCAGCGGTAGGATATGATTCGGGGTTAATGTCCTCTGTGGGCGAGTTCCCATCAGGGCCGTTAAAGTTTTTATAACGTTCCAGGATACTGGAGTATTTCTCGTCTTTATCATAATCAGAACCTCTGAAATAGTGATAATTATCAGAAGAAGGGTCTAATATAGCCTGTTTGTAAGCTTCCGATTCGGAACCATACAAAGCTGCAAGAGGTTCGAGAAATTGCGTTTGAAAAAATGACCGTTCATCTTCAGTACGTAGTCCATCCAATCCCACATCCTGGAAAGCCCTTGATCCAGGTACATTGCTGAAGTTATCCACTAAAGCCTGAAATGAAGGCACCCTTCCCCATATCGTTGTATCTACATTCTCTACCTCTTCTGTTGGCGGAAGTCCATGCTCAAAACTTTTTCTTCCATCGCGTAAGATATCTTCGGAAATATCACCAAGATTAAAATAAAGCTCGCCGGAGTTATCGGCGCCTTTTACAAAGGGATCCATCAACCAGAACTCAATGTATTCTACGTTTGTGGCATCGAAGTTTGTTGACTCGATCTTACGCATGATGCCTCCCCAACGTGTTTCTGGTAAATTTAGTAACCCGTCGGCATTGACACCTGCAGATATTCCTGGCTCCCCTTCAACGTCATAGTTATAAGGTCCTCGCTCCGAAGGATAATAGGCCAGATTAAGAATTGGAATGTTAGTAGGTACGCCGTTTGGGACATCTTTATTTGGGAAAACCTCAGTCTCGAGCACCTGCCTAACCTGATGATCCGAAAGTTCGTTAAGGTTGATATTTGAAGGTCTATGGCTACCGGTCTCGTCGTAAAAAAGTGGGTCTATAACATAAAAGGCAAGTTTTGCACGATTAAAACCGTATGCCAGTCCAGTGGAGGGCGCCGCTTCTGGAAACATATCGGCTGTTGTCTGTTTTTGAGGTGTACTGGAGAGTTGCCAATAGGCCATATTTTTCAGATCAATGGTAGATTTAGCAGCCTCAAAATCGTCAATGTAGGAGGTTCCTGTGGATCCGATAACTTTAGCATGACCAGGGACAAAATGTGCAAATTCACCATCTATGTTTATTCTGGATTCATCTTTGGCTGCAATAAAAGGCAGTTTATCCACAATTTTTGTTATCAGCCTCGATTGTGTCTGATAGGCGACATCCATACCCCAGATTGTATTTGAAATAGGGTCGTTGCCGTAGCTTACCTTTTGGGTTAACGGTCTTTCGGTAAGGTTGAGAAGGGTGCCTCCGATATTAAAATTTTCGTTTATCCGATAATCAATATGTGTTCCCATCATCCTTTTAGTCTGTACACTAAAAAATGACTGGCTTTCGAGCGAAATATTTATTGGAGTTCCCGAATTGAGCACACCTTCATTGATGATCCTCACACGTCCTAATGTATAGTCCACCGTATAATCTACATTTTCCATCAAAGGGGCTCCTCCCGCTGTTACTTTTACCGAACCTTGCGGCACGTTGATAGCGTTCAACGAGATTTCCGATCCTGATGAGGATTTATAAAATCCTTCCAACATGAATTTGTTTTTCTCAGGATACTGCTGAGCTCCCGTTTTTGTCAATGTGTATAGCGAATCATAAACAAAACGATCGGCAATATCATCATCTCCTATTTTAGCGCGTAAATAGCTTCCAAATGGCTCTAATACAGTAAAATAGACTTTACCGTTTGTAGATTGAATGGTGCCGCCTTGTGTGGCTGCATTATCAATAAAGTCGAAGATACCATCATAGGGTGGATTTAACTGAGGGTCAAGGTTGTCGAAGTTGAGCACCCTGATAAGCGGGATACCACTTGCATTGCCGGCGTCGGTCAGATAGCTTGTCGGTACAGCATTTTGATTTCCTGAATAGAGGATATTTAAAATGAAATCCTTGCTTTGAATTTGATAAGCTCCGATGGGGTAAACGTTTTTCATCATCAGATTCCAAATAGGAACCCTTGTGCTAAGGGAGTTGCTTTTCAACAACTTGACGATAAGGTTTTTCGGTGAGTTTATACCGCCGTCAGAAAATTCGCCTACCTGATAAAGTGTCGTGTCGCCAATAACATTGTACTGAAAGGCCACAGCAAGAACCTGATCAGGATTTAGGGTGGTATTTAGCGAGATAAAGCCAAGTTTGCCGTTAAAAGTGTATTCGTTTGGGCTGAGCTTTCTGGCGCTTTCCACCTTCACTGCATCAACCCCGGCTTCAAAATAAAATGGCGCGTCTGTGATTATCTGCGATACCTTGTTAATATCCCTGATATCCGGCTCAAAAGATAAAAGCATCTCCATCAGGTTATTGGAACGATAGTTATCAGGAAATACGCTTGGCTTTCCGGTAACATTCGGGCTGTATGGGTTTTTTTCTCCCAGATCCTGTAATGCTATGATGTTACGATTGTCGGTAACGGCAGCGCCAATGTTTGTTACCCACACCTCTATCTTTGTAATGTTAACGTTTGATCGTATCACAGGTAGTTCGGAGAGAGCAGTATCATACGTCTCTCTAAAATATTGAGCAAGTAGGTAATGTTTATTTTCTTCGTATTGATCCGAATTGAGTAAAAAAGCATTAGTCTGCGCGCCACCTTGAACTGTTATACTTTGAGTCTCACTCTTTTGTTCCGAATACACGGTGGTTACAGTTGCACGTCCAAACTTCAGTTTGGTTTTAATACCAAAAAGGGCCTGGCTTCCAGTGATTAGCGTGCTGTTAAGAGGAAGCGTAACATTTCCGGCTTCAATGAGTTGGATAATCTCATCCTCTTTTCCTTCATATTTTAGGTTTAATTTATTCTCAAATTCAAATGAAGCCTCAGTATTATAGTTTGTTTGAAACTCTATCTTATCACCAATCTTGGCCAATACGCTCATCTGAATACGTTGCTGGAAATCAAAATTTACTATGTTCTGTTGCCTTACACTCAATGTAGGGTCTTCGCGTTTGTTGGCCAATACGCCGAAGGTAAGTTCAGCCGAGCCTTGTGGGCGGATATCTATCGTTCCTGATCCAAAGATCTTCTCAAAAATTTCGCCGCCGATATAAATCTGTGGTATCAGGCCGGTGCCGGAGGCTCCTTGACCGGCAGAAATTGCACGTTCTCGCCAATATTGTTGTAAAGCCCTCTCTTGATCCCACTTCATGTAATCCGTAGCTGTCATAGAATAGGGAGTACGGTAATTGAGCTTACCCATTTTTTCCTTGATCGTGTACTCATTTGTTTCAGGGTCGTACTCAACTTGATGTTGAACGTTGGAAGGCTCTTTAAGGAAAAGAGGAGATTCAGGTTTTGATTCAGTTACTGATGTTGGATTTGCAAAAGGATAGATTAATTCTATCGTATCAGGGCGTAAAAACCGAAAAGGATCAGGGTTTAAAACATGCTTATTGGTCTCTTTAACAGTTGACCGATTGATTGCGGCCAACGAAAAGAGAGCCAGCAATGCGAAAAGTAGTATATATGTTAATCTACGTATCAAAAAGTATTATCAGTTGCTAGTTGATAAGCAATCAAAAAAAATCAGTAAGCTTTGATTAAAGGTAACGCAGCGAAAGTCATTTAATTAATTGGTTTTTAGCTAAATAAAAGATAACCTTCTCAATTTCTTACTATTTACAGGATTTTTAAAGCCTCCTTAATTAGTTCTTCAACGCTTAGATTCGGATTCTTTTTCAGAATAGAATTTAATGCTTTTTCTGATGCATGTTTTCCAAAACCCAGCGTAGTTAGCCCAATTAACGCCTCTTCTTTTTGTGTATTGTGCGTCCAGCCTAAAAATTCAGGCGCGAGAGCCTCTTTTCCTATCTTATCTTGAAGCTCTACAATGATCCGTTGTGCAGTCTTGTTGCCAATCCCTTTTATCCCTTTCAATGTTGCAAGTTCGCCTGCCCTGATGGTTTCTGTAATTTTTTGATACGACAGCGAAGATAGCATCCGCATGGCAGTGCTGCTACCTACTCCCGATACTGAAATTAACATACGGAACAACGATCGTTCAGCTTGATCAAAGAATCCATAAACAACAATACCGGTGGGTGTTGTGGCTTCGATCTTAAATGTCAGATGAACGTATAGTTTCGCCTCATCCAAGTCTTTAATTGACGAAAAAGTATTGAGTGAAATATTAATTAGATAACCCGTACCATTCTGCTCAAGAATGACGTAAGCAGGATTTTTTTCAACAAGTTTACCTGAAAAATACTCGATCATAGCCCTTTATTTTAATCTGATTTAGACAAAAATATATTTTTTCCATTCCAAATGAATGTTTAGCCAATCCATTACTGTTACATGATTGCTATCCGAACAATAAAGGTTTAAGATAAAACAACAATATTGTTTTTTTATTTCAGTATCTCAAGGATAGATAGACGACTTTAAAGAGATTACCGAAAAACTATATTTTTGTCAGGAATAACCTATTAATTTTATTATTTTGAAAAAGAGTTATTTACTGTTGTTTTATAGCATTTTTGCGGTTTTTATACACTTTTCGGCAGTTGCACAAATTAGTGAACAGGGTACTCCACCCAGTATAGAATATTCTGGTTCATTATCTCATCATCCTGTTGTAACTGTGCCTCCGCCTGATATAGAGCTTCTAAAAAGTGAGGATGGATTTTATCAGAAGAATGCTATTGCTTACCGTTTTGCTGAATCAATACCTGTTAAAATAGATTTTGCCAAGGAGGGGCTGTGGGAATCATTGCCTGATGGTAGAAGGATTTGCAGATTAAGTATTAAATCTCCTGGCGCTCAGGCTCTAATATTATATTACAGCCGCTTTAAAATTCCAGCCGGTGGAAATCTTTTCTTATACAGCGCCGACAAAAAGCAGATTATTGGCGCCTTTTCTTCTAATACAAACTCTGCCGACAAATCCTTTGCAACGGAAATGATCAAAGGTGAGGAGGTTATTCTCGAGTATTCAGAGCCATTTGCACTATCAGTTAAGCCTCAAATAGTGATCAATGAGGTAGGTTACGTTTATCGCACTGCCGATCGTTTTTTTAATATGCGTGGGTTTGGAACTTCCGACACCTGCGAAGTAAATGTAAACTGCCCTGAAGGAGAGGAGTGGCAATACCAGAAGAACGGCGTGGTTAGGATTATCGTCAAATCTGGCTTCTCATCATTTTGGTGTTCAGGGTCAATTGTGAACAATGCACGAAACGATTGTACACCTTTCCTGCTTACCGCCGATCATTGTGGGCCACATGCCTCGGAAGAAAACTATGACCAATGGGTTTTCTATTTTCGTTACGAAGGCGATGATTGCGATGACCCGGAGAGCGATTCCACATTTAAAAGTTATACAATAGTAGGAGCTAAAAAGTTAGCAGGTAACGGCGGTGCAGCAGGTAAAGCATCAGATTTTAAGCTGCTGAAGCTCAACGAAAACATTCCTGTAACTTACAATCCTTTTTACAATGGATGGAGCATTGCCAATGAACCAAGCCCAAGTGGTACTTCCATACATCATCCCGATGGCGATATTAAGAAAATCAGCACCTATACCGACACACTCAAGTCATCAAACTGGGGGACAATTCCCAATACCCACTGGCGGGTTATTTGGGCGCAAACCGAAACAAACTGGGGCGTTACTGAAGGCGGATCATCGGGAAGCCCCCTGTTCGACAACAATGGAAGGATAATAGGACAGCTCACCGGCGGCGAAGCAAGCTGTAAATATGTATATAAACCGGATTATTACGGGAAATTCTCCTACTCATGGGATGGAGTGCCAACAGCAGACTCCACCATGCTCAAGCCATGGCTTGACCCTGATGATACCGGAATAACTGAAATAGACGGAATAGTAAGCATAAACGAACCAATTAAGCGATCGTCGGCCTTGTATCTATATCCAAACCCCGCAGAAGAGGCCATTTACATTCGGGATGAGCGGATAACCGGAAACCCCGTTCAGGTTATTATCACTAACCTGCATGGGCAGGAGGTTTTAATAGAACATTTTCCTGAGCGTGCCGATAATATGATTAATCTAAATGTTAACACCCTCAAAAAAGGGATATACATTGTTTACATCATTATTAATGATGAATTAAGAACAGCAAAACTGATAAGGTAATCGGATAAAGAGAAATCGCAGTTAAGAACAAGCCTTTAAAAGGCTAACAAAACGGACATGCCTCCGTTACAACACTCTGTTGTTGTTAAGTATTTGACTTTGTGTCTTCAACAATAATATAAATCTCAGCGCTCTTTAAGCGCTATTTGTTATAACACGGCGTTCCGCTATCTAAAACTTACTATTTTTTAATGTGCTTTGCCAGAAACTTTTCCATCGCTCTATAGAAATCGAAACGATTCTCTTCATTTGCAAAGCCGTGTCCTTCATTATCTTTTACCATATATTCCACCTCAATGCCTCTTTTGTTTAATGCTTCCACAATCTGATCCGATTCGGCCTTGTTGACGCGCGGGTCGTTAGCGCCCTGTGCAACAAAGAGTGGAGTTATTATTTTGTGTGCATTTAAAGCGGGCGAGGTAGCTCTAAATTGTACCGTGTCAATTTCGGGATTTCCAACCATTTCGTACATCATGTCGAGCAATGGCTGCCAATATGGAGGTATGGTTTTCAGAAATGTGAAAAGATTGGATACGCCAACATAATTCACCGCTGCAGCATAAAGAGTGGGGGTTACCGTAACGCCTTGCAGTGTGGCGTAACCGCCGTAGCTACCGCCATAGATAGCTATCCGGTCTTTATCGGCAATGCCTTTGTTGATCAGCCAGTAAACCCCGTCGGTTATATCGTTTTGCATAGTGAGACCCCATTGTTTGAATGACCTTTCCCAAAAGTCCCTGCCATAGCCTGTTGATCCTCTGAAGTTCATCTGTAAGACGGCATAACCGCGGTTAGCAAGAAACTGAACTTCAGGATTAAAACCCCAGCTATCGCGTGCCCATGGGCCGCCGTGCGGGTTGATAACTACAGGTAAATTATGAGCCGTTTCCATTGTTAACCCATTAGGTAGGGTAAGATAACCCGGTATAACCAATCCATCGCGGGCTTCGTATTCAATAGGAAACACCTGCGCCATCTTACTTTCATCTAACCAAGGGCTTATATCATGGATCTTTGTGAGTTTGTTTTTCGCAAAATCGTAAAGGTAATAAGCGCCGAGTGAACGATCAGAATACGAACGGATGATATACATATTTTCATTGTCGTCCAAAGAAGAGATGCCGATTTCGTAGTTAGGAAGCTGTTTTTGAAGATTCTCAAATAACGTTTTAGTCTGCTGGTCGAAGAAATGACGCTCACGCTTCCACGAAACAAAAGAGGCAGAGGTTACCACTTTCCTTTTTCTGGAAAATGAAACCGATGAAATATCATAATCCGGATGCTCGTAAAGCGCCTCTATCTCTTTACCATTGGCAATATCAAAGAGCACGACAACCGATTTATCCCTTCCAAGATTGGAAGTAGCATAGACATTTTTATTGTCGAAATCAAAAAAATATGGCGACACCGATTCCTTAAAGTTGGTAGTGAGCACAGGTCTAAACTCCTGATCTTCACTGTCGCGATAAAGAATTTGTGTGTTTACACCATCAACAATAGCTATTGCAATACGTAACTTCCCTTCATGATCTGTCATCCACCCCTGGATATTTCCAGGATTTTCGGCAAGCATGGTCATCTCACCGGTTTTGATATTCAACCGGTATGGATCAAATACCACCGGAGTACGTTTGTTCAAACTGATGATCACTTCGTCAGGGAAATCCTTTAAGTCGTCAACGATCATTGTTCGAACACCCTCAAAGCAGGTAAGACATTTTAAGTTTTTTCCATCCCTGTCAACGCCGTAAAGCGCGAAATTCTCATCACCCCCTTTATCTTTTAAGTAAAGAATCCTATTCTTGTTTGCCCAGTAGTAACCGGCAATATCCCGATCGGTCTCGTTAGTCAAGCGAATAGACTTCTCTTTGCCAATCTGTTGAACAAAAATATTAAGACGGTTTTCATAAGGTGCCAGGTAAGAATAAAACTTTCCATCAGGCGAGATTTGATAACCGGTCTTTTCAGGGTTTCGGAAAAAATCCTCAAGAGGAATTTGATTTTGTGCCATTACACTTTGGGTTGAAAGAAGATAAAACAAAGAAACTAAAAAAAATGTTCCTAAAAAGGAGCAACAGTCTGACTTTTTCATAAATAATGATTTTTGATTAAGTGTGCAAATATAGGTTGTTCTAAGTTTTCACTAAAAGGATTTCTCCTTATTAATTTTCGCTTCATTGGATCAAAACCATTTTTTTTGCCGCATATACAGATACATGGCTGTGCCGCCGGCAACTATAAATATCAGTACCGCAGGATAACTCCATCGTAAAGAAAGTTCGGGCATATAGGTAAAATTCATCCCATAGATACCGGTGATCAGCGTTAGCGGGATGAAAATAGTTGCAATGATGGTAAGCGACTTCATTACGTTATTCATCCGGTTTGAGTAGTTCATCATCTGAAGCTCATACAGGCTGGTAATGGTTTCACGATAATTGTCGGTGGCGCTTAACAAATGCTGCAAATGGTCAGCGATATCGTTAAAAAAAGTGCGATTATGCTTTTTGATAAAAGCGCTTTCGATTTTTAATAAAATCCTTACAGCCTCAGCAACAGGCAATATATTACGTCTGATAAAATTCAGCTCTCTTTTCTGCTGTTGTATCATACTTGTCATATCCGCACTTTGATCACTCATCAGGATTTCCTCTATCTCTTCTAACTTTTCGTCGGTTTGATTAAAAAGCAGATAATAATGATCAACAATGATATCAATAAGCTGATACAATATATAATCGTGGGTATAATGATGAGGGCTCTCCTTTACTGTTTTAATTCTTTTGATAAAATTATCGAAAAGCGAAGTGTTGCGCTGGAGGAAAGTAATTATAAATCTCTTACCAAGCAGAAAACAGACGTGATTAGTCTCAAAAGAGTCTGTCTCAGTATTTCTTGTTAATATTTTTATCACAAAAAACAAAAACTCATCTGTCTCTTCTGCCTTTGGCAAATGCTCGGCATTTAAAATATCTTCGATGATCAAAGGATTTATTTGAAATACACTGCCAAGATGTTCGAGTTTATCTATATCTCCTAATCCAGTGAAAATAAGCCAGTTTGTTGCTTCTGGCCAGAGCCGTGAAGGGAGCTTCTCAAAATCCTCTATTATGATGTCCTGATTGCTATCATCGCTTACCGAAATTAGCCTTGTGGATTCGTGTACAGAGGTCTGTGCAAATGTATTGATCAGCGTGCCGGGAGGCGCTCCGGCCTTCGTTTTCATCAACTTGAAAATCTTGCTCTGAGGTATTTTCATAGTAAAGTTCTTTTTATTTAATGCACAAAGGTACATAATCAACTAAGAAATCTAAAATAATAAGGTATTGGTTTTAACGTTTGATTCCATATCTGTTACAATGGTAAAGTTCAACATTTACGCGCGCAAAAAACAATGGAAATTGTTCCTCTTTGCTCTTGCGGTTGCAATAGTAAGCGGATCAATGTACTATACCAGTATTATTGTACGCAAAGTGGCGGAGCAGGAGCAGACCAATGTAAAGATCTGGGCTGACGCTATCTACCGTAAAACCGAACTTGTAAAGTATATCGAACAGTTTTTCCAGCAAATACGCGAAGAAGACCGTAAGAGTGTTGTACTGTTAGCTGAAGCATACAAACAACTGATCCGTACCGACGATCCTAATGTTGACCTCACCTTTTACGTGGATATAATACGGTACAACAGCACAATCCCAATAATCCTCACCGATGAAGACGGGCGGATAATAAACACCAAAAATGTTGATTTTAACGAAGATACCGTTACCTTTTTGTCAGGTAAGCTCTTAGATGAATTTTCCGTTTATCCTCCAATTCCTGCCCGCTATTTTCAAAATAAAAAGAACTATCTCTATTATAAGGATTCAAAGCTGCATAGCGAGCTGCATCAAGTGCTCAACGACCTTGTCAGTGATTTCTTTTCCGAAGTGGTTATCAATGCCGCCAGTGTGCCGGTGATCATCACTGATAGCACAAAACAGAAAGTGATTGATTTTGGAAATATAGAGCCAAACAAAATCATGGAGCCGCTCTTTGTTGAAAAGACCATTGCAGAGATGGCAGCCAGCAATCCTCCTATAGAAATCGAACTTACCAACTTAGGCAAAAGTTACATTTTTTATAAAGGCTCATCTCTTCTTACACAACTGCGCTATTTCCCTATAGTCCAAATCCTGATTATGGGTCTGTTCCTATTTATCGGATACATGATGTTCAATACTGCAAGGCGATCGGAACAAAACCAGGTATGGGTAGGGTTGGCTAAAGAGACGGCTCACCAGCTTGGAACGCCGCTTTCGTCAATGATGGCATGGATGGAGCTTTTAAAAGAGGAAAACCCAAATCCGGAGATTGTAAGCGAGCTAAGGAAAGATGTTGAACGGCTCGAAAAAGTTACCGACCGGTTCTCTAAGATAGGAGCGCTGCCAAAACTTACTGACACAAACATAGTGAAGGTTATACACAACTCAATCGAATATCTGAAGACACGTACCTCACGTAAGATCACATACGAGATCACCCCCGGCCCCGATACTGAAATCATTGCTCCAATTAACCTGCACCTTTTTGAATGGGTGATCGAAAACCTGACAAAAAATGCCGTAGATGCAATGGAATCAAAGGGTACCTTCTCAGTAAATATCGAAGAGAATAATGGTCATATCATTATTGACCTTACCGATACCGGGAAAGGGATCCCAAAATCGAAGTTTAAAAGCATTTTTAACCCCGGGTATAGCGGTAAAAAACGTGGCTGGGGGCTTGGCCTCTCGCTGGCGCAACGCATTATTCGCGACTATCACCGCGGCAAAATATTTGTAAAATCATCCACAATTGACAAAGGCACTACTTTCAGGATTATCTTGCGCAAAAAAGTAAAGCTGTAACATAATATGCCAGGGCTTTATATCCACATCCCGTTTTGCAGGCAAAAATGCCACTACTGTAATTTCTTTTCGATAGCATCAAAAAAATATATTAACGAGATAGTTCAGGCAATTCAAACTGAGGTAAGATCAAATTCCGGGTTTTTTAACGGTAGTCCATTAAATACCATCTATTTCGGCGGAGGAACGCCCTCGCTGCTTAGCATAAACCAGATTAACGAGATAATAGATACGGCGATCGCTACATTTGGAATAGATCCCAACGCTGAAATAACCGTAGAGGCAAACCCTGACGACCTTATAAATAGTTGGCTCCAAGCGCTCTCGCAAACTGTTGTAAACAGATTGAGCATCGGTGTTCAGTCGTTTAGAAACGAGGATTTGACTTACCTCAACCGTGTTCATTCAGCAAATCAAGCCGAAAGTGCGATTCAAAATGCGCTGAAGTATGGTTTTAAAAATATCAGTATTGACCTCATCTATGCAATGCCAACACTCGACAACGAGCAATGGATTGAAAATATCAATCGTGCGCTGAGCTATAATATCCCTCATATTTCGGCCTATGCGCTTACCGTTGAGCCTGGGACAGCGCTTGACCTTTTCATAAAAAAAGGGAAATATAAGCAGGTGGAAGAGGAGAAAGTGGCAGAGCAATTTCAAATTATCATGACAAGTATGGCAAAATCAGGGTATGAGCATTACGAAATTTCCAATTTTGCTTTACCGGATAGATATTCACGTCATAATAAAAGTTACTGGTCGCGCGAAAGTTATCTCGGCTGCGGGCCGTCGGCTCATTCGTACAACGGTTTTATAAGGAGATGGAATGTTTCAAATATTTCTAACTACTTGAAAGCTGTTAGGGAAGGCACGACATATTACGAACTTGAAGAACTGACAAAAAACCAACAATTTAATGAATACATTATGACTGCCTTACGCACTATGTGGGGTGTTGATACCGAATTTGTTAAAAAACTCTTTGGTAACGACTTTGCAACCCATCTAAATAATCAGCTTAAAAAACCATTGGAACTTGGGCTGATCCTCCAAAAAAATCAAAAATTTATTCTCTCCGATCAAGGTAAATTATTTGCTGACGGAATAGCAGCCGAACTCTTTATCTCCTGAAAGCGTAACTGCATTGAAGTTAGCCTTATAAAATCAACATCTCAACATAATAGGGCTTTCTTAACAGCAAATTGGATATTCCCCTTTTTGCTTATCTCTTTGTTGCTTGTTATATTATTGCGTGTTAGCAAAAGTGGTTATTAAAACTGCCCAAATCCTATTACTAATGAGCATAGAAAATATGGAGTGTTTCCGGTAGAATTTAAATCTTTAAACTTTAATATTTCATTGTATCCCGTTTCAAATTTGATGCTAATATGCCCATTTGCCGTACCTCCATAATAATAGTAGTTTTTACTTTCAAATTCATAAATCTTAACTTCGGTATGTAAGCCAATTCCGTAAGTAAATGAATTGAAAATCTCATGTTCTAAATCCTTATCCTTTGGGTCGTCATATTTTGTGCTTTCCAGATGACTGCCTGATATAGAAGCATAAGGAGCTAAATGAAAACGATTGCTCCTAACAATGAAATATCCGCCTTTTAAACCTGCATCTAAATATGAAAATTTTTCATTTAACTCAAAATTTAATGTATCAGTATCTGAAGTTACCATAAAGGGGTCTTTCAATTTTAAACTTGTTCCTTTTAAGTAAAGTGAGGCAAAAACTCTATGAACATTAATATCCATCCCAAAATTGAATAGGGCATTATTTGAAAATTTAGTGGCTAAATCACCTGTTGTAAAAACCATACCCGAACCAAAAAATAAATTCCAGGAGGCTTTAATTATCATGTGCGGCATAAATCCATTTACAAAGCTGTCATATTTCTTATTGTCATACTTCTTTTTATATGCAACAAGTATTTCATTGTATTCTTTATCTGGTGGTTGCTTTTCAATATATTTTAAAAAACCGGTAATAAGCAGCTTTGCTTGTTCATCAATCTGCGACATGTTGCAACTTACCAAAATAGATTGTCTGTTACTCAAGGTCAGTTCGGATAATTTATAAACTATTGTATGGGAATTTGGATAAACAATTCTCTTTTTGTGTTTTTCATATTCAAGCATCAGGTTATTTACCGTTTCCCAATCGCCTACAAGCATATTAATATAAAAATCCTCAATAAAATAGAATGCAGAAAAGGGCTTATCTTTTGTTTTCTCCGTTAAAAAATCATAGATTTCTTTTGTTTTAACCAAATTGTTATCCGCTAGCTCTTTAAGAATCATCTTCCTGCCATTATGAACTAAGAGTTCAGTACTATCAACATATGTTGCTATCTCATTACTAATCTGAGAAAAGATACTTAATGGAAACATAATAGCGATCAAAATAATAGTTAGATTTCTTTTCATGATCTGTTTTTATTAATGTTCAACTCTATTGCTGTTTTTTATATTAAAAGTCTGTAATGCTATTTTCGTTAATAGGTTTATAAAGCGCCTTCGTTTTAAAAGTACGGTTAACGCTCCGGTTCTGGTTGGATAACTGCACCTTTTTGCTCAAGAGGCTGGTAAGTTTATCTGTTTCAATGGTCATCAAAGGGCGCCCTGATTTGATAAATTCTTTTTTTGTGGTACATGAGCATATTTTTTTGTTGTTTTCGTACTTTTATGAACTAATAACTCTTGAATACCGCAAACCAGTTCCGCTTACAAGCGAATGGTTAACGTAATAATGTCTTAACCATTAAAGCGTTACCGATTTTATAATTCCGTACAAACATAACGCTTTTTTTAAAACTTTCGCAAGCGGTTTTTCAGAATATTTTTACTCTTCTTGCTGCCCTTTAAAAAGTCATTAGAGCGTGGGTTGATCCTTTAAAAAAATCAAAAATTTATTCTCTCCGATCAAGGTAATTATGTGCGTTTTTCTGCTTTGAACCTAACAGCCAAGTATATACCAAATTGCGGGGTTTTAAGGCATCATTGTTTCAAGTTTGCAAAAAGGTTTATTACCTGCAGAACGTACAATTTGCCACAAAACCCCGCAATTATCACTTAGACAATGTTATGGGCTGGTTTTTATTTTCCGCCGAATTTATAACCGACTGATAATCCTATAACCCGGTTATTAATCTTCATTCCGCCATCATTATAAGGTGAAATATTTGCTAAGCCCAAATTATAGCCCAATCCAATTTGAAACAAATCAATTTCAACACCAGCGCCTATTGTTAAACCAAAATCTAATCTCTTTAAATCAGATTTACCTTTTTCAGAGCCCCATTCAACATCTTCTTTCTCTTTTTCAGTTTTGCCATCAATTGTTGTTACAGTTTTAGATTGACCGGTTAGTCCCATACCTATATACGGACCAAACAAACCAAATACTTTTGCGTCACCTAAATCAAACGAAGCTTTGGCTGTTAAAGGAATATCAAGGTAAAAGAGGTTCGTTTTAATTTTCATCTCTATTTTTTTACCCATAAATGTTTCTTCTTCACTGATCTTGTATCCTTTTGTTGATAATAACAAGCCTGTTTCAAAAGAAAACATATCACTAAATGGAAATTCAGCTGTGGCTCCAATATGAAATCCCGGATTCATTTTAAAATCATCGCTGTAAGTGGTGTTGTCATCTTTGGCAAGGATATTTGATAAGTTCAAACCGCCTTTTAATCCAAAATTTTGAGCAAAAGCCCCTGTGGTCATTGATACGACTAAAACAAAAATCAAAAGCTTAATGACATTTTTCATAAAAAATAAATTTTAATTTATCCTACTCGTAAGGCTTTTCGGATTACGCCCCGTTTTTTAAGTGGTTTCTGGACTCCACTTTTAAAGTTCAATAATACATTTTTTTTGTCACTATGGGTGGCCAGCCCGTTGGCTTTCGCAGACCATATTTGTTTTTAACTTGATCATAACTCTTGAATATACCTTAAATCGGTACCGCTTACAAGCAAATAGGTAACGTAAAAATACCTTACTCATTGAAGCAAAACCGATTTAGTAATTCAGCGCAAACATAATCCTTTTTTTTAACCTTTGGCAAGAATTTCTTCAGAATAGTTTTACTCTTTTTGCTACTCTTTAAAAAATCATTAGAGTTTGGGTTGATCCTCCAAAAAAATCAAAAATTTATTTTCTTCGATCAAGGTAAATTATTTGCTGACGGAATAGCAGCCGAACTTTTTATCTCCTGAAAGTGAAACTGTATTGAGATTAACCTTATAAAACCAACAGTTCAACATAAAGGGGCTTCATGTAAAGCAAATTGGGAAAAAAAAAGCGGGTTTGATCAAATTGTATTTAACTAAGGGAGCATTCTTTACACTGTGCTCTCGAGCATTATTTCGCTGGGTCTGAGGTTTTTTATTATAAACTTCTGACGTTCGAGGGTGTTTTTGCCCATATAAAACTCCAGCATCTCTTTTATGGATTGTCCTTTTCGCAGCAGTACAGGGTCGAGGCGCATAGATGCTCCGATAAAGTGTTTAAATTCATCGGGCGATATCTCTCCTAAGCCTTTAAACCTTGTTATTTCCGGGTTGGGTCCAAGTTTTTTAATTGCTGCTTTACGTTCATCATCGTCGTAGCAATATATTGTCTCTTTCTTGTTTCTTACTCTGAAAAGCGGTGTTTGCAGTATGTAGAGGTGCCCTGATTTTACAAGATCGGGATAAAACTGTAGGAAAAAGGTAAGCAGCAAGAGCCTTATATGCATGCCATCTACATCGGCATCCGTAGCAATGACAATGTTGTTGTAGCGTAGGTTTTCCAAATCTTCGTCAATATTTAGCGCCGATTGCAGCAAGTTGAATTCTTCGTTTTGGTAAACGAACTTCTTGCTCATTCCGTAGCTGTTCAAAGGTTTTCCTTTAAGCGAAAAGACTGCTTGTGTGTTTACGTCTCTCGACTTAGTAATGCTCCCGCTGGCTGAGTCGCCCTCGGTAATAAATAGTGTAGTTTCAAGCCGTTGTTCATGATTTTGGTTATAGTGAATACGGCAGTCGCGTAATTTTTTATTGTGAAGACTTACTTTTTTTACACTCTCTTTTGCCAGCCGTTTGATACCTGCTATCTCTTTGCGTTCCTTTTCGGAGCTTAATATTTTTTGGTAAATAATTTCAGCAGTTTGTGGGTTTATGTGTAGTGTGTTGTCAAGATTACGCTTTACAATGTCTATCACATAGTTACGCACTGTCTGACCGCCTGGTTCAATATATTGTGATCCGAGTTTTGTTTTGGTTTGCGATTCGAAAACCGGTTCTTGTATTTTTATGCTAAGGGCTGCAGCAATTGAAGTTCGTACATCTACCGGCTCAAAATCTTTTTTAAAGAACTCCCTTATCGTCTTTACTATTGCTTCGCGAAATGCGGCTAAATGGGTACCCCCTTGGGTGGTGTTCTGTCCGTTTACAAAAGAGTGATACTCTTCGCCCCACTGGTTGGAGATGTGGGTAAAGGCAAATTCAAGATCTCCTTCGGTAATGTGAATAATAGGATAGAGGGCCTCGCCGTTGGTGTAACGCTCTAAAAGGTCGTGAAGGCCGTTTTTAGCAAAAAAACGTTCGCCATTGTAATAGATAGAGAGGCCATTATTGAGGAAAACATAATTCCATAGCAGCTTTTCAACATACTCGGGGATAAAATGAAAATTGCCAAAAAAGCTGATATCAGGGGTGAAAGTTACCAGAGTTCCATTTTTCTCATCAGTAGGGCTTTCAGCATAATCGTTTATAATTTCTCCTTTACTGAACTCTGCTATTTTCAACTTCCCGTCTCTTACCGATTGTACTTTAAAATATGACGAAAGCGCATTTACCACCTTCGATCCTACGCCGTTCAGACCAACGGATTTCTTAAAGGCAGTAGAGTCGTATTTTGCTCCGGTATTGATTTTTGATACGCATTCTACAACTTTTCCTAATGGAATCCCGCGTCCATAATCGCGGATGGTAACGGTCTTGTCGCTTATATCAATGTCTATTCTCCTGCCATTTCCCATGACAAACTCGTCAATAGAGTTGTCAATTATCTCTTTGATTAACACATAAATACCGTCGTCCTGCGAGGAGCCATCGCCCAGCTTGCCGATATACATTCCGGGCCGGGTTTGAATATGCTCCTTCCAGTCGAGCGTGCGTATTTGATCTTCACCGTATTCGAAAGACATTTTTGTAAAAATTTTTGCAAAAGTAGTGTTTTTTGAGCTTAAAAGCAAAGCCCAGCCTGAAAGTTATGCACATGTACTTGTGCATAAATCAATGGAAAATGATTTAATTCATGGTAAAAATGTTTGAGTTAAGATAGTGTTTATCTTTTGAGATAATCTTAAATTCTAAAAACATTAAATCATATATTTTTGCCTATAAAATATCTTTTAAGTAAATGTATTATCCATGAAATCAAAAGTTTTTACAATTAGTTTGTTGTTTTTCTGCTTTACGGCATTAGGACAAAATAACCTGAATGTAGCTTTCGGCAACCTTGTCAAACTTCAAAAGAATCCTGCAAAGCAGGAGTTTACATTAATTTCCGATAATGGTACAGCGAAGCTAACGGTTTATTCTCCAAACATAATTAGGATAAGGATTGCAAAAGAGTTCAATTCTGATTTTTCATATTCCGTGGTTGCAAACCCGATGAAATGCAACTTTGATTACGGTGAGGATAATAATAACTTTTTTGTTAGCACTGATTCTCTTTTTCTTGAAATTAGCAAAAAGCCTATTCGATTTAGTTTTAAAACCCTTGATGGTCAGGTGGTTAATCAGGATGATCCGGCTTTTGGAGTGTCTTGGATAAGAAATGAGGTAACTAATTATAAGTTGATTCAGGGGGATGAGAAATTTATCGGCCTCGGTGAAAAAACCGGTAACCTGAATCGTAGGGGTGAGGCCTATGAACACTGGAATACCGATAACCCTCACTACGATAATAATTCTGATCCGCTTTATGCATCAATCCCATTTTACATTGGAATTCACAGCGGCTTGAACTATGGTATTTTTTTGGATAATACACATCGAACCACTTTCAACTTTGGCGCTTCCAACGATCGTTTTTCTTATTTCTCGGCAGAAGATGGGGAAATGAACTACTATTTCATTTATCATAAAAATGTAACAGACATTATCAGTTCATTTACGTGGCTCACAGGGCGAATGGAGATGCCTCCTGTTTGGTCGCTCGGATATCAACAATGCCGTTGGAGTTATACACCTGAATCGGAAGTGATGCGTATTGCAAACACTTTTAGAGAAAAGAAAATTCCGGCTGATGTGATTTATCTTGATATACACCATATGGACAATTATAAAATATTTACCTGGAATCCAGTAGATTTCCCTCAACCGAAAAAGATGATAAAGAGTTTGGCGGAAATGAATTTTAAAACAGCAATAATTGTTGATCCGGGAATAAAAGTAGAAAAAGGTTATATGGCTTATGATGAGGGAGTTGCGTATAAGCATTTTGTAAAATATCCAGATGGTTCTAATTGGACAGCGCAGGTTTGGCCAGGATGGTGTCATTTTCCTGATTTTACCTCTGAAAAGAGTAGAAAATGGTGGGGAGAGAAATTTAAAAGTTATGTAGAAGATGGTGTCGTAGGTTTTTGGAACGATATGAACGAAATAGCTACATGGGGACAACAGGTTCCTAATTTAATTGAGTTCGACTGGGATGGGAACAAAGCGACATATCGGCAGGCAAAAAATGTTTATGGTATGTTGATGGCACGCTCAACTTTTGAAGGCGTTAAAAAGCTGATGAATGGTAAGCGCCTGATGAATATCACTCGTTCCGGGTTTGCTGGTATGCAACGTTATACTATTCTCTGGACAGGCGACAATCAGGCCACCGATCATCATATGATGCTTGGCGTAAGGTTAGTAAACAGCCTCGGATTATCGGGATTATCTTTTACCGGATCAGATGTTGGAGGATTTGGAGGAAATTGTACTCCGGCTCTCTTTGCACGATGGATGCAAATTGGCGCTTTTACACCGTTTTTCAGAGGCCATTCCGCTTATAATACTATCAGCCAGGAGCCTTGGGTCTTTGGCGAAACAGTTGAGGAGATATCGAAAAACTACATACAGCTCCGCTATAATCTTCTTCCATATATTTATAGTTCAATGCACTCGTCTGTTATCAGCGGAATACCTTTAAACCGTAGCTTGGCTATAAATTATACAATGGATGAAACGATTTATCAGGAGGAGTACCAAAATCAATATCTATTTGGCCCCTCAATGTTGGTTATTCCGGTTGAAAGTAATAAGGAGATCGTAAAAGCATATCTTCCAAAAGGCGAATGGTATGACTTTTATACCGATCAATATTTTGATGGGCAACAAGAGGTTTTTGCCGAGTCGCCGCAGGACAAATTGCCTGTATATGTTTTGGCAGGCAGTATAATCCCAATGCAATCGCCAATTCAACATACCGCTGAAATGCCTTCCGACACGCTGTACGTCCATCTTTATAAAAGTCAGAGTAATAAGGATATTGCGTGGAAATATTATGAGGACGATGGCGTTAGTTATGATTATCAAAATGGAAAATTTTATTTACGGGAGATAATTTATAAGCCAGAGATAAATGAAGTTGAGTTTCGTAAACCCGATGGTGATTTCCAAAGTAAATTTAAAAATGTCAGATTGGTTTTTCACGGATTTGACGAGCTTGACTGGATCATTAAATTCGATGGGAAGCCTCGGAAGGTTTATCCTTTATCAATGAATTTTCGAAAAGTATCCGAAATTCCACCAGAGGGTGATTATTCTACAATTACATGCCCTACGATTGTATTCCCTAATGATGAAGAGAGGATGATAATTACATGGTAATGGAATAATTTTGAGGATTTGAAAGATCGGATAATTATACCGGATAATTATAATGGACAATCTGTAATAGTTTAGTTTAATTTAACTTTGCGGGAAAATAATTCAGCAAATGACCATTGACGAAATTATCAAAGCGGCTTTAGCGGAAGATGTGGGAAACGGGGATCATACCTCTTTGTCAACTATTCCACAGTGGGCAATCGGTCGTGCTAACTTACTGATAAAAGAAAATGGGATACTTTGTGGTGTGGATATAGCCCGTAAAGTGTTCAACACTGTTGATCCTGATCTTGATTTTCAGGTGTTTATCGAAGATGGTAATGACGTTGTTCCGGGCGATATAGTATTTTCTGTTTCTGGAAAAGTGATATCAATCCTTACTGGCGAACGGCTGGCGCTTAACTTTATGCAACGATTGAGCGGAATAGCGACAAATACACGTCTGATGGTTAACGAGTTGAAGGGTACTAAAGCGCGCTTGCTCGACACTCGAAAAACAACTCCAAATTTTCGTGAACTTGAAAAAATGGCCGTGAGAACGGGCGGAGGCGAAAATCATAGAATGGGATTATATGACATGATATTAATAAAAGATAATCATGTTGATTTTGCGGGTGGAATAAAACAAGCCATTAAAGCGGTGCATAACTATATAAAGGATAAAGCTTTAGATTTGAAAATAGAAATTGAAGTCAGGAATTTTGATGAACTGAATTTAGTGATGGAAACAGGAGGTGTTGATAGAATCATGCTCGATAATTTTAATGTATCAGATTTGAAAAAGGCAGTGGAGCTTGTTGCCGGTCGTTTTGAAACAGAAGCCTCGGGAAATATTACTCTGAAAAATATAAGAGAATATGCAAAAACGGGGGTTGATTTTATTTCATCAGGCCAACTGACTCATCAGATCAGAAGCTTAGATATGAGCCTGAAAGCCGATTTTTAATTAAAAGATAAGAAATTGTTAGACCATAAAAATAAGCTACTATCTAAGTTAAATCCTAAGGTTGTTAAGTTTCTTCGCAACTCACTTGCATTTATTATCAGGATTTTACGAAAAATTACTATCCCAGGCACTAATAAGATGCCACTGTACGACGTGATGATTTTTTTTCTGAAAGGCTTAACTGAGGGAAGGCTAACTTTAAGAGCATCATCTATCTCTTTCGATTTTTTTCTGGCGCTTTTTCCGGTAATCATCGTTTTTTTTACTCTTATTCCATTTATTCCTATTACAGGATTTCAGGAAGAATTGTTACATTTTCTTGAGGATGTTATTCCTTCAACATTGTGGATACATGTTTCTGAAACCCTTGAAGACATCATTGTTCAGCCTCGTTCAGGATTATTGTCGCTCGGTTTTTTACTCGCGCTTTTCTTTTCCACAAATGGGGTAAACTCAATTATAGAAGGGTTCAACTCATCATATCATACAACTGAAAAAAGACCGTATTTAAAGCAGCGGTTGGTTAGCCTTTACATTGTTTTAGTGCAGTCGGTCTTAGTGATTTTAGCTGTTTCGCTGTTTTTGATAGGCGGCAGGATTTTGCAATTTTTAGTATTCCACGGAATCCTCACAAATCAGTTGACTATTGTTATCCTTCATATCGTTAGGTGGCTGATGATTGTAGGGTTGTTTTTAGTCTCAGTCTCATTTTTGTATTATTTTGCTCCAGCTAAAAAGAAGGAGTACAAATTTTTTTCAATTGGTGCAATATTTACATCAGGGATGATGATTCTGACCACCTATGGGTTCAACTTTTATATCGAAAATTTCAACCGCTATAATGCTCTTTACGGCTCAATAGGAACTCTTTTGGTTTTTCTTCTGTGGTTATATTTCAACTCTATCATCATTCTTATTGGCTTTGAGCTGAATATTAGCATTAATACTGCCAAAAAAAGATTTGAAAATGCTTAACCATCTGCGAAATACGGTAAAGCATACGGCAATTTACAGCCTGGGGAATCTAAGTACAAAGATTATTGGATTGATTTTATTGCCGTTATATACATCTTATCTAACTACTGCTGAATATGGTATTTTTTCTATTTTAGAAGTAACAAGTCAGTTTTTTACAGCCGTAGTTAGCTTGGGGCTTACTGCTGGTATGATGCGTTGGTATGCAGTAGAAGATGATGAGCAGAAACGCAAAATAATCGTATTTACGACATGGGTAACTACTTTTATATTAGCTTTATTTGTAAATGTTGCTTTTTACCCTGCAAACAAATGGTTTTCGTCTATATTTTTTAGTCATGATAATTACGCCGATTATTTTCTTATCCTTTGGTTATGGGTGGGGCTTGAGGTAGTAAACCGAATACCTTTTGAGCTTTTAAGGTTAAAAGAAAAATCTTTGCTATTTGTTACACTGGTTATAATCAAGTTTGTTCTTATCCTTGTCTTAAATATTTACTTCATTGTTTATATGAAAATGGGAGTAAAAGGGATAATCCTTAGCCAGGTAATAGGCAACCTTTTAGTTTCAATTTTTACTTTGCCCTTTTTGTTACGTAACATATTTCTTAAATTCAGCTTAACAATACTGAAAGAGATCAGCCTGTTTAGTATTCCATTGGTTCTTTCCTCAGTTGCCACGATGGCATTTGCGCTTAGCGATCGTTACCTGATAAGCTATTATCTTAATTATTCCGAAGTGGGGATTTACTCCTTAGGATATAAGGTGGCCAGTGTTATAAATCTGTTTTTGGTTCAGTCATTTTTGCTTGGCTTTGCACCGCTCGCATATAAAATTTTCGACAAGCCAGAGGCGAAGCGTTATTTTGCACGTGTTACCACCTACTTTACTTTTGCAATGATTGCTTTAGCGCTGTTGCTTATCTTTTACGCCAAAGAGGTTATCGCTCTTTTCTCCAGTGGAAATAAAGATTTTGTACTCTCTTTTAATGTGATCCCACTTCTTTGTGTTGCAATGATTTTTAGAGGATTAACAGCTATAGTATCAATGGGGCTACATTATGTAAAAAAGACAAAATATAACCTTATAATAGTTGTAATTGTTGCTGTTTTCAATATCGGGATCAACTTTATTCTTATACCGTTATTTGGTATTTACGGAGCGGCGGTTGCATCAATACTTGCAAACATGTTGATGACGATATTGTTCTATGTTTACTCACAGCGTTATTATTTCATTAGTTACGAATTTGTACGGATAATTAAGCTATTTTTATTCGGTATTGTTTTCTTGTTCCTGGCTTCATTTGCAACAGTATTTGGCTTTTGGGGAGGCATAATATTCAAAACTTTTTTACTCCTTTTATTTCCATTAGCTTTGACTATAGTAAAATTTTATAATCATGAAGAGATTAGCAGGATTAAAGGCTTGTTGAAAAAGTAGTGAAATCCTATTATGATGTTAAATATTAATAATTCCAAATTGAGCAGTAACAAATCTAAAGATAAAAATGACT